>OJYH01000004.1_pt1 | contig 289107 bp, 269 predicted proteins | sample 1600921 | NCBI WGS metagenome assembly OJYH01 (sample SAMN04436912, study PRJEB24849) | human gut metagenome | biome: human gut; feature: NICU; material: stool | host: Homo sapiens | place: USA: Saint Louis, MO | collected 2012-05-10
GGCCCTATTGAGACCGGGGCACTAGCTTATCTATGACTTAGAAGATGCCATTGGAGGCTCCACCAGTGTCAAGAGTGGTGTGCGAACGAGAATCAATGTTCTGGTCGTTTTCCTTGGACTTGTCACCGTCCAGGCGGGAAACCTGGGTGATGGTGATGTAGTTCTTCAGGCGGCCTTCCTTGGTGTCGCCGTCACCGAAGGACAACCAGCCGACGAGCTGGTCTTCGCCGACGTTGACCGGGTTGGACAGGGTCAGCTCGAAGGAGCGAGTCGAGGTCTTGGTGTTGAAGCCAAGGTCGCGAATGTAGGCGCCCTTGAGGTTGCCGGTGGTGATCAAACGATCAACGCCGCGCGGGCCCTGAGCGGTCTTGACATCGATGCGGAAACGAATGGCCGGGAACTCGCCGTAGTAGCGCTGCGAGCCAACGTTCTTGATGTGGATGCCAACCGAGCCAGCAAAGCCAGCGGCCTTCATGCCGGAAACGGTCATGGAAGCGGTCAGATCCTTTTCGTGGGTGACGGCAGCGTTAGCCGAAGAGATGCCGAACCCGGCAATGCCAGTGGCAAGTGCGAAGGTTGCTGCAGCAGCACGAGTAAAACGCTTCATTTTGTTACTTCCTTCTACTTTCTAGGCTCAGTAAGAGTCTGCCGGGTTGTTGTACAGCTTCATCTGGACTTCGTTCTTGATCGGAACGAAGGCGCGCCATGCGGTCGGGGTGGACCAGGTGCCGTTCGGCTTGCAGTACTGCTGGGTGCCGGTCATCGAGATGGAACGGAAGCCGTAGGTGGCCTCGCCGGTGTAGCCTGCAGGAACGTCGTAGGGGCCAATGTCCTGGCCGGTCTGCCAAGACAGGGAGTAGGAGGCCGAGCCGCCGATTTCCTTGGCTAGGGTGTAGGCGATGCCAGCATTGGCGTTGCCGTCCTTGCCGACCTTGCCGGAGCCGCCCAGGTTGACGCTCAGGGTTTCGCTCTGCGAACCGTTGACCGAGATAGAGATGGACTGGGACTTGGACAGCGACTGCTTTAGCGGAATAGTGCTCTTCGACTTGTTAGTGGTCGAGATGGTGCCTACCGGCAGGAAGTTGTCGGTCACCTTGTAGACCACGGTGCGGTGATCTTCCCAGGCGTTGCAGATCGGGCGAGGATTCAGGATGTTCGCCTTGATGTGATCGCTGCCGTGCGAAGTGTGCACGATGGGCAGGTTCGCGTTGGTCTTCGGAGTCTCTGGGTAAGTATTGGTAATAGTGTCCGCCATTGCGGGAGCTGCGACTACCGAGAGCAGTAGTGCGCTGCCACCGAGGGCGCCAGCTACGCGGGTGAGCTTCATAATCATTCCTTTGAAACTGGTTAGATGGGCTGAGCGGTTGCTCTGTTTCAAAGGTTAGGGCTTAAAAGCCAAGGTCGCTAGCGGTTTTAGATTAGAAATTCTTAAGGTAACTTACGTTTTGATGCCGAATTAATCTTCGCTAGCTCGAATCCGCTGAATATAGGCTTACCGGGTGGGAAGTATTAAAAATAAGATTAATGAAATGTAATCGAAGTGGCGGAAAGTACATTGAGCCAGGGCGTGGCAACTTTGCGGGGAGTGAACGTACACTCCAGAGGCGGGAGGGTGAACGTACACAAACTTGCGGGTTAAAAAGTTGTTGCGCGCCCCACAACCCTTTCATCTACACCAGGTCAGAAAGACTAGAAGATTCCGGCGGACTTTCCACCAGTGTCAAGGGTGGTGTGCGAACGCGAATCAACGTTCTGGTCATTCCCCTTGGAGTTGTCCCCGTCTAGGCGGGACACCTGGGTAACGGTGATGTAGTTCTTCAGGCGTCCTTCCTGGGTGTCGCCGTCACCGAAGGAGAACCAGCCGATTAGCTGGTCTTCGCCGACGTTGACCGGGTTGGACAGGGTGATCTCGAAAGTGCGAGTCGAGGTCTTGGCGTCGAAGCCAAGGTCGCGAGTGTAAGCGCCCTCGAGATTGCCGGTGGTGATCAGACGATCAACGCCGCGCGGGCCCTGAGCAGTCTTCACCTTGACGTGGAAACGGATGGCCGGGAACTCGCCGTAGTAGCGCTGCGAGCCAACGTTCTTCACGTGGACGGCTACCGAGCCGGCGAAGCCCGGGGACTTCATGCCGGAAACGGTGTAGCTGGGGGCGAGGTCTAGCTCGGCCTTAGGAGAGTCGGCTGCTAGAGCCGAACCACCAAAGGCAGCGATGCCGGTGGAAAATGCAAAGGCAGCAGCGGCTGCACGAGTGATGTGCTTCTTTAGCATTAGTTATCTCCGTATCAGTAGGAATCGGCCGGGTTGTCGTACAGCTTCATCTGGACTTCGTTCTTGATCGGAACGAAGGCGCGCCATGCGGTCGGGGTGGACCAGGTGCCGTTCGGCTTGCAGTACTGCTGGGTGCCGGTCATCGAGATGGAACGGAAGCCGTAGGTGGCCTCGCCGGTGTAGCCTGCAGGAACGTCGTAGGGGCCAATGTCCTGGCCGGTCTGCCAAGACAGGGAGTAGGAGGCCGAGCCGCCGATTTCCTTGGCTAGGGTGTAGGCGATGCCAGCATTGGCGTTGCCGTCCTTGCCGACCTTGCCGGAGCCGCCCAGGTTGACGCTCAGGGTTTCGCTCTGCGAACCGTTGACCGAAATGGAGATGGTCTGCGACTTGGACAGCGACTGCGATAGCGGGATGGTGTTCTTCGACTTGTTAGTGGTCGAAATGGTTCCCACCGGGGCGAAGTTGTCGGTCACCTTGTAAACCACGGTGCGGTGATCTTCCCAGGCGTTGCAGATCGGGCGAGGATTCAGAATGTTCGCCTTGATGTGATCGCTGCCGTGCGAAGTGTGAATGATCGGGAGATTGGCGTTGTTGGCCGGAGTCTCTGGGTAGGTGTCGGTATCGGTAGCCGCTAGCGCCGGGGCTGCTGCCATCGTGGCGAGCAGTGCGCCGCTACCGAAAGTAGCTGCAATCTTGCTAGTCAACTTCATGAGCGGTCCTCATTTCTTGTGTCACTCAGAGCCGGTTAGCTCCTAAATCCGACCATAGGGAAAGGAGTGGCTCTTGGCTAGTCAAAATCGCTTCGAAGAAACTCACGCAACCGCCTTTTACCTCGTCTTTTAATGTTCGCAAAGGCGGCCCCACCGGCATTGAAGAGGGCGATCGAAGTAGGCAGATTAGCGTTTCCCTAGAAATTTCGAATCTGGACTTTAATGTTTATTTGTGTTTAGACTTAAAATTTTCCGCCTTGTCGTTTTTGCGTAGCAGCGTCGCTAGAGCTGAGAGTACTAGCCCTAGGCCCACCGTTGTTAGTAGGAATATCCACACGGAAGTGGCGCTCAGGTGAACGCCGGCGCCTATCAGGATCGCCAATACTGCCGCGGAAAGCGCCAATACGTACCAAGCGATTGCTGCGCCGGAAACTTTGGGCACCAGCTGTACTGGGGGAATCCGGGGAATCGCCGTCTGCGGCGCTGGTGCAGGTTGACGCGGCAGCGGTGCCGTTGGGGGCACTTCTTCCGAGGGCGTGGGCCCACCTAGCTGGCGCCAGTCAGTCTGGGGAAGTTCCTGGGTTGGCTCGTTGGGGATCGGGGTGCTCATTTGATTTTCCCTTCTACTATGGTGAGGCGACCGCCTTTGACTCTAAGGTCGTAGGTGTTTGTGGCCCGTTCTTCTGCACTCCCACGTTGCAGTAGGAAGGTTTTTGTCTGTTGCGGTTGGAAAGAGCGAATTTCGTACTTTCCCGGTGCTAATTGCAGATTGGAATCCGCAAGAGCGGAACTGATTAGGGGTAGTCGCGTGGTATCAAATGACAGTGAGACAGTGGGCTTTGGCATAGTTGACTCCCACGAGGAAGGCAACGCGGTGTAAATTGAGCGTCCCTGATCGACTGTGATTCGTACTGTGCCCTTCCAATTTAGCGGCAGTAAGACGGTCGCGTCGGAGGCATAGGAGTGAGACTGGATCTTCCCCTTTTCCTCATAATTTAGGTCGGTGACCGTTTCGGCCCGCAACTGGAAAGCTGTGTCAGTCAGCATCTTGGTGGCATCTTGCACGGGAGTGTCTGCCAGCGGTTTTGGCGCCGCCCACACTCCGATGATCATGGGGGAGCCAAATATTAGTGCCAGGGTGGCGACTGCTCCTGGGAGGCCACTTTTCCTTCCGAAGATATTTGCCACCAACGCAACCGCTGCCGCAATGGCCATAGCAATGCCGAAAGCTGCCAGGAGCTTAGAGGCGGTAAGTGGAGCCGTGAAGGCGACGTAGAGCGCTGCGGCAAACAGGGCAACAGCTACCGAGAGGAGCTGTACTACGGCATTGAGAGCTGGTTTTTTCTTCCTGGGAGGTAGAGGTTTGCTGGGCACCTGCGCCATTTGGGAGGCAGGTGTTGGCGAGGCGGGGGCCGGCGTGCTGTTCTGCTTTGGCACCTGGGTCTGCTTGGGAGTTTGGGTGGCTTTATATATGAGTAGCGCCAGCAGGGCAGCGCCGAGGAGCGCTCCCCACGCACTTGCTACTGAATAGTTGGTATCTACCCCAGCCATAATTGCCAGCACGATGAACAGTATTGCCCCGAAGAAGCCGGCCGAGGGCGAGGAAAAGCGGTCCAGGTGGGAAGTGTAAGTCTCGTCTGGAATCAGTAGCCACGCGAAACCGTAGGCGGCCAGGGTACCTGGAAGGAAGAGGATCGCAAAGACAACGGTGAGCACGCGAACTAGGTTGATGTCGTATCCGGTGACAGTCGTGACTGCCTGGCACACTCCTCCTAGGGTTCCCGAGGAACGAATCCAGCCTGCCTCGGCTAATTTGGTGGACAGCTTTTTCTTTTCAGTAGCCATGAATAAATCACATCACTGCGGTGGGGCAAATACTATTAGGGGTTCCCCTGATTTGGCCCTGATATTTCCGCTAATTTCTGTAAAAGCTGAAGAGGGCGTGCAATCATCTAAGCCATGAGAGTGCCACTGCGAAGGATAAGTACCCCTGTAGCCCGCCAGACCGGGGCTCCCAAACCCTGGGTGGCCGGGATTTGCTCAGGGTTGTCTTTGCACACTGCAATAGACGTGAGGTTGCTGCGAGTAATTATCGCGGCTGTCTCACTAGCCGGGCTAGGGTTGCTGATCTACCTTTGGCTGTGGATCGCCGTGCCCTCGGAAAACCCGTACACTACCGGTGAATCACTGCGACGTAAAGAAAGTGGCGCGTTGGCGCGCACGCTGGCGGAAAAGCAAGTAGAACAGGCAGACGAAACAGCGCCTCGGCGTTTCTTGATTGGGGCCGGCATCCTAGTGCTGGTCGCGGCTGCCGCTCTGGCTCTGGGGCTCACGCACGTTCGCTCCTTACCGTCTTGGAGCTGGTCAGTGCTTTTGATAGGGACTGGAGCACTGCTTATCTGGACCCGCAAAGATTTAGGCGAATCGACCGCTAGAAGGACCTACTTGGCCATTGGCGCGGGAATCGTACTGGTCGCCATTGGGATGGTGCACCTAGTAGGAAGGGGCACATACACCAACCTCTTCGACTCCGCTCTGGTCTCCTGCGCCGTATTGGTGGGGGTGGGAGCCGTCCTCGCCCCCGTATGGGTGCGCCTAACTCGCGAGCTAGGGGCGAGCCGCGCCGAACAGATCCGCGAGGCAACGCGCGCTGACATTGCCGCCCATCTGCACGATTCCGTGCTGCAGACCCTGGCTCTAATTCGGGCGAGGGCGGAGGAACCGGCCTCGGTGCGAACACTTGCGCGCCGCCAAGAACGCGAGCTGCGCACGTGGCTATACGAGGGCGAGGGCTCCCAATATGATTCTCTGGTGGCCTTGGTGGGCGCAAAGATAGCGCAGGTAGAAGACCGCTACGGCGTGCCCATTGAATACGTGCACGTGGCGGATATGGCCCCGGGAGTGATGACGCACAACGCCGGAGCAATAGTCCAGGAAGCGTGCCAAAACGCCGCCGTTCACGGAAAGCCACCCATCTCCGTGTACATGGAATGCTCTGGTTCCCAGGTAGAGGTTTGGGTCAAAGATCGCGGTGCCGGTTTCGATGTGGAAAAGATCCCGCAGGACCGGCACGGGGTTCGCGATTCTATACTGGGAAGAGCAAAGAGGCTCGGCGGGAAAGCCACCATCACTTCCGGTAGTGCCGGCACCGAAATCTACCTGTTCTTGGAGGACGAATGATCACCGTAGTAATCGTCGACGACCATGCGCTCGTGCGGGCAGGGGTGCGGTCGGAACTGTCAGCCTTTCCCGAGCGCGTCGAGGTAGTAGGGGAGGCGGCTGATGTCGAGAGCGCCCTCGAGGTAGTGACGCTCACCAGCCCAGATGTGGTGTTGCTCGACGTGCATCTACCCGGAGGACGAGGCGGCGGCGGGGCCGAAGTGGCCTCCCAAATCTCGACGGTAACCAAGTGCTTAGCGCTTTCCGTATCGGACGCCGCCACGGACGTGGTGAGCGTTATTCGTGCCGGCGCTCGCGGTTACGTAACCAAATCCATTGAAGCAGCAGAGCTAGTCGATGCCATAGAACGGGTGGCCGGTGGAGACGCGGCCTTCTCGCCGCGTTTGGCGGGATTCGTCCTCGACGCATTTGGCACCCAACAGGTGGCTGGCACCGACGAAGAACTGGACCGGCTTAGCGCCCGGGAGCTGGAAGTGATGCGGCTCATCGCTCGCGGTTATACCTACAAGGAAGTGGCGGCAAAGCTGTTCATTTCAATCAAGACTGTGGAAACGCACGTGTCGAAAGTGCTGCGCAAACTGCAGCTGTCGAACCGTAACGAGCTGACCAGGTGGGCTAGTGCAAGGAGTCTCATCTAGCTGAGTGCCATTTGTCGGTGGCGCCCGTTAGGGTTGAAGAGTGGAATCTTTGTTTGATGCTCTTCTTCCGGCAAGTTCGCTGAAACCGACAGCGGCAGCCACTTTGCCGCAGGTAATGGTCGAATCTGATCAGGACTACATGGACTCGTTGGCGCAAATACAGGCGCCAGAGGCCGATCAGGTGGGCGAATATTCGCCCTCGATGCAGGCAGAGCAGATAACGCAGGGGCTGAATGGGCCCCAGGAACAGGCGGTTACTTACCAGGGTGGGCCGCTGCTGGTTATGGCAGGGGCAGGATCGGGTAAGACCCGGGTGCTCACTAGGCGAATCGCCTACTTGCTGGCTACTGGGCGGGCACGTGCCGGGCAGATCTTGGCCATTACCTTCACTAATAAGGCGGCTGCCGAGATGCGCGAACGCGTCCAGGATCTGGTGGGACCCGCCGCAAAGCGCATGTGGGTGTCCACGTTCCACTCTGCCTGCGTGCGCATTTTGCGCCGCGAACACGACCTGGTTGGGCTCAAATCTACTTTCTCGATCTACGATTCGGCTGATCAGCAACGGTTGCTGACGCTGATTGCCAAAGAGAAGGCGGTAGATCTAAAGAAGTTTTCTGCGCGCACCTTGTCGGCACGCATCTCGGATCTGAAGAACGAATTAATAACGCCGAGCCAGTACCAGGAGCGCGCTGGTAAAGATCCGCTTTCGCGCATAGTGGCGCAGATTTATCCGCTCTACCAAAAGCGTATGCAAGAGGCGAACGCCGTAGATTTTGACGACCTGATCATGCTTACGGTGCAGCTATTGGGCGATAACGAGGGCGTAGCCAGCCACTACCGGCGCGTGTTCCGGCACATTCTGGTAGACGAATACCAGGACACCAACCACGCCCAGTACGTGCTGGTGAAATTGCTAGTTGGCCCCGATGGGGCAACTCCGCCGCCCGCAGAACTTACCGTTGTGGGCGATTCAGACCAGTCTATTTACGCTTTCCGTGGGGCCACGATCCGCAATATCGAAGAGTTTGAGAAGGATTATCCGAAGGCGCGCACTATTTTGCTGGAACAGAATTACCGTTCCACCCAAAACATTTTGAGTGCGGCCAATGCGGTTATTGCCCAGAATTCGGGGCGGCGTCCAAAGAAGCTGTGGACTGATTTGGGTTCTGGCGACAAGATCGTGGTCGATGCTGCTGAATCTGATCGTGGGGAAGCGATCTTTGTTGTCGACCAGATCAATAAGCTGGCTGATGAAGGCTATGACTGGGGCGACATAGCGGTCTTCTACCGCACTAACGCGCAATCTCGAATCATTGAAGATGTGCTGATGCGCGATGCTATTCCTTACCGCGTTGTGGGGGGAACAAAGTTCTATGAGCGGGCCGAAATTAAAGATGCGATCGCCTACCTTCGGGCCGTTTCGAATCCGGATGACACGGTGTCCATCCGGCGCGTGCTCAATGTGCCCAGGCGGGGTATCGGAGCTAAAGCTGAGGGCGCTATTGCGGCTCACGCCAGCGCGAACGGGATTAGTTTTGGGGCAGCGCTAGAGGAATTGGATCAGGTAGAGGGCATTTCGACGCGGGCAGCTAATTCCGCGCGCAAGTTTGCCGAATTGCTCGCGGCAGGGCGGTCACGACTCGAAGACGGCGAGGGCGTAGCTGAGGTCCTGGACTACCTGCTGGACGAATCGGGGTACGTGCAGGTTCTTAGCGAGTCTTCGGATCCTCGGGACGAGGGCAGAATCGAAAACTTGGCAGAATTGCACACGGTTGCTTCTGAATTTGATTTGTCTGAGCCCGACGGCACCTTGGCGGATTTCTTGGAGCGCGTCTCGTTGGTAGCGGATTCCGACCAGGTGCCCAGCGAACGCGGGCAGGTCACGCTGATGACCGTCCACACGGCGAAAGGGCTAGAATTCCCGGTCGTATTTGTGACCGGCATGGAAGATGGCACGTTCCCACACCAGCGGTCTATGGGCGATCCGGCCGAACTGGCAGAGGAACGGCGGCTCGCTTACGTGGCTATTACCAGGGCTCGCAAACGGCTTTATCTGACGCGGGCTGGCTCGCGCAATCAGTGGGGCGCGCCCGTGGAACTGCCAGCTTCGCGATTCTTAGACGACATTCCTGCCGAGCTGGTAGACGTGCGCCGCGAATTTACGCCTACCCAGTCCATTGCGCGCTCGGGGGATGCCTTCGGTTCGGGGGGCTGGAACCCATCCCACCGCGCCGGCACAGTTCGCACCAACCGCATGGTGCCTAAGGCTGCTAAGCCGGCGGGCAAGGAAATCCACTTGGAGGTGGGGGATCGAGTCAACCACGACGCCTATGGGTTGGGGCGCGTCCTCGCCCTCGAAGGGAACTGGCCCAACACCACCGCCAAGGTAGATTTCGGGGACGGCACGGTGAAGCGTCTCGTACTTCGATTCGCTCCGCTAGAAAAGCTTTAGCTAGCGCTTTTACGCAAAAGCCAAGGTCCGGGCCCATAGTTGGCTGCGGACCTACTTTTGTCTGTTTGGGTGGGCCCCGTTTTGCGGTGCGAGCAGCGGAATCAGGCGATAGGCTTGGTACAATTTCTCGAGGTCGAGAATTGACTACCGGAAGGACGAAGGCGTGGACCTTTATGAGTACCAAGCCCGCGAACTTTTCGCGGCACACGAAGTCCCCGTACTACCTGGAAAGATTGCTACTACGCCGCAGGAAGCAGCTGCTGCCGCCAAGGAATTGGCAGCAGATCTGGTTGTCGTAAAGGCGCAAGTAAAAACCGGCGGGCGCGGTAAGGCTGGCGGCGTGAAGCTGGCTCGCACCCCGCAGGAAGCTGCAGAGGCTGCCGAGGCGATCCTGGGGCTAGATATCAAAGGCCATAAAGTCCACAAGGTCATGGTGGCCGCTGGGGCCGACATTGACGCCGAGTTCTACTTTTCGATCCTGCTGGACCGTTCCAATAGGCGCCACCTGGCAATGTGCTCGCGCGAGGGCGGGATGGAAATTGAGCAGCTGGCGAAGGAACGCCCGGAGGCGCTGGCAAAGATGCCACTTGACGCCAAGGGAATCGACCAACAGGTAGCGGCGCAGATCCTTACCGAAGCGGGGTTCTCGGACGAAGAGGCAGCGCCAATTATCCCCGTCTTGGTGAAGCTATGGGAGGTTTACCAAAAAGAGGACGCGCAGCTGGTCGAGGTGAACCCGCTGGTGCGCGCCACCGACGGGCAGATCATTGCGCTCGATGGCAAAGTTACGCTAGACAACAATGCGCGCTTCCGTCACAAGGAACATGCCCAATTTGTTGATGCCCAGGCTCAGGACCCGCTCGAAGCTAAGGCAAAAGAGACGGGCCTCAACTACGTGCACCTTGAGGGGCAGGTAGGCATTATTGGCAACGGCGCCGGGTTGGTCATGTCCACGCTGGACGTAGTTGCATACGCCGGCGAGGAATACGGGGTAAAGCCCGCAAACTTCCTGGATATTGGCGGCGGTGCTTCCGCCGAAGTCATGGCCAATGGGCTAGAGATCATCTTAGGGGACCCGCAGGTTGCTAGCGTCTTCGTGAACGTGTTCGGGGGAATTACCGCCTGCGATCAGGTGGCAAAGGGCATTGTCGAAGCCCTGCGTCTGCTTGGCGATGCGGCCTCCAAACCCCTGGTCGTGCGCTTGGATGGCAACAACGTCGAAGAGGGCCGGGCCATCTTGGAAGAAGCTAACCACCCGCTCGTAACCATGGTTGAAACGATGGATGGCGGAGCCGCTACGGCCGCTGAACTAGCATCGGGAAGGAAATAAAAATGGCAGTATTTTTGGATGAGACCTCCCGGGTGATCGTGCAGGGCATTACTGGGTCCGAGGGGCGCAAACACACCGCCCGCATGTTGGCTGCGGGTACCCAGATCGTAGGCGGCACTAACCCGAAGAAAGCAGGCACCAACCTGTCCTTCGACACTCCTGAGGGCGAGGTCGAAGTTCCAGTCTTCGGAACTGTTGCGCAGGCGAAGGAACGCACCGGGGCAAACGTGTCAGTAATCTTCGTGCCGCCGGCATTCGCCAAGGGGGCCGTGCTCGAGGCCGTAGATGCGGCCATGGAACTGATCGTCGTCATTACCGAGGGAATCCCGGTCCAGGACTCGACCGAGTTCGTGAACTACGCCCTCGAAAAGGGCAGCCGCATCATTGGCCCGAACTGCCCGGGCATTATCAGCCCCGCCAAGTCTAATGCGGGCATTACCCCTGCTGACATTACTGGTCCTGGAAGGCTAGGGCTGGTGTCCAAATCTGGCACTTTGACCTACCAGCTGATGTACGAATTGCGCGATTTGGGCTTTACCACCTGCATCGGTATTGGTGGCGACCCGGTAGTGGGAACCACTCATATTGATGCCCTGGCTGCCTTCGAAGCAGATCCCGACACCGAACTGATTGTTATGATCGGCGAGATTGGTGGCGATGCTGAAGAACGCGCCGCTGAGTACATCAAGGAACACGTTTCCAAACCGGTAGTCGGTTATGTTGCCGGCTTTACTGCTCCCGAAGGCAAGACCATGGGGCACGCGGGCGCTATCGTGTCGGGATCTTCCGGCACTGCCCAAGCAAAGAAGAGCGCGCTCGAGGCCGCTGGCGTCAAGGTAGGGAAGACCCCGTCCGAGACTGCCCGGCTAGCCAGGCAGATCCTCACCGGTTCTGCCGAGGTGCAGGCATAACCTAGTAGCTTCTCCTTCCCACGGGCCAGTTGGTCCGTGGGAAGCTTTCTGCCGGAGGACTTTTGCCTCGCCTTCGGCGCGGGAGGCGGCACAGGTGGGCCAAAGGCGGCAACATGGAAGCGATGACTAAGAAAGCACGCTCCGAGATTGTTATTCGCCTCCCAGAGGGATGGTCCAAAGCCGCCTTTGTGGGGGTCGAGTACGCCTTCTTGGGGTGGCTTGCCCTGGTGGCTATCGCGTTGGTGAACTACGTCAGCCAGTCCAGTTCGCCCTACCTAGAGGGAATGAAGTGGACGCAGGCGGTATGGGCGGCCTCCGATTTTTGGCGACTGGCCCATGGCGGATCTTTCGCATTTGGCGGGGGAAGCATCTCGCTGATCCCTCTTGCACTCCCAGTCGCGATGATTGCCTTGTTGGCGTTCGCGGCCCGACGCGAGATAGCGGGCATGGCCCGCGCTTTCTTGGCGCTAGGATACGTCCCCACCGTGCTGGTTCTTTCGTTACTGACAGGGGGCAGCTCCACCCTGAGGATCTTCGGGGGTGCACTCCTGATTGCACTACTTGCCTCCGCTATAGCGCTGCTGCCGCTGCTGCGCCCACCGGCACAGGTGCGAGCCGGGATCCTGTTCGCCTTTAAGACATTGGCCATTGTGGCCGGCCTTTCTGTACTGCTCTTGGCAGTAGCACTGGGGATTCACGCCGGTGGGGTCAAGGGAATATATGCGCTCCTGTCCGGGGGAGTGGTTGGGACCATTACCATCACTCTGCTGTGGCTAAGTTACGTGCCGACTTTGGCATGCTGGGCGCTGTCTTGGTGCCTGGGGGCTGGTTTTCAGGCTGGTCAAGGAGCTACCTCCTCGCCCTTCTCGGTAGCGCACCTGCCCATTCCTGCCTTGCCTCCCTACGGGGCGCTACCGACCAAGGCGCCTGGAGTGGCGATCGTGTTGCTTAGTGCGCTCTTCTTCGCTCTGCTCGGATTCTTACTAGCTCGGACCGAGAAGTTCGATTCTAGTAAGCATCAGGTGGACTATCTGCTAACCGGTGGCGGCATCTTTGCGCTGGTGATGTTCGTGTGGGCAGCGTTTGCACGAGGTAGCTTGGGGGTCGGCCGCATGGAACAGGTAGGTCTAAACCTTGGTAGCTGGACCCTGTGGTTCCTACTGGCAGCCTTGATGCCGCTACTGCTGGGCGCATTCTTTGCCGACCCAACTCGACGTTCGCAGGTGAGCGGATTGGTAAGCAAGAAGCAGCCTGTAGCTGATAAGCAGACGCCCACCTTGACAGTGGTGGAAGATCAGGCCCAAGAAAATGGCGAGGGCGAAGACCAGGCCCAGCCCGCTCGCAGTGAAGGAGCCGCTGGTAGGGAGCAGGGCGAAGAACAAGACCATCCCGACCCGGCCGGGGAGCCGGGTGAGGCCGAACAGAGCCCGAAGGGCCACCGGCAGGAAGATGGCGACGAGGCGCGAGCTGGCAGTACTGCCGCGCCTACCCCGAAACGCCTGCGCCTGATTGCCCAGGGCCAGGGCGACCCTGATGCGCCTACAACAGCTATCCCGAAGGACAACAAATGACGCGAATTGTAGTGCTGATCTCGGGCACCGGTTCCAATCTGAAAGCGCTCGTGCAAGCTTATGGCGAGCAGATAGTGGGCGTGGTGGCGGATAGGGACGCTCCCGGGCTGCGGTGGGCCAAAGGGATTGCCACCGCCCAGGTGAATCCTGCCGACTATTCTTCCCGGGAAGAATGGGACAGAGCACTGACGGATGCGGTTGCGCAATTCGAGCCAGATCTGATCGTGTGCGCGGGCTTCATGCGACTGGTGGGGCAAACTTTCTTAGCCGCATTTGCCGGGAAAGTTATCAATACTCACCCCGCCTTGCTGCCGTCCTTCCCCGGCATGCACGGAGTGCGCGACGCTCTGGACTACGGGGTAAAAATCACCGGCGCTACGATTCTCTACGTAGACGCCGGTGTAGATACGGGCCGGATCATCGCCCAGGTTGCGGTTCCTGTACGCGATGATGACAGCGAGGAAACACTTACTGCCCGCCTGAAGGAGGCCGAGACGGCTCAGCTGGTGCGGGTAGTTGGCGAACTCAGTAGCCGCGTTTAGGATCCACCCGCAAGCTGGGTAGTAGGCCGTTGCCAAGCTCTTTAGCGCTGGTACACATCGCCTCGTAGACATCCTTCTGGGTGACTGGGCCGGAGATGTGCGGGGTGACGAAGACTCGTGGATCTGTCCACCGCCAGTCGGAGTGGGGGAGCGGTTCTACCTCGTGCACATCCAAAACCGCCTTCTTTAGGTTGCCGCCCTCGAGCCCTGCGCGGATTGCCTGCGCGTCGACTGTGGGGCCGCGACCGACGTTCATAAATACTGCTCCCTGCAGCTGGGAGACGATCTGAGTTGAGACCATGCGATCGGTGGCAGGTGTAAGGGGAAGGGCCGAAACTACTAGGTCGGCTTGCGCCAAGCTGGCGGAAGCGTCGGCCATGCTGTGGCAGGCAGCAAATTCCGAGACAGCCCGCCCGGAGGTATTAATCCCCTCGCACGAGATCCCATAATCAGACAGGATGCGAGCGACGCCGCGCCCAACCTGTCCGGTGCCGATTACTACCACGCGTGCCTTTCTGGGATCTACGTAGTTATCGAAGAAATCAGTGTCCCAAGTGCCGGTAGGTTCGTTGGCGCGGAACAGATCGCCGCCACGGGTAAGCCACAGGTGGTAGGCTAGGACGAATTCGCCGATCCGGCGGGGCATGTCCCCAATGGTGTGGGTTAGCAAGAAGTCGCCCTCGAGACGGGCTAGCACCGGCGCAGACTTATCTACCCCGTCTGACTGGGAGTGGAACCACTTTACTGCCACCTCTCCGGTGGGAAGCCAGGTAGGCAGATCGAAACCTACCCAGGTGTCCGCCCACTGGAAATCTTCCGGAGTTAGTTCAGCATTCGGGACGAAGCGAACCTCGGCCTGGGCGAAATGGTCACGTAGCGGCTGCGCTAGTGGCTCGCTAAGTGGGGTGGTCAGAAGGATCCGCTCGGGTAAAAACTTGCCAATAGGTGAAGAAGCGGTGCTGGCAAGACTCATTTTTCCTCCTTATAGGGCATGCTCGGTGTATCCGATTATGGCCCACTACATTCGTTATAGCTAAACTGTAGATGCTCATAAATAAATCGCGGCGATCCGGAAAGGAATCAGCGTGGCCACCCAACCTACCCCGACTAAAGGTGAAGCAAAAGTTCCGATCAAGAGGGCTCTAATCAGTGTCTACGACAAGAGCGGACTTGAAGATTTGGTTGGTGCGCTAAGCGCTGCGGGGGTGCAGATCGTTTCGACGGGCTCCACTGCTAAGCGTATTGCCGCTGCCGGAGCAAAAGTTACCGAGGTAAGCGAAATTACCGAATTCCCCGAGTGTCTGAACGGGCGGGTCAAGACTTTGCACCCGCGCATCCATGCGGGCATCCTGGCCGACCGCCGCCGGGAGGACCACTGCGCTGAACTGGACCAGTTAGGCGTGGAAGCGTTTGACCTGGTTATTTGCAACCTCTACCCCTTCACTGAGACAGTGCAGTCCGGGGCAGATTTTGATGCGTGCATCGAGCAGATCGACATCGGCGGTCCCTCAATGGTGCGCGCGGCTGCGAAGAACCACGCCTCGGTTGCCATCATTACTGATCCGTCCCGTTACGAGGACGTAGTGCAGGCCGTCCAAGAGGGCGGTTTTACCGGTAGGCAGCGCCGAGAGCTAGCAGCCGATGCCTTCGCCCACACTGCCGCCTACGACGTGGCAGTGTCCCAATGGTTCGACGAACAGCTGCTGGATGAAGATTTCGAGGGCACCTCCGAATCCGACTACGAAGATTCCGGAGTCCGCGACTCCTCGGCACTACCCGAGCTGCTGGAACCGCTCTACGTGAAAGCCGCAGACCTGCGCTACGGCGAAAACCCGCATCAGGAAGCCGCCCTCTACGTCGAGGCCGAAGCTGAAGACATCGAGGCCATCTTCGGCGCGGACGAGGACGAACTGGTAGACGAAGAAGAACTGAGCGGCCCGGAATCTACTCCGGCCCCCGGCATTGCCAATGCGCTCACCTTGGGCGGCAAGCCGATGAGCTACAACAACTACTCCGATGCAGACGCGGCTCTGCGTGCCGCCTACGATCACCCGGATGCTCCCTGCGTCGCGGTGGTAAAGCACGCCAACCCCTGTGGCATCGCGGTAGGCAAGGACGTGGCAGAGGCACACCGGAAGGCCCACGCATGTGACCCGGTTTCCGCTTATGGCGGCGTCATCGCCGTGAATCGCCCCGTCACCCTAGAACTGGCCAAGCAGATAAAACCGATCTTCACCGAGGTCGTCCTGGCTCCGTCCTTCGAAGAGGACGCGCTCGAACTACTGCGCACCAAGAAGAACCTGCGCATCCTGCAGGTCACCCCTCCAGAGCGGGGTGCAACTGAAATCAAGCAGATCACCGGCGGTCTGCTAGTTCAGGCCCGCGATGACGTGGATGCAAAGGGTGACCGGGCAGAAGACTGGGAACTGGCGGCAGGCGAGGCAGCCGACGAAGCCACCCTGGCCGACCTCGAATTCGCATGGCGTACCATCCGGGCGGTCCGCTCGAATGCGGTGCTGCTAGCCAAGGACGGTGCCACCGTCGGCGTTGGCATGGGGCAGGTAAACCGCGTCGACTCCGCAAAGCTCGCCATTGAACGAGCCAACACTTTGGGCGCCCGCTCCACCGGCGACGCCGCCAAGGTAGACAGTGCGGGCGGCGCCCGCGCAGACGAAGTACTGGCAGAAAAACCAGAAGAACGCGCTCGCGGATCGGTAGCCGCCTCTGACGCCTTCTTCCCGTTTGCCGACGGACTGCAGGTGCTAATCGACGCCGGCGTCAAAGCCGTCGTCCAGCCGGGCGGCTCCATCCGCGACGGCGAGGTAATCGAAGCAGCCAAGGCTGCCGGCATCACCATGTACTTCACCGGTACAAGGCACTTCGCACACTGAGGAAACTAGATTTGAGGCACGCAGCACGAAGCCGAGTTCGAACGGATCCAACCCCGCTCGAACCGGCCCACCGCACGTCCTCGTTCGTGATCCTAGGACTGGTCATTGCCGCCATTATCGCGGTGGTAGCAATGGCCCTCCTAGGACACGTGCTGCTGGCAGTTCGCATACTGGCTGGAGTGTGCGCAATAGGTGCGTTCTACCGCGGGATTTTCCCAGGGAGGTCCCGCTGGTTCGCCGCTAAGCGCGCCTGGGTAGACGTAGCGGTGCTTACCGTCTTCGCAGTGGGGCTGTGGCTACTAGCCCCATACGTTGAACTAGTTATATAGCCTCGCGCACCCACTGCAGGTCTGCTAGCCACGCCTGTGCGCTAGCATCTGAAGGCATCCGCCAATCCCCGCGCGGGCTCAGCGAACCACCTCCCATCACCTTCGGACCATTGGGCACACACGACCGCTTGAACTGATTCGCAAAGAAGCGTTTGATGAACAGCTCCTCCCAATCCAGGATGGTCTGCAAGTCGTACTGGCGCCGCTCCTCATTCGGGTAACCGGCAGGAAACTCGCCGCGCTCGCGGTCTGCCCACGCATTCCAACTCATGAAAGCCACCTTCGCGGGCAAGTAACCGCGCTTTGTCAGGTAGTACAGGTTGAAATCCTGCAGTTCGTACGGGCCGATCTTTGCCTGGGTCGACTGGATCTGTTCGCCCTCTTTGGCAGGGACTAATTCGGGGCTGATCTCGGTATTTAGAATCGAATCAAGTACCTTCGCCGCATCGGCACCGAAGATATCCTGCGCGATTACCCACCTAATGACGTGTTGGATCATGGTCTTAGGCAGTCCCGAGTTAATCACGTAGTGCGACATCTGGTCGCCTACGCCATAAGTGCACCATCCCAGTGCCAGTTCCGACATGTCGCCAGTGCCCAGCACAATGCCGCCCCGCTGGTTGGCAATGCGGAATAAGAAATCTGTGCGCAGGCCGGCCTGAACGTTTTCGAAGGTCACGTCGTAGACCTCTTCGCCGGCCCCGGCGGGGTGGCCCATGGCCTTCAACATTCCCAGTGCGGTTGGCCTAATGTCTAGTTCCTCGAAAGTAACTCCCAGCGCCTTCCCTAGCGCGTAGGCGTTTGACTTGGTGTGATCCGAAGTGGCAAAGCCGGGCATGGTGAACGCAAGGATATCGGTGCGAGGGCGGCCCACAAGGTCCATGGCCCGTGCGGCCACGATCAGTGCGTGCGTAGAATCCAAGCCGCCAGAAACGCCGATGACGATCTTTGGTGAGCCAATTGATTCCATTCGGCGCACGAGGGCGGAAACCTGGATGTTATAGGCCTCGAAACAATCCTGGTCGAGCTGCTCCGGATCATCCGGAACGAACGGGAACCTATCTAGAGTCCGCTCCAGCGGAATTGTCTGCTGGGGGTCAAAGCCGAAAGTCCATTCGACTAGGACTGGTTCGAAGGCATCAAGCATGGGGGTGGCAGCGCGGCAGTCGTCGTAGCTAGACTGACGCATCCGAGCCGCAGCGAACCGGTCTAGATCGACATCGGCGAACGTGAGTACGTCCTCGCGGCTAAAGCGGGGGCCGCTGGCTAGTTGCGTTCCGGCCTCGTAAATCATGGTTTGCCCATCCCAGGCTAAGTCCGTAGAAGATTCGCCTAGGCCAGCGGCGGCGTAAACGTAGGCAACTTGGGCGCGGGCAGATTGGGAGGCTACCATCAACTCGCGATCTTTTGCCCGGCCCACGGTGATGGGGCTGCCAGACAGATTAGCTATCACGGTGGCGCCGCTGAGCGCGTCATAAGTAGAAGGTGGAAGAGGTACCCACACGTCCTCGCACACTTCGGGGGACACGGTAAAGCCAATGACGTCCAGGCAGTCGTAATGCACCCTGCCGAAGGGCACCAGGTCGTCCGCGATCTGCACGATTCCGTCCCCGCCCGCGCGGGCTCCTTCGGCAAAGTAGCGCTTCTCGTAGAACTCGCCGTAGGAGGCCAAATACATCTTTGGGGTGGCGGCAAGAATGCGTCCCCGCTGGATGCCCACGCAGCAGTTGTAAACCCGCCCTTCATAAAGCAGTGGTGCACCTACCAGCAGCAGCGCGCCCAGGTCGCGGGTTTTAGTGGCAATGGTTTCGAGGGCGGCGTCGACCTCGTCTAGAAGGCTTACCTGGTGGAACAGGTCGTCGAGCGCGTAGCCACTAACGCACAGCTCTGGGAACACCACCAGCGCGGCCCCGCCCTGGCAGGCCTTTTTGGCCATCTGCACTATCTGTTCGGCGTTTCGGGCCGGATCGGCCGCCCAGATTCTGGAAGTAACTGCGCACACTCGCGCGAATCCGTGGTTGTAAAGGTTGTTGAACTGCATGGAAATGTTGCTCACTACTCCATTTTGCCTAAGGAATGCTGGTGCTCGCACGTTTTCACGCACGGTGGCGCAAAGTTGTGCCTACTCCCGCAGCTACCAGGGCGCGTAATACCGGTTGTAGAATCTCCATCAGGTCCTCGCGTTTTATCGAGGCGATGGGTTCCATCTTTACTACGTAGCGCAGCAGGATTAGGCCGGCGCCGTAAGCGCCTACCACCTGCGCTATTAGCGCACCGTCACGCCCCGCGAACTCCTTGATCACGGGCACGATCTCGGTGGCAAAGTAATTGCGGAAGATGCGCTGGGTTTCCTCGTCGGTGACCAGCGCCGAAAAGAGGGCGGACAAGGTGCCGGCGGTGGCCGCTTGTTCCCATGCCTCTAGTGCCAGTTTCGATAGGTGCCTGCCCAGGTCTGCAGACTGCTGGCTAAGAATGTCGTGGATGATGCGGGCGGGGTCAGCGGGCAATGCCATGGCTTCGCGAAAAAGTCGTTGCTTGGTGCCGAAGTAGTAGTTGATCAGTCCGGGGTCGACTTCCGCCTCGGCAGCAATTTTGCGGACGGTCGCTTCCTGGTAGTGGTAGCGGACGAAGATCTTGTGGGCGGCGGCAAGAATGTCGGCGCGCACTTGCCCCCGAGGATGCTTTGGGCCGCGTTTTCCGCAGGGGGAGGGTTCGTAATTTAATTTCTTTGCCGTCATTGTGCTCCATCTCCTAAAATTGCTGTCATTGCAGGTGAGGCGCGTTAGCTTCGGACTAATTTCAACGTGGTGGAAATTACTTCGGAATCAGTTTAGTCTGCGAGAAGCACCAAAGGGGGAGCGAATGAGCAAGTTGGTTCGGGTGGGCGTCGACGTTGGATCCACTACTGTGAAGGCAGTTGTGCTAGACGAGGACGGCAAGCGGCTGTTTGCCGACTACCGCAGGCACAATGCTGACGTGCGCAACGAACTAGTGCGGTTGCTGGAAGACATCACTACTGATCTGCCGGGAGTCTCCGCACAGTTAGCGGTTACGGGTTCGGGCGGGTTAAGCGTTGCCGAAGCCATGAATGTTCCCTTCGTGCAAGAGGTCATTGCCGAAACTGAGGCAACGCGCCTAAACCATCCCGAAACAGACGTGATCATCGAACTTGGGGGCGAGGACGCCAAGCTCACCTACTTGCACCCCACCCCTGAACAGCGAATGAATGGCACGTGTGCGGGCGGAACGGGCGCGTTCATCGACCAGATGGCAACGCTCCTTGGAACTGACGCGGCGGGGCTGAACGAACTGGCCGGAGCCGCCAAAACTGAATATCCAATCGCTTCTAGGTGCGGGGTGTTTGCAAAAACTGATTTGCAGCCACTGCTCAATCAGGGCGCTGCCCATGCTGACCTGGCAGCCTCGGTGTTCACCGCGGTAGCCACGCAGACTATTGCTGGTCTTGCCTGCGGGCGGCCGATCCGGGGGCGCGTCATGATGCTGGGCGGCCCGCTGCACTTCATGCCTAACCTGCGTGAGGCCTACCGCAAGCTCTTGCCCGACGTGGAAGAATTCACTACTCCCGAGGACGCGCAGCTTTACGTGGCGCTCGGCTCTGCCCTGCTGGCAGCCGGAGGGCCCGCCAACCGCAACGTGGCATTGCCAGAGCCGCTCACTGATCTGATCGACCGACTAAAGAGCGCCCCGGTGGGCGGCGAGTCCGCCCTCATGCGGCCCCTGTTCAAAGACGAGGCAGAGCGGGCGGAATTTGTTGACCGCCACGGCCGTGAACGGATTGAATCTATCCCGACTGAGCAGGCTACGGGACGCTGCTGGCTGGGGATCGATGCCGGTTCAACCACGATTAAAGCTGTTGTGATCGATTCTTTAGATCGCATTGTTTTTACCCACTACGCCTCCAACGAGGGCGACCCGGTCAAAGCTGGAGTGCAGATCGTGCGCAACGTGCGAGCAGCACTGCCTGAAGGAACCGTTATTGGGCGGGCCTGCTCCACGGGGTATGGCGAAGGACTGGTGAAGACCGCGCTCACTTTGGAAGAGGGCGAGGTCGAAACGATGGCGCACTTCAAGGCCGCCAACTACATCAACCCGGGAGTCACCTCGGTGGTGGACATCGGCGGCCAGGACATGAAATTCGTGAAGATTCGCGACGGGGTAGTGGATTCCATCTCGGTAAATGAGGCGTGCTCATCGGGGTGTGGCTCTTTCCTGCAGACCTTTGCAGCCACGATGGGCAAGGACGTGCGCGAATTTGCCGCTGCCGCAGTGGCCTCTAAGGCCCCGGTTGACCTGGGCACACGCTGCACCGTGTTTATGAATTCCTCGGTGAAGCAGGCCCAAAAAGAGGGCGCTGACGTGGGCGCCATTGCAGCCGGGCTGTCCTATTCGGTAGTGCGCAACGCGCTGTACAAAGTCATCAAGTTGAAGGACGCCGACGACCTCGGCCCCAAGGTGGTAGTGCAGGGAGGAACCTTCCTAAACGATGCCGTGCTGCGCGCCTTCGAACTGCTGACTGGGCGGGAAGTAATTCGCCCAAACATCGCCGGCCTCATGGGAGCTTACGGCGCCGCCCTCATTGCTAAAGAACACGATACCGGGCAGGGCGAATCCACTCTGGCGCAAGTGCGCGATCTGGAAGATTTTCAGGTCACTACTACCCGCAAGACCTGTCGGCTTTGCCAAAACCACTGCAACATGACCATCTCTACTTTCTCGAATGGGGAAAGGCACGTTTCGGGTAACCGGTGTGAGCGCGGTGCGTCCTTAGAAAAGCGCCCGAAGAAATCCGATCTGCCGAATCTGTATGAGTGGAAGTACAAGCGAATATTTGGCTACCGCCGTCTGACCGAGAAGAAGGCGCACCGCGGCGATATTGGGATTCCCCGAGTACTAGGCATGTACGAGGACTACCCGCTGTGGTTTACCATCCTTACGTCGCTGGGGTTCAGAGTCATGATTTCGGGCCGGTCGAGCCACGACATGTTTGAGCGGGGCATGGATTCCATCCCGTCTGAAAACGTTTGCTACCCGGCCAAATTGACCCACGGGCACATCGAACAGCTGCTCTCTAAGGGCATCAAGACGATCTTTTACCCCTGCGTCAACTACACCTCAGTGAAGGGCGATAGGGCAGACAACTCTTTCAACTGTCCCGTGGTGGCCACCTACCCGGAGGTGCTGCGCGGCAATATGGAGTCCCTTGAAGAGGACGGGGTGCGCTTCATAAGCCCGTTCGTAAATTTGCGTGACCCCGCCAAGGTGGAGCAGATGCTGGTCGACACGTTCGCGGATTGGAACGTGACTCTGGCCGAAGCGAAGGCGGCAGTGGCCGCTGGTTTCGAAGAGCTTGAGGCGGTGCGCGAGGAGGTGCGCAACAAGGGGGCAGAGACCCTGGAGTGGATGCGGGAGCACTCGGTGCGCGGCATCGTCTTGGCGGGCCGGCCCTACCACCTGGACCCAGAGATTAACCACGGTATTCCCGAGGTTATTAACGGTCTAGGCATGGCTGTGCTGACCGAGGATTCGGTTGCTGACGCTCGGCTAGAACGTCCCCTTCGGGTGGTCGACCAATGGTCCTATCACTCTCGTCTATACGAGGCCGGTGCGCGCGTCGGAGATGAGCCTGACCTGCAGCTCGTGCAGCTAACCAGCTTTGGGTGTGGGTTGGATGCGATCACCTCAGAACAGGTCCAAGAGATCCTGGAAGGACGCGGTGACGTATACACCCAGCTGAAGATCGATGAGGTCTCGAACCTGGGCGCCGCGAAGATCCGCTTGCGGTCGCTAGATGCCGCTTCGAAGGAGCGGGCAGACAGGTCGGCCTCGGTAGAGACTTTCCACCACAAGAAGGCCGGGCATGTGCACCAGAACGCGGTGTTCACAAAAGAGATGCGCGAAGCGGGCTACCAGATTCTGGTACCCCAGATGGCGCCGATCCAGTTCCGTCTAGCCGAACCGGTACTGCAGCGCGCAGGGCTGAATGTGAAACTGTTGGAACATACTGACACGGACACTATCGAGACCGGCCTCAAGTACGTGAACAACGACTCGTGCTATCCGGCAATGGTGGTCATTGGCCAGCTTATTGACCAGTTTGTTTCCGGCAAAGTGGATCCGGACAAGACCGTGGTGGCCATCTCGCAGACAGGGGGTATGTGTAGGGCCACCAACTATGCTGCGCTGCTGCGCAAGGGGCTGCGCGATGCAGGATTCGCACAGGTACCCGTGCTCGCCGCCTCGCTGCAAGAGGTCGAAACCCACCCGGGCTTCGAACTGGGCAAGAAGACCCTGCACCGGGTTATTCAGGCGATCACCTTGGGTGATGCCATCCAGAAGATGCTGCTACGCGTGCGTCCTTACGAGAAGCGCCCCGGCAGTGCCATGGAACTGTACCGCCACTGGGATAAATTAGCCCGCCAATGGTTCGCCACTTCGCGGGCAGATGGGTTGGGCAAATGCTCTTTCCGAAAGCTAGTGAGCGAGTGCGTGCGGGCCTTCGACAATCTGCCTTTGGCCGACATTCCGCGCAAACCCAGGGTGGGGATTGTTGGCGAGATCTTGGTGAAGTTCCACCCGGATGCTAACAACCATGCGGTGCGCGTGATCGAGGACGAAGGGTGCGAGGCCGTGCTGCCTGGCTTGCTGCAGTTCTTTGAGTACGCCGCCGCTGACTACGATTGGAAGCGCCAGGTGATGGGCGATTCTCTGAAGAGTACCTGGGGTAAGCAGTTGGCGCTCAAGGTGCTTGCGCTCTATCAGGCACCGGTTCGGAAAGCCTTTGCACGCACGGGTGGAAAATTTAGCGCTCCCACGCCAATTATGCAGATGGCAGCCCGCTCAACCGATATTGCTTCCAAGGGGAATCAAGCAGGTGAGGGCTGGTACCTAGTTTCTGAAATGGTCGACATGATCGAACACGGATGCCCGAACATCATCTGTGTACAGCCTTTCGCATGCCTTCCCAACCACGTCGTAGGCAAGGGCATGTTTAGGCCGCTGCGCAAACGCTACCCGGAGGCAAACTTGGTGGGGATCGATTATGACCCGGGTGCATCTGCGGTCAATCAGCTAAACCGCATCAAGCTGATGATCGCGGCGGCGCATATGGCTGACGGCTCCCTGGACTTTTCCGGGGTGCCACAAGACGAGGTACCGGCAGCGCCTTCCTGCGGTGCATGCGCCGGAGGCGCGCCGAGGCGGGGGCCGGTCGCCCTAGGAATGCCCAAGGTTCGCAGCTAAAACATACACAGGTGTTGACACCCTCCTGGTTGTATGGTTCATTAGTTAAGTAATGAACCGATAGGCAGGAGGGGTGAGGTTGAAGAGCTTTAGTGGCCCTGGCCCTATCTACCGGCAGATTGCGGATTCCATCAAAGATCAGATAGTTGCGCGCACCCTAACTGACGGGGACAAGCTGATGTCCACGACCGAGTATGCTGCCACCTACCGCATCAACCCGGCCACTGCTCAAAAGGCATTTGCCGAACTGACACGACAGGGGCTAGTCGAAAAGCGGCGGGGCATAGGCATGTTTGTTGCCAGTGGGGCTTACAAGAAGCTAGTGGGCAACCTTCGCACCGGTTATAAGGACGAGGTGCTGCTTCCTGCCCTTGAGCGAGGACGCAAGCTGGGATATTCCGATTCGCAATTGCTGGATCTTATCCGCACCTACTTGGGAGGCGAGAAATGACAGACAGCGTAGGCGCGACCTGCACGGGTCTGGGAAAGAAGTATAGAAGGGGCGATCCAGCCCTAACCGATGTCGACTTGCAGATCCATGCCGGAGAGATAACCGGTTTGCTGGGCCGAAACGGTTCTGGAAAAACAACACTTATGCGACTGCTCGGGGGCGAACTTTTCCCGTCCTCCGGGAAAGTACAGATAGATGGTCACCCCGCACATTCGCCCTCGGCGTGCGCAAACACCTGTCTAGTAGCAGATGGCGGGAACTGGGATAAGGGCACATCGGGGCGCATTCTAGTAGAGGTCGCCAGCCTGCGTCCGAGTTGGTCTGGCGCCCTATTTGAAGAATTGCTCGATTACTTCAGGATCGACGTGCCGCGCATTATTGGGCGGGCTTCAAAAGGCATGCAGTCCACGTTCGCCCTCTGCCTGGCGCTAGCGAGCGGGGCAGAACTTACCCTGCTGGACGAAATCCACCTAGGAATGGATCAGCCCACACGCGAAAAGATGTACGAGCAAATCGTTCGATTGAACGGCCAAACTGGACGCGGCTTCGTGCTGTCTTCACACCTTATATCGGAAATCGAGCAGGTGATAGGGCAAGTGGTTGTTCTGGAGCGGGGCCAGGTTCGCTTCGCTGGGGAAGTCGATGCCTTGCTGGACTCCTTCACTGAATTGCTAGGCCCTCGCGAAGCCGTGATGAAACTGCAAGAGGCGGGAATTCGGCTGCTAGAGCGCCAGCAGCAGGGCTCACTACTGAAGGCTACCGTAGACGGAGCGTTGCCAGAATCGTTGCGGCGCTACTGCGAGCAGGCAGGTATTCAGATGGAAGGTCTCGATCTGGCGCAAACTTTCCGGGTGCTAACCGAGGACAAGAGCAGGCCTGCAACACCAACTGAGCCGGCCTTGGGGGAGGAACACGATGCGAAATAGTATTCAGCTAGGTAACGCCCTAATGAAGCGGCGCGTGTCAGCTAAATTTTTGGCATGGCGAATCGGTGGGGCGGTGTTCTTCATCGTTCTGTGTCTGGTAATTGGTTTGCTGTCCCGCAGCATTGGCAAGTTGGAAGGATTCCCAACCTTTCTTATTGGGGGTGCCTCTTTTGCGGGAGTCATGATCGTGATTAGCGACGCCGTAGCTGTTGGCGAAAACGCGCAGCGGGCTTGGTCTATAGCTGGCGTATCCGGTTCGCAGGCGGGAAGAGCCACGCTCTGGATAAACCTCGTGGACACCCTAGCAATGACTGTAATGTGGACCATTTTTGTAGTGCTATATAGGCTGGCGCTTCCAGGGGCGGCGATCAGCGCTCTGCGGCTCTCCCTCAATGGTCAGCCGCTGCTGAGCGAACCTTTGCCCATACCGGTGTGCGGACTAATCATGCTCACATTCACGCTGATGTGCACCCAGCAGATCGCAATGTGCCTGATCTTCGGAAGAAGATCAAAGATTGCCTCCGGAGTGGCTGCCGTCCTAATTGCGTACGCCATAAGCCACTTTCTTGCCATGCTCGTCGGTTTATATTTCTCGGATGCGGGCTCCATGATTGGAGCTGGTTGGGGAGGCATCATTGTCTCGGCGGCATTTGCAGTGCTCGCCGCGCTTGCGTTCGGGATAAAGCAAGTAGCCCGCCCTCGAGTGTAGTTTCTTCCTTCTGCGCAGCTAGCCAGCGCGAAGTGTTGCTGGACCAATTTATGCGTGAAAACATAAAAGCGCATACATGTGTGAATTAGGTCAAGTTGCGTAGAAGGAAAGAAATGAGTTTTGAGAACAATAATTATGGGTTTGCGGTAGGAAAACACTGGGTGCAAGTAATTGGAAAAAATAAGTCATCCAAACCAACGTGGACCATACTGGTAGACGAAGAAGTAAAAGATACCAAAGAGGGAAGCGGCGAACTTCAACTGACAACGAAGCTCGACGGGCAAGTTCTGTCAGCCACGATAGAGCCGGCCCAAATGGGGGCTGTCGCAGCGGAAGTGAAGCTGGGGGACAAGGTGGTAAAGTCCTTCGACGGCTATCTGCTATAGCTTTCCGTTCTCGCTGCAAGGGCAGGGCGGGAGCGAACATTCCCTCATCATTATTTAAGGAAAGAAATGAACGATCTGGAGTTTTCCCATCTGTCGAAAACTTTCGGCCGTATCAAAGCCCTAGAGAACGTTAGCTTCACCGTTGCTGAGGGTGAACTATTCGGTTTCGTCGGCGCGAACGGTGCAGGTAAGACGACAACGATGCGGATTGCCATGGGCATCATTGACCCGGACCAGGGGCAGGTGTGCCTAGGCGGGAAACCGCTCACTCAGAAGGCGCGAACGCGGATAGGCTACATGCCAGAGGAGCGAGGGCTGTACCCGAAGATGAAGGTCGCCCCACAGCTGGAATATCTAGCCCGCTTGCACGGCATGAATTCCGCCGACGCTCGCGCAGCACAGCAGAAGTGGACGGAAAGGCTGGGAGTTGGCTCCCGTCGCGGCGACGAGGTCGAAAAACTCTCGTTGGGTAACCAGCAGCGGGTGCAGCTTGCTTCCGCCCTGCTATTCAACCCCCGAGCGCTGATCCTGGACGAGCCTTTCTCGGGCCTAGACCCCGTTGCGGTGGACGCGATGAGCCAAGCGATGCGCGAATACGCTGCCAGTGGCGTGCCTGTACTGTTCTCCTCGCACCAATTGGACCTGGTAGAACGCGTCTGTGACCGAATTGGCATCATCTCCTCAGGCAGGTTAGTGGCCACGGGAACCGTAGCGGAGCTGCGAGCCACCGCAGATCCGGCAACCAAGGTGCAGGCAAGCCCCGAGGCTTGGGCGGCAGCCAAGGAAGCCGGCGCCGGGCTGGAAATTACCGACCTGGATGGGGGCGGCACAATCAAGTTCACCGATCCCGCGCAGAAGCAACGGGTGTTGCGCGCCGCCCTCGCCGCCGGAGACGTGTACGGCTTCGCCGATGAGGTGCCCCCGCTAGCCGAGATTTTCCGCGACACTGTTTCTAAGAACCAGGAGGCCGACAAGTGAACCAGGTATGGCAGATCGCCAAACGCGAGATCATTCAGCGCGGCCTCAATAAGGCAACACTGGCAACGACCATCATCATGGCGCTAGTGCTGGGCGTGGGCGGAATTATTGCCGGCAACCTCCTTTCCTCAGAGAGCGAGCCAGACACGATTGCGGTTACTGCGGACACCCAGCAGATGGGAACCGCGCTGAAAGCCGTATCCAAGCAGATGCAAGAAGCCGGCGTTGGCGCGATGACTGACGATGCCGTAACCAAGCGGGTAGCCAGCAACGAGGAAGCCAAAAAGTTGGTGCAAAAGGGCGACGTCGACTACGCCATCGTGAAGGCCGGCGAAGAAACACAGCTGCTTTCGGATGGTCCCGCCCCGATGTCTCTATCCACCACGGTCAGGCAGATAGCCTCCTCGGCCGCCCTCACGAAATACATCCAAGATGTTGGCGGCAATGTTCAGGAACTGAACAAGCAGGTAAATGACGTTAAGTTCAAGGCCGTGAACGTGTCGCCAAAGGACGAAAAGGATAAGGGCTCTGACGACTTCCAGCTCAATGACATGGCCAACTACATCATCTCGCTAGTGGCGCTACTGCTCATGTTCATGATCATCATGACCGCGGGACAAGTAGTCGCCCTCGGCGTAGTAGAAGAGAAGTCTTCGCGAATTGTTGAAGTGTTGCTCGGTGCTGTCAGCCCAACCAGACTCCTTCTTGGAAAGGTGCTGGGAGTGGCAATCATGGCGCTTGCGCAACTGGCCATTATGGGCCTCGGCGCCTTCATTGGCGGGCGAGCCCTGGTGCAGGCGTTGGACATGCACGTTGACGCGGCTGGTATTTCCGGCTGGGTGCTGGTGTGGATGGTACTGGGCTTTTGCACCTACATCTTCCTGTACGCGGGCGTGGGAGCAATGGTCACCCGCACAGAAGACATGGGTACTGCGCTCATGCCGCTGGTGTTCTTGCAGATGGTGATCCTCTACGTTGCGCTGTTCGTAGCTATGAGAAACCCCGTCTCGTCAATCGTGCGCGTGCTCTCCTTCATTCCGGGAGCAAGCTGCTACGCAATGCCCGTGCGAATTGCCTGGTCAGTGGCTCCCACCTGGGAAATCCTAGTGGCTGTGGCCCTGAACCTCCTGGCATTGCCTCTGCTCATCTGGCTAGGCGGCCGAGCATACCGCCGCGGCGTCATGAACACCGGCGGCAAATTGTCCTTCCGACAGGCCTTCGGACGCACTGTGGAAAAGGCCTAAGCGGCATTAACTAAAGAACCGGCCTCCCTACTTCCAATGCGGAAGTGAGGAGGCCGGACTTGTTAGAAGTGGTTACTTCTGGGCGATCTGCATTACCTGCTGCGCAATGGACAGTTCCTCGTTGGTGGGAACAACCATGACGGTGATCTTGGAGTTCGGGGTCGAGATGGTGCGCGGTTCGTCGCCGCGGATCTTGTTGACCTCTTCATCCAGTTCGATGCCCATGAATGCCAGGCGTTCGCACAGTTCCCGGCGAATATCCACGTCGTTCTCGCCAACACCGGCGGTGAACGCAATAACGTCCAGGCCACCCATGACGGCGTAGTAACGGCCGACGTAGGACACTAGGCGGTGCAGGTACACGTCGAGGGCGGCGCGGGCCTTTTCGTTGCCCTCGTCAGCCAGATCGCGCACGGTGCGCATGTCGTTGTCGCCGCACAGGCCGAGCAGGCCGGACTTCTTGTTGAACAGGGTGTCCAGCTCGTCGATGCTCATGTTGGCCTGACGGGCCAGGTGGAAGACAACCGCCGGGTCGATGTCGCCAGTACGGGTGCCCATTACCAGGCCCTCTAGGGGAGTGAGGCCCATAGAGGTGTCAACGGCCTCACCATTTACAACTGCCGAGGCCGAAGCGCCGTTGCCCAGGTGAAGGACAATCTGCTTCAGATCGGAGCGGTCAAGCAGCTCGGCGACGCGGCCCGAGACGAAGCGGTGGGAGGTGCCGTGGGCACCGTAACGACGTACCTCGTACTTCTCGGCGACTTCCTGGTCGATGGCGTAAGTGGAAGCCTCGGCCGGAAGAGTCTGGAAGAACGCGGTGTCGAAAACTGCTACGTGGGGTACGTCCGGCAGCAGCTTCTTGGCTACGTCGATGCCGGATAGGTGAGCCGGGTTGTGCAGCGGAGCGAGCGGGCACAGCTCCTCGATCTTCTGGCGAACTTCGTCAGTGATCAGAGCTGGGCCGTCGAAGTACTTGCCGCCCTGCACGACGCGGTGGCCGACGCCGATCACGTTGGATTCGGCGATGGAGGGGCCAACCTCGTCAAACAGACGCAGAATTTCGGAAAGGCCGGCGCCGTGGTCGGCGATGGGCTCGTTTACCTCGGTGGTCTTGCCCTGGTATTTGTGGGCAATGTGGCCTTCCTTTTCGCCAATTCGCTCGCACAGGCCTTTGGCATGTACTTCGCCGGTGTCCGGATCTAGCAGCTGGTATTTGATCGAGGACGAACCGGAGTTAATTACTAGAACAGTGCGTGCCATTAAGCACTTCTCCTTTTTTAGAAATTAGCTTACTTTTCCTGCGCCTGAATGGCGGTTAGGACGATGGTGTTGACAATGTCGTCAACGGTGGCCCCGCGCGAGAGGTCGTTGACTGGCTTCTTCATGCCCTGCAGCACCGGCCCAATAGCGGTAGCGCCGGCGGTGCGCTGAACTGCCTTGTAGGTGCAGTTACCCTGGTCGAGGTTGACGAACACGAAGACGTTGGCCTGGCCCGCAACGGGGGAGCCGGGACGCTTCTTGGCAGCGACGGTGGGATCAAAGGCCGCGTCGAACTGGAGCGGGCCGTCCACTACTAGTTCGGGGTGGGTTTCCTTGATCTTTGCCATTGCTTCCTTGACCTTGTCGACGGTCGGGCCCTTGCCCGAATCGCCGGTGGAGTAGGAGATGAGGGCGACCTTCGGGTCCATGCCGAAGCTCTTGGCAGTGTCAGCAGAGGCGGCAGCAATGTCGACCAGCTGATCCGAGGTCGGATCGATGGTCACTGCGCAGTCGGCGTACAGCTGGACGCGATCTTCGAGCAGGACGAAGAAAGACCCGGACACGGTAGAAGTGCCGGGCTTGGTCTTGATGATCTGCAGTGCGGGACGGATGGTCTCGGCAGTGGTGTGGACGGCGCCGGAAACCATGCCGTCGGCCTCGCCAGCAGCGATCATTAGGGTGCCGAAGTAGGAAACGTCGGCCAGCATGGACTTAGCCTTCTCTAGGTCGACGCCCTTGTGCTTGCGGGCTTCGTACAGGATCTGGGCGTAGCGGTCAATGCGCTCCGGGTCCTTGGGGGAAACGATCTGGGCGGCCGAGATGTCCAGGCCTTCCTTTTCTGCGGCAGCCTTGATTTCGGCCTCTTCGCCGAGCAGCACTAGGTTAGCGGTGCCCATTTCGAGGACGTTAGCGGCGGCCTGCAGCACTCGCAGGTCGTCAGGCTCGGGCAGAACGATGGTGCGCAGTTCGCTCTTGGCCTGCTTGATGAACCCGGCTTTGAAAGCACCGGGGGTGACAACGCCGGAACCGGAGGCCTTGGTGAGGCCGGCCAGTTCTTCTGCCAACTCGTCGCTGATCTGCTCGTCAGCGGAGGTGAAGACCTTTACGCCCTCTACGGAGGCCTCTCCGCCAATGACGAGGACGGCGGACACAGCGGCGTGTGCGTCCTCGACAACCTTGGTGGCGGCTGCGATGGCCTGGTCGGCGTTAGCGGCCTCGTTCACTACCAGCAGAACGGTTGCTGAATCGTCAGCAGCTACTCCTGCCTGGACGCCAAGAAGGGAAAGGCCTGCGACCGGCGCGGCAACAGAGCCGTCGACAACCAGGGCATCCTGCAGTGCAGGGGTGGCCTTTGCGCGCAGCGCGGTTGCCTGCGTGTACCACTCGCCCTCGGCGTAGGGGCGGGCGGGGGTGGACTGTAGTTTCTGAGCGATCTTGTCAGCGATGGGGCTGACGGAGTAAGACGTGTCAACTGGTAGCACGTGGATCCGAGTCATGAACTTCTCCTCGTAGAGATTAGCTTCCAAGGTAACTGTAACTGTTTGCATAGGAGCCGGGAAAAATATGTGACGCGCCTTTGGTCACTTATTTTTCCTAATGTTTGCTTAAAATATGTGGCTTTTGCGGATTGATTAGGTAATCTAATTGTATTGACAAAGTGTTTTAGGAGCGGCAGTGCCCGACAAAGTTAGTTTGGTACACCACATACAGGACCTTAAAGAGTCCGTCCCAAAGCTGGGCAGACCCAAGGTAGTGGCACAGTTTGTGCTGGTCATGCTTACTGTGGGATGGATTATTGCGACCCTTGGCGCCTCTTTGCCGTTACTGGAACACATGAAAATAGCGGGTATATCAGTATTTGAGCGAGCAGCCTTGGTAGCGGTTGCCTTTCTAGCGGCCGCCCCCGGACTCTTCCTTGCCCAGCATCTAGACGAAATGAGTAAATCTTCGCGGCTCCTTACTACTGTCGCGATGGCTTTCGCAGCCGGGGCACTAGTGGCGGCCGCCTTTACCTCCGCCTTCCCTCTGCTGGGGGCAGCCGCGGTGGTAGGGGGAATGTCTTGCGGGGTCGCTGTCAGCTCCGGCGGCAAATATATACGTCAACTCATGCCTTCCCGGTTGCGCGGTCGGTTCTATGTAATAGGAGACCTGGCACTTATGTCCGGGATCCTGCTAGGACTCTCACTAACTGCAACCTGGGCTTGGCTGTACGAACTCGAAACGATCTCACTTCCCAGCTATCTGTCGGGCCCTGCCCTCCTATTCCTCCTTCCTACTATTCCCGCGCTCGCGGCTGCCTGGCTGACCTGGCGAAGCCCCGAATCTCCTGTGCTGCTGCTTCGGCAGGGACGCGAGGAAGAAGCGATGGTCGCCCTCGTTCGTATCCGCACCGGGCAGGCAGCTAGGATCGCGCGCGAATATGGCCGCATGCAGATCTTGGCTTCCGTCACCGACGACACGATTGGGCGGCGCAAGGCGCAGTATTCCTCTCCTAGGCAAAAGATCATGACGAGGTCGGCAATCGCCGCCGCGATCGGGCTACATTCGACCGGGGTGAGCATCATCTTCCTCTTTGGAATTGTGATTTGCTCTTGGACGGGCGCATCCATGACCGTGTCAGTCATTGTGGGAATGGCGGCGGTAGCCTGCGCCCTGTTCGGGTTGATCGCCAGGGTTTACGGTTTCTTGCCCCCGGCATTTTCGTTCATGACCTCCCGCCGGTCTTCACTGCTGGTGGGGGGTGGCACCTCGGCGCTTTGTCTAGCTGGACTGGCAGCTACTTTTTTCCTTGTGGTGCCGCACGCGGCCGGAGCGTGGACGCTGGTCGCAGCCATCTTCTTGATCCATGCCCTAACCGTGATCATGGTTATGTTCCCAGCCGCCAATTCGTTGACGAGGGCGCATACGCCCGGGCCGGTGCGCACTCGCGCTAACGCCGCTTCGCTGGTGGTGGCGGGCGTGTCCATGGCGTTGTTCTTGCTGGTTGCAGACCGCTTGGGGGCTGCGGGCGCGTTCTTGGCTATGGCCTTGGTCGACTGCGGGGCGACTTTGCTCGTGGCGCGGGTTGTGCCCCTACCTCCGCGGCTTCCTTCTAAGACGGCACATTAGTAAAGGTAGACTGGACCTATGCAGCCCACCCAACAAGATGTTGCCGACCTGGCAGGTGTTTCTAGACAGTTAGTGTCCCTAGTAGTGCGCGGGGATAAGCATGTCTCGCCGACAAAACGCCGGGCGGTACAAGAGGCTATGGCTAGCTTGGGATACCGTCCTAATGCGGCGGCAAGGGCATTGGTGGAGCGCCGCACCCGCACTATTGGGCTAGTAACCCCTGGATTTTCAAACCCCTTCTTTGGCGATCTTGCCGATGCGATCAGGGTGGCAGCCTCTGAACGGAACTTGACGCCCCTGATCGGTTCTTCGGCCTCGGTACTTGAAGTAGAACGGTCGGTAATTGATCGTTTTATAGAGATGGGAGTAGATGGGCTGATCCTAACTGGCTCTTTGCTTTCCCCGGAGACGATCGCCAAGATCGGCGAGCAGGTGCCTGTCTGCATGCTCAATCGGCCCCCTGCTAAAGGAGTAGTGGATGCGGTCTTGTGCGACGACGCGCGCGGGCAGCAGCTGGCTACCGAACACGCGGTCGAGGCGGGCTACAAGCACATTGTGTTCCTTGAGGACGAGGATGCCGACATTCCGCAGACTTCCGCCCACCGCAGGCAGACTGGGTTCTTGGCGGCAATGGAGGCCATGGGGCGGGCCGACGAAGCTGTCACAATCACCGTGACGGGCCGGGTCTCGGAAGCGGTCTTGCAGGCCTTCGACATTTTCAATTCCACCGATGTGGCGTTTATCTGTCACAACGACCAGATTGCGTTCGAGGCGGCTGTCGAGATCATGTCTCGCGGCATGTCCCTGGGGGTAGACGTGGGGGTCACGGGCTACGACAACACGGCGTTGGCTTCGTTTTATTCTCTGGAGCTGACCTCTATTGATCAGGGCTTGGCGCGGATGGCGCGCGGTGCGGTTGCAATGATCGAATCGCGCCAGCACGGGCACCACGAGGCCGGGAGGACCCAGATGATTGACCCTACGCTGGTCACTCGCCGCTCCACTCGGCGGCGGGTATGGAAAAAGTAACGATATAGCAATGGTGCACTTGGGGGCCTGCCAAGCTACGATGTACCTGTGACTTCAAGTATTACCGAACGCCCCGTCCTGGTGGTTGATTTTGGTGCGCAGTACGCCCAGCTGATCGCTCGGCGCGTGCGCGAGGCTCGCGTCTATTCCGAAATCGTGCCACACACGATGGCTGCCCAGCAGATGCTGGATAAGAATCCTGCAGCGATCATTCTTTCTGGTGGCCCCTCCTCGGTTTATGCCGAGGGCGCGCCCAGTATTGATCCTGAAATTTTCAGCGCCGGAGTTCCCGTCTTGGGAATTTGCTATGGCTTCCAGACAATGGCCGCGAAACTTGGCGGCAAGGTTGGCAAGACCGGCACCCGCGAATACGGTCACACCGAGGTAAACCTGCAGGCCGGTGGTGGTCTGCTACTTTCAGATACCCCGGAAAAGCAGGCGGTGTGGATGAGCCATGGCGATGCGGTCCAGCAGGCTCCCGAAGGATTTATCGTCACCGCGTCCACTGCCGAGACGCCGGTAGCCGCTTTTGAGGACAAGGAACGCGGCTTGTACGGCGTGCAGTGGCACCCCGAAGTGCACCACAGCGAATTCGGGCAGAAGGCGCTGGAACACTTCCTCTACGAGGGTGCTGGCCTGAAGGGGGATTGGACGTCTGATTCCATCATCGATACCCAGGTGCAGAAGATCCGCGAACAGGTGGGCGATGCCCAGGTTATTTGTGGCCTGTCTGGTGGGGTGGACTCCTCGGTGGCCGCCGCTCTCGTCCATAAGGCGATTGGCGACCAGTTGACCTGTATCTTTGTTGACCACGGGCTGCTGCGTGCAGGCGAGCGGGAACAGGTCGAAACTGACTACGCCGCTTCTACCGGCATCAAGATCGTTACCGTTGACGAGTCGGAACGGTTCCTAACGGCCCTGGAAGGGGTGTCGGATCCGGAAACGAAGCGCAAGATCATCGGCCGCGAATTCATTCGTTCCTTCGAAGCTGCCCAGCTAGACCTGGTGCGGCAGGCAGGTGCCGAGGGCACCCAGATCAAGTTCTTGGTACAGGGCACCCTGTACCCGGACGTGGTTGAATCTGGCGGAGGCGAAGGTGCGGCCAATATCAAGTCCCACCACAACGTCGGGGGGCTACCCGAGGACCTGGACTTCGAACTGATTGAGCCGCTGCGTACCCTGTTCAAAGACGAGGTGCGGCAGATCGGGTTGGCCCTTGGGGTACCCGAGAACATTGTGTGGCGTCAGCCCTTCCCTGGGCCCGGCCTAGGTATCCGCATCATTGGCGAGGTCACCCGCGATCGTCTGGAAATTCTGCGGGCCGCTGACCTGATCGCCCGCGAGGAACTGACCAAGGCAGGGCTAGACCGCGAGATTTGGCAGTGCCCGGTGGTGCTGTTGGCAGACGTGCATTCGGTGGGCGTGCAGGGTGATGGCCGTACTTACGGGCATCCGATCGTGCTCCGCCCGGTCTCTTCCGAGGATGCGATGACTGCTGATTGGACTCGGTTGCCATACGACGTGCTGGCACGCATCAGCACGCGCATCACTAATACTGTTCCCGAGGTTAACCGCGTGGTCTTGGATTGCACTTCCAAGCCACCGGGAACCATCGAGTGGGAGTAAACAAAATGCCCTGCCGGCTGGCAGGGCATTTTTGTATCCGCTTTATGCAACTAGATTTTCTTCGTCCTCTTGCACAGTAGGTAGGCGAGCAGGGCCAACGCGGCAATGGCGGTCACTGCCCAGTACAGGCCGCGGTATCCAAAGGCGGGCACCATCCAGCCCAGTACTAGGGGGCACACGCCGATCGCGGCATCCATGAACACGAAGTAGGTCGAGTTTGCTACGTCTAGGTGTCCCTTGGGCGAGTTCTTGATTGCTAATGCCAACCCGGCTGGCTGGGTAGCGCCGATGCCGGCACCTAGTAGGGCAGCAGAAAGGAGCAGGGTGAAGGAGTTGGAAGCAAAGGCGAGTACTGCCAGTGCGACCGCTACGGCGGCGTAGCCGGGGACCATGACTACCGTGTCTCCGCGTTCGTCGAAGAGCCTGCCAGTAAAAGGCCTGATGATAAACATGACCACTGCGTAAACGATGAAGAAGGCGCCGGCGGCCTTCACTAGGTCCAGCTCGGTGGCGTAGGAATTCAGATAAGTCAGAACTGTGCCGTAGCCGAAGTAGATCAGGGCCGTGACCAGCGAGATGGGTAGTGCGCCCGGTTCAATGAAGGTGGATAGCGAAATTTTCTTCTTCGGTTCTTCTATGTGTTCTGCCAGCTTCGGTTCGGCCCCCATGGCAAAGGCGAACAGGAGCGCTGCGGCAGAGATGCCGGCGCAAATCAAAAACAGTGTCTGGAAGCTGAGGAGGTTCATCGAAGCGGTGCCGATGAAGGGGCCGATTGCCGAACCGACGGTGATCGACAGCATGAAGTAGCCGATACCTTCGCCGTGGTGGGCAATGGGAATCCTAGAGGTAACTAGCGAGGTGATAGCTGTCTGCGAGATCCCGTAGGCAAAGCCATGCAGGGCGCGCAGGACCAGCAGAGTTGGTAAGGAATTGGATACTAGGTAGGCCAGGCACAGTGCCACGATCAGGGCGAGGCCGGAAAGCATTGTGCGTCTGCGTCCCAGCGCTTTCATAACTATTGGGCTGAGGAAGCGGGCTACCAGGGCGCCAAGAATGAATACGGAGGCTGCGAAGCCTGCGCTCGAGATGGAGGCGCCGTAGGAGTCTTTGGCGAAGGTAGTAATTGTAACGATTAGTACGTAGTACTGGATGTAGACGAAGAAGTTGGCGAAGGTGCCAGCTAGAAAATGTTTGCTAAATATTTTTGCGTCAGTCACTGGGGTCCCATCTTGATATTTGCGGTCTAATCGTGCCTTACGCGGCAGTTATAATGGAAGAGCTAATCTGGCTAAGCGGTTATAACAAAATGTCACAACAAGTGGTTTGGAGACGTGGTGGTAGCGGATTCTACGAAGTATCTAGCGTTTCTTGCTGCAGCCGAGGGCGGCTCGCTGTCTGCGGCGGGACAGGAACTTGGCTACACTCCTTCGGGAGTGATTCGCCTGGTCAACTCCCTAGAGAGCGAGCTGGGGCTAACCTTGCTCAAGCGTTCTGCCAGGGGAGTGCGCCCCACCAGCGAGGGGCAGCGGCTGCTTCCATTGGCACGCCAAATTGTAAGCGCGCACGCCCGGGCGGCACAGCTTGCTGGGCGATTAAAAGGCGTTGACGAGGGCAAGCTCACAGTGGGAACGAAGCATTCGATGGCCGCGATCTGGCTGCCGCACATCGCTGTGGCGTTCCGCAAGAAGCATCCGAATGTGGACATGCGCGTTGAAGAGGGCGGCACCTCGCAGATACTGAATCTGTTGGAAGAGGGGCGAGTAGATTGTGCCCTCCTTACTTCCAAGGCCCCCGGTTATAACTGGTTGCCGCTGCAAAAAGTGGCGCTGGTGGCCTGGCTGCCGCCGCAGCACCCCTATGCGGATGCGGCGAAGGTGCCCGTGCAGGCCTTTGCCGGGGCTCCGTTCGTGCGCACGCACCTAGAGACGATGATGGATTCGGACCGCTACCTGCACGCCCACAAGGTGACTCCTGATGTGAAGCTGACTTCGGCCGATTCTTTTACTACCTATGCCATGGTCGAGGCCGGTCTGGGCGCCTCGTTAAATGTGGAGCCGATGACCCGGTCGTGGACGGGCAATGTGGCAGTGGTGCCGGTAGACCCGCCCTACTCGCTCGAATTTGGGGTGGCGTATGCCGACGAGGGCCTCTCGCCGGCGGCAGCCGAGTTTATCGCCCTCGCCAAAGATTTGAAGAAGCGTTGGTTAGGATAGGCCCATGGGTAAATCTAGGCGTAAGCGAGGCTGGGCGGCCGCTCCACTGCCGCTGCCGGGCAAGGTCATTGACAATCACACGCACCTTCCGCTGCACGAGGGCGAGATTCCTTGCGTAGAGCAGAAGCGCATCCTGCGCGAGGAGCAGGTGCGCCTTGCTCACCAGGTTGGGGTTGCCGGGATGATTACCTCCGGATGTGAGCTGCCCGAGTTGGAACCAACCGTGGCGTTGCTCGAGGACGGGCAGTGGGCTGCCCTTGCGATTCACCCCAATGAAGCACCGCTACATGCCGGCTTTGTAGAGAAGTCTCCCGATGGGCTTACCCATGAGACGGAGGAGCGTCACAAGGTGCCCCTAGAAGATGCCATTGCAAAGGTGGCCGACCTGGCTAGGGATCCGAAAGTGGTGGCGATTGGCGAGACGGGACTCGACTACTTCCGTACCTCGCAGGCGGGTAAGGAATACCAACTTCGTTCCTTTAGGGAGCACATCGCCCTCGCCAAGGAACTGAACCTGCCGCTGCAGATTCACGACCGCGAGGCCCACGAGGACACTATTGCGACGCTGCTCTCGCAAGGAGCTCCCGAAAAAACCGTATTCCACTGCTACAGCGGCGATGCCGAGATGGCGAAAGTGCTTGCAGACAACGGTTGGTATGCCTCTTTTAGCGGCACCCTCACCTATCCGGCAAATAAGCATCTGCGCGAATCCTTGCTGGCATTGCCGCGTGAGCTGGTCCTGGTCGAGACGGACGCGCCCTACCTCACTGCCCAGGCCCACCGCGGCCAGCCCAACGCGTCTTATCTGATGCCCTTCACCGTGCGGCGAATTGCAGCGCTATGGGCAATTGCAGACGGGGTGGCGCCGACGGATGATGACGATGCTCTGGGGAAGGCGATGGAGAAGTCCGCCGAGGTGTTGCCGGACTATTTGGCGCAAACCTGCGCGAAGTTAGCCGGTACAACCAGCGAAGTTTATTCGGTTTCTGTGGACTAAAAGCCCAGGTGGAAACCCTGTAGAGGGCGGGATCACGCTAGCAGTTATTAGATTCACGTAGACGTAATGTCACGAAATGGTTACGATCGTATACGTTCGATAAACTTTTGTCGTCGATCTAAGGAACCTATGACTGACTCCAAACTCTTCAAGCGTGCAGCTGCTAGCGCGGCGGTAGCTTCTCTGGCCGTTGTCGGTACTGCTGCTACGGCAGTAGCGGTGGGCCACAAGCAGGTATCGGTAGCAGTAGACGGGGTAACTCGTCCTGTGTCCACCTGGGGGAGCAACGTCCACGAAGTGCTGGCAGACGCGGGAGTGCAGGTAGGCAGTGCCGATGCAGTCAGCCCTGCTCGGCCGAGCCAGGTTGCAAACGGCACTCAGATTCAGGTGCGCCGGGCCAAGAACTTCACTGTAGATAAAGGGCAAGGCCGTCAGCAGGTAAAGTCGGCGGCTAGCTCTATCGCGCAGGTGTCGGCAGATCAGTCCAATGGTGCTGTCAGCGCCAAGCGTCCTTCCAATACCTCTGAGCCGCTGCCCGTTTCTGCCCAGGACACTCGCGTCAGTATCCAGGATGGACACGCCAAGAAGCAGGTGGCTGTCAAGGCCGGCCAGACTGTTGACCAGGTGCTTGCGGCCGCCAAGGTGAAGGTGTCTCCGCTAGATAAGACTCAGGTCAAGGCTGGCGAGGACGGTCCGACCAATACCGTCACTCGCGTCAAGCGGGGTACCGTGGCCGAGGACAAGGTAACTAAGAAGCACACGATCAAGAAGGTCGAAGATCCGAACCTGCCGAAGGGCGAAACGAAGGTGGCCCAGGAAGGCAAGGACGAGGTCACTCAGAAAACTACCTACCGGATCACCGAAAACGGCAAGGTTGTACACGAAACTCCGCTAGGTAAAAAGAAGACTCAGGAAATGGTCGAAGAGGTGGTGCACGTCGGCACCAAGGAAAAGCCTGCTAAAGACAAGACCGAAGATACTGATGAGGGCACCGATTCCGATTCGAAGGACCAGGAATCTTCTGCTCGTCCGGGTAGGGGCACCGGTTCCGCTCCCGCTGGAGTATGGGCACAGCTAGCTCAGTGTGAATCCGGCGGTAACCCGGCTACTAACACCGGAAATGGCTTCTACGGGCTGTACCAGTTCACCGCACAGACGTGGCAGGCTATGGGTGGAAGCGGACTTCCCTCCGATGCTTCTGCCGCGGAACAGACTATGAGGGCGCAGAAACTACAGCAGCAGGCTGGCTGGGGACAGTGGCCCGGCTGCGCCGCATCCTTGGGATTAAGGTAGGAAAAATTGGGTAAGCACGCCGCGAAGGCTTCACGGTCCGAGGTATTCTTTGGCAAATCAGCCCCCTCGGTACGCACTCCCGCGCTGGTAGCATCTGCTGCCGCCCTCGCTATGATCGCGACGGCAGGGACTGCTGTAGCCTCCAGCTACCGCAACGTCTACGTGTCTGTCGACGGAGTGAAACGCCCAGTGGCGATGTATTCCCAATCCGTAACCGATGCTTTGCGCGTGGCGGGGGTAAAGACATCCCGCTACGACAAGGTGAGTCCCGCCAGGGGAGCATCTTTGGGCGAGGGCGAGATCGTTTCTGTAACCTCGGCCCGCCCGGTTTCGTACTCTCGCGCTGCGGACCCGACGCCGAAGCAGGCGATGGTGGCTGCGCCCTCGACAGGGGATGCGGCGAAGGCACTGGCGGCCACCGACAAAAAGGTGCGGGTGGCAGTATCGCGTTCTTCCGAGAGCGCTAAAGCGATGCCGCTAGTATCTGAAGAACAGGCAGTGACCATTGCCGTGGACGGGCAAACTAAAGCGGTCGAGGCTCCTTCTGGGGCGGATGCTTCCGCGGTCTTGGAACAGGCCGGGGTCAAGGTGTCCCCGCTAGACCAGGTGCAGGCCGAATACGCAGACGGCAAGGTCACTATTGCGGTCACGCGGGTAGAGCGTGGCACTCGCGTCGAAAATAAGGCGATCGACTTCCAGACTGAAGAAAAGCCCGACCCCGAAGCCTACGTGGGCACGAAGAAAGTTGTGCAGAAGGGGAAGAAGGGCAACATTGCCACTTCGATCTACTTCGAAAAGCACAATGGCAAGGAAGTTCATTCCGCCAAGCTGGCAGAAGAAAAGACTGCCGATCCGGTGAAGGAAATCGTGCAGGTAGGCACCAAGCCAGCACCTGAAGGTGTGGACGAGGACGTGCTGAAGCGCGCGGGAGAGGGGCAGGCTACCCCCGAAGACGCGCAGCGTATCGCCGCTTCAATGGTTGCTGAGCGAGGCTGGGGTGCAGATCAGACCGCCTGCCTCATTAACCTTTGGAACAAGGAATCGCACTGGGACGTCAATGCCGAAAATGCGTCCTCGGGCGCATACGGTATTCCGCAGTCGCTGCCCGGTTCTAAGATGGCTGCTGCTGGCGAAGACTGGCAGACTAACCCGGCAACCCAGATCAAGTGGGGGCTTGGTTATATTGCCGGGCGCTACGGTAACCCGTGCGGGGCGTGGAGCCACTCCCAGGCAGTGAACTGGTACTAAAGATCCGCCGGAGCTAGCGCAGGCACGGCCAGTGCGCTCAGTTGCTTAGTAGGCCCGGCGGTGGGGTGTTCGTCGGGTCCAAACAGGGATTCGGAAAGTTTTTCGCCCTCGCGTAACCCGGTGTACTCAACCGGCACCGAACGGCCCAGGTAATCCATAAGTTTTTGGGCCAAAGTCAACACTGGGACCTGCTTGCCCATATCCATCACTAGCACTTGCCCGTTGCGGCCTCGCCCTCCGGCTTCAAGCATTAGGTTGCAGGCCTGTGGCAGGGACATGAAGAAGCGTTCTACTTTTGGATCGGTGATTGTAACCGGGCCACCTTGCATGATCTGGTAGTACAGCGAATGCACTACCGAACCTCGGGAGGCAAGAAGGTTGCCAAAACGCACCGACGCGTAGGCTTTTCCTTTGCCGTAGTGTGCAGTGAGTCGTTCCGCTAGCTGCTTTGAGCAGCCTAGCGCGGAGGTGGGCTGGGCCGCCTTGTCAGTCGAGATGTTTACGAATCGTTCGGCCCCTTGCGCCGCCTCCAGCACGTTGGCGGTGCCCAGCGTGTTCGTTTTGTAGGCTTCGGCCGGGAATTTTTGCAGTAGGGGAAGGTGTTTGAGGGCGGCGGCGTGAAAGACGACTTGAGGGCGGTGCGCGGCAAATACCTGGTGGAGTGCCTCCCTGTCGCGGATGGAACAAAGGGCCAGCTCGTCGCTGGTAAGGAGGGCTCGCCCGTGCAGGGCCAGTTGCAGTGAATGCAGGGCAGATTCGTCCCTGTCTAGCATCACCAATTCGGCCAGGGGCAGCGGCGCTAGCTGGCGAACTAGTTCGGCGCCGATCGATCCGCCGGCCCCGGTCACCAGTACTCTTTTGCCGCACAAATAAGAGGTATCTGCCCTCTTTGCTGCCGCGCGCCCGGTCATTTCGGTAAGCTGGTTATTCAACCAGGTCTTAACTTCATCGGGCAGCGGCAGTTGGTGCATAGCACCGATCATACCCAATGGGTGTCTGCCTGTAGCCACGGAAAGCTTGGAGGGTGAATTGCAGCTGGCTAACTTTTTGGGGGCGCACCCGCGTGCCCTCAGCCTGCATAACACCGTCTACGCCCCCAAAACGGGGCTGGGCCCCTTCAGCTACCTGTGCTCGCGGCTGCAAGCCAGCGTCCGGGTGAACGAGGCCGGCGAAGGCATAGTAAGTGGGCAGTTACTGGTCCCCGATAGCCAGCGCGTCTTCCTGACAGTACCTGCCGGGAAAGAAATGGCGCTGCTACCTGCCGCAGAGTCCACGTTTACTGCCAAGTTTTCGTGCCCAGACAAGGCCGGCCACAACGTGCAGGTGACCTTTGTGAACAAGGGAGGGCGGGCGCCCTCGTTCCTGCGCCTGGACGGGCAGAACCAGAAGGTTGATGTGTTCGGTTCGTGCGTAAGTCGGGACGCCTTTGAATACTCGGGAGCCCTATCGCTGGGTAACTATTACGCCCGCTCGTCCGTCGCGTCCGCCTTCGACCTGGAACCTAGCGGACTGGCGGGCACAGACCTGGCGGCCAACCCGTCGCAATTTCAGCGGCGCGTGGCACACGATGACTTGGCGCGTTCCGCGGCGGGGGTGCTCGCCAATTCGCATGCTGCCTGCCTGCTTGTAGATTTTGTAGACGAACGCTTTCCCCTGCTCAAAGGCGAGGGCGGATACTTTACGTATTCGAATGAACTGCAACGGGCCGGCCTCGATGCGGCCAAATACGACCGAGTGAATTGGGATTCCAAGAGGTACTGGGCGGCATTTGAACCGGCCTGGAAACGGCTTGTCGCGGCTGCCCCAGGCGGTAAAGTCATTGTAAATCGCGCCTATTGGGCTACCACGGACTCTGCCGGGAAAAACCTTGCGAATGGAAAAACGATCCGGTGGGCAAATTCTGTGCTAAGACGCACCTACGCCCGGGTAAGACGGCTGACGCCCTCGGTGCAATTCATTGACTACGATGCCTCCATGCTGGTGGCTGATCCGGAGCACAAGTGGGGGCGGGGACCCTACCACTATGTACCCGAATTCTATAGGCAGCTCAACCGCTCGCTACGGCGTCTACTTGCGCTTCCGCCAACGCTTTAGAAGGTAAGTGTTGTTGTTCACGGCATGGTCGACGGCGCGCAGATAACTCCGTGCTTGCGCCATGGGAGAAGCGTGCTCGGCAATCCACTTGCGACCAGCCCCATCCACCTGCAGACGGTGCGGATGGTGTAATAGATCGCGCCAGAGGGCGGCCAGTGCTTGCGGATCGTTGGCGGGGGCTGCCGCCCCGGCGCTCGCGGCGGTAACGATCGCTGCTGGTTCACCATCTGCGCTGACAGTTAGGTGAATGCCGCGGTGAAGTCCGTCGAAGAGCTTCGAGGGGATGGTGGTGCGCAGGGGGTTCCAGTCTCGTAGAGTTACTAGTGCCGTGTGTGCCCATTCGAAGTGCTTTCCCAGTTCTTCGCGGGAAATTCTGCGAACGAATTCTACGGGCAGGTTCGCCTGTTTGGCTCTGCGTCGCAGAGTGGGGAGGTGGGCGCCGCCGCCAATAAGACGCAGGCGGACGTTTTCGCCTTGGCGTTGCAGGATTCGCAGCGCGTCGAGGGCGGTTCCTAGCCCCTGGGCGCGACCAATGTTTCCCGCATACAGTACGTGCAGCTCGTCGTCGGGTAGGTTGGTGTTCTGCAGTACCTGTGTGGGCAGGTCGAGCGTGTTGTAGACGACTAGTACTTTGGCTTTGGTGCGGGAGGCGAGCCGGTTGCCGTATTCGGCTGACGTGACCGTAATGGCGCCGGCGCCTTTGATGCACCATCCCATTGCTAGCTTGGTGATTTCGCCGAGCGCGGTCATTACTTTGGCGCGCAGTTTTGCCGCCACAGTCGTGGGGGTGTTTCCTTCCCCCAAGTAGTCCAGTAGGTCGGGCCAGGCATCGCGCAGGTCTATGAGTGTGGGGATTTTGAAGAGGTCGGCCAGGAGGCGTTGCACGAAGAGGTTGGGAATGGGAGGGGCGGTGGAGATTAGCAGGTCATAGTGGTTTTTGCGGCAGAGGCCGAGCGCTATTTTCAATGCCGACGCTAGGAATACTGCCTGGTCGGCGATCCGTGAGGGCAACGAGAAGTCGTGTTCGCGAAATGCGCTCCGGTAAATGCGGTAGTGGGCGCTCACCTGTTCAAAAGCGTGGGGTTGGTGTGCTGGAGCCGAAGAAAGGAGCTTGCCCCCGGGGTAGTGGGGCGGGGAAGCCACCACTGTGACGTCGTGACCCGCCTCTAGAAGGGTCTGGGTTAGTTTGTTGGCACGCCTTTGCGAGATCCCTTCTTCGGGATCCCAGAGTTGAGAAAGAACTAAGATTTGCATTGGCGATCTGATCGATGGGGCGGGGGAATAACTACCTTTACGAGTGTATCTAATGCAGTCCGAATTACTATATTCTGGACGCAAGTATACGGTTGCTAGGCGCAAGCCGAAACAGGAGGGACTATGCCAACTTCGCATGGGGTAAACACTTCGAAGCCTCACCGGATCCTAAGGGTGCTGGCGGTGGTGGCACTGGTCATCCTTCTTGCATGCGTGGGCCTATTTTTCTGGCTGTCTCACTCGGTTACCGGGAATATGCAACATGTGAAGGTAAAGGCCCCCTCTATTTCGAAGTCTGCAGCCGAGGGCGCTACTAACTTCTTAGTGCTGGGCTCTGACGTGCGCCTGGACGCTTCGAATCAGGACAGCTGGGCGCTGGGGGGAGCGCGGACCGATGCGATGATGCTGGTGCAGTTCTCGCGCCGGCATAACACGGTCACGGTGATGTCAATACCGCGTGACTCCTGGGTGGATATTCCGGGCCACGGCAAGGCCAAAATCAATGCGGCCTTTGCCTACGGGGGGCCGTCGCTGGCCATTGATACGGTGCAGCGGCTGACGGGCGTGCCTATCGACCATTTCGCTATCGTGAACTTTCAAACCTTCTCGGCCCTGACCGATGCCCTGGGTACGGTAACTATCGAAACTACTCAGGGGCCCCAGCAGATGAATGGCGAAGAGGCGCTTGCTTTTGTGCGGGAACGCAAGTCTTTGCCGGGCGGTGACTTTGACCGGGTGAAGCGGCAGCAGGCGTGGATGAGGGCGATCATGTCTGGCATTTTCTCCGAGGACGTGCTCTCTTCGCCCTCGAAATCGCTGCAACTAATCCAAACAGCATCTAAAGATATGACGGTAGACGAAGGGCTTGGCACCACGGAACTGCTCTCGCTGGCGAAGGATGCCAGGGGCGTTCGCCCTAAGAACGTCACCTTCATTACGGCTCCATTTACCGGTACTGGGATGTCCGAGGACGGGCAATCTATAGTCAATCTAGACATGGAGGCGCTGGAGCCGCTGACCAAGGCGTGGGCTCAAGACCGGCTTCCGGATTATCTGAAAAATGCTGGAGCGGGGATTCCTGCCCTCTCCAAGAGGGTGAACTAATGGCTCTCAGCGAGTTTAGAAAAGAACTTTGGCACCTGCGTCACGGCGGGATTGCTCAGCTGAAGGAACACCGGCTCCGCCAACGCGCTATCAACATAAAGCCGGCTCCCAAGAGCGCTCCTAGTGACAAGAGCGCTGGTGGGAAAGCAGTGAGCTTTGGTTCCTGGCCTATCCCTACCCCTGAGGCAGCGCGCCACCAGGTAACTGCGGCGGTAATCCTAGACGAGTTTTCCGATCTGGCCCTGCGTTTTGAATGGAACCAGATCCCAGTCAGCCCCGGCGGCTTCCGCGAGCAGCTGGAAGGGAAGAAGATTGACTTGCTGTTTGTCGAATCTGCCTGGCACGGCAATTCGGACAAATGGCGCTTCATGGTTGTGGGCCCCAAGACCCCCACTAGCAGGCTGAAGGAACTGGTTTCCTACTGCAAGGAGCGGTCCATTCCAACAGTGTTCTGGAATAAAGAGGACCCGGCCCACTACCACGAGGCCATCGCTACTGCTCGCCTCTTTGACTACGTCTTCACTACCGACCAGACCCTGCTAGAGCAATACCGGGCCGATCTTGGCCACGAGCGTGTTGGAGTGCTGCCCTTTGCCGCTCAACCGTCAGTGCATAACCCAATCCGGTTGTCCTCAGGGGGAAAGGTACCACCGCGGCGCGATGTTGCCTTTGCCGGCATGTATTTTGCCCACAAGTTCCCGGAACGGCGGGCCCAGATGGGGATGCTGCTGGGGGCCGCCGACGAAGTATCCCCGCGGATGAGCAAGGGGCTCGACATCTTCAGCCGCTACCTGGGCGGAGACCCCCGCTACCAGTTTCCAACCCCGCTGGACAAGCGCGTAGTCGGCTCTCTTGCCTACCCGCAGATGCTTACCGCCTATCGCGGTTATAAGGCGTTTTTGAACGTCAACTCGGTAGTGACCTCGCCCTCCATGTGTGCGCGAAGAATCTTCGAAATATCGGCCTGTGGCACCCCAATCGTTTCTGCACCCTCGCCCGCCATCGACAACTTTTTCACCCCAGACGAGGTTGTGCAGGTAGGCAACTCGCAAGAGGCAGGATACGCGTTGCGGGCACTAGTAGGTAACGAGGAGCTGCGCTCGCGGATGACGCACTTGGCGCAGCGGCGCATTTGGCAGGAACACACCTATGCGCACCGGGTAAACCAAGTGCTGCAAACAATTGGGCTCGAGGGCGCCCAGTGGCATCTGCCCACTGTGACTCCGATGATATCGACGAATAGGCCGGAGCAGGTGGCACACGTGCTTTACTACCTACATGCGCAGGTTGGGGTCGAAATGGCCCCGGTCATCCTGGCCCATGGGTTTACCCCGTCTCGAACAGAGGTAGCGAGGGCCAAAGAATTAGGGTTGGACGTGACTTGGCTGTACGCTCCCGCCACCGAGTCCCTGGGGCAGTGCTACAACCGTATCCTTCAGGTAGCCCAGGGCGATTGGGTGGCGAAGATGGATGATGACGATCTGTATTCGCCCTACTACCTTTTAGAACAGTTAGCTGCTACCGATTACTCTGGGGCGGACCTGGTGGGCAAACATGCGCACTACATGTATCTGGCCTCTAAAGACGTAACGGTGTTGCGGTTTACGCCGTGGGAACATCGCTTTACCAGCTTCGTGTCCGGTCCGACGATCGTCGGACGGCGTGATCTGCTCCAGGAAGTGGGCTTTGTCGACCGCACCACGGGCGAAGATAGTGCCCTGCTCAAGGATGTGAGCGCCAGCGGCGGCAAGATCTTCTCTACCTCCCGTTTTGGCTTTGTGCAGATGCGCGGTTCGCAAAAACATACCTGGGCGGTGTCAGACTTTGAGGTGCTGGCCAACTCTAGGCTGAGCCACTACGGGCGGCCAAACAAAACCGAGCTGCCCTAATCCTTCTTTAGCTCTACTGTGGTTGGCCCTTCTTCGACCTCGGGGATGGGCTTCTTCAGCAGCTTGCGAATAGCCATTAGCGAGAGGGAAGCGGCGTTGCCATCGCCGAAGGGGTTCTTCGCCTGGGCCATTTCCTCGTATTTTTCTGGATGCTCTACCAGGCGCATGACCTCGCGGACGATGTTTTTGGTATCCGTGCCGATCAGCCGCACGGTGCCAGATTGGACCGCTTCCGGGCGCTCAGTGTTTTCGCGTAGAACTAGCACGGGTTTGCCGAGGGCGGGAGCCTCTTCTTGGACGCCGCCGGAGTCCGACAGGATGATCCGGGCCCGCTGTTGCATATGAGAGAACTCGTTGTAGTTGAGCGGGTCGCAGATAAATACGTTCTGGTCATCCTTTAGGTGTGGGCCAATTGTTGCGCGCACAGTCGGATTGGCGTGCGCCGGGAAGACGATCTGCCAGTTGGGGAGTAGCCCGGCTAGCTGGTGAACAGCCCGGCCTACGTGATCCATGGGCTTGCCCCAGTTTTCCCTTCGGTGGCAGGTAAGTAACAGCACGGGAGCATCAGATTCGTAGATACGTTGCAGCTCCGGCTCGCCAAAGGAAACGGGCTTTTTCAGAACGTGGAACAGGGCGTCAATTACCGTGTTCCCCACGACGGCAACGGTGTCTGGATTGACGTCCTCGCGCAGCAAATTGTTGCGCGAAACCTCGGTGGGGGCCAGGTTGAGCGAGGACACCTGCGTCGTGATTTTCCTGTTGGCCTCTTCGGGAAATGGCGAGAACATGTCGCCAGAACGCAGCCCGGCCTCTAAGTGGATGACGGGGATTTGCATGTTGAAGGAGGCTAGGGCCGCAATTGCCACCGTGGTGGTATCTCCCTGCACCAACACCGCATCAGGCTCGGCCTCGGCCAAAATGGGGCTTAGTCGTTTGAAGATCTTTGCCAACAGCTTGTTTAGCGACTGCCCCTTTTCAAACGCCCTCAGGTCGTAGTCCGGTTCGATCTCGAACAGCCTGTTCACTGCATCCAACATTTCTTTGTGTTGGCCCGTAGAAACAGTGATTGCTTTAAAATCTGGGGAAGTGCGCAGTATGCGAATGATGGGGGCAACTTTGATGGCTTCGGGCCTTGTCCCGTAAACCACCAGAATGCGGTGTTTCCTAGGCATTTGTGTTCTTTCCGAGGGACGCCAAGTCCAAATTATACTAACATGTACGACAGGAACGTATGTGCTTGTTCTCCTTAGATGCATATTTGGATGAAGTCGTGGTACGGAAGGTAGAAGTATGCGCGAGCAAGGGTCTCTTGCGGTAATTGGACTTGGATATATCGGGCTGCCCACAGCAGTTGTTTTGGCTCAAAATGGCTGGAAGGTAACGGGCGTAGATGTTTCCGACCGTACTCTCGAATTCGTAAATGCGGGCAGGCTGCCCTTCGTTGAAGAGGGGTTAGAGAGCGCGCTAAAAGAGGTAGTTGATTCCGATGCCTTGGTGGCGCAGAAGGAAACTCCGGCCTCGGATGTATACATCATTTCCGTCCCCACCCCGTTCAAGGGAGACCACGAAGCAGACCTGTCATACATCGACGCCGCCATCGACAAGATTATTCCGCAGTTGCAGGGCGACGAACTGGTGGTACTGGAATCTACTTCGCCGCCGCTGACTACCGAGCGTATGGCAGAGCGGGTTTTCGCTGCTCGCCCCGACCTGAAGCGCGAGGGCGAAGGGCATGTCATGTTTGCCCATGCCCCGGAACGAGTTTTGCCAGGGCGCATCATGATCGAGATGACGGCCAACGATCGCATTATCGGTGGGCTCACTCCCGAAGCAACGCAGAGGGCGAAGGAAGTCTACGACACGTTCTGCGCTGGGCACGTTCACACTACCGATGCGAAGACGGCGGAACTTGCCAAGCTGGTAGAGAACTCTTTTAGGGATGTAAACATTGCCTTTGCTAACGAGCTCTCGCTTATTGCTCAGGACTTGGGCATTGACGTGTGGGAGCTAATCGAACTGGCAAACAAGCACCCGCGGGTCAACATTTTGCGGCCTGGCCCCGGCGTGGGGGGACACTGCATTGCGGTGGATCCGTGGTTCATCGTGTCGGCCGATAGGAAGAACTCGCGGTTGATCAATACTGCCCGCCAGGTCAATGATGCGAAACCCAAGTGGGTGCTAAGCCAGGTGCGTGCCGCTCTGGAAGGGAAGCAGGCGCCTAAGGTGGCCATCCTAGGGCTAGCCTTCAAGCCGAATATTGACGATCTGCGTGAATCGCCGGCGCTTCGCATTGCGACGGAGCTAATAGAGGGCGGCAAAGGACAGTTCGATGTTTACGAACCGAATATCGCAGAACTGCCAGACATCCTCTGCGGCAAGGGGGCAACACTCAAGGACACTGCCAATCCTGGCAGGGGGTATGACCTAGTCCTAGTGCTGGTTGGACATGACCAGTTCACCCCGGAATTCTTGTCCGGGCTGCAGGCAGACCAGACCTTCAACTACATCGGTAAGTAATTATGGGCAAGAGCATTGTGGCGTCGGACAAGGACACGACCGTTATGCTGGAGCAGCTGCCGGTTCCGCAATTGGCGCAGTTGCACCTGCCGGCGGGGGCGCGCATCGCTCTGTTGGGGCAGGACGAGCTACCAGAATCTTCCCCAGAATCCCAAGTCATCTTGGTTTCTTCGGATCCGGCTTCTATTCCCCAACTGGCGGAGTGGACTCAGGGCGGCGGCGCGGGTTTCGTGTTGCTACGAAAGCCGGTCGAGCTGCGCAACCGGTGGCTAGTGGCATGGATGCAACTGCTGCAAGAAAGCGGCGTATGTGGCTACGAACCGGTGGGGGACGGATGGCTCTTTAGGATCGGAACAAAGACGGATTCCGATGCCATAAACGAATGGGCAAAAGACGCGTTCTTGCAGGCTAGTGGCGGTGAGGAAGTAGCCAAGCCAGAATCTTCGGGCAGCTACTTGGGCCTGCTCAAGTACGTTCGCCACCATCGCAATGTTCCTGTAGCTGCCAGTTCGGTCGAGGGGGACGCTGAACAAACCGGTCACCTGGTGGCAAAGATAAAGAACCTGCAGAATGAAAATGACAGGATAAAAGCCCGCTATAGGGCACTGGCCAACTCGAAACTCGGATCGCTCACTCTGAAGTGGTGGGAGCGCGGAGGACACAAGTGAAAGACGAACACCTATCCGAGGAACTTCGCCAGATCCTACTGGACGATGAGCAACTAGATCGGGAAATAAAGCGGGTAGAGGACGCTCTGGCAGGTGCAGAGCAAAAGGCCCTAGAGCAGGTGGTCCAGGAGGCACAGTGCCTCGTAAGTGTTATTGTGCCAGCATTTCGGTCGGCCGCGACCTTGAAACGAACGCTGCAGTCGCTGGCAGTGCAGTCCATGGTGAACAACCTCTACGAGGTGGTGGTGGTTCTAAACGGTCCCGACGATGGCATGGTGCAGCTACTTGAGGCTTTGACTCAGCAGCCGCAGTATTCCAACCTGCGGTGGGTACGAGCGGCGCGGACGGGCGCCGGACACGCGCGAAATATTGGGCTGTCGCTGGCCCGAGGCGAATTTGTCACCTTCGTCGACGCGGACGATTCGGTACAACCGCGTTTTCTGGAACAGTTGGTAGAAGAGGTTGGCCCCGGAATTATCCCGGTTGCCCCGATCTTGAACTACCAGGGATCCGAATTAGTCGAGGAAAATGCCCTTGCAGAGAGGATTTTGCAGAATGCCGGCAAGTCCGTCCCGGTCGATTCGGTGCCGTGGATGCTCGGCTTCAATGCGTGCAAGCTGGTTCCGATCGAATTGGCCCGCCAGGTTTGCTACAGGGAAGACCTGACTTCTGGCGAGGACGTCGTCTACTTTGCCACCGCCTTAGCGGGTAAGAAACTGCATTTCCATTTCCCAACCCAGGAAGATTGCGCGTACCGCCGTTACATTACGGCAGAATCCGTGTCCAGGCAGCAGAGTTCATACGAGTTCAACGTGGAAGACCGACTCGATTGCGTCGCCGCGTTGCAAGAGGTGAAGGACCGGGATAACCAGGGTGCCCTCGATTCTCTTATCAGCTCCCAATATGGTTTTGCGGTGCGTTACCTGCAAGAACATCCGGCCTTAGCCCCCAAGCTGGAGGGGGATCTGGCGGCTCGCTCCCTGTTCGATTTTCCCTGGCAGACGGTCAACAAGGGCAAGGCAACCAACCTGGTATTTGCCTACTGCTTCTCGCCATTTTCGGATACGTCCGCAACCGTGGCTGCGAAGGTCGTTGCCGATATGGGCCGCATCTCGGACGTGATCAGCAATGACATGGCCAAACTGCGTCATAAGGATCTCTCCTTGAACACCATCTCGGATCGGTGGATAGCAAATAGGTATGTAGTCACCGCTCCCGTGTCGTTTTCCGGATGGGATCCGACGGTGTCCTTTGCGCGGCAGGGCGTAGCGGTGGCAGAGCGGGCCGCAGCTGCCGGCGAAGGATACGAAACCATGTATTCGAGGGCGCTCTGGGCGGCCTCGCACGTGGCTGCCTTCCTGTATAAGCGCAGGCATCCTCAAGTGCGCTGGAGCGCAGAGTTTTCTGATCCGCTGCGCCGGGATGTTACCGGAAACCTGCGCGTAGGTGCTTTCGGCAAGGATGACCTATCGGACATGATGCTTCGCTACCTAAAGAAGCATGGCACCGAATTGATGGTGGAAGATTCCTACTTCGAGCTCATTGAACTTACTACGTTCCTTGCTGCAGACGAGCTGATCTTCACCAATGACAACCAGCTCGAATACATGCTCATGGATTACCCGCCGCAGCTGCAACAGTTGGTGCGGGCCAAGGCCAAAGTCTGGCACCATCCCACGCCGCCTGCTACCGCCTACGATGCAGTACCAGCCAGGTACCAGATGCCTGAGGGCGATATAAACATCGCCTACTTTGGTGCTTTTTATAAGAACCGCGGCCTAGACGATGTCTTTGTAGCCCTGCGAAACCTCTCGCGGGAAGAGCAACGGAAGGTTCGCTTCCACGTGTTCTGCAACAAGCCCAAAGAGGTCAGCGAACTGGTAACCGCCTACGGTATCGACCTGGTTACCTACGTAAACGGTTACCTGCCGTACCTGGAATTTCTAAATGTGTGTAAAGGCTGCGACGTGCTTTTGCTAAATGATGCCATCTGCCTGGACACTATGCCAATAAACCCGTTCTTGCCGTCCAAGTATGCCGACTACCTGGGCGCCGGGCGCGATATTTGGGCCCTAGTAGAACGTGGTTCGGCTTTAGATAAGGCGCAGGTTACCTACAAGGCGGAGGCAGGCAACTCGGCAGATATCTTGCACCAGCTGAAGCGGATTATAAGCCAAAAAGGCTAACGGCCATACTTTTGGAGTAGTTCCAAAGTACGGTGGTATTCCTGCCAATCTTTCTGGGTGTACGGCAAGATGCCAAAGCTAGCTAGGCGCGCAATCAGACCTGCCCTGAATTGGGCAGGTACTTTTTGCAGGAAATTGGAATTGTAACGTTCGAAGAAAGTCAGATCGGCTCCCTCGATAAAGTCGTTGACTTCGTCGGGCATCTGCGAAACAAAAATGTCTCGTACCTGTGCTCCCAATTTCTTCTGCATGTAAAAAGACAAAAGGTGCGAAACGAATGACGTCCCAAACGGGAGTCGATGCTGCGGGTATGGCTTCCTGGGCTCTGTAGCTTGCAGCGGCAATCCCGTGAAAAGTTCAGCCAGCTTCAACAGCACCCATTTGCGGTAGAGCTTTTCAGTTCCCGGTTCAGCCAGTGATTTTAAGGAATCGTCCAGCAGGTCGGGAATAGTCTGGGCAGCAATGATGGCGCTGCCCACCTCTGTAATGCCGAGGGCGGGGTTATACCAATCCAGTCCTAAGAATTCGAAAACGGGGAAATTGGTGGTGTCCATGTCTGGGCCCGCCGAGAGCATATTTTGCGGGCTGGCTTCCAAGATCGACCCGAACGAGAGAACATCTAGACCCAGAGTAGGGGAGGCCAAGATAGCGCCCAGGGCCATAAATGCCCAACTATGGCGGTGGAACTTTTCGGTAACCAAGTTGGTTCGTACCGTGAGCGTGGGAAAGTTATCAAAGAAGACGGCTTCGCGGGCAAACCTACCCCCGAAATCCAGCGAAATAAGAATGGTCTTGTCTGGGTCGAGCAGTTCCTTGGCAGCTATGGAATCAAAGCCCCCAGAGAAACTGAGGCCAATATTTCCGCACTTAGCATTGGGAACCTCGCTGGTAATAGAGTGGGCCGCTGAGCCGACAGACAGCTGGCATTGGCAAAATTGGCTAAGGAAGTCGACACACTGGGCAGGCAGAGCATGGTCGACGCTCATCTGGTCGAAAGACTGCCCCGAAATAATAGCTAGCGTTGCGGTGAGCGTCTTTGCGGTGATGACTATTGGGCGCGAGAATTCGAAGAAACAGCGAAAATTATTTTCTTCGCTACGCACGTCAAAGCTAAGACGAGTGTTATTCGTTAGTTCAAAGTTAGCGTACGAAACTGCGACCATGGCGTCCTCGATTCAAAAATCAATCTGTAGACAGAAGCATTGCACGAACCGGTCCTAGGCGCCATGGCGCCTAATAGTCCCTTCCATATGGGAAAGCTCCACCAAATCTGGTTCCTCGAACTGCTCGAGCGTTTCGGCAAAAATCTGCTGTGCCTGTTCGTGCTGATTCTTAGCCAACAGCCACGACCATTTGCGGTAGTTACGCGCCACCGTGTAGGCATCCCCGTCCTGGATCACGCGCCCCTTATGAAGCCAGATTGCTCTGGTGCACATCTCTTCTACCGTCTGCGCGGCATGAGAAACCAAGAACATCGTGCCCGCGTTTTGGCGCATCTTAGTCATGGCGTCCTCGGAACGTTCCCGAAAAGCGGCATCGCCGGTGTTGAGCGCCTCATCTATCAGCAAGATATCCGGCCGGGAGGCAGTTGCAATAGCAAAACGCAGCCTAGAGCCCATACCGGAAGAATAAGTACGCATAGGACGGTAAAGAGCGTCTCCAATATCGGCAAGTGCCGCCACTCGGGGGATTGCCTCCTGCACCTGCGCCGGCTCCATGCCCATGGCCAAACACCCCAGTTTTATATTCCGGTACCCGGACAGATCCGGGCTAAGTGCCGCCGACACTCCCAACAAAACGGGTTGCGAAGAAGCCTTTACCACTCCGGAATTTGGGGTCTCCACGCCAGCAATAATGCGGAGCAAAGTGGATTTACCCGAGCCGTTTAGCCCTACCAATCCCACTGCTTCGCCGGACCGGACGGCGAAAGAAACGTCCCTAAGTGCATGCACTTCGCGGCGCGGATTGCGCCCGAGCACCCGCATTAGCGCCCTCGTGGGAAGCGAATGCCGCCGCCGAGCACGGTCGTCATTTACCTCGCTCTTGTAGGTAACAGAAATGTTGTTCACCAGCACTGATATGGAACCAAGTGGAACCTCCACCCCGGTCTTAACGTTCTCGGCCATATTCGACCTCCCGCTGCCAGAAGAAAACAAAACCAAAGACGAACACGCCGATGCTCCACGCCGCAATGGTGCCGAACAACGACAGCGCAGGCACTCTGCCGTACAGCAGGCACTCGCGGTAGGCGGTAAGGAATTGGTATGCAGGATTCCACTCCATCAGTGTCACGGCGATCGGGATGTGCTCGAAGCGCTTGACCGAGAAGAAAATGCCCGACCCGTAAAACCAGAACCGCGACAGTAGGTTGATCAGCGCTCCCAGGTCAGGCACCATGTGGCAGAGTTTGCCGCCGATCAGAATGAGGCCGGTGCAAAACAGCTGTTGCAGGGCAAGCAGGGGAATTAGGAAGAACCACGTGGGCCCTACGGCCGCCGTGCCGTACCCAATAGCTAGACAGATCAACAACGTGGCAATAGTGGGGAGGGAATCGACGAAGTTGCGCACGGCCAACGAGAACGCCAGCGCCGCCCTCGGAAAAGCGAATGCGCGAATTAGGTTTCGTCCGCCACGGATCAGGTTCGACCCGCCGTTGAGCGCGGAAGTGAAGAACGCGAAGAAGATAACGCCAATGGCAAGATAACCGACGAAACGCGGTACGCCTCGCGAAGTCTTTAAGAGGAGGCCGAACATCAGCCCGTAAATGCCAATGTCCAGCAGGGGATGCAAGATCAACCAGGCATGCCCCAAAAGCATGTTCTTAGACTTGCCGAAAGCCCTTGCCCGAGCGTTCTGCCAGATGAAGTGGCGCCGCCCCCACAGCTGGCTGATGTAAGTGCGCAGGGGCGGCCTGCCTACCACCGGTTTCAAGTTCCAGTCGGCCAGATAAGTGATGCCGTATGGGGAAGTATCGATCGTTATTTCCGAAAGCCAACTGTTCAAATCCTCGTTCACGCCACTGGCGCCTCCTACACTGCGAGGGCGGGTAGGAGGGTTGGCAACGATGTCTGCGTGCGCCTTGTTTTTTTTCCGTTTCCCAGACATCAGATCCCCCGCACTTTCTTGTAGATTTGATCGTATATTTGCGCATTGTCGGCCCACGTCCGCAGCGGCGGCGCGGCGACAGGAACAGGATGGTTCAAGACTTTTGCGACGGCATCCGCCCAGGCGCTCACGTTGGCAGCCTCAACCAGAGTGCCGGATGGGGACGGTGGCGTGATCTCGGCTAACGCGGGCAAATTGGAACAGATGAGGGGCGTGCCCGCCGCTACCGCCTCCATGCCTTTAATGGGTGTGACAGTCCTGGTTACCGGCTCATCGCGCCTAGGAATCACAAAACAATCCAGCGCCTTGTACCACAGGCGAGCCCGTTCGGGGGATACCCGGCCTACGAAACTGACCCGGTGCGCTACCTGACATTTGGCCGCCAGCGCCTTTAGCGCGGGGACTGATTCGCCAGAACCGACGAGTGCAAGATGGACGTCCTCGCCGCGCTGGCACAGCTGTGCCAGGGCATAGATAGCCGTTTCTAGGCCTTCGTAGGCGACGATGGAAGAAATGGAGCCGAACAGTTTGCGATCAGCAGGAATGCCCAGCTGGGCGCGCGCCTGGAGGCGGGTGCATTGGGCGGGAGGAGATAGTGGCAGATTGGGCACTACGAAGATCTTGTGCGCGTCCACCCCACGGGCACACAGCCTTTGTTTATGCACGGCAGAGAGGACGACAACGGCGTCTGCCATTGCTGCCATCAGCGTTTCTTTTCGGGCTAGGTGCCGGTAGTACCAGCTGGTTTCGCCGCTCGCCCGATATTCTTCCGGCAGTTTGGATAGCCAGGTACTTTCGAGCTCACCGCGCATCTCGTAAACCCAGGGGAGGTCGAAACGCTTGGCCAGAGCAGCTGTCACCAAGGCATTCTTAAAGTCGGTGGTGGTGTGTAAGACATTTGGGGCAAAAGAGTTGGCGGCGATGGCGGCCTCTTTTGCAGACCGGGCAAGTCGGGCAGGCCACAGCCTGGGCCAACTAGCGGGCAGCATCCGGGCGTAGTCGACACCGTCTATTTGCTGCCTGTCAGAAGTGGCAACCTTGCCGATTATCAGGGGGTATCCAAGGCGGGTCAAGGCGCGCACTGAGATACCGGCCTGTGTCTGCGCCAGCAGCACCTGGTGAGTGCGCAGGGAATAGCCAGATTGGGTGAAGGGGAGGGAATTGGTAAGAATGTGCAAAGCGCGGTGGCGGCCCTGCGGCACCTGGTAGGTGCGAGCCGGCAGATCCGCGGTAGGCAGAGCAAAACCATCCGTTTGGATTGCGGCGTTTGCGACCAGGCGGGATTGCAGTGCCGGGGGAGCGGCATCGATGGCCTCCGGAATTTTCCCAATTCGCTGCAGAAAACGCGCATAGGCGCGCCCGTATTTCCTTGGTGGGCACATTCCCGCCAACGCCCACACCGCTGCCTCAAAACCATTGCGAGGGCTAGGCTGTGCCGTCTGCGCCGCCCTCTGTAAATCCCGCTGCAGCATGGCAGCAATTGTCTGCCCCGAAGGAAGTACTCGCGTGAGTGGGCTTAAGGCATTTGCCACCGGCAAGGGGAGGCGACGACAAACCTGCAGGGCAAGCAGAGCTGGGTCGTCCGCAAACATTGTCTGAAATGCCGACAGGCCGGCCCGCAATTGCCGAAGCAAAGGAGCAAGGGGCATAAGCATTCCAATCCGGGGAGCAGTTCTTCGACTGCCAATTTTATCGGAATATCGCCAACTGCGACTGGCTGGGCAGGGCGCCCTCTGCAAAAAGCCCCATGACCTTGTGAAACTGCCTACAATGAAAAGGGCAAGTATAGACACCTGGTAATAAAAAAGCTAATCTAATAGTTCGCGTGTTCTGTGTCCGAGGTGAGCTGGAAGTCCCGCATTTAAATGAGCGCAAAGTGCGGTTGAACCCAGTATCAGTTAGGGGCCAGTTCGACGCCGTGCGCAACCATCCATTTAGGAAGGGACACCTTTGGCTGCCTTGAGCACCTCAGACGCACCGGTGGCACGCCACCGAATCTCATTCAACCAAATTCAAGAACCAATGCAGCTGCCCAACCTGCTGGGCCTGCAGATGCAGTCCTTCGATTGGCTGCTTGGAAACGAAGCATGGAAGGAAAGGGTCGAAGAATCTCAGGCATCCGGTTCTAACGAACTGCCTGCGATGTCCGGCCTCGAAGAAGTGTTCGCCGAAATCAGCCCTATTCGCGATTTTGGCGAGACGATGTCTCTGTCGTTCCGGGAATACTACTTCGACCAGCCCAAGTACTCCATTGACGAATGCAAAGAGAAGGACTACACCTACTCTGCTCCGCTGTTCGTCACCGCCGAGTTCGTAAACGAAAACACTGGCGAAATTAAGTCGCAGACCGTGTTCATGGGCGACTTCCCACTCATGACTCCGCGCGGCACCTTCATCATCAACGGCACTGAGCGTGTCGTTGTCTCCCAGCTGGTTCGTAGCCCCGGCGTTTACTTCGAACGAACTGCCGACAAGACCTCCGACAAGGACATCTTCGGCTGCCGCTTCATCCCCTCTAGGGGTGCTTGGCTCGAGATGGAGATCGACAAGCGCGAGAACGTTGGCGTTCGCATCGACCGTAAGCGCAAGCAGTCCGCCACCATCTTCCTGCGCGCCCTCGGCATGACCCCCGAGGAAATCCGCTCGGAATTCAAGGACTACCCGGTAATGCTGGAAACCCTCGAGAAGGATCCAGAAGCGATCCGCACCACCGAGGATGCCCAGACTGACATTTACAGGAAGATCCGCCCGGGCGAACCGGCTTCTGCTGAAGCTGGCCGGTCGCTGCTAGAGGGCTTCTACTTCAACGACAAGCGCTACGATCTGGCAAAAGTTGGTCGCTACAAGATCAACAAGAAGCTGGGAATCGAAACTTCTCTGGACGAATCCACCCTGCGCATTGAAGACATCATCACCGCCTTCAAGTACCTGCTAGCGATTCACGCCGGCCAGCGTACCTTCCCCGGCGTGCGCAAGGGCCAGGAAGTCGAGATGCGCGTAGAGACCGACGACATCGATCACTTCGGCAACCGTCGCATCCGCGCCGTCGGCGAACTGATCCAGGTGCAGGTGCGCACCGGTATGTCCCGTATGGAAAGGGTCGTGCGCGAACGCATGACCACTCAGGACGTTGAAGCGATCACCCCGCAGACCCTGATCAACATTCGCCCAGTGGTTGCGGCAATCAAGGAATTCTTCGGTACTTCGCAGCTGTCGCAGTTCATGGACCAGAACAACCCGCTGGCTGGACTTACCCACAAGCGCCGTCTGTCCGCCCTCGGCCCCGGTGGTCTATCCCGTGACCGTGCAGGCATGGAAGTCCGCGACGTTCACCCGTCCCACTACGGCCGCATGTGCCCGATTGAAACCCCTGAAGGCCCGAACATTGGTCTGATTGGTTCGCTGGCATCCTACGCGCGCATCAACCCCTTCGGTTTCGTGGAAACCCCGTACCGTCGCGTTGTCGACGGCAAGGTCACCGACGAACTGGAATATCTAACTGCAGACGACGAGAACGGCAGCTACATTGCGCAGGCGTCCACCCCGATGGACGACGAGGGCAACATTCTTGGTGAAGAAGTTGTCTGCCGTATCGCAGGCGGCGACCCCGCACTGGTACCCGTCGAGGACGTCGACTACATTGACGTGTCCGCACGTCAGATGTGCTCGGTTGCAACCGCACTGATTCCGTTCCTGGAACACGACGACGCAAACCGCGCACTAATGGGCGCGAACATGCAGCGTCAGGCTGTGCCGCTACTGAAGACTGAGGCCCCGATGGTGGGCACCGGCATGGAGCGCCGCTGCGCTATTGACGCCGGCGATTCCGTAGTAGCCGCCAAGGCTGGCGTCGTTGAAGAACTGGATGCGGACGCGATCTCGGTTCTAAATGACGACGGCACCCACCAGGTTTACAAGCTGGAAAAGTTCGAGCGCTCGAACCCCGGCAACTGCTCTAACCAGCACGTTGCTGTAGAGGTAGGCCAGCGTGTCGAAAAGGGCGACCTGCTGGCCGACGGTCCTGCGACCGACGGTGGCGAACTCGCCCTCGGTAAGAACCTGCTAGTTGCCTACATGTCTTGGGAAGGCCTGAACTACGAGGACGCGATCATCCTTTCGCGTCGCGTGGTGCAGGACGACGTCCTCACTTCGATCCACATCGAAGAGCACGAAATTGATGCTCGCGAAACCAAGCTGGGTCTTGAGGAAATCACCCGTGACATCCCGAACGTTGGCGAGGACGCCCTGGCCAACCTAGACGAGCGCGGCATCATCCGCATTGGCGCAGAGGTCACTTCCGGCGACATCCTGGTTGGCAAGGTCACCCCTAAGGGCGAAACCGAACTGACTTCGGAAGAGCGTCTGCTGCGCGCCATCTTCGGCGAGAAGGCACGCGAGGTGCGCGACACCTCGATGCGTGTTCCTCACGGCGAATCCGGCATCGTCATTGGCGTACGCGAATTCAATGACGAAGAGGACGAATTACCCCCGGGCGTAAAGCACATGGTGCGCGTCTACGTTGCGCAGCGCCGCAAGATTACCGTTGGCGACAAGATGTCTGGTCGTCACGGTAACAAGGGTGTTGTTTCGAAGATTCTGCCGGTCGAGGACATGCCGTTCATGGAAGATGGCACCCCGGTTGACATTATCCTGAACCCGCTGGGCGTGCCCGGCCGTATGAACGTCGGCCAGGTACTAGAGATGCACCTTGGGTGGATCGCTTCGCAGGGTTGGGACGCTACCGAGGCCCTGAAGAACAACGAAGAGTGGACCAAGCTACTGCCGAAGGACGGCCTGAAGGCCCCGGCACGTTCGCTGCTGGCCACCCCGGTGTTCGACGGCGTGCAGCAGGAAGAACTCAACGGCCTGCTCACCTGCACTCTGCCTAACCGCGACGGCGTGCGCATGGTCAACGACCTGGGCAAGGCTCAGCTGTTCGACGGCCGCTCCGGCGAACCGTTCCCGTACCGCATCGCGGTCGGCTACAAGTACATGCTGAAGCTACACCACTTGGTTGACGACAAGATCCACGCCCGTTCGACCGGCCCGTACTCGATGATTACTCAGCAGCCGCTGGGTGGTAAGGCGCAGTTCGGCGGCCAGCGTTTCGGCGAAATGGAAGTTTGGGCAATGGAGGCATACGGTGCCGCCTACGCCTTGCAGGAACTGCTAACCGTGAAGTCTGACGACATCGTCGGGCGCGTGAAGGTTTACGAGGCGATCGTAAAGGGTGACGACATTCCGGAACCGGGTATCCCCGAATCGTTCCGCGTGCTCATCCAGGAAATGCGTTCTCTGTGCCTGAACGTTGAGGCACTTGACGCAGAAGGCACAGCGGTTTCGCTGCGCGACGAAGAGGACGATGCTGGCCGTGCAACCGAGGAGCTGGGGATCAACCTTGGCGCTAGGCCGAACGCTGCATCTTCCACGCTGGATGAGATTTAAGGAGTCGGTATGGACGCAAAGGCATTTGAAAAACTACACATTGGTCTTGCTACTGCAGAAGATATTCGCGGCTGGTCTCACGGCGAGGTAAAGAAGCCCGAGACCATCAACTACCGTACTCTGAAGCCCGAAAAGGACGGCCTGTTCTGCGAGCGGATCTTCGGACCTACCCGCGACTGGGAATGTGCGTGTGGCAAGTACAAGCGCGTGCGGTACAAGGGCATCATTTGTGAACGCTGTGGCGTAGAGGTAACCAAGTCGAACGTGCGCCGTGAGCGCATGGGCCACATTGAACTGGCCGCCCCGGTTACTCACATCTGGTACTTCAAGGGTGTGCCTTCCCGCCTCGGCTACCTGCTGAATCTGGCTCCGAAGGACCTAGAGAAGGTCATCTACTTCGCTGCCTACATGATCACCGAGGTAGACGAAGAGGCCAGGCATGCAGATATGCCGTCGCTGCGCAACGAGCTGGATGTTGAAATCAAGCGCGTTTCAGAGGGCGTTGACTCTGCTATTAACCGCAGAGCTGAGAAGCTCGAGAAGGATCTGGCCACGCTGGAGGCCGAAGGCAAGCCCACCAAGGCTCAGCTGGACAAGCTGAAGAAGGCCGCCGACAAGGAAATGGGGCAGATCCGCCGCAAGGCAGAGCAGACCCTGAAGCGCCTTGACGACATGTGGGACAAGTTCGTAAACTTGAAGGTCGGTGACCTAGAGGGCGACGAACTGATGTACCGCGAGCTGGATTCGCGCTACGGAATCTACTTCAAGGGTTCGAAGGGCGCGGCTGCCGTGCAGAAGCGCCTCGAAAACTTCGACCTCGAGGGCGAAGCAGAAGCACTGCGCGAAACCATCGCTACCAACACCGGCCAGCGGAAGACCCGCGCTCTGAAGCGTCTGAAGGTAGTAAACGCCTTCCTGCGCACCGGCAACTCGCCGCAGGGCATGGTGCTGGATTGCATCCCGGTCATCCCGCCGGATCTGCGCCCAATGGTGCAGCTGGACGGTGGCCGTTTTGCGACCTCGGACCTGAACGATCTGTACCGTCGCGTGATCAACCGCAACAACCGTCTGAAGCGACTGCTTGATCTGGGCGCTCCCGAGATCATCATCAACAACGAAAAGCGCATGTTGCAGGAGTCGGTCGACGCCCTGTTCGACAACGGTCGTCGTGGCCGCCCGGTTTCGGGCCCCGGCAACCGCCCGCTGAAGTCCCTTTCGGACATGCTGAAGGGTAAGCAGGGTCGTTTCCGTCAGAACCTGCTGGGCAAGCGCGTGGACTACTCGGGCCGTTCAGTCATCGTGGTTGGTCCGCAGCTGCACCTGCACCAGTGTGGCCTGCCCAAGCAGATGGCCCTGGAACTGTTCAAGCCCTTCGTAATGAAGCGTCTGGTCGACCACAACTACGCCCAGAACGTGAAGGCTGCAAAGCGCATGGTGGAACGCCAGCGCTCGCAAGTGTGGGATGTGCTGGACGAAGTCATTCGCGAGCACCCCGTGCTGCTGAACCGTGCACCTACGCTGCACCGTCTAGGCATTCAGGCGTTCGAACCGGTACTGGTTGAAGGTAAGGCTATTCAGCTGCACCCGCTGGTATGTGGTGCGTTCAACGCCGACTTCGACGGTGACCAGATGGCAGTCCACTTGCCGCTGGGTGCTGAGGCGCAGGCTGAAGCCCGCATCTTGATGCTGTCCGCAAACAACATCCTGAAGCCGTCTGACGGCCGTCCGGTTACCATGCCTTCGCAGGATATGATCATCGGCCTGTTCCACCTGTCCTCTGAGCCCGACCCGGCAGTCGAGGTAAAGAAGGACGAGGACGGCAACCCGGTTGTGCGTTACTTCTCCTCTGTAGCCGAAGCCATCATGGCCTTCGATCTGGGCGAACTGGATCTGAATGCCAAGGCTCGCATCCGCTTTGAGGACATTGTCCCGCCGGTCGATTGGCAGGCTCCGGAAGGCTGGCAGGACGGGGATCCCGTCGTGCTGGAGACTTCCCTCGGGCGCGCCATTTTGAACGAGACCTTGCCTGTGGATTACCCGTTCGTAGACAAGGTCGTTGACAAGAAGGTGCTCGGCACCATCGTCAACACCCTGGCAGAGCGGTACCCGAAGGTTGTCACCGCAGCCTCCTTGGATGCGCTGAAGGCAGCCGGTTTCCACTGGTCTACCTGGTCTGGTATTTCCATCGCGTTCAGCGACGTTGTCAGCCCCGAGGTGAAGAAGGAAATTCTGGCCGACTACGAGAAGCGGGCAGCAGACGTGCAGTCGAACTACGACCTCGGTCTGATTACCGACGACGATCGTTACCGCGAAGTTGTGGCGATTTGGACCGAATGTACTGCGAAGGTTGCAGAGGCAATGCGCGCGAACTTCCCGGTTCGCAACACCGTGTTCCGCATGGTCTCCTCTGGCGCCCGTGGTAACTGGGACCAGATCCGCCAGATCGCCGGTATGCGTGGCCTGGTGTCGGACCCGAAGCAGAAGCTGATCGAGCGTCCTATCAAGTCCAACTACCGCGAAGGCCTAACGGTTCTGGAATACTTCACCGCAACCCACGGCGCCCGTAAGGGTCTGGCTGACACGGCGCTGCGTACCGCAGACTCCGGTTACCTGACCCGTCGTCTGGTTGACGTGTCTCAGGATGTCATCGTTCGCGAAGAAGACTGTGGCACCCGCCGCGGCCTGACCATGAACATTGGTTCCATTGGCGAGGACGGCAAGGCAGTGCGTTCTGACATCGTCGAGACCACCGCATTTGCGCGTACCCTTCTGAAGGATGCCGTGGACGCGGATGGCAACGTTGTTGCCGAGGCCGGCGCAGATGTGGGCGACGCGCTGATCGACAAGCTGATCGATGCTGGAATCACCACCATCAAGGTGCGTTCCGTGCTGACTTGCGAGTCCTCAGTTGGTACCTGTGCTGCTTGTTACGGGCGTTCGCTCGCCACCGGCAAGCGTGTGGACATCGGTGAGGCCGTAGGCATTATCGCCGCCCAGTCCATTGGTGAGCCCGGTACTCAGCTGACGATGCGTACGTTCCACACCGGTGGTGCTGCTGGTGCTTCGGACATTACCCAGGGTCTGCCCCGTGTGCAGGAGCTCTTCGAAGCTCGTACCCCGAAGGGTGAAGCTGCGATCACCGAGGCCGCCGGCCGCGTGAAGATCGTCGACGAAGCAGACGGCCCGCGCGTGGTTACCATTACCCGCGACGACGGTGAAGCCGACCTCGAGATCGAGGTTTCGCGCCGCCAGAAGCTGCTGGTAAAGGACGGCGACCATGTGGGCGTCGGACAGCAGTTGGTCGAAGGCCGTGTAGACCCCAAGAAGGTGCTGCGCGTCCTCGGCGTGAACGCCACCCAGAAGCAGTTGGTTGACGAAGTGCAGGAAGTGTACCGTTCCCAGGGCGTGGATATTCACGCCAAGCACGTCGAAGTCATTGTGCGCCAGATGCTGCGCCGCGTGACCGTGCTGGATTCGGGCGACACCAAGTTGCTGCCCGGCGAACTGGTAGACACTATGCGTTTCCGCGACGAGAACAGGCGGACCGTGGCCGAGGGCGGCAAGCCCGCTGCGGGCCGTCCTGAGCTGATGGGTATCACCAAGGCGTCGCTGGCAACGGATTCTTGGCTATCTGCAGCATCCTTCCAGGAAACCACCAAGGTCCTGACAGAAGCTGCTATGAACGGCAAGGACGATCCGCTGCTCGGCCTCAAGGAAAACGTTATCCTTGGTAAGTTGATCCCGGCCGGTACCGGCCTGAGCAACTACCAGCACGTGAACGTAGAGCCCACCGCCGAGGCGATGGCTAACGTTGGCTGGTCTGAAGATGACTTCCGCGTAGGCGAGGTAGACGATGATTTCTTGGCAGGAATCAACTTCGAAACCGCCTTCCGCAACGGTCTGTAAATAGCTGCGAAGGCCCGGAATCCCATATGGGGCTCCGGGCCTTTTGCTTTTAAGAACAAGGAGGCCAGCGGTAGCGTCAGGTTGCTCACACAAGGGCAAGGAACCTTTGACGCACCAGGCCTATTGCCGTAATCTTGACGCTGGTACCCGATGCGTCGGGTTACCGCTTTACGCCGCAGCAAGCGGCATCGGGCTTCTACCGTTGAGGCTCCGGACGTTCCAGTACAGCCAGTCTGGGCGGGCCGGCCCCTGGCGGTGAACGCTGCCCTGGGGCGGTAATCAAAAGTTAGGGATTTCCCAAGGACGCCGGAGCTAAACTTAATCATTTCATTTTCTAAACAACGGAGACGTAGTGCCTACTATTCAGCAGTTGGTGCGCAAGGGTCGTCAGTCCAGGCGTAGCAAGGTGTCCACACCTGCGCTTAAAGGCTCCCCGCAGCGCCGTGGCGTGTGCACCCGCGTGTACACCACCACCCCGAAGAAGCCGAACTCCGCTCTGCGTAAGGTTGCCCGTGTGCGCCTTTCGTCTGGCATCGAAGTTTCGGCGTACATTCCCGGCGAAGGCCACAACCTTCAGGAACACTCCATCGTGCTGGTGCGCGGTGGCCGTGTGAAGGACCTTCCCGGTGTCCGCTACCGTATTGTCCGCGGCTCGCTAGACACCCAGGGTGTACGCGACCGCAAGCAGGCTCGTTCCCGCTACGGCGCAAAGAAGGAGAAGTAGTAAATGCCTCGTAAAGGTCCCGCTCCCAAGCGCCCTCTGGCCGTTGACCCGGTCTACGGCTCGACCATCGTCACTCAGCTGGTTAACCGCGTTCTTCTTGATGGCAAGAAGTCGCTGGCTGAGCGCATCGTTTACAACGCCCTCGAAGGTGTTCGCGGCAAGACGGATCAGGATCCGGTTGCCGTTCTGAAGCGCGCGCTTGACAACATCCGTCCGTCCCTCGAAGTTCGTTCTCGCCGCGTCGGTGGCGCCACCTACCAGGTGCCTGTCGAGGTAAAGCCGAACCGTGCAACTACTCTAGCGTTGCGTTGGTTGGTAGACTTTTCTCGCAAGCGCCGTGAAGGCACCATGACTGATCGTCTGATGAACGAAATCCTGGATGCGTCTAATGGCCTTGGGGCTTCTGTGAAGAAGCGCGAGGACATGCACAAGATGGCCGAATCCAACAAGGCTTTCGCTCACTACCGCTGGTGATCCGCCGGGTTAAGCCGACGGCCACCGGATTCTTTATCCGTTTCGTCAACAAGTTAGGACAACACCAGTGGCACTAGACGTGCTTACCGACCTTACTAAGGTCCGCAACATTGGCATCATGGCTCACATCGATGCCGGCAAGACCACCGTGACCGAGCGCATCCTGTTCTACACAGGCATCAATTACAAGATTGGTGAAACCCACGATGGCGCAGGCACCATGGACTGGATGGACCAGGAAAAGGAACGTGGCATTACCATTACTTCTGCTGCGACCACCTGCTTCTGGAAAGAAAACCAGATCAACATCATCGACACCCCCGGCCACGTTGACTTCACTGTCGAGGTAGAGCGCTCCCTGCGTGTTCTCGACGGTGCTGTTGCCGTGTTCGACGGTAAGGAAGGCGTTGAGCCTCAGTCCGAGACCGTGTGGCGTCAGGCTGACAAGTACAACGTCCCCCGTATCTGCTTCGTCAACAAGATGGACAAGCTGGGTGCGGACTTCGATTACTCCGTGGGTACCATTCGCGAGCGTCTGCACGCTACCCCCGTCGTCATCACCTTCCCGATCGGCGCAGAGCACGATTTCGAGGGCGTCGTTGACGTCCTACGTATGAAGGCCCTGCACTTCCCTGAAAAGGATGCCGATGGCAACGACACCTTCGGTTCGGTTGTCGAAGAATCCGAGATTCCCGCAGAGCTAGCCGACAAGGCTGCTTCTTTGCGCGAAGAGGCCGTCGAGATCGCAGCTGAGTCTTCTGAAGAACTCATGGAGACCTACCTCGAGACCGGTGAGCTGACCAACGAGCAGATCATTGCTGGTCTGCGTCAGCGTACTATCGCTTCCGAGGTCTACCCGGTATTCGCCGGTTCCGCATTCAAGAACAAGGGTGTCCAGCCGATGCTGGACGGCGTGCTGGCCTTCCTGCCCTCGCCGCTCGATGTTCCTCCGGTGCACGGCTTCGAGCCGCGTCACGAGGACGAGGAACTGATCCGTAAGCCTGACGAGAACGAGCCCTTCGCGGCGCTGGCGTTCAAGGTTGCGGTTCACCCCTTCTATGGCAAGCTGACCTACGTCCGCGTCTACTCCGGTAAGATCAACGCCGGCGACCAGGTTGCTAACTCCACCAAGGAAAAGCGCGAGCGCATTGGCAAGATCTTCCAGATGCACTCCAACCACGAGAACCAGGTGGACGAGGCGCACGCAGGTCACATTTACGCTTTCATCGGTCTGAAGGAAACCACCACTGGTGACACCCTTTCTGACCAGCAGAAGCAGATCATTCTTGAGTCGATGTCGTTCCCGGATCCGGTTATCCACGTCGCTATCGAGCCGAAGTCGAAGGCTGACCAGGAAAAGCTGGGTACTGCTATCCAGAAGCTGGCAGAAGAAGACCCGACCTTCACTGTGCGCCTAGACGAAGAAACCGGCCAGACCGTTATTGGTGGTATGGGCGAGCTTCACCTGGACGTCCTCGTCGACCGCATGCGTCGCGAGTTCAAGGTTGAAGCAAACGTCGGTGCTCCGATGGTTGCTTACCGCGAAACCATCAAGAAGGCAGTCGAAAAGGTCGACTACACTCACAAGAAGCAGACTGGTGGTTCCGGCCAGTTCGCAAAGGTGCAGGTTTCCTTCGAGCCCCTACCGCTCGATGGCGAAGAAACTTACATCTTCGAAGACAAGATCACCGGTGGTCGTGTTCCGCGCGAATACATTCCGTCGGTTGACGCCGGTATTCAGGATGCAATGGAGTCCGGTATTCTTGCTGGATACCCGCTCGTCGGTGTGAAGGCCACCCTGGTTGATGGCGCATACCACGACGTGGACTCCTCTGAAATGGCGTTCAAGATCGCTGGCTCCATGGTCTTCAAGGAGGGCGCTCGCAAGGCAAACCCGGTTCTGCTCGAGCCGGTTATGGCCGTCGAGGTCCGTACCCCCGAGGAATACATGGGCGATGTGATTGGCGATCTGAACTCTCGCCGTGGCAGTATTTCTGCTATGGAGGATGCGCACGGCATTAAGATCGTGCGTGCAACCGTGCCTCTATCGGAAATGTTCGGTTATGTCGGAGACCTTCGGTCGAAGACGCAGGGCCGAGCAGTATACTCGATGGAGTTCGACAGCTACGCCGAGGTTCCTCGCAACGTTGCTGACGAAATCATTGCAAAGACCCGGGGCGAGTAGGACCCGCGGGTTTGATCCTGCACACAAAATTAAAAACAAACCCGTAGTGGTCTCATTCGCCTGTTAGGCTTATAATCAGCCAAAGGCTTATTTGAGAGTAACTACCCGAGTCCCAGGAGGACAAAAGTGGCTAAGGCCCAGTACGACAAGTCCAAGCCGCACGTAAACGTCGGCACCATCGGTCACGTTGACCATGGTAAAACCACTACCACTGCAGCTATCACCAAGGTGCTGCACGACAAGTACCCCGATCTGAACGAGTTCACCCCGTTCGACGAGGTCGACAACGCTCCTGAAGAGCGCGATCGTGGTATTACCATTAACGTCTCCCACGTCGAGTACCAGACCGAGAAGCGTCACTACGCTCACGTAGATGCTCCCGGCCACGCCGACTACATCAAGAACATGATTACCGGTGCGGCTCAGATGGACGGCGCAATCCTAGTTGTAGCCGCCACCGATGGCCCGATGGCTCAGACTCGCGAGCACGTTCTGCTCGCCCGTCAGGTCGGTGTGCCCGTAATCCTCGTCGCCCTGAACAAGGCCGACATGGTTGATGACGAAGAAATGCTGGAACTGGTCGAGGAAGAAGTTCGCGACCTGCTGAACTCCCAGGATTTCGATGGCGACAACGCTCCTGTAATCCGCATCTCCGCTCTGAAGGCCCTCGAAGGCGATCCGGAATGGGTTGCTCAGATTGAGAAGCTGATGGACGCAGTCGACGAGTACATCCCGACTCCGGAGCGCGACCTCGACAAGCCGTTCCTGATGCCGATCGAAGACGTCTTCACCATTACCGGCCGTGGCACCGTTGTGACCGGTCGTGCAGAGCGCGGCAAGCTCGCTCTGAACTCTGAAGTCGAAATCGTTGGTATTCGCGAAACCCAGAAGACCACCGTCACCGGCATCGAAATGTTCCACAAGACCATGGACGAAGCCTGGGCAGGCGAAAACTGTGGTCTGCTGCTGCGTGGCACCAAGCGCGAAGATGTTGAGCGTGGCCAGGTTGTCTGCCAGCCCGGCTCGATCACTCCTCACACCCAGTTCAAGGGTCAGGTCTACATCCTGAAGAAGGAAGAAGGCGGACGCCACAAGTCCTTCTACTCGAACTACCGCCCGCAGTTCTACTTCCGTACCACTGACGTGACCGGTATCATCCAGCTGCCCGAGGGCAAGGAAATGGTCATGCCTGGCGACACCACCGAGATCGAGGTTGAACTGATTCACCCGATCGCTATGGAAGTTGGCCTCGGCTTCGCTATCCGTGAGGGTGGCCGCACCGTTGGCTCCGGTCGTGTGACCGAAATCGAGAAGTAAGCTTTTCGATTAGCGAATAGCTCTAGTGGGCCCGCCTGCATTGCAGGTGGGCCCACTTTTTGTGTAAGGGTAAGGAGATGCAGTGGGTAGAAGTCGCATTGAGGTGGATTTGCCGCTCCAGCTGGATCGGGCGGATTCGGCTTCGTTGCCCTCGCAGATCGTCGGTGAGCTGCGGAAGGCGATCGGCAGGGGAGTGCTCATTGCTGGGGATACTATGCCTTCCTCGCGGGCGCTGGCCAAATCTTTGCGTCTCTCCCGCGGCTCAGTTGTTGCCGCGTACGAACAACTGGCAGCCGAGGGATATTTGGAAGCCACGCGCGGTGGGGGTACACGGGTTAGTACGCAGTTGGAGGATTTGCACCCAACATTAGCCCAGGCCAAGCCGGAAAAACGGCCTCAGCAAAAGGTGGGGGGCTCGCCCTCGCTTTCGTTGCTTCCCGGTATACCCTTTGAGTCGTCGTTACAAGAGGCGCCTTGGCGAGCGGCGTGGCGAAGCGGAGCGAAACTACTGGACGAGCTCGACCTGCCAGAGGTGCTGGCTGAGCATCTGCGTCATCTGCGTTCGGTGGTGGTTTCGCCGCAAAATATCATGGTTACTTCCGGGGCTAGAGACGGCCTAGCCACGGTGCTGCATACGTTTCGATACTTGAAGGGACGCCCCGCCAAAGTGGGCTTTGAATCTCCGGGTAACCGCCATTTGCGCACGGTGGTGCGACTGCTTGGACACGAGGTGGTGGCCGTGCCTATTGACGACGAAGGTGTCATGGTTCGGGCTCTGGAGGGACTGGATCTGGACCTGTTGGTGGTTACCCCCTCGCATCAGTATCCGGCAGGGGCATCCATGTCCGCCTCTAGGCGCTTTGCGGTCCTGGAGTGGGCCCGCACCAGAAGGGTAGTGGTGGTAGAGGACGACTACGACTCGCTGCTGAGGCACGTTTCGGCTCCCTTGCCGGCGCTGGCATCGCTAGATGACCCTGCCGACCCGCATGTGATCTTGCTGGGGACGTTCTCTACTTTGCTGACTCCGCGCATGTCTGCGGGGTGGTTGAGTGCTCCTAAGCCGCTGTTCCAGAAGATGGCAAAAGTACGGTCGGGATTAGGAAATCCGGTTAGTTCCATCACGGCGCAGGCATTGGCGGCATACGTTTCGTCCGGAGAACTTGCTAGGCATACGCGAAGGATGCGCCGTCTGTACAAAGCTCGCTCTAAGACATTGCGGGAGTCTCTGGAGAGGGTGCCGGGGGTACGGATTTTGGCCCAGGCCTCTGGCTTGAACGCTGCGCTTACGACGTCGTCCTACCCCGAGGGCGCCCTGGTGTCGCGCTGCGAAGAAGCGGGGTTGCGGGTGCGCGGGCTGCACGATTATTGGGGAGAGGCATCCTGGCATGTGGGCCTGATGGTAGGAGTGGGAGCGCTGAAAGAAGAAGAATTCCAGATAGCCGTTGATCGGCTAGTCCAGGCCTGTTCTCCCAGGCCAAAATAGGGGAGCGCTCCGCTCAATCGCCCCCGCGCGACACGCCCGAGTACGGGTAGCGGTACAACTCACACAGAAACCGCCTTTTATGCGAGGGCGAAGACTGTTATTGTAGATAACCGGTCTTCCGAAATGGCGCATTCGTGCGCCCGCTTTGGAAAACCGGCAGTCATAACTGCTCGAAAGAGCAGACGAGGCTGTTAGATAAGGAGAAACCACAAACTCGGCGCCGCAGAACATATGCGACACGCCCGAGTGCGTGGGTCGGCAAAATACGACATCAAAGATAGAGGTATGACGGCATGGCGGGACAGAAAATCCGCATCCGGCTGAAGTCCTATGACCACGAGGTCATCGACTCTTCGGCCCGCAAGATCGTCGACACGGTCACGCGCGCCGGCGCCACCGTGGTGGGCCCAGTGCCCCTGCCGACCGAAAAGAACGTGTTCTGCGTTATTCGGTCGCCGCACAAGTACAAGGACAGCCGTGAGCATTTTGAAATGCGCACGCACAAGCGTCTAATCGACATCATTGACCCGACGCCCACGGCAGTAGATTCGCTCATGCGACTCGATCTGCCCGCTGACGTCAACATTGAGATCAAACTCTGAGGAACTCTGCCATGAGCACGCTAAAGCAGACTGCGCCCGCAGTGCCCGTGAAGGCACTTCTCGGCCGCAAGCTAGGCATGACTCAGGTGTGGGATCAGGACAAGAAACTAGTCCCCATCACAGTCGTGCAGGTTGAAAAGAACGTGGTGAGCCAGATCCGTAACAACGAGACGGATGGTTACGAGGCAATTCAGCTAGCCTTCGGCGAGCTGGACCCCCGTAAGGTCACCAAGCCCCTAAAGGGACATTTTGAGAAGGCTGGGGTAGCCCCCCGCCGTCACATTGTGGAAATCCGTACCCCCGATGCTGGCGAATACGAACTCGGCCAGGAACTGGCTGCCGACGTCTTCGAGGCCGGCACCAAGGTCGACGTCACTGGCAAGACCAAGGGTAAGGGCTTCGCAGGCGTCATGAAGCGTCACGGCTTCGGTGGCGGCCCCGCAAGCCACGGTGCCCACCGTATCCACCGCAAGCCCGGTTCTATCGGCGCTTGTGCAACTCCAGGCCGCATTTTCAAGGGCCTGCGTATGGCCGGCCGCATGGGCTCCGCCCGCCGGACCATCCAGAATCTGACGGTCCACGCAGTTGACGCCGAAAAGGGCATCCTGCTCATCACCGGCGCCATCCCCGGTCCCAAGAACGGGATCGTTGTGGTCCGCACTGCCGTGAAGGGTGCGTGAACATGTCTGAGAAACTGACTATCGACATTGTGGATGCCGAAGGCAAGGCCACCGGCACTTATGAACTTCCGGCCGAAATCTTCGACCGCGAACTCAACATTCCGCTGATTCACCAGGTCGTCGTCGCCCAGTTGGCTGCTGCCCGTCAGGGCACCCACGCCACCAAGACCCGTGGCAACGTCCGCGGTGGCGGCAAGAAGCCTTGGAAGCAGAAGGGCACCGGTCGTGCTCGTCAGGGATCCATCCGCTCCCCGCAGTGGGTTGGCGGCGGTGTCTCTCACGGCCCTCAGCCTCGCGACTACTCCCAGCGGACCCCCAAGAAGATGAAGCTTGGCGCTCTGTACTCGGCTCTTTCGGATCGCTTCCGCAAGGACCGTATGCACGTCGTCTCCAAGTTCATGGATGTGGATGCCACTCCGAAGACCAAGGCTGCTAAGGCTGTTGTTGAGGCTCTGGTTGCAGAGCGTCACCCGCTAGTAGTCCTGGATCGCGAAGAGCTGTCCACCGCGTCCTCGCTGTCGAACCTGCAGGAAGTTACCTTCCTCTGGGCAGACCAGCTGAACACCTACGACGTAGTTGACGCTGACGATGTCATCTTCACCACCGCCGCCCTCGACAAGTTCCTGGGCAAAGGCAAGGAGGAAGACAAGTGAGCCTCGAAAAGCATAGGAATCCACGCGACATCATCATCGCGCCGATCGTTTCCGAAAAGGCCTACAGCCTGATGGATCAGGGCAAGTACACCTTCGAGGTGGAAAAGTCCGCGAAGAAGCCGGCTATCAAGGCCGCTATTGAATCCATCTTCGGCGTCAAGGTTGCCTCGGTGAACACGATCAACCGCCAGGGCAAGCGCGTTCGCACCCGCACCGGCTATGGCAAGCGCAAGGACACCAAGCGCGCGATTGTCACGCTGCGCGAAGGCACCATCGACATCTTTGGCGATTCGGTTGCCTGAGCCGGGGGAAATAGAGGAATAACATGGGAATCCGCAAATACAAGCCGACGACCCCGGGTCGCCGCTTCTCCTCGGTGTCTGACTTTTCGGAACTTACCAGGTCGACACCCGAGAAGTCGCTTCTCCGTCCGCTAACTAAGACTGGTGGCCGTAACTCTTACGGTCGCGTGACTGCTCGCCGTCGCGGCGGCGGCCACAAGCGCCAGTATCGCGTGATCGACTTCCGTCGTCACGATAAGGACGGCATCCCGGCTAAGGTCGCACACATTGAATACGATCCGAACCGCACGGCCAACATTGCTCTTCTGCACTTCGCAGATGGCGCAAAGCGTTACATCCTGCACCCCGCAGGTGTGAAGCAGGGCGACCAGATCGAGCAAGGCCCAAGCGCTGATATCAAGCCCGGCAACTGCCTGCCGCTTCGCAACATTCCGCTAGGTACTGTTGTGCACGCTGTAGAGCTGAAGCCCGGCGGCGGCGCCAAGATTGCCCGCTCCGCTGGCTCCTCCGTGCAGCTAGTAGCTAAGGAAGGCCGCTTCGCTCAGCTGCGTATGCCCTCCGGCGAAATCCGCAACGTTGAGGCCGATTGCCGCGCTACCGTTGGTCAGGTTGGCAACGCCGAGCAGATCAACATCAACTGGGGCAAGGCCGGTCGTCTGCGTTGGAAGGGACGCCGCCCGAAGGTTCGCGGTGTCGCTATGAACCCGATCGATCACCCGCACGGTGGTGGCGAAGGCCGCACTTCCGGTGGCCGTCACCCAGTGTCGCCTTGGGGCAAGCCCGAAGGCCGCACCCGCCGTCCGAACAAGCCCAGCGACAAGCTCATTGTGCGTCGTCGCCGGACCGGCAAGAAGCGCTGATTAGGAGTTAGACGATGCCACGTAGTTTGAAGAAGGGCCCCTTCGTCGACGATCACCTAATGAAAAAGGTCGATGCCGCCGTCGAATCTGGCTCCAAGAATGTAATCAAAACCTGGTCGCGCCGCAGCGTCATCACCCCCGATTTCATCGGGCTGACTTTCGCTGTGCACGACGGTCGTAAGCACGTTCCTGTTTACGTGACCGAAGCAATGGTCGGGCACAAGTTGGGCGAATTCGCCCCCACCCGTACCTTCAGGGGTCACGACAAGGACGACCGCAAGGGTCGCCTTCGCTAGGCAACCCATCTACTGGAAGAATTGAGGCAAAACGATGGAAGCCAAGGCGCAAGCGCGATTCGTGCGCTCCACGCCGATGAAGGCACGTCGCGTCGTGAACGAGATTCGCGGTAAGCGTGCCCTACAGGCCTACGACGTGCTGCGTTATGCACCCCAGGCGGTCGCCGAAGACGTCCGCAAGGTGCTACACAGCGCAATTTTCAACGCAAAGTACCAGGCCGAAGAAAACGGCCAGAACCTAAAGCTTGAGGATCTGGTTGTTCGCGCCGCTTGGGTAGACGAAGGGCCAACCATGAAACGGTTCCAGCCCCGCGCCCAGGGCCGCGCAGGCCGCATTTTGAAGCGCACCTCCCACATCACCGTGGTAGTTGGCGCTGACGACAAGAAGGAAGAGGTCCGATAAATGGGTCAGAAGGTTAACCCCACAGGGTTCCGTCTCGGCATCACGACGGACCACCGCTCCCGCTGGTTCGCCGATTCGACCAAGCCGGGTCAGCGTTACTCTGACTTCGTCAAGGAAGATGTTGCCATCCGTCGCATGATGGAGGGCGAACTCGAACGTGCAGGCATTTCGAAGATCGACATCGAGCGCACCCGCGATCGTGTCCGCATCGACTTGCACACTGCTCGTCCGGGCATTGTTATTGGACGCCGCGGCCTAGAGGCCGATCGTCTGCGCGATCAGCTCGAGAAGCTGACCGGCAAGCGCGTCCAGCTCAACATCTTGGAAGTAAAGTCCCCCGAGATCGACGCTCAGCTGGTTGCTCAGGGCATTGCCGAGCAGCTTTCCGCTCGTGTGTCGTTCCGTCGTGCGATGCGCAAGGGCATGCAGTCCGCCATGCGTTCTGGCGCCAAGGGCATTCGTGTCCAGTGCTCCGGTCGTCTGGGCGGCGCAGAAATGTCCCGTAGCGAGTTCTACCGTGAAGGTCGCGTTCCGCTACACACCCTTCGCGCCAACATCGATTACGGCTTCTACGAAGCCCGCACAACCTTCGGCCGCATTGGTGTGAAGGTTTGGATCTACAAGGGCGATATGACCGAACGCGAATTCGCGCGTCAGCAGGCTGAGGCCGCTCCGCGTGGTCGCCGTGGCGATCGCCGTGGCCAGCGCCGCGGACGCGGTGGCAACCGCCAGCAGAACGCTTCGAAGCAGCAGGCTCCGAAGCAGGACGCCAAGGCGCAAGCAGCTGAGGCCCCCAAGGCTGAAGCTCCGGCTACCGAGAAAAAAGAAACGGAGGCCTGAGCCGTGCTCATCCCTCGACGTGTTAAGTTCCGTAAGCAGCATCGCCCCAATCGGCGCGGTGTAGCCAAGGGCGGTACCCAGATCAGCTTCGGCGATTTCGGTATCCAGGCACTCGAGCACCACTATGTGACCAACCGTCAGATTGAGGCTGCCCGTATTGCCATGACCCGCTACATCAAGCGTGGCGGTAAGGTTTGGATCAACATTTTCCCGGACCGTCCGCTAACCAAGAAGCCCGCTGAAACCCGCATGGGTTCCGGTAAGGGCGCACCCGAATGGTGGGTTGCAAACGTAAAGCCCGGCCGCATCATGTTCGAACTGGCTGGTGTTTCCGAAGACGTGGCTCGCGAGGCCCTCCGTCGTGCGCAGCACAAGCTGCCGATGCGGACTCGCTTCGTCACTCGTGAAGGTGGTGACCGCTAATGCCTAAAGGATCGAAGGGTCTAACTGCAGCCGACCTCGACATGATGGACGAGGCGCAGCTGGCTGAAGAGCTCGATAAGGCTAAGGCCGAGCTGTTCAACCTGCGCTTCCAGATTGCGACCGGTTCCGGTGCCGACAATGGCCGGGTCCGCGCACTGCGCCGCGACATCGCCCGTATTTACACAATTGCGCGTGAGCGGGAGCTTGGCATCCGCACCGCGCCCGAGGCAGGTAAGTGAGCAATATGAGCGAGACTGTAAACGAAGAGCGTAACCAGCGCAAGGTTCGCCGCGGCTACGTCGTCTCCGACAAAATGGAGAAGACCGTTGTGGTCGAACTGGAGGAGCGTTCTAAGCACGCTCTGTACGGCAAGGTCGTTACCAAGACCAAGAAGGTCAAGGCACACGACGAAAACAATGAGGCCGGAATCGGCGATTACGTCCTCATCATGGAGACCCGCCCGCTTTCCAAGACAAAGCGCTGGCGCGTCGCCGAAATCCTAGAGCGCGCTAAGTAAGCTGCTCTAATGTTGTGGCCCGGGTGCTCTCCCGGGCCACAACTATTTAATTGGTGCGCGGGCTGAAAAGGCGAGTTTGCCGACCTTTGTTTGGGACTTAGGTGGGTGGGGTAATACCATCGACATATGGCAACGAATGGAAAAAGACGTGTGGTAGCGCCCCGCTGCCCCCTGCGTCCGGGGGAGCCCTGTACGCTTTGTCAGGCATTCGTTACGGGGCCCGAGGACTGCCAGACAGTGAAGCTGGTAATGCAGGATCCCGAGCTACGAGAGCTGCTAGCTGAGCGTCGCCGCGAATACAACGCTCAGCGTAAAGCTCAGAAGATTACGCCCGTCTCCTAATCACCAGGTAGCCCGCCGCTACTAGACCGGCGGCTACCAAGAGTAATCCGCCCACGTAGGTACCGGTGTTTTGCAGGCTTTGCCCCTGCTTATGTTTTTTTGCTGGGCTAGGGCGGCTAGTAACAGGAGTGGCAGGCTCGCCCTTTGGCTTGGCAGAAGTTGTGGGCCTTCCCTTAGATGTGCTGCCCACCGGGGTAGGACAGGGGACCTCAGCGGCTTGCTTGCCAAGCAGGGTCGCATTTGTCATGCCGGTAAGGAAATATGTTTCCCCGGTGGCATCCTTTAATCCGTCGTTGTCGGTGATTGCGTAGACATCGCAGGTAGAGGTCATTGCCAAACCTTCAAACTTTTCCTGCATCCACCCGGCGTAGCCCATAGCCACCTCCCGTAGATCCTGCCCGCTGCCGAGCTTTTGAACGGGGATCGGTTGTTCCTTTCCGCCCTTGTTCGGGAGGCGAATGGCCTGAGCTTTCTTGATGCGGGCGGCCGGGCCATTCAACTTATCGCGTTCGATTACGGCCAAGGTATCTGGTCCCAGCACGGTGATGTCGGAAAGGCCCATCCAATCGCCCTCGGTAGAAGTGGCAGTTAGCGGGTAGGAGTACCAGGTCCAGCTCTTTGCGGCCACCTGGTAGCGTCCGATGCGAGCACTATTACCTTCCAAGGCGGCAAGCGGTTTAGCCTTGGGATCTTTCCAAAGAGGGCGCTGTACGGCCACATACAGCACCTCGTCTTTGCCGGTTCCCGTTGCGGCTACGCCTTCCAAGCCCCACTTGCCGATGTGCTCAGTAACTGACGTAGGCAGTGACACCCGTTCTTGGATAGCCCCGTTAGCGTCGGTCCTGTAGAGGGCGTTTTGTGCCCCGCTCTTGCCCTCATGGGCGAGCCAGAAACCGCCCTCGGTGCGAGCAGCTACGCCCTCCAAGTCAAGTGAAGCAGGCAACCCAGAATCGGTTACCGTGATGCGCTCATCAATGACCGGAGAATTTTCCGCAATGTTGCCGATGCGGTAGATATAGGACTCTGCAAGGGCATCGTCCGAAACAGCATAGAGGTGGGTTGGGTCAGTCGGGTCGGGGCTGAGGCCGCTCATGGCCGTCCAACCGATGGGCGCACCGTCTTTTTCAGCCGACGTCAGGTGCATGGGGGAGTGAGCACCCTGCTTGTAAAGGTTCACGCTCGCGCGTACGCCAGCGTCGGCCTCATCGGTTTCAGAAGAGACAGCCAATATGCCCTTGGCTGGGATGGGCAGAATCCCTTCTGGGCCGTTTGTTGTAAACAGTAGCTGTTTGAAAACTGGCGTGGCGGGATCTGAAACGTCGTAAACGGCAACGAAGTTAGACCGTTCTGTAGCAACGAAGGCATAGGGAACACCGGCAAAGGTAGCGACCGCTAACCCTTCCGGCTCCGGTCCCTTCTTTTCCGCGCGCTTCTCGTTGTGCAACCCGTACTTGATGGCCAGATTTTCAATTTCGTTGCCAGAATCGTAGACCACCTTTCCGGAGGTGTCGAAAATGCTCCACCCCCGGGAGCCGCCCTTCCAATCACCCTCATTGGCAGTGGCCACGTAGTTGTTGCCGACCCACGCGATAGCATCGGGCTCGCGGGGCACCCCCTGCAAAGATCCCGTCGGATTGATCAAACCGTCATTCTTTACGTCGATACCTTTGAGGTCGACCTTGCCGGTCGAGAACGCGGAGGTGATCGACTTAGAAGGTAGATCGATGATCGCCACTCCATTATTTTCCTGGACAGTGACTGCCAGCTGGTTGGCCTCATTGATGCTGACATATTCGGGTTCAGGGTCGGTAGGGCTATCCCAGCCCGCAGCGGCGATTTTGGGGTCGGGATTTCCCTTCTTGTCCACGAAATAGACGGGCGTAGCCTTCCATGAACTCGGATTGGAATTCAGCTCGATCGTCTGCACGAAGCCGGCTGGTAGCTGAGGCAGGCCTCCGTCGCCCCTGTCCTCGTCGCGCTGATTCTCGATTGCGATCGCGGCATACTTCCCGTCTGGCGAGATGGCGATGGAATCGGGCTGTCCCTTCAGGTCGATAGATGCGACTTTTTCCCGGTCGGCGATTCTTACTACGTCTACGCGCCCAGAAGGGGAATCGTAATTCTTACCAGTCTGATCTACGACTACTAGCAGGTAGTCGCCACAGGCAGCTACCGAGGTGGGTTGATCGTCCGCATCGCCCTCCTTAGCAAGATCAAATGAGCCGAGTCCTCTTGGAGCGGAAGGATCAGAAATATCCAGGAAACCAATCCGCTTTCCCGCAGCATCCGTATAGATCAGGGTGTTGCCGTCTTGCGAAACAGTCGAGATTTCGGCGTTGGTCTGGGCATTTCGGTCGGTGCCGGCAGGAACGTTTAGATACACCGGATAGGTGCTTACCCGGCCGAATGGTGCTTGGTCTGCCTCGGTGGGGGAGCCGAGGGCGGAAAGTGGGAGGCCGGCAAGCATGCTGAGCACGGCGGTTCCCGCTAAAGTGCGACGCAGAGTGTGCATAAGAATCCTTTCTAGACGGCTTAATAAAACCGCGAAAGGGTGAACTAGCTCTCTTGCTTAGGTAAAGGAATGGTGAACTTGCGCACGTATTTGTAAATGACTGCTCAGCAATTCTTCTTAGAAATATATTAAGTGCCTGGTGAAAGAAAAGATAGACAATATGTTCCACCATGAGTGTGATGCAGATATCAAAAAGATTACAAAATTTAGGTAAGGAAGAATGAATATAAAAATCTGGGGGCGGAATTATCCGCCCCCAGATTTATTGCAGGTTACTAGGCAGTTATCTGTTCTTGCTGCTTGGATTCATCGGTTTCGACGTCATAGACAAACGGGTGCTTGCCATCAAGCGTCTCTGCCACCCGTTGCTTGTCAATGGTGTGCGTCCAGGTGGCCACGATCAGGGTTGCTACAGCGTTGCCGATGTAGTTGGTCAGGGTACGGGCCTCGTCCATCAGACGGTCAATGCCAACGATGAGCGAGACGCCGTCCACGAGCTCGGGCCGGTATGTTTCCAGACCAGCGGCCAGGGTGGCTAGCCCAGCGCCCGTGACGCCCGCGATGCCCTTGGACGCAATGATCAAGAAGACCAGTAGTCCGATCTGTTCTCCGAGGCCCATGGGCTTGTTCATCGCATCGGAGATGAAGATCGCGCACATGGTTACGTACATCGACGAGCCGTCCAGATTGAACGAGTAACCCGTAGGAATTACCAGGCCGACGGTAGCCTTGTCGACCCCCATGTGCTCTAGCTTCTGCATCAGGTGAGGCAAGCCGGTTTCAGAGGAGGAGGTTGCTAGCACGATGATGATTTCGTTTGCCAGGTACTTGAAGAGCTTGCCAATAGACAGGCCGGTGAAGATCTTCAGCATTACGCCCAGGACCAGGAAGATGAAGATTGCGCAGGTGGCGTAGTAGGTAAGGATCAGTTTCGCAAGGGCCAAAACTGCCTTCCAACCGGTGGTAGCCATGACGCCTGCCATTGCGCCAAATGCGCCGATCGGGGCCAGCCAAAGGATCCAGCCCATGATCTTGAAGACGATCTTCTGCACGGACTCGACCAGGGTCAACACGGGTTCGCCGGCCTTGCCCATGCCAAGGAGAGCGAAGCCCACCAACAGCGCCACGATTAGCACCTGGAGCACGTTGTGCGAGGTTAGGGGCGAGAAGACGGACTCGGGGATCAGCCCCTGGATGAAACCGACAACGCCGCCCGGGCCGTCAGCTTTCTTCTGGACTTCGTAGTGCAGGTTCTGCAAATTCAGTCCGGAGCCAGCCTTCACAAAGTTGCCTACTGCCAGACCGATCCCCAATGCGAAGGTGGTCATCGTGATGAAGTAGGCCAGCGCTATGCCGCCGATTTTGCCTACTGTTGCGGCGGCCTTGACCGAACCTACGCCCTGCACGATCGTGCAGAAGATGATGGCGGGAACCATCATCTTGATCAGCCCGACGAAGGCTGACCCAAGGAAGGCAAGGCCTGCGACTCGTTCGCCGAAGATGGAGCCGACCACTATACCGGCGACAACCCCGACGATCACGGCAACAAACAGCCATTTCATTTTGCTGTTAGAGGGCTCCTTCTTTTTTGCGGCTGCGGTTACAGCCTGCCCAGAGGAGGAGCCTTTTTGCTCTGATTTCATTCGTAACTCCGAAATTCTTAGATGGGTTTAGTTGGCGTCGTACAGCTCGCCAGAGTAGTGCGGATGCATAAGGTTTTCCGGGGATAAGATTTCGTCGATCTTATCTTCTGGTAGCAACCCCTTTTCTAGGATTACTTCCTTCACCGACTTGCCAGTAGCAGCGCACTCCTTACCGATCTGGTCGCCAGCAGCGTGCCCAATTACATCGTTAAAATAGGTGACTATGCCGATGGAGTTCATAACGTAGTCGTAGCAGCGTTCGCGATTTGCGGTGATACCTTCGATGCAGCGTTCACGCAGCGTCCTGCAGGCGTTGGTAAGTAACTGTAGTGATTCGAACACGGAGGCTGCCAAGGCTGGTTCCATGACATTTAGTTCCAATTGTCCTGCTTCTGCGGCGAACATAACCGTGGTGTTGTTGCCGAAGACTTTGAAGCAAGCTTGGTTTACGACCTCGGGAATAACGGGATTTACTTTTGCCGGCATAATCGAAGAACCAGCCTGCAGTTCAGGAAGGTTGATCTCTTTTAGACCGGCGCGAGGCCCCGAGGCCAGGAGGCGAAGATCGTTGCAGATCTTCGACAGTTTCATGGCAAGCCTATTGAGGGCGGCGTGCACCATCACGTAGGCGCCGTTGTCGTAGGTGGCCTCGATTAGGTCGGGCGAGGATACCACGTCGTATCCCGTCACCTCGCCAAGCTTGGCAGCTGCGGCCTTGGCGTATCCCGGAGGAGTGTTTACGCCGGTACCGATTGCGGTAGCGCCGAGGTTCACCTGCAGTAGCAGCTGTGTGCAAAATTCGATGGTCTTTAGATCTTCGGTTAGGTTGTGCTCATAACCGTGAAACTCTTGGCCCAATGTCATGGGGACGGCATCCTGCAACTGGGTGCGACCCATCTTCAGCACATCTTCGAACTCGGTGCCCTTTTTCCCGAAGGCGCCAATGAGGGCTTCCAATTCTTCAGTTAGCTTTTGCTTGAGGGCGTAAACGGCCATGCGGAAACCGGTTGGGTAGGCGTCATTTGTTGATTGCGATTTGTTCACGTGGTCGTTGGGGTGTACAACGTCGTAACGCCCCTTCTCAAGCCCTAGGGTTTCTAGGGCCAGATTGGCAATGACCTCGTTTGTATTCATGTTTACCGATGTCCCGGCGCCCCCTTGGAACACGTCAATGGGGAACTGATCCATGCAGCGACCTTCGTCTAGGATCAGGTCACAGGCCTTGACGATGGCCTCACCAATTTTGGTGGGCAGTGCGTGGCAGGCCATGTTTGCCAGCGCGCAAGCCTTCTTTACTTGCACCATTGCGCGCACAAACTCCGGGACATCTTGGATCTTTTTCCCAGAGATTTGGAAGTTCTCGATTGCCCTGGCTGTGTGGACTCCGTAAAAGTTCTGATCTGCAATTTCTTTTGTGCCAATCAGGTCCTCTTCGACGCGAGACATATTTACCTCTACTAGTTCGTAGTTATCGCTTATGGGGCGATTGCCGCTCAATTACGGTCTGGCCCAAGTGTAAACTACCTGCCAAGCATCGGCGGTGCCTTGAGTCCCAAAACTAAAATATTAATTGTTTTTAATAGTTAGATGAGTTTTAAATACTCAAATGCATTCTTAATCCCATCCTCATCTACTGAGGTGGTGGTCCATTTGGAGATTTCTTTTATTTCGTCGATAGCATTTCCCATAGCGATGGATGTTCCTACTGTTTTCATCATCGGGCCATCGTTCGCACTGTCGCCAATGCCGATCGTTTGCTCTAGGGGAATGTCTAAATGCATAACCACCTGCCGCACTCCGCTGGCTTTGGAGATGTTTGCCGGTACCAACTCGCCGCCCTCGGTGCCTTCTGCTGTAACAGAGCCAGCAACGATGGTGAAGCGGTCGCCGAAGTGTTCAATGACGTCCTCTAGGGAGGCGCTCGCCGTCGGTGGCAGAGTGAACGTACACTTCCCGCAGCTGGTAGGAGTACCGGTCTTTAGGTACGGAGCGACCTGGTGTAGGTACGGTGTCCAGTCCCCTGCGATCCGATCGGCGCCCGCGCCGGAGTAGGAGTCAAGGAATTCCTTAGAGGGCATGATTCGATCCGGCCCCTGCCAAATCCAATATCCGCCAACCGAATTGATGAAATTCGAGATCTCGATAATGTCCTCGTCTGAAATGCGCTCGTCGAAGATTACCTCGTCCTCGCAGGTAACGTAGGTGCCGTTTGCTCCCACAAGCCCAGAAATGCCAAGGTCCCACAGCCATGGGTACACCTCCGGGTAAGAGCGGCCGGTGCACATGAATAGCTTGTGGCCATTTTGCGCTGCTCTCTGACAGGCTTCCACGGCAGATCGTGGAGCCTGCTGGGAAGAATTGATTAGGGTGCCATCTACATCAAGGAACACGAGTTTCTGCATGCCTGTATCGTCTCATACGCTCCCGCACCGGTCTACGTAGCAGAAGGGAAAAAGAGCTTTCCAGCCTGGGTGCTTGGTGAGCAAAGGCACAGGGGTGAATCAAGGGAGACTGGTTTCATTTGTAAGCCTAAATAGGTAGGCTTGTTGAGTTGCGTGTCTACTAGTCTACCTAGTGGGAGTGCCGGACTGCCAATAGTTCAGCCACTCGGGAGCAGCCTACGACGTGGGTTTTGCAGAGACCTGGCACATGTTGTGCCCGAGTCTGCGACTCACCTCTCAGGCGCCGGAGTACGCAATGGTACAGATACGTTCGGCTAGGCTCACGGGCTTTACCCAAAGAGAACCGGCACGACGACAGGAGATTACTCAATGATTCAGCAGGAGTCGCGACTGAAGGTCGCCGACAACACTGGTGCAAAGGAGCTTCTTTGCATCCGTGTACTCGGTGGCTCGGGTCGGCGCTACGCCGGTATCGGCGACATGATCGTCGCTACCGTCAAAGACGCCATCCCCGGCGGCAACGTGAAGAAGGGCGAGGTCGTAAAGGCCGTAGTCGTTCGCACGAAGAAGGAACGCCGCCGCCCCGATGGTTCCTACATTCGATTTGATGAAAATGCTGCCGTGATCTTGAAGAACACGGACGGAGAACCCCGCGGGACGCGTATTTTTGGCCCGATTGGCCGTGAACTTCGCGACAAGAAGTTCATGCGCATCATCTCGCTGGCACCGGAGGTGTTGTAAATGGGAGCCAAGATCAAGAAAGGTGACCTAGTACAGGTCATTGCAGGCCGCGCGTCCGATCCTAAGGATGCTCGCCTAGTAGCCCGCAACAAGCGTCGCGAAGCCGAAGGGCTCGAGCCGCTAGCACCGGGCGACAAGGGCAAGCAGGGACGCGTGCTCAAAGTATTCCCTAAAGAAAACCGTGCACTGGTCGAGGGCGTAAACGTTCGCACTCACCACGTCCGTCAGGGTCAGAACGCCCAGGGGCAGGTAACCGGAGGCATCGAGAAGCGCGAAGCGCCCGTCGATCTTTCCAAGCTGGTCCTGGTCGATCCTTCCACCAAGAAGCCTGCCAAGGTTGGCTTCCGTGAAGAAGAGGTCGAGCGCGATGGCCGCACTCGCACTGTGCGTGTTCGTTACAACAAGGCGACCGGAAAGGATATCTGAGAATGACTGAAACTCAGACCCCGCGCCTGAAAGCGCGCTACCGCGAGGAAATCATTCCCGCCCTCGAAAAGAAGTTCAACGTAGCCAACCCAATGCAGATTCCCGGTCTGACCAAGATCGTTGTGAACATGGGTGTTGGTGAAGCTGCACATGACTCTAAGCTCATGGACGGCGCAATTCGCGACCTGGCGGCCATCACGGGCCAGAAGCCGGCCGTGACCAAGGCCAAGAAGTCCATCGCACAGTTCAAGCTGCGTGAAGGCCAGGCCATTGGCGCACATGTCACCCTTCGTGGCGACCGCATGTGGGAATTCCTGGACAGGCTGCTCTCCACTGCTCTGCCCCGTATCCGCGACTTCCGCGGACTCTCGGCCAAGCAGTTCGATGGCAACGGTAACTACACCTTCGGTCTGACCGAACAGTCCATGTTCCACGAAATTGATCCGGATAACATTGACCGCGTTCGCGGCATGGATATCACCGTCGTCACTACGGCGAAGACCGACGAGCACGGCCGCGAGCTGCTGCGTCAGCTCGGCTTCCCGTTCAAGGAGGACTGACAAATGGCGAAGACCGCACTAAAGAACAAGGCTGCCGGCAAGCAGAAGTTTGCTGTTCGCGCCTACACCCGGTGCAACCGTTGCGGGCGTCCCCGCTCCGTGTACCGCAAGTTCGGCCTGTGCCGCATCTGCCTACGCGAGATGGCCCACGCGGGTCAGCTCCCTGGCGTAACCAAGAGCAGCTGGTAAAACGACTACTTCGCAGGTCCCCCGCCTAACTGGCGGAGAGGAAACCGCGAAGAGGAAGGGCTGAAGCCCAAAAATATGACTATGACAGACCCAATCGCAGATATGCTAACGCGTCTGCGTAACGCTAACTCGGCGCACCACCAGTCGGTGTCCATGCCTTACTCGAAGCTGAAGTTCGCTATTGCGGGCATCCTAGAGCGCGAAGGCTACATCGCCGGCAGTGAAGTTGCCGACGCCAGGGTTGGTAAGACCCTGACTCTTAACCTGAAGTACGGTCCGAAGCGTGAGCGCTCCATTGAAGGTCTGCGCCGCGTTTCCAAGCCGGGCCTGCGTGTATACGCAAAGTCCAACAACCTCCCCGAGGTTCTGGGCGGCCTGGGTGTGGCAATCCTGTCCACGTCCTCCGGCTTGATGACTGACCGTGAAGCTAACGACAAGGGTGTAGGTGGGGAAGTCCTCGCCTACGTCTGGTAAGGAAAGGGGGAAAGTAACATGTCACGTATTGGTAAGCTTCCCATTTCCATCCCCGCAGGTGTAGACGTCACCGTGTCGGGCCAGAACGTAAAGGTGAAGGGCCCCAAGGGCGAGCTCGCATTGGATGTGCGCGAACCCATTTCCGTGAAGGTCGAAGACGGATCGATCAAGTTGGAGCGTCCGGACGATTCTCGTACCGCCCGCTCGCTACACGGCCTGTACCGCACCTTGGTTGCCAACATGATCGAGGGCGTAACCAACGGTTACAAGAAGCAGCTCGAGATTGTTGGTACCGGTTACCGTGTCGTTGCCAAGGGCAAGAACCTAGAGTTCGCCCTCGGCCTGTCCCACCCGGTCGTAATCGAACCGCGTGAGGGCATTGAGTTCACTGTGGAGGCGGCGAATAAGTTCACCGTCTCTGGTATCAGCAAGGAGCTCGTCGGCGAAGTTGCAGCTAACATTCGTAAGCTGCGCGCGCCTGAACCCTACAAGGGCAAGGGCATCCGCTATGCGGGTGAACACGTACGCCGCAAGGCCGGAAAGGCAGGTAAGTAATGTCTTACTCTGTAAAAGGCAAAGGTAAGGTAGCCGCTCGTAAGCGCCGTCATCTGCGCGTTCGTAAGCGCGTATTCGGCACCACCGAGCGTCCGCGTCTGGCAGTATTCCGCTCGAACCGTCACATGGTTGCGCAGGTTATTGATGACCAGAACGGTCGTACCTTGGCCGCAGCATCCACTTTGGAAGCGGAACTGCGCTCCGAGGGCGATTCCAAGACCGAAGCAGCTCGCAAGGTTGGCCAGGCTGTGGCCGAGCGCGCGAAGGCTGCCGGAATTGAAGCCGTGGTCTTCGACCGCGGTGGCAACAAGTACCATGGCCGCATCGCCGCTGTCGCCGAAGGCGCACGCGAAGCTGGCCTGAGCCTCTGACCGAAAGAAAGGAAAAGCTGATGGCTCCTCAGAATAGCCGCCGGCAGGGCGGTCAGGGTTCCGCGGAATCGCAGGATACGGATCGTCGCGAACGCCGCGGCCGCAACAATGAGCGCAAGGACAACCGTCGCGGTGGTCGCAACAACGACCGCAACGAGTTCGTCGAGCGCGTTATCACTATCAACCGTGTTTCCAAGGTCGTGAAGGGTGGCCGTCGCTTCAGCTTCACCGCTCTAGTAGTGGTTGGCGATGGCGAAGGCACCGTCGGCGTTGGCTACGGCAAGGCTAAGGAAGTACCCCAGGCCATCTCCAAGGGCGTTGAAGAAGCAAAGAAGAACTTCTTCCGCGTTCCCATGGTTGGCCGCACCATCACCCACGTGGTTCAGGGCGAAGATGCAGCAGGCATCGTTCTGCTCCGCCCCGCCTCCTCTGGTACTGGTGTAATCGCGGGTGGTCCTGTCCGCGCCGTCCTCGAATGCGCTGGCATTCACGACGTCCTAACCAAGTCTCTCGGCTCGTCGAACGCACTCAACATCGTTCGCGCAACGGTCGCAGCTCTGAAGCAGCTGCACCAGCCCGAGGCAGTAGCAGCCCGCCGTGGCCTGTCTTTGGAACGCGTTGCTCCCGCAGCCATGCTGCGTGCACGCGCCGAAGCAGATGCCGAAAAGCGTGCAGCTGCTGAAAAGAAGGAAGCCGATAAGGCTGCCGCAGGGGTGAGTGCGTAATGTCGAAACTGAAAGTTACCCAGGTTCGTTCCAAGGCTGGAGCAACTCCGAAGCAGCGCGCTACTTTGGCTGCTCTTGGCCTGCGTAAGATGCACCAGGTTGTGACCCACGAAGATCGTCCGTCTGTACGCGGGCAGATCAACGTCGTGAGCCACATGGTGACCGTCGAGGAGGTCGACTGACAATGGCGAACACTGCTAAGAAGCTGGGCGACAAGCCCGTAAAGCTACACCACCTGAAGCCAGCTCCGGGTGCCAAGAAGGCCAAGATCCGCGTGGGTCGTGGTGAGGGTTCGAAGGGTAAAACTTCGGGTCGTGGCACCAAGGGTACCGGCGCACGTAAGAACGTGCCGGCAGGATTTGAGGGCGGCCAGATGCCGGCCCACATGCGTCTGCCGAAGCTGCGCGGGTTCAAGAACCCGTTCCGCGTCGAGTACCAGGTTGTGAACCTTGACGCACTCTCGGAGGCATTCCCCGAGGGAGGCAAGATCGAGGTTGCTGACCTAGTTGCTAAGTCGCTGGTTCGCAAGAACAAGCCCGTCAAGGTGCTTGGTTCTGGCGAAGCTGCTGCTAAGTTCGACCTCGTGGTCGACAAGTGGTCTGAGTCCGCAAAGCAGAAGATTGAAGCTGCTGGCGGTTCTCTAACAGCTCGGTAATAAGCCGTGAAGGACGGGCGGTTCGGCCCTAGGCCGGATCGCCCGTTTTTCGTTTCAGAAAAAGGCGATACCATAGAACCCGGTTTTGAAAACTCGTGGTATCCCCATGAATATCATTGGAGAAAAGTTTGTTAGCTGCATTTGCACAGGCGTTCCGAACCCCGGATCTGCGTAAGAAGCTACTATTCACGGCTTTCATCATGCTGCTGTTTAGGGCTGGTTCATTCATACCTACTCCGGGCGTGTCATTTTCGAACGTCCAGAAGTGTCTAGCCAACAACTCCCAGTCCGGTCTATTGGACTTGGTAAACCTGTTCAGCGGTGGCGCAATGCTGCAGCTGTCGGTATTTGCTCTGGGCATCATGCCGTACATTACTGCCTCGATTATTACGCAGTTGCTGCGCGTGGTTATCCCGCGTTTCGAGGATCTGCACAAGGAAGGCCAGGCCGGCCAGGCGAAGATGACGCAGTACACCCGTTACCTGACCATCGCCCTCGGCGTGCTGCAGTCTACGACAATCATCTCTCTAGCTCGGTCGGGAAGGCTACTGCCTAATTGCTCCGCGGCAGACCCGATCATCCCGAATGATTCGGTTATCAACTACATTCTTATGATCATCACCATGACCGCTGGTACTGGTCTGATCATGTGGCTCGGCGAATTGATCACCGAGCACGGCATCGGCAACGGTATGTCGCTGCTAATCTTTACTTCTATTACCGCGAACCTGCCGGCTCACCTGTGGTCCATCGCTAAGGCCAACGGTGGCGTTGCAAAGGTGCTTGTCGTGATCGCCCTCATCCTGGTTGTCACGCTCGCGATCGTGTTTGTGGAACAGGCGCAACGTCGCGTCCCAGTGCAATATGCAAAGCGGATGGTTGGGCGTCGACTCTTCGGCGGCTCCACCACCTACATTCCAATGAAGATCAACATGTCGGGCGTTATTCCCGTCATCTTCGCCGCCTCGATCCTGGCGATGCCCACAATGATTGCTCAGTTTGGCGATCCGAAGCAGCATTGGGTGCAGTGGATCCAGCGCAACTTCTCGCAGCAGACCCCGTTCTACCTGATCTGCTACGGCATCCTGGTACTGTTCTTCGCCTTCTTCTACACCGCGATCACCTTCAACCCTGAAGAGATCGCCGACAACATGAAGAAGTACGGCGGGTTCATCCCCGGCGTGCGCGCCGGGCACCCAACTGCCGACTATTTGCGCTACGTCATCAACCGCATTACCACCGGCGGCGCATTCTATCTACTGATTGTGGCGATGGTGCCCACCATCGTAATGATCGCCCTCGGCATTACACAGATGCCGTTCGGCGGTACCACCTTGCTGATTGTTGTGGGCGTCGGCCTGCAGACCGTTCAGCAAATCAACTCGCAACTACAGAAACACCACTACGAAGGATTCTTGGCATCATGACAATGAAACGAGTCGTCATCCTGGGCGCTCCGGGCGCCGGGAAAGGCACGCAGGCAAAAAAGATTGCCGAATATCTAGGGATCCCGCACATGTCCACGGGCGCTATGCTGCGTTCGCAGATCGATAACGGGACCGAGCTCGGCAACAAGGCCAAGGAATACATGGTTGCCGGCAATCTAGTTCCTGACGAGGTCGTGAACGACATTGTGGCCACCTCGCTGAAGGAAGCAGTCCGCGATGGCGGCTTCTTGCTGGATGGCTACCCGCGCAACCTGGATCAGGTGCACAACCTGGGCTACATTCTGCATGACCTAGGAGTCGAGATCGACGGCGTCCTCGAGCTGAAGGTCAACTTCGACGAGGTCGTTGAGCGCATCAAGAAGCGTGCCCAGATTGAGGGACGAGCCGACGATTCTGACGAGACGGTACGCAACCGGCTCGAAGTGTACAAGCGGGAAACCGCCCCGATCACGGCGTTCTACCAGACCGCTGGCAAACTCACGGTAATCGACGGCATGGGCACCGTCGACGAGGTGTGGGAGCGCGTGAAGGCGGCCGTTGACGCTGCATGAGGCGCGGTATTGAACTAAAGAGCATCGACCAGGTTCGGCACATGCGACGTGCGGACCTGGTCGTTGCCGATATTCACAAGGCTCTTCGGGAGGCAGCTAAGCCCGGCGTCACCACCGAAGAACTAGACACGGTCAGCGCCCTCGTCATAGAGAAGGCCGGAGCGAAACCGAATTTCCTGGGTTACTACGGGTACCCGGCGACTGCCTGCATGTCTGTAAATGACACGGTTGTTCATGGCATCCCTGACGACTATGTGTTGCAAGAGGGCGACATGGTCTCCTTTGATTGCGGCGCCTACGTCGAGGCGGATGGCAAGCAGTGGCACGGCGATTCCTGCTTCACCATGATTGTGGGCGGAGACGACAAGGCTCGCGGCGATGACCTGACTCTGTCCCGTATTACTGAAGAGGCAATGTGGGCCGGGATTGCTTCGCTGGCGTCGAAGAAGCGGGGACTGACTATCGCCTGCGTAGGCGACGCAGTTGAACAGGTGGTAGCGGATGCCGCTGACAAGTACGGCTGGGAGGCCGACATTGTCGAAGAGTTCATCGGGCACGGTATTGGGACGCAAATGCACCAGGCACCGGATGTGCTGAACTATTCGGTGCGAGGACGCCAGCCGAAGGTTGTTCCTGGAATGGTTGTTTGCGTGGAACCGATTCTGACTCGTGGCTCTGCCCAAGTGTTCACATTGGATGACGAGTGGACTGTCAAGACTCACGACCATTCACATGCTGCCCACTGGGAGCACTCAGTGGCCATCTTGGAAGACGGCATCTCGGTACTATCCGCGCCGGACTTTGGTAAAGCCGGTCTGGCAAAGTACGGGATCGAACCCATAGAGCTGTAAGAAACCAATAAGGAATCCCCGGAAGGTATCCTTCCGGGGATTCTCTATGCCTAGATGTTGGGGCCTGGTGGGTTACAGGCCCAGCCATGCTTTCAGGTAGGGGAGGGTTTGCTGGCACTGGAAGTAGCCGGCGTCGTAGTTGGCCTGGAGTTTTTGTACTGACCGCTCCAACCCCGTAACCTGCATGTGCCAGGGGTAGTAGACGTATGCTCTGCCTTGCCGTTCGAGCTGCAGCAGCCGGCGCCGGGTTGCCTGATATTTTTTGTGGCGTTGCAGTAGGGCCTTGACTAAGTGCGGGTATTTCCTAAAAGCCCGTTTATAGAGGGCGGGATTCTTAGGTGTTTTCTTCACATAATCTCGGGGCCGGGTAAGGACCACAACGAAGTTCCTGTACCCGTCCATCTCGGCTGCCTCTAACGGAATGCCTCCGGACGGGCCTAGAGCACCGTCGGCGTAGAGCTCGCCGTCGATCTGCACGTAGTTCATGAGTCCCGGCATGGTGGAGGCGGCTCGCACCTTTCGCATCAGATCGGCCTCATCCCGGATATCAGCGCGGCTCCAGTAGACGGGTTTGCCGTCCCGAACCCTAAACGAGCTGATCCGCAACTGTGCAGGATTATTCCAAAACGCTTCGAAGTCGAAGGGGAGCGGTGCATCCTGTAGCCCCGCCTCCTCATAAATGTACTTGGCATTGAAGTATCCATCCCCGCGCAGGAAGGAACCAATGGAACCAATGTTGGGATCGGCAATGAAATCTACGAAGGAACGCTTTGCTCGGTCAGCGTCCCTGGACAAATAGTTGACAGCGTTCGAGGCTCCGGCCGAAATCCCAGAGACGTGTGGGAAGAAGATTTCGTTCTCAAGTAACGTCACTACAAAAGGCGCGGTACCGGATGCGCGCATCGCGCCGCCCTCGAAAATTAGGGCTGTGTTTTCCAGTGTTGGCATATCAATCCTTCCGATCCCAGTGTAGGAAACTGGCTACAAAGCTGCACAGCACGCTCAAAGCTACAGCAGGATTGCAAGTCTGTTTAGGCCGGGTGGGAAAGAAAGTGTAGGCCGGGTACCCTGCGCGTGAGGGCGAGCAAGAGTGCATGTAAGATCCAATTGGATAGGAGCAACAGTGGCAAAGTTTCTTTTCTACGCGGGGATTGTAATAGCAGTTATCGCATTCGTGATTTCGTTATGGGAACTCTTTGGCACCCTTCCTTACAAGCTCCAAAACGCAACAATCCCCCTTGTAATTCTTGCCTTAGCTATGGTGAAGGGTGCCGAGATGCTGCGGAAGAAGAACAGTCAGGATGACGGCGACACCCAAACAGGGGAAGCAGCTGACAGATAAAGCAGACCTCCGTAGGCGCGAGGTGAGCGTTGCACGCGCGAAAGGCTGCTAGTAGCCTGGCATGGGAATAGGGGAGGTCGCCTTGGAAACTCTGTCAGTAATCCTAAAAGTGGGTATTGCAGCGTGCGCAGGAGCACTGGTTTACGCCCTCTTGCAGGACTCGACCCCGTCGTGGTTCTGGACTGTGGCCATTGCTATGTTGGTGGTATGTGGTGCTGAACTATTCCTGATCCACCTGATTCACAAAGATGACTCTGCCGAGGGCGGCGAAACGAGACACATGCAGGCAGGTGACACGCCTCTTTTCGAGGACGAAAATTAGGGCTAAGATTCTTTTCGGAGAGCCACAAGGGGCTAGCGAAATTAGTGTCCAACCTCACGTGAGGTATCAAACAGCCTAACTCCCTTTACCTGCTGGGCAATGTCGCCTATTCTTGATAGTCGGGTGTCCGTGCATACAGCTATGCCCGGATCTTGTCCACAAGATCTGTGGGCGCCCAGTAATTTACAGACAAGGTAGACGGAAGGTTATGGCGAAAAAAGAAGGCGTCATTGAAGTAAAGGGAACAGTCGTCGAGGCTCTTCCTAACGCAATGTTCCGCGTCAAGCTAGAAAATGACCACATCGTGTTGGCTCACATTTCCGGCAAGATGCGTCAGCACTACATCCGCATCCTCCCCGAGGACACGGTTGTAGTAGAAATGTCCCCTTACGACCTTTCCCGTGGCCGTATCGTTTACCGCTACAAATAATCTAGACCGCGGCTTAGCCGCAGAGGTGAAACCATGAAGGTCAAGCCCAGTGTCAAGAAAATCTGTGACAAGTGCAAGGTGATTCGTCGCCATGGCATTGTCATGGTTATTTGCGACAACCCAAGGCATAAGCAGCGTCAAGGCTAACTTGGCGTCGGCCTCCTAGGCCGAAAGCGCTCGCTAAACGATCAAAGGATCGACCCCTGGTGACGGAGGCCAGGGCCGCAAAACTGGTGCGGAAAGCGAAGCGACGACCTCCGATCAAGATGGAGAAAACCAGATGGCACGTATTGCCGGAGTCGACCTCCCCCGCGAAAAGCGGATGGAAGTCGCACTAACTTACATTTACGGCGTTGGCCGCACGCTATCGCAGAAGGCTCTAAAAGAGACTGGCGTTAGCCCGGACCTGCGCGTGAAGGACGCCACCGAGGACGACCTCGTAAAGCTTCGTTCCTTCATTGAGGGTAACTACAAGGTTGAGGGCGATCTGCGCCGCGAGGTGCAGGCCGACATTCGCCGCAAGATTGAAATTGGTTCTTACCAGGGTCTGCGCCACCGCTTCGGACTTCCTGTCCATGGCCAGCGCACCAAGACGAACGCTCGTACCCGCAAGGGCCCGAAGCGCACCGTCGCTGGCAAGAAGAAAGCAACTAAGTAGCAGCGCTAGTCGCTGACCGACGACCTCAGAAGAAGGAAAAATGGCCGCAAACCGCAGCTTCAAGTCGCGCCGCAGCGCGCGCAAGAACGTCACTCACGGACACGCGTACATCAAGTCGACGTTCAACAACACCATCGTTTCAATTACCGATCCGACCGGCGCCGTCATTTCTTGGGCATCTTCCGGTCAGGTTGGATTCAAGGGCTCCCGTAAGTCCACCCCGTTCGCAGCTCAGATGGCCGCCGAGGCCGCTGCTCGCCGCGCACAGGATTCCGGCATGAAGAAAGTTGATGTTTTCGTCAAGGGCCCGGGCTCTGGCCGCGAAACCGCGATCCGCTCGCTTCAGGCAACTGGCCTAGAGGTTGGCTCCATTCAGGACGTCACCCCGCAGGCACACAACGGCTGCCGTCCCCCGAAGCGTCGCCGCGTCTAATCCGTCCGGCCTGGTTCTTCGGAACATTGGCCTAACGCTGAAACAGGGAATAATCCCGCACTCGTTTCACAACAAAAGAAAAGCCGGCCCCCCGGGGTCGGACGGAATCCTGGCTGACGTCATATAGCGGGCGTCGGAAAGAAAGGACAGATAGTGCTTATTGCACAGCGACCGAATTTGACCGAAGAGGTAGTAAGCGAACAGCGTTCGAGGTTCACCCTTGAACCGCTAGAGCCTGGTTTCGGTTACACGCTGGGCAACTCCCTGCGTCGTACCCTACTTTCGTCCATTCCTGGTGCGGCGGTTACATCCATCCGCATCGATGGAGTGCCGCACGAGTTCTCAACGATTGCTGGCGTTAAGGAAGATGTTGCCGAAATCATCCTGAACATCAAGCAGATCGTGCTTTCGTCTGAAAATGACGAGCCCGTAGTGATGTACCTTCGCAAGGCTGGCGAGGGCGTTGTTACCGCCGGTGATATTACGCCTCCTGCCGGTGTGCAGATCCACAACCCGGACCTTCACATCGCCACCCTGAACGAGAAGGGCAAGCTAGAGGTCGAGCTGACCGTCGAGCGTGGCCGCGGCTACGTTTCTGCCGATCAGAACAAGGACCCGGATGCAGAAATTTCTCGCATTCCGGTGGATTCGATCTACAGCCCCGTCCTGAAGGTCACCTACAAGGTTGAGGCTACTCGTGTTGAGCAGCGTACCGACTTCGACCGCCTGATCGTAGATGTCGAGACCAAGCCGGCTATTAGCCCGCGCGATGCTCTGGCTTCTGCTGGTAAGACCCTGGTCGAACTATTCGGGCTTGCCCGTGACCTCAACATTGAGGCCGAAGGCATTGAGATTGGTCCTACCCAGACCGACGCCGAACTGGCTGCCGATCTGGCAATGACCATCGAGGATCTGGACCTGCAGTCCCGTTCCTACAATGCCCTGAAGAGGGAAGGCATTCACACTGTTGGCGAACTGGTTGCTCGCAGTGAAGCCGACCTGCTTGACATCCGTAACTTCGGTGCGAAGTCTATCGAGGAAATCAAGGCGAAGCTGGCTGAACTGGGCATGGTCCTGAAGGACTCGCCTATGCCTGCCGGCGGTTTTGACGGAGAAAACGCAGGATCCATCCAGTTCAGTGACGAGTAGATTCGGCCTAGCCGACAAGCTTTGATCTAAAAATTTATTACCTAGGAGTACTAAGATGCCTAAGCCCACTAAGGGCCCCCGCCTGGGAGGCAGCCCCGCTCACGAGCGCATCATCATCACCAACCTGTGCCGCGAGCTCATTGTCAACCGTTCCATCGTCACCACCGAGGCCAAGGCCAAGCGTGTTCAGCCGGTTATCGAAAAGCTGATCACCAAGGCTAAGCAGGGCACCGATCACGCCCGTCGCCAGGTGTACTCGAAGCTGCGCAGCCAGACTGCAAAGCGCAGCGCCAGCTATGTGGATTACACCTACGAGCTGTTCGACGTAATCGCCAAGGAAATTGATCCGGAGCGCGAGGGCGGCTACACCCGCATCGTGAAGCTGCCGGCTCGTCGCGGCGACAACACTCCGATGGCCCAGATTTCTATCATCACCGAAAAGGTGCAGAAGAAGGCCGTCGTAAAGGACGCCACCAAGACTGCTGAAAACGCAGCCAAGGAAGAAGAAGCAGCCAAGGAAGAGGCAACTGAGGCAAAGGCCGAAGAAGCCACTACCGAGGAAAAGGTTGAGGAAGCTAAGGCCGAGGCCGAAGCTGGCTCCACCGCTGCTGAGGCTGACGAGAAGTAGCCTTTAGATTTCCCGTATTAGGGCCGGTACCGAAAGGTGCCGGCCCTAAACGTTTTTGGAGCGGCGTGCCGACCTGGCCGTTATAGGGTAGGCGTATGAGTTTGCGAAATTCTGGGCCGGTTACGCTCACTATCGATTGCGGTGGGGGTGGGATCAAGGCTACTGCTCTGGACAGCCGGGGAACGGCTTTAGCTACGCCTGTGCGCACCCCAACCCCTTATCCCTTGCCGCCGGAGTTGATGACCAAGACGGTGGCTGATCTGGCGGCGGCATTGCCTAAGGCGGACCGGATCACCATGGGTATGCCCGGGATGATCCGGCACGGGGTAGTGGTGGCCACCCCGCATTACGTCTGCAAATCCGGACCGCGCACGCGCGTACTACCCGAGCTGGTGGAGCAGTGGCACTTCTTCGATATGGCACGGGCACTGCGCGATGCGTTAGATATGCCCGCTCTGGTACTAAACGATGCGGAAGTGGCCGGCTATGGGGCTATCACCGGCAAGGGACACGAAGTCATTTTGACGCTGGGCACTGGCCTGGGCAGCGCCATATTTGATGGCGGAACACTTGCGCCCCACATAGAATTCTCGCAACTGCCGGTCAAATGGGGCCTTACTTATGATGATTACCTTGGCGAGCACGAGCGGCTACGCCTGGGGGAGGTGCATTGGTCCAGACGGGTACGCAGGGCGGTAGAATCGCTGCGGGCCGCGATTATGTGGGACCGGCTGTATATAGGCGGCGGCAACGGTGCTCACATTACCGACAGGCAGAGGGGGCTAATTGGCTCCGAAGTGGTCATTGTTCCGAACGATGCCGGGGTCTTCGGTGGAGTACGCGCGTGGGAGTTCCAAGATGAGTAGACGACTGCGCTTGGATATTGCCTATGACGGAAGCGATTATTCCGGATGGGCTAAGCAGCCTGGGCTTCGCACGGTACAGGGCGAGGTCGAAGACGTGCTTGCGATGATCTTTCGCATCCCGTGCCAGCTGACCGTGGCAGGCCGAACAGATAAGGGCGTGCACGCGTTAGGGCAGGTGGCTCATGTAGATGTCCCCGCCGAGGCTTTTGAGAGGCTGGGTCGAACCGGAATAGAGCGCCTGGCTAACCGGATGAATAAGATTCTGACTTCTAAGTCACCGGATGGAAAACCAGCACAGACGGTTATTAAGGGGGTCAGTGCGGTTAGCGATGACTTTGACGCGCGTTTTTCGGCCACTTATCGCCGCTACATTTACCGGATTGCCCCTACGGTGTCATCTTGGATCCCAACTAGGACGGATCTGTGGCGGCTTGGGGCAGCGTTGGATCTTGCGGCTATGGGCCAGGCAGCTGCTGGGCTACTGGGCGAACATGATTTTCTGTCTTTTTGTAAGCCGCGTGAAGGGGCTACAACCATCCGGACGCTTCGAAATATCTACATCAGCCAGGTGGGTCGGATCGTAGAGATTGAGCTAGTTGCTGATGCCTTCTGTCACTCGATGGTGCGGTCTATCGTGGGGGCTCTGGTGGCTGTTGGCACTGGCAAGCACGGACCAGATTGGCCCGCAGTGCGACTGGCTGAAAAATGTCGGGGTTCTGAACCGCAACTCGCCCCCGCCGCGGGCCTTACTTTGGAAGAAGTAGGGTACCCGGACGAGGGCGAATGGGCAGTTCAGAGCCTAAGGACTAGGCGGGTGCGATCGCTAGACTAGCGACCTTCGTGGCGCTTTTTGCGTTGCTTCAGATACCCCGACAGGCCTAGCTGGGCAAGGGAGTCCAACACTAGTGCTGTACCAATCCCAGCTCCGGCTTTTAGCCAACCGGATTTGCGACCTTTTGAACGGAAGGCAGTAACTAGTAGTGCGGTACCTGCCGTTGCCTCTATCCCGGCCCATGCTCTAACAATCCAGGGCTTGTCTAGGGCTGCAGTGTGGTAGGCGCTCCACAGTTTAGAACCGGATTCCTCGGGCTTATCTAGCATGATGTCTACTGAGCTCCCTAGGGCGGAGCCCCAGGAAGAGGCTTCGAAGACGGCCACGTCGGGAAGGTCGGCAACCTGGACGTCCCCATCTAGGTAGTCGCCCAAAAAGTCTGGCAGGCCTAGCGCAGCGACCATCTTCTTGAATCCCTCGGTCCCTGAGGTGGCCAGCGCCCGATCCACGTCGTCACGATCTGCTAGCGGGTTTATCTCTGCTAGGCGGGCGGCCATCTGGTCTTCTCCGAAGTGTGCCCGGACAGCGGCTAGGAGACCGGCGGGGGCCTGGTCGTTCCAGCTGCCTACAACAAGGGTGGTATTCATTTGCCACGAATGGAGGAGCAGGGATTCTGACGGAATGTGGTCCCGCTGCTCTGTAGGGGCCTCTACTCCTGCTAGCCGGTGGTCGTCGTTGGAAGCATACAGCGCGATGGCGGGTAGCTCGGAGACCATTACGCCCGAGACCACGTCCTCTTCTGTACCCGCGTAAATAACGGCGCGCATACCTTCACCAAGCTCGACGCTGCCCACGTCGAGGCCCTCGGCGGCGGCAATGAAGGGTACCGAGGCGGCGGGCATCTTCGTTATTTCGACTACCCGTACTTCACCTTGCTTGGATTTTTCTGGATCCGGGAAAGAGGTGCCTTCGGGAACCTTGTCGGCGCTGGTGTTTCCGATCCACACCTCGGCGTGGAATTGCTCTGCCAGCTTTTCCGTGACCTCGGCTAGGTCCATTCCCGCCTGCAGCGAGGTCTGCTGCTCGCCCACGACGGCGACCTTTTCATTTTCATCAATGAGGACGGTAAGGCCTAGCAGGTGCGCCGTGTTGGGGTACCAGTCTAGTTCGGCAACAACACCCATATCGGCTAGCGATTTGGCAACGTTTTGCGGATTTAGTGAAGCGGCAACCAGTGCGCCCTCTTCGGGAATCCAATTAACAGTCATGGCACTCCTTATGGTTTTGCATACAGTTTAGCGGTTTTCCATCAGCGCGGGGGTTAGCGGATTCACAGGTGGGGTGGAACAATAGTTTTTATGGCAGAAAGTATCGAGATCACCGCGGCGGCGGTAGACCCCGCCCTTCTTGATTTGCCATGGGAGATTCCCCTGGCAGAATGGCCCTCTGAAATTCTGGCGGCGTTGCCCAGAGGCATTTCCAGACACGTGGTCCGATTCGTCAATCTGTCCGGGCGCATTATCGCCGTAAAAGAAATAAACAAGGACATTGCCTATCGCGAATATGGGCTGTTGCGGGATCTGCACCGGATGGGGCAGCCCGCGGTGGCTCCGACAGCAGTGGTAACGGGTCGTGAAACCATGCGCGGCAAGCCGCTCACCTCGGCGCTAGTCACTGAGCATCTGCAGTACTCGTTGCCTTACCGCGCCCTGTTTAGCCAGACCGTCCGCCCTGACACCACCTGGAGACTGATCGATTCGTTGGCGGTGCTGCTGGTTCGCCTGCATCTGGCAGGTTTCTACTGGGGGGACGTGTCACTTTCCAACACGCTGTTTAGACGCGACGCAGGTGCCTTTGCGGCCTACCTAGTGGACGCCGAGACAGGTGCCTTGCATGGATCTTTGACGGCCGGGCAACGATCCTATGACCTAGATCTGGCGCGCACTAACATCATCGGCGAGTTCATGGATTTACAGGCCGGCGCGTATTTCGATGAATCCTTGGATGTGGTGCAGATCGGTGAACGGCTGGTAGACCGATACGAATCGCTGTGGACGGAGCTAACTGCCGAGGAATCTTTCGACCGGGAGGAACGCTGGCGCGTGGAAGGGCGCATTTCGCGTTTGAATGACCTTGGCTTTGACGTTGGGGAACTGTCCATGACTCGAAGCGTGGACGGGCAGAAGCTGACGATCCAACCAAAGGTGGTGGACGCAGGCCACTATCACCGCCAAGTTATGCGTCTTACCGGGATGGACGTAGGGGAGCGGCAAGGTCAACGGATCTTGAACGACATGAAGACGTTCCGGGCGATGAATGACATGGAGGATCAGCCTCCAGAACTGGTAGCCCACGTATGGATAGACAAGGTGTTCAACCCTGTCATCAACGCTATCCCGCCCGAATACAGGTCGAAGCTAGAACCGGCGGAAATATTCCACGAGGTGCTGGAGCACCGGTGGTTCATGTCCGAACGCGTAGGCCATGACGTTCCCATGGACGAGGTCGTGGATTCCTACATTTCCGAGGTGCTAGCTAATCGCCCGGACGAAAAGGCGGTCATGGGCTTTGTGGTAGATGGCAGCGAAACTCTAGATGAACCGGATGCGGACAGACGCGACGTGACAGACATCCACGCCCTCGCTAGTGACGAGGACGATTACGAAGAGGAGTTCGTGCCCACCTACCGCCTATTTGGGCCGCCCCCAGAAGAGGAAGAGGAATGATGCGAAAGTTCGCAATGCGGGGAAGGAGCGCTCTGGCTCCCGAGAATACGATTGCAGCCTTTGATGCAGCGGTAACTAGAGGGGAAGGATTCAGCTTTGATCTGCGCATGCTTGCAGACGGCACCCTGGTTGCCATGGCTGATAACACCTTCGACCGCACTACCAATATTTCCGGACCACTCAGTAGCGGATCCTACGCAGACGTGCGCAGGGCGGACGCGGGGGCCTGGTTTGCGCCTACTTTCCGTTTCGAACGCATCCCCGAACTGGCCGACATTATCGCTTTTATGAACAGGTGCTCTGGGAACGGGCTTGCCTTGGTGCATCCCGATGGGGACAAGATTGTCCCTGCCATTGCCGCCGCAGTTGAAGAATTGAAGGCAGGTCGGCTTGTACTGTCGAGCTATTCGCCCTCGCTAATTGCCGAAATTGATCGGGCGCATCTTTCCATTCCGCTCGCTCTTTGGGCCGGTCCTGATTGGAAAGAGGGCGTGGCCGAGTGCGGGGGAGTGCTACAGAGTGGAGGCGCCCTATCTGCCGTGATCTTGCCCGCGGAGGTGCTACGGGAAGAAGACGCCCATGAAATCGAGGCAATGGGATTAGAGCTGTACCTGGTCGGGGATGACACACAAAAAGCGGAAAAACTTGGCGCAAAGGGAATAGTAAGCGAGTAGAAAAAGCATCTACTAAATAGGATAAGGCAGAGTTTTTAAATATCGTTTAGGAACTAAAATCCGCGCATCTGCCACTTAACTTAGGCTTGCATTAGTGAGGAAAACCTATTCAGCCTACAAAATAAAAGCCCAGGTCAGAGGCGTAAAAATGGCGATGGATTGCTCCGAAAAGCATTCGCTTGTGCAGAAAAAATAATTGTCGCATTTGTGGGCATACTGAAGGCGTCAAGAACTTCTGAAAGGAAATTGAAATGTCCGCTCCTACAATTGCTTCCTGCGCCGCCACTGACTGCTCCTTTAACCGCGGTGGTTGCGCTGCCCCTATGGTCACCATGGGAACCAAGGCCTGCGTTACTTTCATCGACCTGGACAAGAAGGGTGGGCTTCCCACCATGAGCTCCACAGTCGGTGCATGTAAGCGCGCCGACTGTGTGCATAACCAGGATCTTGTTTGTGACGCCTCTGGCGTAAAGGTTTCTTCTGATGAAACTTGTCTAACCTTCGAGGCTCGCTAAAACCTCCCTCGAATTTCCGCCCTCCCTGGCCGGCTGGCTGGGGAGGGCGTTTTTGTGTCCTGACTAGCCATGTTAGCCTCTGGGCAGGATTTGTTGCCGCATAAAAAATGCGGATTTAGCGGCGGCAGAGCTGTGAGCAGCGCGAGTGAATCCTTCAGGGTTGGCTAAAGGGTGGCAAATACGTTAGGGTTGCCTTGCCTAATTGATCTGAGGAAGGATTGAGATGCGTAAAATCGCAACCGCGGTAGTTGCCTTTGCAGCTGCAGCCGCAATGATGACGGGCTGCTCCAGCAATAACTCCGCAGAAGAGGCAAAGGACGCCTCGCCTAGTACGCACAGTGCTTTCCCCACCACGGTGAAGCATTCTTCGGGAGAAACAAAGATCGAGAAGCAGCCTGAGCGCATTATCGCCCTCGACATGGCTGCCCTGGACACTGTTGACGCTTTGGGAGCGGGGGACAAGGTAGTAGGTACCGTAACCAAGTCTGTGCCTAGCTGGTTGAAGGATAAGTACAAGGATGTTGCCTCGGTAGGTTCATTGAAGGAACCAGATGTGGAGGCTATTGCCAAGCTCAAGCCGGATCTGCTGTTGATCGGTGCGCGTACTGCTTCCATGTACGGCGACTTGTCGAAGAACTTCACCACGGTGAACGCGGATGTGGACTGGGAAAAGCCGAACTACTCGAAGCAGGTTGAGGACCAGGTCCGCCAGATCGGGCAGGCCGTTGGCAAGACAGATCAGGCCGAAAAACTGGTTCAGCAGATCCAGAAGAAGGTAGATGACTACAAGGACACTGCAAAAGATAAGGGTACCGCGCTCGTCCTGATGGCTAACGAGGGCGAATTGTCCGTGCACGGGCCACAGTCACGCTGGGCCCCGATCTACGACGTGTTTGGTTTCAAGGAAGCCACTACTGACTACAAGCCCGACGAAGGGCACAAGTCCAAGAAGATTTCCTTCGAGGCCGTAAAGCAACTCGATCCCGATTACATCTTTGTTGTCGACCGTGCGAAGGCCATCGGTAAAACCGAAGGATCGACGCCTGCCGAACAGTTGATGGACAACGAACTAATCAACTCGACCAAGGCCGCAAAGAACAAGCACATTGTCTACTTGACGCCAGAACGCTGGTACATCGTCATGTACGGTGCCACTAACTACCCGGCGGAACTGGACGAGATTGCAGACGTGATCAAATAGTGGCTGTATTGCAAGATAGAAACCCCACCGAGCCGCATTACGCATTGTGGCTCGGTGGAGCCGTCTTAGCTGTACTAATACTGACGGGCGTTTCGGTAATTACCGGTGCTGCGGACATGTCCATAGCAGACGTGCTTACTGGGCAGGCCGACGTTGACGAACTGATGGTCCTTACCGTCTCGCGTCTGCCGCGCACCCTCGCACTGCTGCTTGCTGGCTCGGCAATGTCTGTTGCCGGCCTGGTGATGCAACTGATGGTGCAAAACCGATACGTTGAACCGGCAACCACAGGGGTTACTGAATCGGCCGGCCTGGGCATCCTTGTTGCCGTACTGTTCTTCCCCGGACTGCCACTTTGGGCCAGAATGCTGGTAGCCGTTGGGTTCGCTCTACTTGGCACCGTACTACTCATGTGGCTCGTATCGTCATTGCGGTACCGCGACCCCATTGTGGTTCCTCTCTTGGGCATCGTCTTGTCGGGGATAATCGGAGCGGCTTCCACCTTCTTGGCATGGCAATTCGAAATGCAAGGAATGCTGAACCTGTGGTTGACCGGCGACTTCTCTGGAATTATCAAGGGTCGATACGAGCTCTTATGGCTAGTGCTTGCCATGTGCGCCCTCGCCTATATCTTTGCCGATACCTTTACGGTGGTGGGACTTGGAAAGTACTTTTCGAAATCCCTAGGCGTGAACCACCGCCTAATAACCGCCCTCGGACTAGCGATCGTAGCAACCGTTGCAGGCGTGTGTACCGTAGTTTCTGGCACGCTGCCGTTCCTGGGCCTGATAGTGCCCAACCTGACCTCACTAATACTTGGTGACTACATGCGCCGCTGTCTGCCCCTGGTTGCACTTGGGGGAGCCTTCTTCGTGCTAATTTCCGACATCATCGGCCGCACCCTCATTGCCCCAGCAGAGATCCCCGTCGGCGTAGTCATGGGTGTAATAGGGGCCGCGATCTTCATCGCCTTCCTTCTGAAAACGGTGAAACGGTGAATAAACGCTACGAGAAAACAAAAAAGCGCATCGCGATCTCCTGCGTCGGCGCGGTAGCTGCCTGCATCTTTTTCGCCCTCTACGGGGCCATTGGCTTCTGGAGCATTATCGGGCCGCTCCGCCTAGTGCGCCTTGGAGCGCTTCTGACGGTTGCGGTAGCGCTGGCAACCTCTACTGTTGTATTCCAGGCGATCACCCAAAATCGCATTCTTTCGCCAGGTGTAATGGGCTTTGATTCAATGTACGCACTGACGCTAACTGCGGGGACCCTTGCGCTCGGGGCAGCGACACTAAACCGGATCCCCGCACCTGCTTTATTTGTCGGGAACGCCTTCATCATGATGGTGGCAGCAACAGCCATGTTCATGGCACTGATATCGAAACAATCACGGTCACTACACCTACTAGTTCTTGTGGGCATCGTGATGGGCACCCTGTTCCGCTCCCTGTCAGCCATGATCGGATTCATCATGGACCCGAACGAACTGCTCTCGGTGCAGGTTCGCACCACCGCGTCGTTTGCGTTGGTAAACCAAGAATCCTTGGCGCTGGCGGCCCCCATTACCGCCCTCACATGCATATACATCTGGCGCAAGAGCCCCACCTGGGATGTGCTTGCCTTGGGCCGCGACATTGCCGTGGAACTAGGCGTGCCCTACCAGGCAGAAATGCGGAAGGCGCTCGCGGCCTCCGCTCTGCTGGTTGCCTGTGCTACCGCCTTAGTTGGGCCGCTGATGTTCTTTGGACTGCTGGTCGTAAATATCGCCGTGTTCCTGGTGCGCTCGGACAAGATCAAGCACCTGATTATTGCCTCCTCCGCCCTCGGAATCGTGATTCTGGTGGGTGGGCAGGCACTCCTTGAACACGTGCTCAATTACGGTACAGTGCTGCCGGTGCTCATCGAGCTGGTTGGCGGCCTAGTCCTGCTAACTCTTATATATAAGGAGAGCCAATGATCGAAATCGATTCGCTCACCCTCTCGTACGGGGCCAAACCGGTAGTGGAAGACCTAACACTTACGCTTGCCGAGGGCGGCATCACGGCCCTCATAGGCCCAAACGGAGCAGGAAAATCCACTCTGCTAGCGGCCGTTGGACGCCTGCACCCCATAGAGAAGGGGACCGTCGCCATTGATGGGCGAGAGCTGGGGCAGTGGCCCACCGGGCAGCTGGCCAAAGTGCTCGCCATATTGCGGCAAGAAAACCATCTTGCAGTGCGCTTGACCGTGGAAGAGCTGGTCATGCTGGGGCGGCATCCGCACAACGGCGGCAGGCCCCGGCCAGAGGACCACGATAAGGTGGCGCAGGCTCTGCAAACAGTGCAAATGACCGATTTGGCGAATAGGTTCCTCGACGAACTATCTGGCGGCCAACGCCAGCGATCCTTCGTAGCCATGGCCCTAGCCCAAGAAACCAAATATCTACTTCTAGATGAGCCCCTATCGGCGCTAGATATGCACTACAGCCGGGAAATGATGCGACACCTGCAACGTGTGTGCAAGGCTCGCGACCTGGCCGTTGTTGTCGTAATTCACGACATAAACACGGCCGCTACCTACGCGGACCAAATGGTCGCCCTCAAAGAGGGAAAAGTATGCGCACAGGGGACCCCAACGCAGGTCATGACCGCCTCAACCCTAGAAGACATCTACGACGTGCAGGTAGAAGTGACAACCATGTCGGGAAGACCCGTGGCAATGCCCATACCATAAGAATTCCTTATTGCATGCTCCTTTCGCTAATATGGCTGGGTAGAAAAAGCAGTAGAAGGAATGGCGATGGCTGAGAGAACCCAACTGGAACGCCGTCTCACCAGCCCGCAAGTGGCAATGATTGGCCTCTCGGGTGCACTTGGTACCGGCTTATTCCTGGGATCAGGATCCACTATTGCGCTCGCGGGCCCCGCCACTGTTATCAGCTATGTGATCGCTGGAGCATTGGCGTTAGAGATCGTGTGGGCGCTGGCCGAGATGGTATCTGTCCACCCGGTCCCCGGCGGGCATGGAGCGGTAGCTGGTGCCTATCTGGGGCGTATGGGTGGGTATATCGCGCGGTGGAACTTCGCCATCCAGTCCTTCATTGCGGTGGGGGCCGAGGTCGTAGCCACCGCAACGTATCTGCAGCACTGGTTTCCGGGGCTAAACCTAGGGGTAGCTACCGTGTGCTGTTCGGCCTTTGTGGTCGGGTTGAACTTGGCCACCGTGCGATTGTATGGGGCTAGCGAATACTGGTTCTCGATGATCAAAGTGGTGGCAATCAGCGTATTTATCCTGCTTGGGCTTTCGCTAATCCTATTTGGGTGGCCCTCGCACAATCCGCCCACCGGCCTGTCCCACCTAACCCAGCACGGTGGTTTTGCGCCCGCAGGCATTAGTGGCATTCTTCTTGCGGCCTCCACTGCCGTCTTTAGTTTCGGGGGAATCGAAAACGTATCTACCTCGGCGGCAGAGTCGGAACATCCGGAAAAGGACATTCCTAGAGCAGCTGGGACAATGATATGGCGGTTACTGCTGTTCTACGTGCTGGCCGTAGGAGTCGTTGTGGCGCTGCAACCGTGGACGGCCACGGCAGCCAGCGACGGCACAGTGGAATCCTCCCCGTTCGTACATGCTCTGGATAATGCTGGCGTGGCCGCTGCCGGACACATCATGAACGGCGTTCTGATCGTGGCGGCGCTGTCCGCTGCAAACGGGTGCCTGTATGCGTCCTCGCGCATGTTCCACTCGTTGGCCTTGGATGGGATGGCCCCCGCCTTCGCAAAGAAGACTTCGCCCTCTGGATCGCCGCGCGGAGCCGTATTGCTGGCTTCCACCGGCATGGTGCTTGCCTCCTTGCTGGCCATTTTCGCCTCTGCTGAGGCCTTCAACTACCTTATGGGATGCGCAATCCTAGCAATCTTGGTCACCTGGGTGATTATCCTGGCAACCCACCTCAAGTTCCGCAAGAAGAGGGCGGGGAAGCCGTCCGGTCCGGCGCGGCTGTGGGGCGCGCCGTACACGAATTGGATTGGCATCGCCACCTGCGTAGCGATCTTCATTGCCTTGCACTGGCAGATGCCGGTGGTGTGGATTGCCGGTATTCCGTATCTGGCCCTGCTGTGCGGGTCCTACTTTGTGCTGCGATCTTTCCGCTATATTCCCAAGCCTGCCAAATTGCCGGAGGGACACTAGCGAAGAAGGCGAAGGCTAGCCTGCGCAAATAGGTCGTCCAGGGCCTGTGGCTGTCCATGGCCCATGCCTTCTACAAGCTGCAGATTCGCGGTGGGAATAAGGTGGTGCAGACGTTTCCCCTCTGCCGGGGAAACCACCACGTCGGCAGTGCCGTGAATGATTTCGGTGGGCACCCCAATCTTGGAAAGATCCTGCGCCCAGGGTGCCTGGACTGCCATGGCTTGGCGTTGGCGTTCCATCCCTTGCCAGCTAACGCCGCGCCGCCAGTTTTCCCTTGTGAGGGCGTCGAGCTCGCCCTCGTCCCACGGATAGGCGCTGCCCGCGATTGCCCGCAGGTTCGGTTTGTACCAGGCGCGGTAAGTGGCTTCGTCGGAAAAAGGGGCCGGAAGTGGGGCGCCCAAAGGGCGGGGTGAACTGAAAGTGTAGAACAGCCCCAGGCCGCTAACATCGGCGGGGTAGTGCAGGGCCAGCAGTTGGGAGATGGCTCCCCCCATAGAACGGCCGGTAACTACCGCGGGCGAACCGAAATAGTTGATGAGGGCGTGCACGTCGCGCACCATATCCATCAGCGGGTAGTTTTTGCTCATCCGAGTAGACCGGCCCACGTCGCGGTTGTCGAATCGCACGACGTGGGTACCCGCCTTCGCGAGCCTTGCGCAGTAGCTGGCTGGGGTAGAGATGAGCTGGGCTCCATGGCCCTCAATATTTACTATGAGCGGATCCCCGGGAGTTCCGAAGCTATCCACGCATAGGGTGACCTCACCCAGCGGCAGCAACTGCTCCATTTAGTCACCTAGGCAGGTGCCGACGTGCCTTGCGGCACTAACCCACGGGTGATCCTTTGGAACTGTCTTCAGATTTCCGGCCACGTCCTTCAGCGGCACCGCCTTGGCAGACTGACCCTTCGCGGCAACGGTAATGCCGTACTTGCCCTCAGCCACAAAGTCAGCGCCAGCGCCACCCAGAAGTGTGCCCAGCAGCCGATCCTCTGCATTTGGCGTACCGCCGCGCTGTACGTAGCCGAGGACGGTGACTCGAGCTTCCAAGCCGGTAGCTGCCTCCAGCTGCTCGGCGAGCTTCAGCGCATTGCCGCGGTGGGCCGCCTCCAACATCGAGCGGTGCTTCTTGGCAGCCGCCTTAGCATCCGCATTGGAGGCGCCGTCGATCAGTGCTTGCGCTGCAGCGTAGTCCGCCGCATCGGAAATTTCGCGGGCGCCCTCGGCAATGGCTACTACCGAGAACGGGTGTCCGCCCTTTGCGCGCTTCGAGATGGAAGCTGCCACGGAGTCAATGGAGTAGGGAATCTCGGGCAACAAAATAATATCGGCTCCGCCCGCAATACCCGATCCGAGTGCAAGCCAGCCTGCCTTGTGACCCATAATCTCGACAACAATGATGCGGTGGTGGCTGTGCGCGGTGGAGTGCAGTCGGTCGATGGCGTCAGTGGCAATGCCCAGCGCGGTAGAAAAACCAAACGACGTGTCTGTGTGAGCGATGTCGTTATCAATAGTCTTGGGCAGGTGAATTACGTTTAGACCCGCCTTCGACAGGCGGTTGGCGTTCTTCGCTGTGCCGCCGCCGCCAATCATGACCACACCATCGAGTCCGTTCGCCTCGCAGTTTTTCAAAATGGTGGGAATCATGTCCTCTTTGCCGTTGCCCACGTCCATCTTGTGCGGCTTGTCCCTAGAGGTGCCGAGGATTGTGCCTCCGACAGTCAAAATTCCAGAAAGTGTTGCCGAATCGATTGGAACCGTCTGATTCAGCGCCATGCCGCGAATGCCTTCGCGAAAGCCCACCAGTTCCATGTTGTGGTGCCCGATGGCTGCTTTGCCAAAACCGCGGATTGCCGCGTTTAGTCCCGGCGAGTCCCCACCGGCAGTAAGAATTCCGATGCGCTTTTTCTTGGACATGCTCTTCCCCTTCGATGGACCAGGTTAACCCTACCGTACGGAAAAGATTGGTGGTGGGCGCAAAAGTGGCCCGAGAAAGCAAAGTTGCGTCCTTCTCAGGCAGGAAAATACGGTCTTGTTCTGCCCAAATGGTACTCAAGATTCGCTCCTGACTGAAGGTAAGGTTTAGAGTGCAAGAGTGATGACTAATACTGTTCCCGCATGGATGCTCATCCCCTTCGTGGCGATGCTGCTATCCATCGCTATATTGCCCCTTATCCCAGCTACAGCAAAACTCTGGGAAGACTGGCGGTTCCAGCTAGCCATCGCCCTAGTACTAGGTGTTCCAGTTGCGATCTACATGGCCATCCACTTTGGCATGGTGGCGGTCGCCGACACTGCTTTCGAGTACTTCCAATTTATTGCGCTGCTGTTCGCCCTCTTCGTGGTGTCCGGCAGTATCTTCTTGGAGGGCGATATTCGTGCTACGCCAAAGAACAACTCCATCTTCTTAGCTGTTGGCGGCGTGATCGCTTCCTTCATTGGCACTACCGGTGCAGCAATGCTGCTGATTCGGCCGTTGCTGAACGTGAACTCGGAGCGCAAGCACAAAGCACAAACCGTAATTTTTACAATTCTGATCGTTGCGAACAACGGTGGGTTACTGACCCCACTCGGTGATCCGCCACTATTCTTGGGATTCCTGCGTGGGGTGCCCTTTACTTGGACCTTCCACCTGATTCCCGAATGGTTCTGCATCAACGCACTGCTGCTGATCACCTACTTTGCGCTAGACACCCGGGCTTACGCTAAAGAATCCCCCGAAGACCTGCGGATGGACGATACGAACATCACGCCTATTAGGCTTCGTGGTGCCATCAACTTCATTTTCTTTGCCATGATCATTGTGGCCGTTGCGGTTGTGCCTTCCATGAATCTGGAAGCTATCCAGGACGGAAGCGCCGCCTGGCACGAATATCTGCCGCTCCGAGAAATCGTCTTCTTGATAGCGGTTATTGGTTCGTTTGTATTCGGCACTAAAGAGATCCGGTACAAGCTCAACGAATTCACATGGGCCCCGATTGTCGAGGTCGCAGTCCTGTTCATTGGCATCTTCCTAACCATGATGCCGGCACTAAAGTACCTGGCACAGATTGCACCTAAGCTACCGTTGAACGAGATCACCTTCTACGTATTTACCGGCGGGCTGTCCTCGTTCCTAGACAATGCTCCTACCTACCTAACCTTCTTCGAGATGGCATCCCAGCTCGATGGAGGAGCCAAGGTAGCGGGCGTACCAGAGGCTTACTTGGTTGCTATTTCACTAGGCGCCGTAACTTGTGGGGCTATGACCTACATTGGCAACGGGCCGAACTTTATGGTCAAGTCCGTGGCTGAAGAGCAGGGCGTGAAGATGCCTTCCTTCGGCGGCTACATCGGTTGGTCACTGCGCTACCTGGCACCGGTCCTGGCAGCAATGGTGCTCGTGTCCATTGCCGAGGGAGTCGTAACTACAATCATCGGCTTGCTATTAGTTATAGCCGTGCTAGGAGAAGCCACGTGGATTATTGCCCACTCGCGCAAGAGTGAAAATCACCAGTTGCTGCGTGAAGGCAAATTGTAAACAGAAAATAATAGTTGTGGGATCTGCCCTCCGGCAGATCCCACAACTATTTAAAGGTGCGCAGTTAGCTGTCCTTGCGTCGCCGCAAAGCGAAGCCGGCGCCTATCGACACCAATGCGCCCGTCACCAGGGCGGCGGGGGCCACGCCTGTACGAGCTAGAACTCCCGGTTGGCTCACCAGGGCATGCCGTGCTGGAGTAGCAGAAGCGGAGGAAACAGCTTTTGTCTTGGCAGTTGCCTTTACCGTGGCACGCTTCCCGCTCTTGTCAATGGCCTTGCTCTTACTCGGGGTAGTGACGATGTTGCCACCGGTCTTGCCCGGGTTGGTGCCGGCTTTGTATCCAGCGGAGTGACGGGGCCTCTCAGACTTCTTCGTATTGCCTTCAGGTGCCTTGGGGAAGTTCTTCCCGTTTTCTTCGTCCTGCGGAGCTGAGGGCGCGGGTGCAGGCGTGGGCGTGGTTGAGGAAGCCAGTTGAAACCGTAGTTTCAGATACTGCAGGTGGGCCTGGGCTCTTTCAATCTTTGCCGGCAGCTCTTCTTTGATGGAGGCCAGTGAGGCTACCTTCTCTTGGATCACTGTAAGCGCCTCTTCAGCTGCTTTCAGCTTGGCCTGAGCTGCCTGTGGGGTGTTGGCTGCCAGGCCCGTCAGCTTCTGTTTGGCGGAGACTACTGCCAGGAGAGTCTTTTCCAGCTTGGTTTGGGCTTCCTTTAGCTTCTGGGTGTTTTGCGCCAGATCTACTGCCGCCTTGTTTGCTTCTCCGATTGCTGCTTCGGCGACCGAACTGGCCTGGGCCAACGCTGCCTCAGCTCGCCCCTTGGCTTCGCTGGCTCGCGCAAAAGCTTCTTGCGCGCGGGCAAGTTCTGCCTGGGCCTGCTCGTAGTCTTTCAGTGCTTGGAGGCTTTCAGCTAGCTTTGCTTTGGCATCCTGGAGCTCTTGTTGGGCGCTATCGACCCCTTGGGAGGCAAATGCTGCAGCTTGGTCCTTCTGCGCCTTGCCGGCTTTAGCTGTTTCGAGCTTTTCCTGCGCGGCAGTTGCTGCAGTAGCTGCTCCAGTCTGGGTTGCGCGTGTGTCGGCTAGATCTGCTTCCTTCTTTTGCAGGTCAATGGCTGCCTCTTTGGCTCGCACATCCGCTTCAGTTGCCGCATGAGTCAGGGCCTCGACCTCCTTGGCCTTTGCGGCGAACGCATCCTGACTGGTCTTTAGTGCCTCTGCAGCCTTTAGAGCTTCCTGATGTGCGGACTCGTAGAGCGATTCAGCTTCTGTGGGGGTGTTCGCCCTGTCTGCCTCGGCCTGGGCCTGCTCGACCTCTGCGGCGGCATCGTTGAAGTCCTTGCAGTCCTTCTTATACTTCTGGTCTGCCTGTTCCGCGCTTTGTACAGCTTTAGTGTGGGCGGCAGAAGCAGCACTATCGGCAGCCTGCAGCCTGGCCAAAGACTCGGTCGCCTTCCCATAGGCAGGCTGAAGGGCAGCAAGGCGTGCTGCTAGAGCATCTGCCGCCTTCGCAGCTTCGATTTGGGTAGCGGCAGCGGCTTCGACCTCGCGGTGTTTAGCATCGGCTGCGGCTGCTGCCTCATTGAACTTGCGCTGTGCGTCAGCTAGCGCTTCTTTGTCGGTCGGGTTAGTCGCGTCCAAGCGTGCCTTTGCGTCGGCCTGTTTGGCGTTTAGCTCATTCGCTTCGTCTTCGAGTGCGCTAACGTGAGAGAGTTGCGTTGCCGCATTCTGCTTCGCCTGCTCGTGCTGGGACTTTAGCGAGTCGTGACTGGCAATAGTATCCTGTATTTCTGCCAGAGCCTGCGCCGCGGACTCCTTTTGCGCGCTAGTAGATGTAAGCTCTTTGCGGGCTTCTTCGAGGCGGCTGCGGGAGGCCATTTCAGCCTGGCGTGCTGCTTCTAGGTTCTGCTGCTTTTCCTTCAAATTTGCGGTAGCTAGCTCCACCGCCTTCTCGCGGGCTTTGCGAGCTGCGTCGGCCCCAGCGCTTGCCGCCTCTTCCTTCTGCTTGGCTTCCTTGGCTGTCTTCTCTAGCTGCGCAGTCTTACCTTCTTCTGTCTGCGCTTCAGCCTTGCCCTGCGCTAGAGCTGCCTCTTTTTCAGCCTTATCGGCCTTGGCTGCCTTATCCTCGGCGGCGGCTGCCGTCTTGCGGGCTTCGGCACGGGCTAGTTCTTCGTTCTGCTTTTCCAACTCGGCTTTCGTCGTGGAAACGGCCGCTTCTGCATCTTTGAGGGCGGTTGCCGCCTTGTCTGCCTCAGCTTTGGCACGATCATTTGCCTTGGTAGCTTCAGCGAGGGCATTGTCCTTCTTGGCTACTTCGCTGCTGGCCGCTGCCTTGTCGCCTTCGAACTTTGCCAAGTCCTTGTCCGCGAGCTTCCCTTCTGCCTGCTTTAGCGAGTCGGAAGCCTGCGACTGCGCGCGGTCGGCTTCGTCTCGGTCGTTCACAGCTTTGGCAACGTTAGTGGCCGCCGCAGCTACCTTCTTCTGGCTATCGGCTGCCGCATCCTTATAGGCCTTGGCTGCCTGTTTGAGGGCCTCTACTTGCAAGTTGGCCTGGTGAGCCTCTTGCATTGCCTGCTGTAGGGCTGCCTGCGCCTGCTGCAGGTCCTTTTCGGTGGCAGCGGGCTTATCTAGTTCTTGCTTTGCGAGGGCGACCGCCTGGTTGCGCTGTTCGAGTTCTTTCTGTGCATCCTTTAGCTGGGCTTCGTTGTCTTCCTGAGCTTTGCGCAAGGAGGCCAGGTTTGCTTCGGCCTTTTCAACTTGTTCGCGCAGTTCTGTTGCGGTGTTTGCGTCCTCGGATGCAGTATCTGCCTTTGGTGGGGCCGGCTGCGGTGAGGGATCCGCCAGGGCAGTGGGGCTAAGGAGCGATAAAGATGCTCCCACTGCCAGGGCGGGCACCACGAGTTTCGAGGGGTTCATTATGAGCCTTCCGGTTAAAACCTGCTATTACAAGATAAAAAGATTACAAGGATCGCGTTTGACAGGTAACCCCTTTTAGCTGCAAATACAGTTTTCATGGAAAAGTCATAGGAAACTGACCTGCAACTGACGAAAAGCCGTTAAAACAGCTGTGACCAGCAATAATAGAAGAAAAGAAAAATACGCGCAAAATTCACATAAGAATGATGCGCGTATTTTCTATATTTGGCCACTATTTTTCATGCATTGCCAAATGTTGTCTAGGGGTTATATTCCCAGCGGTATTGCTATTAGGAGTACGCATAGCAAACCGACCACTGACAAGATGGTCTCCATAAGCGACCAGGTCTTGAAGGTTTCACCCACGGTCATCCCGAAGTATTCCTTTACCAACCAGAAGCCCGCATCGTTTACGTGCGAGAGGAAGACCGAGCCTGCACCGATAGCCAACACTAGGAGGGCGGTGCCGGCGGGGGAGAGGTGGGCGGCCATCGGGGCCATGATTCCGCTGGCGGTAATGGTGGCAACCGTTGCCGACCCGGTAGCGAGTCGGACTGCAACCGCCACGATCCACCCGGCGACCAGCACGGGCATGCCGATGTTTTGGATCCACTGGGCAATCACTTCGGCGATGCCGGATTCAACCAGGGTCTCCTTGAAACCGCCGCCTGCACCCACGATCAATAGGATCGATGCGATGGGGGCCAGGGACGAGCCGACGATGGAATTGACCTGACCAGCGCTGCGCCCGGTAGCTCTGCCCAGCACGAGCATTGCATATAGAACGGTCACTAGCAGGGCAACCACGGGTTCGCCCAAGAATTCGAACACTTTGTAGAAAATAGAGCCATCGGCGTTGGGCATTACCATTTCCACTACGGTCCTTGCCAGCATCAACACGACTGGCAGTAGCACGACTGAGAGGGCGACCCCGAAGGAGGGACGGTCGTGCTCAGTTTCCGTTTTCTGCCCGTCGCCTAAGAGCGCGCCAGCCTGCCGGGGTACCCAGCGAACCATGAGCCGGGCGGCTAGCGGACCCGAGATGATGACGGTAGGAACTGCCACTAGCAGTCCCAAGCCCAGTGTCAGGCCGATGTTTGCTTTGAAAGCGTCGATCGCAATTAGCGGCCCGGGGTGTGGGGGAACCAGGCCGTGCAGGGCGGATAGGCCTGCCAGTGCGGGGATGCCTACGGCGATCACAGGCATCCTCGCCCTGCGCGCCACCAGCATGACTACCGGGATCAGCAGTACGATACCGACCTCGAAGAAGAGAGGGATACCGATCACGAATGCCACAAAAGCCATCGCCCACGGCAAGGCATTAGTGGACGTGCGGTCCAATACCGTGTCGACGATCTGGTCAGCGCCGCCGGAATCTATCAGTAGCTTCCCAATAATTGCGCCGAACGCAATCAGTACGCCCACCCCGCCCACAGTAGAGCCAAGCCCCTTAGTGAAGGCAGTAAACGTATCAGTGAGCGGAATCGCTGCGATCAGCGCAAGAACAACGCTTCCGAGCGTCAGTGCCAGGAAGGGGTGCATCTTCCGCCAAACAATCAACACTACGATCGTGGCGATACCCGCCAATGCCGCGATGATCAGCTGGGGAACATTGCTAGTATGTGCAACCGTGTCGCCAGCGGCAAAGAGTAACGTATTCATTTGTAAAACTTTCTAATTCAGCTAGATTAAGCCGCGCTCGCTTAGCCCGTCTTCAACGGCCTGCAAGGTTTCTTCTTTTGTACCGAGGGCGGACACGGTAAAGCCATCTTCGCCCTCTTCAAGGTCTTCAAGCGTGTCGAACTGGGAGCCGAGCATGCCCGGCCTCATGAAGTGGTCCCGCTTTGCCATGCGTTCTTCGATGACCTCCGCCGGGGCCTGCATGTGCACAAAGCAGACCCTTCCGGGGCCATTGCGGAGCAGATCGCGGTAGGAGCGCTTCAACGCGGAGCAAGTAACGATGGTGGAAGAATTCTGCTCAGAATTCTTGTCCATCCAGGCGCGCAGCTTACGCAACCACGGCCACCTATCCTCGTCAGTGAGTGGATGACCAGAGCTCATCTTCTCGATATTTGCGGCTGGGTGAAAATCGTCGGCCTCAGCCTCGGGCCACCCCAGTTTTGCCGCAAGGCCTTCGGCGGCAGTTGTTTTCCCAGAGCCTGCTACGCCCATAAAAACTAGATGGATAGGATCCATGTATTCCTCCTCGAATAGTTAGCCCTGCAGCACAATTTACTATCTTCTGCCCAAAAGATTAAAAAAGCGTGGCTTCTACCGCGGTATCAATCCGGGCAATAACGCTCTCTGCCGCAGCCGCCATCACCTCTGGCTGCAGCAAAAGCGAAATGCTTAAAAACCCGGCCGTGGGCATGTCAAAGAAATACCCCGGTTGGGCACTAATAGCCGCGTCCCTAATCAAAGAAGTGACTAGTTCGTCCTCGTCAATCCACGCTGGGAAACGCAACAGCGCACTCCAGCCTCCCTCCGGCTCATAAAGATCCATAACCCCAGTACGCGAAGCCGCAACACAACTGCGCAACCGCTGCAAATTCTTGCGAAGACGATCCCGCACCGTCTCAATCTGGGAGCCGATAGCATCCAACAAACTAGGCAGCTGAGCCGTAATCAGGTCACTCATAGGCAGATAGGCGTCGGCTATCTGATCCAACTTCTCCTGCGCCTGCCGAACCAGCTCATCCGGGCCAGATACCTCCAGCCAAGCAACCTTCGCATGGGGTGCCGCAAGATTCTTCGACAACCCGTCGAGGGCGAAAGTGAGCACGCGCTCTTCGCCGGCCAAACGCTCGCGGAAAACATTCGAGAGGGCGTAGTCAAAAAAGACCTCGTCGGCAATTAGCGGCACGGAGAAGTCGTGGCACAGTTGGACCATGCCCGCCCGTTCGTCGGGGCGAAGATAGGAGCCAGTAGGGTTATTCGGATTGATCACTACCAGTGCGCTTGGGGTGCTGGTCTGGAGGTGTTGGCGCAGTTGCCCCACGTCAGTCAGCCAGGCGCCGTCCCAAGACAAAAAGTAGTTGTCCACTTCGACCGCTTCTAACATAGCCAATTGGTCGACCATGGGGTAGCCGGGGCGAGGCGTCAGCACGTAGTCGCCCGGATCGCAGAAGAGCTTGAGCAGCCACGCGTAGCCCTGGGAGGTGGAACTGAGCAGGTAGAGGCGATCGGGATCGACCTCGCGACCGTCGCGTTTGGACAAAAAATCGGCAAGCTGTTGGCGCGCCTGCGCGCTTCCGCGCGGATCTGCTTGGTAGGTGGTTGGCAGAAGCGCGGGAGCTAGCCCGTGGCGGGTGGGGTTGGAGTCAGAGAGGTTAGTGACGGGTCCGGTTGCCGCTCGCAGTGCCAAGGTGATCAAATTCGGTTGCGATGCGCCTACCCGCGTGGAAAACTTCATGAGCCAATATTAGACGCGACTTAGATACAATCCTGAATCGCCTTGGCTAGGACATGCGCGTGAGAGGTCGCCACGTTCCGAGTTGCAACCAGCAGTGTAAGGGCGCCGCGGGAGGCTTTCTGCGCGAGCTCCGCAAGCTTTGGGTTGCCATCTAATTCGGCGTGGTAATTGGCGGCAAAGCCGGTGTCAGTGATGCGGCCCGAATGCCAATCCTTGCGCAGGGAGGACGTGGGCGTTACATCCTTAGCCCACTCATCCATTTTGAGAGCGTCTTTGCGTACCCCGCGCGGCCAAAGCCTATCTACTAAGACTCGGTATCCGTCCTCGGGGGAGGCGTCTTCGTAGACGCGTTTTATCCGAATACTCACCGATTTTCTTCCTAACTGGTTTGCTTGCCCTCGCCGCAATACCTCATATACAGCAGTGGGAATGGGCGGCCGTCCTCGTCTAATTCGCTACGCTTGTAAACGCGAAATCCGTGGTGGCAGTAGAATCTGCTCGCATCTGGGTTCTGCTCATTCACCGTCAACTCGGTGACGCCAAAGTCCGCCATTGCCAGTTTCAGTAGCCTCGTGCCTATTCCCTTGCCGCGCGCAGGAGCCGCAAGGAAAAGCATCTCCAGGCGGTTGCCCTGTACGCCCATGAAGCCGACTACTCTTCCGTCAAGGGAAGTAGCAAGCACTAAGTGTTCTAGAGCAGTAAACGCCTGCGGCAGAACAAGCCTGATTTGGGTGATGTCGGCCTCGGTAAGGAACAGGTGGCTAGCGCGAACAGAGGATTCCCACACCTCGGTTAGCTCGGCGATAAGTTCCTCGGTTCTTTCTGCCGCTGGCACTTGGACCACTGCTACTTCTTCCATGCCCTCAGCGTAGTGGGGCAGGTCCGGTGGGACAATTGCGGCAGCTGCCCTATAGAGAGGGCGAGCAAGGTCCGGAAATGGCTGGCGCGGATTAGCCTCTCTTTCTTTGGAGGAGCACTAGGCCACCTGTGCTGAGAGCGGTTGCCAACGTAGCAGCTGCGAACAGGGAGATGCCTGTACCAGCGAGTTCTTTTGCGCCTGCATCCCTCTTCTTAGCTTTCCTATGCTGGGTCGGCCTACTGGAGACAGATGCAGGTTGATCGGCGTGGTCGGCGGGGGAAGGCGGCGTTGGCTTCGAAGCTGCCTGCACGTAGAGAGGGTAGGTGACTTTATTGACACCAAATTGCAGCTCCAGCGGGTAGTAGCCGCTCTTTTTCACCTGGGGCACAGTGAAGCTCACCCGCGAGCGCCCTGTTTCGTCCAGGCTTTGCACAACCCGGTTGTCGATCGGGGCAGCGGCCACCTGCTTGCCCTGAAATTGGACAGTAACCGTGTCCGCGTTTGGTTCGTCAGTAGTCCACGAGAGCGAGGAGAGGCCCAGCGTAACTTTCTGGCCGGCTTTGAGGTTGCGCGGCCCAGTAATGCCAACCGAGCCTTGCGACTGGGAGACGGCGTAACCGGGGTGGGCAGCCAGGAAGTGATTGAAAGCGCCCAGGTCATTGATGCCGGGCAATTGGGCGAAGTTAGTGCCTTCTTTCATGACCGTGTAGCCGTCCCCGCCGTTGAGCAGGAACGTTCCACCTGCTACCCGCAGCTTCGAGGTGGTGTCGCCTCGGTCAAGTTTCTTCTTGTCTATATAAATATCGATTACTTTGGACCCTAAGTTTGGGCTTGGGTCGTAGGTGTAGAAGAAGTTGTTAGAGAAGGCCAGTTTCAGCATTGGGCGGGAGGCGCCCTCGGGCTTCCACTGCTGTTCTACGAGCTTGTAGACTTGTGCTGGAGTTAGGTCGATGGTGCCCATGTCCCCGTTGAATGGCTGTACGTTGTAGGACTCTTCGACCGTTACGATGCCGTCGGAATTCGCATCTAATGAGGGCGTGCGTAGGCCGCCCGCATTCATGATCGCGAACGAGGGAGTGGCGCCCTCGCCTTTGGCGTACTGATAGAAACCCTCTGCGATTAGATTGCCCAGGGTGGACTCGGCGCCGCGATTTTCAGTTCCTTCCGGATCACCTTGGACACCACGTTTCGCGGCGTTGGCTATGGTTCCAACCTTTTCTTTGCCTAGTTCTTTTGCCTGCGCGGTGGCCTGCTGCACCATGGGCAGAATTGTCGCGTCGGAAGGGACAGAGGGATCCTTCGTGGCATCTTTGATGGTGCGCATCTTTGAATTGGCAGCGATGACCTTCCTGGTGCTGGCATCTACAGACAGCTCAATGTCTGCAAGGAGTCGTCCGAAGCAATCGGGCTGCACAACGGGGGCCCCGGAGGCTGTTTGCGTGGTCTTATTGGTGTGAGTATGTCCTGCTACCGCTGCGTCCACGTTGGCGCCCAATCGGGCTGCAGCGGTGTAGTCCTCGTGTAGTAGTGCAACTACAACGTCTGCCTCGCCATTGGCATCATCGCCATCCTTCAAGGCCGCAGCGGAATTGTTGAGGGCGGTGACCGGGTCGCTAATTGCAAGCCCCTCTAGTCCTGCTGGGTTAACCAGGTTCGGCAGATCGGCGGTGGTCGCGCCGATGAAGCCTACTCGGATGCCTTCCTTGGTTGTTTTGATCTTGTAGGGGAGGACCTTTGAGGTATCGACCCCGGAAATATTGGAGCCAACGAAGTCCCAGCCCACCTGACCTAACTGCCGACTTACTATGTCTGAATACCCGGCATCGAATTCGTGGTTGCCGAGCGCAGAAACTTCCAATCCCAGCTTCGTCAGGATTTTCATGGTCGGTTCGTCCTTAGCAATAGAGGAAACGTAGGTAGATCCTCCAACTGAGTCGCCGGTGGAGACAAGGAACGTGTTGGGGTTCTGAGCGCGCATACGTGTGACCTGCTCGGACAGGTTAGGAGCCATCTCGATGTGACCGTGAAAATCGGTGATAGCTGCAATGCTAATTTCTACTTGGGCTGCCGCACGAGCCTGCGGGGCAGAGAGTGTAAACAGCGAGACCGCCATTGCGAACAGTATTGGTAGGTAGGATGCCCTGTGCTTTGGCCGAAGCATAGCCCTCTCCTATGACGTTGATGGAAGCAATAAAGACTGCTGCCAATGTAATGAGAGAACGTAAATAGGCGGTGAAGTAAGGTTTATCTGTGGGCTAAGCAGGCACAAATTTTTGCATTGCTGCAGACCGCATTGTTGGATGAAAACTGCATCAAGTGGGCCAACCTGAAAGCCGCCTAGCGATTTTGTCAGAGGAAGCCGCAGCCCAGTTTTCCCGTGCTGCGCAACCCGCCACCAAGGACGGTGGCACGACCAAAGGAGTAGAAACACCGAAGTTTCAAAAGATTGTAAAAATGACGACTGCCAGCTTATGTGTGCTATGCGTACCACTGTCGGCAGCAGGGGTGGCGTGCGCAGAAGATCTTAGCGACTTGCGTTCAGCATCAGCCGCTCCCTCACAGTTAACTCTCCGCACTTCTAATTTCAATACCACAAGGCGGGACGATTCACTTACGGAAGCTGAAATTGAGGAATTCGCCGGTGCCGCAGCGGATAGTTTTGTGGTTCTATTTCGTGATGTCATCAAACATGATGGAGCGAAGTTCGTTGTAGATGAAAGACTGGCTGCTGAATATGGTTTCGGAGGAAGTTCTGAGCAGCTTGCTCTTATCGTTAACTCACTAAATGGAGCTGCCGACAATCCGTATGTTGATGCGCAGTCGGATCGTAGCTGGGGCTCTTTCGGGTCATGCGTAGTGACGGGAGTCCTTGGTTTTTCGCCCTTCCAAATCGACTACAACCTATTGGGAAAATACATTTACGAAAAGTCTTGGAAAAAAGTTGCTGATTTACTTAAGCGGTACGCCAAGAAAGAAATCGCCAAAAAGAGTGGCAATATTGTTCTTAAACAAATCATTAAGTCAACTCCAGCGGGGTTTGCTGCATGGTTAGGTGTTTACGCTGTTGGATGCGCCGCAAAAGAGGCGTGGAATTGGTGGGAAGTATAATGCCGCGTACTATGCGCGAACTGGGGGTCAGCTTACTAATTTTTACGCTGGTGGTTTGCCTATTTTCTTTGTCGATGCTAATGTTTTTCCCTTTACGTACGGTACTGAGTATAGTTGTTCCATCACTGTTGCTTGGTGTGTCAGTTTTAGGTGTTGGGTATTTTCGTCGGAAAAAAGGAATTGATGAATAACTCCATTTCGGAGCGGCTCAGCCGTGACTAAGATCGGAAACGCTGCAAGTTTCGGCAGGTGACGCAACTCCTGTAATAAACATCCCTTCACCGTCTTCTACATACGCGGCAGAAGGTTAAATCCTTAGTGCTCTAGGGGGCGCGATGCCGAATGAGCCTAGATTTGCCTGGGCGCAGTAATTAGAATTCTAACACATAAGCCGGTATGTGAGGTGGCGGAGGCATTTTTATAACACCACGTTCCCAAATTGTTTGAAACTTAAGCGCAGGAAAGCTGGAAAGGGGTGGCTTTTAACTAGATCAACGACATTACTGCTATAGCTGGAGAGGCTGAGGAGTTTATATCCTCTGGTCGTTTTGTAGATAGAATTACTGAAATAATTGAGGATGATCCATGGTCACAACCCACGCTGGATAGACGCGAATCTTTTTCCTTAAACACGTCAATGATTTTGACGATCAGTTAAAGTTTGAGTACGTACTGTTTATAGGTGACGGCTTGCATCGTTGTTTTAATAGGTAGTGGAAGCCACAAACGTTTCCTACAGGCGGTAGCAGCCCCCGTAGTCGGATGTTTACCGAGCAGCTCGAATTTGGAGATGGCTTGCTCGCACTGCACATAACGAGCGAAGGCCTGCGCATAAGCCTCAATCAGCCGTTTGGAGACAAAGCGGGTGCAACCGCGTTTATCAAGCCACCGCCAGGTCTCCCGGTAAACGATGTCCGCACCCAGCGGTTTACCATCACGCTGAACCGCAGATAGATACTCAGAAGGTTCCGGCATGACCTCGCCGGCAAGTACCGCACCCTCACCGATATCAGAGCCGTCGAAATCAAAAGGAGTCGCTAGTTGGTGCTCCGGGCGCGTGGCAGGCAGGCCTTTCGCCAGTTTTTCGTTGAGTGGGTCGGGTTTCGCGCCAGCCCGCACCCGGCGGCCACCGCGATTGGTGCCATCTTTCGCCATGCTTTACTCCTGATTGTTGTGGCCAAATAGGAATGTGGAACGGGCGAAATTATTGCTGCAAGAGGCCTTAACTTCGCTGGAGAGGTGTTTGTCTCCTAGCGGCTTCCAGTTGCTGAAACTTGGGCTACTTTTCTCCACGCTGGCGACTATAAACGCGTGGATAAACGCAAACCATCAAGAGATTTTTATTGAGTCTGGCAACGACATTGGGGCATTGAGAACATATATGTGGTTCTTCCTAGTCCTGCTATCCCTTGCGGGAGTGTTTAATTTGGTGGACTAGGCCGTACTTGCGAACCTCAAGTTTTTCACCACACTTAAATTGCCCGTCGTCCTGTTCTTGACTGTGCTAACTACAGGGGCAAGCACAGGTCCTGTCTTGGATGGTCGTATCATGTATTACCTTCATGAAGGCAGCATCATTTACTTGCTGTATCCCATTGTCGTGTCAGTCGCAGCTGTCCTCTTGAGATATTTCTTGCTAAGGAGGAAGGGGCAGTTGGATGTGGCAGAAGAATAGCTCCTCGACCACACCCGACTATGCCTTGTGCTTAGCGCGAGTGAGCCAGTAGGTAGCCTGCCAAGGCATTGCAACAGGCTCGGCGATCTTCATCGCTCGAATCCCCAGCAAGTTCGGCTAATCCAACGCACCACAGGCCTGTGCCGATGCTGTTCATGGTATTCCAAATGCTTGCCGCTAACGCCTTTTGGGAGGAGTAATCCAAGCCATCTGCTTCAAAGGCTGTATAGCGATTCTGAACAATAATCTCGGCGTAAAGCGAGTTCATCGTGGCAGAAAGGGCATGCAGATTATTTGGTGGATTATCCTGCAGTATCTTACTTAGCAAGATTGCGTCAGCATCATCACACATATCTGTGAGGTTGCATCTTACCTGCAATTTCTTCGCGTTAACTCCGTGGCTCGTGAGGTACTTATCGACAACACTTAGCTCAGACCCGATCAGCGCATTAGCAGTATGTTGATGCTTTCCTGTTCCAGCGCTGGTAGAACGACTCATACAACCCGCCCAGCTGATTCCACTTAAAACCAGGTGCCGGAGTAATTACTTCTTTGTCTGCTTGCTCGTCTTTTTCCCAGCCGAGCAGTAGCTCCATCCAGCCCACCTGGTAGGCGATCATCTGCCGGGGTGTGCGGTCAACACCATCAATCAGCCGATCCCACCCATCGTCGGGAACATCAGTGAACTCGCCAATAAACAGACTCCCACGTTTAGTGATCTCTGCCTGAAACTCGGTGCCAGATTCATACGATCTCATCACACACCTCCTTGTGTAACGGCCTTGAAATTATTGTCCGTTAGCGGGTTCAATGAAAAAACAGCATTTTACAAGGGGAAACACGATACGCGCTAACGCAAAATCCCAACCCGCTAACGCAGCCGAAAATTCACGCCCCTTTGGGGGATACTCGCTAACGCAAACGCCTACTTATCAAATCCAGCGTCTATGTGGAGCCACCTGTCAGACTCGAACTGACGACCGTCCGCTTACAAGGCGGGTGCTCTACCAACTGAGCTAAGGTGGCTGGGCAAGGACTAGTTTTACACAGAACTTGCCGCGATGTGAAACTAGCTTTCTGTTGGCTCCATCACTTAGTCGCTTGCGTCAACATGTCATCAAACGATTTTGCCTGAATTAGCTTGCCGTTTCGCACAATCATAGGAGTGCCGTAGGATTTCTTGTCAGTTAGACCAGAATTTACCCACTGCTTAGTCCAGGTCTGCAGCGTTTCCTTTGTCTTGTCAGTATCGAAGGAATCAATGATCTTCTGGTCTATGCCAAGATCTTTAGCTACCTTTGCAACCTCCTTCTTGCCTTCGTCCACGCTGGTTAGGGACGTTTCAGCTTTACCTTCCTTGGCATCTTTCAGTACCTGGTTGGTTAGAGCGAAATGCATGTCAATGAACTTTTCTGGCGCTTTGGAAGCCACTTGCAGCGCGCCTGCAGCAGCGGGGAAACCCCACGAGTAGTGGGAAGACATAGTGACAACTGGTTTGAAAGTTAGGTTGATCTTGCCATCTTTGGCGGCCTGTACAAGATCATGGCCAATGGCCTGTTCAAGCTCCAGACAGTGCACGCAGACATAATCGGAATAAAGATCCACATTGGGCAAGCCTTTGACGCGTTTGCCAACCCCGTCCTTTGAAATGACGATGCCTTTGTTCTCTTTGACAGACTGGCTGTAGGAGGCGCTGGCTCCCTTTGAAGAAGACTTCTTGGACCACAGCACGCCGCCGATCAAGCCGATTGCGACTAGAGCCGCGATGACCACCACCGCGATCGTTATGTTGCGGGTGGTCTTAGCCTTCTGCTGCTGTTGCCGTTTCGCCTGCAAGTTCTGCTTAGCCTGCGCCAAACGTTCCTGTTCTTCTGGGCTCATGTGCGCAGCAGCGGAGTTCTTCTTGGAAGGCTTTTTGGCCATGTGTACTCCTTTGCAAATTAATTGCTGGGATCAAATTACTGATGTTGGTAATAACGGTACAACTAGTAACGCTGAAGCGCCTAAGGCTAGCAAGCCTACAATGACGCGGGCGGGAAATGGAGCAAGGAAACGATCTGTGATTGCGCGCCCTCCCTGCCTCACCTTTCCCATGCCGGGCAGGATCCACCATACAAACATGCTAGCTGCTGGAAAAACCCAAAAGTTGGGCTCTGCTTGGAGCGCCTCCGCCAGTGCTTGAATGTCGAAGGGATTTGCTATGGAGGGCGAAAAGGTGGCACTAGCGCACACAAGGGCTACGGTCAAAGAGATAAGCCCGGCGACCGTCACAGCTATGGCGCTGCGCAGTAAATGCCAGGGTAGGCGGGCTAAAGCTCTGGCCCCATCAGAGGCAGCAGGCCCGCCCCTGGGCAGACGGACCGAGTGGTAAAAGGCCTGTTGGGAACCAACAACGCCCTCAAGAAGGAAAAGGACCGCCACCACAGGGATCGCAGCCAGCCCCGCATACGCCACTATCCCAGCAGCGGTAGCCAGTAAACACAGTCCAAAGAACGGGTGCATCTTGGCTGTGGAGGGACGGTAGGGGGCCGGCAGGGCGGTACCGTCAGCCTGCTCTAGCAACTGCGGTCTTTGCCCGTCTTCAAGCCCTGGCGTTGCCACCACCCCTGCAGAACCGTAGGCGGGAGCCTGGGCAACAGTCTGTTGGAAAGCCTGCACCGGGTAGGCCAAAGTGGGTGCTACCGGAACGTCCAGCGCCTGCGTTGGGGCGCCCTCGGAAAGAGGCTGCGTAGGGGCAGTAAGCAGTTCTGTTTCCGCCGGAGCCGGTTCATTTTGCCCCTCACGTAACTGGGCAAGAACCTGCTCCGGATCAACCTGCCCGCGCGTAGGGGAGAGCGCCTGAGTGAGCGCCCGTTGCAATCCCATAGGAAGCCCGCGCACATCCGGGGCGCCAGTGCGCACCCGCGCGATTACCGCTTCTAGTGGTCCCGATCCAAAAGGAGGGCGGCCGGTTGCGGCATGTACTAGGACTGCAGCCCAAGACCACCAATCAGATTCGGCGTCTGGGGCAGCACCATCTAACACCCACGGCGCTAAATATCCTGGAGTGCCGGTGACTAGTCCCGTAGAAGTTAACCTTTCGTCTCCGGCTAACTGTGCAATCCCAAAATCGATAAGGACCGGGCCGCGGGCGGACACCATGATGTTGCCCGGCTTAATGTCGCGGTGGATGACTCCCGACTGGTGCAGCTGACGCAACGCGGCTGCCAAGCGATCCGCCAGGTCAACTAGATCATCACCGCTCCACGGCCCGGCTTCGCGAATATCCTGGGCCAAGGTAGGTCCAGAGATGAACTCTGTGACTATGAACGCGTCCGCGCCCTCTGTCTCTAAATCTAAGACGCGAGCCACCGCGTCCGAGCGCACTTTATTGATCGTGGCCGCTTCCCTAGAAAGCCGCTTTCTGGCAGACGAATCCGACCCTAAAAAGGAATGCAAAAGCTTAAAAGCGACAAAGTTCCCGGCAGGATCCTGCGCCAGGTATACGGTGCCCATGCCACCGCTGCCTAGTTGCCGTACCAACTTGTATCCGGCGATCTGTTGCGAAACTTCCACGCCCCAATGGTAATGGAGTGCTCTGACAAATTACTGTAAGTCCAGCTCAGCCCGGAAAGGGGAGCGGGGCAGAAAATTCTGGGCCGAAAGGTTATTGCGCTCGCGAGAAAATATGCGAAAATAGCGTCAACGCCCCTGCGAAATCGCAGAGCGTGTGTCAGCGAAGACACCTGACACTCCACTCGGATCGTCCGGCACGTACCTGCCGGTGGAGGGAATAAAAGAAGAAATGGCAACTGTAACCTTCGACAAGGCTACCCGCGTCTACCCCGGGGCAACAGAACCGGCGGTTAGCGAACTAGATCTACACATTGAAGACGGGGAATTCCTTGTCCTGGTAGGTCCTTCTGGCTGTGGTAAGTCCACATCACTGCGTATGCTCGCAGGACTTGAAGACGTAAACGGAGGGCGCATTTTCATTGGTGACCAGGATGTCACCGACGTGCAGCCCAAGGATCGCGACATTGCGATGGTTTTCCAGAACTACGCTCTGTACCCGCACATGACCGTTCGCGAAAATATGGGCTTTGCGCTGAAGATCGCGAAGGTCGACAAAGAAGAGATTCGTCGTCGCGTTGACGAGGCGGCGCAGATTCTTGACTTGACCGAATACCTTGACCGCAAGCCGAAAGCACTCTCTGGCGGCCAGCGCCAGCGTGTAGCAATGGGCCGCGCGATCGTCCGTAAGCCCAAGGTATTCCTAATGGATGAGCCGCTGTCCAACTTGGATGCGAAGCTGCGTGTACAGACTCGTACTCAGATCGCTACTCTGCAGCGCAACCTGGGCGTCACCACCGTATACGTGACCCACGATCAGACCGAGGCGCTGACCATGGGCGACCGCATCGCGGTTCTAAAGGATGGCATCTTGCAGCAGGTTGGTACCCCGCGCGACATGTATGAGCGCCCCGCCAACGCCTTCGTGGCAGGATTCATCGGCTCGCCCGCAATGAACATTGGAACCTTCGAAGTGCAGGGCGACCACGCCGTGCACGGGCCGGCGCATGTGAAGCTTTCGCGTGAAGCAATCGACGCGCTGACCCCTGAAGATGGCGGCAAGATCCAGATTGGCTTCCGCCCCGAGGCCATGGAAGTTGTTGATTCGACAGACGAAGCAACCATTCCGCTGACTATCGACATGGTTGAAGAACTCGGTTCTGACGCCTACATCTACGGTCATGTCGAGGGCGCAGAAGGTCTGGGCTCGGGCAATGACTCCGATGCCAACACCATGATCGTGCGTGTTCCCCCGCGTACCGCGCCGGGAATCGGCAAGACCATCCACGTGCGTCCGCGTCCGGGTATGCAGCATAACTTCTCTGTTGCCACCGGCAAGCGCCTGCCTGATTAATCGGCAGTAAGACTTTGGGGGTGAAGCCAGGTGCTTCACCCCCAAATTTTTATGTGTTGTTATGCGCAGCCCCCCTACGGGAGCTGCCAGTTAATTGGTGCGATGCCCAGTTTTTCCAGTTCGGCATTCGCCCTCGAGAAGGGGCGGGAACCAAAGAAACCCCGCGATGCCGACAAAGGTGAGGGGTGAGGCGATTCAATCCGCGGATTATTGCCTAGCTTCGGGCCGAGCTTACGCGCATCGGCTCCCCAAAGGATCGCGACGAATGGTGTGGGACGGCGCACCAGCGCATCTATTGCGCATTCGGTGACTTCTTCCCAGCCCCGTCCTCGGTGGGAAGCTGGTGCTCCCGGGCGTACTGTCAGCACCCGATTTAGCAGGCAAACGCCCTGCTCGCACCAGGGAGTCAGATCGCCACTGGTTGGAGTGGGTACGTGCAGATCTTCGGTCAACTCTTTAAAAATGTTGACAAGCGAACGCGGCGGGCGCACTCCCGGTTTTACCGAGAAGCTCAATCCCATGGCGTGTCCTGGCGTGGGGTAGGGGTCCTGACCTACAATCAGACATTTCACTTTGTCGAACGGATAGGTGAAGGCGCGCAGTACATCAGTCCCAGCCGGAAGATAACCGTTGCCGGCACTGTTCTCCTGCCGCAACATGTCGCCCAATTCGTGCACTTTTTGTTCCACCGGGGCGAGGGCCTTCGCCCACCCTGGGTCTATGAGTTCAGAAAGCGGTTTAGCTTCATTCATACCTACTTCTGTCCCCTCACAAGTAGATTCTTGGTAATAGTCCGCGCCATTGCGCGCGGATTAATCTATACCAGGTAGTCTGAGCGCGTGAGCGAGAATAGCTATCCAGAAGACGAATTCGATCAGATCGGCCGGGACCTGCCCGCTGGGGTGCACCGCGCCTCCAAGTCCACTTTCTCGAAAGTGCTGCCCTTCTTGATTGTGTTGATTGTTATGCCGTTGCTCGCCTGGGGAGTGGTGGGCCTGGTGAAACACAACTCGGGTGTGCAAACCCCCAAAGCGCAGTCGACTAGCCAAGCGCCAAAGGCCAGCCCTAAGAAACAAACCCCTTCGCCCTCGCCATCTACGGAAGCGAAGGAAGAAAAGACGGAAGAAGCAAAGAAGGAATTCGATCCCTCTCAGGCTGCTTCCATCCCAGTTTCGGTATTCAACGTGGACGCCGGAAACGGGGTAGCTGGTGAGGCCGCGCAGAAGCTGATCAACTACGGGTTCACCGATTCGGCTGCATCGAACAGGCCCGACGCAGTGCTGGATCAAACTACCGTCTACTACGGTTCTGAAGATCTTGCAGAAGCTGCCAAGGCCGTTGGTGAGCAGCTAGGTATTTCGGCTGTCCAACTGTCGCCTGACATTGCGACAGAGCAGGGCCGAATCTACGTCTATATAAAGTCTGACTACCAGCAATAGCTAAGCGTATCGAAGGCGCATCCACCCGTAAGGTGGGTGCGCCTTTTCGCTAGTGGGCGAACCGGGCGGACTAAACTTACGCCGTCTTGCACTCTGAGGCTGAGAGTGCCAAACTTTGAGTTAGCACTCCACCGGGGTGAGTGATAACTGACTGCTTATCCCCGCGGAGCAAAAACCAATACAGGTGCTGCATGAGGGTAGAGCCTACCGGATGGTCCGGGCAGTTCTATCCGTCCGTCGCGGGCATGCACACCGCCAACCGTAGGTAGGAATAAACCACAATGGCAAAGATCATTAAGTTTGACGAGGAAGCTCGTCGTTCTATTGAAGCTGGCCTGAACCAGCTTGCCGACACTGTCAAGGTCACCCTCGGTCCCAAGGGCCGTAACGTTGTCCTAGACAAGAAGTGGGGCGCCCCCACCATCACTAACGACGGCGTGTCCATCGCGAAGGAAATTGACCTGGAAGAACCGTTTGAGCGCATTGGCGCCGAACTGGTCAAGGAAGTTGCCAAGAAGACTGACGATGTCGCTGGCGACGGCACCACCACTGCAACCGTGCTAGCACAGGCAATGGTTCGCGAAGGCCTGCGCAACGTAGTTGCAGGTGCTAACCCGATCGCTCTGCGTCGCGGTATCGACAAGGGCGTAGAGGCCGTTGTCAAGCACCTGCTCGATTCCGCAAAGGAAATCGAGACCACCGAAGAAATCGCCGCCACCGCTTCGATTTCTGCTGCTGATCCCAAGATTGGCAAGCTGATCGCACAGGCTATGGAGATTGTTGGCGCCGAGGGCGTCATCACCGTCGAAGAATCTAACGCATTCGGTATTCAGCTTGAAACCACCGAAGGCATGCGTTTCGACAAGGGCTACCTGTCCGGCTACTTCGTAACCGATGCCGACCGTCAGGAAGCAGTCCTAGAGGACGCCTACGTCCTGCTGGTTGAGTCCAAGGTTTCCAACATCAAGGACCTGCTGCCGATTCTTGAGAAGGTCATGCAGTCCGGCAAGCCGCTGCTGATCGTTGCTGAGGATGTCGAGGGCGAGGCGCTGACCACCCTAGTCGTAAACAAGATTCGTGGCACCTTCAAGTCCGTTGCTGTGAAGGCCCCGGGCTTCGGCGATCGTCGCAAGGCCATGCTGCAGGATATGGCTATCCTCACCGGTGGCCAGGTTGTCTCCGAGACCGTCGGCCTCTCGCTCGAAAGCGTCGAGCTGGACATGCTGGGCAAGGCCCGCAAGGTTGTTGTCACCAAGGACGACACCACCATCGTCGACGGCGCAGGCTCCAAGGAGCAGATCGACGGCCGCGTTGCCCAGATCCGCCAGGAGATCGAGAACTCTGACTCCGAATACGACCGCGAGAAGCTGCAGGAACGCCTTGCAAAGCTGTCTGGCGGCGTTGCAGTGATCAAGTCCGGTGCAGCCACCGAGGTCGAGGCCAAGGAACGCAAGCACCGCATCGAGGACGCAGTACGCAACGCGCGTGCAGCCTCCGAAGAAGGCATTGTTTCCGGTGGCGGCGTAGCTCTGCTGCAGGCAGCAGCCAAGGTCCTAGACAACAACGACTTCGAAGGCGACGAAGCCACTGGCGCACAGATCGTGCGTGTAGCGGCAGAAGCGCCCCTGGCCCAGATTGCAAACAACGCAGGCCTGAACGGCGGCGTTGTAGTTGACAAGGTCCTCTCGCTGAAGGAAGGCGAAGGCCTGAACGCAGCAACTGGCGAATACCAGGACCTAATGGCAGCAGGCATTGCTGACCCGGTCAAGGTAACTCGTTCCGCGCTGCAGAACGCAGCCTCCATTGCCGGCCTGTTCCTGACTACCGAAGCCGTGGTCGCCGACAAGCCGGAACCGCCAGCAGTCCCGGCCGCCGGTGGCGACGACATGGGCGGAATGTACTAAAAAGTACTCCAACCGGAAAGCCCGCGTTATCCCGCAAATAGCGAGGTAGCGCGGGCTTCCGCGTCTTCATAGGTAGTAGAAGCGGCAGTGAGCGCCTGAGAAATGGAATCGAGCGCAGATTCCACTTGGGCCTGGGCCCCGCGCCACTGGGTCGTAGCGGAACTAAAAGCGGCAGAAGCGGCACCCTGCCATTCGCCCTCGAGCGCACCAAGCTGAGACATCATCTGCGCCACATCGGAACGAATCTGCCCAGCGATCGTAGAGACCTGGCCGGCAGCCAAAGAAATAGAACCCGAATTCGCTGTAAAACGTGCCATGATTTTCCCTTTCTGATTTTCCCTCACTGGCACGATCAGAATAGAAAAACCCCAACTAGTGTTTAGGTAGAAATGAACAGGCGCCGTGGGCATAACGCGCACAGGACACCTGTGGAAAAAGATTTACTGCTAAATAGCTAGCCTAGTCAGTCCCCGCCGCGGATTCCTTTGGCTTCTCTTCGCGTTTGGGTAGGGAATCCAAGACGTCAATGGCAAGCTCTAACGAAGAGGAAAGATCTTCTTGCTCCGCCTGCTCCTCTTCTAAATCCTGGTCCTGGTTGGCCTTCTCTTCCAAGGCGCCCTCGTCTGGAGCCATCTGCGGCTGCTCCTCCGAATCTTCCTCGGCTTTGATCACCGGCAGTTCCGCAGTAATTACCTGAGGCTCCGATGCAGACTTAAGCGGTGCCATGCCCTTGATTACCCCAGTTGAGGGGTCATCAGAGCGATGCTGATAGCGCTCAATGGCCTCATCGTGTTCCTCCGCCGCATCATTAGCCTCTCGACGGACATCAGATTCCAGACTAGAAAGCTCCGTATCCAGCCGGGCCTTCTCGGCCTCCAAATTATTGCGCGCCACCGAATCCCAATCCTCCGCCATCGGAGAATTGAAAATGGCATTGCGCCCCAGCAGCTTGCGCACAATACGCCGCCGGAAACGACAGTACGCGGCCTCAGGAACATGCGCGTACTCCTCGCGCACCGCAGCCACATAGTCGCGATAATCCTGCGGATCAGCGGCAAGCATCGACATGTCAGCGTCCAACAACACCTGCTGGTCCACATCGTCCGGGTAAGACCGGTGCGACTTCATAGAAATAATCAGCCCGCAGATGCGCTCAACCACCGACTCGTCCAAACCGGTCGCCTTCAAAATCTTGGCCGCCGCAGAAGCCGAAGCTACCTCGTCCTCGCCAACGGCACGTGCATCGTCGCCGTCCTCATAATCCACGAAAACAATGCCATGTAGCCACGCAGCAACACGCAACAAATCAGGATCGTGGGTGCACCCCTGCAACTCGTCGATACCGGATAGAACAGCAACCAGGTGCTGCACATTATGGTAGTGACGATTCGGGGAATCCCACTTCGCCAATAGCTGCCCCGCCAGCTCTTCGAGCTGTGCGCGATCCAAATCCACGCCAATGTTCGACATGGAACGAGCGAACGCGCCCGGAAGCCATTGCGGAGTTTCACTGGAAGTCATAAACAACCTCAAACGACTACGATGACACCGGCTAGCTTATGCCCCAAACGGCAATTTAGCCCAACTTTTGCCATCCGTAGTGGCAAATATTGCAGTTACGGCACCGTAGGCAAGTACAACCTAACCGTGAGCCCCCCGCCCTCGGTAGTGCGCAATTCGGCACTGCCGTTGTGCGCTTTAGCAATAGCGCTAACAATGGCAAGCCCCAGACCAGAGCCACCCGTGTTCCGAGTTCTAGAAGTATCAGACCTGTAGAAACGCTTGAATACTTGGGCCCTTTCGTCTTTGGCAATGCCGGGTCCGTGGTCGCGAACCTCCAACAAAGTCATGCTAGAGCGCGTGCCCACCGCAAATTCGACGGGACTGCCAGGTGGGGTGTACCGCACGGCGTTGCCCACCAGATTAGCGAGTACCTGCATGATCTGATTGCGATCCACGTGGGCGAAGACAGGTTCGCGCGCAGGATTACCCTCCAAATCAACGATCTCTACTTTTCGTTTGCGGTCGAGCGCCCCAAGGTCCGAAGCAGCCAGTTGGACGAGCTCCGTTAGGTCCACGTCCTCGAACTTCAACTTTCGGCCCTCATCTAAGCGGGCAAGTTTCAGCAGGTCCTCGACTAATTCGCTCATCCTAGAGGCCTCTGACTCGATCCGTCCCATAACGTCCGGCACGCCCTCGGGCGGAACCCCGCCCATCCGGTACAGCTCGCCGTAACCGCGGATCGCCGCCAAAGGCGTGCGCAGCTCATGGGAAGCGTCAGACACAAACTGGTGCATCTTCTTCTCGGAGGCCTTCCTGGCAGTGAAAGACTCCTCTAGGTAGGTGAGCATCTTGTTTAGCGACTGCGAAAGGGAACCGACCTCGGTAGTGGGCGGTTCATTGTCAACCCTTTGCGTCATGTCGCCACCCGCGATCTTGCCCGCCACTGATTCAATTTCGCGCAGAGGACGAAGCGAACGACGCACCAGGTAAAAGGCGGCAAGTGCCCCAGCTGCTGCGATCAAAAGCGAAGAAAACAGCAGGTACAGGGAAGTGCGGTAAATAGTCTGTGACACGCCCGCCAAAGGGAGGGCGACCGTTGCCACCCCCACCGGAATATCCGCCCGGTAAAGCGGTACGGCCACAGCGCGCCAGGCGATTCCAATTTTTGAAGACGGAACCGTGATCGGCTGAGTCATATGCGCATCATCTAATTCGTTGAACGAAAGCAGCTCGCCGGTTTCGGGGACGCCGAACTGCTGCCGCGTGGCAGAAGTGATGATGACCTGGCCTTTGGCCTGCTGTTTGCCGTGCCGTTCGCCATATTCCAGACGCACGTAGTAATTCGACGGCAATTCCGGATCCGTCCTCATATCGAGCGTAGGGGATATGGCCGTCACCTGGCGTTGCGCCGTAGAGATCAATTCGTGGTCGACCTGTCCGACCAAGTGAGATTGCAAAATGCCCAGCATCGAGGCACCAGCGAGTACCAGCCCAACCGTGATCAGCGAGGTAGTAACTGTGACGAGGCGGAAAGTAAGGGGAGTGGAGTGCCAGCGCAAGCGAAGATTTCGCAGGAGGGCGACGTCAGCGTTTTCTCTCTTGGTCCGCCGTTTCCGGGCGTTTCTCATTCTTCCCGCATGATGTAGCCGACACCGCGCCGGGTGTGGATAATTTCGCCGGAAGAGCCAGCTACATCCAGTTTGCGGCGGAGGTAACTGATGTAGGATTCAACGATCGCGGCTTCTCCGTCCCAGTCGTATTCCCAAACGTGGTCCAAGATCTGCATTTTCGAGACGACCCGGCCTTCGTTGAGCATCAGGTAGCGGAGCAGCTTGAATTCTGTGGGGGACAGGTCGACTAGCGTTCCGGCACGGTGAACTTCGTGTGCGTCCTCGTCTAAAGTAATGTCCCCAACGCGCATTTTGGGTTCGTCCGCGACGGTGGTCTTGGTGCGGCGTAGTATCGCCCGGATGCGGGCGACGACCTCTTCGAGGCCGAAGGGCTTGGTCACGTAGTCGTCTCCGCCAACGGTGAGGCCCTGGATTTTGTCTTGCATGTCATCGCGGGCGGTCAAGAACAGGACCGGCATCTGTAGCCCTGCTTCGCGCAGGTGCCGGGTGACGGCGAAGCCGTCCATGTCGGGCATCATGACGTCGAGGACGATCAGGTCTGGCTTATATTCCTTGGCAGCGCGGAGTCCTGTGGCGCCGTCGGCTGCAATTTCGACGTCGAATCCGGCGAAACGCAGTGAGGAGGCGAGCAGGTCGCGGATATTGGGCTCGTCGTCGACTACTAACAGTTTGGCTTCGGACTGGTTTTGATCCATAAAACCAATTTTACCCATGCAGCTGAACGATCGCTGGATGGGGCCTGTAAGAGCGCGAAGTATAGTCCCAGGTGGGCTGCCCCTCCGCCGCAAATTGGAGTGAACGTACACTTAAATCCGGGCTGGTTTTTCGGGTCAGCGGAGTGAACGTACACTCCAAAAGCTAGGTTGCGGCTGCCCCGCGTCTCGCCAATACTTTAACTATGACTGATGCACCTCAAAGCCGTATTGAACAGCCGATGCGAGCGGCCGGGGCCAACGGCGACCCCTTCACTCCTGCGGGAGCGCAGTTCCATCCAGTATCCATGAAGCTGTGGAAGGCAAGGCTGGCAGGAGCCCTCATGGTGCCCGTCCCCCTGCTAATAGCGCTGATTGCTATCACCATCTTGGCTCACCAGCCACTACTGTGGATCGGCGTAGCCGCGCTGGTTGCCTTCATCGCATGGCTGACATGGCTGATCCCAAGGCAGGTACGTGCCATAGGTTGGGCAGCTACTAATGACGAACTCCTGATCCGCCGTGGCATCATGTTCAAATCCATGTGCGCAGTACCGTACGGGCGCATGCAATTCGTCGACCTAAACGAAGGCCCACTAGACCGATGGATGGGCATTGCTTCCGTCAAACTGCACACCGCTGCAGCCACCACCGACGCGAACATTCCTGGCCTCCCCAAAGAAGACGCAATCCTGCTGCGTGACCGCCTGTCCGCCCTCGGCAATGCGGAGATGGCCGGTCTATGAGCGTCCAGGAAGAAGTACGCGCCGACCAATGGCGTAAAGTCCACCCGCTCTCTCCATTACTAAATGGAGGAGCCGCCCTCACCACTTTCCTCGGGGTCGTCCTGTTCGGAAACTTACAGGTGCTTTCGGAAGCCGCCCAGTACTTAGATGGAAAATTTAGCGTCGGCTTGGTCATTCTGATTGTCTCGGGGGCAGTAGTAGCCCTTATTTTAGCGCTACTTTGCTTCACGTACTTGCAGTGGCGAAACACCTTCTACGCAGTAACTGACGAAGCTGTGCACTTTCGCCACGGCGTCATTTTCAAAGCCCACAGGCGCGCCCCACTCGACCGCGTGCAGTCGGTAGACATTTCGCGCTCACTACTGTCGCGCGTGCTAGGACTTGCCGAAATAAGAGTGGAGTCTGCTGGCGGCCCGGGGTCATCGGTGAAAATCCAGTATCTTTCTGTGGGGAAAGCCGAGGACGTACGACGCGAAATACTGCACCGAGAAGAGATACAGAACGAAGAGGTGTTAGAGGGCGAGGAGAATGCGGGCTCAGCAACCGAAGATTCGGGGATTGCCCATTCAGGAGTAATTGGCGCGGAGTATAAGGGGCCTAACTTCCAGCCATGGGAACTATACAAACTGGACTTACCCATCTTCCTTGGGGGCATGGTGCGCTCGGTAGGGATCATTATTGCCGTGGTCACCATATTGGGGTTCGTAGTTGGGGCGATCGTGCTGGTGAGTATCCTCGGCGCCTCAGAATTTGCGATTGCTCTTGGAGGCATCCAGTTCATAATCTCCATCGTCGTTGCTATTGCGGGTATAGGCTCTGCGGTATGGGGGCGAGTGAATTCTGAATACGGTTTCACTGCCGCAGTAACGAGTGCGGGCATCCGCATTACCCGAGGTCTAACGAAGCAGATTTCCCAAACTATACCGCCGGGGCGCATACACGCCGTGCGGTTGCAGCAGCCACTGCTGTGGCGGTCCAAGGACTGGTGGCGAGTATCCGCAGTGCAAGCAGGCGTAGGCCAAACTGCTCAAGCGGCAAAAGAGGCTTCAAGCGAGGGCGGTCGTGGTAAGGTCACCATGTTGCCAACGGGGACCCGGGACCAGGCGCTTAGGGCGCTCTGGCTTGTAGTCCGTGACCTTGGAATAGACGATCCTGACGCGTTCTTGGAAGAAGCTCTAACGGGTAGTGGGGAAGGAAAATACTTCACTCCTGTGGGGAGGAAAGTACGCCTACTAGATCCGCTCACGTACAACCGCAAGTCCGTGTTCATCACCGACACGGTAGTAGCGGTTCGCGACGGCCGGATTACTAGAACACTCGACATCATCCCGCATGAGCACGCCCAATCTGTCACTGCGAAGCAGGGCCCGTTAGAACGCTGGCTCAACGTGGGCAACATGCGTTTGGACCTAGTTTTCAACTCAACGGGGATGGGCGAAGTAAAACATCTCTCCGAGGAGGTACTATCCGCCGCCGTCATGCAACAGGCAGAGCTAGCCAGGCTGCGGCGCGGTGAAGAACCGATGGAGGAGTGGCAAAAGCGCATGGCGAGGTCCTCCGCATGAGCGCCCAGTCTCGCCTCCGGATAGCCGTGGTGGGGGCGGGGAAGGCAGGATGCGTCCTCGGCTCAGCCCTGCGTGCCAGTGGACACGAAATCGTTGGGGTTACGCCCGCCTCTGACACAGACCGGGTAGAAGCAATGCTGCCGGGGGTACCTATCCTAGATGCAGATAAGTTGGTACCTCAGGCAGACCTGGTGTTGCTCACCGTGCCCGACTCGCTCATTGCGGAGGTGTGCCAAGGATTGACGGAACTAGGAGTGATCAGATCTGGGCAGATCGTGGTGCATGCCGCCATGGCAGGCCTCCGCGTCCTGCAGAGCGCTTCCGCTGTGGGAGTGTTACCGCTATCTATCCACCCGGTAATATCTTTGACCGGCACCTCCATCGACCTCTCGCGGATGCAGGATCGGCCCATAATCGTAACCGCTCCGGCGCCGCTGCTGCCGATCGCGCAGGCGCTCGCGGTGGAACTTGGCGGCAGCCCAATTCCCGTTGCCGAGGACGACCGCCCTCTTGTGGCCGCGGCTCTGACGCATGCTAGCGCACACGTTGCTACCGTATTAGAGCAAGCCAAAGCTTTACTGTCCATGGCTGGTTTGGACAATCCTGAAGCGATGCTAGAGGGAATTGATGAGGTGCCTCAGGTAGAACGGATCGGCACTCCTGCGGCGCTTGCAGCTATTACTCGCGCTGAACAGGCCGCCCTCGCGCTGGGAGCAGACCCGGATAATAGGGATCTTACTCCGAATATTAACGGCGTTGCGGAAGCGTATAAGCTGCTTTCTGAACAAACTAAGGAAAGGCAATGATGGATCCTCAGCTCGTGTACACGGGATCAGAGCTACGTCAGGCGTTACAGGATAAGCATGGCCAGGTTGGGCTGGTCATGACTATGGGCGCGTTGCACGAGGGGCACCTGGATTTGGTTCGTGCAGCTCGTAAAGCCAATGACGTGGTGGTGGTTTCGATCTTTGTGAACCCGATACAGTTCGCGCCAGAGGAGGACTACGGGGCCTATCCACGTGACCTGCAGCAGGATGTGCAGGCCCTTTCCAAAGTGGGGGCGGACGTGGTGTTTGCGCCCTCGCCGGAAACGATGTACCCCAATGGGCAGCCGCAAATTTCTTTCCAGGTTGGTCAGGTTGGGGCTAACTACGAGGGCGCTGCCCGGCCCACCCACTTCGCTGGGGTAGTGCAGATCGTGTCTAAGGTGTTCAACTTGGTGCGCCCGCATCGGGCCTATTTTGGGCAGAAGGATGCGCAGCAGTTGGCGGTTGTAAGGCAGCTCGTACGGGATTTGGACTATCCCATTCGGATTGAGGCAATCCCTATCCGGCGGGAACCTAGCGGATTGGCGCTTTCTTCCAGAAATGCCTATCTCAGCCCCGAAGAACACGAGCAGGCCACTGCGCTAAATAAGGCCTTGACAGCTGGGCTTCAGGCAGCGGCCGCGACGGGATCTGCGACCAGCGTGTTGGAAACGACCAAGGCAGTCCTTGAGCAGGCGCCGGGAGTGCAGACCGAATATGTGGCTCTGGTTGACCCCAATACTATGGAAGAGGTGCGGGAAGGCCAGAAGGTGACTGCAACGCTAATGTTGGCAGCGCGGGTAGGCTCGACCAGACTAATCGACAACACGTTAGTGGTGTTGGGCCCGCGCTAGCTCGCACAACGAACGAATTCCCAGAGCACGGAAGGAATGGGACATGCCTTTGAAGACCAACGCTCTTTATTACGGCGGCGATTACAACCCGGAACAGTGGGATCGCCAGACCATCGAGCAGGACATTCCCCTAATGCGGGAAGCCGGAGTGAATATGGCAACCGTGAACGTGTTCGCTTGGGGAGAGCTAGAAGCAGACGAGGGGTGCTGGGACGAGGAGGCGTTCTCTAGGCTGGCAGAACGCATTGATGCGCTTGGGAAAGCGGGTATTAGTGTCGATTTAGCAACGGGAACTGCCGCCCCACCAGCATGGATGGCACATAAGTACCCGGATTCACTGCCGGTAGATCGGCAGGGGGTAAGGCTAGGATTCGGGTCTAGACAGGGGTACTGCCTGTCCTCTCCGGAATATCGGGCGGGCGTGGTCCGGCTTTCCCGCGAGATAGCCACGCGTTTCGGCAGTCACGAGGCCGTCGCCCTCTTCCACATAAACAACGAGTATGGCTGCCATATTCACGAATGCTTCTGTGAACGTTGCGCCGGCGAATTCCGGCAATGGCTGCAGCAGAAATACGGGTCGATCGAGGAACTGAACCACGCTTGGGGCTGTGCTTTCTGGTCACAGCGCCGCCGCAATTTTGAGCAGGTGGAGCCGCCGCGAGCAACGCCTACCTTCCACAATCCCGCGCATCTGGCCGACTGGCGGCGCTTCAGCAATGAGCAGATGCTAAAACTGTTTCGCCTAGAGAAGGAACAGCTGCAGGCGCGCGCTCCACAAATTCCGATTACCACTAATTTCATGGGATATTTCCCGCCAGTCGATTACCGGCAGTGGGCGCGCGAGGTGGACGTAGTCTCTAATGATGAATACCCAGATCCGGCAGACCCGGCTGCCATTGCAGAACAGGCGTGGTCGGCTGACATGCAGCGCGGCTACAAGGGCCAGCCTTGGCTAATCATGGAACAGGCGCCAGGCGTCGTGCAGTGGCGCGCCGCGAATGCCTCGAAGAGGCCGGGGCAGTGGGCTCTGTGGTCCCTATCCCAGATTGCTAGGGGAGCTGACGGGGCACTCTGCTTCCAGTGGCGCCAAAGTGAGGCAGGGGCAGAGACTTGGCATGGCGCCATGGTGCCGCACTACGGTACTGCAGGGTCCCACTGGAAAGAAATGGTCGACCTCGGAACCAAATTGGCGAATCTTTCACCCGTGGCCGGCACGCAGGTTCAGGCCGAGGTGGCGGTCATGGTGGACTGGGAGAGCGAGATTATCCGCTCAACCTCTATTGGGCCGGTTCCACATTCGTGGATGGGCCAGGCGCGAGTGTGGCATAGGAGCCTATTTGAGGCAGGAATAACCGCCGACGTCGTTGGTGTCGACGCCGACCTAAGCCAATACCGCATGGTGATCGTGGCGGACCTAGCCGCTCCTGATGCCATCCTTGGAAAGAAATTGGAGGAATTTGTCGAGGGCGGAGGCCAGCTAATTGGCACTACCGGCACGGGACGGTTCACTCCGGAAGGCAAGGCTGCCTTAGGGGGATACCTGGGAGTGTTGTCGTCCCTCTTTGGGGTGAATGTCGAGGGGACCGTGTACGGAGTAAACGCTGCGGAAACGGCAGTGGTGGCCGAGGGCGTGAATGAACACCTGGGTGGCTCTACTCCGCAAGGCGCCCCAGACGGAAATCCGGACCCGCGCGTTTGCCGTATTACGGCTGCAGTAGGCGCGCCTGCTGCGGCGCGATACGTAGGCATCGAGCCGGTCGATCCAGCCCTAGAGCGAGCCATGGACAGTCTGTGCGAAGTACGCCCGGCACTGCGCGGCAAGACCAGGGCGGACTCCATAGAGGTCGAAGATGCCACCCCAATCGCGTTCTTCACAGACGGCATTGCCACCGACCTGAACGGAAAGGCTGCCATCACGCGCCGGAAAGTTGGGAAGGGGCAGGCGTGGTATGTAGGTACAGACCTAGACCTAGCAGGTAGGGCCGGAGTGCTCGCCCTCGTCGGCGCGCATGCCCGGGTGCGGCCCGTCCTCCCCGGAGCCCCCGCGGGCGTGGAAGCGGTAAAGCGAGGCAAAGTGCTCTTCGTGCTGAATCACGCGGACAAGGCTGCAGAGCTGAGTGGAATGGTGGGAACAGATCTGCTGAGCGCCACCCAACTAAGCGGGCACGTGGTGGTTCCCCCACGCTCTGCCATCGCACTCTGGCAGTGAGTTATTAGCCACACCGCTTTGAAACGAGAGGGCAGGCCAGTTACTATTATCTAGTTGTGCGTTACGTAGGCACGCAGGCGCTTCCCACTCGCCCGCACTGCCCGAACGCAATAACCATTAGCATTTGACCGAAGTTGGTCGCCTCAGGGCACCAATCAACTACGACGAACGAAGGCTACGCCGTGCGCACCTATACACCGAAGGCTGCCGATGTAACCAACAAGAAGTGGTACATCGTTGACGCCGAGAACGTCGTCCTCGGACGACTAGCGACCACTGTCGCAAACCTGCTCCGTGGGAAGCATAAGCCGACTTACGCGCCCCACATTGACACTGGCGACTACGTCATCGTGATCAACGCTGACAAAGTCGTTCTGACGGGCAACAAGCTGGACACAAAGCGGGCATACCGCCACTCGGGTTACCCGGGCGGGCTGCGCTCGCTGACCTACCGTGAGCTCCTCGAAAAGAGCCCCGAAAAGGCGGTAGAGAAGGCTGTCCGGGGTATGGTCCCCCACACCAAGCTTGGTCGCGCCCAGATGAAGAAGCTGCGCGTGTTCGTTGGTTCTGAACACCCACACACTGCTCAGCAGCCCGAAACTGTCGAGATCAAGAAGATCGCTCAGTGACCGGGTCGCTGGCTATAGAAGTTTGAGGAAAACCGTGGCTGAGAACACTGCAACTGTAGAAGAAAACGAAGAGCTGGAGAACGCTCCGGCTGAATACACTTCCGAGACCGAGGCTCCTGCCGCCGGTGCCGGCCAGTCCGTCACCGCTCCCGGTTCGGGGCTGGGCCGCCGCAAGTCCGCCGTCGCCCGCGTTCGCCTGATCCCAGGCGAGGGCAAGTGGACCATCAACGGCCGCACCTTGGAAGACTACTTCCCGAACAAGCTGCACCAGCAGCTTGTCAACGACCCGTTCACCCTGCTAGATCTGGCCGGTCGCTTCGATGTGATCGCCCGCATCAACGGTGGCGGCATCTCCGGGCAGGCTGGCGCTCTGCGTCTAGGCGTTGCCCGCGCGTTGAACGAGATCGATCGCGATGCGAACCGTCCTGCTTTGAAGAAGGCCGGCTTCCTGACCCGCGATGCTCGCGCAACTGAGCGTAAGAAGGCTGGTTTGAAGAAGGCCCGTAAGGCCCCCCAGTACTCCAAGCGCTGATTTCACTTTTCGGAAGGCCCGTCCCACTTGGGGCGGGTCTTCTGCTTTTAATATCCTTCGCGTTTCCGGCGATCCCGGCATTTCCATCCTCCGGGCCCATCCATCGGGGCGTGGATGGGCGGAGGCTCGCGGCACAACGCCAAAGCGGGCAAATCCTTTCAAGGCGGTATGCTTGGTAAGAATTGTAATTTCCCGGAAGGAAGCGAAATGCCCAGACTGTTTGGCACAGACGGCGTACGAGGCCTTGCAAATAAGAAACTAACTCCCGAGCTAGCTACCAACCTTGGTATCGCAGCGGCTCGGCTTTTTTCTGAGAGCGCGCAGACCAAGAACGGTCAGAAGCCTCGCGCCGTAGTCGGGCGCGATACCAGGATCTCCGGCGAGTTTTTGGACCACGCAATAGTGGCAGGCCTGGCCTCGGCCGGGATGGACGTAGATAGGGCCCGAGTCGTCACCACCCCAACCGTCGCCTTCCTGACGGCAGAGGGGGACTACGACCTCGGCGTGATGATCTCGGCTTCCCACAACCCAATGCCCGACAATGGCATTAAATTCTTTGCTCGCGGCGGCTTCAAGCTACCTGACACGGTAGAAGACAAGATTGAGGCCATTCTTGGTGAAGAGTGGGAGCGCCCGTTGGGCGGCGATGTTGGCGAGGTCGAAGAGGAATCGAAGGCAGTAGACCGTTCTTACATCGATCACCTGGTATCTGCGGTGGGTACGGATCTGTCTGGGCTGCGCATTGCTGTCGACTGTGCGAACGGGGCTGCCTCGTTCTTGGGGCCGGAAGCGTTGCGTGAGGCCGGAGCCGACGCTGTAGTGATCAATGCTTCCCCGGATGGACGCAATATCAACTATGAGTGCGGATCCACCCATCCGGAGGCCCTGCAGGCGGCCGTGGTAAGTCAGCACTGCGACTTCGGTGTGGCATATGACGGGGATGCCGATCGTTGTCTGGCTGTTGACGCCGAGGGGAACCTGGTAGACGGCGACAAGATCATGGGCATGCTCGCAGTCGGCCTGAAGGAAGAAGGCAAGCTGGCAGGGAACACCCTTGTCGTGACTGTAATGTCCAACCTTGGCCTGCTGCTAGCTATGAAGGAAGTCGGCATTGACACTGTGCAGACTGCCGTGGGGGACCGCTACGTCCTCGAAAAGATGCGTGAGGGCGGCTTCGCCATTGGTGGGGAGCAGTCGGGGCATGTCATCATCTCTGACTATGCGACTACTGGTGACGGTGTTTTGACTTCGCTGATGATTGCCAAGCGGGTCAAGCAGACCGGCAAGTCGCTGGCGGAGCTGACGGATTTCGTCAAGCGGCTGCCGCAGACGCTGATCAACGTACCTAATGTGGACAAGGCGGCGGCTTCTTCGAACGAGGCCGTGGCTAAGTCTGTCATGCAGGCTGAAGATTACCTAGGCGAGAATGGTCGTGTCCTGTTGCGGCCGTCCGGTACTGAGCCGGTGGTGCGCGTGATGGTTGAGGCGGCTACTCAGGAAGAATCCGACCGCGTGTGCAAGGAGCTGGCGAGCGTGGTGAAGGAAGAGCTGTCGCTCTAGAGCCTAAAAGAGAGGGGCGGGGAGTCTGGTGGGCTCTCTGCCCCGCTACTTTTTTGCCGAAAAATAGTGAACGTACACTCCGTTCATCGGGCTGTGGGGAGTGAACGTACACTTCGTTTATCGGGCGGTGGGGAGTGAACGTACACTCCGCCAAATTAGAGTTTGCGCAGACGAAGCCGGTTTACCCGGTGCTCTTCGTTCTTGGTAATGACCAGTGTTGCCCTGCCGCGAGTTGGGCGAATATTCTCGATCAGATTGACCAGGTTAATGTCGTTCCAAATCCGGTCGGCAGTCTGCACCGCTTCCTCGTCCGACAAATTAGCGTAGGACCGGAAATAAGAATTCGGCTGCTTGAATGCGAATTCGCGGAGCCTCAAGAAACGCTCGATGTACCAATTCTTAATGTCCTCATGACGGGCATCAACGTAAATCGAGAAATCGAAAAAGTCTGACACGCCAAGGGCCGTCGACGCTTCTGAAGACCGCACCGGCGGCTGAAGCACATTCAGCCCCTCGACAATCAGAACATCCGGCTGCTCAACTACGTTCCGCTCATCGGGCACAATATCGTAGCTAACATGCGAATAAACCGGGGCGGAAACCTGCCGGGCCCCAGATTTAATCGCCGCAAGGAAACGTAGCAGAGCGCGCCTATCGTAAGATTCCGGGAATCCCTTCCGGTCCATCAGACCCAGACGTTTCAACTCCGCATTCGGCTTCAAGAACCCATCGGTTGCAAGCAACTCCACCTTCGGAGTCTGAGGCCACCGTCGCATCAACTCGGTCAGCAACCTAGCAACGGTAGATTTCCCGACCGCCACAGATCCCGCAATACCAATCACGAAGGGTGTGGTCCGCCCGTGCGGTTCGCGCAGGAAAGCGGCCCGCGCATCAGCCAAAGAGCGCTGCTCATTCACGTAAAGTTGGAGCAATGCTGAAAGAGGGCGGTAGATTGCGTCTACTTCTCGCATGTCAATTGGATCGTTCAGACCGGCCAACCTGCGAATATCTGATTCAGTGAGCGGCAGCGGGGTGGCAGATGCCAACGAGGCCCAGCTGCGCCTGTCGAATTCCTGATAGGGGCTGCGATCTGAAGTCTGTGGCCCCCTAGCTGGGGCAAGTTGGCTGCCAGTTTCGCCCTCGAAAAAACTGGAAGGCATACCCCAAGGGTTGTTCTGTAGAGCGTTCACGCTTCATTATGCCCTCAAGCGGGGGTAATGACGCAAAGTTGAATGGCGTATTCCACTTATTTTTACGGTGTATTTACTGTTTTGTTTGCTGAAAATGTCACCGGTACGTGGTTTGATTTACGTATGTGCGGAATTGTTGGACATATTGGTTGTAAGCTCGGCGCTCGTAGCGCGCAGGTAGTAATGGGCGGGTTGGCTCGCCTTGAATATCGCGGATACGACTCTGCTGGTGTTGCTGTGGCCGCGCCGCAGCTCCTGCAGGTGCGCAAATCTGTGGGTAAGTTGGCGAATTTGCGTCAGCTTCTACAGGATGAGCCGTTGGATGATGCGATTGCAGGGATCGGGCATACGCGGTGGGCGACCCACGGCATTCCGACCACCGAAAACGCGCATCCTCACATTGCTGACGAGGGGCGGCTGGCTCTGGTCCACAATGGCATTATTGAGAATGCGGACGCGCTGCGGGGGGAACTTACCGCTGCCGGGGTCGAGTTCGTCTCGGACACTGATACCGAGGTCGTAGCCCACCTGGTTGCCCATTATTACCGCGCTGATCAGGGCGATTCTGAGCAGGTAGCGGATCAGGGAGCCGTAGTTCCTGATGCTTCCAACAAGGCAGCTTTTGCGCGTCTAGCACGGGCGATGCGGAAGACGACTGCGCGCTTGGAAGGCACTTTCACCTTGCTGGTGCTGCATCAGGACTGTCCGGACGCGATAGTTGCAGCTCGCCGCTCTTCTCCGCTCGTCGTGGGAATTGGCGAGGGCGAGAACTTCCTTGGCTCTGACGTGTTGGCGTTTGCTGAGCACACCGACCAGGTGGTCGAGGTCGGCCAAGACGAAATGGTTCTTCTGACCGCCACCGAGGTCGTGATTGTGGACGTCGAGGGCAAGGCAACTGAACCGTCTACTTACAAGATTGACTTCGAGACCGAGACTGCTGAAAAGGGCGGTTGGCCCACCTTCATGGAGAAGGAAATTTCTGAGCAGCCAAAGGCGATCAAGGCTACTTTGGAGGATCGTTTCGATTCCACAGGGCACCTGGCATTGGATGAGCTGCGCATTCCTACCGAGGTACTCCGCACTATTGACAAGATGATCGTTGTCGGGTGTGGTACGGCCGCGTACGCCGGACAGGTCGCCCGCTATGCGATTGAGCACTGGTGTCGCATCCCAGTCGAGGTCGAATTGGCTCACGAATTCTCTTACCGAGACCCCGTGGTAACCGAGAAGACGCTGGTAGTGGCCATCTCTCAGTCTGGTGAGACGATGGACACGATCATGGCTATTAGGCACGCTCGGGAGCAGGGGGCACGCGTATTGGCGATTGTGAACACCCCCGGTTCGACTATTTCGCGTGAATCGGATGCGGTGCTGCTGACACATGCCGGCCGCGAGATCGCGGTTGCCTCTACTAAGGCCTTCACGGCGCAGCTTTCCGCCTGCTATCTGCTGGGATTGTTCTTGGCGCAGGTACGTGGGAACAAGTACATTGACGAGATCGAAGACTACATGGAGAAGCTCGAGAAGCTTCCCCAGAAGGTGCAGCGCGTCCTCGACAATGCCGAGACGGTGCGCCAGGTGGCCCGCACTTTGGCTTCTGAAGAATCCGTGTACTTCCTTGGCAGGCACGTGGGCTTCCCAGTTGCTATGGAGGGCGCCCTCAAGCTGAAAGAAATTGCCTACATTCACGCTGAGGGGTTTGCTGCGGGCGAGCTGAAGCACGGGCCGATCGCCCTTGTCGAGGACGGGGTTGCTGTCGTCTTTATCGTTCCCACTCCGCGTCGGCCTGAGCTGCACCGCAAGGTGCTGTCGAACATCCAAGAGGTGCGTACTAGGGGCGCGCGCGTGTTCTGTGTAGCAGAAGAGGGCGATTCTTCGGTGGACAATTTCGCCGAAGCTGTCTTCCGCGTGCCGGCCGCCCCAACCTTGTATCTGCCGCTACTTACGGTTGTTCCTCTTCAGATTCTGGCTTGCGAGGTTGCGAAGACTCGTGGCCTAGATGTGGACCAGCCTAGGAACCTAGCTAAGTCGGTGACCGTCGAATAATGCTGCGCGCCTACGCCTCCAGTGATGTTCGGCGTGCCGAGGGCGAGCTGGTTGCTGCCGCTCCCCAGGACGCCTTGATGAAGCAAGCCGCCGATGGGGTGGCTGCGGCTGTGTCGGATCAGCTGACCCTGCTTGGGGCTACGGTGCATGGTTCTACCGTCCTAGCTCTTGTCGGGGGTGGCGATAACGGTGGTGACGCCCTCTATGCGGCTAAATACCTGGCTGATTCGGGGGCGAAGGTGCAGGCCTTACTTGTTTCGACTAAGGCCCATCCGCGCGCGTTGGCTGCTGCCAAGAAGGCAGGGGTGGACATTTTGGACGCGGCCAGGCTGACTAAGCGGTCGCAGCTGCGAGCCCTCGTTGCCGAGGCAGCAAACAAAGCCGGGGTGTGGGTAGATGGCATTGTCGGTACCGGCGGTAGTGGGCCACTCCGAGGAACTGCCGCCACCGTCGTGGGGCAACTGGTGTCACTACGAGATTCCAGTCCTGACGAACCAGTGGTGGTAGCAGTCGACGTTCCTTCCGGGCTAGGTGGCGAGGACGGAAAGGTAGCCGGCCCTCACCTTACTGCTGACGTCACGGTAACCATGGGCGCAATGAAGAATCCTGCCCTTTTGCCGCCTGCATGCAACTCTTTCGGCTCTATCGAGGTAGTGGAACTGGGGCCGGTCGAAGCTCCCGTGTCCGCATGCCGACTGACCGCGGCTGACGTGGCCGACCTCTGGAAGGTACCAGGGAGGGCGGATCACAAGTACACCCGCGGGGTGGTGGAAGTGGTGGCCGGCTCCGACTCGTATCCGGCTACGGGGATTATTTGTGCTCGAGCGGCCGCGCGCACTGGGGCCGGCATGGTTCGCGTGAATATTCCCGCGGCTGCTTCGGCCTCGCTTTTTGCGGTACTGCCGGAAGCGGTGCCGGTAAGCGGGAGGTCGCAGGCCGTGGTGGTTGGTCCCGGCCTCGATCCGAAAGATGAGGGCAGGGTAGACGAGATGGTTCGTGCTGCCACTAAGGCGATTTTGCGGTCCCTGCCGGTGGTTGTGGATGCTGGTGGCATTTCGATTATTGATCGTATTTTGGCGCGGCTACCTGAGCGGGCAGAGTCCATGGGGTCTTCGCCCGTGCGACGAGTGCGGAAATTCGCCCCGAATGTGGTTCTTACTCCGCACGCGGGTGAGGCTGCGCAACTAGCTACCCGTTTGGGTTTTAGCGAGGCTTCTGGTGGGGTGGCCAGGTCGGATATTGAGGCGGCACCCGCAAAATGGGCAGGTCTGTTAGCGGAGAAGACGGGTGCGACCGTTCTGCTAAAGGGGGCCGTGAGCGTTGTGTGTGGTCCCGAGGGCGATACCTTCACCCAAGCGGAAGCGCCAGGGTGGACTGCTACTGCGGGGGCTGGTGATGCGCTTGCGGGGATCCTTGGGGCGGTGCTCGCGATGGAGCAGGCGCAGGCTGAGGCTGATGGGCATTCGCTTTCTGCGTCGGAGACGGCTGCTGGTGCTGCAGCGGGCACATGGGTGCATTCGATTGCGGCGCGGCTAGCGGCGGGATTGGGCGCAGGCCCGGAGCTGGGACGCAAGAAGAAGGTGGGGCATCCAATTCTTGCTTCAGATATCGTGCAGCAGATTCCGGCTGCGATAGAACTAGCCCTGCGCTAGTGGAGTGTACGTTCACTTAGTTTGCGGTTTCGTGTGGAGTGTACGTTCACTAAACAGATTGGAAGTAACTGGGCAATTTCTTGGTAATAAATGCCTCTAACCTGCGCGAAAAGAGAATGTGTGCAGGAAGGTCAGGAAGAGCGCCTAGACAGTGGCACAATGGGAGTCATGACTCAGCACCTTTACGACACCTATGGCGGAGTAGCTCTGATCGATACTGCGGCGATTGCCGCCAACGTGCGCCAGCTACGGGCAGCTGCGCCAGATAGTGAGCACATGGTAATCGTGAAGGCGAACGCGTACGGCCACGGGTTGGCCTTAGTGGCGCGCGCGGCAATCCAGGCGGGGACAACCTGGTTTGGTGCGGCACAGCTAACCGAGGCGATGCAGATACGAAAAATTGTGGGCAAGCGGCCGCGCATATTTTCGTGGATTTTCCTACCAGGATCCCCGATTGAAGAGGCCGTAGAAGCAGACATTGATTTGTCAGTTTCTGATTTTTGGGCATTAGATCGGCTAGAAGAGGCAGCCGAAAAAACCTCGAAGATAGTGAACGTACACTTAAAAATCGATACGGGAATGTCCCGTGCCGGAGCCACCGCCCGCACCTGGCCCGCCCTCTGCGAAGCTGCGTTCCGCCTAGAAAAGGCGGGGAAAATCCGGGTCGTGGCAGTCTGGTCGCACCTCTCGCGGGCCGACGAGGTTTCAGCGGAAGGCAAGGCGCAGACGAAACGTGCGGGCCAAGAGTTTGCCGCCGCCCTCGCCGTGGCGAAAGAGGCCGGCTTGAATCCCGAGCTTTCCCATCTGTCTGCAACTGCGGCTACGCTGTGGCACCCGGAGCTACATACGCCGATGGTGCGTGACGGGATTGGGGTTTATGGGCTCAGCCCAGATGAGCGCGTGCAAACCAACTCTGACCTGGCGTTGCGGCCAGCCATGCGCCTGCAGGCAGGCTTGACGGTGGTTAAAAAAGTCGAGGCGGGGCGCCCGGTTTCTTACGGGGGGACGTGGGTTACGCCTTCGCAGCGGTGGCTCGCCGTCGCCCCGCTTGGGTACGGTGACGGGATTGCGCGTGCCTGCGATGGGGCGCGGGTGCGGATTAAGACAAAGGATAGGGCATTCGACGCGCCGATTGTGGGCCGAATCTGCATGGATCAGGTCGTTCTTGATTTGGGCGAGGGCGAACACGCCCCAGCGGAAGTCGGCGACGATGCCATCTTCTTCGGCGACGGTTCGGATGGGGAGCCAACAGCGCGGGACTGGGCTAATTGGACTAACACAATAAACTATGAGGTGGTGACGCGGGTTGGCGCCCGTGTACCCCGTATTGACGTCAAAGGTAGGCAAGATGGTGACGAATAATTTGCAGATAGAGGTCGCAGAACCCGACGAGACCAGGCGCGTTGGCGAACGGTTGGCGAAGTTGCTTGGGCCTGGTGATTTGGTGATGCTCTCTGGGGAATTGGGCGCTGGTAAGACCACGTTTACGCAGGGTATTGGCAAGGGGATGGGCGTGCACGGCAACGTTTCGTCTCCCACTTTCATCGTGGCTCGGGTGCATCCTCCCGAGGGCGGTAGCGTTCCTTTGATTCATGCGGACGCCTACCGTATCGAGGACGCAGAGGATCTAGAGACTCTTGACTTGGAGTCGTCGCTGAGTGAGTCCGTGACCGTTATCGAATGGGGCAAGGGGAAGACCGAGGGGCTTTCCGAGGACCGGCTTGAGGTCGACATTATTCGGCCAACTGGCGGGACGGCGCAGGTTGACGCTGATGGCACGGTGGATCTGACACAGATGGACGATGGTAAGCGGACGCTGCGTCTGACAGGACACGGCCAGCGGTGGGCGAATATTGACCTGCGGCAGCTGGGGGAGGACCTGTCTAGGGTATTCCCAGCTACCGGTGAGATCCCGGTTGGCCAGGCAGATTGTCACAATGGAGTAGTGAAGGACTAGGGTTGACCCGTGCGGTTTTTGTGTATTGACACCTCGGCTGGAGCCGGTGTCGGACTAGTAGATATTGATCAGTCTGTCGAGGTCTTGGCGAAGGAGGTCATTGCCGATCAGCGGCGACACGCGGAAGCTCTGAATGAGCTGATTCGACGTGTCGTGAAGCAGGGCAGTGGCAAGGAATTGGCCGAGGCTGGAATCGAGACTATTGCCGTTGGAACTGGTCCCGCACCATTTACTGGGTTACGTGCAGGTTTGGTGTCGGCGCGAGTAATCGGCGAGGTGCTTGACGCTCGGGTGCTCGGCATTTGCAGCTTGGACGTATTAGCTAGGCAGGCGTTGGATCAGGTGCGCGATCGGAAGGTTCTGGTGGCCACCGATGGCAAGCGCAAAGAGGTCTACGCCGGACTTTACGAAGCTGCTGGCCCAGATGATGTGACAGCGTTGTGGGGGCCTGAGGTTGGTCCAGCTGAATCGTTCTTCAACAAGTCCCGTGGTGAAGATCCTTTCATCGTTGGTGCGGGTGCTGAACTATACCCTGAGGCGTTGCCCCCGTCCGCACAGCTGGCTGACACGTTGGACCCGGTAGTTATGGCCCGCATCGGCGCGGCAAGGCTGGCACGTGAGGCCGGTGGCGAGGAGGTCGACTTCTCTTCTGAGCCGCTTTACCTGCGTAGGCCGGATATTCACCCGGGCGTAGCGGCTAAGGTGGCTGCTGCACAGAAGGGCCGCCTCGGCCTCTTAAATGAGTGAACGTACACTCCACGCCGAAGCGCCGGCGGGCGAGTTTCACCTGGTAAAGCTCGGCCCGCAGTGGGTCGAGCAGATTGCCTCGCTGGAGTCTGCCTTATTTGGGGGAGAGGCGTGGAATAAGCAGACCCTGGTTGCGGAACTAAGCCGTCCCGATCGTGAATATGTGGGGGCGCTGGCCGGGCAGGACTCTAGCGTCCTGTTGGGGTATGGGGGCGCCCGCTACGCTGGAGACCAGGCCGATGTGATGACGGTTGCCACGATTCCGGAGGCTAGAAGACGCGGAATTGCTTCAGCGATTGTGGCGTGGATAGATGAGGCGTCGCGGCGGCGGTCGGCAAGTTCGATTTTCCTGGAAGTACGTTCGAAGAACTTAGCTGCACAACGAATTTATAAGAGGGCGGGCTATGAAGCCCTCGGCAGGATCAAGCGCTACTACCGGCTCCCACCGGACGATGCGGTGCGGATGGGTAAAAAGTTGTAACTTTGCCGGGCAAGTTCAAGGTGTCGGCCGGGCGGAGTATGGGTCCGCCCTCGAGAAAGCCTGGTAGCGCAAAATAGCTAAAAAGTAGTTTACGTAACACTTTCGTTGTCAAAAGGTTCACATGTGGAGGTCGAGCAAGGGCTCCGCTGACTGCTTGTGTCAGAAAAATGGGTCGACTTTGTTTCGGTAAAACTCCCTAAAATCCGTGGTTATAGCCCTAATGAAGGTTTTTAGAGAGCGTGAGAGAAAAGTTTAGGACCTAGATCTACTCTCCGTGTCAGGTCGTGAGACTAGGCTAAAAAACGTGGCGAATTCAAATGTGACGACCAAGAAGAGACATGCGTGGAACACCACCGTCTTCATGAAGCAGGCGATGGCGATTTCCGGCCTCTTCTTTGTCTTTTTTCTGGTATTTCATTCATACGGGAACCTAAAGGCGTTTGGCGGTGCGGCCGCGTACAACGGTTACGCTCATCACCTGCGGGAATTCCTGGTCCCGATCCTGCCTCACGAAGGTCTCCTCTGGATCTTGCGCGTGATCATGGTTGTGCTCATTGTTGTGCACATGGTGTCCGCGCTCTATCTGTGGCACCGCGGCGGCGCAGCTCGGGGAACCCGTTACGACGTGAAGAAGGCGGTGACAAACTCTTACGCGGCGCGCACAGTGCGAGTTGGCTCAATCCTGTTGATCTTCCTGATCATCTTCCACATCTTGCACTTCACAACAAAGACGTTCAAAGTGGGCAACAATGCGGCTTATGCCTCGCACACAATGGTGGTCGACGGTGAGAAGATTCCGGCTATGCCCTTTGACATGATGCTAACCACCTTCTCGAATTGGTGGATGGTGTTGGTATACATCGTGTTCGTCTCCATCATTGGCCTGCATATTGCACACGGCTTCTGGTCGGCTTTCCAAACTATGGGGTGGATGCGCGAAAACACTCGCAAGCCTATGACTGTGCTGTCTGGGCTTATTGGTTTTGCCATCTGGTTCATGTTTGTGCTGCCGCCCCTTGCAATCGCGCTGGGCGTTATTAAGTAGGGAATGATCATGAGCGAACTTATTTCAGGACTTTATTACGAGGGCGACAAGATCGCTGATACCAAGGCGCCGCTGGACGTTCCCATCGAGAAATGCTGGGAGACCCGCAAGTTTACGGCCAAGCTAGTGAACCCGGCGAACCGTCGTAAGCTGAAGATTATCGTCGTTGGTACCGGGCTGGCAGGCGGCGCAGCAGCTGCTTCGCTTGGCGAGATGGGCTATCACGTTGACGTGTTCTTCTACCAGGATTCGGCACGTCGAGCACACTCTATTGCTGCGCAGGGCGGAATTAACGCGGCAAAGGATTACCGCAACGACAACGACTCGGTTTACCGCCTCTTTTACGACACCGTCAAGGGCGGGGATTACCGCGCTCGTGAAACTAACGTGTACAGGCTGGCCGAGGTTAGTGCGAACATCATTGACCAGTGTGTTGCGCAGGGCGTGCCGTTTGCGCGTGAGTATGGCGGACTGCTTGACAACCGTTCCTTCGGTGGTGTGCAGGTATCGCGTACGTTCTACGCTCGCGGGCAAACTGGCCAGCAGCTGCTGATTGGCGCATATCAGGCGTTGGAGCGGCAGGTGAAGGCCGGGACGGTTACCGAGCATTCGCGCCATGAGATGGTCGAGCTAATCCTGAAGGATGGCCACGCCAAAGGCATTATCGCCCGAGACATGACTACTGGGAAGCTCGAGGCACACACTGCCCACTGCGTGGTGCTTTGCACCGGCGGCTATGGCAACGTGTTCTTCCTGTCTACTAATGCCATGGGGTGCAACGCTACGGCGGCTTGGAGGGCCTACCGTAAGGGTGCGTACTTCGCTAATCCCTGCTACACGCAGATTCACCCGACTTGCATTCCGCAGCATGGCGATCAGCAGTCGAAGCTGACGTTGATGTCCGAGTCGCTCCGTAACGACGGCCGTATTTGGGTTCCGAAGAAGGCTGAAGACTGCGAAAAGGATCCGCGCGATATTCCCGAGGAAGATCGCGACTACTACCTGGAGCGCATCTATCCTTCCTTCGGTAACTTGGTGCCGCGTGACATTGCTTCGCGACAGGCCAAGAACATGTGTGACGAGGGTAGGGGAGTCGGTCCCGCGCTAGCCGAGGTCGGTCCCGACGGCGAAGAACGCATGGTGCGCCGTGGCGTGTACCTTGATTTCGCTGATGCAATCGAGCGCATGGGTAAGGACGCTGTTTCGGCCAAGTACGGCAACCTGTTCGAAATGTATGAGCGCATTACTGACGATGACCCGTACGAAGTGCCGATGCGTATTTACCCGGCCTCGCACTACACGATGGGTGGCTTGTGGGTTGACTACGATCTTCAGTCCACCATTCCCGGCCTCTACGTTGGTGGGGAAGCGAACTTCAGTGACCACGGCGCGAACCGGCTCGGTGCGTCTGCGCTAATGCAGGGGCTTTCCGACGGTTACTTCGTGCTGCCAAACACGGTCAATGACTACTTGGCTGACAAGTTGGCGGAGTCCGTGCTGGATCAGGACGACCCGGATGTGCAGGCCGCCCTCCAGAGTGCGCAGGAGCGGATAGACCGCTTCATGAGCATTGGCGGGTCGCGGTCAGTGGATTCCTTCCATAAGGAACTTGGCAGGATCATGTGGGACTACTGCGGCATGTACCGCACCCATGATGGTCTGTTGGGGGCAATCGAGAAGATTCGCGCTCTTAGGAAAGAGTTCTGGTCGAACGTGCGTGTGCCGGGTAAATCGATTGGCGATATGAACCAGTCGCTTGAGCGTGCCGGCCGTGTCGCCGACTTCTTGGAACTGGGCGAGCTGATGTGTATTGATGCTTTGCACCGCAATGAGTCTTGTGGTGGCCACTTCCGTGGCGAATCTCAGACTGAAGAGGGCGAGGCGTTGCGTGACGACAAGAACTACCTGTATGTGGCTGCGTGGGAATACACGGGTGAGGACAAACCTCCGGTCTTGCATAAGGAAGATCTGATCTATAACAACATCGAGCTGAAGCAGCGGAGTTACAAGTGAAAATTAAACTGCGTATCTGGCGCCAGGCTGGCCCTGAGGCTGATGGCGTAATGAAGGAATACGAGCTCGTTGGGGTGCAAGAAGATACGAGCTTTCTAGAGATGCTGGACATCTTGAACGAGGAGTTGTTTGCCAAGGGCGAGGACCCGGTAGCGTTCGACTCTGATTGCCGCGAAGGCATTTGCGGTATGTGTGGTTTGGTCATCAATGGTGTGCCGCACGGCAATGATGGTGCCTCCCCGAAGGGGAATACTCCTACTTGTCAGTTGCACATGCGTTCGTTCAAGGATGGCGACACGATCACGATCGAGCCGTGGCGGTCTAAGGCTTTCCCGGTCATTAAGGACCTGGTGGTAAATAGGAGCGCTTTGGATCGTATTATTCAGGCTGGCGGCTACATTTCCGTCAATACTGGTGCTGCTCCTGACGCGCACGCTACTCCGGTTCCTAAAGAGGATGCGGATCGCGCGTTCGAGGCTGCGAATTGCATTGGTTGCGGTGCTTGTGTGGCTGCTTGCCCGAACGGGTCGGCAATGTTGTTTACCTCTGCGAAGGTGACACATTTGGGCCTGTTGCCGCAGGGCAAGCCCGAGAACTTGATGCGTGTGAAGAACATGTTGTTGCAGCATGACGCCGAGGGCTTTGGCGGGTGCACTAACTTTGGTGAATGCGCTGCGGTCTGCCCGAAGCAGATTCCTTTGGAGACGATTTCGGTGTTGAATCGTCAGCTTGGGAAGGCTGTTCTCAAGGGCATGTAGTTTCCTTGGATTAGGGCCCTGGGAGGGAAACCTCTCAGGGCCCTTTTTGCTGCTCCCCTCTGAGTAAAGGAGTGAACGTACACTCCGTTTTGGGGCATGGATTCGTCTGTGGGGGAGTGAACGTACACTTAACTTCGCGCACGCCCTCGGAGCGCGTAGGATGAAAAGGTGACTGCTCAACCACTAATTCTTGGTATTGAATCGACTTGTGACGAGACAGGCGTAGCCCTAGTACGAGGCCGGGAACTTCTTGCCGACGTGACCGCGACAAGCATGGACCAGCATGCCCGCTACGGTGGCATTATTCCTGAAATTGCCTCGCGCGCTCACTTGGAGTCCTTCCTCCCAACGATGAAGGCGGCTCTTGATAAGGCCGGTGTCAGCCTCAGTGAGGTTGACGCAATCGCGTGCGCTGCAGGGCCTGGGCTGGTTGGTTCTCTGACTGTTGGTATTTCAGCGGCTAAGGCACTCGCGGCAAGTCTAGATAAGCCGCTATACGGCGTGAACCACGTAATTGGGCACCTGGCGGTTGATGAGCTCGTAGACGGGCCTTTCCCAGATCACTTCGTTGGACTGATAGTTTCGGGCGGGCACTCAAACTTGCTCGATGTTCGCAATATTGCGACTGACGTCCGAGAGCTGGGCGGTACGCTCGACGATGCTGCTGGTGAGGCGTTTGACAAGGTCGGGCGCATGCTGGGGACTCCCTATCCAGGTGGGCCGCATGTTGATCGTATGTCGCAGGCTGGTGATCGCAAGGCGATCCGTTTCCCACGTGGCCTTGCTTCCGCGAAAGACAAGGATGCGCACCGATACGACTTCAGTTTTTCCGGTCTGAAGACGGCAGTGGCTAGATACGTTGAAGGCATAAAGCAGTCTGGTAAAGAGGTTCCCGCCGAGGACGTGTGCGCTGGCTTTTCTGAGGCTGTCAATGATTCGTTGACTGCTAAAGCAGTGAGGGCGGCCAAGGACTTGGGGTGCTCCACGATCGTTGTGGGGGGCGGCTACTCTGCAAATTCGCGGCTGCGTGAGCTCCTCGCGGCGCGAGCCCAGAGCGCTGGCATCGAGGTTCGCTTACCTCCGCTGCGCTTCTGTACTGATAATGGTGCGCAGATCGCTGCTATTGGTAGTGCGTTGGTTCGCGAGGGCGTCGCCCCGTCCGATCCGGAATTCGGTCCTGATTCAGGACTGTCGCTGTCTGTGGCGCGCGTGTAACTGAAGCTTTTGGGATGATGCCGGCCCTAGGCGGGGCTGGCATTTTCCGTTTAAGAGGCTGAATCCTCGCGCCCGTTAGCGGAGTGTACGTTCACTCGGCCGAAGTGTACGTTCACTAAGAGTTGGGTATGAAAACCCGTCCGGAATTGGAGTGTACGTTCACTCCGTCGCGACTATGGCAACGTGTTTAGACTTGCCGTTCACCTGTGCTCTCGTCAGGAAAAGAGTCGCTGCACCATCCCCGGTGGCGCCCTTGAGCACCGACTTCCTGAATGCTGCGGGATCGATCTGCACTCCGCGCTTCTTCACTTCTAATTTGCCGATCCCGAGCCTCGCTAACTCCTTCTTGACCTTCTTCGCATTCAAGGGCAGCACCGTCTGCACCTCCCAAAAGTGACCATATTTTGCGGCCTCAGGGGAAGGCGAAGTTTCAGACGTAACGTAGGCGATTCCATCATGGAGGATGCCAGCCCCGGGCCAGGAGTGCGCCCACTGTGCTAAGCCGCCCGCCCTCAATACGGCGCTATCAACTTCACCTATCCAATGCATGATTCCGTCCGCGACAGGTGCGGCGGCCGCGGGAGCGGTTGGACCTTCGCCCTCAACCTGGAAAAGATGCCGCTGATCGCCCCTAAAAATAATGGCTGAGCGGCCTGCGCGTTCTCGCAAATCCCCAAACCATAAGCTTGCTTCTACGAGGCTACCGTCGACGCTGGCCCAGATGGCTTCCGCATCTGCGGGAACATCGGAGTACCTGATGCCTGGCGCAACTTTTACCGCCACGTTCGGGATCAGGGTTCGCCACGCGTACACTGCCGGTAACGGCGGAGACCACATTGCAGGATTTGCGATGCGACCGCGTGGGCCTCTTCGGGCGGGGTCAGCAAAAAGCGCGTCTACTCCCTCGGCCTTGAGTTTCCCGATATCGATTTTTGTGACGTCTGCGATCTGAATGTCCGCATCAGGCCATCGGGAAACATTGTTCTTGGCATAGGCTGCTGTTTTGGGATCTAACTCGATGCCAAGAACTTTCAGTGCCCGTTTCGAAAAGGCGATTGCTTCGGTTGCCAGGCCGCAGCCTAGATCGGCAATGTAGTGTACGTTCGCCTCGGACATTTTTTCGGCGTGCCATGTCGCAACGGCGGCGCGTGTGGCCTGTTCCATACCGTCTCGAGTGAAGAGCATTTTGTCGGCGTCTTCGCCCAATTTTGTTGCAGCTTGGCGGCGCAGTTCGCACTGGAGTGCCACTTCTGCGGCTATATCGGCCGGTATGCCCATCTTACGGAGCTTCATTCCGACCTCATGAGATGAGCGGTCGCTTCGGAAGGCTTCCTCGAGTAGGTTGAAGTGCGTACCACCTTGGGAAAAGGAAGATTTTTGAGGGCGAAGGCCAACTTTGGGGTGCATGCCTGAAGTCTAATGGGAATGCGGACGCGTCGGAAAGTTGGGCTGACAGAGAATCTTTGGCACTCAGGTTGTCAGAGTGCTAAGAGGGGGCTAACCTATTCTTGTACGTGAGGCGAGTAGCTAAACGCAGGTCACCTATTCGACCACCCGCGACGGAGGGTAGGCGGCCATTAGCAATCCCATTCGATCTATAGAAAGGGAGGTCCGCAGTGTCGGTCTCCATTAAGCCGCTCGAGGACCGTGTTCTGGTCCAGCAGGTTGAAGCTGAGAAGAAGACGGCGTCTGGCCTAGTCATTCCGGATAACGCTAAGGAAAAGCCGCAAGAGGGAACTGTTTTGGCAGTAGGCCCGGGACGCGTTGATGACTCTGGTAAGCGGGTTCCGCTGGACGTTGCCGAGGGCGACGTAGTCATTTACTCAAAGTACGGCGGCACCGAGGTGAAGTATGACGGGCAGGAGTACCTGTTGCTGAATGCTCGCGATATTTTGGCCAAGGTTGATCGCTAATATAGCTTTCTGAGGTAGCGGCTGGCAGTTAATTGCCAGCCGCTATTTTTCTGCACGGATGTGTCATTGTGGGGGCGTATTCCGTCTAAGGGGAGTGAACGTACACTCGGTTCTGGCGTTGTCGAAAAGTGAACGTACACTCCAAAGAGGGCATGAAAAAGGGGAGTGTCCGCGCCGGATCACTCCCCTAGGAACTTGCTGTTCGCAGTCGCCTAAGCGCTCTTGCGAGCCTTGTGGATTTGCGCCCTGCGCTCTTCCTCAGTCATGCCGCCCCATACTCCGTAGGGCTCATGAGCCTTCAACGCATACTCGCGGCACTTGTCGATTACTGGGCAGGTTGCGCAAATGGCTTTTGCCGCTTCTGCTCGACGCCTGCGTGTTCCCCCGCGTTCGCCCTCGGGGTGAAAGAAAAGTTCAGTGTCTAGGTCGCGGCAGGCGCCTTCGTACTGCCATTCCCACAGGTCCATGCTGGGCCCGGGAAGTCGCGATACATCAGTCATCCGCATCTCCTTAGCAGTTGCGTAGGCTTCATGGGAAACCTAAAATCTGATTAGCCAGATGTCTTATACAGAAGTGTTTCAGCTGAATCTTAGAGTTTCCTGAACGTAGTCCGAAGATAGGGCTAACAATTTGGCAACAGCGGGTAGACTGCGTAGTTACGAGGCGTTGACGCTGTGGCGAAACTCGCACAATCGTGAATTATTTTTGCAGCGCACAGATCTTACATGATAAAAATCCCACCCGCGGGACTTAATCCTCATCCAGATGGGCGATAACATTGCAATGTGAGCCACGATATGCAAAATCCAGTTGTTCTTACAGGTCTTACCTACGATGACGTTCTGCTTCTGCCGCGAACCACGAACGTCGTCCCCTCCGATGTGAATACGGAGGCGGTGTTAACTAAGAAAATCAAGCTGCGTATGCCTCTTATATCTGCGGCAATGGATACGGTGACTGAAGCTCGAATGGCGATCGCCATGGCTCGCCAAGGCGGCATTGGCATTTTGCACCGCAACCTTTCTATCGAGGAGCAGGCCCATCAGGTCCGGCAGGTAAAGCGGTCAGAGTCGGGAATGGTATCCGACCCGGTGACGGTCCACCCGACGGCCACTATCGATGAGCTCGACAAGCTCTGTGGGCACTACCGCGTGTCTGGATTGCCCGTAGTTGACGAGGACGACACCCTGCTCGGCATCATTACGAACCGCGACCTGCGTTTTATCCCCTCGTCGAAGTGGTCCCAGATGACGGTACAGGAAGCCATGACTCCGATGCCGCTGATCACTGGCAAGGTAGGTATCTCGCGTGAAGAAGCCAAGCAGTTGCTGGCGCAGCATCGTATTGAGAAGCTTCCCATCCTTGACGAGGACGGGCACCTGGCCGGTCTGATTACGGTCAAGGACTTTGTGAAAACCGAGAAGTATCCGAATGCCACTAAGGATTCGGAAGGGCGCCTGCTAGTTGGTGCCGCTCTAGGCTATTGGGGAGACACCTGGGAGCGCGCTGAGGCGCTAGCTGAAGCCGGTGTTGACGTGCTCGTTGTCGATACTGCCAATGGTGCTGCGGATCTGGCATGCAAGATGATCTCGCGACTGAAGTCCGACGAGCGCTTTGCGAACATTGAGATTATTGGCGGAAATGTTGCTACTGAAGAGGGCGCACAGGCGCTCATTGATGCTGGCGTTGACGCGGTCAAGGTCGGCGTTGGGCCGGGGTCGATTTGTACCACCCGCGTTGTTGCCGGTGTGGGTGTTCCTCAGGTGACGGCGATTATTGAGGCTGCGAAGGCTTGTAGGCCTGCTGGCGTTCCGCTAATTGCTGATGGCGGTTTGCAATACTCTGGTGATATTGCGAAGGCGCTGGCTGCGGGTGCGGACACGGTCATGCTGGGTTCCTTGCTGGCTGGCTGTGAGGAATCGCCGGGTGAGCTCGTGTTCATGAACGGTAAGCAGTACAAGCACTACCGCGGCATGGGTTCGCTTGGTGCGATGAGTTCGCGTGGGCGGAAGTCCTACTCTAAGGATCGCTACTTCCAGGCCGATGTCACATCTGATGACAAGATCGTTCCTGAGGGCATTGAGGGGCAGGTGCCATATTCCGGTTCCTTGGCAGCGGTTGTTTACCAGTTGCTGGGCGGTTTGCACCAGTCGATGTTCTACGTCGGCGCTCCTGATCTACCTACTTTGAAGGACCGTGGGCAGTTTGTGCAGATTACTGCTGCTGGTCTTCGTGAGTCCCATCCACACGACGTGCAGATGACTGTTGAGGCACCGAACTACCACGGCCAGTCGCACAAGTAAGGGCTGCCATAGTGGCGGTTCGAGGGCGAAGATAGGCGAGCCCGGCTGCCGCTACGGGAGTGCCCACTAGTAGAGAAGTGGTGCACGCCCACAAAATTCATTAAGTGTACGTTCACTCCTAACGCCCGTTAGGAGTGAACGTACACTTAATCTTGTACTTGGAAAGGGAGCAGGAGTGGACTCACAGCAGGTTTGGCAGCAAACCCCGTTAGTTGGTTTTGACACGGAGACGACTGGAACTGATCCGCGCAGCGAACGCATAATAAGCGCCTCTTTGGTGCTCCGGAATTCGCCCTCGGCAGGGGAAGACCAGCATGTGCGATCCTGGCTGATCGACCCTGGGGTGGAAATCCCCGCTGCCTCGACCGCCGTACATGGGATGAGCACGGAGTATGTTCGTGTAAACGGAACTGATCCTGTAGACACGTTGCCGCAGATAGCGAATGCGTTGGTGCAGGCAGTGAATGATGGTGCTGTGATCGTCATCTTCAACGCCTCATATGATCTGACTATTTTGGAGAGCGAGCTTGCTCGCCACGGGCTGGCAACGCTGCGGGATCTGCTTGAAGGTAAGGCCGCACCCGTTTTCGACCCCCTTGTTTTGGATCGGGCTTTTGTGCCGCGGCGGCGTGGTAAGCGGCGGTTGTCGGACCTGTTATCCCATTACGGCGTGGAGTTGCCGGAAGGCTTGCACGATGCGTTTGTGGACGCGAGCGCAACCCTTGATCTGGTTGCGGCTATGCTGCAAAAACATGCGCAGTTCGATGAGCTATTGCCCAATCAGATAAATGAGTTGCAAAGGCGAGCGCACGCTATCTGGGCGGAGGATTTCGAAGGGTTCTTGCGAGGCCGACGCGGTTCGGATGTGCACATTGACCGTGCTTGGCCACTAGTAGAGGGAATGGGCCAGTGGTAAGAAGAATTGGTTGGACGTTGTGGTCTGTTGTGCTCATTGTCGTGTTGGTTGGGCTGAGCTACTACGTTTATGGGATTTCTACGGGTCAGTTCGACGGAGGTCACCAGGGCAAGTCAGCGAGCGGGAGTGCTCAGGCCGATGCGTCGGATCCCGATGACGTGAAGGTGCCTGAGGGGGCAGATACTTCTGTCGGGGCCTTGTTGGGGATGCCTCGTTCTGAGCCTGCGGATTTCGCCGTGGGGAAGTCGTTGGTTTTCCGCACCGAATCAGGTAATGCGGTATGCGCTTTTTCTGATGAGAAGGGGGCGTTGGGTACGGATCTGATCCTGCCTTTCAAGGGCGAGGACGGATCGGGTGCGGCGGCTCCGAGCGTGCAGTGTGGGCTTGTGCGAGCCGTGGATTTACATCCGGAGGATCAGAAGACCTGTAAGGCGGGTTATCGCAGCGGAGATACTTTGGCAGTCTGGCCGGGGGGTCGTGGTGCCGGTGCTTGCGTCGAGGACGGACAGCCGCTTCGTTTCGACGCTGAGGTTGAGGACAATCCGAATCCGGACCAGCGGATGAAGCTGCAGCCGCTTGAATATGGCAAGCGCATTCAGCGCAATGGTTGGGCTTGTGGTGACGATGGGGAAACGTTGACGTGTGCGGAGTTGACGACTGGGCGTGGCTTCCAGGTCGAGACTGACACATACAGGTTGTTAGACGCAGTGAAGTAGCCTCTGCCGACCCACATTGTTTAGTGAACGTACACTCCGCGCCAGACGCGGAGTGTACGTTCACTATTTTAGGTTTCCACAGTTCGATTGGCGGCGTTTATCCACAGCAACTCAAAAAGAAGGCTGCTCTTCGCCCTCATTAGCGCCACACTTCGAATATGTTCGCTCAACCCAGACGATATAGATACAAGATTCGCGAGAGGGCCTGGTTAAGCTTGCACCCGCGTACAAGTGCGCAAAAGACAAGTCCCGCCCTCGTTAGAGTTAGTCCAAACGCTTCCATAAGAGTCCAAGAAGTAGGTGCCAGAGCCTCAGACGTTGAGTTTCTCCGTTTCGCTCGGATACTGGCCAGCACTGACCGATGTGGCGGGGGAGTAGCATGCATGGAATCGGCTGCGGCACTCCACAATATTCCATGTAAGGCAACATCCCCGGACGTTCACCTATTGATCGACAGAGGCTGTAGGAAGCGGCTTGCCCTTCCCAGGATTGATGTGGGAAATACCCACTTACCTGCAGCTCAGATCATTAGACACGAATGGGTCGTGGCTCCTGAAGTGGAAGATGTCGAGGGCGTCCTGGTCACCTCTGTACGTCAAACCATTCTGGATATGCTCCGTCTTGCTCCCCCTGCCGATGGCGTCACGTTCGGCTGTATGGCGCTGCGTAAGCTGGTTGGATTTGATCGGAATAATCCTGAGGTAGCGATGGAGCGAGCAAAATCTATAAAAGCTGGAATCTTGAAGCGGCTGAAAGATGAATACCCGCATGACAGGAGATTTCGGCAAGCAATAAGGCTGCTTGCACTTCTTACTCCGGCTGTCGATTCTGTGTTCGAAGCGACAATGGTGTGGGTGTGCCATTTGGCCGGCCTACCTGCTGCTACGTTGCAGTACAAGCTTCGGACCGCTAGAACAACACGGTATCTAGATGCCTATTATCCTGCGGTGGGGTTGGTGCTGGAATTTGATGGTCTCTGCAAATTAGGGTTTTCGTTCGAGCAAGAACTGCGTGAACGAAGGCGACAACAGGTGCGTGACCTTGAATTAGAGGCCTGTGGTTTGCGCGTTGTGCACGTTCAGTGGGCGGAACTCGAAGAGTTGGGAGAGCTCGTTAGCAGGCTGAAACAGATGTTTGTGCGGCTTGGCGGAATGCTCCTACGCGCGCGGGAGTGGATAACCTACAGGATGAAATCCTGGGAACCACGCGGGTCGACGGGTTGGTATTAATCGTCGCAGGAAAACGACAGTGCTAGTAGCGTTCTGGGCAGCGGCGCCCTCCTGCGGCAGTAGTGAACGTACACTCCAAAGTTGGTGGAATCATCCATACTGCCCAATTAGTGGTTCAATCAAGCCTTAGGCCTATTCGTCCTACCCCATAATGGAAAAATAGGAGACAATAGAGGCGCGAATCACAACAATGCGTGCAGTGCTTTTCGTCAATGGAGGATGAATGGATAGTGAACGTACACTTGCTGATCTTAGGGGCAAATTCCGGAACGAAGACGGTAGCCCCATAAAAGTTGGCGTTCTTACCTCGGGCGGTGATGCTCCAGGCATGAACGCGGCTGTACGTTCGGTGGCTCGAACTGCTATTGCTCTTGGTGCTCAACCATTCGCCATCCTGGACGGTTGGGCTGGTGCCGTAAAGGGCGGCTCCCAAATTCGCCCTCTTCAATGGGGTGATGTTTCCTCTATCCTGAATCGAGGCGGCACAGTCATAGGCACTGCACGTTCACCCGAATTCCGGGAACGGGCCGGCATGAAAAAAGCGGCGAAGCATATGCTCGAAAATGGGATCGACCGCCTGATCGTGATAGGCGGGGACGGCTCCCTGTCAGGCACTGACGAATTCCGCTCAGAGTGGCCTTCTATGGTCAAGGAGCTCGCCAATGAGGGCGAAATCGACCCTGAAGTGGCTAAACGCCATCCAAGCTTAGGTATAGCCGGCATTGTCGGTTCCATTGATAATGACCTTGTTGGCTCTGACATGACAGTCGGAACGGATTCCGCGCTGCACAGAATATTGTCCGCGATTGACGAGATTTCGTCGACGGCTGCCTCCCACCAACGCACCTTCGTGTTGGAAGTTATGGGCAGGCATTGCGGGTATCTTCCTCTCATGGCGGCGGTTGCGGGCGGATGCGATTACGTTTTTATCCCGGAACAGCCTCCTGCCCCGGGGTGGGAGCAGGAAATGATCGATGCTCTCGAGGCCGGTCGTGCCGCTGGTCGTCGCGAATCCATAATTCTTGTGGCAGAGGGCGCAGTAGATAGCGAAGGGCAGCAGATCACTGCGCGTAGAGTTGCCGATGCCGTTGAAAAGTACTCTGGCCAGCAGGCACGTATTACTATTCTGGGGCACACGCAGAGGGGCGGTACGCCCTCGGCTTATGATCGGTGGATGCCTACGGCCCTTGGGTATGCGGCTGCAGTGGAAGTATTAAAGGCTACGGCTGATTCGGAACCTTATATTTTGGGGACTCGCAAGAACCGTATTGCGCGTCTACCTTTGATGAAATCTGTCGCGGATACGAGGGCGGTCAAGAAGCTCACGGCGGACCACAATTACGATGAGGCGGTTCGAGCGCGCGGTCGTTCTTTCGTCAACATGCTGGCCTTGAATAGGGTACTTTCGTGCCCACCGAAGGTGGCTCCTTCGCAGAGGGCGGCTACTCCCCGTAAGCGGGTGGCGATCATGCACGTGGGGGGACTTGCGCCGGGTATGAACACGGCAGCCCGAGCGGCCGTTCGAATTGGCATTGACAAGGGTTTCGAGATGCTCGGCGTGCACGGCTCTTTCAAAGGCCTTATGGATTCAAAGATTTACCCTCTGGCCTGGAGTGATGTTGAAGGCTGGGGCTTCAATGGGGGAGCGGAGCTGGGTACCCGGCGCCATGTTCCCGAGGTCGACGAACTTTACGCCGTAGGACGTGCCATCGAGAACAACCACTTGGACGCCCTCGTGATAGTGGGTGGGCTTAACGCCTATCTAGCGGTCTACCGTATGGTCGAGGAGGCCAGTAGGTACCCTGCCTTCCGGATTCCAATTGTTCTTGTCCCGGCAACCATCGATAACAACTTGCCGGGGTCGGAACTGTCGATCGGCACTGACACTGCGTTGAACAATGCGGTGTGGGCGCTGGATAGGGTGAAGGAGTCTGCCGCGGCGTCTAAGCGGTGTTTTGTTGCCGAGACGATGGGTCGTTACTGCGGGTATTTGGCTCTTATGGCTGGTATTGCCACGGGGGCTGAGCGAGTTTATCTGAATGAGGAGACTGTTACCCTAGCTGACATTGAAGAGGACGCACAGTTGATGCGCCGCTCTTTTGAGGAGGGGCGGCGGCTGTTCCTAGCGGTCAGGAATGAGCAGGCTTCTGGCCTGTACAACTTGGAGTTCCTTGAGCGCGTGTTTGAGCAGGAAGGTCAGGGCCTTTATGACGTACGTGCCAGTGCTATCGGGCACCTCCAGCAGGGAGGATCACCGACGCCGTTTGACAGGTTGCTGGCTTCGCGGCTTACGGCTCGTGCCATGGCTGAGTTGGAAGACCAGTTCAGAGAGGGACGCGCAAAGGCTGTGTATGTTGGCGAATCTGAGGATGATGCTGTTATCTTCCCGGTGGAACGTATGATGGATCAACTCGATTTGGCCCATAGGCGCCCTTATGAGCAGTGGTGGCTCCAGTTCTTGCCAATGGTGCCCGTGGTGAGTTTAGAAGAGGACGAGTCTGCTGTTCCGCCGATGCCAGCAATCGGGCCTGAAGGCCTGGGGCAAGCAAAGTAAGGTAGCGTCGAAGAGGGAGGGGCGGTTGCTTGCAGCTGTGCCCCCTTCACCGTCGCGCAGGGTGAACGTACACTTAATTTCGTTGTCGCCTACTAGAACGTACACTTGGGTATGTAATGGAAAGGAACGGACATGAGTGACCATGTAAGACCGATTGATCCAACTCAACTTGCGTCCTGGGGCGAACTTCAGGAACTGAAGAATAATTTCCAGCCTGACCTGTGTGAATGGTTTGAAGAGGAACCTGATAGGGTCGCCGATTTGACGATTGATGCCGCTGATTTGCGTGTAGATCTGTCAAAAAACTTAGTGACGCGTCCGGTGTTCGAGGCGCTTCTGCAGCTTGCGGATGAAGTGAACGTACACTCCATCCGCGAGGCGATGTTCACTGGCGAGCATATTAACACCAGCGAAGACCGAGCGGTCCTACACACGGCGCTCCGTCGCCCGCCCTCGGACGAACTAAATGTGGACGGCCAAAACGTCAGTGAAGATGTGGCCGCCGTCCTCAAAAAGATTTACGCTTTCGCAGACAAAGTCCGATCCGGCGAATGGGTAGGCGTAACCGGAAAGCCTGTTCGCACTGTGGTGAACATTGGGATCGGCGGATCTGATCTTGGTCCGGTCATGGCGTATGAGGCGCTGCGTCCCTACTGCCAGGACGGTCTGGAGTGCCGCTACATTTCTAATATCGATCCTACGGATGTTGGTGAGACAACCGCAGATCTCGACCCCGAGACCACCCTGTTCATCATTGCGTCTAAGACATTTACTACTTTGGAAACTCTCACTAATGCGAATGCCGCGAAGCGGTGGCTGCTCGCTTCACTAGTGGACGCTGGTGCGATTGAAGATACCGAGGACGGGCGTGCTCAAGCTGTTGCTAAGCACTTCGTCGCCGTGTCTACCGCCTTGGATAAGGTTGCGGACTTCGGCATCGATCCTGCGAATGCGTTTGGCTTCTGGAATTGGGTTGGAGGACGTTATTCGGTCGATTCTGCGGTGGGAACTTCTTTGGCAATCGCGATTGGCCCTGATGGGTTTGCTGATCTCTTGGAAGGCTTCCACGCGATGGATGAGCACTTTGCCACTGCTCCGGCTGGCAAGAATGTTCCGCTACTAATGGGGTTGTTGAACGTTTGGTACCGGAATTTCTTGGGTGCTTCGACGCACGCTGTTCTGCCGTATTCGCAGTATTTGCACCGTTTCCCTGCATATTTGCAGCAGTTGACTATGGAATCGAATGGGAAGAGTGTTCGTCGTGATGGTTCGGCGGTAACCACTCTGACTGGTGAAGTTTTCTGGGGGGAGCCTGGAACGAATGGCCAGCATGCGTTTTACCAGTTGATTCATCAGGGGACTGAGCTTATTCCTGCTGATTTTATTGCCTTTGCTAACCCGACTTGGCCGCTCAAAGCGGCAGATGGTACTGATCAGCATGAGTTGTTCTTGTCGAACTTTTTTGCGCAGACCAAAGCGTTAGCTTTTGGCAAGACGGCCGATGAGGTTAGGGCCGAGGGTACACCCGAGGACATTGTCCCAGCCAGGGTTTTTGAGGGGAATCGTCCCACTACTTCGATTATGGCCCCCGAACTGACTCCTCGCGTTTTGGGGGAGTTAATCGCTCTGTACGAGCACATTACTTTCGTCGAGGGCGTCGTGTGGGGAATTAACTCGTTCGATCAGTGGGGCGTCGAATTAGGCAAGGTGCTGGCAAAGCAGATTATGCCTGCGGTAGCCGGTGACGAGGCAGCCTTATCGGAACAGGATGCTTCTACTAAGTCTTTGGTGCAGTATTACTTGGATCAGAGGCGGTAGCTTCAATTCTTAGTACCTGAAACGAGGGCGGGGCAGGGGCTCTCGCCCTCGTTTCAGTGAACGTACACTCCAGAAATAGTGAACGTACACTCAAAATTCGTGAAAATATTGGGCTCGGCGCTCCTACTACGCCGAGCCCATACGCCTCTTCTAGACGGCTAGTCGATAGCTACTTCGTACTTCATAGTGTGCGATTTGCCTGGCTTCAGTCGGAGCGCATCATCAAGCGCGTTTGCTGCCTCCACACAAACAAAGTTCCTCCACTCGGAACCCTTAATGTCAGCAAACTCCTTTGCGCGTTTGCCGCCAGGATTCCAGATAACTATGTTCGAAGCACCATCAGTGCGAATTTGCAGTTGCGACGTGCCGTCTTTCACCGTCACCGGGCCGGAACCAAGGTAGATGCGATCCATTTCGCCCCCGAATCGAATCTCGGACTTGCTGGACCTAGTGCCTTCCTTCCCGGGAACCTTATCTACATATTTCACTTTCTGTAGGCCGTCGATACGAATCTTCTCAATATCGGACACCTTCAGGTATGTGTGCAGAGCATTCTCGAAATCCACCGCTTTCTTACCTTCATTGGTAACAGTCAGCTGTAGCCGCAACTTGTTTCCAAACGACACCTCATAGGTGGCAGAAAGGTCGGCCCAAAGGCCATTTTCGGTTGCCAACGCTCCCTTGGGAAGCGCCCACTTGGCAATCACCCTTCCTCCGTCTTGGTGCTGGCCCACAAACTGCCAGCTTTGGGATCGTGCAAGACCATGTTTAGGCGTCTGTTTGCCATCGACGCCATTACCGAACCAGGGCAGACAGATAGGCACGCCGCCGCGGGTAGGATCGCCGTGTTTAGGCGCCTTACTGGATAGCCAGAGCCGTTCAGTACCGTCCGGCTTCCAAGAAGTAACTTGTGCGCCGAAGTCGTAGGCGGCGCCGTGGGCATTCTTCCCATCAAATTTCCGCGTCACCGTCGCGGCGTCGGCATCGGGGTTTAGCTCAGCGACTTTCGCTTTGAAGTCGGCCTCTTCCCGCGACCTCTTCGGCTCTTTCTCTGCCTTTTCGTTCTCGTAGTCCTCGAGCTGCTCGGAGTCCATCGTCGCAAGAATCCTTGCTCGTTCGGCCTCGACATCGTAGGTGGGTTTGGGCCATTGCGGATTCATGTCGGCTAGAGTGCGCGAAATAATTTCGGTTATTGCATGCCGCGCATACCACTTGTGGTCTGCGGGGATGATGTACCAGGGCGCGTTGTCAGTGTCCGAGTTCTGCAGTATTTCCTCGTAGGCTGACTGGTATTCAAACCAATCGGCCCTGGTGTCAATGTCGCTAGGCGAGTATTTCCACTGTTTGTCGGGGCGGTCAACTCGTTCAAGAAGGCGTTCGGCCTGCTCTTTGTAGCTCACTAAGAGGGCGAACTTTACGACCGTAATGTTCTTCTCGCCTAGGGCTTTTTCCCACCTATTTATCTTGTCTAGGCGCTTTTCTAGGTTGCCTCCCTTGAGCTTGTTTTGCACGTAGGGGACCAGCACGTCCTCGTAGTGGGAGCGGTCAAAGAAGCCGATGTAACCCGGCTTTGGAAGTGCCTTTTCGATGCGCCAGAGAAAGTCATGTTTGGCTTCGGTTGGGGTAGGTTTCTTGAATGCTGTCATGGACACGCCTTGCGGGTCGACCATAGCCAGGACGTGGCGGGCGACCCCACCTTTTCCGGCGGTGTCCAGGCCCTGTACGACTACTAGCAGGCTCTGGTCTGATTCGCCCGCATTGGCCTGCGCCCAGAGTCGTTCCTGCAGCTCAGCCATGATTTCTCCGCGTTTGGCTGTTTGTTCTATTGCTGCTTCTTTGCCGAGGTCCCACCCGGGAGTTGAATCGCGTTCGAAACGGGCTATGGGTACGTTTGCCCGGGCTCGTAGTAACTTTCTGGGGTCGTCAGTCCATCCATCTAGTGCATTACCCTTGCCACCTTTGGCAGAGGGCGAAGTGTCGGTTTTAGTCATGGTTCCACCTTTCTGGTGATCCCACTCTACTTGGTGGCATACAGGGGCGCATCACTGGTGTATGTGGTGCGAGAGAGTCTGTTTTTAAGTGTACGTTCACTATCTGTCGGTTGGGGCGCAGATGCGTTGCGGGCGGGGGGAGGGAGAGAGAAGGAGGGGGTAGCGAGTGCGGAGTGTACGTTCACTATTTCGGGACAGAAAGTGAGCCAATTGGCAATTGTGGGACTTATGCCGAAGAAAAAAGATAGTGACGGATCTATCCTTTAACTACGGCGTAACGCCAGGGCGGATGCATCGCCCGATCCACGAAGGAGTTTGAGATATGGCACAGACGAAAAAACCGGTAGTTGTCACTGTTACGGGAGCGGCCGGCAATATTGGTTATGCAACCTTGTTCCGCATTGCCGCGGGTGACATGCTTGGCGCGGACCAGCCTGTAATCATCAACATGCTAGAGATTCCGCAGGCGGTCAAGGCTGCCGAGGGTACTGCAATGGAGCTACGTGACGCAGCGTTCCCGACCCTCGCCGGTTTGAATGTTTATGATGACGCGAACAAGGCATTTGAGGGATGTAACTACGCTCTGCTGATTGGTGCACGTCCTCGTTCTAAGGGTATGGAGCGCGCTGACCTACTCGAGGCCAACGGTGGAATCTTTGGCCCGCAGGGTAAAGCGATCAACGACCATGCCGCTGATGATGTGCGCGTGCTGGTCGTTGGTAACCCTGCAAATACGAATGCTTACATTGCTGCGGCATCAGCTCCGGACGTACCTGCGGAGCGCTTCACCGCCATGATGCGTCTCGACCACAATCGTGCAATTAGCCAGCTAGCCGAGAAGACGGAGGCGGCAGTTGCAGATATTAAGAAGGTAGTGGTTTGGGGTAACCACTCCGCTGACCAGTACCCGGATATTTCTTTTGCTACAGTCGGCGATAAGGCGGCTTCTGAACTGGTTGATGAAGAATGGTTGGATTCCTACTTCGTTCCGACTGTCGCCAAGCGCGGCGCTGCCATTATTGAGGCGCGGGGTGCCTCCTCTGCGGCCTCTGCCGGTTCTGCGGCTATTGACCACATGCGTTCGTGGGCTTTGGGTACTCCCGAGGGCGACTGGGTTTCTGTGGCGCTTCCTTCCAAGGGGCAGTACGACATTCCTGAGGGCCTTGTTTATGGCGTGCCTTGTACTTCTGATGGTGGCGACTGGAAGGTCGTTGAGGGACTTGATCTGAATGCGAAGCAGAAGGAGCAATTGAAGAAGAATGCTGAGGCTGCGCAGGCAGAAATCGAAACCGTGAAGAAGGCTGGAATTTTGTAGTCTGCTTTCTTAGTGACCCCGGCAGAGTAGCATCCGCCGGGGTTATTTTTATTTCCAACGGAGTGTACGTTCACTATTTGCGCGGAGTGTACGTTCACTACAGACGCCGGGAATGCCGGCGGCGGTACCCCTTCCAATAAGTAGGGGACTGTGAAGAGGGGCAGGTGTTTCTGCTGGTAGAACAGGGATTGATTGGAATCGCGCCCTCGCACGTGACATCCGGCACTGTGCTAATTCGGCGATATGCCCGAGTGGCACCATTCCTTTGGGATAAAATAGGCCCGCAAAGGGCAACTAGGAAAACGATGGCGTTTCCTCCCAGAAGCATGTGTGCAAAGGAGCATGAATGCGTAGATTAGTAGCGTTAGCCGGTGTGGCTGCACTTTCCCTAACCTTGTCTGCCTGTGGTGGCAGCGGTGGGGACGCGAAGTCGTCCGGCGGCAACAATAGTGACGCATCCCAGGTTGATGTTGTCAGTTGGTGGTCGGCTGGATCCGAAAAGGAAGGCCTAGCTGCTCTGCAGAAGGTTCTAGAGAAGCAACACCCTGAGACGAGTTTCCAAAATCAGGCAGTCTCTGGTGGCGGCGGCGATCAGGCAAAGCAGAAATTGCAGGCGGACCTTGCGGCAAAGAATCCGCCAGATTCATACCAGGCGCACGCGGGTGCTGAGCTCAGCGAGGACATTAAAGCTGGTTACCTAGAGGATTTGTCTGGCACCTACGACAAGCTAAAGCTTCGGGAGGCTTTCCCGAAGGACCTCATTGATCGTCTGTCGGTTGATGGCAAGATCTATTCCATCCCTTCAAATATTCACCGGGCGAATGTGACTTGGGTTTCTAAGGCCGCCTTGGATAAGGCTGGCATCGATCCGTCAAAGGCCCCGGCAGATATTGATGCGTGGATAGCCGACATGGAGAAGCTCCAGAAGGCCGGCGTGAAGTATCCGATGGCAGTAGGCAATTCGACCTGGCAGCTTCACCTGCTGGAAACCATCATGATCGCGGATCTGGGGGCTGACGGCTACCAGAATCTGATGGATGGCAAGGGAGACTGGCGGTCCGCCGAGGTTGCGAAGGCTTTCGAACATTACGCGAAGATTATGAAGTTCGCTGACCCATCGTTGCTCAACGAGGACTGGGAGCCGGCAATGAAGGGCGTAATCAACAATGATGGCACCCAGGCCTACACGGTTATGGGCGACTGGACTCCGCCTGCGTTCGAAGCGGCTGGAAAGAAGTTGAACCAGGACTACTTTGCTTGGCCGGTGCCGGGTACCCAGGGCGTCTTCGATTTCCTAGCCGATTCTTTCACTAAGCCGGTGGGCGCTAAGCATGCGGGCGGTACAGACGCGTGGTTGGATACGATTTCTTCAAAGGAAGGCCAGATCGCTTTCAACTCCGTAAAGGGCTCGATCCCGGCTCGTTCTGATTTGACCGAGGACGAGAAGGACAAGTTCAGCGAGTACCAGAAGACGGCGATGAAGTCGTTTAGCGAGGACAAGATTGTCTCTTCTGTTGCGCACGGCGCTGCATTGCCGCTGAAGGTAACTGAATCTATGAAGAAGGAAGCTTTGGGCAAGTTCACTGCTGGGAACTTTGATGCCAAGCAGCTTCAGGAGCAGTTCGCAAAGTCAGCAGAAACTAAGTAATTTGCTGTCTCGGGTGGGGGCGGCAAGCCCCCACCCCAATTATTTCGAGGAATAGCCGTGTCATCTTCACAAGTGAAATTGCGTAAGCGGAAACGTTCTGTTGGAGGAATAAAGCAGTGGGGGCCGGCCCTGCTACTTATCAGCCCTTCGTTGGTGTTGGTTGGTTTCTTTGTTTACGGCCTTATTGGAACGAACATCTATACGTCCATGTTGGACAATCACACTGCCGGCCAGCTCAATGGGGCGGAACCTGTGCATTTTGTCGGGCTGGATAATTTTATTGCTCTATTCAAGAACCAGGATTTTTTGTGGTCATTTAGGAACCTGATAATTTTCACGGTAGTTTTCTTACTGGGCACGCTTATCTTGGGTTTCCTGTGGGCATGGCTGTTGGAGCGCCCTCTAAAGGGCGATGGCATTTTCCGATCTGTCTACATGTTCCCTATGGCCGTGTCGTTCATTGCTTCTGGCGTTGTGTGGCGGTGGCTGCTTAATTCGGGGCAGGGGGCTGATGCCTCTGGGCTGAATAGGCTATTCCAGTCGCTCGGGCTTGGATTTTTGCAGAATAGTTGGATCGCATCCCAAAAGTGGGCGATTATAGCTATTGCGGTTCCCGCGATTTGGCAGTTGTCGGGCTACATTATGGCGCTATTTTTAGCTGGCTTTCGTGGCATCCCAGACGAGCTCAGGGAGGCAGCCCGGATTGATGGAGCCAACGAGTGGCAACTGTATAAGAACATTATTTTCCCTCAGCTGACACCGGTCGCGTTGTCTGCGGTGATCATTATTGGGCACATGTCCCTCAAGTCGTTTGACCTGATTATGGCGATTGCTGACAAGAATTGGTATCAGACTTTCGTGCCCGCGATTGACATGTATAACGCGATGACGGTGAATGATCATTCGCGAGCCGCGGCTATCGGTACGGTCCTTCTCCTGGTGGTAGCTGCGCTGGTCATACCGTATTTGATCCATGATGCGAAGGGGCAGAACAAACGATGAGTGCCAAATTAGAGGCTAAGAGGGTTGTCAGCCACACGCCGAGGGCGAAGCATACTTCGGTGTTCGCTTCAGCTTTGCGGTATTTTTTGCTGCTAATGATCCTCTGCATAGTGCTATTGCCCGTCTATGTCTTGTTCATTACTTCGTTTAAGAGCGGTGCCGAAGTTAATCCTTCTACTGCTTGGTCGCTGCCTTCAGAGTGGAAGTTCGACAATTGGATCCGGGCGTGGGATGCGCTGAAGGGCGGTATCGTACGCTCTTTGATATTGGTGATTCCGTCTTCGATAATTTCTGCGATTTTAGGGTCAATGAACGGATTCGTGCTTAGCAGGTGGAAGTTTCCAGGCTCGAATATTGTTTTCACGCTAATTTTGTTTGGGATGTTCATCCCTTACCAAGCGGTGATGATCCCTCTGATGAAATTGGTAGTCAGTGCGGGGCAATCATTGGGGGTTACTCCATTTGGTATTCCGGCACTGATGCTGTTGCACATTGTTTACGGTATTCCGATTTGTACGCTCATATTCCGTAATTACTACGAATCCGTTCCAGAGGAATTAGTCGAGGCCGCGCGCGTCGACGGGGCGGGGATGCTGCGTACTTACGGGTCTGTAGTACTACCGATTTCAATCACCTCATTCGTTGTGGTGATTATTTGGCAGTTTACTCAGGCTTGGAATGACTTCCTGTTTGCGTTGTTCTTTGGTGGTTCCGCTCAGACGGGCCCTGTGACGTTAGCGTTGAACGAATTGGCGCACGGCTCAATTATGGCTGACTATGGAGGTTCGATGGCAGGCGCTTTGATAGCTTCTGCGCCGACGCTGATCGTTTATATTTTCTTGGGTAAGTATTTCGTTTCGGGAATGATGTCCGGATCGGTTAAGGGATAGGCAATAGCCCAAGTAGCTCGTGCCGCTAGCTCCTGTTTCCAATATTTGGTGTGGAAAAAGGTAGGCTAGCGGCATGATGCTTGAATCTGTCGGAAGCGAAGATTTCGTACTTACTATTTCTTGCCAAGATCGTCCTGGCATTGTGCATGAGGTTACTGGGGCCATTGCGCGCGCGGGTGGAAACGTAGTGCAGTCTCAGCAGTTTGGAGATCCGGATACCGGCTTATTTTTTATGCGGGTAGAAATCTGTTCTGATCAAGGCAAAGATGTATTGGAAGGCGAGGTTTCCAAGGTTGCCGGCGAGTTTTCTATGCAGTGGAACTTGTATCGTGCTGGGGAACGCGTTCGGACGATATTGATGGTCTCCAAAGAAGGGCATTGTTTGGCAGATCTACTGTATCGGCAGGATTTTCAGGGGCTGCCTATTGAGGTCGTGGCTGTGGTGGGTAACCATCCTGATTTGGCCCCGATTGCGCAGTTCCACTCTGTTCTCTTCATTTGCAAGCCTGTCACTAAGATAAATAAGGCCCAGGTTGAGGCCGAATTGCTCGACTTGATTGAGTCTGAGAATGTGCAGCTGCTGGTCCTTGCCAGGTATATGCAGATACTAAGTGACGATATTTGTCGGAAGTTGGCTGGGGCAGTAATTAATATTCACCACTCGTTCTTGCCGTCGTTCAAGGGGGCTCGTCCGTATGCGCAGGCTCATCATAGGGGAGTAAAGCTGATTGGGGCTACGGCGCACTATGTGACGGCGGATTTGGACGAGGGGCCAATTATTGAGCAAGATGTGACGCGCGTGGATCATGCGGATTCGACCAAGGACATGGTGGCTTTGGGACAAGATGTGGAGCGCAGGGTGCTGGCGCGTGCGGTGCAGTTCCATGCCGAGCATAGGGTGCTGCTCAATGGGGATAGAACGGTAGTCTTCTCCTAACTTTTTAAGTGTACGTTCACTCCGCCCAGCCTTGCGTGGAGTGAACGTACACTACCTTTTTGAGGGCGAGCCTGGCCTTGCGTGGAGTGAACGTACACTCCATTCCGGGGCGGCGGGGCGTGTGGCGCCGACGGGCCGACTTGATATACCCTTTACCTGTCGCAACTGGCGCCTAAGGTGGATACCACCGGGGAGCGGCATTGTAGAGGCCCACCAGTCGCTCGCCTGGGCTGGAGCCGGAAACATTCATACCGCCACTGGAGGAAAAATTGACTGATCCCCTACAGCAATCTTTAGCTGAACTGGACCCCCAAATTAAAGAAGCGGTGGACGCCGAACTGGCCCGCCAGCGCTCGACCCTAGAAATGATCGCCTCGGAAAACTTTGTGCCCCAGGCGGTTTTGGAATGTCAGGGGTCGGTCCTAACTAACAAGTACGCTGAAGGATACCCGGGCCGTCGCTACTATGGCGGCTGCGAGCACGTCGACGTTGTGGAGCAGCTTGCCATTGATCGCGCCAAAGAGCTCTTCGGCGCCGAATACGTGAACGTTCAGCCCCACTCGGGCGCCCAAGCCAACGCCGCAGTGCTGCACGCGCTGGCAAAGCCCGGCGACACCATCATGGGCCTTGCTCTGGACCAGGGCGGGCACCTGACCCACGGCATGAAGATCAACTTCTCTGGCCGCCTGTACAACGTGGCCGCTTACGGCGTGGACAAGGAAACGCTCCGCATCGACATGGACCAGGTGCGCGAGCTCGCCCTCGAACACAAGCCGAAGGTAATCATCGCCGGCTGGTCGGCTTACCCCCGCCATATTGACTTTGCTGCCTTCCGCGCCATCGCAGACGAGGTCGGCGCCTACCTTTGGACCGACATGGCCCACTTCGCAGGCCTGGTAGCTGCGGGCTTGCACCCCTCGCCGGTGCCGTACTCGGACGTCGTGTCTACCACTGTGCACAAGACTTTGGGCGGCCCGCGTTCCGGCATGATTCTATCTCGCGACACTAAGCTCGCGAAGAAGCTCAACTCCGCAGTATTCCCCGGCCAGCAGGGTGGTCCCCTGATGCACGTGGTGGCTGCGAAGGCAGTAGCTATGAAGCTTGCTGCTTCTGATGACTTCAAGGATCGACAGCGCCGCACCCTGGAGGGCGCGAAGGCACTGGCTGAACGCCTAAGCCGTGAAGATGTTTCTGAGCAGGGCATCTCGCTGCTCACTGACGGCACTGATGTTCACCTGGTGCTTGTCGACCTACGTAACTCTTCTTTGAATGGGCAAGAAGGCGAAGATCTGCTTCACCGCGTTGGCATCACCGTAAACCGCAACACCGTACCGTTCGACCCACGGCCGGCTTCGGTGTCCTCTGGTTTGCGTATTGGTACCCCGGCTCTGGCCACGCGAGGCTTCGGCAAGGAAGATTTTGTCGAGGTAGCAGACATTATTGCTACCGCGTTGGTACAGGCATCCTCCGGGGCGGAAGTTGACGAGGCTGGTCTGCGTGCCAGGGTCGACAGGCTAACCGCGAAGTACCCGCTGTACCCCGAACTCGGCTAGTGCGTTTTCCGTGGGATGGTCCCGCCTCCCTGATGGACGGGACCGCCGCGGCTCGCCAGATAAAGGCTGAGCTTGCAGCGCGTGTGAAAGCCTTAAATGAAAAGGGAATTTACCCCGGCCTAGGAACGATCCTGGTTGGGGATGACCCGGGTTCAAAGAAATATGTTGCCGGCAAGCATCGCGATTGTGCAGAGGTGGGAGTCACCTCTCATCGCATTGAGCTTCCTGCCACGGCCAGCCAGCAGGAAGTGATGGCGGCGGTAGAACAGATGAACAACGACCCGGAGGTGACGGGGTTCATCGTGCAGTTGCCGCTACCTGATCACGTGGATACGAACGCGGTCTTGGAGGCGATCGATCCAGCTAAGGATGCTGATGGGCTTCATCCGGTAAACCTTGGCCGCCTGGTATTGCGGGTTGGTAGCCCGGTTGATTCGCCACTGCCGTGTACTCCGCGAGGGATCGTAGAGCTCGGCAGGCGCAATGGAATCAACTTTGATGGCGCAAATGTTTGCCTAGTTGGCCAGGGCCTTACCGTAGGCCGTCCGTTGGGATTGTTGCTTGGCCGTAAGGACACCAACTCCACTGTCACTTGCTGCCACATTGGCACGCGCAATTTGGCACAGCATGTGCGCGCAGCCGACATTGTGGTGTCTGCTGCGGGGGTGGCGAATCTTATTACCCCTGACATGGTTGCCCCGGGGGCAGCTGTGTTTGACGTCGGTGTTTCCAGAACCGTGGATCCCACTACCGGGAAGTCCAAGATCGCAGGTGACGTCGCCGATGGGGTAGACCAGGTAGCAGGAAAGATGTCTCCGAATCCTGGTGGTGTTGGCCCTATGACTCGTGTGTTCCTACTCGCAAACGTGGTGGAAGCAGCCGAGCGCAGTTAGCATTGGGGCTAGTTACTGTAAAGGAGCCCCAATGCGTAAAGCACTTGTACTGACCACTACTGCAGCACTTGCCTTCGGACTTGCTGCCTGCTCGAACGGGCAGAATGGCAGCGAACCCGCTTCTTTGGATAAGGCCTGCCTGGTGACTAACCAGGCAGGCCCCAAGGACAAGGGGTTAAACGAGGCATCTGTGAACGGGTTGGAGGCTGTCCGCACCGATAAGAAGGCCCCGAAAACCCAGGTCTACGAAACCAAGAACGCCTCTGAATATCAGGAAAAGTTGCAGAAGGCTGTTTCCGACAAGTGTTCGGTCATAGTCGCGGTAGGCGCCCAGATGGCCGAGTCGGTTGCAAAGGTCGCTAAGGAACACGAGGACGCTCGGTTCGCCCTCGTGGATGCCAAGCCCATCGTGGATGGGAAGGCAGTGGAGCTGGATAATGTCCGGCCGATCCTCTTTGATACCGCCCAGGGAACCTTTGTTGCCGGGTACCTGGCTGCGGGAACTACAACCACCGGTATTGTCGGCACGTATGTGGGCCGGCGTACCGAACTCACTGAGGCGGCTGCCTCTGGTCTTGCCGAGGGCATTGATCACTACAACAATGCGAAGGGCACCTCTGTAGCCCTGGAGGGCTGGGACGCCGATGGCAAGTCAGTCTTCGCGGTTGGCGATTTTGCTAATAAGGACAAGGCAGGCCAGCTGACCAAGGCGCTGCTGGACAAGAAGGCAGGGGTAATTGTTCCTATCGCGGGCGTTGCTTCTGAGGGAACCCTTTCCAAGATTGGCAATAACCAGGATTTGGGCTTGATCTGGGTTGGCGCGGACGGTGCGAAGGTGTTTAAGGATCAGAAGGACCACTTTGTCACCTCCATTTTGAAGCGCGTAGATCGCGGCGTGCAGGCCGTTGTCGAGGGCGCCTCTTCTTCTTCCGATTCGAATGCCTGGATCGGAACTTTGGAAAATGGGGGCATCCAGCTCGCCTCTTATGGATCCTACGATTCGAAACTTACGCCGCAGCTCAAGGATGAAGTAGAGGAGCTGGTCTCTCAACTGAAGAGTGGGCAGGTAAAGGTTCAGTCGTCGCTGGCACAGGAGGATTAATTTGCTGAAGGTCGCTTCTGTAAACGTAAACGGTATCCGGGCTGCTTTCCGCAAGGGCATGGAAGATTGGATCAATCAGGCTGATCCGGACGTGCTACTGCTTCAGGAGGTGCGTGCCCCGGAGGATATTGTGTCTTCGCTGTTGGGGTCGCAATGGGAGGTATTCGCCGTTCCTTGCCGGATTAAGGGGCGGGCCGGCGTTGCCATCGCGGTTAAGGCAGGGGCGGGCGTGCTCTCTCGGAGGGATTTCCTTTACGAGGACGACCTCGACGTAGATTCGGGCCGATGGGCCGAGGTCACCCTGGATACTGTGGGGCCGGACGGAAGCTCGCGCCCGTTTACGGTCGTATCTGCCTATCTGCATTCGGGGGAATTGGACAGCCCGAAGCAGGAGCAGAAGATGGCTTATTTGCAGAAGGTCTCTGAGCGCCTGCCGCAACTAGAGGGCGCGTGCGTGGTCGCCGGGGACTTTAATGTGGTGCGGTCGGAGTATGACATCAAGAACTGGAAACCGAACCACAACAAGCGCTCTGGTGTTTTAGACAGCGAGATTGCTTTCTTGGATTCTTGGATGAACGGGGAGCGGTGGACTGATCTGACTCGGCACCATTTGGGCGAGGGCGTGCAGGCCCCTTATACGTGGTGGTCCTTCCGAGGCCGTGCATTCGATAACGACGCGGGGTGGCGTATCGACTATCAGATGGTCACCGATACGGCGTTGCCCTTGGCGGGGCCCACGTGGGTGGACCGGGCCAGTCAGCACGATTCGCGCTGGTCGGATCACGCTCCGCTGGTTGCCGAATACAACCTGTCTTACAGGTAGTAGTTAGATTCTGCCCGCTGGAGTTTCCGGCGGAGGTGCCCTAGACGCCAGGTCTTGTATTTACCTACTAGTCCGCCCCAGCGGGGGATGCGTTGGCGCTTTTCGATTGCCATGGGATCATTTTGCGGATCCGGTTCGATTGCGCCGGTAAGTGACTGGTGCGGCCAGGTTAGTGTGTGCGGGTACGTGACCGTGATGTAGTTGGGGGTTTCGTCGGCGTGAATGTGCTCGCGGTTTGCCGGTAGGGCAGCTCTGGGCGGGTTTGCCATGAAGGCGCAGACCATCAGTGTGACGCGGGCTAGGAGGTTGACCCATAGCAGCAGCGTGGCTAGTGCCGCGGCCGAGGCGAGGATCGGGTTGTCGGAGACGGATGCCACTAGTGAGGTGCCGGCCCATCTTAGGATGCCTGACCCGACAGCGAAGGTGACTAGACCTTTGATGAGGTCTGGTTTGGGGACTCTGACGGCGGCTATGAAGCGCACCAGCATCCAGAAAACTCCGGCGTCGATTAGGGCCGCCCCTGCAAGCACGAGGATGCGCACCAGAAATGCGCCTACCCCGTCTGATAGGCCGAGGGCGGAAAAGATTGCGCCACCCGCGCTGGAGGCAAGTACGCCCACGCCTGCCGTTGCTAGCACCGACAGGGCGATGACAATGAATCCTGCTAGGTCGCGTAGTTTGTCGCTGACTGCAGAGACGGGCATGACGGTAATGCCGAACATGTCTCGGATTGACACTTTTAGTGCTTGCATTACGCGGGTTGCAGATAGCAGCAATGACACGAGGGCGATGATCCCCGGCAATGTGAAGGGGGAAGACAACACTAGTGAGCTCGGTTCCACTAGTCCTTCTTTGCCGTCCACCGTAATCAGCCCGGGCATTGCCGAGTTGATGGCCTTGAATACGGATTCGCGCAGCTCGTCGTTTGAGCCTAGTAGCGACATGAAGATGGTGATGCCTATGGCCAATGCAGCGAACAGGCTAAATAGTGCGGTGTAGGAAATGCCGCCTGCCAAGAGGGCGCCTCGCTGTACGCCGTACCTGCCAAGGAACCTGCCGATGCGGGAGTCTTTGTACCAGGAAGAGAGCGCCCCTACTTTTCCTTTTAGCCCCTTCTCCGTGAATGCGCTCTTTAGAGTGTGCGCTGATTCGGGATAGGTGTGGTCGTAGGGTTGAGCGGCAGTAGTCACTTGTGAATTTTTGGCCATGGCTCAAGGTTACAAGGTATTGCTTTGCGCCGTATTCACTCTAAGTTCTCCTGTACGATTACAGGGTGAGTAGAGTGTTGCAGGCGTGGGATCGTCAGGAGGCTTCTTCGCGGGTGAAGAAGCTATTTTTGAAGAATTTCGAGGCCGAAGCCGACGGCGTGTGGTTTGCCCCTGGCAGGGTAAATCTTATTGGCGAACATACTGATTACAACGGTGGCCTCTGCCTACCGATTGCGTTGCCGCACGGCACATATGTGGCGGCCTCGAAACGTGAAGATGGGCTGATGCGGCTAGTGTCGGCACAGATCCCGGGTGTGTTGCAGGTTGATCTTCAACAGGTCCTGCCCGGTAATCCGAATAAGATTCCTGGGTGGGCCACCTACGTTGCCGGGGTGGTGTGGGCACTGCGTCAGCAGGGCTTCATTCTGGGCGGGGCAGATATTGCGATTGATTCCTGCGTTCCGTTCGGAGCCGGGCTATCTTCGTCTGCAGCGTTGGAATGCGCCGTGGCAGTCGCAATGGTTGACCTCTATTCGCTGGCCATCTCGAAAGAACAGATAGTGGAGGCGGCCAGAGCTGCCGAAAATCAGATTGCTGGTGCTCCCACAGGTGGCTTGGATCAGTCTGCCTCGGTGCGGTGTGCCCGCGGGCATGCGCTGGAATTGAACTGTAGGGACATGTCCGCGACGAATGTGCCATTCGACCTCGCGAAAGCGCAGGCGCAGCTACTGGTTATTGATACCCGTGCGACCCACGAGCTGACGGATGGCCAGTACGGCAAACGCCGCACTTCCTGTGAACGAGCCGCGCAAATCCTGGGCGTGAGCTACCTAGCGGATATTCCTCCGGAAGGTTTAGCCGGCGCCTTGGAAAGGCTAGAAGATCCCATGTTGCGGCGGTGCACTAGGCACGTCGTGAGCGAGGTAGCGCGCGTTCGCCATAGCGTGCAGCTCCTGCGCGAAGAGCAGCTGGACGCTAGCACATTGGAACGCATTGGGAGCCTCTTCAATGAATCGCATGCTTCGTTGCGTGATGACTATGAGGTCTCCTGCGAAGAATTGGATGTGGCAGTGGAGGCAGCGCTCGCGGCGGGAGCCTATGGGGCGCGTATGACCGGAGGCGGTTTCGGCGGGTCAGCCATCGCTTTGGTTGATTCGGAGCAGAGCGAACCAGTGCGGGCGCAGATAATCGACGCCTATGCCGCGCATTCGTTTACCGAACCCGTCTTCTTAGAGGTCGAACCGGGGCCGGCAGCAGGAAGGATTTGCTAGTGAGGGCGATTATTCCAGCTGGGGGAGCGGGTACCCGCCTGTGGCCATTGTCGAAGCGGAATCGACCGAAGTTTCTTCTGGATTTAGCTGGCACCGGCCAGTCTCTGCTTGCCGACGCAGTTTCCCGGCTAGACGGTGCTGCTTCGGTCATGGTGGTAACGGGATCGATGCACGAGGACGCGGTGCGCGCCCAGCTGGATTCCAATGTCGAGGTGATTACCGAGCTTTCTCCGCGCGATTCTATGGCTGCGATTGGCCTAGCAGCGGCCATCGTCGAGGCTCGACACGGTCGGTCAGAAGTAGTCGGCTCTTTTGCAGCTGATCACGTGGTTGCTGACGTGAGCGAATTTCGACGCGCGGTGGAAGCGGCAGTGCGAGCTGCTCAGCAGGGCTGGATTTGCACCATTGGGATTGGTCCGAGGTTTGCTTCGACGGGTTTCGGCTACATTGCCCCGGGCGAGGAAACCGATTGCGAGGGAACTCGGAAGGTCCGGGAATTTGTAGAGAAGCCATCCCAACAAGTGGCCAGCGAATATGTGCGCAATGGGTACTTGTGGAATGGCGGGATGTTCGTCGCGCAGGCGGGTGTGCTGCTCGATACTCTAGCGCTAAACCATCCCCATCTTGCCCGGGGACTGCGGCAGATCGCTGCGGCGTGGGACGGTCCTGAACGCGATGACGTGCGCGAACGCGTTTGGCCTTGCCTAACTAAGATTGCTATCGATCATGCTGTTGCTGAGCCGGCAGCCGCCCTCGGCAAGGTGGCGGTGGCACCTACCGCCCCGTCGATGGGGTGGGATGATCTTGGCGATTTCAAGTCTCTCGCTAAAGTAGCCCCTGTCGTCCAGGTTGGCAGAAAAGCTGCCGAGGTCGAAGCCGACGAGGGCGTCTTCGTGGCGACTGACCTGGATTCGTCCGAAATGATTGCCGTGTTGGGACTGGAAGACGTCGTGGTAGTGCGAACTAAGGATGCAACTTTGGTCGCAAGCTCCGAAAAGGCCCAGGAGATCAAGAAATTGGTAGAAACTCTTCCCGCGGATTACCGATGAGACGTCTGCTAGCTATTTTATGCGTGGCCTTACTTGCCGCTGGGTGTCAGGCAAGTGATAAGCCGGCGCATATTGCCCAACCTCCTACTAAGGTGTGCGCGGTTCTGGAGGGTGCAGATAGGCCTGGCACAGAGGCAGCTAATGCAGCTAAGGGGATCGTTGCCAGGCGCGGAGCACAGGTGCGGTTTGTGCCTGATTCCGTTGCCGGCCAGCTGGCAATGGAAGGCTTTTTAGAAGATGGCTGTAACTTGCAGGTTGTTTTTGGTGCAAACCTGGAAGCTGCTGCTACCAAGCTTGCGATGGCCAACCCGAAAGTGCACTTTGTATTTGCATCGATGCCTCTGCGCAGCACCGAGTTACCCGAGAATGTAAAGCCTGTTCGGTTCAACTTGTCTACATCTGCTTTTCAGGCCGGTTATGCTGGAGCGCGGTACACGCGCACCAAGAAATTGGCGGTGGTGGCCGGAGACTACAGCAACGTCTCCGCCACGGTGCTTGCTAATTTCAGCGCCGGAATGTCCCATTTCGATCTAGCTCACCCGCACGCCCAGCCCTCACTATCGAATACTACCGATGAGGGCGAAGGCTTTTACTTAGGGGCAATGGCCGCCCCGGAGCAAGGAGAGGAGGCAGCAAAGCAACTTTACGAAACCGATGCAGATGTAATAGTTGCCGCTGCTTCGGAGCAGGCGAATAACGCCCTCATCCGCACACTGATCAAGGAACGGTCCGCCGATCGCGAAGGGGAAAAGAAGACCCTAGGAGTGATCTTGCTGGGCCCTCCTGACGTTGCTAAGGCGCTGGGAACTGAGCAGGCGAAGCAACTGGTTATTGGGGCGGTTGTGCGAAACTGGGAAGCCGCTCTTAGGACTGTCTTGGAGCAGGTTAGAAAGAAGGGCTTCAGCTCTGCTCCTTACATTGCCAGCGAGCCAGAAGAAGAAACAGAGTTTCAGATTTTGCCAGATGGTGCCGGGCCAGTCACCAAGGCCATTTGCGAGGCCGCCTCGGCTGCCCGAAAACAGTTCGCAAAAGATCCGCATTCCTTGGTAGAACCCAAGCCAGCACCCGGGCAGATTGATGCGACGACGTTCCGGCCTCCCACTGAAAAGAGCGAAGAATTAGCCAAGAAGCTGAAGAAGTAGCCTGAACGAAAGGTTAACTGCAGGTCGCAATACGGAAAAAGTGCAGGTGTCAGCACGCAAAACTTTCGTAAGTGAGGCATGCTGGGAAAATGAGTAGAAGTGAAACGTATAGACGCGGTCCGGTGATGCTGCGGGGACGGATGATCCCAAAAGAAACCACCGACACTAGGCTGCTCAAGAAAGGGCAGGAATCTGATTGGCTCCACATGGACCCCTGGCGGGTATTGCGAATCCAGGCAGAATTTGTCGAGGGATTCGGGGCGCTGGCAGAGCTGGGGCCTGCGGTCAGTGTATTTGGATCGGCAAGAACGAAGCCGGACAGTGACCACTACAAGTTCGGTTACGAAGTGGGCAAGCTGCTAGCCCAAAAGAACATCGCGACGATTACCGGGGGAGGCCCCGGCGTAATGGAAGCGGCGAACAAGGGTGCTCACGAACACGACGGCGCTTCCGTCGGGCTCGGAATTGAGCTGCCTCACGAACAGATGATGAACCAGTGGGTGAACCTGGGCGTGAATTTCCGGTACTTCTTTGTCCGCAAGACAATGTTTGTAAAGTATGCTTCTGGGTTCATCGTGATGCCCGGCGGATTTGGTACGTTGGACGAAATGTTCGAATCTGTGACGCTGGTGCAAACACGCAAAATCAAGCGGTTCCCGATCGTGCTGGTAGGCGCTGATTACTGGGGAGGCCTGCTGAAGTGGATGCGCGAGACCGTTCTAGAAGCGGGATACATCAGCGAGGAAGATCCGGATATGTTCTATGTCGCAGATACTCCCGAAGAGGCCGTAAAGCTCGCTACCGCTGAGTTGTAGGTTATCTCAGGCCCCTTTTATATCAATTTGGTAAAATGGCCCTATGCTACCGAAAAGTAGCTGGCAATCGTGCCAATACATGTAAGGACAGGTGCGCACATGGCAGCAATGAAGCCCAGGACTGGCGACGGCCCCCTCGAAGTTGTAAAAGAGGGCAGGGGAATTCTAATGCGGGTCCCTCTAGAGGGCGGCGGACGGCTGGTAGTTGAGCTTAGCGATGAAGAGGCTCAGGACCTAGCCAAGGCACTTGAGGAACTGTAAAAAATGGGGGGCGACCGCTTGGTCGCCCCCAACGCTATAACGGGTTACTTTCGAGCAATCCCAATGGCCATGCCGTCTCCGATTGGCAGCACGGAGCTGATCCAAGAATCTTTGTCTTGCAGGGACTTGATGGCCTCGCGCATCTGCACTGTTTCTGGATCGCGGCGAGCGGGGTCGGCCACCTGGTCGTGCCAGAGAGCATGCAGGAGCACCACTGCACCGCCAGGGCGCACTAGCTCCCATGCGTGCCTGAGGTAGGCGTCGACCTCGTTGACGTCACCGTCAATTACCACCATGTCGTAGGCGTTGTGCGCCATTCGGGGAAGCACTTCCAGTGCCCGTCCGGTGATTAGGCGAGTGTGCTGAGAGGGGATACCGGCGTCGCGGAAAAGCCCTCGAGCTGCCTTGTGGAATTCAGACTCGATGTCAATAGAGGTGATTACCCCGGAGGCAGCCATGCCTTCGAGCAAGTACAGGGCAGAAGTTCCAGTCCCGGTACCGATCTCGAGTACAGTCCTGGCTCCCATTGCGCCTGCCAACGTGCGCAGCATTGCCCCGGATGCGCGGGATACTGCTGGCGCTCCCAGCTCTTCTCCTAGGGCACGAGCCTTGGCAATAACATCGTCCTGGTCGGCAATCTCTTCTGTGTAGGTCCAGGAGAGGGCTTTCTCGCTCACGGTTACTCCTTTTTATTTACTAAGCCTACTAGGCTCACAGCGGGGACACGCCCAAGTTGCGCCCGGATAGGCCGCGGGAGCGTTTAGAGAGTTTCTTGGCAAGGCCTTGTAGCGCGCTGGCTGCGGGGCCGTCGGAAAGGGCAACCGGCGTGCCGTTGTCTCCACCGATTCGCAGATCTACGTCGAGCGGGATCTGGGCCAGTAGATCTACCGGGTAGCCAAGAACGGTTGCTAGACGCGCCGATACCATTTCTCCGCCGCCGGAGCCGAAGACCTCGATCTTTTGCCCGTCTGGCGTTTGCATGTAGGCCATGTTCTCGACGACCCCAATTACTCGCTGGTGAGTTTGGGCAGCGATGGAGCCGGAGCGTTCCGCCACTTCGGCAGCTGCAATCTGCGGGGTTGTCACCAACAAGATCTCGCTGCCGGGAAGTAGCTGGGCAATAGAGAGGGCGACGTCGCCTGTCCCGGGAGGAAGATCTAGTAGTAGTACGTCCAGATCGCCCCAGTACACGTCGGTGAGGAATTGTTGCAGGGCGCGGTGAAGCATTGGTCCGCGCCAGACCACCGGTTGCCCGTCTGGTACGAACATGCCAATAGACATTACTTTTACGTCGTGGGCGACAGGCGGCACGATCATGCCGTCGATCATCGTGGGCTCGTGCTCAACCCCCAGCATGCGGGGGATCGAGAAGCCGTAGATGTCAGCGTCGACAACTCCGACTTTGAGCCCTTCTTTAGCCATGGCCACGGCCAAATTAGCGGTGACTGAGGATTTGCCTACGCCGCCCTTGCCGGAAGCTACTGCGATAACGCGGGTCAGCGAGTTGGGTTGGGCGAAGGGAACCTGGCGGGTGGGGCCGCTTAGCTTTTCGCGTAGTCCTTTGCGCTGCTCCTCGTTCATCACGCCCAGGTGGATTTCGACGTCAGTGATGCCGTCTACTTCGAGGGCGGCTTTGGTAGCGTCGGCCTTGATCGTGTTTTGCAGGGGACAGCCTGCAACGGTTAGGTCGATACTAATGTCTGCCTTACCGTCAGCAACTGAGACTTCTCGGACCATGTCTAGGTCGGTGATCGGGCGACGCAGTTCTGGATCGATCACAGATTGCATCGCATTTGCAACGGCTTGTTCTAACTCAGTCATAGTTCCAATCGTATGGTGTTGCGCTGGTGCGTCCGCACCCTGTTATGCCTTTGGCGAATCGGACTTCTTTTTGTCCTCTGTCGCGTTTACTAGTTCTTCTAACAAATCACGGATTTCCGAACGGACGAAATCGCGCGTGGCTACGTCGTTCATAGCGATTCGCAGCGAGGCAATTTCGCGCGTCAGGTATTCCGTATCTGACAGAGACCGTTCTGCGCGGCGCCTATCTTGTTCGGCCAGCACCCTATCGCGGTCGTCTTGTCTGTTCTGGGCCAGCAGGAGCAGTGGGGCCGAATAGGAGGCCTGGGTGGAAAAGGCCAGGTTCAGCAGGATGAACGGGTACGGGTCGAAGGGGGAGAGGCCGCGTACTCGGGCAAGCACGATGTTTGAAATGATCCAGGCTCCCACGAAGATAGTCATCCAGAGCAAGAACTTAGGCGTCCCGAAAAAGCGAGCTATTGCCTCCGCAGCCCTGCCGAAGGTTTCGTTTTCTCCGCCCGAAGAGCGTCGCCTGGACCGGTTCATAAAGCGTCCGAAGCGGCTGCCTGACTTTGTGGGGGTGTCTAGGCGCTCATTCATCTGAATGCTCCCTGTCCATCGATTCGTCTGTTATCTTTTCGTCTGCTTCTCGCCAGTCGTTGGGGAGTAGCTCGTCTAGAACGTCGTCTACAGAGACCGCTCCGAGGAGATGCCCGTCCGCGTCTACTACGGGCAGAGCAGTCAGGTTGTAAGTTGCCAGGAGCCTGGTGATGGTACCGATACCTGCCGAAGCGTCGACTCCATCTAGGTCGCCGTCAAGAATAGAGCCCAATAGTGTTTGCGGGGGTTCTCGTAGGGCGCGCTGTATGTGCACAATCCCCAAAAACCTGCCGGTGGGTGTCTCTAAGGGAGGACGGACCACGCATACCAGCGCGGCGAGGGCGGGGGGTACGTCTACCTTGCGCACGTGTGCAAGCAACGTGGCGACGTTGGCATCCGGGGGCAAGATGACGGGTTCAGTGGTCATCAGACCGCCAGCAGTGTGCTCACCGTAAGCAAGCAAGCGGCGCACATCCTCGGCCTCTTCGGGTTCCATCAGTTCCAGAAGTTGGCTGGCTTTGTTGTCGGGTAGCTCTTGGACCAAGTCGGCGGCGTCGTCTGGTTGCATCTCGTCTAGCACGTCCGCAGCCCTTGGGGCAGCAAGGTGAGCCACAATGGAAACGCGGTCCTCTTCGCCCAATTCTTCGAGCACGTCCGCTAGTCGTTCGTCCGGTAGTTCTTCGGCGACTTCGAGGCGACGGTCGTCAGGTAGATCGTGAAGAGCATCAGCCAAGTCCGCAGCGCGCAGCCCTTCATACATGGCCAGCAGGTGGGACGTGTCAGCGGGAATCATATTGACCCGCATGCCGGTGATCTGGGAGGGCGTTACGAGGGCGTCCCCTCCGGTGCGCTTGAATCCGAAAGTGCCCGGGCGCCCTCGTTCTACGTAAACCTTTGAAATATACCAATCACTATTTTGGTCCTGCTCAATGGCTAGATCAGCGATTCGTCCCTGCCCAGAGCCGTCCTTGAAGGTGACTAGGCGTCCCAATACTTCACCAACGACCAGCGACTCAACCGGCCGCTGGCTGAATCGACGCAAATTCAGCATGCCTGTAGTGATTACCGCCCCGGGTTTAATAGCGGTTACGCGAGTGAGAGGCATAAAGACTCGACGCAGGGAACCGACCTCTACTACCAGGCCGATTGCGCGGTGGTTGCCCGTGTAGCGCATCATCACAACCACGTCGCTGACTTTGCCAATCGCGTCCCCGACCGGATCGAACACCGCAGTGCCTGCAAGTTTAGCTACGAAGACCCTGCCCCCGACGCTTTTTACAGTTTTTGCGGAATGGCGCATGTGGACCTCCGTTACGCTTTTCGCGGCTAGCAGACGCGCTCAAACTACTTTTCTGGCAAACTCAATACTATGTCTACACCACTAAACTTTACTTCACCAGTTGGCAAAGCCCCGGCTCCCAAGGGTACCGAAGTGGCTTCATTTCGCACCTACGCGGAGGCACAATCTGCAGTAGATGCGCTGGCAGAGGCCGACTACCCGGTGCATACCTTAACTATTATTGGTACCGATCTAGTAATGGTCGAGCGTGTCACAGGACGGGCAACGGCCGGCAAGGCATTTGCTCGCGGAGCTCTTAATGGGCTTTGGTGGGGCGTCATGCTCGGACTGTTGAGCGCCTTCATCAACCCGGATTTGGGCGGGGCGGCAATAATTATTACCGCCGGCGTTATCACCCTCATCTTTGGGCTGATCAATGTTGCCGTGCACGCGATCGCTGGCAAGAAGCGGCGTCAGGATTACACCTCAGTTACCTCGGTTGCAGCTTCGCGTTTTTCAGTGCTTGCCCTCGCAGATGCTGCAAAAGCGCGGCAGGCACTAGCCGGCGCGCCAGGAAATATCCTCGAAGCCGCAAATAGGCCGATCCAGGCGGGCTCAGAACCTGCTGGCCCTACGGCGTTTGGCTCCAAGTCAACCGAGCAGCCCGCTTATGGGGTTCGTCTTTCTGATGCCGAAAAGGCAAAGCGGAACTCCGAAACTGGACATGGCCGTCACCGCGGTCCCGCTGCCCCAGAAGAGGGCCAGGCGGGCACTCAAGACCAGGAATAGTCCGCTAATCGTGACCAATACCGCCCTGCTGGGGGCGGGAATAAGACGTAGCTGGACGTACCATATAAAAGGCCAGATAGCCGCTAGCGAGTCTTAATAAGGAGCAATATGGCAATTCGCCAAGATCTTCGAAACGTCGCAATCGTTGCACACGTCGATCACGGCAAAACCACGCTCGTCGACGCCATGCTGTGGCAGTCGGGTGCATTCGGTGAGCACGATACGGTCGAAAGTCGTGGCGAGCGCATTATGGACTCCGGCGACCTCGAGCGCGAAAAAGGCATCACCATTTTGGCGAAGAACACCGCCGTGCGCTACTCCGGTCCTGCAGTCAAGCACTCCGGCTGCGACGAGGTCGTAATCAACGTCATTGACACTCCTGGGCACGCGGACTTCGGGGGCGAGGTCGAACGAGGCCTCTCCATGGTCGATGGCGTAGTGCTGCTAGTCGATGCTTCTGAAGGCCCTCTGCCGCAGACCCGCTTCGTGCTACGCAAGGCGCTAGAGGCCGCCCTGCCTGTAATCATCGTGATCAACAAGGTGGACCGCCCCGACCAGCGCATCGACGAGGTGCGTGAAGAGACCATGGACTTGCTGCTGAACCTGGCAGATGACTTGGTAAATGACGGCGCCGATATTGATCTGGACTCTCTGCTGGATGTGCCGGTTGTTTATGCTTCGGCTAAGGCAGGCAAGTCCTCGCTAGAGCAGCCAGCTCCGGGAGAGCTGCCAGACCAGAACTTGGAACCGCTCTTCGAGACCATCATCAAGCGCATTCCCGGGCCCTCCTACGATCCGGAGGCGCCCCTGCAGGCACACGTTACAAACCTGGATGCCTCGCCCTATCTGGGCAGGCTGGCACTGCTACGCATTCACAATGGCACCCTTAAGAAGGGGGCAACAGTTGGTTGGGTGCGCCACGACGGGTCCATGCAGCGGGAGCACATTGCCGAGTTGCTGGCCACGGAGGCGCTTGATCGCGTGCCGGTCGAAGAGGCGCACGCAGGCGACATAGTTGCTATTGCCGGTATTCCAGACATCACCATTGGCGAATCGCTAGTAGATCTGGAAGATCCGCGGCCGCTGCCGCTAATCAAGGTCGATGATCCGGCTATCTCGCTAACTATCGGTATTAACACCTCTCCGATGGCAGGCAGAGTGAAGGGTGCCAAGGTAACTGCGCGGCAGGTGAAGGACCGGCTGGATCGCGAACTGATCGGCAACGTCTCGCTCCGCGTGCTTCCTACGCAGCGTCCCGACACCTGGGAAGTGCAGGGCCGTGGTGAACTAGCCCTGGCAATTCTTGTAGAGCAGATGCGTCGCGAAGGTTACGAGCTAACCGTTGGCAAGCCGCAAGTAGTTACTAAAGAGATCGATGGTCAGCGGTGCGAACCGATGGAATCCATGACTATTGACATCCCCGAAGAACACCTTGGCGCCGTCACCCAGCTGATGGCCGCTCGCAAGGGTCGCATGGACACTATGGCAAACCACGGAACAGGCTGGATTCGCCTGGAATACATGGTTCCGGCGCGTGGCCTGATTGGCTTCCGCACTAAGTTCCTTACTGACACCCGTGGTACTGGCATCGCCTACTCGATTTCCGCTGGCTACGAACCGTGGCACGGCCAGATTGAGCGCCGCTTGACCGGGTCACTGGTCTCGGATCGTCCGGGTAAGGCTATCCCGTACGCGATGATCAAGCTGCAGGAACGCGGTGCATTCATGGTTCAGCCGGGCTCCGAGGTGTACGAAGGCCAGGTAGTTGGCGAGAATTCGCGCAACGAGGACATGGACGTCAATATCTGCAAGGAAAAAGAGAAGACGAACATGCGCGCGGTAAGTGCCGATTCCTTCGAAGGCCTGGTGCCGCCGCGTACTCTGACCTTGGAAGAATCGCTCGAATTTGCTGCCGAGGACGAATGCGTTGAGGTAACCCCTGAGGCCATCCGTATTCGCAAGGTTGTGCTGAACGCACAGGATAGATTCAAGATCGCCGCCAAGGCGCGCCGCGAGAACAAGTAGGAGACAGGCATTTGCCTTGCCCCGCCGGGCACCTCTTTGGAGGTCTTCGGCGGGGCTTTTCGCATAGTGGCAGCGAGCCGCTGGAGTGGGAAGCAAGTGTCGCCCTCGAGCACACCTGCAGCTATAGGAGAATGCTTTAACGCTAGCGGTTGATGATAGCTATATGTACACTGGGTGTGTCAGTTGCGATGGTTCGCAAAAACAAAATTGGAGGTTATTTTGTCTCTCATTAATACTCAGGCACCGCAGTGGAGCGGCACTGCCTACCACAACGGCGAATTCGTAGACGTCTCCTCTAAAGACTATGAAGGCAAATGGGCAATCATCTTCTTCTACCCGGCAGACTTTACATACGTATGTCCGACCGAGCTTGAAGATATGGCCGAAAACTATGACGAGCTCTCCTCGCTGGGCGTTGAGGTTTACTCGTTCTCGACTGACAAGCACTACACCCACAAGGCGTGGCACGAGACCTCTGACCGCATCGCCAAGATCAAGTTCCCGATGGTGGGCGACCCGACCGGAGAAATCGCCAGCGCTTTTGAATCTTTGGACGCCAGCGAAGGCTGTGCCCACCGGTCGACCTTTGTGATCGATCCCAATGGAGTGATCCAGTACCTGGAAACCTCCGCCGAGGGAATCGGTCGCAACGCCACTGAGCTGGTGCGCAAGGTCAAGGCTGCGCAGTACATCTACAACCATCCGGGTGAGGTCTGCCCCGCGAAGTGGGAAGAGGGCGAAGAAACTCTAACCCCGAGCTTCGACCTGACGGGTAAGCTCTGATGCTCGACAAGAAAACGCTCGACCAGGTAGCTGGCGTCATCGGCATGATCGCCAGCCCGGTCGAGTTTGTCGCATCGCTCGATGACACGGATCGGTCGGCAAAAATGCGTGAGCTGCTAGAAGAGGTGAGCGCACTTTCCGACAAGATCTCTCTGGTCGAGGAACCGGACAAGCGCACACCGTCTTTCGGCATCCGGCAAAAGGGCGAGCAGCCGCGGGTCCGCTTTGCGGGCCTGCCTATGGGACACGAGTTCTCCAGCTTCGTCCTCGCCTTGCTGCAGGTTGGTGGCCACGAGGTGAAGGCTGACGCGGACACGATCGAGGAAGTCACCAAGCTTTCTGAACCGCACGAGTTCGTTACCTACATGTCGTTGACGTGCCAGAACTGCCCTGATGTGGTGCAGGCCCTGAACGCTATGGCGGTGCTAAACCCGAACCTGAGCCACACCGCTGTCGAGGGCGGAGCCTTCCGCGCCGAGGTTGATGGTGCGGGAGTGAAGACGGTGCCCACTGTGTACATGGATGGGCAACTATTTGGCCAGGGGCGTATGTCCATGGCCGAGATTGTGGCAAAGCTGGATACAGGTTCTGCCGCGCGCACTGCCGACAAGCTCAATCAGAAGGAACCTTTCGATGTGCTGGTAGTTGGAGCAGGCCCGGCCGGTGCCTCTTCGGCTATTTATTCGGCGCGCAAGGGCTTCAACGTCGGAGTCGCTGCCGGGCGAGTAGGTGGGCAGGTAAACGATACTGCTGGCATTGAAAACCTGATTGCCATTTCGAAGACCCAGGGTAGCGATTTTGCTGCCGAGCTGCGCCAGAACATGGTAGCCAATGGGGTCGACCTTATGGAGTCCTTGCAGGCGGAGCGCCTGAGCAAGGAAGGCGACCTCTTTGTTGTTGAGTTCGCTGGCGACGTCAAGCTGAAGGCAAAGTCGGTCATCCTGGCTACCGGTGCGCGGTATCGCACCACCGGCATCCCCGGCGAGGAAGAACTCCGCAATAAAGGCGTAACTTTCTGCCCGCACTGCGACGGTCCTCTTTTCCAGGACAAGCCGGTAGCCGTCATCGGCGGTGGCAACTCGGCCATCGAGGCAGCAATCGACCTTGCCGGACTGGCAAGCCACGTAACCGTGGTGGAGCTAATGGATCACCTCGGTGCCGACCAGGTCTTGGTAGACAAGCTGAATTCGCTGCCCAACACTCGCGTGCTTACTTCAGCTACCTCTAAAGAAATCCTGGGAAGCGATGCGGTCAGCGGACTGGTGGTCCAAAAGAGCGATGGCTCTTCAGAGACCCTGCCCGTAGAGGGCGTGTTCGTCCAGATCGGCCTAGTGCCCAACACGGAATGGCTAGAGGGAACGCTGGAGCTGGACCGGGGGCAGATCGCCATTGATCGGTCCAACGCCACCTCAATTCCTGGAGTATTTGCTGCAGGTGATTGCACAAACGTGCCTCACAAGCAGATAGTGGTAGCCATGGGTGAGGGCGCGAATGCCGCCCTCGGATCATTCGAGCACTCAATTCGCAACTAACGCAAAGGAGTCCTGTTGAATTTTCGGTCGCTGCAGTATCTAGTGGCCCTCTCACAGCAGGGCTCCTTTCGCGGTGCCGCGATCTCATTGGGAGTCGCTCAACCCTCCGTGTCCACCCAGATCCGGCGCCTGGAAACTGAACTGGGAGCCCAGCTGGTGAAGCGGTCCAGCCAGGGAGCGCAGCTAACTGAGGTGGGCCAGAAGATCGTAGTTGAGGCGCTCGAAATTTTTGCGATTACGGATCGCATCAAGGCATTGGCCAGTGGCACAGAACCAGTGGTGCACGAGGTGCGACTCGGGGTCTTTCCCACCCTGTCTCCGTACCTGCTGCCGTACTTGCTGCCGCAGATGCGCAAGGCAGCTCCCGATATACACTTCCTAGTTGAGGACGAAAAGTCGGGAGTTCTAAAGGAACATCTTCGCAAGGGAGAACTTGATGTGGCGATCCTTGCAGATGATGATTTTGGTCCCGAGATGGTGCAATTTCCCGTCCTCGACGAGGCATTTGTATTGGCTTTGCCGGTCGAACACCCGCTGGCTCGCTCCTATGGCAGCATCGACACCGGAGCCCTAAAGGGGACTGAGCTGCTGCTCTTGGGGGATGGGCACTGCCTGCGCGACCAGACACTGGTTCTTTGTTCTCAGGTGGGAGCCAAGGAACGGGCGGATTATCACGTAAATTCCGTAGAAACTCTAAAGCAGATGGTGCGGGCCGGGGTGGGGCCAGCACTTATTCCCTCGCTCGCTGTGTCCGGCACTGACGAGACGGACGAGGACATTAGGTTCCGCCGCTTTGCTTCTCCGCCCCCTAAGCGGATCATTCGGGTGGTAGTGCGGCGGGAGGATGCCCAAAAAGATTACGTCGCGCTACTTCGTAAAGTAATGGTAGCCATGCCGACTCGGGTTAGAAATCCTGGACTGCGCATCCACCTGGCGTAAATAAATAAGACGACAGTGACGTTTTCCGCCCTCTGGAAGGCAGCCGTGGTTACCACCGGCGGGGCGGAACCCTCTTGCCCGTGACCATCTTTTGGGCGGGCACGCGGACCTTTCCTTTCCGGGTCATTATGTCGACGAAATCGCGCTCTACCTGCAAAACCTCGCCTAGAGCGTCGTAGAAGCCGTCCGGTTCGCGATACCGAAGTACTACCCGTTCGCCCACCTTCCATTCGAGCCACGGCAGCTTCGGAGGGTTAGGGCTATCACATGAATAAGTCTTTTGGTCCATCGTGGGACATACTAGTTTAGACGCTTGGAAAGGGAAGAACCAGGAAGGTGTATTCATGACTTACGTCATCGCTCAACCGTGTGTGGATGTCAAAGACCGCGCGTGCGTGGATGAGTGTCCGGTGGATTGCATTTACGAGGGCGCTCGCACTTTGTACATTCATCCCGACGAGTGCGTTGACTGCGGGGCTTGTGAACCTGTTTGCCCCACTGAGGCCATTTTCTACGAGGACGATTTGCCCGAAGAATGGTCTGACTATTACCGCGCTAATACTGATTTCTTTAACCTGAAGGATCTCGGATCTCCGGGCGGTGCCGCAGCCGTCGGGCCCGTAGACTATGATGATCCCATGATTGCTGAGCTGCCCCCGCAGGCCTAACATGTTGCCGCGCGCTTTAGAACTACCAGTGTTCCCTTGGGATACCCTGGAACCAGTAAAAGAAACTGCCAAAAGGCACCCAGATGGCATCGTGGACCTATCGATTGGTACCCCAGTCGATGCCGTGCCAGCCTTTGTTCGCCAGGCCCTAGCCGAGGCGTATGACGCTCCCGGCTATCCGCCGGTGCAGGGGAGTGCGCAACTGCGCGAGGACATAGCGAGGTGGTACCACGCGAAGCGGGGCGCTAGTGCGGTCCTCGCCCACGGGGTTATCCCCACTGTTGGCTCTAAAGAACTAGTGGCGGGGCTGCCCTTCTACTTGGGTCTGCGTGCGGGCGATCGGGTACTCATGCCACAGGTTGCCTACCCAACTTACGAGGTCGGAGCTCGGGTTACCGGGGCAACTCCAGTGCCGGTGGGGCCAGACCCAGATACCTGGCCGAGCGCGCAGATGGTATGGCTCAATTCGCCCTCGAACCCGGACGGACGAGTACTATCTGTGATCGAGCTGCGGAAGATCGTAAAGTGGGCGCGCCACCACGGCGCTATTGTTGCCTGCGACGAGTGCTATGCCGAATTGGTGTGGGATACTCCTGAGGCGCCATCGATCTTGGAAGATCGGGTTTGCGATCGGGACACCACGGGTTTACTTTCGGTCTATTCGCTATCGAAGCAATCTAATCTTGCCGGTTATCGGGCAGCCTTTATGGCTGGTGACCCTAAACTAGTTTCCACCGTGCTTGGGATTCGCAAGCACCTGGGGGCTATGATGCCTACTCCAATCCAGCATGTAATGCGTGCGGTCCTTGCGGATAGGGAACATGTAACAGCCCAGCGCGAATTGTATGCGGATAGGCGACAGCGATTGCTGAAGGCTACTGCGAACGCCGGCTTGATACATGATCCGCAGTCAGTGGCCGGCTTGTATCTGTGGCTTTCTGCCCCCGGTATGGACGCATGGCAGATCGCAGAGGCCTTGGCGAAGATCGGTATCTTAGTGGCTCCAGGAACATTCTATGAGGACAATTCGCACGTGCGGATGTCGCTGACCGCTTCTGACGAGCGAATTCGCGCTGCGGAAGACCGGTTAAACAAAGAGCCCCTGTTTAGTAACTGAAGACCGTAGCGCCGGCCGTAACAGTCGCGGACGCGAGCCTTGGCGCGCCCGCGACCTCGCGCCGCTACGGACTACTTCCACAGATCGGGCCAAAAACCTCCCAGCTCGGTATACATTTGCCGCAACAACGGTAAGGAGATGCCGACTACTGAATGAAAATCGCCCTCGATTCCGGTGACGAAGGCCCCTCCTAAAGAATCTACGGTGAATGCGCCGGCTACTTCTAGTGGTTCACCGGTAGCCACGTAGGCATCGATCTCGGCGTCAGAGAGGTTGGCAAAGTGGACGGTAGTACTTGCAGTTTCGCCCTTTTCTTGCCAATTGCCGCTGGTGCCAACTAGTAGGTAATGTCCGGTCAGCAGGGTGCCGGTTTTACCGCGCATTTTCTGCCAGCGGTTGCGGGCTACTTCTGCGGTATGTGGTTTGCCAACGAGCTCTGAACCAATTAGCAGCATCGAATCGCACCCTACAATACAGGTAGGGGTAGAGAAATCGTCGGAAGCGGCAATCTTTTGCGCTTTCGCCTTGGCCAGGTTGGCAACTTTCCCTGTGGTGGGCAGGTCTTTGGCTTTGGCAAGTAGGGCTGCTTCATCGACGTTTGCTACCCGTACTTGGGGGTGCAAACCTGCATGTTTTAGAGTTTGTAGGCGTGCCGGTGACTGCGAGGCTAGAACAAGATTCATATGTATATATTAGGAACTTTTCTTCTGGCCTTACCCCGGCAACATTAAAAACAGGTAGTGTGAACTAGGCAATACCGTTTACGGAAGGGTGGGGAGTTGACCCAAGCGAAGGCATCGTCCGGCTCAATGCCGGGGGCCACTATCGACGCTGCAAGAAACGTGCTCATCGGGGGTCGGCCCACGATGAATCTCAAGGAGCTGGCCGAGGCTGCGGGGTGCGAGGTCGCCTATGCGGAGCGGTTCTGGCGCGCTATGGGCTTTCCTGACTTGAAATCAGACGAGGATATGTTCACCGAGCTAGACCTGGCATCGTTGAAGTCTTGGCTCTCGCTTATGAGCGAGCTCGGGCTCAAAACTAGGTCTGCGACCTCGCTGCTGCGCGCGCAGTCGCACACCATGGATCGTTTGGTGCTGTGGCAGACTGAGGCAATAGTGCAGGACCTGGTGTCCCAATATGATCTGGACGATACTACCGCCAGGCTTCTGCTGCTCGACCGTATTGACCAGTTCACGGGCATTTTAGAGAAGCAGGTTAGGTATGCCTGGAGACGCCAGCTGGCAGCACTGCTTACTCATATCGATGACGAGGTGGGCCAGCGCGGAATGGAAGACATGACAGCTGATACCTATCCGCTCCGCCGGACTATGGGATTTGTCGACATGGTCGCGTATACCAGGCGGTCGGCCGGCCTCGGGGCGGAGGCGTTGGCAGATCTAGTTGAGGGCTTTGAATTTCGGTGCCGCGACGTGGTTACGCGCAATGGCGGCAGGGTGGTGAAGACCATTGGCGATGCTGTGCTGTGGGTATGCGACGATCTAGCCACGGGGCTGCGCGTGGCCAGTAAGCTGGTGCACACCCTGGTGACTTCTGAGGAGCTTCTTCCGGTCCGAGCATCTCTTGTGTGTGGGCGAGTGGTCTCGCGCTCAGGAGACATTTTTGGCCCCCCTGTGAACCTAGCTTCGCGCCTAGTGGACATTGCCCCGAGGGCGTCTATCTTTATGGATGAGCAGACTGCGCAAATGCTTTATGCGGACTCTAAGTTTGATGACTCTCTGATTTGGAAGGCGGATCCGGCAGACCTGCGGGGCGTGGGCACAGTGGTTCCGTATTTCTTAGATTGGGAGAAATATTTGCGGACCCTGTAGGCATTTCCGCTGGCTGGGCAGGCAGAGTCAAAAACAGGTAAATCTGATGCATGTAAAGTGTAAATATTTTTCAGCCTCGATAACAATTTTTTGTCTTCGTGCGCTACGATTGGCATGTGACTAGAGTTTTACTTGTTGAAGACGACCCCGCAATCTCCGAGCCGCTTGCCCGCGCGCTTGGGCGGGAAGGCTACACAGTGTCGGCTCACGGTACCGGCAAAGGTGCGCTGGCCGATCTAGCTGGCACTGACTTAGTGGTTTTGGACTTGGGCCTGCCTGATATTGATGGCCTGGATGTTGCTAGGCAGATCCGCGCCGGAGGCTCTTCTGTCCCCATCATGATTCTTACCGCCCGTACTGACGAGGTCGACATGGTAGTTGGCCTAGATGCGGGCTCTGACGACTACGTAACTAAGCCGTTCCGCTTGGCGGAGCTGTTGGCTCGAGTGCGGGCGCTGCTGCGCCGCGCTGGCAGCGATTCCTCCGACGGCTACCTAGAAGCGCAAGATATTCGCGTAGACGTATCTGCACACCGGGCATTCCGGGGCGATACTGAGCTGCAATTGACCGCAAAGGAATTTGAACTGCTACGGGTGCTGGTGCGTGAGGCCGGCAATGTGGTGGAACGGGAAACCTTGATGCGGGAAGTGTGGTCCTCTGACCCCACCGATTCCACCAAGACGCTGGATATGCACGTGTCGTGGTTGCGGAGGAAGCTGGGTGACGATGCGGCTCGCCCTCGTTACATTACGACCGTACGAGGGATGGGTTTCCGCTTCGAGAAAGAGGCATAGTTGCGCCGCCGTGCGCTACTAATGACTTTGTGGGCGGCTACCGCCGGCGTGTTGTTGCTGGGGTTGCCGCTCGCTATCTTAGGGTCAGCCTATGTCTGGATGTCGACCGCAGCTGCCCTAAACGAGAAGGCCGCTGCTATTGCTCGGCTTACCGATCACACGTTGGGTGCTGGCGCCTCGATGGATTATGCGAACCTGGGATATTGGGGGGCCGGAAAATCCACTTGGATAAAGGTATATGGCGCACATGCCGCGGCCACTGAGGCCGGAGAACGACCTTCCTGGCCCTCCATCTCAGTGTCGACGGTTTCTTCAAATGGCAATACCGTTTTTATTGAAACCTCTGCGTGGCCCACAATCGGCCAAGCTGCAATGCTCGTGTTGCTGGTGGTGTTGTTGTCCGCCCTCGCATTAGGGGTGGCAGCAGTGCTGGCGTTCCGCTCTTCTAGGCGGCTATCTGCTCCGCTTATCTACTTGGCGGCGCAGGCTGAACAGGTCGGACAGGGCGAGGTGCGAGCTCGCATCAAACCTTCGGGAATCGAAGAAATAGACCTGGTAGCCCAAGAACTAGCGCATACCTCCGAGCGCATCGCAGGCCGACTTGCCGCCGAGCAGCAGTTCGCCGCTGATGCCTCTCACCAGCTGCGGACGCCTCTAACTGCATTGTCGATGCGAATTGAAGAGATAGAGCTGATCTCGGACGACGAAGAGGTGCGCAAGGAAGCCGGTGCATGTCTAGAGCAGGTTGAGCGCCTAACTCAGGTAGTAACTGATTTGCTGTCCTCAAGAAGACGGTCCGGTGGCACAACGCAGGCCGTGAAGCTGGACGCAATCTTCACCCAGCAGAAGGGTGAATGGGAGCCAGCTTTTAAGAACGCGGGGCGCGAGCTCGTGTTCGTGGACGACGCTGAGCGGGTAGTGCTTGCAACTCCGGGAAATCTGTCGCAGGTGCTTGCCACTTTGATAGAAAACTCGCTTAGGTATGGCAAGGGCAAGGTTCAGGTTAGTACTCGCAAGGGAAAGTCCTCTAGGTCGGTCTTCATTGAAGTATCGGACGAGGGCGATGGCGTCCCAGATGAATTGGCCCCAAAAATCTTCGAGAAGGGGGTATCGGGCCATGGCTCATCGGGCATCGGTCTAGCCCTCGCCCGCGAACTAGTACAGGCTGATGGGGGACGTATTGAACTAACTCAGCGACAGCCTCCGATTTTCACCATTTCCCTAGCAGCACTTCCCACATCGTTGGATCCGGATAAAGTGATGCCACGAGGTGCCATGGTTTCCATGGGAAGGCGTAGAAGAAGGCTTTGAGGCTGCAGTGGGCAGGAAGGACATAGTGGGGTAAGGCATTGGAGGGGAGTATGGCTGTGGGGAACACTTCCAGGTCGGCGCACTCTAGAGTGAACTTGCGTTTTTGGGGCTACACGCTCTTTTCCGCAATGGCGATTAGCGCCTTTGATCTTCTCTCGCAGATCGTCCCGGAAGGGAAGGCCCAGCCCTGGGCAATTTTTTCCCTTGCTCGTACGGGGACTGTCTTCGTCCTCGCAATAGTGATCTGTGGATTGGTGTTCGCGTTGGCGGGGCGGGAGGGCGCGCCCGCGCCTCTGCCAAGGCGCAGGGTTTTACTGGCTGGTTTTTTGATTCCTCTTCTCAGCTGGTCGCTCCTGTTAGCCTGCCTATGGCCCGGGGTGTCGATGAACGACACCTGGGCTATCCTCAGTGAGCCTTTAGCTGCCTCTAGTCAGCATCCTTTAGCCTACGGGTACGGCCTGTCCGCACTGGTACATGGTGGGTCCTTGTTGCTAGGGAATGTGTCGCGAGGGCTGGCCTTTGCCGCAATGGTGCAAATGGTGCTGTGGGCGCTCGTGGTAGCAGCTATGGCGGATACACTTCGCATGACTGGCGCCCCAAGGATGGTGATATACGCATTCGTGGCATACACGGCAGCCGTTCCCGTGGTGGGTGACTATGCCATAGCCCTAGTTAAAGATTCTCCGTTTTCGATAGCTATCGCAGCAATAACCGTTTTGCTGTTTCGTGTCTGGGTAAGTAAGGGAAGTGCAGTAGGTAGTAGAGGCTTCCAGATCGCATTGTTCTTCTCAGCGCTCGCGGTAACTGCAATGCGTAACAACGGGATTGCGCTTACCGTGATCATGGTGCCACTGTTGTTTTTCATCTGCGATAGCAATAGGAAACTTGCAATTGGGATCGTAGTTGCAGCTATAGTGGCTGGGTCCATACCGGGACAGATCTCGAAGATTTACGTGGGCCCTCATAAATATGTAGAGTCAGTCAGCATGCCCCTTCAGATGATCGGGTATGGCATCTGGGCGCAACCACAGTGCATTCCGAGGGCGCAGCGCACCTACTTCTCTAAGATCATGCCAATTGCACAGTGGGCGCAGGCATATTCGCCGCTTTCAGTAGATGCTACTAAAGATAATGGTCAGTTCGATCGAGACTACCTGCAACGAACGAAGGGTGAGTTTGCGCGGCACTTTGTGGCCTATAGTTTTTCCTGTCCTGTGTCCGCTGCGAAAGGGTATCTGCTGCACACCAGGAACTACTGGTCGCCCCAGACCCGTCCCATTGGCAGAACCAGTCAATCCATCTTTCACTCTTTAGTGTCGAATGATTCAGCTAGCAGCACTGCGTGGCGGCAGGAGCTAGGAAAGCGGGGGATAAGCAACCACTCGCTGCTGCCAGATGGGCTCACCTCCGCAGTGATGGCCTGGTTCCGGACTGGCACTGCCCATTTTCCCGGTGCTGGTACGTGGGCGTGGGCCCTATTGGTAGCGGTAGGTGGCTTTCTGTACCGGCGTAGATATGCAGGATTAGCACTGGCATTTCCCTCAGCGCTAATCTATGCCACTCTTTTGGTGGCTTCTCCTGTGTCCTATCCCTTTAGATACGTAGCATTCTTGGCTTTGGTGGCCCCTTTTTCTCTAGCCATCCTGTTAGTAGGCGAGCCGGCTAAGCAGACGATAAATGTGGGCACCACTACAAAAACACCTGTGAATAAAAGCTGGTGGTGAGTGTGTTTTTGATGGAGGAATCTTTATAATTCGGGAGGTAAGAGCAATAAGGCTGCAATCGGGTGCGGTATTGCGAAGATAATTTTGTGTTTGTTGGCCAGAAGGGCTAAATGTGAAAAAGCGTGACCATGTAGCGGTGATTATCCCTTGTTATAACGAAGAAGCCGCCATCGGCCGAGTAGTCTCGGACCTGAAGCAAACTCTTCCGCAGGCAACTATCTACGTATACGACAACAATTCCACAGATAACACTGCCAGTGAGGCAAAAGCCGCTGGGGCAGTGGTGCGCTTCGAAGGTCGTAAGGGAAAAGGCAACGTGGTTAGGCGGGCCTTTGCCGACGTTGATGCTGACGCCTATGTGATGATCGATGGCGACGATACGTACGAGGCAGCGGCAGCGTCGAAAATGGTTGCGAAGCTGTTTTCGGAAGGGTTGGATCACGTCCTCGGATGCCGGATGGATAATCCGGAATCCACCGCATACCGTCCTGGGCATGCGCAGGGCAACAGGTTGTTTAATCGGCTAGTGTCAGGCCTATTTGGAATGCCGGTGACGGATATGCTTTCCGGCTACAGGGTTTTCTCTAGAAGGTTCGTGAAATCCTTCCCCGCCCTCTCTAAAGAATTTGAAATCGAAACAGAACTCACGGTGCATACGATGCGGTTGGGAGTGCCCCAGGCCGAATATCAGGTGGGGTTCAAAGATCGCCCAGAGGGGTCGGATTCGAAGCTGCGGACATTCCGCGACGGTTTCAAGATCCTGGGCACGATCGCGCGCCTGCTAGCGCACGAGCGGCCCTTTGCAACCTTCGGGATAATTAGCCTAATTGCGGCCATCTTCTCGTTGCTCATCGGCGCACCGGTGGTGTGGGATTACATTCAAACAGGGCTGGTGCCCCGCCTTCCATCGGCAGTTCTAGCATCCGGACTTGCAGTGATCAGCGCGCTGTCTTTGACGGTAGGAATGACGCTAAGTGGGGTGTTGCGTGCTCGCCAAGAAATCGCCCGCCTGGCATACCTGCAATATGAGGCACCAGCTGATGGGGAATAAGTGGTTGAAGCCATCGCTAGTGAAGTACCTATTCGTTGGAGTGGGTACTTCATTGATGGACTTTCTTCTATTTTTGTTTTTCTCGTCTGTAATAGGCCTGCCCGAAGTGGTAGCGAATATTTTCTCCACCGCAATCACTATCGTCGCATCCTACTTCGTTAACAATTTCTTTGTGTTCGAATCGAAACGCATTTCCTGGGCATCATTTGTTTCGTTTGCTGGACTTACCCTATTCACAGGAATGGTCCTTCAGTCCGGTGTTATCTGGGCAGTGATGCATATTTCAGGATTTATTTGGCATGGTCCTATTGTTGCTGCTCGGGCGGCTTCTAAAATAGCTGCTATGGCGGTAGGGGCGACCTGCAATTATTTGGGTTATGCCGCCCTCTTCACGAAGAAGAACTAGGAATATCCTCGCGCAGCTGAAAGGTTAGGGCTTCTATGCGAGCATCTCTTAGCAAGGTTTGGGACTTCCGTTATATCGGCTTTGTCCTAGTCGGAGGATTAGCGTTCGCGGTAGTGAACATTGTGGGCCAAATAGTGGCTCACCAGCTCAACCCGGCTGTTCCTGTTGCTAGCCCGTACCGGTTCATAAAGTATTTTTTGCTTGGCGCAATTGCCAGTGCATTTTTAGCATGGGGTGGACGCACTAACTGGGCGGCGCGTAGGCGCATTTTGCCTCGCCTCCAACTGAACCTCAGTGCTTTCGCTATCTTCGTAGCTGCATGGCTAATACCGCTCGTACGTTTTTGGCCAGCAGTGGCAATGAACGATTCTTGGGCAGTTTTCGAAGGGCCATTAGAAGTCTCGAATCAGCACCCCCTCGGATTCGGAATCTATCTGACCGGGCTGACGGCTGTGGGAGAATATCTGTTCGGTAGTCAGGCAGGAGGAATTGCTTTTGCCTCTGTAGTCCAGGTGCTTCTGTGGGCCGCCGGGCTGGTGTATGTGGTAGACGCTCTGAACGTAATGCGCGTGCGCACCCCCCTTGTTGTGGGCTTTATTATTTATGCGGCGTTTTTCCCTGTGGTGAGTGACTACGCAATAGCCCTGGTAAAAGATTCCCCATTCATGCTGGGAATTGCCATGCTCAGTGTCATGCTGGTGAGGATCTTCAATAGTAGGGGGAAGCCTTTCACCCGCCCCGCGTTTGTCGCCCTCTTCGTGGTGGTACTGGTCGTAATAAGTGCCAGTCGAAACAACGGAACATTGCTTGTTCTAATTGCGCTAGTGTGTGCCGTTGGCTGGGCAAAAGGACGTAGAAAAGTTGCGGCCTTGGCGGGTATTGCTGCGTTGGTTATAGGCTCTATCCCAGCAGTCATATCCTCCCACTATGCAGGTCCCCATAAATATGCGGAATCAGTTGGGGTTCCGCTTCAGATGATTGGGTACACGATTAAGGTAAATAGAGGTTGTTTGCCGCCGGATGATCTGGCCTTCTACAGTAAAATTTTCCCGCTCGATCTGTGGGCACATGTCTATGATCCTGTGACTATCGATTCGGTAAAATACAACCCGAAGTTCCAGTGGGGCTACATACAGGAGCACAAGGAGGAATTTCCAAAGCATTTCCTCAGTTCCGCTTTATCTTGCCCGCGTAATTTTGCGCGCGCCTACATAAACCACACCTACCCATACTGGACTGCGTCAGGGAATGAAATCGGAAGTACTACCCAGTCCACTTTTACCCAGTTAGTTAGCAACGAGACCAACTACCAATATGGCTACACTGCAACTTTGCGCAAGCACGGCGTGGTCAATCAATCTCAATTGCCGCAGAAAGCGGACGAGGTGTTTAACGCGAGTTGGCTGCCTGTGCTGAAGAAGACTCGCGGCACAGGAGCATGGATGTGGGGACTAGTGCTAATTTGTGTAGCAGCGCTGCGATATGGCAGAAGGGACGTTCTAGTGTCCCTATTGCCGTCTGCAGTTATCATGGGGACGCTATTTCTTGCCTCTCCTCACTCGCTAGTGTTCAGGTACTCGGCATTCCTTACCCTCACAGTTCCACTAGCGTTGCTTCTGCTGTTCTCTGCTAAAGAGCGGCGCAAAGTCGCGACCCCCAATTAGGGGTTGGGCGTGAAAACCAGGTATTTGTACAGGAAATACCGGGTGATAGTTCCAAATGCCAGCCCCACAACATTTGCTGAAATTGTATCTGCGAAAGCCGATGTGAAGCCCAGTAGATAGTGGCTAATGCAGAGGCATATAAGAGGGGGAATCATGCCGATCACATTGGCTAGAGCGAACTCGAAGGCTTCTTTCACAAGGTTGGCACTGTTGGGCATTTTGAAAGCCCAATTCCTATTTATTGACCAGGAAAAAGCGGTAGCGACGCACACAGCAATAACCTTGCTGAGGAGCGGGAAGAGCCCTAGATAGAGCAATAAATCCAAAACCCCTGTGTCGACGATCCAGGCTAAACCTCCACACACCCCGAAACGCCAGAGCTGACCCCAGTTAGGGCTCATGATTTTTGAAATATATTGCACGTACCCACCTTATGCGAAGGTGTTTCGCCCTCCCAAAGATAGAATCCAAGTGTGAGTGCACCAATTATTGCAGTAGTCGGAGGCGGGCAGCTAGCCCGCATGATGCAAGAAGCCGCCAACGCGTTGGGAATCCATCTGCGGGTTTTAGTCGAATCGACTGAAGCCTCTACAGCGCAGGTGGTTCCAGATTCGCCCGTTGGGCAGGCAGATGATGAAAAGGCAGTCGAAGAGTTGGTAACCGGCGCCCAGGTTCTAACCTTTGAACACGAGCACGTGCCGAACGCCTTCCTTGAAACTTTGCCGGTACCAGTAAGGCCCGCACCTGCCGCGTTGGTCTATGCGCAAAATAAGTTGCGGATGAGGCAGGTAATGGACAAGATTGGGGCTCCAAATCCGCAGTGGGCCGAAGTCGCAAGCAGGGGAGAACTTGCCGACTTCGCAAGCCGGGTAGGTCTTCCTCTAATATTGAAGACTCCTACCGGAGGTTATGACGGTAAGGGAGTCTTGAAGATTCAAGATCTAGCTGAGGCACAGGACTGGCTCGATCGCTTGGAGGACGGGCAAACCCTCCTGGCGGAAGAAGCCGTTCCATTTGATAAAGAATTAGCGGTGCTCCTCGCCCGCCGTCCGTCCGGAGAAGTAAGATGCTGGCCGGTGGTCCAGACGATCCAGGAAAACGGGGTCTGCTCGGTCGTGTTAGCTCCGGCACCCGACCTGTCCGACCAAATTGACCAACAGGCACGGGAACTGGGCGAACGCATAGCTACTGAACTAGATGTAACTGGTGTTCTGGCAGTAGAAATGTTCGCAGTAGGGGACGGCGCAGACACCAAGCTGTACGTGAACGAGCTGGCTATGCGCCCGCACAATAGTGGGCATTGGACCATCGAGGGCTCGATAACTTCACAATTCGAGCAACACCTGCGCGCAGTACTGGATCTGCCCTTAGGAGACACGGCCCCAGTTAGTGATGGTGCGGCTATGGTGAACCTGCTGGGATCCGAACTTGAAGAGCCACGCGAAGCCTACCCCCGTGCGCTCGCGGAAGTTCCCGAAGCCAAGGTGCACTACTACGGCAAAGGGGTCCGCCCGGGACGTAAACTAGGTCACGTTACGGTAGTTGGCGCCGATGCGAGCGAATGCGCTCGGAAAGCTCGTAGGGTTGTCGATATTTTGCAGGGGAAGGAAAAATGAAGGTTGCAATTGTAATGGGTTCAGACTCCGACTGGCCCACCATGAAGGCTGCCGCGCAGGAGCTGACTGCGCTCGGTATCGACTATGACGCAAAAGTTGTTTCCGCTCATCGGATGCCTGCGGACATGATCGCGTTCGGAGCACAGGCAGAAGAGGCCGGTTACAGCGTGATTATTGCGGGAGCCGGCGGAGCGGCACATTTGCCGGGCATGCTTGCAGCAGTAACTCCGCTCCCAGTCATCGGTGTGCCTGTGCCGCTCAAATATCTTGACGGCATGGATTCGTTGCTTTCTATTGTGCAGATGCCCGGGGGAGTACCGGTAGCTACCGTTTCCGTAGGCGGAGCAAAGAACGCTGGTTTGCTTGCGGCCCGAATCTTGGGCGCCGGAGAAGGAGAAGGGGCTCGCAAGATTCGCGAGGCCATGAAGAAATATCAACAGTCGCTGCGCGAAGTAGCCATTGAAAAAGGCAAGCGGCTTGATGCAGAGCTAGAACAGATTAGAGGGGAATAAATGAGTATTTTAGTTGCTGGAGGCGCCGGCTACATCGGCGCGCACGTGGTTCGACTCCTGGCCGACAGGGGCGAGGACGTAGTGGTGGTCGATGACCTCTCTTATGGCAAAGCTGACCGCATCGGCGATGCGAAGCTTGTCGAACTGGACATTGCAAGCGCCCAGGCGCCGGAGAAGCTGGCGCAGACTATGCGTGAAGAGAATGTTAGCGCTGTGATCCATTTTGCTGCGCGGAAGCAGGTTGGCGAATCCGTAGAAAAACCGACGTGGTATTACCAGCAGAACATTGGTGGCCTAGCAAATATGCTTCAGGCTATGCAGGAAGCTGATGTCAAGCAGATGATCTTTAGCTCTTCGGCAGCCGTCTATGGCATGCCTCCCGTAGAGGTAGTCAACGAAGACATAGAGAAGCACCCGATCAATCCATACGGCGAAACGAAACTTATCGGCGAATGGATGATGGCCGACTGCCAGAGGGCGTGGGGACTCCGGTGGATCGGATTGCGCTACTTCAACGTCGCCGGTGCCGGTTGGGATGACTTGGAAGATCCCGCAACGCTAAACCTCGTTCCCATGCTGCTTGACCGCCTGGCAAACGGGGACAACCCGAAGATCTTCGGCACAGACTATGACACTCCTGACGGTACCTGTATTCGCGACTACATCCACATACTGGATTTGGCTGACGCGCATCTTTCCGCCCTCGACTATGTGGCTTCCGGAAAGGAAATAAACTACCACACCTTCAACGTGGGAACCGGCAAGGGCACCTCGGTGCGGCAGATTGTAGATGGGCTCCGCGAAGTCACGGGACTGAAGTTCACTGCAGACGAGCTCGACCGCCGTGCGGGGGATCCGCCGCAGCTAATTGGTAACGCGTCCCGGATTACCGAAGAGCTCGGTTGGAAGGCAAAATACGACGTCTCGGATATCTTGAAATCTGCATGGAAGGCATGGCAGGCGCACGACCGCGCCATCGATGTTGAGGCCTTCAACGCGGACAAGTAGATAGAAAAAGGTGGTTGGGAGAGTCCCCCAACCACCTTTTTTATACCCTTTATTCGTCTACAGACTGGAAATCGGCTTTAGTAAGAGTGCCCTGCTTTACCTTGGAAAAGAACTCCGGCGCCCTCTCTTCGTCTAGGAGTACGGTGGAGCCGGCGCCCTCGACATAGTAGTCGGTGGTCCCAATGGGGGGAATACCGGTAAGTCCGGCAGAAGAAGCGTTCTTATAGGCCAGTCCAAGTTTGGCCAGCGAAATAATCCCAGTGTCCGGGTCAGTAGTTAGCGACTCGGCTACCGCGCCCCCAAGTGCTACGTGCCTGAACGGATTGATAATGGAGGCGGGGGAGAGCCCCTTCTTCAGCACCTGATTTACAACCTGTCGTTGCCTGTCAGCTCTACCCAGATCACCGCGTGGATCGAACTTCCTCATCCTAGAAAAGGCAAGTGCAGTCTTCCCGTCGGCATCATGGCAACCGGCTTTCCAGTCTAATTTAGCCTCCGGATCCTGAACTGTTAGATCCATACAGAGGTTGACGCCACCTACCGCATCAACCATCTGTTCAACTCCGCCCATTCCTATTTGCACGAAATGGTCAACTCTTATTCCAGTCAGTTTTTCAACCGATGTAACTAGGAGCGGCGCGCCGCCATAAGCGTAGGCAGCGTTCAGTTTGTTATAGCCCCAGTCTGGGATATCTACCAGAGTGTCCCTGGGCAAGGAGATAGCTACCGACTGTCCATTGGCGGCCTTGTGGATGAGCATGATTGAATCGGCCCGGTGCCCCTCGGTACCGTCTGGGCCAATGCCGCTCTTCCCCTCGGAGGTATTGCGTTCGTCCGAGCCGGCCAGCAAATAGGTTTGTCCCGACTGCTCGCCTACGTTATCTAAAGCTTCGGTGTGGCCAAGCTTGGAGTTGGCCCATAGCAAGAGGCCTAGCGGCCAACAGATCAGCATCGCGACAAGCGCCAGCACGATCGGTTTAGCAGTGAAGTGGTATCGCCACCTGGGCGCCCGTTTGCGCAAATTGGACAGCCCGTTTGGATTTTTTGGTCGGGGCCGTACCTGCGGGGGAGTGCCTTGCACCGGTCGCCTTTGCGTGCCAGGTGCGAATGACTGCGGGGAACTAGTAGTCCTTCTTGCACGCGATGGCGCGTACGAGGGCGGGACCGTTGCGGAGGAGGGAGAATATCGGTCTTGGCGAGGGGCACCTTCGGTCGCGGAGTTTGGTCGATACGTATTCCGCGGAGCAGGTCTGCCGCTAGAGCCTGCAGCAGAGCTAGTGGTAGGACGCCGCCGCTTCTTCGGTTGGAAGGAAGGTGGTGTACTCACGGTTCGCATTTCTCCTGTGCGGCTTTGTTGGAGTCTTCTACAGCTGCTCCCACGGGGGAGGAAGTCTCTGTTGTCGGCGTTTCGCTCGGGGTGGACTCGGATTCAGTTGGCTCTGGCTCGGACGATGAAGGAGCCGGCTCCGGCTTGGCTGACTCTTCCTTCTTCGGAGTCTGCTTGGGCGCGGGAGGTTGAATCACGTAAGTCTTCGAATTTCCATCGCGAACCGACAAGCCGGTAGGTAGGTCAGTATCTTTAATGAGCGCTTCCCACACCTGCTGGGCCTGGTCAGAGAAAATGACTCGATCCGGATCTAGCGGGTAGGGCTCGTTGGGAGCCGTGGCAAAGCGAACATTAGCGGGATCGATCGACCTCAGAGAATTGCCGAACCCGCCCAGCGCTGCGAGCGATGAAAAGCCGGAGGAAACTGTAAGCGAAGAGAGCCCCGCCTTAGTGAACCCGTACAGCGAAGATAGGTCTGTCAAAAGATTCTTCTTTAGGGCCGTGCGGATCATAATCCCTAGGAGGCGCTGCTGGCGTTGGATCCTCGAGAGATCTGAACCATCGCCAATGTAGCGCAATCTGGCGTAACCAACCGACGCCTTGCCATTCAGGTGGTTGCAGCCCTTCTTTAGATCAATGTGGGCCTGCTCGTCGCTTATATCCTCATCAAGCCAGAGCTTTAGGCCGCCAAGTGAATCGACCATCGAGGAGAAGCCATTGAAATCGGCAAGCACATATTCGTCGATCCGAACGCCCGTGTTGGCCTCTACAGTTTTCTTGGCACATTCGATGCCCGCTACGGTATCCGAGTTGCCAGCTGCCTCACTGAATGCGCTGTTAACTTGGCCAAAGCTTTCCTCTGTTTCGCCGCCGCCCTCGGTTTTACAAGACGGCAGATCAACCATTGTGTCGCGAGGGATAGATATGACGGAAACAGATTTCCTGTCCTTGGCAATGTGGGCGATCATCATGGTGTCTGAGCGCATGCCCTCGACTCCGGTGTCTTCGCCCTCGCCGGATTTGCCGGAGCGAGTGTCCGAGCCTAAAACAAGCACGTTTACTGCCCGTCCCGCGTAGTGATCGTAGGGAAGGAAGCCCCCGCGACCGCCCGCAACGTTAAGCGAATTGTTCAAATCCTGGTAGAACAGTATGCCTGCTGTAACGAGGAATACTGCAAATGCCAAGATCGCGATCCCAATCCGCGTTGGCCAGCTGCGCCCTCTGGGTAGCTTTGATGCATGCGTTGGGTGGTCACGATACAATGCGTGCCTATTAGTCATCGCTCTATACTATTGCTCGATTCAGGTTTTTGGGCGTTCATGATAGCTAGTTCACGTGCTAGTTTTGTGATTTTGCGCTGCTGAAAGTGCGACCGTTTCGACTGGTAAGCCAGCGAGGCGAAGAACGCGATAACAAGCAGGTATAGCAACAGGTCGGCGCCACGCTGAACCCCAACCATGGCTGCCACCTTCGAGGTGATGGATGGCCACAAAATGGCAATAACTGCGAGTAGTGCGAATATCGAGATGGAAAGGCGCCGCAGGGCGAGTTTCTTGTCTGAACCTTCGCGGGAGCGGATCAGTAGTACGGCTACGGCAAGGATTCCGACGATAAGAATTACTTTAATCAGCATGGTTTCCTCAGTGAAGCAGAAGGTCAGTGACGATATTGATGGAATTCAGCAGGGACTGTCCCTTCGCCCGTGAATAGTCCGTGTAACGAATGTGAACCGGCAACTCGGACCAGGGGAGTTTGGTGGCGGCAAGTTTGCTCACAATCTCGCTTGCGTGAGCCATCCGGTTTTGGTTCAGATAAATTCGCTCCACAGCGTCGCGGCGCAAAGCGCGTAGACCATTGTGCGCGTCGGTGAGCTTCAGACCGGTCTCAATGCGAGTGACGAATGCGGCGGTCTTCAGCACTAGCTGCTTGATCTTCCCGGCCTCGATATTGCCGCCTAAGAAACGGGAGCCAAAAATTATGGCCTTGTCGTTTTCTTCGGCGTACTGGACCATCGCTAGGGCATCGGAAGTTTGATGCTGTCCGTCGGCATCAAATGTCACAACATACTTGCCGTTAGTTTTGCGAAGAAAATACGAAAACCCGGTCTGAAGGGCTGCCCCCTGCCCCATATTGATAGGGTGGGTGAGCACTGTAGCGCCAGCTCTTAATGCTTCCTGACCAGAGTCGTCTGTGGAGCCATCATCTACACAAATAATGTTGGGAAACACTTTTAGGGTGTCCCGAATGACCTGGCCAATTACTTCGGCCTCGTTATAAAGAGGCATAACCAGGTACGTATTGGTAGTGAGAGAAGACATGGTAACAGTGTTGCACAAGTTCCGTTAAAACTGCTTGACAAAGAGGGCGTGCCCCTGGTGAAAAGTGTCATGCTGACATGCCCCTTGCCAGGTGAAGGCTGATCTAATGTGGCCTCTAGGCGGTTTGTCATAGTCGTATTTAACGAAAATAAGCTAACGTGTTTGTGTAAATAGTAAGGCCCAAGGGGAGGCTCATGGTTCGGATAGTTGACACTGCAGACGTGTCTGATGAGGCAAAGATTGGCGAAGGCTCTTCGATCTGGCATCTAGCCCAGGTACGTGAACATGCAGTCCTAGGTGAAAATTGCGTCGTCGGCCGTGGGGCTTATATCGGCGAGGGCGTGCAGCTAGGAAATAACTGCAAGGTGCAAAACTACGCGCTGGTATACGAGCCCGCCAAGATTGCAGATGGCGTGTTTATCGGTCCAGCTGTCGTACTTACGAACGATCACTATCCACGGGCGGTCAATCCAGATGGCTCGCTCAAATCTGCTTCTGATTGGGAGCAGGTAGGAGTAACTATCGGACAGGGCGCTGCAATTGGGGCTCGTTCGGTATGTGTAGCTCCAGTGAAGATCGGGCCGTGGGCACTGGTTGCCGCAGGCTCAGTAGTAGTAAAAGATGTACCTGCTCACGCGTTAGTTGCGGGAGTTCCTGCCAAACAGATCGGTTGGGTAGGAAAAGCAGGGGTTAAGCTTGAAAGTGTTTCAGAAGGATACCGCTGCCCGCAGACAGGTATGCTTTACAAGGAAGAAAACGGCGAACTGACGGAGGTTTGCGAATAAATGTCTAAGGAATTCATTCCTGCAGCCAAGCCACTAATTGGCAAGGAAGAAGAAGAAGCTGTCCAGCGGGTGCTGGAATCCGGGATGGTCGCACAGGGCCCTCAGGTCGCAGCTTTTGAAGAGGAGTTCTCGGCCCAGATGGCCAAGGGAGCTTCCTCCTGTGCAGTCAACTCGGGTACCTCGGCATTGCACGTTGGTTTGCTGGCTGCCGGGATTGGTCCTGGCGACGAAGTTATTGTTCCTTCGTTTACGTTTGCGGCTACCGCTAACTCGGTAGCAATGACCGGCGCCAAGCCGGTATTTGCTGATATCGAGGCCGACTACTTCAACCTCGATCCGAAGCATGTAGAAGAGCAGATTACCGAGCACACTAAGGCCATCATGCCGGTGCACCTTTATGGACATCCGGCCAAGATGGAGCAGATTGTAAAGATTGCTCAGGAACACAACCTCTTCGTCTTTGAAGACTGTGCTCAGGCGCATGGAGCCACCTTGAATGGCAAGCAGGTTGGTACCTTCGGTGCGTTTGGTGCCTTCAGCTTCTACCCGACCAAGAACATGACGGCCGGTGAAGGCGGCATGATCACTACCTCCGATCCAGAGGTGTTGCGTCGTGCCAAGATGATCCGTAACCAGGGCATGGAAAAGCGTTACGCGAATGAACTGGTTGGCGTCAACAACCGTATGACCGACATTAACGCTGCGATCGGCCGCGAACAGCTCAAGAAGGTTGGCGCCTGGACCGAGACTCGCCAGCAGAACGCGAAGTACCTCTCTGACCACATCGAGGGCGTGATTACTCCTAAGGTCATGGAAGGGGCAACTCACGTCTACCACCAGTACACGATCCGTGTTGAGTCCGATCGCGATGGCTTCCAGCAGGCTCTGAAGGACGAGTACCAGATCGGTTCCGGTGTCTACTACCCGATTCCGAACCACAAGCTTCCTTCTTTGGCCGAGTACGCGCCGAATTTGGAGCTGCCTGTCACGCAGCAGGTGGCGGAGCAGTGCCTGTCGCTGCCGGTACACCCGTCCTTGGATCAGGAAGATCTGGAGCGGATCGTCGAGGCAGTCAATAAGCTCGCTCAGGCAGGTGCATAGTGGCTAACCTGCGTTACGGCCTGATCGGCCTTGGCTCCATGGGGCGCCACCACGCCCGCAATATCCGTGCCCTAGAGGGCGTGGACCTGGTAGCCGTGGCGGATCCGTATGGCGATAAGTTTGGAGTTGCCGGAGACCTGCCGGTGTTGCCAGACGTCGAGGCTTTGATTGAGCAGAACCTAGACGCAGCCATGGTTGCTGTGCCTACCGCTTTCCATGCCGAGACCGCATTGAAGTTGGCAGCTGCTGGCGTTCACACGATGGTAGAAAAGCCGCTTGCCTCTTCGATCGAAGATGGCGAGGCCATGGTAAAGGCATTTGAAGAGGCGAATCTGGTTGGCGCTGTAGGTTACGTTGAGCGCTGCAACCCTGCCTTGCTCGAAATGCGTAAGCGCATCACTGAGGGCCAGCTAGGGAAGGTTTACCAGATCTCCACTAGGCGGCAGTCGCCGTTCCCGGCGCGTATCTCGGATGTCGGAGTTGTGAAAGACTTGGCAACCCACGATGTCGATCTGACCGCATGGGTAGCCGATTCTGCCTACGAGACCATTTCTGCGCAGACCACCTATAGGGCAGGGCGCGAATTTGAAGACATGGTTATTGCTTCTGGCAAACTGAAGAACGGTATTCTGGTCAACCATACTGTCAATTGGTTGAGCCCCTTCAAGGATCGCACCACTGTTGTTCTAGGAGAGAAGGGTGCCCTGGTAGCCGAGACCGTCATGGGAGATCTGACCTTCTACGAGAATGGCAAGGCACCTCTTGGCTGGGATCAAATCCGGAATTTCCGCGGCGTATCCGAAGGTGAAGTTACTCGTTACGCCCTGCAGAAGCGGGAACCGCTCGCAGTCGAACACGAGCATTTCCGGGACGCCATCCTAGGTAAGGCCGAAGAACACGTCACCATGCGGGAAGCATTGACGACGATGAAGGTCATTCAGGGGATTTTGGACTCTGCCGAATCCGGCAAGGCTGTCTCCTTCTAAGCTGCCAGAAGAGGGAAATATTGCACTCTAGAGGATCTATGAAGTCGATCAAGCTAGTATCGCGCATATTCTCTCCGGAGGTTGCAGCTGCTACATTGCGCCTCGATGCAGTGGTGGAAGCACTACTGCATCGAGGCTGCGCTGTTAACGTCCTGACAACTACGTATGAGCGCACCGGCAGTGAATCGAAAGGTGCCCTTCGGATAAGTAGATGGCCAGCATTGCGTGATTCCGAGGGCTACCTGCGGGGCTACGTGCAGTACGCATCTTTCGATGTCCCGCTGCTAGCGCGGCTGCTCTTTTCTAGGTCTGCCAGTGCCGTGTTAGTAGAACCTCCTCCAACAACGGGAGTGATGGTTCGCATTGCAAGTTTTCTGAAACGTGTGCCCTACGTCTACTACGCTGCTGATATTTGGTCTCGCGCAGCGGACGGAACGGTTCCTTCAATCGTGTCGAACACGTTGAGGGCGATCGAAAAATTCGCGATTCGAGGCGCGGCAAAGGTCGTAGCGGTTAACGAAGATGTCGCTTCCATTTGTCGGCAAATGGGCGCTAGTGACGTACGAGTCGTGCCGCAGGGCGTAGATACGACAGTTTTTTCCAGTTCGGGTGAGGTTCCCACGCCGGCGCAGAAAGCAGCCATCGGACTGGGGGAGCGGCCATATCTGCTTTACGGAGGTAACGCTAGCGAGGTTCACGGAGCCGAGATCTTTTTGGGCGCCTTTGAGCAAATAGTCGACCAAGTAGATTTCGATTTGGTGTTCTTCGGTAGGGGCACTAGCTGGCAAGCGTTCGCGGAACGCTCCAATACGGGGAAGCTACGAGGACGAGTCCACGTAAATGGCCTTATCGCGCCCGGTGAACTAGCAAAGTGGTTACGAGGAGCGAAGGCTTCCTTGGCCTCTATTCACCCCGATAGTGGCTACGAACTGGCATACACTACGAAAGCACTGTCGTCCTTTTCTTGCGGGACGCCGTTGCTCTACGTAGGGCAGGGGCCAACGGCGCAAGATATCCGCGATGCCCATCTTGGGATAGTAGCCGGCTATGACGCTGGCCAAGTAGCTAAGGCGATGATTACGGTAGCCGCCGAGCAATGGCCGCGTCAGCAGATTCGCAAATGGGCCGAAGAAAATAAGTCGATCTCTAGCTCTGGCATGCAGGTAGCACAGATTCTGCTAGAGGCATCTAAAGAAGGTTAGTAATGAAGAACATCCTGGTGATCACCTTTTCGGATATTCCGAAGGACGCCCGCGTATTGCGTCAACTATCGGTTGTGCGCGAGTTCGGCCATGTCACGACACTTGCCTATGGAGAAAAGGCCGAATTTGCAGATGAGCATCTGCGGATTGATTCTTCTTTGCCGTCTCTGCCGCAGACTCCTGCGGGGGTGGCTGCCTTGGCAGCACATAGATTCCGTACAGCGGAACGGCTTATTCCTGCAGCTAAGCAGGGATTGAAGTTGGTGGGCAATCGCAAGTTTGACGCAATAATTGCTAACGATGCAAGAGCGCTTCCCCTTGGCATGGCTATTGCCGGGGACGATACGCCAGTGTGGGCTGATTTGCACGAATGGGCTCCGGAGGAACGCACCCAGCTGCTGTCCTGGAGGTTGCTCGTCGCTCCCTTGATGCGGGATATTTGTAAAACTTATCTACCATCTACCGCAGCACAGACGACTGTCGCTGGGCACATCGCCCAGCTTTACCAGAAGCACTTTGGAGTTACTCCCTCAGTGATGCGCAATGCGCCCGCTTGGCAGGATCTGGAACCGAGTCCTGTAAGTGACGACAAGATTCGCCTGGTCCACTCTGGCAGTGCGGTTCCGGGCCGGTCTATTGACAAGATGATCGAAGCGGTCAAAACGCTGGACGATCGCTTCAGCCTAGACTTCTATCTGACTACTGCCGGCGATGGCGGCAAGTATCTACAGACTTTGAAAGATGTAGCGGGCGGTGACCCGAGAATTAGGTTCAATGATCCGGTAAAGCCTGCCGAGCTTCCCGCCACATTGAATTCATACGATGTAGGCATCTTCTGGATCCCTCCCACCAATACGAATGCGCGCCTTTCGCTGCCGAATAAATTCTTCGACTTTGTACAGGCACGCTTGGCAGTTGCTGTAGGTCCGTCGATCGAGATGGCTGAACTGGTTCGAAAGCATTCACTGGGAGTTGTTTCGGAAAGATTTGAAGTCTCCAGCATTACACAGACTCTATCCAGCTTGGATTCGCAAAAAGTGAGGTCTTTCAAAGCACAAGCTCACACCCACTCCAAAGAACTTTCTTTTGACAATGAGGCTAAGGTAGCAAGAGGAATACTTAAACGTATGTTGTCGCTATGAGTTAGGAACCTAAATGCAGAAGAAGCTGCTGGTACTGCTTACCTCCGTCTTCCCCTATGACAGCGGAGAAGAGTTCTTAGAGGTTGAGCTCCCGTATCTGGCAGCTTCTTTTACTAGGGTCATAATTCTGCCCGTACATCAACTAAATCCCAAGAAACTCACCAGAAAGCTGCCGCAGAATGTTGAGGCACGCAGCCTGCGCAGCTGCGTGCCGGCATGCAAGAGCGCTGGGATTGGGCTAAAAGCTGTTAGCGGCTGGGTACGTTCGCCCCTGCTGTCGCCGATCCCAGCTGCTTTGCAAATGCGCGCGCTGACCTCGGGTAGGTATCGTTTCGAACTGGCAAAAAATGCGCTGGCAGACGTGGATTTTTCGCGCTATGACCAGGCGGTGTTCTACGGGTATTGGATGGCCAAGCCAGCAATGATTGCCTATTGGCTTTCCGAGTGGGCAAAAGATTTTACCGAAACCAAGTGTGCCTCGCGGGCGCACCGCTTCGATGTATATCAGGACCAGGCTCCGTTCGGATATCTACCTGCAAGGTCATTCTTAGGTAAACATTTGGATGCGGCCTTTCCCATTTCAAAGAATGCGAAAGATGTGCTCTCCAGGGACATGGGAGATTCGATGCGTGCCGCAATGAGCATCCAACGGCTAGGAACTCGCCCTCTGCCCGAAGTGCACCGGGAAAAGACTGGGAGGCTAAATATTGTCTCCCTCTCCTCTTTGGCGCCAGTGAAGCGGTTGGATCTAGGCGCGCGGGGTATAGCGCAAGCGCTTCGCCGTGGCGTTGACTTGCACTGGTACCACATCGGAGGCGCGAAGGCGGAACAGGTAGAAGATCTCAAAGGGCTGTTGGACGAGCTCCAGATAAGCGAATCTGTAACTCTGATCGGCCAACTGCCCCACGAAGAGGCGCTAAATTTCCTGGCGGACCCGAAGCTGACCGTGTTCATGAATACTTCCTCTTCCGAGGGCGTGCCTGTTTCGATCATGGAGGCGTTGGGATGCTCGCTCCCGACTGTCTGCACAGATGTCGGCGGAAGTGGCGAACTGGTAGAAGAGGGCGTTAACGGTTCGCTGCTAGCGGCGGATATACAACCGAATGATTTAGCAGAGATCCTTGATCGCTGGTACCGGATGGGACAGGACGAGTACGCACGTTTTAGCAAGAATGCGCGGAATACCTGGGAAGAAAAGTGCGACGCTCGTAATGTGTACCCGAAGCTGATTGCAGAAATGGAACAGATGTGAGTTCCCCCTTCGACAAGATAAAAGGGGTTTTCACCGCTAGGCCTACCCTGAAGCACGTCTCTACTCTTGTGGGCGGAACCCTGGCGGGACAGGTCCTGGCCGTTGTCACGGCCCCGATAATCTCGCGAATGTATTCGCCGGAAGAGATGGGGCAGTACACCTTATTCATCTCCGTCTTCATGACCGTTGTTGCTGTTGCGGGACTGCGTTACGACATGGCGATCGTGCTACCGAAGAGCCACGCGAATGCGCGGGTGCTGCGCAATACCGTGTCAGTGATCATCGGGATTGTCTCGCTGGCGTGCACAATAGTGTTTTTCATCTGCGGGAATGCTTTAGCTAAATCGATGGGCCAACCCGGACTCGGCCCGTGGCTAGCACTTGCGGGAATCGCCATTTTCACGCTGGCGCAAGTGAATTCCTATAACTATTGGTTCACTAGGACGCTGCAATACAAGGCAATTTCTATAAACAAAGTGCAAATGAGTGGTTCAACCGCGATTTTGCAGATTGTCTTCGCGCTTGTGTCTTTCGGAGGCATCGCCGGGCTTATTGTTGGACATCTGCTGGGGCAGGGTGGGGCAATGGCCACCCTAATGTATAAGGGCCGGGCGAAGGCGGAAAATGAAGGCGAGCCAAGCGCCAGCGCCATACAGCTGTTGCGCCGCTATAAGAAGATGCCGCTGCTCAATGCTCCGAACGGGCTGGTAGATTCGATCCGGCTGAACGGTATCAACATGCTAATTGGTGCCCTCTATTCTGCTAATACGGTTGGTCAATTCGGGCAGGCGTGGAGGTTGATGCAGGCTCCCGTAACGCTTATCACCGGGGCTATTTCGCAAGTATTTTTCCAGCGCTTTTCGGTTACAGAGCCAGGAAAGATGGAAGCGGCGGTGAAGCAGTCGGTGAAATACTCTTTACTGCTGGGAATTATTCCATTCCTTCTAATGGCTCTTCTTGCACCTTGGATTTTCCCCTGGTTTTTAGGCAGTGGCTGGGAGCAATCCGGTCTGATCGGCAGGGCGCTGGTGCCATGGTTATTTCTGAATGTTGCCACTTCGCCAATTTCGACCGTCTTCGTTGTTACTGAAAGGCAGCAGGAGATGCTTGGCTTTGCCGTGGTATACATGTCTACGGGGCTGGGGTCTGTGTGGGGCTTTGCCAAACTGGGAGCGGGAATTGTCGCAACTGTTTGGGGACTGTCGCTGTTTATGTCCCTCGCCCTGGTGGGAATGATTCTTCTAACGATCAGAGCCGCAAGGATTTACGACCGAGAGGGAACTACAAAATAGTATGGCGTGGCTAGGATGCATCCCGTTACTTGCGGGATTGCTAGGTATTGTTTTTATTCCGGGTGCATCCATTTGTTTGCTTGCTGGAATGCGTCCGCGTTACGTGGTGGCTCTTGCGCCCCTTATCTCTATGTCGCTAGTGAGTCTCCTTCCCGTATTGTTCGCTAAATTCGGGATGCGTTGGTCTATAGGTTCCTTTGCCGGAACCTTTGTGGTTTTCTGCCTTGCGGTCGCTCTGATTTGTCGAGGGCGAGCACGCTGGCCGCAACGGGTGGCTTTGCCCTCTGCCTTGTGGATAGGAGGCGTTGTCGCTTGGCTCGGTCACGTACTACCGGCGGTGATTGGGCGTTCTCCGCGCACCCCTATCCAGCAAATTGATCCCACCTACCACATGAATTTGGTGTGGTTCATGGCGAATACTGGGAATGGTTCTTCCATTAGCGCACCGACAAGAATGTTCGGGCTTGAAACCTCTGAGACTGCCGCCCCTTCCGGGTGGCATGACCTGGTTGCTCTTATGGGTACGGGTCGGGTTGTGGAAGCGACGAATACGATGGCTATAGTACTGCCGACGCTTTGGGTTGTCGGTATTAGTTTGCTTGCATATGTAGCTTTTTCTGCGAATACGAAGTTGGTGGTGTGGACCCAGCTAGCAAGTCTCGTATTCAGTGAGTTTCCCACTATCTTGCAAAGTAGCTATCCGGTGTGGCCAAATGCGTTAGCTATTGCTTTGCTTCCATTTGCTTGTGCGGCAATGTGGATGGCGATAAGAGACTGGCGGGCGCAGAAACACTCTGCTCTTGGGTATGTAGGAGTAGGGGCCGCAGCGATTTTGATTACTTGCGGAATTGCGCTCGTCCACCCGTCATTTGTCTTCAACATGGCCTCTCTCAGCGTATTTCCCCTGCTTTATCTGTTAATTCGCGGGATATGGCGTTCCCCCAGTCAGCGCAGAAGGAAGTCTCTGCTGTGGCTAGGTGGCGTAGTACTCGTAGTAGTGGGAGCGAGTCTGGCTATGTTCACTATTCCGTATGTCAGCGCTGTTGCTGCGCGTATGATGAGCTCATACGGCGGGGAACCGGCAATTGGCATCGAGGCGATACTGAAGATTGTTTCCGGAGCCACCGCGCATAAGGAAGGAACGGTAGTTCCAGTAAAGATGTCGCAGGCTCTTATGAACGTCTGTGGCATGGTCCTGTTTATAGGGGCCGTTCTAATGTGCTGGCGTAGGCGTGACAAGATCGTGTGGCTTTCGTGGCTGGGAACCGCATTCATAGCGCTAATTGTCTATTGGCGAGTACCCGGAGTCCTCGGGATGATTGGCGGATTCTGGTACATGAACGCACATAGGGTAATAGCACCGCTTGAAGTGCCGGCGACGTTATTATTTGGGTTGGGACTAGCCCAGTGGAGTTACCTGCTTTCACTTCTTTTGAAGACGGTTTTTCGCGCAAAGAACGCTGCTGGCCTGTCACGAGCGATCACACTGGGTGTTGTGTTAGTAGCAGGATTTAGCGCCGGAATTATTACTAAGAATGCCTTCTATCAGGTTGTCTACAATCCGAAATCAGATTTTGTGACGATACATATGTCGAGCCCTGAAATAGCTATGATCGAGCGGGCACAAAAGAAGATTAAGGGGCCGGTGCGAGTAATCGGCGATCCAACCAACGGCAGTGCCATGATGCAGGCTCTGGGAGGCGTGGAAGTGGTATTTCCGCAGATGTACTACAGGCCTTCGAATACTAACGAGGCCTACCTGCTATCGAATTTCGACAAGTTGGGTACGGAGCCGAAGGTTTGCGATCTAGTTCGTAAGTACAACATTAGGTACTTCTACTATGACAGTGACAAGGAAACCTTCGGCAAGACGGGGCAGGTAAAGGACGACGGAATCCAAGTGCCGCCCTCACCGAAGGAGGCCGAACTGGTAGATAGGGGAGGAACCGCCAGGCTGTACAAGATCACCGCCTGCAGGAGCTCCTGAAATTGCCTAACGTCCCCGCTAGAGACGAGAGTGAGCGCACATATTTGCTGCAGGCAACGGGTAAGTGCGCGGGGAGCCAGGACTTTATTTACAATACGTATGAGACTCAAATTTTGGAGGATATATGCAGATTGCAGTAGTGGCAATGGGAAAGATTGGTCTTCCTCTGGCAGTACAGTTTGCCGATATGGGACACCAAGTAGTTGGTGTTGACGTAAACCAGAAAACCGTTGACCTAGTAAACGCCGGTAAGGAGCCGTTCCCCGGCGAGGCTCATCTGCAGGAAAAACTGGATGAGCTCATTCCTGCTGGCAAGCTGCGCGCAACTACCGACTACGCGGAAGCTATTCCACAGGCTGATGCGGTTGTACTGGTTGTACCCCTGTTTGTAAACGATCAGACGTGGGAGCCAGTTTTCGGGTGGATGGATGCCGCCACCAAGTCCTTGGCAGCGAATCTGAAGCCGAACACTCTGATCTCTTACGAAACTACTTTGCCGGTAGGAACTACTCGGGGCCGCTGGAAGCCCATGATTGAAGAAATCTCGGGTCTGAAGGAAGGCGAAGATTTCCACCTCGTATTCTCTCCGGAGCGTGTACTCACCGGCCGTGTATTCGACGATCTGCAGAAGTACCCGAAGCTTGTCGGTGGTCTGAACGAAGAAGGCACGAAGGCCGGCATTGATTTCTACAAGCAGGTGCTCACTTTCCGCGATAGGGAAGACCTGCCTCGCCAGAATGGCGTGTGGGACATGGGGAGCGCTGAGGCAGCTGAAATGGCGAAGCTAGCCGAAACCACCTACCGCGATGTGAACATCGGACTGGCCAACCAGTTCGCAGTGTACGCAGACAAGGTTGGCATCGACGTAGAGAAGGTTATTGATGCCTGCAACTCTCAGCCATACAGTCACATTCACCGCCCTGGCATTGCGGTGGGCGGACACTGCATCCCGGTTTACCCCAGGCTCTACCTGTCGACTGACCCTGACGCAACGGTGGTCCGTACTGCCCGTAAGTACAATGCGGCAATGCCTGACTACGTGGTTAGCAGGGTAGAAGAAGTACTGGGTGACCTGAAGGGCCAAAAGGCTGTGGTGCTGGGTGCTTCCTACCGTGGTGGCGTGAAGGAAACCGCATTCTCGGGCGTGTTCCGTACTGTCGAAGCCTTGGAAGAAAAGGGCGCGGACGTGTTCGTGCACGATCCGATGTTCAGTGATGACGAATTGGCCGGATTCGGCTGGAAGGCTTACCACTTCGGCGAGTCCGCTGATGTAGCCATCGTGCAGGCCGACCACAAGGAATACCGGACTATCTCTGCTTCTGATATCCCTGGTATCAAGCTGCTCTTCGACGGGCGTCGCGTGACTGATCCGCAAACCTGGGCTGGTACGCCTCGCATGGTTATTGGCGACAAATAGTCATTAGTTACAATGGGCACGTGTCTTAGCCATCTTGGCTAAAACATGTGCCCATTTTGCATCCCCTGGAGGGTCTATGTTGTTCCCAGCTTCCACAGAGCTGAGTCATTTTTATAGTTGGGGTGGATTCTTAGTCTGCCTAGGAGTAACTACCCTGGTAGTTTTCCTCCCGGGGCTTGTTGTGGGTATTGCAGCGGGATTTAGAAGGTCCACGCTTGCAGCCTTTGCACCGGCTGCCTCAGTTGGCATCAGTGCGGTAAGCGGGATAATGGCCCGGGAGGTCGGCTGGGGCTGGAACGCGCTGATGCTACTGCCGCTAACTGCGGTCATCTCAGTGATCTTGGTTTTGTATAGGGCAGTGGCGCGCCCGTACAAGAATATTTCTAGGGCGGGAAGTAAGTCTTTCCTTGCGCCCGTCATCTGTATTCTTTTATTCGCTGCTTTTACAGTGCGTTTTGCGTTGGCAATCCAATCGCCGGGGACATTCAGCCAGACATGGGACACTGTCTTTCACCTGAACACAACCGAGCTCATCCTGTCTACAGATAGTGCCTCTTCCCTTCACGTGGATCTTACCGGGGATGGAAAAGAACACTTCTATCCGGCCGCTTGGCACGGCATCGTCGCGCTGGTTACGCAGCTTACGGGAACACTTACACCAGTTGCTACTAACGCTGCGGCTGCCGTCGTGTCATTCTTGGTGTGGCCCGTCGGCATCTACGCACTAGTCGGAAGAGTAACGTCTTCGACAGGTACCAAAACATGTGCAATGGTCCTGGCCCTGCTATTTCCCCAGTTTCCTCTGGCGTTCTTGTGGTGGGGAAACCTGTACCCGAACCTACTTGGGTATGCGCTGTTGCCTATTGGGATGACTCTCTTTGACAGGGTGCTTGAACGGTTCAGCAAAGTAACTCCTATCTACCTGGTTGCCCTGTTGGTGACTGCTGCCGGAATGGCTCTGGCGCAGCCTGTTTCGGTAATTACTTTTGCGATCATGGCGATTGCCTGGCTAATTGTGAAGTTCTGGAGCCAAACTAGGCGGAAACTTCGTACAGTCCCTGTTGCCCTGGGGGCCGCAGTGGTCTTGTATGCCGCACTGAACTTTTGCATAGATTCTGTAAACCAGCTTTCGACTATGAGGACTGGAACAACCACGTGGTATCGCCAAGGACATGCGTTGCGGGGGCTATTCCAGCTGGTCGTCTTCACAGGGGGAAAGCCCCAGGGGAACTGGGACGTTTATACGCTGCCCCAGATGATAGTTCCCGCCTTGGCGATCTTGGCGGGAGTATTGGTGGCTATAAGCATGAAGAGGGCGTGGCCGCTGCTAGGTGCGCATTTCATGGCAGCAGTACTATTCGTCTGTGCCTTTTGCCTTGACGGTGACACCCGCTTGTATTGGACGGGGCTTTGGTACTGCGACGTTCCCAGGGTGTTTGCGCCACTATGTGTCGGTGCACCGATTTTTGCCGCCTTGGCATTGCAGGCAGGGTGCCACCTTTTCAGACGGCGAGCTACTTCGGGCGTTTCTACCGCTGCTGCGCTTGTGGTGCTGCTTGCCGCAACGCTGTTCTCTCCAGCGATCACCTCTGCTTTTACTGCAATAAGCCACACCAATTCGCTGCGGGGTATTTATTCCCAGGGCGGCCTGTTGGACAGCGATGAGTTGCAGCTGTTCTCCAGACTGGACAAACACGTACCACCAGGACAGAAGATCCTGGCTAATCCATGGGAGGGAGGCTCGCTCACGTGGCCATACGGCAAGCGAATGCCTTTCTTCCCTAGGATTACTGGTGGTCTTACCGACACTTACAAGTTGCTGGTCAATGATCTAGATAAGGCAGATCAGATACCAGAGGTGTGTTCGCTGCTGAAGCGGGAGAATATCCACTACGCCTTGCAGCTGCGAGACGTGTACTTGTGGGGAGGCTCCGGTTGGAATATCGAGAAGAATTTCTCCTCGCTTGATCATCTGGAAGACATTCCAGGTGCCAAAGTGGTAGATCAGCAGGGGGAAGCGAAGCTGGTAAAGCTCCCGGACTGCACTATTCAGTGACCCCTGTTCTTCAGGCGCGATGCCAGCGCACCTACCCGCGCGATCTTCTTCAACTGGCGGTAGCTAAAACGGCCTACGCGTGCCCCCGGATCCTGTACGAGCTCGGCCTCGCGACAGTACAGGTACCCGATTCGTGCCTGTTGTGTTTCCACCTGCTCACTTAGTAGCCTCTTTTCAGCTTGAAGGGCGTGAATCTGCCTCTCGTAAGATTCCAACAGCTGCCAGGCTCTAGCAAGATATTCATGGTCGGCGGTTGCATCTTCCATGAGCTGCAACTGCCCTAAATAACGCGTGTGAAGCTTAGCGAGAATTTCGGGGGCCGCCAGCGTGGGCGAGGCCGTGGAAACGAAAGAGGAGGCGTCTGCCTTGTTGTTGGTGCACATAGCAATCACCTGCTGCCACCAGCGTTTTGTATCGGTGTGCAACTTTGGCATCCGAGACTGCAGATGCGAACTGATCTGGTTCGCCAGTGCCACGAACTGGTCTATTGCCTGGTAGCTTTCGACTGCATCCAGTGCTGCTTCCGGTAGAACCCAGTTAGGATCCAGCCCGAGGTTTGCCAGCAGATCCGCCATTCTAAGATTGGCGTACAGGTTAGGTGCAAGCAATAGAGTCGGAATAGCCGAAGTCATGGCAAAGACTGCTTGATGGAACCTGTTTGTAACAGAGAGACTAGCTCCTTCTAGAGCGGCGACTAACTGGCTTGGGTGGGCAGGGTTGAAGACCTCCACCGGCGTAGACATGCGCTGGGCTATGGCTTCGTGGAAAGCAACATCTTGGTCCTGCTTTGCTGAGTCTGCCATATGCGAGATCAGCTTCGTAGTAAGCCCGGTGGCTTTACTGAGTCGATCTAAAGTAGCAGCGATAAGCGCTGCCGACGTCGAGGTAGGGAAAGCAGCATGGGCATCGTTGAAGCAGCCCGCTATAAAATCCCCGCCGCGCAGGTTTTCTACCCCGCTGAAGCAGATGGCATCATCGTGGGCCACATAAATCTCTTTGGACGTGTACTTTTGGGCTTCCTTCTTAGAGAAAGGACCGCGTACGCCAATCAGATCGGCCGAATCAAAAAGCCGGCGTACCGCCTGTTCTTCGTGTCCTAATAGAAGGGGGCCAACCGACTGCCCAGAAATTGCCACTGGCAGACCGATGTGTTTGGCGTATTGGGCAAACAGGGAACGCTCAAGAAGGAGCCTAGAAAAGTAGGAATTTATTGACCCGCCCCCACCAATTATCAGAGCGTCCAAGTGGTGCACCTGCGCCAGTCCATCCGCTACGGGGTTACGCCTAAAATCTGAAAAATCTTGTGCGCTAAGGAAAAACTCTTCCCGTTCTAGCGGCAGCTCTGGAAATTCAATCGAGCGGAGGAAATTGGCGCCGGGAACAAGTTGTTGGCTACGAGTGGCGTCATGGGTAAACAGATATGGGGTATGGCCGGCTTCTTTTATCTGTTTAAAGGAGGAAAGCGCAATGGCGTCGTCGCCAACGTGCCAAGAGGGGTTGCCAATGTCTGTCAAGATGCCAATGTTTGCCATAGGTTCCCATTCGAGATGTAGCATGCGAAAGAACGTGGCTTAACTATATATGTTTGCTTTCCCAGTGGCGTAGCCTGCGAGGCGGCGAACTAGCGGGTTGTATGATGGGCGGATGAAAAAGGTCCACGGAGCGGCAAGGTCGATGGTATGCGAAAAGTAGCTGCGGTTGTTGTTGCTTACAATCGCGAAGTCTTGTTAGGTAAATGCCTCGCTGCACTGCAGAAGCAAACTGTTCCATTGCAGCACATAGTGGTAGTAGACAACGCCAGCACAGACAATTCGCTGCAAGTAGCTAAAGCTAGTGGGGCAGAAGTAGTTTCCTTACAAGAGAACACCGGCGGTGCCGGAGGGTTCACCGCAGGCATTGCATCGGCAATGGGCCATGATGTCGGTTTTCTATGGCTCATGGATGATGACACCATCCCGTTTTCGAACGCCCTCGAAGAACTATTGCAGACAGCCGACGCCTACCCTGGTGCACCAGCATTCCTCTGCTCTAAAGCAGAGTGGTTCGACGGGCAGGTGCACCCGATGAATACTCACCGCAGGCGCCCCTTTGTGCCATCAGAACAGATTGATCACGCCAAGAAAGTAGGAGCCATTCCGGTTCGATCTGCATCTTTCGTGTCCGTTCTGATAGATACAAGGGCTGTTCGCGAAGAAGGACTTCCTATCGCGGACTACTTTATTTGGAATGACGATTTAGAATATCTGAGTCGCATAGGCAAGAATCGCGTCGGACTGTACGTGCCGTCCTCGCGCGTTCTCCATGCCACCAAGAAGCTTGCGGGAGTGAATGAAGACCCTCGCGATAGATTCTTCTACGAAGTGCGCAACAAAATCTGGTTCTTGAGGCTCAGCACCGGTCTGCATCTGATGGATCGCGTGCTCTACGGGGCATCTTGTATCAGACGGTGGGCGAAGATGTTCAGCGCCTCAGCTGATAGGCCGGCTATGGTCAAAGTAGGTTGGAGTGGCTTAAAAGCAGGAATGCGCGCCCCCCGTTCCAACCGCGAGGTATTTGCGTCCTCTGCAGAAGTGGGCCCCGCGATCGCGAAGATGGAGCATAGATGAACCAGTTGAAGGTTTTATTCGTGGGCTCGTCTGGGGGCCACCTCGCGCAGATGATTTCAATGCGCCCCTGGTATAAGAACCATCAGCGCATCTGGGTCACTTTCAACACTCCGGACGCTATCAGTGCCTTGGAAAACGAAAAGGTGTTCTGGATGAAACACTCCCCGGAACGTAAGCCCTGGGACTTACTGAAGACCCTGTGGGCAGGCATTAGGCTGGTACCTAAGCTGAAGCCGGACGTGGTTGTGTCCACCGGAGCATCGCTAGGGACTATCTTCATTGCGATTGCCCGCCTACTAGGGATTGCCACGGTCTACGTGGAGGTCTTCGATCGCATCGAATTGAAATCGATGTCCGGCAGAATCTGCTACCACATAGCTGACAAATTTGGGGTGCAGTGGGAAGAGCAACTGAAGCTATACCCGAACGCTACGGTGGTGGGGCCGCTGCTATGAACCTGCAAAACTATTCGGTAGTAGTCATGGTTGGCACCCATCACTGTCCGTTTGACCGACTAATAGACTGGGCCGACAAGCTTGCCGCAACAGGCATCGAAGTTCTGGTGCAATATGGCAACTCGAAGGCACCATCTATTGCAGACGGGATAGTCTCGCTCACCCAGCAAGAGATGCTCAGCCTGCGGCAAAGCGCGAAGATCCTGATCTGCCACGGAGGCCCATCGATAATGGTCGAGTGGCTCAGGGCCGGGTTTAGGCCTGTAGTGGTACCCCGAGACCCCGCTCTCGGAGAGCACCTAGACGAACACCAGATGCTCTTTACAGACTTTATGGCCCACCGTGGGTGGGTTGATGTAGCCGCCTCAGCTGACGACCTAATTGCGCTGGTACGAAACGGTCTCGAAGGCGTTTCCTGTCCCCAGGATCTAGCCGATCTTGACTCCGTTGCAGCTGCGCACAATGTTGGTCGCCTTGTGGCAGATGCGCTACGAGCCAGGCGGGACAGATAATCCGGAAACTGACTTTCTGGCGGGGCAAATCCTGGTCCAACACTCCTTTTACGCTAGTGTGAGTGGGTAGGCCCCGCCCGAAAACAAATAGGAGTAGGTAAATGAACGTTGACTTGGTTGTGGTTGGCTCAGGTCTTTTTGGGCTAACAGTAGCCGAACGGGCTGCTACCCAGCTGGGCCTGAAAGTAGTAGTCATTGATAAGCGCGACCATATTGGCGGCAATGCTTATTCAGAGATCGAACCTACTACGGGAATTGAGGTCCACAAGTACGGGGCCCATCTATTCCACACTTCCAATAAGCGGGTGTGGGATTACGTAAACGAGTTCACCAGCTTCACTGACTACGTGCACCACGTGTACACGACAGTTGACGGTGAAGTGTACCCAATGCCCGTCAACCTTGGCACAATCAACCAGTTCTTCCGCGCAGCCTACGGGCCAGAAGAAGCGAAGGCATTGATTGCCGAGCAGGCACAGGAAGTTGCTGGCAAAGACGTGAACGATTTCCAGTCGAAGGGCATCTCGCTGGTTGGCCGTCCTCTGTTCGAAGCATTCTTCCAGGGCTACACCGCCAAGCAATGGCAGACAGATCCTAAGAATCTGCCCGCGTCTATCATTTCGCGCCTACCTGTGCGATACACCTACAACAATCGCTACTTCAAAGATACTTGGGAGGGTCTGCCGACAGATGGTTACGCGGCATGGCTGAACCGCATGGCAGACCACCCCAATATCGAGGTGCGCCTGAACACTGACTTCTTCGACGAATCTCAGCCGTATAACAAGAAGGCCTGTGTTGGAAACGTTCCCGTGGTTTACACCGGCCCGGTGGATAAATACTTTGATTACGTCGAGGGCGACCTTTCGTGGCGCACGATTGACCTAGAACTGGAAGTGCTTAATGTGGGCGACTTTCAGGGGACATCCGTAATGAACTACGGCGACTTGGATGTGCCTTACACCCGTATTCATGAATTCAGGCATTTCCATCCCGAACGCGACTACCCGAAGGATAAGACCGTAATCGCTCGGGAATACTCGCGCTTTGCTGAACGCGGCGACGAACCGTACTATCCCATCAACACGGCCGAGGATCGAACCCGACTGTTGGCGTACAGAGAGGCCGCGAAGGGTGAAAAGCACGTTCTTTTCGGTGGACGTCTGGGCACGTATAAGTACCTCGACATGCACATGGCGATTGGATCGGCTTTATCGCGAGTTGATAATCTACTGAAGCCCTTCTTCGAGGGCGATCAGAAAGTCGAGTGGGAAAGCGGAGAATAATGACCGCTAAAACTACTGATGGGTTCACCATTCCCGGTCGGTCGAAAGGGCTCATTGAAGCTCTTCACGAACGGTATTTGCTGAACCTAATCGTTCATAAAGAACTGCGGGTACGCTACCGCGGTTCCGTACTCGGGATGCTTTGGTCTTACGCCAAACCCGCAACCCAGTTCTTGGTCTTCTTCATTGCGATAGGCCAGTTCATGGGTATGAACAGGGCCATTACTAACTACGTGGTGTACATGTTCGCCGGGGTAGTAGTAGTGAACTACTTCAGCGAGATCTTTGGCAATGCTACCCGTTCCATAGTGCAGAACACCCCGCTGGTGAAGAAGATCTATCTGCCCCGTGAGCTGTTCCCACTGTCGTCAGTGTGGGTAGCCATGGTTCACCTGTTTCCACAGGTACTGATTTTGGTAGTGGGCGCACTGATCTACGGGTGGCGCCCGGGAATCCTGAATATTGCGGCGGCTTTCGCAGGTTTTGCGATCATTACCATCTTCGCCCTCGGACTGGGACTCTTTGCCGGTGCACTGAACGTTATGTACCGCGACGCGGAAAATTTTGTAGACCTGTTGCTGATGGTTGCTACTTGGGCTTCCCCGGTGCTGTATCGGTGGGAAATGGTGGCCAAAGTCTTTGAAGGACCGCTGCACTGGGTTTGGTACCTGTACCAGATGAACCCCATAACTCCAGTAGTTGAACTATTCCACTATGCCTTTTGGCTTCCTACCGCGGGGGTTACAGATCCGATGCCACCGCAAATGGGAATCTGGACCGTCGTCTCGCTAGTCGTGTCACTATTGTTCTTAGCCTTAGGAGAGGCGACTTTTAGGCGCTTTGACGGAAGGTTTGCTCAGGAACTGTAATGAATAATCAAGACGTAGTAATTCGAGTACAGGACGTAGTCCAAGACTTTACCTTGCGGCATGCGCATACTTTAAAAGAAATCCTAGTTTGGTCGCTGACCGGTCGCAAAGGCGATGTCCGGGATAACTTCAGAGCCTTAGACCACGTGTCTTTTGATATTTACAAGGGCGAAACTGTAGGCCTTATGGGCTTCAACGGTTCTGGCAAGTCAACCATGCTGAAGCTAATCAGCGGGGTTATGCGCCAGACTTCAGGATTTGTGGGCCACAAGGGCAGGATTGCCGGACTGATCGAGGTCGGGGCTGGATTCCATCCAGATCTAACGGGGCGGGAAAACATCTACCTCAACGGTGCCATTTTGGGCATGAGCAAGAAACAGATAGATGCCGCTTTCGACGACATTGTTGCCTTTAGCGAGATTGAAAAATTTATCGACACCGAAGTGAAGTTCTATTCTTCGGGGATGTTCTTGCGTCTGGCATTTTCGGTGTGTGTTTACACTGATCCGGACATTTTCCTGATTGACGAGATCTTGGCAGTAGGCGATGAACCTTTCCAGAAGAAATGTCTTGCCCGTATCAAAGATTTACAAGCACAGGGGAAGACTCTTGTTATAGTCAGCCACGATCTGGATATGATGTCCAAGTTGTGCGACCGAGGAATTCTGCTCGATCACGGTAAAGTGAAAATAGATGGAACGGCTACACAGTGCGTCGAAAGTATGAGGGGCTAAAAATGGCTACATATGCAGGTACTATGCGCGTTGCCGCGGTGGTTGTAACCTATAACCGCGTTGAGCTGCTAAAGAAAACATTGACTGCGCTAGAAGCACAGGAGTATCCAGTTTCTAAGATCGTAGTGGTGGATAATGCGTCTACCGATGCTACGCAGCAGATGCTCAAAGAACGCAAGAATAAGCTCCCTATTGAGGTGCACAGGCTCAAGAAGAACACCGGTGGAGCCGGCGGATTCTTCTTCTCGATGGATGTTGCTTATGATGGCGGTTACGACGCCTTCTGGATGATGGATGACGACACGAAGCCTCGCCCTGAATCTCTGGGTAAGCTCGTTCGCGGCCTCGAAGAAGCCGCCGAGTTTCGAGGCGGCCAAATGCCCTCTTATGCCGCTTCTATGGTGGTTTGGAAAGATGGGCGCGCATGCGACATGAATATTCCTACCCCTAGGTGGGATTGGACTCGGCCAATTGCCGAAGGAAAGAACTGGATCGATGTCGACTGCGCCTCCTTCGTATCGTGCTTGGTAACACGCGAAGCTGTAGAGGCGTGTGGATTGCCGCATCCCGAATATTTCATCTGGTTCGACGACGCAGAATACACCTACCGGCTAGCCAAATGGCGTCCCGGTATCTTTGTGCCTGATTCGGTAGTAGACCACTTGATGCCCGCCAATTCCGCTGTGTTCTGGGGCGAAGCTACCGAGAAGAACCTCTGGAAGTTTGGTAGAGGAGCGCGAAACCAAGTCGCCGCTGCGATCTCGCTGCGCAAGGCGCGAATCTTGGCTGATCTATTCCAGAACCTGATATCGCAGCTCAAGGGGTCTTCGGTGCCGTGGAAAGTACGCGCAAAGCTTGTTCGCTTCGCCCTTGACGGATTCTTCTTGCGGCCAAAGGTTCGCTATCCCAGGGCTATGAAAAAGGACTAGCTTTTAGGGGAGCCAACCTTAGCAGGTTACTGAAAGGTTCGATTGCCACCTTGGCAATTAAAAGTATATGGGCGGGCAGCTTTGCTGCCCGCCCACTTATTAGCTACCGCTTGTTAGATTTGATCCTGTAGATAAACGCTGCCATTGCATTGCGGTCTATGTAGTTGACAGGTCGGAAAGTGCCATCGGGCCAACCGGTGGTGATACCAGAATCCGCTAGCCAGCCAATTTCTTTGTGGAAGGCCGCGACACTTAGGTTGCCCCGTCTCTTGTAACGAACGTCCCTAAAGATGTCCTTCATAGGTTGCACGTAGTTATTTGTAGCTACTGCAGGCGAGCACTTGTCGGCGTGTTTAGAGCAGAAGCGGTACAGGAAAGCAGCCATTGCGCCGCGTTCTACTGGTTGATAAGGCCGATAGGTTCTGTCGTCCCACCCTGTGGAGATACCTGTTTCGCCCATCCACGAGATTTCTTTGTAGAAGGCGTTCGACTTCTTTAGATCTTTAAACAGGGGGTATTTGGGTGGAGTATAAGCAGGTGAACCGGCCATTCGGTACAAGAAAGCAGCCATTGCGTCGCGATTAATCTTATTCCATGGTCTGAAAGTGCCGTCCGGCCAACCTGTCGTAGTTTTTGTGTCTTTCATCCACGAGATTTCGCCCGCGAAAGCAGAAGAAGGAGAAACGTCCCTAAACGGCGCCTTGCTCGGCGTGCCGGCCCTTGCCACAGTAGTCTTCTTCACGTTCCACTTGGCAAATAAGACAGTATCATCTGCCAGGGTAAAAGAATTTCCGACCGGCTTGGTGAAGCCTTGGTCAAAGTACCAGCCTTGGAATTGCGCGCGAGGATCAGACAGAGAAGGAAGGTTAGTAATTACGGAGCCAATAGGTTGGTTCTGCAAGGCCGCTGGAGCCTTTCCGTACCCTTCGGTCTGATACTTCACGTATGCCCGATTCTGGCCTTCCTGCTGTTCCTTAGTTTGATAGACGCGGAAATGGTCTATTTGGAAAGTACGAGACCAATCAGTGGTGGAGTTGGGCCGTGATGCCCAACCTCCCATGGCTAGGTTGGCAATTACGTAGAACTTCTTGTCGAATGGTTCTGGCATTGGCCCGGAATAATGGGACCCGTCTGGTCTAACCCACTGGTTTTGCCAGGTAGAACGGCGCGAGTATTCCTTCCCATCGACGTAGAAGATGAATCCGCTCGGACTCCAATCCATAGTCCAGGTGTGATAGGAGCCGGGAAGATCAACTGGGCCTATGTTCTTGGAGTCTGCGTCTGTTGCGTGATCGTCGTTGCTGCGGTGGGTATTCCAGGGAACAGTGGAGGCATGAATAGAAGTGAAGTTAGTGTTTCGTGCCCAAGAATCGCCTAGATTCTCAAACCAATCGAGCTCTCCGTCTTTTGGCCAACCGTAAGGATTTTGTTTAGGCATTAGCCAAAAAGCCGGCCAGGTTCCCCGTTGTCCTGGGGTGCGCAGCCGGACTTCAAAGCGGCCATATTTCCAAGCCGCATGATTGCGTGTTGAGATAGAACCGGAGTTGGCTAGGACCCCAATGCCTCGATCGTTCTTGCCGGTAGCCGGGTGTGCCCGAATATTTAATGCGCCTGCTTCGACGAATAGATTAGAGCTGGGGTCAGTTTTTGGGGCCTCGATATTGGTGTACTTAAATGGACCATTTTCTGGTTCTCCATGACGATTCCATTTGTTAGCCCAGTTAATTCCACTGCCACAAAACTCGTCATTCCATACGAGGTCATATGTGCGCCCTTCCGCGGTCACGGTTCGCGGGACGGCTTCGGTGGTAGTGGATCCATTAGTGTTAGCTACGCATGCTTGAGGCTCAATGTTGCCCTCATCTGCCTGGGCAATGCTTAGTGGCGTAATGGTAAGCGCAAGTGAAGATACTAAAGGTATAGCAAGTAAAATGCATTTTCGCATAAGCACTCCTGTGGTCAAGGTGTAAGTCGATTAGATGGTAGCTAATTAAATTGTGAAAATGAGAATAGTGTGATCAATTGCAGTGTGCTGACCAGGTAGGATGAGAATGTCTAATCTGCAGTTTAATGCTCTGAGGTTTGAATATGAAAAGACGTACCCTAATTCCTGTAGTCGTCGCGACTTCTGCTATGGCAACAGGGATAGTAATTCCATCTGCTATAGCAGATGATCAGGCTACCTCCGAAGTGCCACAAACTATTACTTCGCAAGGTAAAACATACAATCTGGTTTGGAATGACGAATTTAATGGTTCGCAATTAGATGCAGGATGGGGGGATATAAACAAGTCGAAGCCTTGGTCGAACGGAGCTATGGAGTATGTGAATAAGTTCGATCCGTCTGACCCTGATGGCTCCAATCTGGTTTTGAAAGATGGCATCTTGCGTTTGCAGGCCACTCGATTGCCAGGAGTGTGGGGGAAAGATGCTTCCGCAGGCATTCAGACTGCAGGAGTAAAGGCGTGGAAATTTGGTCACTTTGAGGCCCGCGTAAAGTTCTACTCGGCACCTGGGACGTGGCCAGCGCTATGGATGATGCCAGAACAGAGCCCGTACGGTTGGCCTAGGGATGGAGAGATCGACTGGATTGAATATCCGCGATCTGCCACTCCTAAGCAGAACCAGACAGTACTGCATACTTCAGGATCTACTTCTACTCGTGACGACGGCGATAGCGCCGCGATTGCTTTCTCACCTGCGCGAGGAGATTTGGCAGGTAGTTGGCATGTGTGGGCAATGGACTGGACTCCGGACGGCTTCGTCTTCTATATGGATGGCAAGGAATACGCGCGCAAGGATACGCGCTCTGCTGAGCCGCCAGTTCATGAAAAGGCAAAGGGAAATACCTATGGGAATAGGCGGTGGGACTCTTCTTGGATAAATAAGGAAAACGGCACCGTACACAAGGACTCTCCAGCGCTTGCACCATTCGACAAGAAATTCTACTTGATCTTGAACATGGGCCTGAAGGCGCCAGGCATATGGGCCGGAAGGCCTAGTGGAACTGAGCTCGACTACAAGAATGCCAAAATCGATGTTGACTACGTTCGCGTCTACCAGACCGCTGAACAACAAAGGGAACAAAGCAAGGTATTTCTAAAGTTCGACACCAAGGGCGAGGCCATCGCGCCGAAACAGCGAGACCTAACCGTAGGTCAGAAGCTAGGGGAACTGCCTGAGATAGGTAGGGAAGATGGGAAGGTTTCCATCCAATGGTGCCGCGAGCGCAATTGTGCGCCCGGTACTGAAGTGGATGCGCAAACAGTAATTGACCAGGACTGGACCCTATTTCCGAAGTGGGGAGATCCCACTGAAAAGCCGAAGCCGACACCGGCTCCCGCTGAAAAGCCGAAGCCGGCACCGGCTGCCCAACTGTCGAAGCCGGAAGGTAAGGTCTTTGTAGATGTCTGGGCGGACAGCCCATTTGCTGCAGAAATCAAGTGGCTAAGGGATCGGGGAGTAACTACCGGCTGGCCTGATGGGACGTACCGTCCGTTCAACAAGATCAACCGCGATGCTATGGCGGCTTACCTATATAGGTTGGCTGGTTCGCCCGCATATACTCCGAAAAAGAAAGTGTTCACCGATGTAACCCCCAAGAATGCATTCTACAAAGAGATTTCCTGGGCAGCTGAGCGGGGGATAACTACAGGCTGGAAGGTGCGCGGTCATAAGGAATTCCGTCCGTGGCAACCTATCGACCGCAATGCTATGGCAGCCTTCTTACGTCGCTTTGTACAGACGCCAGAGTTTAGAGCCAAATATCCGGACTCTAGAGCGCTTGCGATGATAGCTGATACAGCGGACCGGCACGGGCTGCGTGACGTGAAGAAGGGAATGGCTTTTGCAGACGACATTTTCTGGGCCTACAACAGTGGGGTAACTACTGGCTGGAAAGAAGACAAGACGTTCCGTCCCTGGGAGCGAATTGATCGTAATGCGATGGCTGCATTCGTCTACCGCATGACCGTATCCAAGTAACAAGCATGTGGGGCCACTCCAATATTGGAGTGGCCCCACAGTGTGGTTTGTCTATTTCCTGCCTCTACGGTCTTGGATGAAGTTCTTTACTTTCCACTTTGCCCATCCGAAGGCAGTCTCCTGGCTGCCCCGTAACTGATTAAACATTGCCGCTTGCCATAGCAGTGCGCCAACTCCGTTCTTCTCGGCGTATTCGCGCAAGTACTCATCCCGCACTTTCAGATCGAAATAGTGGTGCTTTTCTGCGCCTGCAAACACGGAATTACCCAATACACCAGCTTGGGATCGGCGCTGATGCCAGAAGGCCAACGGCTGCCCATCGATGAAGCCCACATCGTACTTTGCTGCTAGGCGCAGATGAAATTCCCAATCTCCGACGACCGGTAGATCGTCACGGAAACCGCCCAATTCGTCGATGACCGAGCGGGGGTACATGCACGATATTGGTACCGCAATGTTGGAACTCATTAGTCTAGACAGCGAGAACTGTTTTACATCGGGCCAGGCAATTTCGCGGCCCAACTCAGTTACAGTCTGTCCTTCGATTTTTTCCAGGACGATTTCCGTTCGAACGGCTACGCCGCCGTAGCCGGGGTGCTCGTCTAGGAAGTTGGATGCACGTTCTAGGAACAGGGGCGACCAGGTGTCGTCGTCGTCATGGATACAGATGTAGCGGCCGGTAGAGGACTCTATCGCTATGTTTGAGGCTCGTTCCATGCCTTGGGAAGTCTCATTGTGAATGACGCGTGCCCGTCCCTGCAAGAGGCTTGCATGCTTTTCGAGGAGCGCGTCTACAGGAGCTGGATCGCCGCCGTCGTTTACTACGATGAGCTCGAAATCGCGCATGGTCTGCTTGGCGCAGTCTTTGAGTGCGCGATCAAGGAGGACGGTGCGGTCCTTCGTCCTCGTAACAATAGAAACCAATGGCCTTGTCGCCATGCCCTCTCCCTCCTGTGGAAACGCCTCAATACATTCTGCAGAGGCCACTACACCCTGTAGCTTACTTGGGTAAAGCTAATTTTGGCGCCTCGCACGCGAATAGTGGTCCCATGGATTTAGCGTATTGTGCCTTTAAATGGTTCTGGTCAAGATAAACGTAGATGTTACCAATAATCATTGGGCAAGCCCCAGACGGGCAGATCCACGGCGATGGGTCTAGGTAGGACACCGGCTCTCTCTGCTTCTTTAAAAAGGCAATATAGGCTTTCGAAGGGGCAGGCGTGGGGTGTATACCTGTGGCCTTAAACGCCATCTCCTGGGCACGTTCTATGTTCACGTTCGGATCCGTCGAGAATCGGGGAGCATCTCTCAGGGCCAATACAGCACTTCCACCCTGCAAATACCTCCTTATAGCTTCCTGGACGCCGGGTTGAACTATTTCCTCATTATTGCTGTCCTTAGGTTTGAAGGAGGAAGTCAATATCACCAAATCGGGCTTCATAGTCAGGGTGAAAGCCAATGCGTCCTTACTCCATCTTGCACACTGGGCTGACTCCTGGCTCGCCGCCTTTGAGGCCCGCCCCATGGGCACACTCACCTTGATACAGTGCGGTAAGCGACCAATCATTCTTTAGTTCGGTGAGCGGGGAAGCAGGCCAAGTATTTTTTCGCAGATTGGGATGCAAAAGAACTCGGGCTCCCCGATTATTGCGCGCTGCTAGCCTGTCTGTTGCTTGAACCATTCTATCTAGGTGAATGTTCGCAACGGTGAGCGGCACTAGTGCTGCTGCTAGGGCTACTACAATGACCGCCGCTGAGCGGCGCCGTTTCTGGGTTAGCCAGTTTGAGTAGCGTATTGGCGCATCCACAAACCGTGTGAGTAGCCCAGCAATTATTACGCTCCCGAATAGAACCGCAAGTTTGCGAAGCCAACCACGCTTTCCGCCCTCGGCAGTGATAGTAAGGGTGATGAGGAGCGGCCAGTGTACAGGTAGAGGGCGTAATAAATGTCCCCCAAATGTTGGAACGGTCTTGTAGAAAGGAGCGAGGCTACCGACCAGGGAAGGTGAGCGCGTCCCTATGCAATAACTAATAGTGCGGCTACAGTGGGCCATAATGCCGTGAAACCAGGAAATCCTCCTTGCACGTCCCAGATAATCCCGCACAGCAAAATGGCTATGAATGCGACCTATACGACGGTTGCCCGCACCAGCCGATTGGGAAGTGAAGGAGTTCCCCGAAAGTTTGGTCCAAAGCCAAACTGCTGCTCCACTAAGGGCAGGGCGAGGGCGAACGGCGCGCCTATTGCGAATTCCCACAGGCGGGTGAAAGTAGAAAAAGTAAGAGTAGGTCTGATCTGCGTTAGTTATGTATATAAACCAGGTCAGGGATGCGACAAAGATTATTCCATAAACAGTCCACAGCCCGCTCCTAGCGCACACCCCGATCTTGCGGTCTATCCACACAGTCAAAGAAATAAGGGCGGGCCAGGCCAGGAATATCTGCCCCTGAATAGAAAGGGACCAAAAATGTTGAAACGGGCTAACCCGGTCTTTATTGGCGTAATAGTCGGCGGAAGACCTTCAGGCAGTACTGGACAACATTGAGCGGGCCATTTCTATCTATGCGTCGTAAGAACATCTGCATCAGCAAATAGCTGGAGATGAGTAGGAAGATGTCAATTCCGCCGCTGACTCTTCCAATTCCAAGTGTGGTACACGACCACCATCAATATTGATGCGGCTCTAAGTCCGTGTAGCTCAGAACGAAACTTTCCCGCGGAAGTAACCCTTGGATGTGTCTTTGCCTATTTCATCAACACGGACCAGACCAATATGGGCGAATGTATATGCGGTAGTGGTGGCAGATGGGCAGATAAGGCATACCCCAAGGGTTTGCGCGGGCATAATGGGACCTACGACTAGCCTAGAAAAAATGTGTGCGAGACAATAGTTAGCAGCGGCGCGCAGCGCCACCCAACTACGAGTAGGAGACAAGTCAATGGCTGACGAATTCCGCATTGAACATGACACGATGGGCGAAGTAAAGGTGCCAAAGGAGGCTCTCTATGCCGCACAGACCCAGCGTGCAGTACAAAACTTCCCGATATCTGGAAAGGGACTATCGGATCACCACATTGCCGCTCTTGGGCAAGTAAAGCGCGCGGCAGCAATTGCCAACCTAGAATTGGGCGTAATTGACGAGGCCACCTCGAAGGCGATCCAGCAGGCTGCGGAAGAAGTCATCGAAAACAAGCACGACAAGGAATTCCCGATCGATATCTTCCAGACGGGATCCGGCACTTCTTCGAATATGAACACAAACGAAGTGGTTGCCACCTTGGCAAGTCGGATCAAGGGCGACACCGTACACCCCAACGATCATGTGAACGCTTCCCAGTCCTCAAATGACGTGTTCCCGACCTCTATCCACATTGCTTCCGTGCAAGCGGTCAACGAAGTGTTGCTTCCAGGACTCAAGACCTTGGCGCAGTCACTGGAGAAGAAGTCTGAGGAATTCGCCGACGTTGTGAAGTCTGGCCGAACCCATCTAATGGACGCTACCCCGATCATGCTGGGGCAGGAGTTCTCCGGTTACGCTATGCAGATCCGCAACGGCATCAAGCGGATCGAGGGCGCACTGCCGCGGCTATGCGAGTTGCCGCTTGGTGGCACTGCGGTTGGCACCGGAATCAATACTCCTGCCGGATTCAGCCAGCGTGTTATCGAATTGATTGCCCAGAACACGGGCCTGCCTTTCACCGAGGCGCCCAACCACTTCGAGGCGCAGGCGGCCCAGGATTCTCTAGTTGAAATGTCCGGGGCTATTCGCACCGTGGCCGTCTCGCTAGTGAAGATCTGTAACGATCTGCGCTGGATGGGATCGGGCCCGCGTACCGGTATTGGCGAACTGGCACTGCCCGACTTGCAGCCGGGCTCTTCGATCATGCCAGGCAAGGTCAACCCAGTTGTTCCTGAAGCCACCGTCCAGGTCGCAGCCCAGGTGATAGGCAATGACGCGACCATCGCCTTTGCGGGAGCTCAAGGCAATTTTGACCTGCTTGTTATGCTGCCCGTCATGGCTTCCAACCTGCTCGAATCAATCAACATCGTGGGTAACGCCGCCAAGGTTCTTGCCGAGAAGACAGTTGATGGCCTAAAGGCAAACGTTGACCGCTGTAAGGAACTGGCTGAATCTTCGCCCTCGATCGTCACCCCGCTGAACCGGGTGATCGGGTATGAGGCAGCGTCTAAGATCGCCAAGCACGCGGTCAAGGAAGGTATTACAATCCGCGAATCCACCATTGACTTGGGCTTTGTGGAACGTGGCGAAATTAGCGAAGAGGATCTGGACAAGGCCCTTGACGTGGCCTCTATGACTCATCCGAAAGAAAAATAGTAGGTAATCACTTTAGCGGGGGCGGCTCTGGTGCGCCCCCGCTATTGTTTAACCATGATCTACGGAGCAATGGGGCTGGGCGGCCCATGGGACTCGCCGCGTGTTGGCGAGGCAGAAGCGTCTCAAGCGCTCGCGGCTTTGCGGGCTGCTAAAGAGGTTGGGATCGACACGATCGATACGGCAGACATCTATAAGGACGGGTATGCCGATAAGGCAATTTCTGCGGCTTTCCAGGCCGATCCTTCGCTTCGCGACCATTTCAAAATCCAGACTAAATTTGGGATCCACCTAAAGGGAGTGCCCAGGTACGAACAGACGCCGGATAGATTGAAGGAATCTTTGGAGGGGTCGCTGGACCGCCTCGGCGCCGACCACATCGACGTCCTCCTTATACATAGGCCCGATCCGTTGGCCGACAAGGCAGCCGTTGGTAAGGCACTCATGGATTTGCTGGCACAGAAGGTAATCGGGGCAGTGGGGGTCTCGAATATGCATTCGGCGCAGTTGCGAGCCTGGGCTCAGTACGTTCCACTAGCCGCAAATCAACTCCAGCTTTCGCTGGGACATCACGCCTTTGTGGACGCAGAAGTAGACTTCAACACTGCTGGCCAGCCCAGCTTTGACGAGCAAACGATCGAATGGTGTCTAAATAGGGGCGTGCAAATTCAAGCTTGGAGCCCCTTAGACGGTGGTCTTTACACCGCGGATGTGCCCGCAGCCGATCCGAACGTGGAACAGACCCGGAAACTTGTGCATCAGTTGGCCCAGAATATGTCGGTGCCGCCAGAGGCCATAGTATTGGCATGGTTAGAGAAGCATCCGGCAGCCATAGTGCCAGTCATAGGTACTACCAAGCCGGAACGGATTTGGGCTTGTGCGCGTGCCCGGGAAGTCCACCTAGAGCGGAGTCAGTGGTACGACCTCTACCAGCACGCGCGGGGAAGGAATATTCCTTAGATGTTGTTGCTCGAGGGCGCTAAGCAACCCTACGCGTGGGGCTCACGAAATGCACTGCCAGCCTTACTACGCGAGCCTGCCGACTCTACACCGGTAGCCGAAATTTGGTACGGATCCCACCCGATAGCACCAACCAAAATAGTGGGCGGGGGAACGCTGGAAGAGCATATTTGTTCTGATCCGTTGTCCGCACTCGGACAGGACACCGTCGACAGGTTTGGGCAGTCTCTGCCATTTTTGATGAAATACGTGGCGCCTGCCAGGCCCCTTTCTCTGCAGGTGCATCCCTCAAAAGAGATCGCGGTCAAGGGATACGCGCGCGAGGAAGAACAGGGGATTGATCGTTCCTCGCCCTCGCGCTCCTACAAGGATTCCAACCACAAGCCAGAGATGCTGATGGCGCTCACCGATTTTGAGGCGGTGGTCGGTTTTAGGGCGCCCCGCAAAGCCCGCGAGATCTTACGCGACTTAGCCGCACCGCTAGCTCGCTCCCTCTTCGATATTCTGGACCACCAAACTAATGCGCTCGGAATGCGCACCATTGCGACCCAACTGATGGATCCTGACACGTGCCCGGATGAGGCAGCCGTCAACGAAGTGGTGGTGGCTTGCCGAGACCGCATCGACCGGGGCACCACGCCATCGAAGCGAGCCGATACCATTGCGTGCGAGCTTGGGGAGGAATATCCCGGAGACGCAGGAGCAGTGCTTTCGCTCCTGCTAAACCCTGTCACCTTGCGCAGAGGCGAGACCCTGTTCATTCCCTGCGGGCATATCCATGCCTACATGTCGGGCTTGGGGCTAGAACTGATGGCAGCTTCCGACAACGTCTTGCGAGCCGGGTTAACCGAGAAATACGTGGATGCGCGCGAGGCACTGCGATGCACAGATTTTTCTGCAGCCCCACCGATGCGTATAGCCCCAGAGTGGGTCAACAACTGGACCGCCGTCTACTACGCCCCTGTTGACGATTTTGAACTCTCGTTAGCGCAGCTGGGAGCCGAGTGGCGTCCTCTGCCGGGGAGGGGGCCTAGGATCTTGACTTGCCTCGATGGGCAAGCAGTGATCGCTACAAAATCGAATGAGCTTTCTTTACAGCGGGGCCATGGGGCGTTTATCGACGCCTCTGACGGTACCGTGCGAGTGCGCGGGCACGGGCACCTAGCGCAGGTGGACGTCCCCTAAGGTAGCGCCCTCGACCTGCAGGATGCGCTCCAACTCTTGGTCATCCAAATCAGCTGGGATCAACACCGCGCTGCCGCCGGCCGCCCATAGCCGAACACACTGCAGGCTAACCGCGAAGAGGTCGCCACTAATAGCGAATCTTCCGGCAGGAACGGGCGCAATGGAAGTTACTTCGGCAAAAGCGGGTCCGCCCTCGTAAAGAGGAAGGTCTTCATCCGGCGAGGGAGCCCACACTAGAGAGTCGGCGTTCGCCATCATGTCAGAGGCGATGTCGACGGTTCCCTCCGGAAGCGGATGGGGGTAAGTGAGGTGATGGAAAGGTAAAGATAGTAGCCCAACCGAGTCGGCCCTATCTTCTTTTACCCAGGTCTTAGCGGTGTCTACCTGGTCTGTCACTGCAAGGACGGGGGCAGACGTGTTGAGGGGGAGTGAAGCATGCCAGGTGCCAATAGTCCAGCAAATTGAGCGCCAGTGCAGCGGCAGGTCCAGGGTCACTGCCGCCTCGGTGTCACCATCTGAAAGATCCACTAGTAAATTGGCGATCTTAGAAAACCAATTGGCAAGCACGTGGCCGGTTAGCTCTACCCGCTCGCCTCCAACATAGGAAGTAAGGGCGGGGCTTACGCGTTTATCCAGGTCTCGAACAAGTGATACAAGATTCATAACCTAATAATAGAGTCCTTTGCGAGCAAGGTTTGGCGCGAAATAGCAACAAAGACACAAGCGATGGAAATCATCGGGCGGAAAAATGGGGCTCGCTATCATGTATGCTCTTGACATAGACTAATGACACGCATGTAATTTAGATTCGCAACAACGAGGGGGAGCGCTGTGTGGAACATACTTGGCGAAGGTGACCTTGACCTAACCCAAGCCTTCGGTTCCGAGTATGCCGACATGGACGTACTTGAAGGGCCACTTGCCTGGCAAGAGCGCGCCCTCTGTGCCCAGACCGACCCGGAGGCATTTTTCCCGGAAAAAGGTGGCTCCACCCGCGAGGCAAAAAACGTTTGTGCGGCATGCGAAGTTCGCCAAGAATGCCTAGAGTACGCTCTTGAAAACGATGAGCGCTTTGGGATCTGGGGCGGCCTATCTGAACGTGAGCGGCGGCGTCTACGTCGCAAAGCGGTTTGAACCGCGAACTTTCCTCCGCCCGCGCCTTCAAGCCCGTGCGGGCCTTGGTTGTCACTCCCGGAGACAGCCAGTACCTCGACGCCACTTTAGAAGCTATTCTTTCCTCTACTGTTCTCCCCGACAGGGTTAGCGTGGTAGATACCAGTGCTGATTTTCTTTTGGCGGAAGTGAAATCTGACTGGTTGGACGTCATTTCTGTCCCAGGAGCTACCTCACTGGGGCAAGTAATAGCCCAGATTGATAGTATTGAGGAACCTCTTCTGTGGCTGCTACACGACGATTCGGCTCCCGCTCCAAACTGTTTGGAACTACTTGCTTTAGAGATGGAAAAAGGGCGGACCATCGCAGCATGCGGTCCGTCGCAACTTGATTTTGAAGGGGTAAAACTCCTGAGCGCAGGCATAGAGGCCACGCGTACAGGATGGCGGATGCCCCTAAATGACGACATCGACCAGGGCCAGTGTGACGACCGTTCGGATGTCTTAGCTCTTGGCACTGCGGGATTGCTCCTGGATTGGCAGAAAGTTCGCGCAGCCGGGGGGCTAGACCCATCAGCCGGTAGGTACGGTGAAGGACTTGAACTTGGCCGGAGACTACACCTGGCAGGGCACAGAGTCGTACTAGTAGCAAAAGCGCGGGTGAGGCACGCTCAGGAATCGTTCCGTGGAGAGCGGGCCAACCCGGCAGAACTACGCCGTTCGCGCTACTACAACGCGGCCTTGGCAGTGTACTGGTTTGCCGTGCCGTTCATCGCCCTGTGGGCGTTGGGGAGCGGGCTTACTCGGTGGCTCGGCCACACGGTCCGCGGCCAGCGAGCACAGGCGAGGGCGCAGCTTCACGCAGCCATCGCCTTTCTGACCCGTCCCGGGAAAGTAGTAGCAGGACGCAGTCGCATTCGCCGAGCCAGAATAATGGCAAGAGCAAGGCTTGCCCCGTTGGAGCTGACCAGAGCTGAAGTGCGAGCCGAACGGAAGATTGCCAAGAAGATCGAACTTGATGCGGCCCGCCCCGCGCCTTTGGAACCGGTCGCTGCTGCGGCGGTAGTAGCAAGACGAGGACGCGAGAAAGCCGCATTAGCAGCATCTTTAGTGGTGGCTGGCATTCTGAATCTTTTCCTCACCCGCGGTGTTTGGGCACACCCGTACGGCGGTGCTTGGCTGGACCTTCCCTCTAGATGGCGCGACCTGGCCGAAGCGGCCTTCTCTAATTGGATCCCGTCGGGGCTAGGGGAAGCCGGCATGGCAGACCCGATTCTAGCGATTCTCTGCATGTTTACAGGACCCTTCGCTGCAGTGGGAATATCTCCGTCTAAAGCGATGGCGTTCCTTTTCGCATTTTTGCCACTAATCTCCTTTGCCACAGCCTGGGCTGGTACGGGGGTCGTGACCCGCGCTCCGTGGGCTAGAACCGTCGGAGCTTTCGGATGGATGTGTGCTCCCTTCTTCCTAATCGGAATGCACCAGGGCCGTTTTGCGCCCTCCCTGGCCCACGCCCTCTTCCCACTTATTGTGTGGGCGGTCGCGGGCTTGGTCAGAGCCCACGCCCCGCACCTAGGCTTTGGGGTGAATGGAAAAGGAGTTGCCGGTGAACTTGGGCGTCCTCACACGCGTGCCTTTGTCGGCATCCTAGCGCTGCTGGTGGTAGGCGCCGCCTCCCCGATCCTCGGATTGAGCGGAGCCCTGGTATACCTGGTCGCTGGTATTTATCTGCTTCTAACCCACCGGCCTGGCGGACTCATCGGGGTACTGGCAGGCGTTCCCATGTTAGTTGCAATATCGCCCTCGCTTGCGGATGCCCTAGGAAAGGGACACCTACCGACCGTGCTTCTTTCAACTGCTGGCATGCCGGTGCAGACCCCGAATGTTCCTACCTGGGCGTTACTTGCAGGAGTACCCCTAGCTGGTAAAGAGCTACTGGCCCTACTGGGGGCGGCACTGGCTGTCCTGGCAGTAATCGCCCTCGCTCTTCCGGAACGCGTAGTTGCTGCCCGCATCTCCTGGCTCTGCTTGCTGGCAGGGGCGGCAATCGCGGTCCTGTCTGTCTCTGTTCAGGCAGGCATAGACGAAAACTACAACATGGTTTCTACTTGGCCCGGACCCGGGCTGACACTGGCCTGGGTAGGACTAATCGGAGCGGCAATTTCTACTCTGGACTATCTGCGCAGACCCTGGAGGAAAAAGCCGATCCTGGTGCTAGGAGTAGCTCTGTCGCTGGTGCTTCTAATTGGCGGGTTGGGCAGTGGTACTTACTTCGCAATTTCACCCACCCCAGATAGCTTCCAGGCAGCGCCAAACCGACAGGTACCCGCAACCCAACAAGGAGTGCAAGATTCCGGCACGCGCTCCAAGGTCGCTACCCTGCGTCCCACAAGCGGCGCAATAGAAGTGTCCCTGCTGCGCACAAATACCGCCTCATTGACCGGGCGGAACGTGCTCTCTAGCTTGCAGGCGCCGGGTGAGGGGGCCGCGGCGAAACTGCGTTCCGCAGTAGCAAACCTAGCCTCTAACTCGGGGACTGATGTTGCTAACGAACTAGCGGATCTGGGGGTAGGCGAAGTCATAATCCCGCGCTCTGTACTAGGAAGCGACGAGGTAGCTTCGCCCTCTACTGAACAAGCGCTCGCCCGGAATCTCGCCGAAAAAATCGACGCTGCGAAGGGAATAACCCGGATAGGCTCTAACGACCTAGGAATACTGTGGCGTGTGCGCCCTCAAAGCGCCCGCCTAAAGGTTGGCGACCAGGTAGTACCCTCCGGCTATCTGAGCGCTCGGGCAAAAATCAGCGCAAGTCCGTCCGTACGTACCCTAAAACTTGCGGAGCGGGCAGACTCCGGCTGGAAAGCCTCACTCGGTGGCAAGGCCTTAGAGGCAACCAGTGCGGCAGGATTGCAGAGCTTTGAAGTGCCAGCTAATCTGGGCGGCACCCTTCGGCTGAGTATCAATCCGATCTGGATATGGCCGTGGCGGCTAGCCTACGGAGCGCTAGTGCTAGGAGCCCTGGCAGCTGCGATCTGGCCCGAACGGAAGGAGGTCGTAACGTGGAAGCTAGGAAAATAATTGCGCCCCTCTCGGCCCTCGCGCTTATCGGTGGACTTGGCGGCATTGTTGCCTACGGGACTCATCCGCTTGGGACTAAGGCCGTTGCGTACTCTTACGTCACGCCTCAACGAGGCCCTACATTTACCGCATGCGCTCCAACAGGGGGAAAAGGAAAGGCAGCCATTGCCGGGATCACCCAACAAGGCACGCCTGCACGCGTGCTTGTTGACGGCAAGGAAATAGGGGCCGAGGCTCCTGCCGGGGCGATACTGCAGGCGCCGCCCTCAAACGGGAAAGCTGCCGTGGCTGTGGGGCTTCAGAGCAACACCCCAAAAGCCTTTTCCACCTGCGAAAGTCCGCGCACTTCAATGTGGTTACTTGGAGGAGCCACCACCACCGGGACAGATTCCACCTTGCTACTGGCTAATCCCAGCGAGGAAGATTCTACCGTTACGATCGAAGCATTCTCGAAGACTGGGCCTGTCGATTTGGTGAGCTCGCGTGTGAGTCTGCCAGCAGGCCATACGGTAACGGTTCCATTAGCAGGGCTAGCCCCTGAAGAAGAACGCGTGAGCCTACACCTGACTGCGACTGGTGCGGGAGTAAGCGCCTGGCTACAACAGTCGATGACTAAAGGCCTAAACGACCTAGGCACAGAAGTAACAGAGGCTGCCGAAGGCCCCGAAATGACCAACTTGATTCCTGGGGTAGGCTTTGCCGATGCCCAGTTGCAGATTACTAATCCCGCAAATAAGGCCATCCACGCTCAGGTGTATAAGGCCGAGGGCGATGAACGAATCCCCGTTCCCGGCGGGAAAGTTACGGTAGAACCCGGAGCCGTTGCCGAGATCTCCTTAGCTGGTCTTGGACAGGGACGCGGCACAGTGCAGGTGCTATCTGATAAGCCAGTTCTGGCTGCAGTCCGCGAACGACAGGGTAAAGACTTCACGTGGACGACTGCAAGAGCTGAGGCAAAGGACGGGATTTTGATCGTTCCCAAGGGAGCCCAGATCTATGCCAGTGCAAATGCCGATGGCGTAGTGGAATTCCGCGGCGCGGGGCAAACCCCGAAGAAGCTAAAGGTGCCCGCCCTAAAGAGTGCTTCAGTTGCGCTGCCTGAAGGCACATGGCAATGGAAGTCCGACGGGCCGGTTGCGATCACCGGAGTGGTAAGCAAGTCCGCAATCTCAACTTTTACCAGTTCAAGATCAGCCCGCGAACTCACAGCAATAGGCATTAAAATCCGTTAGGGTCATACCCCGGATCTACATCAGTGGGGGCAATTCCCAGTGCCGAGGCGATCTGGTCTACTAGCGCCAGCCGGATAATTTTTGCCAGGTCGCGGCGGTTGCTCGCCCTCACAGAAAGTGGAATACGGTAGAGCACCACCCTAGGCTTCAGTCCTGACCCAGCGCGCCCGGTAAACGTTCGTGCTAAGACCGGCGCCTGTCGTTCCCAGGGGGCAGGATCAGACGGAGGTACATCCTCGACAGCGAATTCCCAATCTGCCACACTAGGGAATCCCTTTCTAATGGATCGGGCATTAGCGATCACAAGCATGTCAAAGAACTGGGACCGAGTGAGCGAACCGGGCAAGGTGGGCGGCATTAATACGCCGCGTCTTCCTCTACCGTGTCGATCCCTGCAGATGCTCATACGTAGACTCTAGTTCCGATTTACCTAGCTAGCGAGGCATGTCCGCCGGGAGTTTTTGTCTTCAGGCTCAACCCGCCCATCAATACTGCAACTGCGAGCGCGGTTGTGGCGATTGAAAAATAACTGTAGCGGTAATCCGAGACCGGAACTATCGGAATTTGACTTACTAGCCAGAACAAAGATGCTGCAGAGAGCCAGAATGCAAATGAATGATGTTCTTCTGAGAGCTGGCCTTTTCGTCTTTGTAGGAAGCAAATAGTAGCTAGATTGATCAGAAGATAGGTAGCGGTGCAGAACAGAAATGGGGCCCACCTGGAACTTACAGAATCTGTGTAGCTTGATGTTGAGGTAAATGCGGCGGAAAACCTTGGAGAGAAATGTCCTTTGATCTTTCCTAGATTGGCAGGCCAGGTATCGAAAATAAAATGGGAGAACACTTCCATTCTGTACCCAACATATTTAAACGGGTGCTGTGGAATGACCGCGAACCAGGCCTTCATAAACTCTGGGTGGAAGCGATGGATGCTAGAAAAAACTGTGGTTCCATCTTCAATGGTAATCCGTTGGCCATCTGCGCAGGAATACCACATCAGGTTCTGTTTATGCCCTTCGGCCGAGCAGCGAGTAATGGCAGAGGACAAGAATTTCTTGAAGTCGCCAGATAGTGGCAAATCCATCACCTCCGTAGGGGAGGAAGTATTTATGAGGTCGTCCAAAAATAGCTGGTCTATCTGATGAGTCTTCGTCGGCTGCGCAGCGATCTTCACAGTGGCATTCAAGCCTGCGGTGGCAACAATCAGAGCTAGGCAGGCACAGCCGATGGCAATAACGGTTCTGCTACGAAAGAGTCTCTTGGTCTTGCCCTGACCTGACTGCAGATGTGGAAGTAAGGCGCGGATCTTCCTCCCGGCTAGCGGGAGCAAGAAAACTACTGCAAAGAAGCCGTTCGCGCGTAGCAAGATGGCCGCGGCTGCGAACATAAAGAACAAGGCTAAAGACCAGCACTGGCCGCGTTTTTTGCCGCCTATCCAAAGGCTTGCAATTGCCGTAAGAAGGCAAAATGTTAGGAACTGGTCCTTCCACAACCTTCCCGACTGGATAAGGAGAGGGGCGTAAAGGGGGAGGAGGGTAATCAGGCAGGCCCAGAGCAAATCGAGCTTTCCCCTTCGATATCCCGACAAGGCAAAAACCAGGAGTGAGCCCACAAAGAGAGTTATTTCGAAGATGAATAGACACGACGGTTTGGAAGTTAGCCACATTCCCCATTTCCATATGAGTGCCATAAGGGGCGGGTGCCAGTCGTTGAAAGGAATTTGACCGGAGGCCTGCGCAAACTGCTCTTCAAGGTCAGGTCCGTATAGGATCCCTGGGTAGAAACTGAGGAGCATGACTAAATACGAGGTGGCGGCGCTAGCGCAAATAGTTAGTAACTTGGACGGCCTCAACTGTCTCAATTTCGTTTCCCTTGGATAATAGATAAGCAATTAGTTTCTTGGAACACTAATGCATGCTAAAAGCTGTGGCAGAGGCATTTCTTTTGAAACGACAAATTAGTGTAGTTGCATATTATTCTATTTGTGTCTTTGTGGGTAGATGAATCAGCTGTTCAGTTAGATCTATGAGGAGTTGGTGTTGCCCGGCCCTGCCAACCGGGGAACGCGCCCTCCGGCGGGTAGTCTGCACATGTGAGACCTATTCGCACCTGTTTTAAGACCACTTGTTCGCGCCCGGCTGTGGCAACTTTGACTTTTGACTACGACGAATCGACCGCTGTGTTGGGCCCTCTATCCACCGAGGCGGAACCGCAGGCGTATGATCTCTGCGCGGACCACGCAAATCGATTGACTGTTCCCAATGGCTGGGAAGTAATCAGGTTGGAAACAAAATTCGAAGAGCGGGACCCAACCGATGACGATCTGATGGCTCTCGCGAATGAAGTGCGAAAGGCTAGCGAGCCCAAGTCACATCCGATAGTCAAACCGGAGCCAAAGAGTGAACTTGACGCGTCAGTTTCGCGTCATCCGGCAGCGAGGACGCAGGTAGGAAGAAAACGGGGGTATTTACGCGTAATATCGGGACAAGAAACTTCCCCCCAACAGTAAAAGGAGCTAGGTATGCGCGACTGGGTGAAGGATATTCTCGTGTCACCTTCCAGCGGCAACAAGCTTGAAGAGCAGGACGGATACTTGGTAGATGTTGCCTCCGGTGAGGCATACCCAATTCGTGACGAAGTCCCTCTTTTGCTGATAAGTGAACAGAATAACGTTGGCGGTCGCCAGTGAGTAACGAGGGTGGAACGAAGGCAATCTTTGCTGCCGCTGCGGCAAATGTTTCAATTGCGATCGCAAAGATAGCGGCGTGGCTACTGACCGGGTCTTCAGCAATGCTCGCCGAAGGAATCCACTCCTTTGCGGATACCGGTAACCAGGGCTTGCTACTGGCGGGTTCCAAGAGGGCGCAAAAGGAGCCTGATTCGCAACATAACTTTGGTTATGCTCGCGCCCGTTACCTGGCCGCATTCATCGTCTCTATTGTGCTGTTCTTGGCAGGTGCGTGTTTCGCCCTCTACGAGGCCTACCACAAGTTTGTCGATCCACAGCCTATTACCTCATGGCATTGGGTGCCCGTAGCCGTACTGCTGATTTCAATCATTGCCGAGGCCACTTCGCTTAGGACCGCCCTGAAGGAGGCGGGTAAAGCTAAAGGGAATCAGAGTATCTTTGGCTACATTCGCTCTGCTAGAGCACCTGAAATTCCAGTAGTGATGTTGGAAGACATTGCTGCACTTACCGGTCTGGTGTTCGCGTTGTGTGGGGTGGGAGCAACCTTAGCTACTGGCAATGGCAGATGGGATGCTCTAGGATCTGGTGCCATCGGTATCCTGCTGATAGTGGTAGCGGCGTTCCTTGCCTCTGAGACGGCGTCATTGCTATTAGGAGAGTAGGTTACCCCAAACGTCGCCAGGCGGCTGCGGGAAGGGTTTAGGAAAGCTGATCTCCACATCATCCACTTGCAGACTCTGCATTTAGGACCGGAGCAAGTGCTGGTGGCTGCCAAGATTGCTGTGGCGGCGAATTCTTCTGGCAAGCAGATAGCGGACCACATCAACGAGGCTGAAGCTGCCATCCGCGGCTCATTGCCGGAACTAGATCTGACAATATTCATCGAGCCCGATCTTTCGAAGTAAAACTGAAATCTTTCAAAGTAAGATTAAGAGGCGAACAACAGAGAAGGAGCCTTATGAGCGCGCGTATTTTGGTTGTAGACGACGACGAGGCATTGGCCGAGATGATCGGCATTGTAGTAGGTGCCGAGGGCTTCGAGGCGACCTTCTGCGCAGACGGTGATAAGGCCCTAGAAGCATTCGAACGCGATCAGCCTGACCTTGTACTTCTAGACGTGATGCTACCGGGGTTGAGCGGCATCGAGATCTGCAGGCGGATTCGCTCAATTTCTGGCGTACCGATCGTAATGCTCACTGCAAAAACCGACACCACTGACGTGGTGCGGGGACTAGAAGCCGGGGCTGACGACTACATTCCGAAGCCCTTCAAGCCGAAAGAATTGGTGGCGCGGGTGCGCGCTCGCCTGCGTCATGTAGATAATTCCGAGACGGAACGGGTCCGAATTGGCGATCTCGAGATCGATGTTGCTGGCCACGAAGTGACTAGGGATGGCAAGGATCTGGGACTAACCCCGCTCGAGTTTGATCTGCTGGTTACCCTCGCCCGGAAGCCGTGGAAAGTATTCACCAGGGAAGAGCTACTCGAAGAGGTATGGGGCTACCGCCATGCTTCCGATACTCGTTTGGTGAACGTGCATATCCAGCGGCTTCGGTCGAAGATCGAGGCTGATCCAGAACATCCCGTCATCGTTCTTACTGTGCGTGGGGTTGGCTACCGCGCTGGTGGCGACAAAGCGTGAGTTTTGCTGGACGCATCCTCTCTTTACGCCCAGTAAAGTGGTTTCAGGATCGATACCTAGTTAAAGCAATTCGCCAGAACCTAGGTGTGTTTATCACCGTGGTGCTGGTTGCCTCTACAGCGGTGATGATGCTGTTGCTTTCGGTTTTCGTCTCCTCGCACATTCGTGACGGCTTGTTTCAATCGAGATTGGATCAGATTATTTCTGACGCGTCCGTGCGTCGTGCTGCCGTGCAGACGGTGCTCGACCAGTCCAATGTAACGGACGGCGGTGAGCTGCAGGACGTGGCTTACCAGCTTATGCAGGATCAACGTGAAGGCGCGGCTGGTGCCGGTGCGGTTGGGGTCATGTTGCTGCGCAGTCCACAAGAAGCCTCCAGCGTAAGAATCAACGAGGTAGTAGATACCTCCCTGCAAGGAGTACTGACTCCGCAGATGCGCGCCGAGGTAGCGGCGGATTCAACTGCTCAGTGGCAATCGGTGAAGCTGAACGTGGGCGGAAAAGAAGTCCCCGGCATAGTTGTAGGCCAGTCGGTGCTGTTGCCTATGGCAGGTGCTCACGAGTTTTACATCGTCTATTCGCTTGCGCCTGAACAGGGAACCATCGACATGATCATCCAGGTGCTAGCGGTGGGAACGCTGATCATTTTGATCTTGCTTACGGTCACCATTATTGGTGTCTCATACCAGCTAATTACGCCTGTGCGAAGGGCCGCGGTGGCTGCTTCCAGATTTGGCGAGGGCGACTTGTCTGCCCGCCTGGAGGTAGAAGGCGACAACGAGCTATCGATCCTGGCTTCTAACTTCAATAAGATGGCTCATTCGCTGCAGGAACAGATTGCAAATTACGAGACGCTAGCAGATCTACAACGCCGTTTCGTCTCGGACGTTTCCCATGAGCTTCGTACGCCGCTGACCACTATCCGAATGGCAGCTGAAGTGTTGCACGATTCCAAAGAGGACATGGGACCGGTGGAATCGCGTTCGGCGGTGATTCTTTACGAACAAGTAGAGCGCTTTGAACGGATGCTCGCTGATCTACTTGAAATAAGCCGGATTGATGCCAACACTGCGCTTTCCACGCGTGAAGACATAGATATTAGTCAGATTGCGGCCAGGGTGATTTCTGATTCTGAGGCTTTGGCGCAGGCTAACGGGGTGGAAACTATTTTCGAGACTGCCGGTCCGGCGATCGCAGCTATTGACTCGATTCGCATAGAAAGGATCATTCGGAACCTGTACACAAATGCTTTGGAACACGCCGAAGCCCGTCCTGTGAAGGTTTCGGTAGCGTGTTCGAAGACTGCTGTGGCGGTGCGCGTTCGCGATTGGGGCGTCGGAATGACCGACCAAGTTGCTGCGCATGTGTTCGATCGTTTCTATCGTGCCGACCCCGCCCGAGCCCGCACAACCGGAGGAACCGGCTTGGGGTTGGCAATTGCGGCAGAGGATGCCCATATCCACAACGGTTTACTTACGGTGATTGGGTGTCCACAGGCAGGATCAGCGTTCATGCTGGTGGTTCCCGTAAAGGCAGATGTGCCCATTTCCGAACTGCCGCTGCAAATATCCGATCCGGAATTGGACAGAGCCCGCGCCGAGTGGTCTAGGACCCACCCCGAGGACATTACTCTGGGTTCGGTTGCTGCCGATAATGGAGAGCAGACAGTGGAGCTTCTATCTGCCGATGGGACGCCTTCTATGTACGAGGCAGATCCGGAAAATGTCAGCGAAGGCGACTATCCAGAGGAGCAGGAGGAACGTCGTGAAGATTCGTAAACTAGCTTTGCTAGGCGCAGCCCTGTCCCTCCTTTGTTCTTGCGCGTCGTTACCTACCTCGGGGCCGGTCACTCCGGCCAAACCCGAGCAGGGGGTACAAGATCCATTGGCGCAGCTGGCAGCTCCACCCACAAAAGGGGCCAGTCCTCAGCGACTTACTGAGGATTTTCTGCGTGCTGCGGCTGCCGGTACTTATGACGATTTTGCTACCGCGCGCGAATACTTGACCAAGGAAGCAGCCCGGATTTGGGATCCCAAGCGCGAAATTACGGTTACTCAGGATTCTATTCGGATTACCTACGACCAGGACGGACAAGCGTCTAAGCTCAGCGGTATCCGCAGATTGCGCGTTGATCAGAACGGCATTGGTGATTCCTCCCAGATAGGCACGCGAGCAGGCGCTGAAATAACTTTCGGCAAGGTAGATGGGCAGTGGCGCATCACCTCTTTGCCACAGGGGATCATGATCCCCCTGGATTCTTTTAACACTGCCTACACGAAGCGAAACCTGTACTTTGTTTCTACTGACGCCAAAGTGTACGTAGCCGACCCTAGGTGGCTGCCGAAGCAAGGCATGTCCACTAACCTCATCAAGCTGTTGCTGAAGGGCCCCTCGGGTGCCATTAGCCCAGCCGTGCGCACTTTTATTCCCGCAAACACTAAATTAGATGACACTGTAAAAACGGACGGATCACAGCTGTCCGTGAAGCTATCTGGGAGGGTACGTACCCTTTCCTCTAAAGACCTAGGATGGGCTCGCGGCCAGATCGAACGGACATTGTCTGGGCTGTCCAGTTCTTCCACGCTAAACGTGATTTCTGGCGGCTCCGCCTTGCCCGCAGGAACCCAGCCAGAGGAACAGAAATACGACGCGGATTATCTCTTGGGTATTCGCTCTGGGACCGTAGTAAGTGACCTGAATTCCCATTCTCGGCAGCTAGTATCCGCGCAGAAAACTCAGAGCTACCAGTTGACAGATCCGGCTATTTCCCCCGTAAGTAGCTCGCCACTGGTAGCCAATGCAGAAGATTCCGGATTGGTACTCTTTGGCCAATCGACTCCGATAGTCGCTTACCCCGGGAAGGCATTGCGCCCTCCGGCAGTGGATAGACGAGGATGGATTTGGACAGGCGATTCTTCCTCGGCGACGGTAGTGGTCATGAATGAAGCTGGCCAGCTCAAGGAAGTGTCGGCAAAATGGCTGTCCGGTAGGGCAGTAACTCGCCTGGTCCTTACGCTGGATGGGGCGCGGGCGATGCTCCTGGTATCCGAGAAGAACGGAACTGAGGAGGCCTACGTGTGTGTGGTCCACCGCGACGAGCACGGGAGCCCGGTGGCATTGGTGAACCCCACGCAGGTTGCCACCTCTATCCAGAAGATTCGCGATGTTGGGTGGGTGGATTCGACAACGGTTGCGGTATTAGCGAAGGCGGATGGGCAATCCGCCCCCGATATTGAGACAGAAGAGATCGGATCGACGTCGACCAACTTGGTTGGCCCGGTGGGGGCAACACGGGTGCTGCGGGGCGGACCTTCGCAGTCGGTGCGTGTAGCTGACTCAAACGGTCGGCTATTCATAAAGTCTGGAGCCGGGTGGAAGTCTGTAGAGACGAAGGCTACCTCGCTAAATTATCCCGGGTAAGCGTGCACAGGAGTCAATCCACAACCTAGGTTTTTTGCGGGTGATTCGTTTTCAGATCCTCGAAACAATTACTGCCATGGGAGCTCTACTCGACCTCGTTGTACCTGTCCAATGCATGGGTTGTGGCGCCTGGGATACGCCACTTTGCCAAGAATGCAGCGGCATCTTTGATGAATCTCCATTCGACGTGTCTGCATATTTGCGGGTATACCTCTCTAACGTATGGTGTCTCGACTGGTATGAGGGGGCCCTGCGCAATCTTGTGCTTGCTCTCAAACATGACCAGCGGGTAGATCCCTACCCCTATTTACTTCGCCTCGGGCATGCCTTGGCAAAGGCGCCATTTCTAAGCAAGGCCGACGACCTTGCTATCGTTCCGGCGCCGCCATCCTGGAAGCGTCGACTCTTCGGAAACAAGATCGGTCGTCCTCTTGCATTAGGAATAGCTGCGTATCTGGCAAAGCAAGGCCAGCAAGTGAAGATTCAAGATGTGTTATATCTACCGCTACGTGCTCACCAAGCAGGCAGATCAGGCAAAGGCAGAACTGAGCGCTTGAAAGAGGGAGTGAAGTGCGTAGGGAAGGTAGGCTCAAAGGTGCTGTTAGTGGACGATGTAGCAACGACTGGCGCAACTTTGAAGGCTTGTGCAAGAGCCGTTGAAGAACATGGGGGACAGGTAGTCGGAGCCGTGGTAATAGCCGCTGCTAAGCCACCTGTCCAAATAGAAGATACGAGCCCGCATATGTGATGTGCAATACGTGAATAGACGGTAAAGTTAAAGGAAATCAGGCATGAGCCTGAACTTCCAAGGGGAGGGGTGGTAGCTACACACAAGACCGCCGCAGTTGGTGCGGTTGGTACCCACAAACTGGCTTCGGCCAACGGAGTGCCCCGGAGGACACAATGGATATTATCGTCAATGCTAGAAATGCCGAGATTCACCCTAACTTCCGCGAATACGTAGAAGAGAAGGTATCGAAAGTAACCCAGTTCTATCCCCGCGCCCAGCGCGTGAACGTTGAACTAAACCACGAACGTAATCCGCGTCAGGCAGACACTGCCGAGCGTATTGAACTTACCGTTCACGGCAAGGGGCCGGTTATTAGGGCGGAGGCATCCTCGTCTGACCGCTACGCTGCCGTAGATATTGCGGCAGGGAAGCTGTACGAGCGTCTGCGCAGAGCTAGGGATCGGGCGAAAGACCATCGCAAGGGAGTAACTCATCAGGAAACTGAAAAGCCCTTAGATATTGAGGCGCTGAAGTTTGAACTGGCTGTTGAAGATGCCCCCAAGGCGGTACACGAGGAGACCAAGTCTGTCGCCGATATGAAGGCTGGCGAGGAGCGCGAAGAGCAACTTGGCGACTCCCCAGTGATCGTTCGACAAAAACTACATGAGCCAGATCGAATGACCGTATCTGAGGCCCTGTACCAGATGGAGCTTGTGGGACACCCGTTCTATCTGTTTGTAGATACCGAGACATCTCAGCCGTGTGTGGTTTACAGGCGGCACGGATGGACCTATGGCGTTCTCAGGCTAGACGCGAAGGTCGAACAGTAATCTGCTAAGTGTATTGGCCCGGTTCTCAGTGGTGAGGACCGGGCCATCTTTTCACCTATCGGTAAATGTGACGGACTCCAGTTGTAACGCCGTATGCTTTGGCCGTTAGACTAGGCATGTTGTGTGCGATCAACTGAAGGAGCTCACGTGTCGATTCTCGACAGGATTCTGCGTATTGGCGAAGGCCGAACGCTACGCCGCTTAGAAAAGCTGGCAGGGGAAGTACTTGCGAAGGAAGACGAGTACAAGGCCCTAACCGACCAAGAGTTGCAGGGCAAGACCGCCGAGTTTAAGGCGCTCCTGGAGGACGGCGCGACACTCGATGAGCTACTGGTGGACGCATTCGCGACTGTGCGTGAAGCCGCTGACCGCGTATTGAAATTGCGCCCGTACAAGGTACAGATCATGGGCGGTATCGCTCTTCATGAAGGCAACATTGCCGAAATGAAGACCGGTGAAGGCAAGACGCTGGTTGCGACCATGCCCTCCTACCTTAGGGCACTGGCAGGTAAGGGCGTTCACGTAATTACTGTGAACGATTACTTGGCTTCCTACCAGAGTGAGCTGATGGGCCGCGTGTATCGGTTCCTAGGGCTCACTGTTGGCTGCATCGTTGCGAACCAGAGCCCTGATGAGCGCCGAAAGCAGTACAACGCCGACATTACTTACGGTACGAACAACGAGTTCGGTTTCGACTACCTACGTGACAACATGGCTCAGTCAGTCGAATCCTTGGTACAGCGTGATCACTACTTCGTCATTGTCGACGAGGTTGACTCCATTTTGATCGACGAGGCTCGTACGCCACTAATCATTTCAGGTCCTGCTGAGGGCGAAGCGGATCAGTGGTACTCGAAGTTCTCGCAGATGGTCCGCCTGCTAGAGCGCGGTAGGGACTACGAGGTAGACGAGAAGAAGCGCACCGTTGGGGTAACCGAAGCGGGCATTGAAGCGATTGAGGATATGCTCGGTATTGATAATCTCTACGAAGCTGCGCATACGCCGCTGATCGGCTTCCTGAACAATGCTATTAAGGCTAAGGAGCTCTTCAAACGCGACCGCGACTACATCGTCTCGGGTGGGGAAGTAATCATCGTTGACGAACATACCGGTCGTACGATGGAAGGACGCCGCTACAACGAGGGTATCCACCAGGCTATCGAAGCCAAGGAAGGTGTTGAAGTAAAGGCCGAAAACCAGACTTTGGCGACGATTACACTGCAGAACTACTTCCGCCTATACGAGGTACTCGCTGGCATGACGGGTACTGCCGAAACTGAGGCTGCCGAGTTCGCAAATACTTACAAGATCGGGGTAGTGCCGATCCCAACTAACAAGCCGATGATCCGCCAAGATAAGGCTGACCTGGTCTACCCAACCCGCGCTGGCAAGCTGCGGGCGATTGTAAAAGATATCGCGGAGCGTCACGAAAAGGGACAACCGGTACTGGTTGGCACTACCGACGTGGCGAAGTCCGAGGAGCTTTCTGCACTTCTAAAGGAAGTTGGAGTGCCGCACACTGTGCTGAATGCTAAGCAGCACAAGCGCGAAGCAGAAATCGTTTTCGATGCCGGTCGAAAAGGCGCAGTGACTGTCGCTACGAACATGGCTGGTCGTGGTACCGACATTATGCTCGGTGGCAATCCTGAGCGCATTGCCGAGCAAGAAGTGCGTGCAGCCGGTTTCGATCCTGAAGAAGATCTCGATGCCTACCGGAAGGCCTACGAGGAGGCGCTTCCAAAGGCCGAAGCCGCTGTGAAGGCCGAGCATGACGAAGTAAAGGAGCTGGGCGGACTATACGTCCTCGGTACGGAACGGCACGACTCGCGTCGTATCGATAACCAGCTTCGTGGTAGGTCTGGCCGTCAGGGTGACCCGGGCGAATCCCGTTTCTACCTGTCTATGCAAGATCCGCTCATGTTGAAGTTTGCAACCGGTCTGGCGCAGAGGATCATGGCATCAGACTCGTATCCGGAGGATCTGCCGCTGGAAGGGCGCTTGGTGTCGCGTACGATCGAGTCCGCCCAGAGCCAGGTCGAGGCACAGCATGCCGAGATTCGTAAGAACGTGCTGAAGTATGACGATGTTATGACCGGTCAGCGTGAGCTGATTTACGATCAGCGGCGGCAGGTACTAAACGACAAAGTTGACATGGGGGAGCAGGTCCCGGGCTTTATTGAGCAGGTAATTCGCGAATCGGTCGCGGCCGTAACTGCGGAGGGAAGCCCCGAAGATTGGGAGCTGGAGAAGCTCTGGACTGAACTTCGTTCGATTTACCCAATCAGCTTGAAGATCGAAGATCTAGAAGAAGAAGTAGGTGGCAGGGTCGCCCTATCGTCTGACGATGTCACGGAAGCTCTGTTGGATGACATTACTGACGCCTACGCAACCGCGGTTGAAGAAGTAGATAATAATCCGGTTGCAATTTCGCAATTGGGCGATGCTCCCATGAACGAGCTGGAGCGCCGGGTCCTATTAGGGACAGTCGACAGGTTGTGGAGGGAACACCTCTACGAGATGGATTACCTGAAGGAAGGCATCGGCCTGCGCGCAATGGGCCAGCGTGATCCCCTGGTGGAATATTCTTCCGAGGGCGCGCAGATGTTTACCGAGATGATGGGGCGTATTCGTCAGGACACCGTCTCTTCGGTATTCGGTTTTGCTCACCAGTTCAAGGCTGTTCGTGAACAGCTTGAAGCCCAGCAGGCCGACAACTCCGGAAATGTGATGGGTACTGTCGGAGCAAGTGAGGAGCCGACCAATATTGCCTACTCCGGGCCATCCGATTCTCCCTCGAGCGAGGAAGAGGAAGGCGCATCTGCGGGGCAGGCAGAAGGAAAGCCCATGAACCGTTCAGAGAGGCGTGCCGCGAAGAAGAAAAATCGCAGCTAGCCAATTTCTAGTGCCGTAGTAACCCACCTACCGTGTAGCGGTTCAAGGCGCAGTGCTACGGCCCTGGACTTCTTTCCATCGAATACTACGACGGCGGCCTCTACAGCCTGGAGGCCGCCGCCTTTTATTGCCTGCACTGCCTTCACATGTGCGCTAACAACTCTGGCGGATTTAGCGGGAGCGGCATGCTTATTCAGCCTTCGCGCCATCTCTACCCGATTGAGTAACGCCCCATGTATTTCGGGCAATAGCCACTGAGACAGTGGGGAAGTAGGGCGAAAACCGGTGAGTAGTTCGATTACGGTTTTAGCGATGTTCGCCGCCCATGGTCTTGGGTGTGGCATCTTTGGTGTGGGCAGACCTTGATTAGGTCTAAGCTTGCTCCGGGCGGCACACCCAGGCCGTAGTACCGGAATCTGGGTGCGGGTTGGGGGTGGAGTCATTGGTCGCTTGGGAGCAAGCTTTATCATCTTTGGGGATTGGCTTAGTGGTGCGCTCATTTGTCTTCCTTTGGAATAGCCAGGTTTTGTCCTGGTTGAATTAGGTTCGGATTTGGTCCGATAACGGTCTTGTTTCGGTCGTAAAGGGCATTGACTGAGGTGGCGTGCTCTTGCGATATGCTCCACAGAGAATCACCGGCTTGCACGGTGTAATAGGAGAGGTTTTGGGGTGGCGCTCCGGCAGTTAGATCCAGTGAGGGAGCTCCTGGCCCCAGATCAACGAGGGAGGTCGCAACTACGGGACTTCCTTCGGTAGCAGGCGAAGCAGTAGTTGCGAGGGCTGCGGGGGCGGAAAAGAAGCCAATTGCCGTGGATGCTGAGATCGAGATTCCAGCTGCTTTTCGCAACAGGGGCGGACCGTATTGTAGAACTTTGCTGCGAATTGTCTCGGCAACTCTTGCCGGGGCAAACTGGGCAACCAAAAGTGCCAGCCCGCCGGCTAGATACCACAGCGATAGTAGGGCTCCGATTGTGGCTAGTATGCAGGCCACTAACGCCGAGAGCTGGGCTGATGGCAATTCTTGCACGAATATTTGGTGTGCAGAGTCGATCGCCATGCCAGAGCAGTAGGCGCAACTACTTGGTGCCGCCAACGTTGCGATACCGGCGCCGATATTGTTTATGCTTCGCATTGAATGCCTAACGACTATGTTTGAGCATGTTTGATACTTAACGTTAAGCGTGCGGGTGCGACTCTGTCAACAGTAATATTTAGATATGGATTTTTTAGATTCTCTGGAAGCTGCTTTTGAAGGGCAGTGGGCGGTAGAGCGTGAAGCGGAGGCGCACGAATTAGCCGAGGCTGCTCGTCTCAGCATTAACTTGGCTGATCTGATACGCGAGCAGCAAGGTAGGCGTGTTGATCTGGAACTATTTTCCGGGGCGCGGATTGCTGGGCTGGCGGTAGAGGTGAATTCTGCCTGGGCGCAGGTTGTAGATCAGGCAGGGAATCGGACGGTTGTTGCGTTGGCTGCAATAGCGGCGATGGGTGCTCCGGGGCGTGCTGGAACCGTTGAATCTTTGTTGCAGTCTAGGCAGAAAATCGGCATGGTTATGCGTGAAATTGCAAGATCGGGGCGTGTGGTGCTGGTGACCTCTGTAGCGGGGCAGCAGTGGCGAGGTCGACTGTCCGGGGTTGGGGCCGACTATCTAGAGCTAGACAGGAGATGTGCTGTGCGGCTGGCCGTTATTGAGAGCGTGCGAGTGTGTTAGAGGTTTTTAGCTTTTTCCGCTGAGGCTGCGTATGCATTCTGAATGTAGTCTTCGAGGACAGACTTCTCTATCCTCCACTGCTTGCGTCCGCCAACTTGGATGGCTGGAAGTTCGCCCGATTTGATCATGGCACGGACCCCTTGCTCTGAAAGGGCAAGTAAATCGGCCACGTCAGAGATTGTGTAAAATCTAGGTTCCATGTTGCCTATTATGCCCATTTAGTATGTTTTATGTCTATAGATAATGTATTGTTTGGGTTGCTACGGAAGTGACTTTTCCGCTTTCGCATCGGGAAAAACCCGGGCAAAATAGGAAAGGCAAAAAACGGCAACTGGAGACAAGATGGCTAATGCAATGAGGCTTCGCGATCCCCGACTCCTAGCGGGAATTATTCTGATAATCGGGTCGGCCCTAGCGGGTTGGTTCATTCTAGATCGCTCTGCATCCGGTCCTGCAATGTTGCAGGCAAGAAGTGACTTGGCCGCCGGCACGGTCCTGAGTGAGGCAAATACTATTGTCGCTGATGGTTTTGCAGGGAAGGGCGATATCTACCTAGCGGCTTCAGAACTAAAAGAGAATCGACCGCTGGCGAGGCCGGTAGGAAAAGGGGAGATTATTCCAAAAGCAGCTGTTGCTAATGCTGACGCTGTTACCTCCAGGCCAATGATGGTCACCGCCGCGTCTTCTCTTCCCGCATCCGTCAAGGCCGGTGACCAGATAGAACTGTGGGAGGTGGCAAATTCCGACTCGGGACAATCCCAAGAACCGCAACTTATGTGCGTGGCCGGACTCGTCTCTTCTAAAGAGGACGAGAGGGCGTTCAGTGACGGGGTAAAACTCGAAGTTAGGGTGCCGGGAGAATCCGTTTCCAGAGTGCTAGCCGCACAGGGGAAAGGATCCAAGATAGTAGCGGTGGCGAAACACCGATGATCGGGGTCTTGCTATGCCTTGAAGGCGAGTTAGAAGTTGATCTTGTCCGGTCGATCTCTGCCGGTCGGGACATAGCCGTTCAACGTAGATGCGCCGATCTTACGGAGCTACTTGCAGCGGCTGAAGCTGGACTCGGTTCTGTAGCGATCATCTCGGGGGAAGTAGACGGACTTACAATCTCGACTGTAGAACGCCTAGAAGAGGCCGGCATGCACACGCTGGTTGTCTCCTCTGCTATTGAAGAATTTGGTCCTGCGCGTGTCGTTCCCCCAGATAAGACGGCAATCTTAAACAGGGTTGCCGCGGTCATTTCCAAGGCTGCAAGTACCTCCCTCGCTACGCCCTCGACCGAAAGCGATAAGCAGGAATCCGGTGAGGAGACGCCTCTCGGAAAGATAGTAGTAATCACGTCCCCGATAGGATCTCCGGGGCGTACCACCTTAGCTGCGGGAATCGCTGGCGCATTGGCGCAGCGTCATTCCGTGCTGCTGATCGATGCCGATATTACTGCCCCGTCTGTGGCAATGACATTGGGGCTGGACGATTTTGGAGCTGGCATTGCAGCAGCGGCAAGATTGGCTGATCGGGGAGCCTTAGACCAGATGGAATTGGACCTAATCGTCGAGGAATCGGCTGGCTTCAAGGTACTAACTGGGCTAAACAGAGCGCATAGGTGGCAGGAGGTGCCCGGAGGCACCATCAGCAGAATCCTTGAGGTAGCTGCGACCATGTTCGAATGGGTTGTTGTGGATACTGCTGCAAGAACCGATCCAGATGAGTCCGGTACTGTTTTTGGGCCTGCCCGTGACGACGTTCTGGAAGCCATCCTAAATAACTGTGATCACCAAGTGCTTGTCGGACGTGCTGACCCAATTGCTATTCGGCGGCTACTCGCAGCATATGGAGACGAGGCAGATCGAGGGCGCAAGCCGGACACTGTAGCTGTGACTGGTACGGGCGTAATCCCAGGAATGCGCGAGAGACACGTGGGGGATGTGGTTGCACGTTTTGCCCATGCCAAGATCGTAGGGATTGACTTTGATGCGGAGGGGATTGCTCAGGCATTACTGGAGGCTAGACCATACGAGGCTGTAGCTATTTCGAAGCTGGTCGACCGTATAACGGGGGAGCGAAGTTACAGATCCCGTAAGGACATGCGAAAATAGGGCCATGCGTATATATCTTCCCTTGCTGAGGACCGAACTAGCCGACCTGGAACTGCCATCGCGTAACGCTGTTGCTGCCACGGAAGAATTTCAGCGAAAATACCACGAAGAAGGCTTTGACATCGAGGATTACGAATTCATATCCATGATGGTTGCAGCTGGACTTTGTAAGGAACTCGGGGCTGACATGCGCATTGTTGCTGCGGCAGATTGCGAGGCTACCGAAGTGGGCCACGGCATGGTGCAGCCCGCAAGCCTTTCCTGGGAGGATGTCGTGTCAATCCATGTAGACGGCACTGAAGGACGTGCGCTAGTCGCCGCTGGCAAGTGGGAAGAGGCTGGCGCCGAAGCACTGGAATGGTACGACATAGTAGAACGGCAAAATCTTATCGCCGAGTTGGCAGATTAAGTTTCAACCGGGATCCCTGCTCTGAGGCAATTACCTGCACTTTCGGGCCCACCTGGTTTGCTAACTCGCGGACGTGAGAGATGATGCCAACTAATCTGCCAGCACTACTGACACGGAGCTGATCCATCACAGAGTCCAGTTTTTGGGGATCTAGGCTTCCAAATCCCTCGTCGATAAGCATCGTTTGGATTACTATTCCCCCTGCCTCATAGCTAACTACCTCAGCTAGTGCTAGCGAGAGGGCGAGCGAACAGTAGAACATTTCCCCGCCAGATAGCGATGAGGTTTTGCGTTCTGTATCCGAGTAATGGTCCCTAACGGCTAGTGAGAGAGCTTGATTTACAGAACGTCCCCCGTCAGAATCGGTGCGCACGAGCTCATACCTACCCGCGGACATGGCCTGCAGATGTGGATTCGCAACGGCAAGAATCTGGTTCAATCGCTCGAGTAGTACCCAGGTAGAAAGCGGAATTGAATCTTGGTTTGCTGGGCCAGCGTTGACCAGTTCGAAAAGCCAAAGTAGATCTTTGTGCTCGGCAGTTAGGCTATCCAAATGGTCGGTAGCTGAGCTAATTCGCTCTACTGCTCGAAGCAGTTGGTCCCGCTCAGCTAGCAGCTTTCCGAGCTGCTGGTTTTGCGCGTCAGCCGTGGCAGTGGCAGAGTCTTTAGCATTTTGCAGGGCTACGGTATCGGGACTGTTCTCTGCTGCCAGTGCAACTAACTTGGGCTCAGAAAGACGCTGCGAACAAGATTGTTTTTGTGCTTTCCAATCGGCAATTTGGCTGCGAAGACCAGATTCTGCCTCTTTGTCCAAAGCCGCCTTCTGCGCGTCCTCGACGGTAGGAAAGTTGTTTTTCTTCAGCGACCGGATTAGCTCCTCGCCGGATGTCTCGGCAGCTACCTTTGCATGCTCCAGATGCTTGATGTTGAGTAGTTGGCGGTCACCTAAAGTGTGAATCTGCACCAGTTTGTCGTGCAATTGCCGAACAGTGATTCCGTTTTGGGTAAGCGGCGCTATTTGACCTTTTAGCTTACTGATTGACTCTGTAAGAGAGTGGATCCTTTGCTGTAGTTCCTGCAAAGCCTGTTTATTGAGGGCAACTTCGGTGTCGTATTGCGCCTTCTTATTCTGTTCTTCTTGGAGCTTGTTCTGATAGCCTTCCAGTTTATTTGCTTGCCGTTCGGCCTGCTCGAAGAGCGTTCGTTCCAACTGCAGCTGGGGCGCAAGTACCTCCTGCGCGATTGATATTTCCGCTTGAGCTTTAGTAGTGCGTTCTAAGGCTTGTTCGTGCCTACTCTTTGCAGCGTTGAATAGCTCTTCGGCTCTAGCAGTTTCTTTGTATGCCTCGCTTAGGCGATCCAGGGACACAGTTTGGGCGCCCTCCTCAGCAGGATGCGGGTGCGACAAAGAACCGCAGGCGGGGCAGGGAACCCCATCTTGCAAGTGGGAGGCTACCTGAGACGCAAGCCCCTGCAGCCGCTGCGTAACTAGGTGTGCCTCCTTGGATTTGGCCGTGTCCCAGGCACGTGCCGCGGCAATTTTCTGCTCAGCGGCATCTGATAGGGCTTTTGCAGCCTCTTTCCATTCCTCGTGTGCCTGATGCTGGGCCTGTAGCTTTTCTAGTTTTTCGCCGTGCTCCTGCATTGCCTTGGATGCATTCTGGGAAGCCAAGACCTGTAGCTTCACGTGCTCGACTACCTGGTGCGCCTTTGCAGCCTTGGCAGAGCATTCCTGGCCCCCTTTGCTTGCCGCCGCAGCTTTATCTTGGAGCGTGTGTAGTTCTTCTTGTCTATTTTTCAGGTCTGCTTCTACGCCTACTAGTGGCACTAGTTCTGCTGCGTACTGGCCAGCCTTTTCCCGCAAGTCACCGCGATAAAACGAAACCTCCGCTACGGCCTGAGTCAAGATTTCTTCAGCTTCGGTCACGGCTTGCTCAGCGTCTTCCTTAGCAGCCAGATCGTGCTCATGTATTGAGTTTTTGCCCAGTACCTCTTTAGAGCGAGCAGCAGCATCGAGAGTGAGCTGCTGGCGCTCTCTGAGCGAGGCTTCTTGCTCCAGCGTATGCAGAGTTTGCTTTAGCAGAGAGAATTGTGCTTTGGCCTCAATTACCTGCTCCCCGTGGGTTAATGCAGCGGCGGCCTTTTGCTCTTGATCTTTGGCTTTGGCAAGGCCGCTTTTAGCGGTCTCTACCGAGGCATCCATTGCCTGCGCAACGGCGGCTCGGGCAGCGTGAGGTGACCTCTCGCTAAGCTCTATTCCCTTTTCCTGTATTTGGTCCAAATACTCTGACCACGCACTATTGAGGGCGGCAGAAGCATCCTTTGCGACTGCCTGTGCATCCTTCGCGCTCTCGCGTAATGCGTCCTCGAAACGAGCGTAGTCTTGGGTGCGGAAGATAGATTCGAGCACTTTCTTGCGATCGTCAGACTTCGCCCTGAGGAACGTATCGAATTTTCCCTGAGGCAGAATCACGGTCTGACAGAACTGTTCCCCTGTGAGGCCTACCAGTTCTAAGATAGCCGGGCCAACATCTACAGGGCGGGTCGCAAGCGGATTCGCCGGATCGTCAATGCGAATCAGATGCGCGGTAGTGCGATGCAAGGTAAAGCCATCGCCCCGCTTCTTGGGCCTTTCGTATGCGGGCGAGCGGCGGACTCTGTACTGCCCAGAAGACACTTCAAAATCTAGTTCAACCCAGGTTTCTTCAGTGGGAGCACATAAAGTAGAGCGCATTCGGGCGGGATCAGCATTTTGGCTGGAAAGACGGCCGTATAGAGCGAACACTACGGCATCTAGAATAGTCGTCTTACCGCCTCCGGTAGGGCCTGTAATAAGCATGATTCCCTCGGGCTCAAATTCTTCAAAATCTATGTCTTGGCGCCCGGGGAAAGGACCAATCCCGGAAAAAGATAGTCTAAGAAGCCGCATGCTCGTCGCCCTTCCTTACCTGGTACCAGATCTGCTCGACAATTTGCTTGCCCTTCTGCGTAAGTTCTTTCCTGCCGACCTGCTGGGCAAAATCAATGGTCACCTGTACCGGATCCTGCTGGACCACCGTGGTTGTAGGTAGAGACGGACGCCGCTGCGCACCTACAAACTGGACAGTCAGCAAATGTGGAAAACGCTCCAGTAACTGCCGATGAAGATTGGGGGGCCGCGAAACATCGGTGACTTGTGCCGCCACCCACGCATCTTGATAAGAGGCAAAAGCGGGCGAAAGAAGCTCTTCTAAAGTGCCTGTGATAGTGGCTATGGGGCGTACCTGTGGGATAGGTAGCCTGGTAACTGTCGTATTGCCATCTTGGCAGGCAACGAGTAGAGCGCACTTTGCAGTACCAGCCTCGGAAAATGAATACGGCACGGGCGAACCCGAGTAGTAGATAGGAACTGGCCCTTGGAGATGCTGATAGCGATGCAAATGTCCCAAAGCCACATATGACATTTTTTCAAATAGGTCAGCAGATACTGCTTCCACGCCTCCGATAGAGATGTCTCTTTCTGAATCGGAACTTATGCCCCCTAAAACGAAAGCATGGGCCATTACAACGGCAGGTAGAGACGGGTCTTTCTGGCGTCGTTGCTGCAAATCCTGGGAAACGAGTTGCATAGCCGCGCTCATCACATCCTGATGAGTTGTGGCAGTACCAAAGAAATGACTGGCAGCTATTGGTTCTAGATAGGGGAGAGGATAGACGACTCCGTCTGCTACCGGCACCGCTTTTCCGACCTGGGACAGCCGCGATACCACTACTAGTTCGTCCCTAAAGAATTCTGCTCCGAATCCCAGCCGCTTGGCGGAGTCATGGTTGCCGGGACAGTAGATTACTCGGGTGAACTTGGTAAGCCGGTGCAGGGCATCTTCTAACAGTTCTACCGCCCCTGCTGACGGCAGTGCCCGGTCATATACGTCGCCGCTAATTAGCACCGCATCTACCCGGTGTTCTTTGGCAAGATCCACCAAGGAATCTATAAAGAGCCGCTGGGCCGGCACCATGTCTGCCCCGTGCAATGTGCGTCCCAGATGCCAGTCGGAAGTGTGGATGAACTTCATACCACTAAGGTTATGCCCCGCCTCCGACTAATGAGGACAGACCTTAGGACCGCTCCCAAGATTCCAGCCCCGCTTCCCTAGAAGCCAGCAGGCGACGGAACGAGGCGACTCGTTCACGCGAGACCTGTTTCGCATCCAGTGCGCAATCAGGTGCATCCGCACCGTGGGAACACCCACGCGGACAGTACTCCTGCGCGACTTCGGCAAGGTCAGTGAAGCCAGCTAACAATTCGTCAGGTTCAACATGCGCTAATCCAAAGGAACGGACCCCGGGGGTATCGACTACCCATCCAGAATCGTCCTTCAACGGTAAGGCAACCGCTGAAGTGGAAGTATGTCGCCCTCGGCCGGTCACGGCATTGACATGGCCGGTTGCCCGATCTGCCTGCGGAATAAGGGCATTGATCAGTGTTGACTTGCCCACCCCAGAGTGGCCTACCAGAACTGTCAAGTTGTCTTTTAGCTGTGCCTCCAGTTCTGCTAGTCCCACAATGCCATTTTCAGTTACCGAGGTAGAGACAAAACCAATATCCAGATTCTTGTAGAAAGTGAGCGCCTCTTCGGGCTGGGCTAGATCGGCTTTTGTAAGCACTAGGAGGGGTTTTATGCCCGCCGAAACCGCTGCCACAAGGCACCTGTCAATCATGCCCGTGCGCGGAGGCGGATCTGCCAGGGCAGTTACGATTGCCATTTGAGTTGCGTTGGCAACCATAGGTTTCTCGGTGCCTTTACTTGCGTCGTCTTCAGTAGAGCGCATCAACACGGTGCTCCGTTCCTCGACGACGACGATGCGAGCTAGGGATCCTTTCGATCCGGACAAGTCTCCAACAACGCGCACCCTATCGCCTACGATTACAGCGCGTCGTCCAAGTTCGCGGGCCTTTACCGCGTGAAGGAGATTGTTCTTTAAAGAAAGGGTGAAACGCCCTCTATCTACGGCAACTACCGAAGCGATCTCGGCTTTTGAATAATCTGGCCGTTTCTTGGACCTAGGTCTAGATGAACGCGCGGGGCGTACCTTCACCCTGGGATCGTCCGTGCCAATATCACGCCAACCCATTTAGTCCCCTCCACATCCGGGCAAAATCAGGCAGTGTCTTTGCGGTAGTGGCAATATTTTCTACCTTGACCGCAGTCCTTAGCCCCGCAATCGCAGCAAAAGTAGCCATTCGGTGATCTTCATAAGTATTGATTCTTGCCGGTCTTGGAGTGCCCGGAGTAATAGTTAGGAAATCAGGGCCTTCCTCGATCTGGGCTCCCAGCTTGCATCCTTCACAGGCGAGGGCGGCAAGACGGTCTGTTTCGTGACCGCGCAGATACCCGATTCCATACAGGTGAGTGGGGCCTTCTGCAAAGAGTGCGAGCGCCACGACAGTAGGCACCAGCTCGCCCTCGGCAGACATGTCACGGGTGATCCCGCGAAGGGATTTTCCTTCCACTGTAAGTCGGTTTGCTTCCTGGCTGACACTAGCGCCAAAATCGGTCAGGATGCTCTTCCAGTGGGCTCCTACCTGTGTAGTAGCTGCGGGCCAATCGGGGATCGAAACGGTGCCGCCAGTAAGTGCGGCCGCGGCTAAGAACGGGCCGGCGTTGGAAAGATCCGGTTCAATAGTTACGGTTCCCCCTGCAGGGCGAACGCCGCCAGCGACGAAGGCGTTACCATCTTGCACGCACGGTACCGCATGGGCCCTTAGTGTCTGCATAGTCATCCGAATATGCGGCAATGAGGGGAGCTTTCCCATTACTTCAACCCGCAGTGGATTTGGCATGGCAGCACTGGCGAGCAACAGTGCGGAAAGAAATTGGCTAGTGGAACTCGAATCGACACGGACTGGCCCTTCAAGCGCGCTGCCGTGTACAGCAAGTGGGAGGTGGTCGCTTTCACCGAGAGAATCGATCCGAGCTCCCATCCGCCGCAAAGCCTGTACCAGCCCTGCCATAGGACGGACTCGGGCGCCCTCGTCCCCATCCAATATGCAGTCACCCTGCGCCATGGCCGCTAGAGGAAGCACGAAGCGCATAACGGTTCCAGCGAGGCCACAATCAATTTGTCCGCTCGAACGCAGGGTGCCCCCACGTACGGTCCAAACGTCGCCTTGGCAGGAGACGGCCACGCCTAACTGCTTAAGAGCGGCGACCATCAAGGTGGTGTCCCGCGAGCGGAGAGCACCGCGGATGGTAGTGGGCTGGTCCGAAAGGGCAGCCAACACTAGATGGCGGGCGGTCAAAGACTTAGAACCGGGAATCCGTACTACTCCAGAAACCGGCCCTTGGGCTAAGGGGGCCTCCCACCACTGCGCCATTAATCCCCGATCTGTTCGATTTGTTCCATAGCTGCATCCGCTTCGGCTTCGCGCAATGCTTTGTAGTTCCGGTAGCGCCAGCCTAGCGACGGATCCCCTTCGCGATCGTAAGCCGCCAGTAGGAGTCCGCCGGTCAAGCCTAGCCGAGTAACCGCCATGGACAGGTTCTGCTTCCGCTTGTCGGACTCAGCAAACAAGACGGGATAATTCACTGCGGTGATCGGAAGGTTCAACAGGGCAAGCACAGCCGCGCAAGTACGGGGCTTGATGCCGAAGATCAGACCTAGCCCGGCAGCGGTGGTGACTCCGCCGGCAACACGGGTAACCATGCGCGCGTCAGAGTCCAGTACTGGGGGAAGTCCCCACTTCTCTAGTTTCGGAGAGACAGACCGAAAACGCGCTACGTGTTCTTCGGAGTGGATAACGGCGTCGATGCCGTCAGAGACGAAAAGAGAGGCGATCATAGTGCGGGCGAGAGTGCGTAAAATGCTCATAAAACAATTGGTACCGCACCTGGGTGCTTTTCGCTAGCTATTGGAAAAATAAAATCTGGTCCGGGAATAAAACAGGGCGGCTTCGTGTTCAGTTAGTTAGTTCGCAAAGACTAGTTCTGAGTGCTGCGATAGGCTGAAAGGTGATGACACAAACAACCAAGAGGGCGCCGGCAGAATCCGTCGCCGAGCGCCGGCAGCGTTTCGAACAGGATGCTCTGCCTCACCTGGATGAACTGTATCGCGGCGCATTGCGCTTCACTAGGAACCCGGCAGACGCCGAGGACCTAGTGCAGGATGCCATGGTCAAGGCGTACGCGGCTTTCGACCAGTACAAGCCAGGAACAAACTTGCGAGCGTGGTTGTTCCGTATCCTGCGGAACACCTATATAAATAAATATCGCAAGGAACAGCGCCGGCCACCTACCGCAGATGCTGGCGAGTTGCAGGATTGGCAACTTGCAAAGGCCGCTAGTCACGATTCTGTGGGGTTGTTATCCGCCGAGGTCGAAGCTCTTGCCGCACTTCCAGAGGGTACGGTTCGAGAGGCTTTGATGGAACTGCCAGAGGACTATAGGATCGCGGTTTTTTTGGCGGATGTGGAAGGTTTCTCGTACAAAGAAATCGCGCAGATTATGGACACGCCCACTGGAACGGTGATGTCTCGATTGCACAGAGGGCGATCCAGGTTGCGCAAGGCTCTTGCGAATTACGTAGCAGAAGGGGAGGAATCATGAGCTGCGGATGTGGTAGCGATGATTGTCGCTGCGACGAGGTAATGGCCGATCTATACGAGTTTGTAGACGAGACTCTGTCTCCGTCCCAGATCCACAGGTTAGCGGCGCACATAAGTGGGTGCCCGCATTGTGCAGCCCACGCTGAGGGGGAGCGGGAACTGCGAGCTTTGATGGCTCGGCAGTGCCGAGAGAGCGCGCCGGCACGTCTTCGCGGCAGAATCGTTCGAACCATTGCAGCTTCGGATGGCCAAAATGGGATGTCTATTACTATTTCGGAGTCTTACTAGCCGGTTGGCTTGGTTTTCCGGGGTTGCATGTGCGAAACTGGTTTGGTTATCGACCCGGAAGGAGTGTGTCCCATGAGCAAGCGTGGACGCAAGCGTAAGGATCGCAGGTTCAAGCCTGCCAACCATGGCAAACGCCCTCAGTAACTGAGTTTTAGAGCCCCACTTCGGTGGGGCTCTTTTTTATCTCTTGACAAAAAGTATTGAATATTTATTCACGAAACGACGCTGTTTTGGCCGAATCTGTAGGGATTGGATGAAGCCGGTATGAATAAAAAGAGAATGTCGTTCTACTATTCGGACATATATTCTCAGTCACTGAGCAGGCAACTACTGTTTCTGTAACGTTCACGCTGGGTGAACGCGCAACAGAATAGGAGTGAAGATGTCCGCTACACTGCAAAAAGCAGCGTCTGCGCAAACCGTGCAGCAAAAAGAAGAACGCGCAGCATACATCGCTGCCCTAGGTTTTCCTATTCTGGTCATTATTGGTGGCTTGGTAGGTTTTGCAGCTCCCAGTGTCGTCTTGCCGCTAAAGGGTTGGGTTAACCTCCTTCTAGGGGTTGTCATGTTCGGCATGGGACTTACCCTAAAACCGGCAGATTTCGTGCTGGTTGCCAAACGTCCGCTACCTGTTCTTATCGGTGTCGTTTCGCAGTATGTGGTCATGCCGCTGCTTGCCGTAGTGCTGGTATGGGTAATGCAGCTTCCCGCTGAGGTAGCCGCCGGTGTCATCCTGGTCGGGTGTGCGCCGGGTGGAACCTCCTCTAACGTGGTTTCGTATCTTGCTAGGGGCGACGTGGCTCTGTCCGTCACGATGACCTCCATCTCGACGCTGCTAGCGCCGGTACTTACCCCCTTGTTGACTCTGTGGCTCGCAGGTCAGTACATGCCGGTGAGCGGTGCCGCCATGGCAGTGTCGATCGTCAAGGTAGTACTTCTGCCGGTCGTAGGCGGCCTCGCTTTGAGGGCGTTCTTCAATTCCGCAGTGCAAAAGGTAGAGCCGGCACTGCCCTGGGTATCGGTTGTAGCCATCAGTGTCATCGCTGCCACGGTGGTCGCCGGGTCTAAGGAAACTATCGCCACTTCGGCGGTAGTCGTCTTCGTGGCCGTAGTTCTGCACAACTGCTTTGGGTATGTGCTCGGCTTCTTCGCCTCGAAATTCACTGGAGGGACTCGTACCACTTCTCGTACGACCGCCATCGAGGTGGGCATGCAGAATTCCGGTTTGGCCGCAACTCTCGCAATGCAGTACATGAGCCCGACCGCAGCTTTGCCCGCGGCTGTCTTCTCGGTATGGCATAACCTGTCGGGCGCTGTAGTGGCAGCCCTGTGCCGCACGGCAGATAAGCGCCAGGCTAGTAAGTAGTAGTTGAAAAAATGCCGGTCCCGCGGGACCGGCATTTTTTCATTCTGTTCCAATCCAGGAACCGAAACCTGAATGCAGGACGAGCCATGCTAGCAGCCCGTATCCAACCTGTCCGGGCAGCCCTGTGGGAGACTGGTTGACCTCTGACAGCCACCCATCGTGAGTACTAAGCGGAGTGAAAGTGTCAACGTAGGTTACGGAACGCCTAGAGCAAACGTCCTCAAGCGCATGGTTTAGCTTGGCCAGACCAGTGCTTTCTACTGCCGGTAGCGGGGGAGGTCCCACCACAAAGCAGGGCATGTTGGCACCGGCAGCCTTATCCAAAATATTGGCCAGGGAAAGACGCGAACGAGGAGAAGTGAGGCCAGCGGCAATATCCGCGCTTCCCATCCCTATTAGCAACCTGTTTATGGCGCCTTTGGTACAGCGCCTGGCAGCTTCCTCTTCCCACCTATCGGCTAGATCTATCGAAGTTTCGTTGGGAACTGCCAACGTGAAAGTCTGTACTTCTCGGGCAGCCTGGGTTCTGGCCATAACCCGACCAACCCATCCTAGAGCGCGAGGATCTCCGGCACCTGCGGCCAGCTCATCGCCAATCACAATCAAATTCTGAGGGGTATCCACAACTACATCCTACAAAGTGCGCACAAATAGAGGAGTGGGCAGCTAGCTGCCCACTCCAATACAACTATCGCTGGAAGGCGGCCTCCATGAGCCTCTCGTTTTGTTCAGCATGCATAGCAGCCGTACCGGCTGAAGGAGCTGCCGAGGAGGGTCTTGATACCACGCGAAGGGTTCGGCCTCCGGTGGCCGCATCTGTAATATTCAAGGCCAAGAAAGGCCACGCCCCCATGTTGCGCGGTTCGTCTTGGACCCACACCAGCTCGGCCGAGGACGGGAATGCGCCCAGAGCCTTAGCAAGCGCTTCTTCGGCAAGCGGATAGTACTGCTCCAGACGAACAATCGCGGTCGATTTGTCGTTCCTTTTTGCGCGAGCCTTCACTAAGTCGTAGTAGACCCTGCCGGAGGTAAGGATGATCCGATCGACGTTGGAAGCGTTCGCCAACACCTCATCCTGAGACTCCTGGAGCACCTCGTGGAACGAGCCGCGAGTAAAGTCCTCTACTGGCGAGGTGGCGGCATTCAGCCGAAGCAGCTGCTTCGGAGTAAATACGATCAGTGGTTTGCGCGGGCGCTGATAAGCCTGCGACCTCAGCAAGTGGAAATGCTGAGCCGGGGTAGAAGGCTGAGTAATGCGCATGTTGTTCTGCGCGGCAAGCTGCAAATAACGCTCAATCCTGGCGGAAGAGTGATCCGGGCCCTGCCCCTCATAGCCATGTGGCAGAAGCATCACCAGCGAAGCGTGCTGGCCCCACTTCTGCTCGGCTGCAGAAATGAACTCATCCACAACCAATTGGGCTCCATTTACGAAGTCGCCAAACTGCGCTTCCCACAGCACTAAGGCCGACGGGCGCTCAACAGAATAGCCATATTCAAAGGCAAGAGGCCCATACTCCGACAGTGAAGAGTCGTATATGGAGAGCATCTTTTGATCCGGAGTCAGAAAGTCTAACGGCGTCCATTCGCGTCCAGTGTCGTGATCGTGAAGAACCGCATGGCGCTGTACGAATGTGCCGCGACGGCAATCCTCGCCAGACATCCGCACCGGGGTTCCCTCGATCAGCAATGAGCCGAACGCTAACAGCTCGCCGAAGCCCCAATCGATCTTGCCTTCGCGGCTCATCTGGTGGCGTCGTTCCATCAACTTGCGCATCTTCGGGTGAGGAGTGAAGTGCTCGGGAACGTGCAAGTAGGCATCCCCGATGCGCTCGATTACCTGCCGTGGCACCGCAGTATCCCAACCGACCATCATGCCCGCTCCAGGACGCTGAGATTCCGGTAATTCCAACGCGGCTTCCCCAGGGGACCAGCCGTGTTCGCGAGTCTCAGTCAGGATGCGATTCATCTCGGTGTTGTACTCAGCCAAAGAGGCGCGTGCCTCCTCTTCAGTTATGTCTCCACGGCCAATCAAATTCTTGGTATACACCGACCGAGTAGAAGGAAGTTGATTGATCAGGTTGTACATGATCGGCTGCGTCATCGAGGGGTCGTCGCCCTCGTTGTGGCCGCGCCGACGGTAGCAGACCATGTCAATGATTACATCCTTGTGGAATTCTTCGCGGAAGGAGAAGGCTAGATTCGCAGCCCGTACCACCTCTTCAGGGTCATCTCCATTGACGTGGAAGACAGGGATCTGTAGCCCCCTTGCCATATCGGTGCAATAGCGGGTTGACCTGCCAGAAGCTGGCCCGGTTGTGAACCCAATCTGGTTGTTCACAATGACATGCAGGGTACCCCCGACGCGGTATGCAGGCAGCTGAGACATATTCAAGACCTCATAGACCACGCCCTGGCCAACGAAAGCTGCATCCCCATGAATCAGAATCGGCAGAACGGGGTAGTCGTCAACCTGCCCCATCTTGTCTAACTTGGCGCGGCAGATGCCTTCCAGCACCCCGTCGGCTGCCTCCAAGTGAGATGGGTTAGCCGCCAGAGTTACGCGGATAGCCACGCCGTCCTCGACAGAGAAAACCCCTTCTGTGCCCAGGTGGTATTTCACGTCACCGCTACCTTGAACCGTGCGTGGATCCTGATTGCCTTCAAACTCAGAAAAGATCTGCCCGTAGGACTTTCCGCCAATATTGGCCAGCACATTCAAGCGGCCACGGTGCGCCATGCCAATGACAGCATCAGGAAGGCCGCGCCTCGCTGCAGCCGTAAGAGCGGTATCGAGCAGCGGGATCAGCGATTCGCCGCCCTCAAGAGAAAAACGCTTCTGGCCGACATACTTGGTCTGCAGGAAAGTTTCGAATGCCTCGGCTCTAGACAGAGTGGACAGAATGTGTCGCTGGGCTTCCTTGGAAGGCTTCTCGTAAGGAGTCTCAATTTGCCGCTGCAGCCAAGCCCGCTGGGCTGGATCCTGGATGTGCATGTACTCAATGCCCATAGAACGGGTGTAAGTGTCGCGCAGCCTGGTAAGGATCTGCCGCAAAGTCATATTTGCAGCTCCACCGAATCCGCCGGTGGGGAAGGATCGATCAAGATCCCAAACAGTTAGGCCGTAGTTAGCAAGAGACAGGTCGGGATGGCGACGCTGCCGATACGCCAGCGGGTCAGTATCTGCCGCAAGGTGTCCGCGAGAACGATAGGCATGAATAAGCTCAGCAATGCGAGCAGGCTTGCCCTTCTCTGTCTCAAGCGAGTACTCGTAATCCTGCTGGAAGACGAAAGGCTCGTAGGGTACCTCCATGGCGCGGAAGACACGTTCGTAGAAGCCATCCTTGCCAGTTAGCTTTTCCTCTACAGTACGAAGGAATTCCCCGGAGGCAGCTCCCTGAATAACCCGGTGGTCGTAGGTGGAAGTCATATACATGGCCTTGCCGACCCCCATACGTGCCAGCACGGTCGGGGATGCGCCAGCCCACTCGGCAGGATACGCCGTGGCGCCGACGCCAATAATTGTCCCCTGCCCGGCCATCAACCTGGGTACGGAATGGCTTGTTCCCAAGGTGCCGGGGTTAGTCAGCGTCATCGAGGCACCCTGGAAATCCTTAGGGGTGAGCTTGCCCGCACGGGTCCGCGCAACAAGGTCCTCATAGGCGGCCACAAATTGCTGGAAATCTAACCTGTCAGCCTCGTGGATCACGGGCACCATAAGAGTGCGGGTGCCGTCCTTCTTCGGTAGATCAATAGCTAACCCGAACCCCACGTGTCCGTACTGGCGAACGTTGGGCTTGCCGTCGACCTCTTCGTAACGGACGTTCATAGAAGGCATCTTGGTCAAGGTCTCGACCACCGCGTATCCGATTAGGTGGGTAAAGGAAACCTTTCCGCCCCGAGTTCTGGCTAGATGGTTATTAATAACCGAACGATTTTCGATCAGTACTTTTGCTGGGATCTGCCGGGCAGAGGTCGCGGTCGGAACGCTCAAAGAGGTTTCCATATTCTTCACGATGGCGCCCGCCGGGCCACGCAGTCGCTGTACCTGGTCGACTTCGCCCTCGGACCCCAGTAGCGCGCCGTTGCCCTTCAGAGCATTTGCCGCATACGGCGAAGTTGGCGGCTCCACCTTCGAGAGGGGAAGAGGGGGAAGATCAGAACGTGTCTCGTCTGCTACTTGCTCTGCAGGCTGGTCCTGCACCTTCTCTCTCTGTGCGGGAGTAGAGGTCGCCTTGAGCTCCTCCATACTTTCGACAGCTTTGAAATAATCCTGCCAATCGGTGGGCACCGATAGGGGATCTGCATCATACTTCTTGCGCATCTGCGCGATTACGTCACTGGTGGGCGCTTGTTCACTGCTGTCCTGAGACATGTAACACCTCGATGTGGAGTGCGACGGAAACTACTCGTAGAAACAAGATTAGGCAATGAATGCCGAATCCACAGCATTTCCCTTTTATTTCGAGACACTTTGCCCCAGTTTGGGCATGTAATTGCTCGGGCGAGGCCAGTACAATAAAGAATCATGTGCACCAATGGATTGGACGGGCTACTTTTACATGCTCTATGACCTTTTAATGATCGGAGCGGGAGTGGTCCTAACGCTCGGGACTGCGCTCTTTGTTGCATCCGAGTTCTCTTTAGTCGCTCTAGATCCGGCAACCGTGGATCGAAGAGCAGCGGCTGGCGACAAGCGTGCCAGCAGTGTCTCGAAGACAATGCACCACCTAAGCACTCACCTTTCGGGAGCTCAGGTTGGAATTACGCTGACCACAATCATGCTCGGCTACACTACGCAGACTGCTGTAGCTGACATGATCGATCGGTCTCTCCGCGGACTCGGAGTAGCAGTAGCAATTTCCACTACCGTGGGCGTGGCAGCCGCCGTGATCGTGGTCAATGTTTTCTCGATGGTCTTCGGCGAACTTGTCCCGAAGAATTTTGCGCTCGCGGAAACACTGAAGGTTGCTGGCATAGTTTCTCCGGTGCAGCGAGCCTTCACGTTCTTATTCCGGCCCCTAATCGGCCTGCTCAACGGCTCTGCGAATATGGTGCTGCGGGCGGTCGGAGTAGAGCCCCTGGAACAGATGTCCTCTGCCAGATCTGCTTCGGAGCTAGCGGCGATGGTTCGGCACAGCGCAGAAGAAGGCACCCTTGATACGTCTACCGCTTCGATGTTCACCAGATCGGTCCGAATGGGGCGACTGACTGCAGCCGACATCATGGTTGACCGAGGGCGAATGGACACCTTAGAAGCAACGAACAACGTGGAAGATCTTATCGATCTTGCCCGTAAGACGGGGCGCTCGCGCTTCCCTGTAATCGGCGAGGACACGGACGACATTCTGGGAATTGCGCACCTGCGCAGGGCGGCTGCCGTTCCCTTTGCCAAGAGAGGAGAGGTTCCCGTCACTAGCCAGTCGATCATGTTTGATGCGATGCGCGTTCCGGAGACGGTGCAACTGGCTCCGCTCATGGTTGCCCTCCGTGAAGAGGGCCTACAGATGGCGATAGTGGTTGATGAATACGGCGGTACTTCGGGACTTGTCACCCTCGAGGACATAGTTGAAGAAATCGTAGGCGAGATCGCTGACGAACATGATCCCAAGCGCCGTGGGATTCGAATTGCCGGGCAAAATGGCTGGTATGTTTCCGGGCTGGTTCGCCCTGACGAACTACACGATTACACGAAACTGCGGGTGCCTGATGACGGACCCTACGACACCCTCGGAGGATTGATAATGGACCGGCTCGGGGCGATCCCAAAAGAGGGCGACTACGTAGATGTCAATCATGTGCGGTTGCAGGTGACCGGTATGGATGGCAGGCGAGTGGACCAAGTCCTAGTTCAGCCAACGAAGGAGGTCTGAAATGGGAATTGGTACCGGACTGATCATAGCGATTGCCCTCTTGGCAGTGAACGCGTTCTTCGTGGGAGCTGAATTTGCAGTTACCTCGTCTCGAAAATCCCAGATTGACCCGCTAGTAGAAGAAGGCAGGGCAGGCGCAAAGGCTGCACAGTGGGCCTTAGAGCACGTTTCCCTAATGCTGGCAGTGTGTCAGTTAGGGGTAACGCTTGCTTCTACAGCATTGGGTGCGGTGGCGGAGCCGGCTCTTGCAAGAGCGGTCAGGCCGCTCCTCCTTCGGTTCGGTTTGCCCGCTGCAAGCTCTCATCTGGTGGCAGTGATTATTGCTTTACTGGTCGTACTGTATCTGCACGTAGTTGTTGGCGAAATGATTCCCAAGAATCTGTCAGTGTCAGCACCGGCGAAAATGGTGCTGGTGCTAGCTCCACCTCTGGTGCGGCTGGGCCGTCTAGTGCGGCCAATTGTTGAGGGAATGGATCATTTTGCGAATTGGTTTATCACGAAACTCGGGGTGGAACCCAAGCACGAGGTGGCTGCCACCTTTACTGCAGAAGAAGTGGCTACCATCGTGGAATTGTCAGAAGCTGAAGGCAAGCTGACTGACGATCTAGGTCTGCTGTCCGGAACGCTAGAATTTAGCGAAGAACTTGTAGAGGCCGTAATGGTGGGTCCCGAAAAGCTTGTGACGCTGCCCGTGCAAGTAACTCCTGCCGAGTTTGAAAAAGTAGTTTCCCAGACGGGATTTTCGCGCTTCCCGCTAGTAGATGGAACTGGCGAATACGTCGGCTACCTGCATCTAAAAGATGTACTGCAGGCCGACTCTAAAGAACAGCGAGACAAGCCTGTGCCCTCATGGTGGATCAGACAGCTGCCCAAGGCATCTCCTCAGGACGAGGTCGAGGATGCGCTTCGGGTAATGCAGATGACCGGTGTTCACTTAGCTAAGGTAGAGCGCGAAGGAAGTATCGTTGGCGTCATCTTCCTTGAAGATATTTTGGAAGAACTTGTAGGTGAGGTTCGGGACGTAATGCAGCGGCAGTAGGGATTCTCTGTAGAATGCATAACATTTGTATGTCATCGTGTAATATAAACGTTATTGTTTCGTGATGTGGCCTTGTAGACGAGACGAAAGGGAAACAGTGGAGAGCAGGATTGACATGCGGAAGGCGAACAAACGTCCTCGGCATCCCCGTGGAATGGGACGGCGGCTAGCAGTTCTTGGTTCCTTGGGAGCGATCACCGTAGCTGCTCCACTTGCCGGTTTCGTCGGGGCCGACATGTCTATTGCAATGCCTAAAGAATCTGGATATCACGCCGGAGACACCTGGGCGAAGGTGCGTTCTAACGTTTCTACTGTTGAATCGCAGAGCCAACTAACAGCGGTGGCAGCCCCCGTTTCGGTTGCGAGGGTACGTACAAGTAAAGAGATGAAACGGTGCGTGGCGAAGTATGCCTCTGCCGGTGAACGCGGTGTTTTTGCCACTTCTGATGCCATCGTCGAGCCGCTGCCCGCCGGTACATTTACAATCGCCTCCCCCTTCGGGTACAGGTCCCACCCGCTGTTCCACACTTCTAAATTGCACGAGGGCGCCGATATGGCCGCCCCGTCAGGTACCCCTGTTTTTGCCACTGCTCCGGGCGTTGTGAAGACCGCCTCTGAAATTGAGGGCGGTGGCTACACTGTAGAAATTACTCACACGATGGAAAACGGCGAGACTTTCTCGTCGGGGTATATGCACCTACTTGCGGGATCCATCCAGGTGAAGGTAGGGGAGACGGTCAAGGCCGGGCAGATGATAGCCCAGGTCGGCTCTACCGGTAATTCCACTGGGCCGCACTTGCATTTCGAAATCAGGCCAGATAAAGATCCTATCGATCCGCTGCCATGGTTGAAGGAACATAACGCCCATCCGGTAGGTCAAGAAGATTGCTAAGGGCATTTGCCCATCGCGGGGGAGCCAATGAAGCGGAAGAAAATACTCCGCAGGCTTTCGAATATGCGCTCTCGCTCGGGTATAAGCGGCTAGAAACGGATGCGCATCTTAGCCGAGACAACAAAGTGGTGCTGCACCATGATCCCGACCTGAAGCGAACCTATGGGATAGCCGCGAAGATCGCTGACTTGGATTGGGCCGAGCTCTCGGAATTTCGAATGCCTAATGGAGGCAGGCTCATGCGTTTTGAAGAAGCGCTAGAGCGTTTTGACCAGGTTGAATTCAACGTTGACGCGAAAGAAAATGCCGTGGCAATGCCATTGCTGAGGCTCGCCAAGAACGATTTGGACCGGGTCCGCTTTGTTTCTTTTTCAGCGCGGACAGTAAAAGAATTGCGGCAGGCTGGAGCCGAAAAGACAGCACTTACTATGCCCGAGGTAGCCGGGCTTCGCTTGGGAATGCCGCTGCCTAAAAGGCTGCTGGAGAGGGTTGACGCGGTACAAATACCTCCCACTTATGGGCCGATCAAATTAGCCACAAAGACTTTCATCTCAAGAGCGCACGACGCCGGTTTATTTGTTGATGTATGGACTGTTAGTGAAACAGAAACTATATTGAAAATGATCGACGCCGGAGTCGATGGGCTAATGACTGACTCGCCCTCGGTACTCAAAGAAGTGTTGGTCCAAAGGAACATTTGGGAGGGCTAATGCCTTGGATCAGAAAGCCGGTAGATAAAAAGCTGGTTAGAGCGGCCAGGAAAGCGCGCGCGGCGGAAGAAATTGCGCATCTTGACTACTTGCGCGCGGTTCAGCGTGCCGTCATGAAAATGAACCAGACCCAGCTGGCCGAGGAATTAGGGGTATCACAGTCTTCTGTATCGCAATTGCTCCGTTCGGCCAAACGGCAACCTCCAGTAGCGTCAGGGTACTTTTCTGCCGATCCGGACGAGGCGATTAAAAGATTTGTAGCCGGGGTAGTAACTAGAAAAGAACTGGTTGAAGAATTGCGCAGATGGAACAGTCGTGGGGCAGACACCAGAGCGGCTCTAGATAAAGCCTATGTGCAGCGGATTATCTCGGAGCGGTTAGCGAAGATGGTAGGGGAAGAAGCCCGTAGGTAGGAACTGTAATGATAGTGTCGAATCCATGAGGATTCACATTGCATCGGACCATGCTGGGTTCGAACTCAAAGAAGCGTTGAAAACCCATTTTTCTGAACGTGGCAATGAAGTCATTGATCACGGCCCTGAAACATACGATCCAGCTGATGACTATCCCCCAACCTGCCAGGCATGCGCAGAAGCGGTGCTTGCGGATCCAGGTTCGCTAGGCTTCGTGCTGGGTGGATCGGGCAACGGTGAGCAGATTGCCGCAAACCAGGTTAAAGGCATCCGCGCCGCCCTCTGTTGGTCAGAGGAGACGGCAGAGTTGGCAAGGCTGCACAACAATGCTCAGGTTGCCGGTATAGGAGCTCGCATGCACTCCACGGAAGACGCCATTCGGATTGCAGACAAGTTTGTCGACACAGCATTTACCGGTGAGGAGAGGCACTGCCGACGTATTGATCTACTGGACGAGTACGACCAGAAACACTGATTTACCAGCAGATTTTCGATACTAGGCCCTTCGCTGGTAAAGTGGAGGGCCGTAGGCCCCGATAGCTCAGTGGATAGAGCGTCTGCCTCCGGAGCAGAAGGTCGCAGGTTCGAATCCTGTTCGGGGCGCTTCGAAAGCCGTGGAATAATGCGGAAAAGTCATGTGCTAAAAGTTGCGTGACACAGAGCGTGACACAGCAGGGGGTAGAACAAGGCTCAAAACAGGCGGCAAAAATGGGGTTAAAACCGAAAAAACTTAAACACAAATCCGGAAAAACGGTTTACAGAATCCGATTCCGCGAACGCCTCGGAGCGAACCCAGTCAGCGAAACCTTCGACCGCCTAAAAGACGCTCAAGCCTTCTGCAAACTCATCGAACAAGTCGGAGGGGCTGACGCACGCAGAATCCGTGAAGGCATCGGCACCAAGCCCCTCAAACCCACCCAAACAGCCTTCGAAGAATACATAGACCAAGCACGCGGGTACGCATCCCCCGCATCAATACGCGAAAATGAAAAAATATGGGAACGCCACATCGCCCCAACTTTCGCCGCCATCCCCGTAGAAACAATCACACGGCAGATGATCGAAAAATGGGTGGCAAAACTCCGCAAGACTGAAACATATTCATCAAAAAGCAGGGGGGAAAAGGCTCTTGCAGCCGGGCTACCACACACACCCGACTACCTTTCAGTAAAAACCATCAAAAATATTCACGGCCTGCTCTCTTCGATCCTCAAATACCAAGTGCAGATGCGGACCATTCCCGCGAACCCAGCTTTCGCTATACGCCTACCAAGGGCTGCGAGGAAGCGCTACCCAACCTTTCTGACGGCAAACGAGTTCGCAGCAATATATGATGCCACCCCTGCCGATTGGAGGCCGCTCCTGGCCCTTCTGGCGGGCACGGGCATGCGGTGGAGTGAAGCAACCGCGCTGAAAGGCTCGGACTTCGACTTGGATGCTCGAATTGCCATAGTGCGAGTAGAACGGGCATGGAAAATGGCGAACGGGAAACGCGTGCTTGGCGCTCCTAAGACCGAAAGTGGCGTGCGCACCATATCCCTATCGAGATCTACTATTGATCAGATCCGTGAAGTGGTAGAAGCCGCAAAAGGTGACTCTTTCGTGTTCAAAGGGACGTGCGGGGGAGTGCTGAAGAATGAGTGGTTCTCGCGCCGCGTGTGGAAGCCTGCGTTAGTGAAAGCTGGCATAGAACACACTCCAACACTGCACGATCTGCGGCATTCTCACGCGTCATGGCTGATTGCAGCAGGCGTGCCATTGACTGTGATTCAACGCCGCCTTGGGCATTCCTCCATTAAGGTTACTTCAGATACTTATGGCCATCTTGCGCCGGATGCTTTGCAAGTGGCAGCGGACGCTATCGGGATAGCGCTTTCTCAGGCATTGCCAGAAATAGAGGGTTGACCAGGTTAGGGGGTGTGGTATTCTGTAATTGCCCGGACCTTAGTTGCCCGGTAGCTATGGCGTTAAATATATGCGCTCTGCCAATGGAGCCTAGCAGCTTACAGGCAGTTTCCCCACGTAAGTGGGGGTAACCCAATACGGGTAAAATAACGTGTGCCGCGCGTGCATGTTTCACTATTCCCCGCGAAAGCGGGGGCAAACAGGGAGCCTAGTCCTTTCGACTAGGCTCCCTAATTTTTTGCGTAAAATTCAGGGCATGGGTCTATTTATAACTTTTGAGGGCGGCGAAGGCGCTGGCAAGTCCACGCAAGCAAAACTACTCGCAAACCACCTAATAGCGGCGGGCGTGGATGTGCTGCTTACGCGCGAACCGGGCGGCACAGCCCTGGGTGAGAGCATACGCGCGCTAGTAATGCATGGGGGAGAAGTAGACGCTAAAACGGAGGCGCTGCTTTACGCGGCAGATCGCGCACACCACGTAGCAAGGGTAATAGCGCCTGCGCTCGCGGCGGGCAAGGTTGTGATCTGTGATCGGTTTTCGGATTCGTCGGTGGCGTATCAGGGCGCGGGGCGCGGCCTCGGCATGAAAGCAATCAGGGGGCTTAGTGATTGGGCAAGCGGCGGGGTAGCGCCTGATCTGACTTTCCTCCTTAACTTGGACACGGACGCGGGGGCGGGGCGCGTCTCACAGCGGGGCAAGAGAAGAGATCGTATCGAGAGCGCGGGCAGCGAATTTCACGAGCGCATACATAAGGCATTTCAGCGGATCGCGGTAGCAGAAAGCGCGCGGATAGTGCCTATTAACGCGTGTGGAAGCGTGAAGGAAATCCACGAGCAAATAGTAGAAGTAGTAAAAAAGCACATCAAAACGTGAGCGAGCACACAATAATAGAGCTTTACAATGTCGCAGAGTGGGACATATAATTAAAGCACAAGGCAAAAGAAAAGGGCCTTGAAAACAAAGAGGCAACAAGGCCTCACAACTCGGAAAGGAATCCGAAATGGCTAACAAATACCAATCCACCGAAGCCCAGCGCCGCTACATCCTCGCACTCTCAGACTGGATGAGCGATGAACAATGGTGCGAAATGTTCGCAGAATACGCAAAAAGAAACCAAAACCAGCCCACCACCCTCATCACCGAAACCCGCAACCAAGCCTTGAAGCGGCTAACCAAGCGCGTCTGCTCCGCAATGATCGACGAACTCAAATAACCCCCCCGGCCCCGCCCGTCTTTGTGGCGGGGCCCCAAAAAGCACTGAAAGAACCAGAAAATGAAAAAGCAATACCTACAACAGGCCCGGATCAACCTCACCGAAATTGCCCGTCCCGCCGTCGTCGCCGAATACGTTGATTACATCAAAATGTGCCTAGAAGACGGCGAAACCCTCGAAGAAATAAAAGAGGGCCTCCCACACGTTTCGACCGCAGACGCAGAAGATGCGGCATGGGACGCAATCAAAAAATACTTGTGCGCAACCGGTACCTTAGAAGAATACTGGCGCGCCCTCGCACAATGCAAAGACAAGGGCGACAACAAACTCGCGAACATCTACTACATGTGGAATGCCGGCAAACAAGCCCGCGACATGTGGTACAACGCCCCACTAGAAGCACTCGAACAAGTACAGAAAGGGCACTAATTTGAACTCAGCTACATTCAAAACCTACCGGGAAACCCTCGGCATGGACGGCCAAGCCGTAGCGGACTGGCTCAAAGTAAACCGGCGCACAGTCCAACGATGGGAACAACCAGACGCAGGCGATATCCCCGAATGGGCGGCAGAAAAACTACAATCCCGCTGGGATAGCCTCGTCGACAAGATCAGTGACGCGATTGATTACCTTGACCAGCTGCAACAAGAAACTGGGGCACCGCCAGAGGCTGTGCAGATGCAAAGGTTCAAAACCAATGCTTCCTGCAAGCGCGTTAACGGCCCTGGTGTGACTGCCAGAGAGCACGCAATCATGGTGGGCATTATTACCGCTGCCTTGCAGGCAGAAAAGTATGAGGTGAACTTGGACTGGATCCCCCAAGAAGAATCATAACTGTAGGGAAAGTGTTAAAAATCCAGTAATAATATTACTATTTCACCCATTTAGTAATATTATTACCGCTTTTGTAACATGCCCTAACGGCCTTGCGAGCATAAAAAAAGAGGGGCACCCCGGCCAAAACCTGGTCAGGGTGCCCCAAACGTTAGTGCTTGTTGCACTTCTCGGTCCGCAACTCTAGGTTGCGCATGCGCGCGTGTAGATCCTCAGCTGCGATAGCCTGCTCGCGCCGATAATCCCCAACCTGATGCCCCAGGCTCTTCACCT
>OJYH01000006.1_pt1 | contig 263707 bp, 187 predicted proteins | sample 1600921 | NCBI WGS metagenome assembly OJYH01 (sample SAMN04436912, study PRJEB24849) | human gut metagenome | biome: human gut; feature: NICU; material: stool | host: Homo sapiens | place: USA: Saint Louis, MO | collected 2012-05-10
ATTTTCAGCGCATCGATGCCGCCGACGCCGACGCCAGCGCGGCGATTGTCGAGTACGTCCAGGGCCAGGCGATGCTGCGCGCCACCGGCCGCTCTGGGGCGGGCGCCCCCTGCTTGCGCGGCGTTTTCGACCGCCAGCACCGGGCCCAGCACGCCAGCGGCGATACCGTTCGCCGCATTGCTCAGGCCCAGCTGCGGGCGCAGCTGACGCTGGTGGCCGCCGCCGGGCTTGGGATCTGGCTATATGCCGGCGGCGAGCTGCCGCTGGCCTCGCTGCTGTGCCTGGTGGCGCTGCTGGCGCAGATGGCGGAGCCGCTGACGCTCGGCATGTCGATGCTGCGCCTGTTCGAACTGGCGGACGCGGCGCTGGGGCGGGTTAACGCCCTGCTGGCGGAGCCGGATCTGCTGACCGATACCCCGTACCAGCGGCCCCGCCACTTCGGCCTGCGGCTGGAGAACGTCTCGTTTCGCTATCAGGGGCAATCCCGCGCGGCGGTCAGCGGCCTGTCGCTGGCGATCCCCGAACGCTCCTTAACCGCGCTGGTGGGGCCCTCCGGCGGCGGTAAAACCACGCTGACCCGGCTGATGAGCCGCTTCGCCGACCCGCAGCAGGGGCGCATTCTGCTCGGCGATGCCGACCTGCGGCACATGCAGCCGGAGACACTGCTGCGCCACGTCTCGGTAGTGTTTCAGGACGTCTGGCTGATGGATGATACGCTCGCCGCCAATATCGCCCTCGGCAGGCCGGGGGCCAGCCGGGAGCAGATAGAGGACGCCGCCCGGCGCGCCCACGTCCATCACGTGATTGAGCGCTTTGCGCTGGGCTACGACACCCCGGCGGGCGAGGCGGGCAGCGCGCTCTCCGGCGGCGAGCGCCAGCGTATCGCCATCGCGCGGGCCATTCTCAAGGACGCGCCGGTAGTCCTGCTCGATGAGCCGACCGCCTCGCTGGACAGCGAAGCGGAGTACTACGTCCAGCAGGCCATCGAGGCGCTGGTGGCGGACAAAACGGTGGTTATTGTCGCCCACCGGCTGTCGACCATTCGCGCGGCGGACCAGATTGCCTTTATCGACGAAGGGCGCTGCGTCGAGCTTGGCTCTCACCCGACGCTGATGGCGATAGCCGGCGGCCGCTACCGGGCGCTGGTCGAGGCGCAGCGGGCAGATCCGGCGGCGGAATAAAATTTACCTTGCGACCCCGTTGCCAGCGGGGGCGCTGAAGCGCTATAAATGTCTGCTCAATAATTATTACGTTATAACATATCCATTATTCAGGGGAGTCCTATTCATGTGCACGTCCGCGCGGACCCGTCCGCAACTTAAGCCGCTCGCTGCGGCGCTTATCGCCGCCCTCTGGTCGCTGCCGGCGCTGTCGGAAGATACGCTGACCGTCGTCGGCAGCAGCGGCGATGCCGATGGCCTGCTGGCGAAATCGACCCGCAGCGCCACCAAAACCGATACGCCGATTCTGGAAACCCCGCAGTCGGTATCGGTGATCACCCGTAAGCAGATGGACATGCAGAACGTGCATTCGCTCAACGATGCCCTGCGCTATACGCCGGGCGTCGCCGCCGGCCAGTGGGGCGGGGTGAGCGCCTTCGATCAGTTCTCGATTCGCGGCTTCAACTACGGTTCGACCGGGTTTAACGACCAGTTTCTCGACGGACTGCGGATGAACAACGGCGTGGTCTACGGCTTCCAGCAGGTCGACCCGTTCCTGCTGGAGGACATTAGCGTCCTGCGCGGCCCGGCCTCGGTGCTGTACGGCCTGGCAAGCCCCGGCGGGGTGATCGCCATGAACAGCAAGCTGCCGGTGGCGCAGAGCATTCGCCACGTGGAGCTGGAGGCCGGAAACCGCGAATACCAGCGCGGCTCGTTCGATTTTGGCGGCAAAGCGACCGACGACGGGCGCATTCTCTACCGCATCGTCGGCACCGCCGACACCAAAAATGGCCAGGAGTACGGCACCTCCGCCCGCCGCTGGGCGCTGGCGCCGTCGATCACTTTCCTGCCCGACGACTACAACAAGCTGACCCTGTACGCCCGCGCCCAGCGCGATCCGCGCATGGGGGCGCAGACCTCGCTGCCGGTGGAGGGCACGGCGAAGTATAACCCCAACGGCAAGCTGCCGACCGACGCCTATCCCGGCGATCCGCACCACAATACCTTCTCCCGCCGCCAGGCGGCGGTGGGCTATAGCGCCGAGCACTTCTTTAACAACGACTGGTCGCTGCTGCTCAACGGCCGCTACAGCGAGAATACCTCGAAGTACCATGCGACCATCTTTGGCGGGCTGCATCAGGACGATATGCGCACCATCGATCGCGCCCAGGCGGCATCCGATGAGCACTTCAACACCATTAACCTCGACAACCAGCTGCACGGGCGCTTCAGCACCGGCGAGGTCGATCACCAGCTGCTGGCGGGGATGAGCTGGGACCGTTTTAACGGCCACGCCAACTACGCGGGAGGAGCCGCCTCGCCGCTGGATATTTACGATCCGGACTACCGTAATCCGGTTTATGGTCCGCTGCAGGACTATCAGAACAACCGGATCATGAACACCCAGACCGGGCTGTACGCGCAGGATCAGCTGAGCTGGCAGAAGTGGCGCGGCACCTTCGGCGTGCGCCACGACTGGTCGAGCCAGCGTAACACCAATCTCATGGATAAGAGCGATCGCAGCCGCCAGCGCGACGAAGCCACCACCTGGCGCGCCGGCATCAACTACCTGTTTGATAACGGCGTAGCGCCGTACTTCACCTGGGCCCAGTCGTTCCAGCCCACCAACTCCACCGACCGCAATGGCCGGATGTTCGATCCGTCGCGCGGCGAACTCTACGAGGCGGGCATCAAATATCAGCCGACCTTTATGGACGCCTTCTTCTCGATTGCCGCCTTTAACCTGACCCAGGATAAGACGCTGGCAACGGATCCGCTGGCGGCGCAGGCGTTCGTCCAGGACGGCAAAATCCGCTCGCGCGGCATCGAGCTGGAGGCCAGGGGCCAGGTGACTGAACAGTTCAGCGTTATCGGCGCGATGACCTGGCAGGACGTGGAGTACACCCAGTACAGCGATCGCGACGTGGTCGGCCGCCGGCCGCTGCGCATCCCCAGCCGCTACGGCTCGCTGTGGGTGAACTGGCAGGCGCCGGAGGGCATTGCGGTCTCCGGCCTCGGCGCGGGCGTCGGCGGGCGCTTCAGCAACGGCTCCAAGGGCGGCACCATGGAAAACCAGTTCAGCACCGCCGGCTACGGGGTGATGGACGCGGAGGTTCATTACGATCTGGGCCACCTGCTGCAGAGCCTCAAGGGCGGCAGGATTCAGCTCAACGTCGATAACCTGACCAAGCGCGACTACGTAACCAGCTGCTTTACCTACGCGCAGGGCTGCTTCTGGGGCACCGGGCGAACGGTTGTCGGGAAGGTTATCTGGGATTTCTGATGTAGGGCGGCGCCTACGGTTATCCTTGGTGGAAAACGCCCGGCGGCGCTGCGCTTGCCGGGCCTACGGTTGGCCGTCCTGCGGATGCAGGCCGGGTAAGCGCAGCGCCACCCGGCAAAGGGCCGCGCTGCGCTCGCACGCGGTTGAAAATGCCCGGGGCGGGGGCGCAGGCTACTTCGCGGTCACCCGCCAGACCGCGTTCCCCACGTCGTCGGCGATAATCAGCGCGCCTTCCTTATCCTGATCCAGCCCCACCGGCGCGCCGTAGAGTTCCTTCTCATCTTTAGAGACAAAGCCGCTGACCGCGCTCTCGGGCAGGCCCACCGGCTTGCCGTCTTTAAAGGCGACGAAGCTCACCCGGTAGCCGTTGAGCGGCGAGCGGTCCCAGCTGCCGTGCTCGCTGATAAAGGCGCCGCCGCGGTACTTCTCGCCCAGCGCGCTACCGGTGTAGAAGTGCAGGCCCAGCGGCGCAACGTGGGAGCTGAGGGCGTAGTCGGGCTTAATCGCCTGCGCCACTTTATCCGGGCGCGGGGGCTGCACGCGGCGGTCAACGTGCTGGCCGAAGTAGCTCCACGGCCAGCCGTAGAAGCCGCCCTCCTGCACCGAGGTGAGATAATCCGGCACCAGATCGGCGCCTATCTCATCCCGCTCGTTGGCTATCGCCCACAGCCTGCCGCTCTGCGGCTCCCAGCCGAGCCCTGTCGGGTTGCGGATGCCGCTGGCATAGATGCGGCTGGCCCCCGTAGCGACATCCACCTCCAGGATCGCCGCGCGCCGGTACTCGACGTCGAGGCCGTTTTCGGTAATGTTGCTGTTGGAGCCGACGCCGACGTAGAGCTTCTTACCGTCCGGGCCGGCGAGCAGGCTCTTGGTCCAGTGGTGGTTGATGGTGCCCGGCAGGTCGGCAAGCTCGCTGCCCGGTTCGCGAATTTCGGTTTCGCCGGTTTTATAGGGATAGCGCACTACCGCATCGGTATTGGCCACGTAAAGGTTGTCGCCAATCAGCTGCACGCCGAAGGGCGAGTGCAGGTTTTGCAGAAAAATGTGCTTCTCCCAGCCGCCGTCGCCCCGGCGCAGCAGGGTGATGCGGTTGCCGCCTTTCGCCCCTTTGCCGGACTGATTTTTGACCACGCCGGCGATCAGCTGTTTCGGCGTCGTGGTGGCCTCTTCGCCGGGGCTGTTGCTTTCGACCACCAGAATGTCGTCGTTGGGCAGGACGTAGACCATGCGCGGGTGCATCAGGCCGTCGGCAATCTTCTCTATGCGCAGGCCCGGGGCCACCTCGGGCTTAGCGTCCCCCTGCCAGCCGACGCCTTTCGGCACCTGCATCGGCGGCAGCAGAAAATCCTGGGCTTTCGGCAGCTGCGGGTCCGGGCCCATCTGCTGCTCCGGGGTCAGTTTCGCTTTTTCGTCGCAGGCGCTGAGGGCGAGGGCGAGGGTTATCATCGCCGGGATGAAGAGCAGGCGGTTAGTCATGACGATCCTCCGTGACGTGGCCGAGCGAAAGGGCGATGTTGGCCACCAGCAGGCAGCCGACCGTGATGGCGGAGTAGATAACATTCTGCGGCGCAATGGCGTAGGCATCGCGGCTGTGGACGAAGCTGTTGAGAATGGCGGCCACAATCGCCACCAGGTTCAGCCAGAAGTGAATTTTCACCGCCGACAGCTGCGGCCAGCGGCCGCCGACCCAGACCTGAAACAGATTAATCAGCCGGGGAATGATGGCGAATATCAGGCCAAAGGCAATCAGCCAGCTGGCGCTTTTTCCCCACATCACGTTAGTGCTGTAGAGATAAATAATGTCGAAAATAAAGGCCGCGATAAAAAGCCCGTAGGGAATAGGGTTAAGCAGATTATAAATAACCGCCGCGAATCGATTTTTCTGCGGATAACTATTTTCACGCATTGTGTCAGAGTCCTCTTCATGGCAAAGAATTAACGAAACTGGCGAGGGCAGTAATTCATTTTTACTGGCGGATCGGAGGCGTTGCTTTTTTGTTGTATGGAACTATCGCAGTATACATTCCATTAACAAAATCAGTATGCCGATTCAGAGAAATCTGTTTTCCCGAAATAGCGGTAGCGAAGCGGAATTTCAGCAGAGGATCACCTGCCTTATAAGGCAGGTGAGGTTGAGGGAGCGGTTAATCGCGAATGGCGCGCGCCCGGGCGTCGTTTTTATTCTCCAGCAGGCGGCTTGCCAGCACGCCGGCCATCATCGAGCCGTTGACGTTCAGCGCGGTGCGCGCCATGTCCACCACCGGTTCAATGGCGATAAAAATGCCCACCAGCGCGACCGGGAAGTTGAGCGTTGACAGCACGATCAGCGCCGCAAAGGTGCCGCCGCCGCCGACGCCAGCCACGCCGATGGAGCCGAGCGCAATGGCCGGCAGCATCGCGGCGAGAAAAGTGAGCGAGAAGGGATCGATGCCCAGGGTCGGGGCGATCATCGCCACCATAATCGCCGGATAGATCCCGGCGCAGCCGTTCTGCCCCATGCTGGATCCGAACGAGGCGGCGATGTTGGCAATGGTATTCGGCACGCCGAGCTTCTCCTGGGAGGTAATCGCCAGCGGGATCGACGCGGCGCTGCTGCGGGAAACGAAGGCAAAGGTCAGCGCCGGCCACACGGTTTTGTAGTAGCGCAGCGGGTTGCGCCCGGCCAGCGTGAGCAGCAGCGCGTGGACGATAAACATCATCAGCACCGCCAGATAGCAGGCGGCGATAAAGCCCAGCAGGCTGACGAACTGCTCCATCCGGTAAGAGGAGAACACCTTCGCCATCAGGGCCATCACGCCGTAGGGCGTCAGGGCGATGACGATGCGCACCATTTTCATCACCCAGATCTGCACGGCGTTAATCCCGGCGCTGAGCTTCTCGCCCTCTTCCGGCGCCTCCTTTTTCACCTTCAGCAGCGCCGCGCCCGCCAGCAGGGTGAAGATAACGATGCCGATCACCGATACGCTGCGCGCCCCGGTCAGGTCGAGGAACAGGTTGGTGGGGATAAGCGAGGTTATCAGCGCAGGCAGCGAAACGGCCGCGGTTTTGGCTACGTCGTCGGCGGTAAGCGTGGACTGCAGGTGCGCGAAGGCGCTGGCGTCCAGCCCGATAGCGCGGGCGGTGAGCAGGCCGATAAAGCCGGCGATCATCACCAGCAGCAGCATACAGCCGACGATGGTCAGCGACATGCGGCCAAGCCCGGCGCCGTGCTCCAGCTTATTGATCGCCGAGAGGATCGAAATAAAAATAAGCGGAATGGCCACCAGCTTGAGCAGGTTAACGTAGCCGTTGCCGACGATGCTGTACCAGTCGATCACCCGGCGCCCGGCGTCGGCGCCGATAAAGTGCAGCGAGACGCCGATAAGCGCGCCGAGGAACATGGCGATAAAAACGCTTTTGGAGAGCGAGTCTTTGCGAAGATCGAGTGTAAAAATGCCGTAGCTGCACCGCAGAAAGAGCGCGATATACGCGGCGGTGGTAAACATGATGTAGCCTCTTGCCCCATTCAGCACCTGAAATGCCGGAAAGAGAGGATGAAAAGTAAAACCCGATCCCGCCCGGGACCGGTGCCGCCGGGGATTATAGAGAGTTAATGCCTTAATCACTACTGTTAATAAGTGTATTATCCTGCAAGCGGCGCGATATCAGGCATGTATTGGCGGCGAGGAGCTTTGCCGGAAGCAGAAGATCTGCTTCCGGGGCGGTTAAGGGAGCGGATACTGTCTGAAGGCAGGCTGGCCGTTGAAATGGGCGCTGAAGGCCTGAATGCGGGCAAACGCCTGCGCCTCTACGACCTGCGGCAGCATACGCTGAATAAAGTCCCAGACCGCGGCGGCGGTCACCGCTACCTGATCGGCCCGCCCGGTGGTCGGGCGGCCCGCGAGCAGCGTCTCCCACTCGCCGCAGGCGGCCAGCAGCTGGCGGCTGACGCGGTCAATCCACGGCTGATGGCGCTTCTCTTCCGGGCGCAGCCGGTGTTCGTAGACGTACTGCACGGCCTTTTCGCAGGCAACCAGTATCACCCCCAGCAGTTGAAGGTCGGCGGCCCGCGCTGCAGGCTCGGACGGCATCAGCCTGTGCTGCGGCCCGGCAAGCGATTCGAAGTAGTCAATAATCAGCGTCGAGTCCATCAGGCGCGTGCCGTCATCGAGCAGCAGGGTGGGCGCTTTCACCAGCGGATTGAGCGCGGAGAAGGCCTCCATGTCGCTGAACACCGACAGCGGTAAATGTTCAAATTCAACCTCATAGAGCGCAAGCGAGATTGCCGTGCGCCGGACGTACGGCGAGTCGAGCATACCGATAAGCTTCATTCCTGCTCCTTTGCAAAGGGTTATTGGCGTCTTTCAGAAATATTCATTTTGCCTGCATATTCTCTCCCCTGAACAGAGCGGAGAGGGCAGTAAAACAGCGCCGGTCGGGCGTTTGGCCCTCAAAACAGCACCATATGCAGCACCCCGCGCAGCGCAATCCCGGCAATGGCGGCAGGGACCACGAAGCGGAACAGGCGCACGAAGCGGGCGCTGACGCCGAGGAAAATGCCGATGCCGGGCAGGTCAAAGGTCTGCACCAGCAGCCCCGCCGAGGCGTTAAGCTGCTGAACGGTCACTTTTCCGTGCTGCGCCATTTCCGAAATAATGCCGAAATAGGCGGTGCCGCCCGCCACGCACTTCACCAGCGCCGGCAGGACAAAGTTTTGCGGGATCTGCAGCCACGAGAGCAGGGGCATCAGCAGGCGCTGCAGCATCTCGATAGCGCCCGCCGCCTGCAGCAGCCCGACAATCGTTAAGGACAGAATCAGCATCGGCACCGCGCCGAGCGCCAGGCGGATGGCATCCGCTCCCGCGCTGTTGATCACCGCGATAAGCCCGCGCCCGCTCTGCTCGTTATCGGGCAGCACTTCGGCGCGGGCGTTTTCGGCGAGGGAGAGCCGGCGCCCGCTGATGTACCAGCAGAACGCCGCCGCGCCCAGGCCGCCGATAATTGAGATAGCGATGGCCGCCGACCAGTGCAGGCCAAACGGCGTCAGCGGATAGAAGACGTTGCCCTGGCCCATGGCAAACACCATCGCCAGGGTGGCCGCCATCTGGCGGTCGGAGACGCCGCGCTTGTCCATGATAGCCAGCGTGGCGAGCGGGGCGGCGAAGCTGACGAAGTTAATCTGGATCAGCGCAAAGGCGCTCATGCCGGTCAGGCCAAACGGTTTGAGCAGCGGCGCCAGCCAGCGGACGATGGCATCGAGAATGCCGCGGACTTCGAGGTACTTCATCACGATCAGCATCACGACCATGATCGGTAAAAGGGTATAAAGCGCAACGTCGACGGAGGACTTTCCCGCCGACATGATGATGCCAATAACGTCCATGGATAATCACAGTAATCAGGTCAAAGCGTGGCGCCATCATAGCGCTGCCGCCGGCAGCCGCACAATCGGAACTGCGCCTTTACCCGCTAACCAGGCTACACAACGCTTCGCCCGCCGGGGGCGTTAACAGCCGCGCGTGGGGCCAGCCGCCGTCGCCAATGCGCTCGCGCAGGCAGGCGTCGAACAGCCCCAGCACGTGTCTGGCGGCGGGCGATTCGCCCGCCAGCGGCAGGGCAAAGCCGAGGGTACGCGTCAGCGGCGGATCGCCTACCGGCGCGCAGCAGAATGTCCCGCAGGCGCACGCCTCCTCAATGGCGATGGCGGGAAGCAGGGTCATCCCGGCCCCGGCCAGCACCAGCTGTTTCTGGACGCTGAGGCTATCGGTCTCCGTCACCACCTTCAGCGCCGCGTTTTGCCGCCGGGCCGCGCGCTCCGCCAGTCTGCGGATGCCGTGGGGCAGCGGCGGCAGGATCAGCGGCGTTCGCGCCAGCGTCTGCCAGCTTACGCCGCCCGCCGGCAGCGCCGCATTGCCCGGGCCCACCAGCCAGAGAGCCTCCTCCAGGCTGGGGATAAAGCGGTGGTGCTCCTCGTCGTCGGCGTAGACCAGGGCGCAGTCGATGCTGCCCCGGCTCAGCCCTTCGCGCAGGTGGCCCGCGTAGCCGCTGACGATATTCAGACGCAGGGCGGGAAAGGCCGCGGTGACCCGGGCATAGAGCGGCGCCGAGAGCAGGTCGCAGAGGCTGGGCAACATGCCGAGCGTGACGCTGCCGGACACCTGCTGGACGCTGGCGCTTATCTTATACCGGGCCTCGCTCAGCTCATCGAGGATGCGGCGGGCGTGTCCGGCCAGGATCTCGCCCGCCGCGGTAAGGACCATTCCGTGCGGGGAACGGTCAAACAGGCGGGCGCCAAACGCCTCCTCAAGCAGCTTTATCTGGCGCGAGACGGCGGGCTGGACGAGGTGCAGCTGCGCCGAGGCCTTCGTCACGTTGCCGGTGTCGGCGACGGCCAGCAGCGCCTTGAGCATTTTGATGTCCAGAAGCCCCCCTTATACCGATAGCTGATTGCTGCTATGATGTAATTCTATTGTAAATCACATGTTATCGATGGTTATGCTGGCGATCCACAACTGACGGCGAAAGGTATAACCATGATCGCAGAAAACAGAGAGAGGGCGGACTGGCAGCAGGCGGTGTTTGACGCCCTGAAGCTGGGCGGCATTGCGCAAATTGCCTACGTGCCCGATGCCGGGCACAGCAAGGCGATTCTCGCGGCGAAGGCCGATCCCGATATTGCCGATGTGGTGCTGACCACCGAGGAAGAGGGCATCGGCGTGGCGGCGGGGGCCTGGCTCGGGGGCCAGCGCGCGGCGCTGCTGATGCAGAGCAGCGGCGTTGGCAACTGCATAAACATGTTCTCCCTGCTCTCCAACTGCCAGTTTCCGTTCCTGACCCTTATCACCATGCGCGGCGAGTACGCCGAGTTTAACCAGTGGCAGGCGGCGATGGGGCTGAAAACCCAGGCGGCGCTGGAGCTGATGGGCATCACCGTGATGCGCGTCAGCCGTCCGGAGGAGGCGCAGGAGATCGTCAGCGCCGCCGTGGATGCGGTATTTGAGGGCGGGGCGCAGATTGCCGTCCTGCTGTCCCAGAGTCTGATTGGCCGTAAAAAATGGCTGCGCTGAGGGAGGGGAATATGAGCCACATTGACCGCCGGCAATTTGTTGCCGGACTGATTGCGCAGATCCCGGATGCGCTGATCGTCACCGGCCTGGGATCCGCCGCCTATGACGTCTTCGCCGCCGGCGACCGGGATGAGAACTTCTATCTGTGGGGGGCGATGGGCGGTGCCGCCGCCACCGGTCTGGGGCTGGCGCTCGCCCGGCCCGAGCGCAAGGTGGTGGTGGTCACCGGCGACGGCGAAATGCTGATGGGGATTGGTACTCTCGCCACCATCGCCGCCCGGGCGCCGGATAATCTCAGCGTGGTGGTGCTGAATAATGGCCACTTCGGCGAGACCGGGATGCAGCCGAGCCACACCAGCTGCGGCACGCGGCTGGAGAGCGTGGCGCAGGGATTCGGGATTGCCCATACCCTGACGCTGGAGAGCATCGACGGGCTGACGGCGCTGGTGGCGCAGATCCAGGCCCGCTCCGGCGCGGTGTTTGCCGATGTGCTGATTGCGGTGGATGAGCCGCCGCGCAGGCTGCCGCCCCGGGACGGCAGCTTTGTGAAAAACCGCTTCCGGCGCGCCCTGGGGCTGAGTCCATTTTAACCGTTCTGCGCGGCCGCCTCCCCGGCGGCCGTCGGCGGCGTACAGAGTGCACATCTGGCCCCGCCGCCGGCGCGCAGGTGTGCCAGGTTTAGTACGCATAACAACACCGCGGGGCTGCCCGATGCATTTTGATATTACCGACCTGAAACTTTTTCTCGCCATCAGCGAAGAGGGCAGCCTGACGCGCGGCGCAGAAAAAACGCACCTCTCCGCCGCCTCGGCCAGCGTGCGCATCCGCAATCTTGAAGAGAGCATCAACGCCCGTCTGCTTTACCGCAGCAGCCAGGGCGTGGCGCTGACGCCCGCCGGGGAGACCCTTCGCCACCACGCCCGCCAGCTGCTCAACCAGATGGCGGTGATGCGCAGCGATATGCAGGAGCACGGGAAGGGCATTAAGGGGCTGGTGCGGATCTTTGCCAGCATTACCGCCGTGGCCGAATATCTTCCGCCGCTGCTGAGCCGCTACCTGGCGCAGTACAGCGATGTGGATATCGATCTGCGGGAGTACCCCAGCCCGGAGATCGTGCGCTCGGTGCTGGAGGGGAAGACCGATCTCGGCATTGTCGCCGGCAGCATTACCACCGACAGCCTTGAGCTTCTGCCCTTTCGCACCGACCGGCTGGTGCTGGTGGCGCCGGCCGATCATCCGCTGGCGGAGAGAAAGAGCGTCAGCTTCGCGGAGTCGATGGCGTATGCGCAGATAAGTCTGCCGGAGGGGACCGGGATGTACGAGTTTATCCGCCGCCAGGCCGAGCAGGCCGGCAGCGCGCTCAAGATCCGCATCCAGGTGGGTAACTTCGAAACCTTCTGCAGAATGGTTGAAGCGCAGGTGGGGATCGGCGTGATGCCCTACTCGGCGGCATCGCGCCTGGGGCAGCTGCACCGCTTTGCCATTATCGATCTTAACGACCTCTGGTCCCTGAGAAGGCTCCATCTCTGCGCCCGCCGCTTCGACAGGCTGCCCGGCTACGCCCGGCAGCTGGTGACGCTGCTGATGCCGCCTTCTCAGGGCGCGGGCTACATTCCCGTGTAGTTGGGGCCTTCTCCGCCCTGCGGCGCGGTCCAGGTGATATTTTGCCGCGGATCTTTGATGTCGCAGGTTTTGCAGTGGACGCAGTTCTGGGCATTAATCTGCAGCCGCGGTGCATCGTCCTCGTGCACATACTCGTAGACCCCGGCGGGGCAGTAGCGCGCCTCGGGGCCGGCGTAGGTCTCCAGGTTGACGGCCACCGGAATGGCGCTATCGCTCAGGCGCAGATGGACCGGCTCATCCTCGTCGTGCCAGGTGTTGCTCAGGTAAACCGATGAGGGCAGATCGAGGGTGATTTTACCGTCGGGTTTGTCGTAGATTTTCGCGCTGCAGCGGTCAGCGGGGCGCAGGGTCAGATGATCGGCGACGCTGTTTTTGACCCGCCACGGCGCCTTTTTCACCCCCAGCCTCGGCAGCAGCCAGTGCTCAACGCCGGTCATCACCATCCCCACGGCGCGGCCCTTCTTGAACCAGGGTTTAAAATTGCTGCCCTGTTCCAGCTCCTGCCACAGCCAGCTCTCCTGCAGCCGGGTCTGGTAGGCGCTGAGGCTGTCGTGCTGCCTGCCGCTCTGCAGAGCCTCAAAGACCGCCTCTGCGGCCAGCTCGCCGCTTTTCATCGCCGCGTGGCTGCCCTTGATGCGGCTGGCGTTCAGGGTGCCGCTGTTGCAGCCGATCAAGAGACCGCCGGGAAAGCAGGGCGTCGGCATGGAGGGGATGCCGCCGTTGTTGATGGCCCGCGCGCCGTAGCCCAGGCGTTTGCCCTGCGCAATGTGGCGGCGGATAGCGGGATGGGTTTTCCAGCGCTGCATCTCCTGGTAGGGGCTGAGGGTCGGGTTGGGGTAGTCCAGGCCGACGACCAGGCCGAGGGCCACTTTGTTATCGTTCAGGTGGTAGAGGAAGCCGCCGCCGAAAGTCTCCTTATCCATCGGCCAGCCCGCCGTATGAATAACCAGCCCCGGCTGCGAACAGGCTGCCGGGACCTCCCACAGCTCTTTAATGCCGAGGCTGAAGCTCTGGGGCGCTTTGCCGTCGTCAAGGTGAAAGCGGGCAATCAGCGCCTTGCCCAGCTGGCCCCGCGCGCCTTCGGCAAACAGCGTATAGCGGGCGCGGATCTCTATCCCGCGCTCGAAATTCTCCTTCGGCGTGCCGTCCCGGTGCAGCCCCATGTCGCCGGTGGCTATCCCGACGACGCTGCCGCTGTCGTCATAGAGCACTTCGGTTGCCGGAAAGCCGGGAAAGATATCGACTCCTGCCGCTTCCGCCTGGCCGGCAAGCCACTTCACCAGATTGCCGAGGCTGATGATGTAGTTGCCGTGATTGCGCAGATTGTCGGGCACCAGCAGGTCCGGCGTGCGCAGCGCCCTGTCGCGGGTGAGAAACAGCACCTCATCCTGCGTTACCGCCTGGGTCAGGGGCGCGCCGCGCGCGCGCCAGTCGGGAATAAGCTCGTCGAGGGCGCGCGGATCCATTACCGCGCCGCTCAGGATATGGGCCCCCGGCTCGGAGCCTTTGTCGATAACCATTACCGACAGGTCGGCCCCGGCCTCGTTGGCCAGCGATTTCAGGCGTATTGCGGCGGCAAGTCCCGCCGGACCGGCGCCAACAATCAGGACATCGCACGCCATCGTTTCTCGCGGCGGCTGTGCTTGCGGGTGTTTCTCGTTCATCTCTTGCTCCCGTACTCTGCGCAAGGTGCACAGAGGTCAGTTTTGGCTATCGGATATGAGGGCCGGTTTGCGGCTTCTTATTTGCGTCAGATCTTCAACTTTGCCGTCGCCGTCAAGCCAGCCGTGTTTCTGCAGGTTGGGCAGCAGCAGGGCGGCAATCAGCGACAGGCAGGTCATCACCGCCACGTAGATGAAGTAGTTACTCTCAATGCCCTGCGAGCGGGTCCAGAGGGCGACGTACTCCGCCGTGCCGCCGCACAGGGCGTTGCCTACCGCGTAGGGCAGCGACACCCCCAGCGCGCGGATGCCCGCCGGAAAGAGGTCGGCCTTCAGCACGCCGGTGATGGGGGTGTAGAAACTGGCGATCAGCAGCCCGGCGGCCACCAGCAGCAGCGCCGACCAGACGTCCGTCGCGCCGCGCAGGAGGGTCATCAGGGGGATCACAAACAGGGTGGCGAGCACGCCGAAAATGATCATGCTGGTGCGGGAGCCGATGCGGTCTGCCAGGGCGCCGAACAGCGGCTGGACGACCATAAACAGCACCAGCGCCGACGTCATGATCAGGCCAGCGCTCTCCGGCGACATGCCGACGGAGAGCACCAGGTACTTCTGCATATAGCTGGTGAAGGTGTAAAAGTAGAGCGAGCAGCCCATGGTGATGAACAGGGTTACGGTGATGGCGCGCGGATATTTCATCAGCTCGCGCAGGGTCCCCGCTTTGGTGTGGGCGCTTTTTTTCGCCACCAGCGTTTCCGCCATGTGGCGGCGAACGTAGACCACCGCCAGCGCGCTGAAGGCGCCGATGAGAAAGGGGATACGCCAGCCCCAGGCGTGCATCTGTTCGGCGGTCAGCAGCAGCTGCAGGAGCGAGATGGTCAGCAGCGCCAGCAGCTGGCCGGCAATAATGGTCATATACTGGAAGGAGCCGAAGAAGCAGCGGGTGCCCTTGCGCGAGATTTCGCTGATGTAGGTGGCGCCCGTACCGTACTCGGCCCCGACGGAGAGCCCCTGCATCAGCCGCGCCACCAGCAGCAGCGCCGGGGCGGCGACGCCGATACTGGAATACACCGGCATCACGGCGATCAGCAGCGAGCCGCCGCACATCAGAAATACCGACAGGACCATCGCCACCTTGCGTCCCTTATTGTCGGCGATATAGCCAAAGATCCAGCCGCCAATCGGGCGCATAAAAAAGCCGACCGCAAAGATCCCGGCGCTCGCCATCAGCTGGGTCGTCTGATTGCCGTCGGGGAAAAAGAGCGAGGCAAAATAGATGGCGGTATAGGCGTAAATAAAAAAGTCGTACCACTCCACTAAATTACCCGCGCAGGCGCTGATAATAGAGGTGATGCGGTTTTTATTACTCAGGACATGGGTTCCCTCGGGAACGGGCAGTTCTCTGGACATAGGGGATGCTCCACATTAGTCGTCAGGGTAAGATGTTTTTATTTTTTAAGGGTCAGATAATGTTATTTTTTTTCAGCTGGCTAATCTGTTCCGGCGCATAGTGCAGCTCGGCGAGTATTTTTTGCGTATGCTCGCCGAGCGCCGGAACGGCGGTCATTTGCGCATCGTCGGCGCTGGCGATGCCGGGCGGCAGCAGGGCCGGCACCGGGCCTGCCGGGGTATCAATGGTGACCCAGCGCTGGCGCGCCCGTAATTGCGGATGCTGCCACAGGTCTTTTAATTCATTCATTCTGGCATTAGCGATTTGCGCCGCGTCGAGGCGCTGCAAAATATCCGCCGCCGGATAATCGCGAAAGACGGAAATAATAATTTCATTCAGCAGTTCGCGGTTTTTTACCCGCAGCGAGTTGCTGATAAAGCGCGGATCGTCCGCCAGCGCCGGGCGGCGTAATACCGTTGCGCAAAAGCGCTGCCACTCGCGCTCATTTTGCACCCCGAACAGCACCGATTCGCCGTGCTGCGCCGGAAACGGGCCGTAGGGATAGATGGTGGCGTGCGACGCGCCGGTGCGCACCGGCGGCTCGGCGCCGTTAAAGGTGTAGTAGAGCGGGAAGCTCATCCATTCGGCCATGCTCTCCAGCATTGAGATATCAATGCGCTGTCCCCGGCCGGTGCGGCTGCGCAGGTTCAGGGCCGCCAGGATATTGGTCAGGCTGTACATACCGGCGGCGATATCGGCAATCGAGATCCCGGCTTTGGCGGGCGTATCGGCGCTGCCGGTAACGCTGAGAAAGCCGGATTCGCTCTGGATAAGCAGGTCGTAGGCGCGCTTGTCCCGGTAGGGGCCCGGCGCGGCCGGGCTGTCACCGTAGCCGGAGATATCGCAGACGATAAGCCCGGGATACTGCGCCGACAGGCTCTCCCAGTCCAGCCCCATGCGCGCGGCGGCGCCGGGAGCGAGATTCTGGATAAACACATCGGCGCTGCCGATCAGCCGGTGCAGCACCGCGCTGCCTTCGTCCGACTTCAGATCGAGGGCGATGCTCTCCTTCGAGCGGTTGGTCCAGACGAAGTGGGAGGAGATGCCGTTGACGCGCTCGTCGTACCCGCGGGCAAAGTCGCCGGTGCCGGTACGCTCGACCTTAATGACGCGGGCGCCGAAGTCGGCGAGCTGCCGGGTGCAGAAGGGGGCGGCGATCGCGTGTTCGATAGACACCACGGTGATCCCGGATAGCGGTAGCTGTTTCATGATCTTTCTCCGGCGGTTGCGGTCAGAAGGAGCGCGGCAGTTCCAGCACGTGCTCGGCGATGTAGCTCAGGATCAGGTTGGTGGAGATCGGCGCCACCTGATAGAGGCGGGTTTCGCGGAACTTGCGCTCCACGTCATATTCGGTGGCAAACCCGTAGCCGCCGTGGAACTGCAGGCAGGCGTTGGCCGCTTCCCAGCTGGCTTTGGCGGCCAGATATTTGGCCATATTGGCCTGCGCGCCGCAGTTGAGGTGCTTATCGAAGAGTTCGCAGGCCTTAAAGCGCATCAGGCTTGCGGCTTCCACCTCGATAAAGGCCTCGGCAATCGGGAACTGCACGCCCTGATTCTGGCCGATGGGGCGGCCAAAGACTTCGCGCTCGGAGACATAGCGGGTCACGCGGTCGAGGAACCAGTAGCCGTCGCCGATGCATTCGGCGGCGATCAGCGTCCGCTCGGCGTTCAGCCCGTCGAGGATATAGCGAAAGCCCATGCCCTCTTCGCCGATCAGGTTCTCTTCCGGGATTTCGAGATTTTCAAAAAACAGCTCGTTGGTTTCGTGGTTCACCATATTGGCGATCGGCCGCACGGTCATGCCGCTCTTCATGGCCTCTTTAATATCGACCATGAAGATGGACATCCCTTCCGACTTGCGCCTGACCTCCGCCAGCGGCGTGGTGCGGGCCAGCAGGATCATCCAGTCCGAGTGCTGGACGCGGGAGATCCACACCTTCTGGCCGTTGATAACGTAGCGTCCCTCTTTTTTGACCGCGGTGGTTTTGATTTTGGTGGTATCCGTTCCGGTAGTGGGTTCGGTGACGCCCATCGACTGCAGGCGCCATTCGCCGCTGGCGATGCGCGGCAGCCAGAAGGCCTTTTGCTTTTCCGAGCCGTGGCGCAGCAGGGTGTTCATGTTGTACATCTGGCCGTGGCAGGCGCCGGAGTTGCCCCCGGAGCGGTTAATCTCCTCCATGATAATCGATGCCTCCGTGAGCCCCAGTCCCGAGCCGCCGTAGGCTTCCGGGATCAGCGCCGCCAGCCATCCCGCGGCGGTCAGGGCGTCAACAAACGCTTCCGGATAGGCCTTCTCTTCATCAATTTTACGGTGGTACTCGTCGGGAAACTCGCTGCAAAGCGCGCGAACCGCGTCGCGAATATCCTGGTAGTTATCCTGTTCAATGCTTTTCATCTTTTTTCCTCAGTTAATCTGTACCGTGGCCTTCATCGCCGTCTGGCCGTCGGGGCCGGTGGCCCACAGGGTGGCGGTATCGCCATCAATGCGCCCGTTCAGGCGCACGGGATTGGGGCTGAACAGCGGCGACAGGGCGCGGAACGCCATGCTGCGGATCTCTGCCGCCGGCGCGTGCTGGCGCAGCAGGTCCATCAGCAGGGTGGCGGTCAGCGGGCCGTGTACAACCAGGCCGGGGTAGTGCTCTTCCCGGGTGACGTAATCAAGGTCGTAGTGAATGCGATGGGTGTTAAAGGTCAGCGCCGAGTAGCGAAAGAGCAGCCGCGGATCGGGGAGGATCTCGCGGCTGAACTGCGCCTCCGGCAGCGGGGCGCTGGCCCGTCTGGCCGCCGGCGCCCCGGTCACCGCCTCGCGATAGACGATGGTGTGGACCTCGGTGAGCAGATCCCGCTCGCCGGCGCGGTAGCGGTGCTCAACCTCGACGAAAACCAGCCGGCCGCTGGCGCCCTCTTTTTCCTCGATGCCCTTCACCTGCGAGGTGCGCTCAACGCTCTCCCCGAGGCGAAGCGGGCTGTGCCAGGTCAGCGTTCCGGCGGCCCACATGCGGCGCGGTAGCGATACCGGCGGCAAGAAGGCCCCTTTCTGCGGATGGCCGTCGGCGGCCAGGGCCGACTGCGGGTCCGCCGGCAGGAAGTAGAGCCAGTGCCACAGCGGCGGCAGCGGCGCGCCGCTGCGCAGATCGTCGCCGCTGCGGTCGAGGGTGGCGGCCAGGCGGCGGGCCGGGCCGGGCACCAGCAGGTCGGTCAGGCGCTGCGCTTCGGGCCGCCAGCGGTGAAGATCGGGTGCGTGCATATCGTGTACGTGCATAAAAGGCGCCCTGTGCGGTCAAAGTTTGCGGATAAGTTCGGGAACCGCGTCGAAAACGTCGGCGACGAGGCCGTAATCGGCCACGGAAAAAATGGGCGCATCGGGATCTTTATTGATAGCCACCACCACCCCGGACTCCTTCATGCCCGCCAGATGCTGGATGGCGCCGGAGATGCCGAGGGCAATATAGAGTTTGGGGGCGACGATTTTGCCGGTCTGGCCCACCTGGTAATCGTTGGGGGCGTAGCCGGCATCCACCGCGGCCCGGCTGGCGCCGACCGCGGCGCCGAGCTTATCCGCCAGCCGGTTGACGATCTCGTCGAACGCCTGGGCGCTGCCCAGCGCGCGGCCGCCGGAGACCACGATGCCGGCGGACTGCAGGTCCGGCCGGTCGCTCTGGGTGACCCGGCGGCTGACGAAGGCGGCGGCGGCGGTGCCTTCAACCGCCTCGCAGTGTTCAATCCGGCACGCTTCGCCGCTGTCGGCGGGCGGGAAGGCGGTGGGGCGCACGGTGATCACTTTGATGGCGTCGTCGCTGCGCACCGTGGCGATCGCGTTCCCGGCGTAGATGGGCCGCTCAAAGGTGCTGGCATCGACCACCCCGGTGATGTCGCTGACCTGGAATACGTCGAGCTTCGCGGCCACGCGCGGCGCGCAGTTCTTGCCGAAGCTGGTGGCGGGGAAGAGCACCGCCTGATACTGCCCCTCGCGCCTGGCGAGGAAATCGAGCACCTGGCGCTGCATATTTTCCGCCAGCGGCTCGGCAAACTGCGGGCCGCAGGCGACGAAAACCTGCGACACGGGCTGCAGGCGGCTGGCGGCCACCGCCGCCTCTTCTACCTCGGCGCCCACCAGCAGCAGATGCACCTCGCTGCCGATGGCCGCTGCGGCGCTCACGGTATTGAGGGTGGCGGGAAGCAGCGCGCCGCCGCTCAGTTCGGCAATGACTAAACTGGTCATGACTCTCTCCTTAAATCAGCTGTTCGGCGTTTTTGAGTTTGCTTACCAGGGCGTCGACATCGTCCACCATGACCCCGGCGGCGCGGGCGGCGGGCTCCTCGACGCGCAGGGTCGTCAGCCGCGAGGTCGTCGCGACGCCGAGGCTTTCAAGGCTGCGGCTCTCCAGCGGCTTCTTCTTCGCCTTCATGATGCTGGGCAGGCTGATGTTGCGCGGCGCGTTGAGCCGCAGATCGGCGGTGATCGTCGCCGGCAGCGTCAGCCGCAGGGTTTCCAGGCCGCCGTCCACTTCCCGGGTGACGGTCGCGCTGCCGTCGGCAAGGGTGATTTCGCTGGCGTTGGTGGCCTGGGGAAGATCGCGCAGGGCGGCGAGCATCTGGCCCACCTGGTTGCAGTCGTCGTCGATAGCCTGCTTGCCCAGCAGGATCAGGTCAGGGTTTTCTTCGTCGCACAGGGCGGCCAGCGCTTTGGCCACCGTCAGCGGGGCGAGGGCGGCATCGCTCTGCAGGTGGATGGCCCGGTCGGCCCCCAGTGCGAGGGCGGTACGCAGCACGTCGGCGACCCCGGCGCCGCCGGCGGAGACGGCGACAATCTCGCCGATCACCCCTTTCTCCTTCAGGCGCACGGCCTCTTCGACGGCGATTTCGTCAAACGGATTGATGCTCAGCTTAACGTCCGCGGTATCAACCCCGGAGCGGTCCTGCCTGATGCGGATTTTGACTTTGTGGTCAACGACCTGTTTTACACAGACTAAGGCTTTCATTTCTCTCTCCTGCTGCGGGGCTACGAAAAACGGTGGGCGAGGATGCGCTTTGCTTTCTCAAGCACCGGCTTATCGACCATCTTCCCGTTATCGCTGACGGCCCCGTAAGATGACTGACTCAGACTCAGAATGTTGTCGGCCCAGGCTATCTCCTCGTCGGAGTAGCCGAAGACGTTATTGACGCAGGGGACCTGCGCCGGATGGATGCAGAGCTTGCCGCCGAAGCCCATTTCGCGGGAGTGGGTGGCGTCGAGCACGGTGCGGTCGGTATTGCGAAACTCGGTGGTGACGCCATCGATGGGGGGCTGCAGCCCGGCCAGGCGCGAGGTGAGCACAATTTCCGTGCGCACGGCAATCAGCACCCGATCGTTATCCGCCATGCCGGTGTCGAGGCTGAAGTCGAGGGTGCCGAACGCCAGCCGCTTTACCCCCGGCGCCTGGCTGATGGCCTGCAGATTCCTGAAGCCGCGGGCGCTTTCGATAATCGGATAGACGCTGGCGCAGCGCCCGGCAACGGCGGCAACCTGCTGCGCGCTTTCGGCCTTCGACAAAAACGCCCCGGCGCAGCGGCCGTCGGCAATCACCTGCAGATCGGCCTCAAACCACTCGCTGTCGGCGGCGTTGATGCGGATAAAGGCGCGGTTGCCCGCCTGCAGATAGCGAAGGGCATTCTCCCGGGCGAGGCGCTTATTTTCCGGCGTAACCGCATCCTCAAGGTCAATGATGATGGCGTCCGACCCGCTGCTTTTCGCTTTCTCAAATCGTTCGCTCCGGTCGCCCGGCACGAATAAAAACGATCGCTCAACGTAATCCATGCTGTTCACTCCTGCTTAGGCATGTGCATCTGATGACTAACAGAAGTATGTGAAAAGCGCTTCGCCATGAATTAGGGATTGCCTAACGCCCGCTTAAGCGAACGTGAATTGTGGCGCTGGCCGGAAGGGAGGCCGGCAGCGCATTCAGGGCAGCAGTTATGCGGTTATCAAACTGATGAATAATGACTTTTAAAAAACATTGGTGGAGTGAATGGCGAGGGGAATGCTATTGATTATTTGTATATATAATGTTTCATAATTGTGATCTGGCGGCGGGTGGGCCGCCGCCTCGCGGCCCTGGCGATTACCCTTTGTGCCGCCAGTCGCGGTTGCCGACCGCGGCCAGCAGCGCCTGCGGAGTGGGCAGCTCCCGGCGCGGGTAGGGGGCCTCCAGCAGCTCCCGCACCCGCAGCCTGAGGGCGCTGACCGCCTCACGCCGCGCCTCATCCTCAACGCGCGCCACCGCCCAGGCAACCTGCGGCGGCACCCGCGCGAAGCCGAGATAGCCAAGAAACAGCTGCTGTACCGGCCAGAGGACCTTCTCTATCGGCCCGTAGTCGCCCGCTTCGGAAAAGCGCGCCGGCGTGCCGCCGGTGGTCACGCTGACGAGGCTCCGGCGGCCTTTAAACAGGCCGGACTCGAAGCGCATACCGTCGGCGTAGGCCACTCCGTAGGTGGCGACGCGATCGAACCAGCCTTTCAGAATGGCGGGTACGCCGCCCCACCAGAGGGGAAACTGCAGGATCAGCAGATCGGCGCGGCGCAGGCGCGCCTGCTCGCGGGCGATCTCCGGCACAAAGTTATCGCTGAGGGCAGCGCTTTTCTGCTCGCTCTGATAGTGAAACTGCGCCGGCTCCTGCGGCTCGATAAAATCCTGCGGACCGCCGCAGGCGTTAAAGCCCTCGGCGTAGAGGTCGGAAACTTCAATTGTGTGCCCGAGGCTGTTAACCTCTTCAATCACCGCATCCAGCAGGGCGCCGTTGAACGAGCGGCGTGAGGGATGGGCGTAAACAACGAGAACGTGCATGGCGGACTCCGTTATTAACCGTTAAATGGTACAATAATCATTGTACCATTTGGCCTCTTTGTCACTGAGAATTTGCCTGAAGCGATGAAACAACGATTTCACCCCGAGATGTCCGCCGTCACCATCGACATGCTGATGCACGCCCTCTCCGAGCCGGTGCGCCTGAATATCCTGCTGATTCTGGATAAACGCGGCCTGACCGCCTGCGCCGACGTATACGCCGCGCTGGGGATCGGCAAAACCAACGCCTCGCACCACTTTCGCATTCTGCGGGAGAACGGGCTGATCCGGGCAACGATGATTGGCCGGGATCTGCACACCCAGATTCGCCATCAGGAGCTGGAGGCAAAGTTTCCGGGGCTGGTGGGGATGGTGCTCGGCGCGTGGCGGGAGGAGCGCGCGCCCGAAGCCGGGGCGTGACCCCGGACGCGGCGGGTTGTCCTGAAATGCGATTTTATCTTCTGACACATCCGGAAAAGCGTAAATTGCGTATAATTTTTATAACATTTATTTAATAACACAGCGTTCACATGCCTGGATTTATCGCAAAACTCCGTTCACTCCCGCAGCTCTTTCACGACATCTTCGACGATTTTCGCACCGGTTTTCGCTCTCCGGCGCGCCTTATCGACTGCGGGGAGTCGGTGCTCGCCGTACTGCTGGCGATTGTTTTTTCCCATCTGCTCCACGTCCAGTACGTGGGCTGGGCGGCCTTCAGCGGCTATATGGTGATGCGCGGCCACGTGCTGGACAGCCTCCAGCGGGGCGGGCTGCGGGTCGCGGGCACCGTTCTCGGCGCGCTGCTCGCCGTGCAGGTCGAAAAGCTGTTTCCCGATATGGTGCTCAGCAGCCTGATACTGGCGGCGATGACCGGCGTGACGCTCTATAACGCGCTGCTGTTTCGCCACAGCTATGCCTGGCTGTTTATGGGGATCACCTTTGCCATGGTGGTGATGGACGGCATTCAGAACGGGGGTAACTTTCAGGCATATGCCCTTTCGCGCATCGAGGAGGTGGCGGTGGGAACCTTCGCCTGTATCCTGATAAGCGCCCTCTCCACCTGGCTTGTGCGGCCGCGATTTGCGCTGCATCTGCGCGCCGCGCCGGGAAAACCGCTGAGTAAAAGTGAAAAGATCTACTGGCACAAATCGGCGTTCTGGCACGCGGTGCAGGCCGCCATTGCCATGGCGTTTCTGCCCTTCATCTGGCAGCGGTTTGATATTGTCTCGGTGTCGCAAACCTGTATCACGATTATGGCGGTGATGATGGTGCCTCTTAGCGTTTTCAGCGGCCCGAAGCATCCGACCACCACCAAGATCATTCACCGCTTTATCGGCTGCCTGTCCGGCGCGCTTCTCGGCTTTGTCGCCCTGATCGTCAGCCATCAGCACATCTGGCTGCTAACCCTGCTGCTTGCCGCCGGAGTGGTCATCGGGCGCATTATTGAAAACGGCGCCCTGAAGATAAAATACATTGGTACCCAGTTTACGCTCGCGCTGCTGGTTATCCTCGTGCCGGACCACTACGCGGCCATCAGCGTCGATCCCGGCATTGAGCGCCTGCTGGGCATTCTGTTCGGCATCGTGATCCTGGAGCCGGTGCGCCACGTGCCCTGGCTTTATCACAAAATCGCGGCGCTGTTTGATAAACGGTCGGGTGAGAATTCGGCGTAGCGCGCGCCGGGCGGGAAGATGCGGATAGCGCGCGGCCGGCGCCGCGCGCGGTTTTCTACAGCGCCGAGTGGCGGTAGGTGGCATAGTTCGCCTGCCAGTAGGTCTCCTCGATCTGCTGCTGCAGGGCCGCCTCCTCGCGCGGAGGGGCGACCCCTTCCGCCACTGCGGCCCGGGCGACGCTCAGGGCAATGTCCAGGGAGATCTCCCGTATCTGCTCAATGGGCGGCAGCAGGCCGCCTTTTTGATTGTTCATCAGCGGGGAGCGCATCGCCAGGCTGCGGCTGGCGGCGGAAAGCATCCCCTCGGTGACCCGCCTGGCGCGTGCGGCGAGCACGCCCAGCCCGAGACCGGGGAAGATGTAGGCATTGTTGCACTGGGCTATCTCAATGGTGGCCTCGTCGAACTGCACCGGCTCGAAGGGGCTGCCGGTGGCAATCAGCGCCGCGCCGCGGGTCCAGGTAATCAGATCCTTCGGCAGCGCTTCCGCCCGCGAGGTGGGGTTCGACAGCGGCATGACGATCGGCCGCGGGCAATGGCGGTGCATCTCTTTAATCAGCGCCTCGCTGAACAGGCCCGGCTGGCCCGAAACGCCAATCAGGACCGTGGGGCGCACCTGCTGCACGACGTCCATCAGAGAGGCGGACCCGGCCCCGAGCCCCCACCCGGAGAGGATCTCCCTGCGGGTCGCCAGCCGGCGCTGGAAGTCCAGCAGGTCGGGTGTCTCCTCGGTCAGCAGGCCGTGGCGATCGACCATAAAGATACGATCCCGGGCCTCGCTTTCGCTGAGGCCATCCTCCACCATCAGCGCGATAATTTTCTCGGCGATGCCGCACCCGGCGGAGCCGCCGCCGACGAAGACCACCCGCTGATCCCGCAGGCGCGATCCGGCGGCATGAACGGCGGCCATCAGGGTCCCGGTGGCGACCGCCGCCGTGCCCTGAATATCATCATTGAAGCAGCAGAGCCGGTCGCGGTAGCGCTCCAGCAGCCTGGTGGCGTTGCGCTGGGCGAAATCTTCGAACTGCAGCAGCACGTCCGGCCAGCGCTGCTTCACCGCCTCAATAAACATATCCATAAACGCCAGATACTCGTCGTCGCTGATGCGCGGGTGGCGCCAGCCCATATACAGCGGATTGTTGAGGTGCTGCGGGTTGTTGGTGCCGACGTCGAGCATAATGGGCAGCGTTGATGCCGGATTGATCCCGCCGCAGGCGGTGTACAGCGACAGCTTGCCGATGGGGATCCCCATGCCGCCGATCCCCTGATCCCCGAGGCCGAGAATCCGCTCTCCGTCGGTCACCACAATGACCCGGATATCGTGGCGGGAGAAGCCTTGCAGCATCTCATCGATGTGATCGCGGTTTGGCCAGGCGATAAACAGCCCGCGCGCCCGGCGATAGATTTCAGAAAAGTGTTCGCAGGCATCCCCGACGGTTGGCGTATAAATAATGGGTAACGTCTCTTTTAAATGCTCGCGCACCAGCCGATAAAACAGCGTCTCGTTGGTGTCCTGAATATTGCGTAAAAAGACGTGGCGTGAAATATCACGATTAAAATGGCAAAACTGCTGCCAGGCGCGCTGGGTCTGCTCTTCTATGGTTTCAATATTATGTGGCAGCAGCCCGTGTAAATTCAGGCTGTCGCGTTCACGGTCGGTGAAGGCTAAGCCCTTATTTAATAATGGTGTGTCCAGCAGTACCGGACCATTATAGGGAGTATACAGAACCTCTTGGTGTGACATATGTTACTCCAGGATTAACAGTTGTGGATTAACGCAGGCGTTAATTCACCAGGAAAATAGTCTTTGCCATATGACAGGTGAAAATTTACCGCTATGAGATTAAATAGATCATAATGCCCTCCGTCAGCACGCCGATGGCGGTGCCAATTAAAATGGTCGATGACGCGTTTTCGATATAGGTGTCGCTGCGTAAGGCAAACATCCCTGCGGCGATGGCCGTGGGAGTGGCGCCGATAATTACCGCCTGCTGCAGCAGCGTATGGCTGAGGCCAAAGGCCAGCCCCGCGCAGGCCATGATCGCCGGCTGAAGCAGATTTTTAATGCCGATATTGGTGCAGGTCTGGAGGTTCAGTTTCGGGCTTTCGCCGTAAAACAGCAGGCCGAGAGTGAACAGCGAGAGGCCGCCGGCGACCTTGCCGACCATCTCGATCGGCATACTCAGCAGGTGCGGTATCTTTATCCCCAGCAGGCTCAGCACCACGCCGGTTACCGGGATCCAGACGATGGGATTTTGCACCGATTTGACCAGGTTATGCATAATCATCTGCAGCGGGCTTTGGGTGGAAAAGTTCTCTTCGGGCTCTTTTTCTCCCATGCGAATCAGCACGATGGTCAGCGGGATCATTAAAATGCTGGTGACCAGATTGCCTATCAGCACGCCGAGAAAGCCCTCCGGGCCGATCAGCACCGCCAGGACCGGGGCGCCGAAATAGGCCATATCGGGGAAGGCGCAGACCAGGGACTGAATGGCGCTGGTGCGAATATCGTGCTTAAAGACGTAGCGCGAGAGAAGCAGCGTGAACAGCCAGGCGCCCATCAGGCCAATGACCAGGACGGCCATAAAAGAGATATTCTTTATTTTTTCCGGATCGGTATTCAGGGCGCCAATAAAAAGATGAAAGGGCAGCGCGAATTTTATTACCACGCTGGCGAGGATACTACTATCCTCGCGTCGGATATAACCTAATTTTCCGCTTAGCCAGCCGAGCAGCATAACAAATACCAGCGGAAACAGTGATTGCAGGAGTAATGAAGACATACGCGGTCCTGTAGGGTGAGGGGTTATTGGGTTTTATTTATAAATTAATCTAACCGCTAAAGAATACTTCCGGGGGTGATTGCGATCACATTCATTCCTGTTTAATTAGTTTCTAAATAGTGAATTTAGTTTCTTTCCGTCACGTAACTGAAATAATAATTCACCGGCTCGTTAATAACGCCGATAAATAAATGAGGATGTGCGCGATAAAAATAAAAGGCGGCGCAGGGGGATTTTCGCTATCCGCAAGTGGCCCTGCGCCGGGCGGTGAAAAATGGTGTATCGCGACCTGCGGACGGGCAACTTCGCCACTATTTTGTGGCACTGCGTACCCGCGGGCCGGTTGGCGATTTTAGCCACTGCAGATATGTCTCCTCATTGATAAAAATCCCTTTGCCGCGAATGCTGACGACGCCATAAGCATGTCTGAGATAAAAAAGAATGTCCCCCCACTCATGAAATTTAAAGTGTTCGGTGCGGCGAATTTCTTTCGCGGTGGTGCGCTTTTGTTGCGCAATAAAGCGATAGGCTGCTTCGCAGGATTGCTGGAAATTATCCATGAACGTCCTCCTGAATGTGGAGACGTGGTGATAAACCGTCGCGTTACCGGGCGAATCGCCGCGCCAGGGCCTGCAATAGCCTGCCCTGAGAGGGCAATTCGCTCGCCGGTGTTAATAGAATCCGATGATTTTCCACCAGACCAGCCCGGCCGTCATGAACACGGCCTGATTGACCAGGCTGACAATAAAGCCGGTCCGCCACCAGACGGCGGTCGGCACGTAGCCCGCGCCAAACAGTATCGGCCCCCGGGCATGGGTATATTGCGTGAGCGAACAGTACAGGCTGCTGGTAAACGCCAGCATAAACGCCATGGGAACCGGGGGGATGCCGAGATTGACGCCCACGCTGAGGAACACGGCGTACAGCGCGGCGATTTGCGCGTTGCCGCTGGCAAAGAAGTAGTGGGTATAAAAATAGGCGGCGTTGAGCAGCAGCAGCACCAGGATCCAGCTGGTACCTGCCATTAAATGGCTGATATTGCCGCCGATCAGATCGCCAAACCAGGTGGTGAACCCCAGCCGCTTAAGCTGATTGGCCATCATCAGCAGGGCGGCGAACCAGATAAGCGTGTCCCAGGCGCCTTTTTCACTTTTGATATCCTCCCAGCGCAGAACGCCGCATAACAGCAGTACGGAAAGTCCGACGAAAGAGGCGGTAGTGGCGTCCACCCCGAGTCGGTCGCCAAAAATCCACAGCACCAGCAGCAGGACCACGGTGAGGGCCATCAGCCACTCGCCGCGGGTCATCGGCCCCATCGCTTTTAGATCGGCGGCGGCCAGCCGGGGCGCATCCGGGGTGCGGCGGATTTCAGGGCGCGTCAGCAGCAGCACCAGAGGCGGAACGATAATCAGCGAAATCAGGCAGGGCACTACCGCCGCCAGGAACCAACTGCCCCAGGTAATGGCGATGCCCGCGTTGGCCGCCAGCTTAACGGCGAGCAGGTTGCCGGTGTAGGCGGTCATAAACATTGCTGCGGTAACATCGTTGACGTTCCCAATGCAGGTCACTAAAAAGGTGCCGATTTTACTGCGCGTGGCGTCGTCCGGGCTGGAGCCAAAATTACGCGCCAGCGAGTCGGCGATGGGATAGATAACGCCCCCGCAGCGGGCGGTGTTGCTGGGCATTGCCGGCGAGAGCACCAGGTCCGCAAAGGCCAGCCCGTAGGCCAGCCCGAGGGTGCGCTTTCCCAGCAGGCGGATCATATGCAGCGCAATGCGCCGGCCAAGTCCGGTTTTTATGAAACCCCTGGCTATCATAAATGCCACAACGATGAGCCAGATTAATGCGCTGTTGAGATCGCTCAGGGCCGTTTGGATCGCGCCGCTAGCGGTGTTGTCGCCGGCGGCGAAGGTCAGCGCAAACAGGGTAATACTGATAATCCCTATCGCCCCGATGGGCAGCACGTTGGCGACGATAGCAACGATAGTGGCCACAAAAAGGACGGCGGTATGCCAGGCGGGGGCGGTTAAGCCGGAGGGGGGATTCAGATGCCAAAGTAAAACGGCAATCGCCGATATAATTAACAATGGTAACCAATTGAGTCCATATGACGTGCGAAATTTCATTTTCTGTTCCTCACCAGAGATATTCTCTGTGCATAAATATTTCAGTTTGCATTAAGTCAGGAGAAACGGCGTAGCCTATTTTAATTTATTCTCAGGCGGCCGTAATACGTCATTTCACCGGGCGGGCAGGGGGCGGCAGGGGATTAAAATAGCGCGCGGGTAGGGGGTAAAACGTGATCCGGATAACGACTTATAATATTACGAATAAAGGTTCTGAGTTAAGTAACTAAATAAAGTGTTTTGAAATTAACGCTCATTAATCGGGGGACTTTCTGACGATATTAAGGCCTGCGGCAGTTCTCGCCAGCCGTGGATGCTGGCGAGAACTGCCGCAGGCAAAAAATAGGGCGGTGGGCTTAACCGGGGTAAATCCCCCTTTCCTTGCGGGCAAGGGGGAGCCGCTAACGGTTAACCCAGCTGCTGGAGAGTCTGCCGGTAGCGAGGCTCACTGAATTTGTTTTCCCACTTGGCAATCACGATCGGCGCGAGGGTGTTGCCCAGCACGTTGAGAGCGGTATTCGGCATATCCATCAGCCGGTAGACGCCGGCAATAAAGGCGATACCTTCCAGCGGGATCCCCGCACTCGACAGCGTCGCCGAAAGGATAACGAACATAAAGCCCGGTACGCCGGCTGCGCCTTTTGAGGTCACCACCATCGTGACGACCAGCATCATTTGATCGGCGAGGGAGAGGTGAATGCCGTAGATCTGCGCGATAAACAGGGTGCCAATACCGAGGAATAAAGACGCACCGTCAAGATTGAACGAGTATCCGGTCGGGATAACAAATCCGGAAACGGTTTTGTCGACGCCGAATCTCTCCGTTTTCTGAATAAGCTGCGGCAGCACGGACGTTGAGCTGGCGCTGGAGAAGGCGAGGATCAGTTCATCTTTAATAAAACGAATCACCGTGAAGATATTGATCCCCACAAGCCTTGCAATCAGACCGAAAACAATAATGACAAAAAGCAGCGCGGTGATGTAGGTGGTGGCGATGAGTTTAACCAGCGGTAAAAGAGAGACGACGCCAAAATCCGTCACGGTAACGGCGATCATGCCGAAAATGCCGATGGGAGAGTAGGCCATGATCATCGCCGTCACTTTAAACATACCGTCGGCGACGGCTGAAAAGAAATTCACCACGCTGGCTTTCTTTTCCGACGCCAGCGACGAGATGCCGATACCGAACATCACCGCAAAGAAGATAACCGGCAGCAGATCCCCTTTCGCCATCGCAGCCACAATATTGTCCGGAATAATATTGAGGATGACCTGACCGACGCCGTGGCCGCCGGAGGCCGGGGTCGCAACATTGACCTGATGGCGCACCATTGCCGACATATCCGCACCCGCGCCGGGCTGGACAATATTGCCGACCACCAGGCCGATAATAATCGCGGTGGTGGTCACGCACAGAAAATAGACGATAGTTTTAACGCCCATTCTGCCGACGGCTTTACTGTCCGCATGACCCGCAATGCCCACGACCAGGCAGGAGAAAACAACCGGTATGACGATCATTTTCATCAGCTTGATGAAGATGTCCCCCGCCGGTTTGAATACCTGAGAAACGAACCACTGGCTGTGTTCCGGGTAAATATTCAGCAGATAACCGACGACAATACCTGCGACTAAACCGATAACAATCTGCCACACTAAGGATATTTTGGGCCTGTACATAATTGCTCACCTGGCGCTGGTTAAAATGGGGTTATTACTGCAGCTGTTTAAGTGCTGACGTGATTCTCCGGCATCCTTCCTCAATGGCTTCGATTGCGCTGGCGAATGAAATTCGCAGGTAAGGCGACAGACCATAGGCTTTGCCTGTGACGGTGGCCACCCCGGCGTCCCGCAGCAGATACTCCACTACGTCATCATCGGAATGCAAAACGCGGCCGTTCGGCTGCGTTTTACCGATCAGGCCGCTGACGTTGATAAACAGATAAAAGGCGCCGGCGGGGGCGGTAAATCGGATGCCCGGTACATCGCTGAGCAGTTCAACAATTTTCTGCCGGCGGGCGGCATAGATACTGAGCATCTCCTTGACCGGGCGCTGATCGCCGGCGAACGCGGCCGCCGCTGCGGCCTGGCTGACGGAGCTGGGGCAAGTGGTGGTCTGCGAGATAAGCTTGGTTATTGCGTCAACCAGCCACCGGGGGCCGGCGGCAAAGCCCAGGCGCCATCCCGTCATGGCATAGCCTTTTGACGCGCCGTTGATGATAAGGATCCTGTCCTTAAGATCGGGCGCAACCGCCGCAAGGGAGGTGTGCTCATACTGGTCATAGACGAAATGCTCGTAAATCTCATCCAGCATGATCAGTACCCCGGGATGCTGGCGAAGAACGGCGGCCAGCGCCGCAAGTTCCGCCGCGGTGTAGACGGCGCCGGTGGGATTGTTGGGATAGTTCAGGACCACCCAGCGCGTTCTGGCGGTAATGCTGTTTGCCAGCTGCGCCGGCGTCAGTTTAAAACCGTTGGCTTCATCGCCTTCGACCACAACCGGGCGGGCTTCATTCAGTATCGTCAGGTCCGGATATGAGACCCAGTAAGGGGCGTGAATGATAACTTCATCATCTTTATTCAGCGTGGCGGCAAAGGCATGGAAAATAATGTGCTTGCCGCCGCTTCCGCAGACAATTTCGTTCGGGGCATAGGTCAGGCCGTTATCCCGCGCCAATTTTTCACAGACCGCTTTACGCAGCGCGACCGTACCGGCGGCGGGGGTGTAATGCGTTTCGCCGTTTTTTAACGCCGCGATGGCCGCCTGAATAATGTGTTCCGGGGTATCGAAGTCCGGCTCGCCGATGGTGAAGTTGACGATATCCTTACCCTCAGCGCGTAACGTTGTGACCAGCTCATTGGCGGCGATGCTCGGAGAGGGCTTAATGGTTTTCAGCCGCTCGGAAATAAAGGTCAAATTCGGCATCTCACAGATATCCTTTTTCACGAAGCAGGGCGGTGTACCAGGTTTGATCCTCGGCGCCGGAGGCGATCATCTCTTTAATCGCATTCTCTTTTTCCGCGTGCCTGGCCGCCAGCGTCAGCAGCTCGTCTTTATATTCATAGGAGAAGCTGACAAGCCCGTCTTCGTCACCAATAATAATATCGCCAGGATTAATAACCTGACCGCCAATGCTCACCGGGACGTTAATTTCGCCGGGGCCGGTTTTAAACGGTCCTTTATGGATAACACATTTGGCATACAGCGGCGTATCGGCAAAACTTGCCACATCGCGTATTGCGCCATTGACCACGAACCCGACGCAGCCCCGGCGAACGCAATCCAGTTTAATAAGTTCACCGATAATCGCGTTATTCATGTCGCCCTGAGCATCAATGACCAGCACATGCCCTTTTTCAAGCATCGTCATCGCTTTATAAACAAGCAGATTATCGCCGCCGCGAACTTTTACCGTCAGCGCCGTACCGATAAGCTTGCCGGTTTTATTAAACCGCCGCAGCCCGCTGATGCCAATATTTCTGGACATGTTGTCGCTGAGGTGGGGAGTAACAACATCGTAAAAAGAGAGACGTTCATCCTGGGTCAGTGGTTTAATTGACGGATTTATAAAACTGCCTGGCAAAGTCATAGTTAGCCTCGTTGGGAATTAACGGATGTACCTGATAATGGGCTGCCAAAGGATACTATCCGGGCGGAACTCTTTTTTTTAGCGATATTTAGAGATAAAAAACCATGACTTTTTTTCATGAAAAAACGGGGTTGATTAAAGGGCTTGAAAAGCATTTTTTATTATTATGCTGTTGATTTATATATTTTATTTTTTAACCATCGTTAACGATAACCTTTGCTTATCATCACCGTCGAAGGTGGCGCTTATAATGAATAAATATCATCATTTAATTCGTCATGCTGGTTGCCATCTGGCGGGTAGCATATATCGCCGTTATTTTTATTAAAGGCGGAGGGTTGTAGCGTTGCTGTCCGGAACGGCGGGGAGCTCAAGTCGCAAGGTTGTATCACTCAGCAAAAGATGCTTATATCGGCGGAATGATGTCTGACGGGGTTAACGTGTGATTACTTTTAAACAGATGGATGCGCTGATCTGGATTGTTAATCTGGGCAGCTTCGAGGCCGCGGCAGAGAAATTGAATATGACGCAGTCGGCAATTTCCAAGCGCATCCGCGAGCTTGAAGAGTCATTTGATATTGACGTTTTTGATCGCAAGAGCAGAAACGCAAGGTTAACGGAGAAGGGCCGGGAGCTCCTGATGTACTGTCAGGAAATTGTCGAGCGCCGGAATCAGATGCTGGAAAGGGTTAGCGATAAAAAGGTGTTAATCAGCCAGCTCAGAATAGGCGTTACGGAGCTGACGGCGATGACCTGGTTACCTGTTTTGATTGAGAAAATAAGAGATGTGTATCCTAAAATTCAAATTATACCGACAATTGATGACTCCCCGGTGCTTTACGATCAGGTGATTAATGACAAGCTGGATATTATTATCGCGCCTGATATGTACGATGACGTTCGCCTTAACTCCTGCCTTCTGCATAGCGTTGAAAATGTATGGATGTGCTCAACCTCGCTGATCCCGGTGAATGAAAAAATCACTCTTGAAGAGGCCGGTAAATACTCTTTCTTTGTCCAGGGGCCAAAATCAGGAACCGGGCTGATTTTTGAACGGTATTTTACGATGCGGGAGATCAGAGTGAATAAAAATATTGTGTGTAATAACCTCAATGCCCAGATTGGCCTGACGGTGGCGGGGATGGGGATTACCTATCTGCCGCGAAATCCGCTTAAGCCGCTATTAGAGGCCGGGGTGTTGCGCGAGCTGGCGTTTAAGCCCCGGCTGCCTCTGATACGTTACAGCGCCATTTATCGCACTGACCGGGAAAGGGGCATTATTCCGCACATGGCGGAAATAGCAAAATCTTGCTGCTGTTTCGATAAGTTCCTGCTGGCGGTGTAGGGCGCGCTGGGCGGGGGCGCCGCAGGCCCGCCGTTACTGCCCGTATTTCACGCTGCGCTGCCCTGATTTAAGATCATCGCGGCCGCGCGTTCACCGATCATGATCGCCGGGGCATTGGTATTCCCGCTGACCAGAAAAGGCATAATCGAGGCATCCGCAACGCGCAGTCGGTTAACACCGTAGACTTTCAGCGTCTGCGGATCGACAACGCTCATCGCATCGGTCCCCATTTTGCAGGTTCCCACCGGGTGAAACACCGTCGCGCAGTGCGCCTGCACATAGCGGTGTAACGCCTCATCCGTCTGCACCTCAGCCCCTGGCAGCATCTCTTTTCCGCGGTAGGGCGCGAACTCCGGCTGGGCCAGGATGCGTCTGGCAAGCTTAATGCCCTCCACCAGGACATCGGCATCCCCGCCGTCAGACAGAAAATTAAAGTCCACGACCGCCTCTTTCTGCCGGTTCAGGGTGAGTGAACCGACGGATTTTGGCCGCAGTACGCAGGTGTGGATGGCATACCCGTGGCCCCACTCAAACAGGCGTCCGCGGTGGCTTCGATAGCCCGGTACAAAGTGGAACTGAACGTCAGGAACGTCCGGGCTTAGCGCCGTTGACGCGAACCCGCCGGCTTCGACATAGTTAGTGGTCAGCCAGCCTTTTCTGATAAAGAAATACTTAAGCGGTGATAAAAGGATCGCCTTCCACGCTTTAAGGGAAAAGCCGAGCGTCAGCGGGCTGGGCGATCTGACGGTTACCAGGCCATCGAGATGATCCTGAAGATTCCTGCCAACGCCGGGAAGATTAACCCGCGTCTCGATACCCGCGCGGCCCAGCGCATCTTCGGGTCCAATACCTGATTTCATCAGAATAAGCGGTGAGTTAATGGCGCCGGCTGAAAGAATGACCTCCCTGCTGGCCTTTAACTCAATGACCTCGCCGCCGGCGTTTTTTTTGATTCTGACGCCGGTGACGCTGTTGCCCTCGAGAAGCAACTCGTCCACTTCGCTGTCGGTGATGACGGTAAGGTTGCTGCGCTGGCGGTGCGGATGGAGAAACGCCCGGTAGCTTGACTGGCGCATTCCGTCCTTTTGCGTGACATTATAAATGCCGACGCCGGTCATTCGCTCACCGTTGAAATCACCGTTTTCCGGCAGCCCGGAACGCTTTCCCGCGTTGATAAATACCTGTGATAGCGGGTTAGGATCCCGGGGCCTGTCCACGAAGAGTTCTCCGCTAACGCCGTGAAACTCGGCCGATTGCGCTAACTGGTTGTTCTCAGAAAAGCGAAACCAGGGCAGGACCGCTTTCCATCCCCATCCTCTGCAACCCGATGCCTCCCAGCGATCGTAATCCGCAGGCAGGCCGCGAATATAAATCATGCTGTTCATGGATGAAGACCCGCCCAGGGCTTTACCCCGGGGGATATGGATCTGGCGTCCCTTCAGGTGCTGCTGGGGAGCAGAGTGGAAGTTCCAGCTGTATTTTTTACTTTTATACAGCGTAATTGTTCCTGCGGGCGTTTGTATGCGCGGGCTCTTATCATGGCTTCCCGCTTCAACTAAGCAAACGTTGACATTATTGTGTTTTGATAAGCGGGCGGCCAGCACGCAGCCCGCCGAGCCTCCGCCAATCACAATATAATCGTAATCCGTGCGTTGATTCATCGTCTTTCCACTTTTATTCAGACACTAAAGGTTGAGCGACAGCGACCTTTTTCCCTAAGAAATAATAAACAGGCGAAACGACAGCCAGGCCGACTATCCAGGAAATATCCGCCCCCTCGAGCATTCTGGCGATCGGGCCGGTATAAATAGCCGTAGACATAAAGGGGATTTCTACAATAATGCCGAGGATATAACAAAATATCGCCAGCCAGTTAAAGTATCCGTAGATGCCGCCATCTTTGCGAAAGAAAGAGGCAATATCATAGCTGCCGTGGGCAAGAAGATAATAATCCACTAAATTAATGGCTGTCCACGGCACCAGTACATAAAGCAGAATTAAAATGAAGTTAGTGTAATTGACCAGGAAGTTTTCCTGACCATAAATTGCAATGGCGATTTCAATCATTATAGTGATTATTGCGACGATAATACGGTCTCTGGAGAGAGGGGACCATTTAGGGAAGAATGTTTGCCCTACGGTTAACGTGCAGAGCACGCCACAATATAAATTCATCGCATTCGTTGCCGCCATGCCAATGGAAAAGACGACGATGAAAAGCAACGATAAACCGCCCGTCATACTGACGAGGTTGGTGATCAGGTCGCCGTCGACAACCGCAACAGAAACGACGATACCCAGCATCATCGGGAAAAACGATCCAATAACGCAGCCGGCATAGCTGTTCCAGAATACGCGGCTCTCGCTGATGTCATGAGGCATATATCTTGAGTAATCAGAAACATAAGGTGCGTACGCGAGCTGCCAGAGCGCGGCGACTGAGACGGCGCCAAGAAATCCGCTAAAATTAAACCCGTTACGCTGCAGAAAGTCAGCGGGTAAACCGTGAACAAACACGACCCAGATAAACACCGCCAGTAAAATGAGGCCGGAGGCCCAGGACATGATTTTGGTATAAGTGTGAATCAGGTTATAGCCAAACGCACAGGCGACCAGGCTGAGCAGCGCCGATACGATAATTCCGGCATCAGTAGATATCGGCTGAAAGATAATATGCAGGGACTGCCCCGCCAGCACCAGGTTTGATGCCAGAAAACCGATATACATTATTACCACCAGCGCCACGATTAATATGGAGCCGTAGGAGCCAAACTGGCCGCGGGTTTGCACCATTTGCGGTACGCCAAGTTGCGGTCCCTGGGCGGAGTGCAGCGCCATAAAAATACCGCCGGCCAGGTTACCGAGCAAAATAGCAAAAGAAGCCCACCAAAATGAGAGATGGAAAATAGTGACCGAAAGCGCCCCGGTTATGACGGTCAGTAACATGATGTTCGAGCCAAACCAGATAGTGAATAAATCCTTTGGCTTACCATGCCGCTCACTGCTGGCAATCGGCTGAATGGTGCTTAGCTCAACAGTGGTGACTGAAGCGCTATTATGCTGATCGTTCTTTCTCATGTTTTCTCTCACCTGAAGAGTCTGCGAAAAGCTATTATTGGGCGATATTAACCGTACCGGGCAAACATGATGTTGCAGGGATGTTGTAGTTTCGCCTAATGTTGCATAAATGATCGCCAGTGAGAAACGACTAAAATTATACAAACGAACGATAAAAAATATCTGCACATAAACGGGGCTGCCGGGCCCGAAAATAGTGCAGAATATTCATTGATTACCTTTCTGATATTTAACGATTAACGCCACGCCGTGGGTAATAGACACTTTTATTAAATGGTTATTATTGCGGGGGCGGTGCACGTGCGGCATGCCGGAGAGGGCTATTTATCCCTTCCCGGCGGCGGGCGCAGCGCTGTGAAGCGGCGCAGGCGGATCCCGGGTGAGGTGTGCGGACGCTGACATTGACCCTATACCAGCCCCGATCCGGAAGCTGCCTCGCATTTCGTTTATCCGATCTGCCTTAATCCTTTGAACCGCAAAAACTGTTTTCTATTATCAGCCTTCATTGGTTATGCACGTCGTTCCCACTTGCACAAAATGCTTAATGCGTTGCGAGACACGACTGACGTACCTGGATTATGTCTGTTTTACAGCAACGCCGCCTTCGAAAACGACTGGACCTGTCCTTCGATGATAACGGCTTTATTCACGCTTTGATACGCAAAGGAAATCATCATGGAACTGATGAATAATTGCACACCTTCTGCCATGGATGTTATATTAAAATATAATATTAGGAGGTGCGCGATGTATACAACTCGCCTGAAAAAGGTTGGCGGATCCATCATGCTGGCGGTTCCTCCCGCTGTGCTGAAAACGCTGGCGCTGTCGACGGACAGCGAAGTCGGCATGACCATTAATAATGGCTGCCTGATAATCGAACCGCAGAAACGGCCTCATTATTCGCTTGAGGAGCTGCTGGCGCAGTGCGATCCCCATGCTGAAATGAGCGAAGAGGACCGGGAATGGATTGATGCGCCTGCGGTGGGCAAGGAGATCCTGTAAATGGACAGAGGGGAAATCTGGCTTGTTTCACTGGATCCGATTGCTGGCCACGAGCAAAGTGGAAAACGTCCGGTACTCATCGTATCGAAGGCATCGTTTAACAAGCTGACCCGGCTACCGGTAGTGGTTCCCGTCACCAGCGGCGGAAACTTTGCACGTACGGCAGGTTTCACTGTTTCACTGGAAGACGCGGGGACCAAAACACTGGGCGTTATTCGCTGCGACCAGCCCAGAACTATCGATATCGCGGCCCGGAACGGCAAACGTCTGGAACGTATACCTGACGCCGTTGTTAATGAGGTACTTGCCAGGCTGGATGCGATTCTGAGTTAACATCAGCAGCGTAGAGTAGAAATGCAAAAAGCCCGCCTCAGTTCCCTGAGGCGGGCTTCTTTAAATCTGGCTCCTCTGACTGGGATCGCCTTTGCCAGTAAGTGGCTAATAAGTAAGCTAAACCAGAGTTATCTTCCTGTCAAGACCACCAGAATGACCACCAATAGGAGCTGGCTACATAAATTTGGTTTGAGCTTCCCTACTGCATGTGGTGATAGTTACTATAGTGTCCCTACGTGGGAAGCGCTGATCCTCTCCCCTAGTGGAACTGTGTCTAAAGAGCGATAACAGTCCGCTCAGGGCGTGAAGCGGAAGTTGCTAAATCAGTCTATGTTAATCAACGAGGAGCTGGTAGATAAGATTGACACTAAAAATTATGGTGATGGTTCCAATAACGTGTTTGTTATCTGGACTTTATCATTAAAATCCTCTACAAAATCCGAGTGTTTTAAATTTCTAGGCTTCGTACATCTACAATCTGTACTCGTTGAAATTTCTTCATCTCCAGAGAAGTACTACAAGTTACGTATCCATCAAGAACGTGTTATGGAAGGTATGATGCCTGAAGAACCAAAAGCCATAGTTATAGAAGATACTGAGTGGGGGTGTATCCACTCGCAGTATCACTACCAAGATAAAGATCCTGCGATAATAACATGTATCGTAAACGTAAATAATACTGACTTAATAGCTACAGAGCTTGTGAACTCAGTGTTGAATACATCCTGAATTTCTTCTCTCGATGCTGGTACACAGCGATCATATAAAGTTACCGCGAAAGAAACGACTGATCCTACCCTCGTAATATGGACACTGCTCTAAGCGAGGTTCTGGTTTTCAAATTGTTCCGGAGTGAGACCGCCACACCAACTGTGCCGTCGCCAGCGACTGTAATCACATTCGATATAATTAAACACCGTTGCCCGCATTATTTCCCGGCTGATAAAGTGTTCTCCATGGAGACATTCCACTTTCAGTGAATGAAAGAAGCTTTCCACGCAGGCATTATCGTAGCAGCAGTGTAAATAGACCCATTTTAGTTCCATACACTTTTTGAGATCCCGGCCAAATAATGGCGCTGTCGGTATTCCTCCGGTGTCATATTATTCAGCGATTCATGCGGGCGTTCACAGTTATATTTTGATAACCATTTTTCAGTGATTTCCCGTACTTCATTCAGCGTTCTGAACAGATAAAAATCGAGTATTTCTGTTCGGTATGTCCGGTTAAAGCGCTCAATGAAAGCGTTCTGCGTCGGCTTACCCGGCTGGATAAACTCCAGTTTTATTGCATGTTTCTCTGCCCATTCAGCCAGTGCCAGGGAGATAAATTCCGGGCCGTTATCCAGACGAAGCATGGCCGGATAGCCACGGTTTGCCGCGATCCTGTCGAGTACACGGACCACTCGCTGAGCTGGCAGATTCAGATCGATTTCAATCGACAATGCCTCACGGTTAAAATCATCAACGACATTGAACATGCGAAAACGACGGCCACAGACCAGGGCATCATGCATAAAATCGACAGACCAGCTCAGGTTCAGACTCCGGCAGGCCTGACGGATACTGAGTTCGAACGTCGTTATCAGATGAGTAACCAGCTCACGCTTAAAGGCTGGTTTTAAAGCTTTTTTTCGATAACGTCTTTCAGCGCCCGGTTCTCCAGACTCAGGTCGGCAAACATTTGTTTTAGACGGCGGTTCTCGTCCTCAAGATCCTTGATTTTCTTAATATCAGAAGCCTCCATGCCGCCGTATTTGGACTTCCAGTTGTAATAGGTGGCTTCAGAGATTCCGGCCTCGCGACAGACATCTTTAACAGTTCGTCCGGCTTCAACCGACTTAATCACGGCGATGATCTGATGCTCAGTAAAACGGGCTTTACGCATAGCGCTCTCCTTCGTTGGCAGATTGATTATGCCGGATGATCTCTAAATGTGAATGGCACGATTATGCGGGATACTTACACCACCGACGGAATATGAAAATCAATATTATCGACGGCTCAGAAGTGTCTAGATTATCCGTGGCGATTCAATTCTGCCCATTTGACGAATGAATTAGCTGATAGTCGTGGTGATAAAGTTGGGACTGCATAGGAAATAGCTCAATAGTTATTTTAGGGGTGATGAGTGGAGAGGCTAATGCGAGAAATGAGTTACATATTTTCCATTGAGAGAAATAAACAGGTGAACCTCTATATTTTGAAGTTAGTTTTTTATTTGTTAAATGAAATTCAATACAATCCAGTCCTAAAGATAGGCCTTTACCTCGATATTTGATGTAAGCTTCTTTGAGCGTCCACATTTTCCAAAAAAGTAATTGACCTTCATAACGAGGAAGTGAAACTATGTTAGTAGCTTCCTGTGGAGTAAAAAAATGCTGACTGATATTCAGATAAGAGTTGTCTAAATCTCTTATTTGTTCAATATCGACACCAAGCTCGCAGTGAGAACTAATAGCAACGGCTACTGTATCTATAGTATGGGAAAGGTTAAAAAAAATCTTTTTTGCCAACTGAGGAAAAACTATAAATGGTTTGCCATATTTGCACGTACTAAATTGCCATGATTGTAATGAGACATCAGGTTGATATCTTTTTAGTGCTGTTTTGAGCAGGATACGGCTTAAAATATAGAGTTCTTTATTACTCACAAAATGAAACTGATCATAGCGTTTTATTTCTTCCTCATTGAGATAGTGAAGGAAGTTATCTCTACTGGTTTGATGAAAAAAACTAGTATGTCCAATTAATATATCAATCCTCATTTAGATAATCTCATTCCTGTTAGCAATGTGTATAGCGTGATTCGTTTTCCGAGCTTGTATTTTATGTTTGATGTTTTTCACATGAAACTTTACTGTGTTTATTGATATGTTAAGATTATGTGATATTTGAGAGTACTCATCACCTTGTGCCAGCATGCGCAATACTTGTCTTTCACGCAGAGATAACGGGTTTTTTTCTTTGAACTTATCCATGTTTCCCCCCATCCTGAATGGTATCTGTGTATCTGTGTATCTGTGTATCTGTGTATCTGTGTATCTGTGTATCTGTTGTTTTGGCAGTATTTAAGAGGAATTTACGATACAACGGTTTTTATGTAAATGGGAATTACGCATTATTTTCTATGTGGTGGCTGTATCAATTCATACCCGCTACATCATGTATGTACTGCATGACTTACATGTTTTTGCTTACAGACAGAATCTAATTCATTGAAGAAAAACATGTAATCAGAATATAAGGATTTTTTGGGGGTATTCCTGTAAGTGATAAAATGCAATATGATTATATGAATACGCAATAAAAAACTATACTTGCGGATAGGTGTGCCATTTAGAATAATCATGTTAAATAATCTATAAATCCGATAATAAGGTGATGGTTATGGATAATACCTCTGGAGATTTTCCATGTAATAAGATGGACACGCGTAAGCAGTTACCGCTAACACCAAGTCAACAGGGGTTTTTATTCCATTCCTTAAAGGATAAGAAAAGGAGTAACTACCATGAGCATTTTACATGCATTTTTTCTCAGCATGTAGATAGCGCCCACTTCAAGTGGGCGCTGGAAACGTTATTTCGAAAGCATGAGTGTTTTCGCACTGATTATAACTGGGAGATTGATGAGCGCCCTTGTCAGGTGGTGAAGACCGATGTGTTGCCGGATATATATGTGTTAGACTGTGAGCAAGAGGAAATACGTTTTCTACTAGCTAATGATGACATTATCATTCCTGTCCCGCAGGATGACGGTATTGATGCTATAATTCCTCAACTGCTACAGGCTGATTTAAAATACCCATTTTCCTTGAAAACGATCCCAGTCCGGGCCTACCTTATTCAGTCAACGAAAGAAAGTGCTTTTATACTATCATACCATCATATTGTGATGGATGGCTGGAGCTTATCCCTTTTCATTAAACAGTTGCTCCAACTCTATGGAGCGGCTGTGGTCAGTGGTGTGAGGGATGATAGCGCCATTATCCCCTCATCTCTGAAACCCCTTGTAGACACACTGTCGGCCCGACGTCACACCTTTCAGCACGACTATTGGGCTGCATATCTTCGGGAGGGAACACCAACTTGTATCGTGCCGCTGTCACAATATCACACAGATACTGAAGCCGAGAACAATTCTTACGTTAATCAAACAAATCATGTGGAGATCAATTTGTCTCCGGATGTGTGTCAGAAAATACAGACGCTATGCAGCGATTATCGTATCACCCCCGCAGTAATCTTCTATGTGGCCTGGGGCATCCTGCTACAACGTTGGTGCTATGCTGACGATGTGTTATTCGGCGCGACAATATCAGGGCGAAATATACCAATTGATGGTATAGAAGAAACACTAGGGCTATTTATTAACACGTTGCCGCTGCGTCTGCGTGATGATGGGGCGACACTGTTGCAACACTTACAACGTATGCACCAAACACTAATAGCTCACTACAGCAATGAACATGATGCCTTAGCCAGCATACAACGGTTGGTACATAAAGAAGGTCATGCTGGGGATCTTTTTAATACCTTAGTGGTGTTGGAGAATTATCCCGTTGATATGACATTATTGTCATGCGCGTCGCCCGTGGCAATTCGCCATCTCAGTGTACATGAACAAACGCACTATCCGCTGACCTTGACCATCACTCAACAGAAGGGATTCCGTTTCAGTATTGCATATGCCCTTAACTACCTGACCAACAACATGGCGCAAGCGTTGCTGATGCACCTGAGTTATCTGCTTGAACAACTGGTGGACAATCCGCAGCGCCCCATTGCTGCGTTGGTAAACTTGTCCCCATGCCAGCAGGCGCAGGTACTTCAACCCTATCTGGAACGCATGGCATGCCGGGATTGGGATAGTCAATCCAACGTCATCGAACAATTTCATCAAGTTGCTGCGACTTCGCCAGCACAGGTCGCAGTGGTTGATGAATTGTGCGCGTTGACCTATTCGGAGTTGGCAGCACAAGCTGAGCAGCTCGCGGCTTATTTGGTACAGCAGGGTGTTATGGTTGGCGATACTGTAGGCATAATTAGCGAACGCCGGGTAAACACCGTGGTTGCCATCATCGCCATCATGTTGATCGGGGCTGCTTATGTGCCCATCAGCCCCGACTACCCAGTGGGTAGGATGCAGGAAATTATTGATGACAGCGGCTTGGCGCTGTTGCTGGTACATGGCAAACCGCTAGATGCATTAAACGTTGCGCAGAGTGACCTCTGTGCATTTCCCGTCGCGCCCTCGGTGGTATTTCCGGTTATCACACCAGATTCTCGCGCTTATGTGATTTATTCATCGGGGTCGACGGGTAAGCCAAAAGGTATCGCGGTGGCGCACCGCGGTTTATTGCGCCTGATACAAGGCGACAGCCCGCTGAAGGTGGAGAGCGGTGAGACAACGCTGCTGACCTGCCCATTTGAGTTTGATGTTTCGGTGTTTGAGATGTGGTCTACCTTGCTCAACCACGGCAAACTAGTATTACTCAGCAAACAGGCATTACTTGATATCAATCACATTCGCCGCACGATCGCTGATGAACAGGTGGCGCGCGCCTGGTTTACCTCATCCTTGTTTAACTCCTATGTGGCAGAAGGTGCCGATTTCTTCGGTATGTTACAACACATTACGGTGGGCGGCGAAGCAGTATCTGCGTGGCATGTCAACGACGTGATGCAAAAATACCCGCATCTGGTGGTGACAAACGGTTATGGGCCGACGGAAAACACTATTTTTACCACCGCATATCGTTTCAACGGGTTGCAACCCGCCCGAGTCCCGATAGGATACGCGGTACCGGGCACCTCGCTCTACATTACCGATCTCCATGGGCATTTGTTGCCTATCGGTGCCACCGGTGAACTAGTGGCGGGTGGAGTGGGGGTCGCCATCGGCTATCAGAACAACCCGGCGCTAAGTGCGACGGTTTTTGTCCCTGATCCTTTTATTCCCGGCGGTATGATGTACAAAACTGGCGATTATGCCCGGTTGCTGGATGATGGCTGTGTTGACTGTTTTGGGCGTAAAGACGGTCAAATTAAGATCAATGGACAACGAATTGAAACCGGAGAGATCGAGCAGCGCCTGCTGGAGTGCTCCGGCATTATCGAGGCGGTAGTGGTTCCTTACCGCGTACGTGAAACGCTGCATATTGCGGCAGTGGTCTGCGTCAATGATAGCTATGATGAGGTGGAAGTTCGAGGGCAATTGGCTGACAGATTGCCGCCATTCGCTATTCCGGAATCCTTGGTGGTGGTGACGGAGATTGCAAAAAGCCATAGTGGCAAGGCCGACTTGGCGCAGTTGCGGTATCTCCTGCCCGCAACTCAGTGCAACGCCGTGTCCACCACGATATCAGAGGTGCATAGTGACATGGAACATGCGCTGCATGCTATCTGGCAACGCGTACTTGATAGACAAGACATTGATAGCAATGCCTCCTTTTTCGCCCTCGGTGGCACCTCATTGGATACCATCAGGGTTAAAGGGGATATTAAGCGGCAACTTGGCTTGGAGATTGATATTACCGATCTCTTTAAGTACCCAACGCTCACGGCGTTAGCACATTTTCTCGATACTGCCGTATCGCCGGAGGATGCAATTCCAACGCGTGCTGTTGTCTACAGCGACATGCCGGTGGCGATTGTCGGTATGGCGGGACGTTTCCCCGGTGCGGCGAATATTGCAGCGTTGTGGACGCTGGTTGTAGGAGGGGAATCGGGATTAACACTGTTCAGTGATGAAGAGTTGCGCGCGCATGGTGTGACACCTGACACGCTTAAACAAGCGAATTATATAAAAACCAAAGGGATTGTTGATGATCACGAATGGTTTGATGCGGATTTCTTTGGTTATACTCCCAACGAGGCGGAATGTATGGATCCGCAAATTCGCTTATTGCATCAGTGCTGCTGGCAAACTCTGGAACACGCTGGGTGCGATCCTGCCACCTTTACTGGTGCGATTGGCATTTATGCCGGACTGCTGACATCCCCCCACTGGCTTAATGCGGTAATGCAAGACACTACCGACTCTACCGCCCTGTACAAGGCCAGTATCCTGAATATCCATTCCGTCACAGCATTGATTGCCCATGCGCTTAACCTCACCGGCCCTGCCGTGACGCTTGACACCGCCTGCTCCACTTCGGCAGTGGCTATCCACCAGGCCTGCATCGCACTACGTAACCGGGATTGCGATGCGGCATTGGCGGGCGGCGTTTCTATCGAGATGCCTGCGTACCGGGGCTATGAATATCATGAAGGCATGATCAATGCGCGAGATGGTGTCTGTCGTCCTTTCGATAGCCAAGCCTCTGGCACAGTCACCGGTGATGGCTTAGGAATGCTGCTGCTAAAACGTCTGGACGACGCGCTGGCGGATCGGGACTGCATCTATGGTGTGATCAAAGGTTCGGCGGTCAATAATGATGGCAATAACAAAATCGGCTATACCGCGCCGAGTGTGATCGGGCAATCAACGGTAATCCGCACCAGTTTGCGCCGTGCCGGTTTTGATAGCGACAGTATCGGATTGGTGGAAGCGCACGGCACCGGTACGGTGCTGGGTGATCCTATTGAGTTACGTGCGCTTAATGAGGTGTTTGGCCCAACACCTGTTCCGTTTTGTGTGGTTTCAGCGCTGAAAAGTAATATTGGCCACCTCAACTCCGCTGCGGGAGTGGCGGGCGTCATCAAAACAACGCTCGCCCTGCATCATCAAGTGTTGCCACCAACAGCGCACTTTCGCCAACTCAATCCTGCTATAGATCTATCGCGTTCTGCATTGTACGTTAACCAGCAAGTCCAACCGTGGCCGTCGACGCGTCCTCGTCGTGCACTGGTGAGCTCCTTCGGCATCGGCGGCACCAATGCCAGCATCGCACTAGAAGCACATCAACATGAGGACGACCCTTCAGCGACGGGGGTACGCGACAGCTATCTGTTGTTGTTCTCCGCTAAAACACCCGCTGCGTTAGAGTTGCGCGTGGCCTCCACACTGGAATATGTCAAGCATGGAGTAGGGGTGCGCCTGCCGGATGTGGCTTATACATTGCAAACTGGACGCACAGCCTTTGACCATCGGCGGGCTTATTTGGTGAGTCGTGGGTCGAAAATCGATCTCTCCTGTGCCACGATATTGCAAGCGGAAATCTTCAATGGTCAGCGCACGACAGCGGAGATCTGCTTCATGTTTCCTGGTCAAGGTAGCCAATATCACGGCATGGCCAGCGCGCTCTATGCTCATCAACCCATGTTTCGCCAGCACATGGATCGCTGCTTTGCTGCATTCCAACGCTATTCGACGGTCGATCTCAAGGCGTTGTTGTTTGACGATGAGGATACGCGGGATATTGATCAAACGCAGTTCACACAACCGGCGTTGTTCTGTGTCGAATACAGCCTAGCGCGCACCTTGATTGATCTGGGGATTACGCCGGACAGTATGATCGGGCACAGTCTGGGCGAGTATGTTGCGGCCTGTATTGCTGGCGTATTTACTCTTGAGGATGCGCTGCACGTCATTGAGGCGCGCGGACGTTTGATGCAGTCCATGCGTCCCGGTAGCATGATGGCGGTCTACCTTAGTCGCGAACAGTTGACCCCATGGCTAGCTGCAGAACGGGGTATTGAACTGGCAGCTAATAATAGCGCGCATTTTTGCGTAGTCGCGGGCGAGCAGGCGGCCATTTCCCGTTTGAGCACACGCTTAGTCGAGGGCGGGATACAGCACAGGCGCCTGAAAACCTCTCACGCATTCCACTCGGCCATGATGACGCCGATGCTGCACGATTTTGCACAGTTGCTGGGGCAAATCCCGATGCACGCGCCGCACAAGCGCTTTATATCTAATGTAAGCGGTACATGGATTACTGAGGAGCAAGCTACCTCGCCGGATTACTGGGTGCAGCAAGTGCGCAACGCGGTGCTGTTTAGCGAAGGTGCGGCGCAACTGTTGGTACAACCCACGCTGTTTATCGAATGTGGGCCGGGTAATACGCTCTCTACCTTTATTCAAGGACATAACCAATACAGCGATCAGCCGACCCTGTTGACGCTACGCAAAGCCAACGCGGCGATCGATGATGAGCACATGTTGCATCGTACGCTGGCGGCGCTGTGGGTCAGGGGGGAGAATATTGATTGGAGACGCTTTAACCAGACGGCACTCGGCAAGCACATTCCATTGCCGGATTACCCCTTCGAACAGACTTATTACTATCGCTATGGTGCTGCACTTTCCGGTTATCGCCAGTATCCAAATCCTCTGCGCCGTCCGCAAGATGAGTGGCTCCAGCGTGTGCTGTGGCGGATGCACGACACATCCTTGCGGGAGGCGTTCTATGCGCCGGGCGAATTGATCATCATTATTAGTGCTGACGGCGACAAGTTACAGCAGACGCTGATGAGTAGTGGTGTCGACAGCATCACAATGCCGCTGCCGATATCGTCAGAGGACGACGTGTGGGATAATGACCGTATTCTGACGCATTTCCACGACATCTGCGCACTTTTAGCACACAAAACCTACCGACAGTTACATTGCTTGTATGCTCCCGGTGCGGAGGCAGGATCATCGTTGACACAGTCGCTCTCGGGACTTTATCGTGTTGCTCGCTGGTGTATGCACAGCACCACGCCGCTGGCGTCCTTAACAGTATTGACCCATGGTGCGTTTCGCGTACAGGAAGAGGATAATCCCGAACCGACGCTGGCAGCGTTGTCGGGCGCAGTAAACGTGTTTGCCCAAGAGCTGCACCCGACCGAAGTACGATTGATCGATATCGATGCGCAGAGCAGTGATGAGAATCTGAACTTGCTAACCCAGCGTCTGGCCCCGAAACAAGAAACGGTAATGGCGCTCAGGCAGGGGATGCTTTACCTGCGACGCTTTATCCCGACACGGCTGTTGGCGCACTTACCCCCTCAAACAGGGTGTATACCGGGCAACGTACTGTGGATTATCGGCGGTGAAAAGGGGATTGGCCGCATGATCGGCGAAGCGCTTGCTCAGCGTGAGGGAGTCCGTGTGGTACTGAGCAGCCGCACAGGTTATCACCATGAAGCGGTGCAGCAGGACGCATTAGACGTTATCCACTGCGACGTGACGCAGGCGGAGGCGGTTAGAGCTTGTCTGGCAACTCTGCTCGAACGCTATGGACGGTTGGATGGCGTGATTTTTGCTGCCGACGCTACCACCACATTGACACTGCATCAATTGAGCGAATCTGCGCTACGCGACACGCTAACGGTGAAAGAACGGGGTACTGCTAATGTGCTGCATGCGTTAGCGCAACGGAATCTGCTGGATGAGCGTCTGCTACTGCTGTTCTGTAACTCGTTGGCTGCCGTGAATGCGGAGATTGGCCAGACAGGCTATGCTACCGCCAGCGCCTATTTGGATGCACTGGCACAGCAACTGCGTACCCGCTACAAGGTGAATGCGCTCAGTATCGGGTTGGATGCATTGCGTGAGCAGGGCATGTTGTTGGATGCTATAAACGGCAGTGAATACGATGTCTTGCGTGGACTGCGCCCATTGATGACGGGAACGTTGCTACAGGCTTATAAACAACAAGGGGCTGACACCAGCTACTACGCGCGATTATCCCCCGAGTCCGATTGGCTGCTGGATGAGCACCGGATATCCGGTATCGCCACGCTGCCGGGAACCGGCTATCTGGCGCTGGCGTATGAAGCTCTGCGCCATTACTTTGTGCAAGACCAAATCTGCATTGATGAATTGGTCTTTTTGGCACCGTTGACTGTGATGGACAACTGCAGTGTTGACGTTTTTGTTGACATTTCACCTAACGGGCAAGGAGTTAGTGTCGAGGTGAAATCAATGACGGAGCGCTTTAGTGGCACGTTAACAACCCATGCCAGAGGCAGGGCGACGCGTCTGATGGTAGACGATAATGTTGTGTGCGATCTCACGGGGCTGATGCGCGAGATGCACACTATCACTCCTCCAACAAAGGAATTATCGAGCACGCACTTCCACTATGGGCCGCGCTGGCACAGCGTACAACAACTGTATGGCAATACCGCCCAGACTCAGGTTTTCGCAACGCTGGCCCTGCCCACCGTTGCCGCTAATGATACGATCGCACTGCACCCTGCGCTGTTGGACATCGCCAGCAGTGTTGTCGAACAACTGCCTGGTTTTCATACTGATTCGGTACCTTTCCTTTATCAGGATTTACGCCTGTACCGCCCGTTGCCGAACACCTTACATGTGGCGCTGACTGTCAATCGGCACGATGAGGAGGGTGACAGCTACGCTTTCACGCTCTACGACATGGCAGGCGAGATGGTTGCCCGCTGTGCGGCAATGGTGAAGCGCAAGGTACAGCTCCACATACAAGATGTCGATGACGACACGCGACTGCGCGTGCCCAGTGCCGATAACTACCAACTGCGGCTGGCCGCTGAGGGGGAGGGGGCAGGAAAGCTAGCGTTGTGCCCTACGCCGCGCTTAGCGCTGGGGGATTCACAAGTAGAGATTGAGGTACTGGCCACCGGACTGAACTTTAAGGATGTGCTGTTCACCACGGGATTGCTCCGGCAGCAGCCGGGTGAGGCTCCGCTGCAATTGGGACTGGAGTGCGCCGGACGCATTACTCGCGTGGGTAAAAATGTCACTGAATTTGCCCCGGGAGAGGATGTTATGGCGGTGCTAAACGGTGGTTTTGTCCAGTACGCACGGGTAGAAAGCGATTGCGTAGTGAGAAAACCAGCCCATTGTCGCATCGAACAGGCGGCTGCGCTGCCTATCGCATACCTCACCGCCTATTACGCACTGGTGGTGCGCGCTAATTTGCAACCCGGAGAACGAGTATTGATCCACAGTGCGGCGGGGGGCGTTGGCTTGGCTGCGCTACATATTGCCAAACGCTGCGGAGCACAGATTTTCGCCACAGCAGGTAGCGAGCAGAAACGCGATTACTTGCTTTCGCTAGGCGTACATGCCGTAGCTGATTCACACGACGAACAGTTCGCTGCCACTCTGCTGACCGCATCGGACGGACAGGGGATGGATGTGATCCTTAACTCCCTCACAGGCCGTCTGCTTGACGCTAGCCTCGCGCTGCTGGCACCGCTGGGCCGTTTTCTTGAGCTGGGCAGCAAGGACATTGTGGAAGACAAAGCGCTACCGATGCGTTTCTTCGCCCAAGGCGGCACCTTTATTCCGATTAATTTTCACGCGGCGCATGGTGCGTTTAGTCGCTACCTGCAACAGATTGTCGCTTGGATAGATGATAACACGCTACCGCTCCTTCCATGCAAATCCGTACCATTGCCCGAGGTTGCACGCGCCTTCGCCACCCTGACCACGCCGCAGCATATTGGCAAGGTGGTGGTAACGCATCGCACTGCGGCAGGCATGGACCGGCTGAACGCCATGATAGCAGAAAGGCGCCTCGGCGGCTATGCGCTCAGCATGAGCAATGCCGAGGTGATGCGCCAATTGTGGCCGATACTGAACACTCGCAGTCCGTGGGCGCAACTGCTGCTCTCACCTCGGGCGATCGATAGATTAGCGCGGGGCAACCGGGTGGATCGCGGTGTACCGTCTGCCGCTAACGATACGATTACTCAGCAGACAGTGAAAAAGCGGCCCCGTCCGGAAATTGGCGTGCCTTACAGCCCCGCGACACGTGAAGTGGAACGCGTGCTCTGCCAAATCCTGGAAGAGTATCTGGGTCTGGATAGAGTAGGCATTGACGACAACTATGCCGAATTAGGGGCAACCTCACTCGATATGGTGCAACTGAGTGGGCAAATGGCGCGTCACTATCCGCAAGTGAGCGTGGTGTCGCTGTACAACCACGCCACCGTGCGCCAGCTGGCGACGTTTTGCCAGCCCCCGGAGGGCGAGTCAAATGCGCCATCACCACAGCCTGCAGTACAGACGAATACGCGCGCGAATCAGATAGCAAAACGTGCTTTGCAAATTGCGAAAAATACTGCGCGCAGTCACACGTCTTTGCATTAATCCGGGCGCCTCCTCGCCCTGAAGAAAGGTAATGAAGTTTATGGAATACGCAAGCGAAATGAACGGCATGGAAATCGCCATTATTGGTATGGCGGTCCGTTTCCCGCAGTCCCGGACGTTACACGAATTCTGGCATAACATCGTTCAGGGTAAAGAGTGCGTCACCTTCTTTAGCGAGGAGGAGTTGCTGGCCGAAGGCGTCGAACAGAGTACTCTGGACAACCCGGCCTATGTACGGGCCAAGCCCTATATCGAGGGCATATGCGACTTTGATGCTGCATTTTTCGGTTACAGTCACAAAGAGGCGCAGACTCTGGATCCGAAATCCCGCGTATTACATGAAGTTGCCTACCATGCGCTGGAAGATGCAGGCTATGCCCAACGTACCAGCGATCTGATCACCGGGGTATTCGTGGGGGCGTCAGAAGATGTGGATTGGCTACGGCGTTCGCTGTCACAGATTGGCGGCGATGCGCTGAATCGTTTTGAGTCTGGCATCTATGGTCATAAGGATCTGCTCGCACATCTCATTGCCTACAGTCTCAATCTCAACGGTCCGGTGTATAGTCTCTACACCAGTTGTTCGACTTCTCTGAGTGCAACGCATATCGCTTGCCGCAGCTTGTTGTTTGGCGAATGTGATCTGGCGTTGGCGGGTGGAATTACTATCGATTTACCGCAGAAGTCAGGCTACTTCTGTCAACAGGGCATGATCCACTCCACCGATGGCCACTGCCGTCCTTTTGACAGTCAGGCTTCTGGCACCCTGTTTGGCGATGGCGCGGGTGTGGTTGTGCTTCGGCGTTTGGAAGATGCTCTGGCAGCGGGCGATCGCATCTATGCGGTGATCCGGGGTAGCGCGGTCAACAATGACGGTAAACAAAAAATCGGTTTTGTCGCGCCTGGTCATGAGGGACAGAAGGCGGTCATTTGTGCGGCCTGTCATCTGGCAGAAGTAAGCCCAGAAAGCATCGGCTACGTTGAAACCCACGGTACCGGCACCCGTATTGGCGATCCTATCGAGTTCGCTGCGTTGACGGAGGCGTTCGATACTTCACACCGCCAATACTGTGCACTAGGGGCTGTAAAGGCGAATATTGGCCACACCCACGCGGCGGCGGGCGTGGCTGGGTTAATCAAGACGGCGCTGGTACTTCATCACCGGACCATTCCGCCGCTCGCCAACTATCAAATGCCTAACTCGAAGCTGGATCTGGCGCATTCACCGTTTTATATCCCGATACAGCCGCAGGAGTGGCCCGCATCGCGGATGCCGCCCCGCGCTGGCGTCAGTTCTTTTGGCATTGGCGGTACTAATGTGCATATGATTTTGGAAGGGCTGAATCCTGCGGTGCGCGATGACCATGACCAAGTGCGAGCACCGGTGTTTATCCCTCTCTCCGCGCCGTCTTTCGAGCAGTTGGATGAGCTGACGCAACAGCTTACCCCGTTGCTGGCTACCCTTGATGCGTCAACGCTAGCCTACACACAACAAGTGGCGCGCCCCGTGTTTGATTGCCGCCGAGTGATACAAGTGGAAAACGATGGTACGCAAGCGATGCTGGCATCGCTGGATAACCTAATGCCCGACGCTCCTTGGGGCCTACACTGTCCAGATCTACGTACTACGAACGATTGTACTTACGCACAGTGGCTGGCGCATTCGGCACATTATCAACGCGAAGCGACTGCTCTGACGGCATTACTCGACGGCATGAATATTCCACCCGCTTATTGCCACGCTGAAACGTGGGCGGCACAAGCGAACAGCAGCCTGCTAATCAGAGGCTGCCAGACTATCGCCGCGCTAAAAACCTGGATGAACCTGCTACCGACATTAACACTGCTGTCGGGTGCTGGAACAGGCCTTTTGCCTGCCGCTGCAGCCAGTGGCATGATTGCGACGCAAGACGTGTTGCATTTGCTGTGGGAAATGGAGCAAAAGGCGCTTCATCTCTGGCTTCCTGAGCGCCATGAACCTATCCCCGGCTACGTGCTGGCTTGGCAAGGAAATCCCATCACCGATGCACAGCGTAACGACAGAGGGTTTTGGAGTGAAGCGCTGTTGGCAGATACCCGAGAACTGGGGGAGGGCGTTCACAGTATCAACTGGGTTAGGCTGCCGCCGGAAATAAGAGAAGACGTTGATGTATTGCGCTACGTGGCGCAACTGTGGTGTGCAGGTATCAATGTGGATTGGGCCGTGTGGTACGGCACTCCGCTGCCGCAACGCGGGAGCGCATCAGCATATCCCTTCGCACACAACCACTACCCATTGCCTGGACGGGTAATGGGTAGTGTGGAGACCCAACCCGAAGCAGGACCCGAAACGCACCACCCTTATCAGGCACGTCCCGTGTTAAGCGTACCTTTCGTAGCCGCACACTCGCGGGGTATGCAGTATATCACAGGTCTGATGGAACTGTTGCTGGAAATATCGCCGGTCGGGGTGGACGACGACTTTTTTGAATTAGGCGGGCATTCGCTGCTGGTGACGCAATTGACCTCCCGTTTAGAACGCGATTTCAACGTACATATCGATCTTTTGACCCTGATGGAAAACCCCAATCCGCGCAATATCTACGCGCATATCGCGGCGCAACTGGGGGGCGAAGACAACCTCGAAATAGCCTGTCAGTAAAGGAGCTCAATGATGAACGTGGCGGTAATAGGTGCAGGAGTAATGGGAACTGGCGTCGCTCATAACATGGCGCAATACGGCATATCAACTAACGTTGTGGATATTTCTCAATCTCAGTTGGATAAATGCCGACAGATGATCGAAGCGAACTTACGCTTATATAATTTTCACCCGCAGCATAAAAAAAAGACGCATAGCACAGCGGAGATAATGGAAAATATCCGTTTCACAACTGAGTTGGACGACATTGTAGAATGTGATTTGGTGATTGAGAATATTACTGAGGATATAGAGAAAAAAAATGCACTATACACACGGATGAATACGATCTGCGGCGCGTCGACAGTGTTTGGTGTTAATACGTCCGCCATATCTATCACTGCGTTGTCAAAATTAATGCGACATCCGGAGAATGTAGTCGGCGTCCATTTTATGAACCCGGTACCGCTGATGCACACCGTCGAATTAATCCGTGGTGTACATACTGCAGAGCGTACACTGAACATATTTCACCACTTATTTGCTCAGTTGAATAAAACCGGCATCGTGGTCAATGATTCTCCGGGCTTTGTCACTAATCGTGCCATGATGATTTTTGTTAACGAAGCCATATTTATGGTGCAGGAGCAGATCGCCCGTGCTGAGGATATCGATACGTTGTTTAAAACCTGCTTCGGGCACAAGATGGGGCCACTACAAACTGCCGATTTGATTGGCTTGGATACGATTTTGCAATCGTTGCAGGTGCTATATGAAAGTTTTAATGATGATAAGTATCGCCCCAGCTTTTTATTAAAGAAAATGGTCGATGCAGGGTATTTGGGCGTGAAATCAGGGCAGGGGTTTTATCGCTATCAACAGACGTACGCCGAGCAGTGATTCTGGGTTAACCAGATAGGGATATGAATATGAAAAAGCAAGATATGAAAGCCGCCATTCGGGAATTTCTTTCACGCTCATTACGTGGGCATACGTTGAACGATGATGACGATATTTTTTCTCTCGGGCTTGTCCATTCGTTATTTACTGTGCAAATCATACTGTTTATAGAAAAAAATTTTCAGGTTGAGCTGGAAGTGAGTGAGTTGAAAACAGAACAGATTGCTACCGTCAATAAAATAGTGGAGCTCATTCAGCGACAAACAGGCCTGGAGTAAACTATGTGCACTGAAAATTATGAGCTGGCTCAGCAAGAGGCAGTCCTGTTTGCCAAACAACATCTCGCCCTGGCTGCACAGAATATTGAACGTCAGCAGTTTATTGTGCCAGACATTATTTCTTGCGTGGCGCAGGCCGGGTACTTAGGTGCGTCAATCCCCCAAAAATATGGCGGACGAGGTTACGATTCTTATCAACTGTGCGCTTTGCATGAAGTGATGGCTGGGGTTCACGGTTCGTTAGAAAATCTCATAACAGTGACTGGCATGGTCAGCACGCTGCTGCAACGCGTGGGCAGCGCAGCGCAAAAAGCCCATTATTTGCCAAAGCTGGCAACGGGGGAATTGATCGGCGCGATTGCCCTCACAGAGCCGAATATCGGCAGTGACTTAGTGAACGTGGAAACAGAATTACAGCAGGATGGCGACGGTTGGCGGCTGAACGGGAAAAAGAAATGGATCACGCTAGGGCAGATTGCTGATTTTTTTATTGTTTTAATCCACTGTGGTAATCAATTAGCGACAGTGCTTATCGATCGCAATACCGACGGCTTTACTATCACTCCACTCAACGACATGTTGGGGTTACGCGGCAATATGTTGGCAGAGCTGCATTTTAATGACTGCCGCCTGAAGGAGGATGCATTGCTCGGTCCGCTCACCCCTGGGGTACCGCTGGCGGTGAATTTTGCGCTCAATGAAGGGCGGTTCACCACCGCTTGTGGCAGCCTAGGATTATGTCGGGCCGCTGTGGATGTGGCAGCGCGCTACATCCGCCAGCGTAAACAGTTCAAGCGGCGGTTATTTTCTCATGGCATTGTTCAGCACTTGTTTGCCACAATGCTGACCCAAACGCGCAGTGCGCAACTAATGTGCTTCAGCGCGGCGGAATACCGCGAAACGCTGCACCCGGCCATGATAAACCAAATCCTGATGGCGAAGTATGTCGCTTCCAAAGCTGCGGTGGACGTGGCCGGGAAGGCGGTGCAACTGCTCGGTGCGAATGGTTGCCATGCCGATTATGCCGTCGAACGTTACTACCGCGACGCCAAAATCATGGAAATCATCGAAGGGACATCGCAAATTCATGAAATCCAAATTGCGATGAATTACATGATGGGGAGTGAAGCATGACGAAGGATGTCGCACTGATGTTCCCTGGCTCCGGTTCGCAATATGTAGGCATGGCACGGTGGCTGTATGAGCGTTATCCGCAGGTGCGTACTCTGTTTGATGAAGCTAGCCAGATCACGGAACGGGACATGGCAGCGCTGTGCCTGTCGGGTACTTTGGTACAACTTGCTGAGCCGACGGCAATGGCGCTGGCTATCTATACCACCAGCGTGGCCCACTTTGTCGCGTGGCAGCAGTTTTTGGCGCAAACCGGTGTCCATGTCAACCTACGTTATATGTTGGGTCATAGTTTGGGCGAATATGCTGCGCTGACCTGTAGTGGTGCGCTGAGCTTTTCCCAAGCACTGGCGCTGGTGGCGATGCGTAGCCGTTTAGCCAGTGAGATCGCCCGCGAAATGGACGCGAGTACCACTATCATCAAGCAAGGGAATCAGGCACTGGTGGCAGCGGCGTGCGAGGTGGCGGAGCGTGAAACCCGACAGCAGGTCGGTATTGCCTGCTTCAATTCGCCGCAACAGTTTATGTTATCCGGACAAAACTCGGCCATTATCGCCGCCGAGCAATACCTGCTGGATCATGATCGCCAAGTCGAAGTAGTGCCGCTGATTGGTGGTGTTCCTTACCACAGCCCACTATTGAAACCTTGCGGACAGCAATTGCGCAAGGCGCTGGATCGCTGCGAATGGCGACGTCCGTGCTGCCCAGTGATCTCCAATGTCAACGCTCAACCCTATCCCGATACGGTCACGCCAGTCCAGTGGCTAGAACAACAGCTCTCTCAGCCAGTGCAGTGGCAGCGCTCTCTCACCTACCTGACAGGACACTTGTCACCGATCGCGATAGAGATCGGTCCGCAAAGTGTGCTGAAAAACCTGCTGCTGGAGAATCGCTATCCAGCACCAGTTTACGCATTTGACAATCGTCATGATCGTGCGCAACTAGCATTGGTGCTGGGGGATAACATGGCGGTGAAGACCGATCCGGAAGCCGTGCGCCGCCAACGCATCACGCTGCTCACTAACGCCCTGACAGCCACACGCCATCACCGCGCCGCCGATGTGGCTGCCAGTGCGCAATTGAAAGAATTGCTCAGTCGTTTTTTTGAGCGCATCCAGCAGATTGAGCAGCGCGGCACATCCAGCGAAGAGGACATTGCTTTTTTGCATGAGCTTCTTGAACAGGGATTTCAACTCAAAGGCAGTAGTCAGGCAGAAATCGACGCCTGCCACGCGCGGTTGGCTTCCGACAACGGCGGACAGGCGTAACCCGTCACGCCATTTTACGTACTTATCTCGCTTTGAAGGCCAGAGTTATGGAACAGCAAGGGATTATGAGACAGTTGCCTACCGACGACCAAACGATAGTCGACTATTTGTATCGTATCGCCGGAGAATATGGGGAAAAAGCCGCTGTATTGATGGGGGACGCGGCGCTGAGCTATCACGATCTTAATGCACGCTCTAACCAACTGGCGCATTATCTGCGTGGGCTGGGGATCGGCGAGGATCGTGTGGTAGCTATCCGCCTGCCGCGCGGCATGGCAATGCTGATTGCCATTTTCGCTATTGTAAAAGCTGGTGGTGCCTATTTACCGCTGGCGTACAATGCACCGCGCAGCCGCATTGAAAATATACTGAGCAACAGCGGCGCTGTTTGTCTGATCGGTACTGACGATGGTGATCGCTGGCCGATTCCTCGCGTCGAAATCGACAGCGCGGCGGTCAGTGCCATGCCAACGACGGATCTGCGTTACCGACCACATGCGCGGCAACTGGCGTATATTATTTACACCTCCGGTTCCACCGGTGTCCCTAAAGGGGTGGCGACGGAACATGCAGCGCTGCTAAACCGAATTGTCTGGATGCAGAACGCTTATCCTATCAGTTCTCAGGACGTGCTGTTTCAGAAGACGGTGTACACCTTTGACGTCTCTGTCTGGGAGATGTTCTGGTGGGCGATGTACGGCGCATCTGTAGTGCTGTTACCGTCCGGACTGGAGAGCGATCCGCGAACCTTGGCTCGACTGATTCAGCGTCACCGCGTGTCGGTTGTGCACTTTGTCCCTTCGATGCTGAACCTGTTTGTCGAGTATCTGGAGATGAAACAGGATCCTCGTTTGACCGCCTCATTGCGATTAGTGTTTTCCAGCGGTGAGAAACTCACGGTCCACAGTGTGGCTCGCTTTTATCAATCGGTGGCGCAGGGTGATCTTATAAATCTCTATGGCCCGACCGAAGCAGCAATCGATGTCAGTCATCACCGCTGCCTGCGCGGGTACGACTACGACGATATCCCTATCGGTCAAGCGATTGACGGTTGCCGACTCTATGTGCTGGATGACCATGGTAATCCGGTAGCAGACGGCGAAGAGGGCGAACTGTATCTCGCTGGTATCGGGCTGGCACGTGGCTATCTCAACAACGTGGCGTTAACTGATCGCTGTTTTACTATACATCCAACTTTGCGCCATTTAGGGAAACCGGAGCGGCTGTATAAAACTGGAGATCTGGTGTGGCGCGACGGGGAAAGCCAACAAATTCATTACATTGGCCGTAATGATTTTCAGATTAAAATTAGAGGGTTGCGCGTTGAATTGGGAGAAATCGAAGCCCATGCGATGCGTTTCCCGGGGGTACAGCAGGCAGTCGTGGTGGCGGATCAGGATGATCCCGACAATCAGTTGATTTACGCTTTTGTCGTCAGTAGCGTGCCGCTCAATTTGGCGGCCTTAATGGACGCACTGTCCAAAAACTTGCCTGCCTACATGCTGCCGAACCGTTTGTTGGCAATGTCAGAGTTACCACTCTCCGACAATGGCAAGTGCTGTCGTAAAACGTTGCTCGACTTGGCGCGGGCGTACTCAGCCAGTCGCGTCGATTTACGTGAAACTCCCGCCGTGCGCTACCTACCGTTGTCATCGGCTCAATCGTCGATGTGGTTTATGCAACAATTGGCGCCGCATACTGCACTATACAATAACCCCACCGCCTTGCTGCTTGAAGGAGAACTGGATCGCACGCGGATGGACGGCGCGATTCGTCAATTGATGAGTCGGCATACTCTGTTACGTGCTATGGCGGAAACCCACAATGGACAACCAGTATTGGCGGTGCCTCAGTGCGTATCGTCGCAGGCGTTGCTGACCATAGTGCCACTCCCCTCGGTGAGTGATGATAACGCGCTACAGGCGATGATCAACCAGCGTGCGGCACACCCCATGCCCTTAACGTCAGGCACACCGCTGTGCCGGTTTGAACTGTTGACGATCGATGACGATCGTAGCGTATTGTTGATTCATCTGCACCACATCATCAGTGATGGCTGGTCGAAAGGCGTTTTGTTACGCGAATTGCAGGCCGCATATAACGGTGAATCGCTGACGCCAGAACCGTTGTTGGAGTATGCCGACTACATGGAGTACCAAGAAGAGTGGCGTCAGAGTGACGCCTATCAGGACGCGATGCGTTACTGGCAAAATACCCTGGCGGGGACGTTGCCGATTCTTGATATCCCCACCGATCAACCGCGTCAGAAGGTGGCACGTTACCAGGGCGCGTTTGTTGCCTTCGCATTGTCTGCCAACACATGCGAGCGAGTGTTGGCGGCGGCGCGTGCGCAGCGCGTGTCGTTGTATAACTATCTGCTGACCGCCTTCGTCCTCCTGCTGCATCGTAATGCGCGTCAACAGGAATACATCGTCGGTATGCCGATTGCTGCGCGGCTGACGAAAGAACAGGAGCATATGATCGCGCCGCTGGTCAACGTACTACCGCTGCGCTTACCTCTTGACGAAGCGGCATCGTTTTCCGAGTTAGTACAGACGATCAGAGGTATTCTGTTTGCCGCTTTCAGGCACCAGCGTCTCGAATTTACCGACATAGTGCGCGCAGTGAATGTGGATCGCAGCGCCGGACATTTCCCAATATATCAGTGCATGTTCCAACTCGACAATATGCCTCTGGCGAGCCCGACACTAAACGGTGTCAACGTTACACCATTATTGTTGGATACCAGTGCATCTCAGGTGGATATTTCGCTAAGTATGCAGCATATCGATGGGCGCATCACCGGCACTTTCGAATACGACGCTGGGTTATACAGTGCGGATCGTATTCAGCACCTGGTGGCGCAGTGGAGAGAACTGCTAGATGAGGCCAGCAGCCAACCCACGCAGTTAGTCCGCGATTTGATTCGTTTCACCCCTCGAGAGCACGCTTGGCTGGCGCGGCACAACGCCACTGAAGTTGCTCTGCCGCCCGTAGATAACCTGCTGGCGCTAGTGTTACCGCACTGCCAGCAGCGCCCTACACAGGTGGCTTTGCGCCACGCTGACGACGCCATGACCTATGGCGAATTGCAACAGGCCACGATGCAGATGTGTACTTGGCTGCGTGCGCAAGGCGTAAAACGCGGAGAATCTGTCGCACTGCAACTGCCTTTTTGTTTCGAATTGATTATCGCACAATTGGCGATCCTCTCTTTGGGGGCGAGCTATGTGCCGCTGGATGGTAACGCGCCAGCGGCCCGCAATGCCCTGATCTTGGCGCAGGCAACGCCGTGCATGCTGCTGGTGGCGCAACCGCTGGAATCCCCTCATGGGCTGACGATACCTTGGGTGCTAGTGCCTGACTGGCGTAGCCTGCTGACAGAAATACCGAACCTGCCAGTTAGTGTTGCGCCAGATGCTTTAGATTGCGATGCGGTGGTGATCTTTACCTCCGGTACTACCGGGCAGCCCAAAGGCGTCCGACTCAGCCAACGTAATCTGGTCAACTTAACCGCATCCTTTATATCCAGCTATCAAGTGACGCATCAGGATGTTCTGCTACCCATTACCTCAGTCGCGTCTGCTAGCTTTGTCGGGGAGGTACTGCCGCTGCTCGCCGCTGGCGGTACCTTAGTATTGGCGCAAAAAGCGCAGAGTTTGGATAGTGATGCGCTCATTGCGCTGCTGGCATCTCAGCGGGTGACTATCCTGAGCACCACCCCATCGCTTTCTGCCAGCCTCTCTGTGCTGGCTCAGTCGATGGGATCGCTGCGCTTGTTTCTGTGCGGTGGTGAAGCGTTAGAGTATGAGCAGATAGCGCCGCTTCTGCCGCACATGGCAGTGGTTAACGGTTATGGCCTGACCGAAAGCGGTATCTGCTCGACCTACTTTCCTGTCGCAAAGCGTAGGGAGCAAGAAACGGGAGCATTGCCCATTGGCCGCCCGATTCAGAACACCCAAGCTTATGTGGTGGATGCATATAATCGTTTGGTACCGCCAGGTGCCTGTGGAGAACTCTGTTTCTCTGGTCTGGGCATTTCGCCCGGCTACCTTGATGCACGACAGGATCCCGAGCGCTTTGTCGAGTTGCCGGAATACCCTGGCGTTCGGGTGCTGAAAACTGGCGATCGTGCTCGTTGGGCAACCGACGGGATGTTGTTCTATCTCGGCAGACAAGATCGCCAAGTGCAGATCCGTGGATACCGAGTTGAACTGGGCGACATCGAAAGCCTACTGAAACAGCATCCGGATATTGCTGATGCGTGGGTCGATGTGCGACGCAATGCGGCGGCAACGCCGCTACTAGTGGCCTTCTATTGCAGCGTCAACGGCGTTGCGCTGGATGCTCAGCAATTGCGCGTATGGCTCAGCCTGCGGCTTCCGTTGCATATGCTGCCGTTGCTCTACGTGCCGCTGAGCGCCATGCCGCTAGGTGTAAACGGCAAAATCGATCCCCAGTGCCTGCCGCTGGTCGATCTGCGGCAGTTGGAAGGGCCGGGCGAGTATGTCCCTCCGGCAACCGAACTGGAACAGCGTCTGGCGGAGATCTGGCAGCAGTTGCTTGGCCTGGAGCGTGTCGGCACCACCACAAATTTCTTCGATCTCGGTGGACACTCACTTCTGCTAGTACAGATGCAGCAATACATCGGGCAGCAGTGCGGTCAGCACGTGGCGTTGGTTGACCTGCTGCGCTTCACTACCATCAAACGCTTGGCGGAATTTCTGCTGGCCCCGGACGCAGCGCAAGGGACCACAGGAGATCAGACACAACTGCGTGCGGCGAAGCAGCGTTTGGCCTTTGGTCACACGCGCTGGGCAGCCACAACCGACAGTCATCACTGATTCCACTGAATGAAACGCGTGATAAACCTGAATATAGGGGGAAAGCAACATGGCAGAGAATGATTTTGGTATAGCTATCATTGGGATGGCGGGGCGTTTCCCTCAAGCCGATACGGTACAGGCGTTTTGGGAAAATCTTCTGGCAAGCCGAGAGTGCATTTCCTTTTACAGCGATGAGGAACTGCTGGCGATGGGAATCAGTCCTGAATTTGTTCAGCACCCAGATTACGTCAAGGCCAAAGGGGAGGTAGCTGACATCGATAAATTTGATGCTGCTTTCTTCGGTATCGCACCCCGAGAGGCGGAGCTGATGGATCCTCAGCACCGTGTCCTGTTGGAAACCGCGTGGGCAGCCTTCGAAGATGCGGGCTATGTGGCTGCCGATTATCCGGGGGATGTGGGTATTTTTGCTGGCAAAAGCATGGATTCCTATTTGATGCTGAACTTGATGCCGCACTTTAAACGCGTTTTCTCTTCTGGCAGTTTGCAGGCGGCCATTGGTAACGACAAAGACAGTATCACTACTACCATCGCCTATCACCTCAACCTGCGCGGCCCGGCGATCACGGTGCAGACTTCCTCATCGACATCCTTGGTGGCGGTGTGCGTGGCATGCCAAAGTCTGTTGACTTGGCAGTGTGACATGGCGATTGCTGGCGGAGTAACGCTGGGGCCACCAGCAAAAACCGGCTACTTGTCGCAGGAAGGTGGGATCACCGCCGCCGATGGCCACTGTCGGGCGTTTTCCGATAACAGCAGCGGATTTGTGCCCGGCACCGGCGCGGGGCTGGTGGTGTTAAAGCGTGTTGATGAAGCGCTGCGTGATGGCGATAACATCTATGCGGTCATCAAAGGATTTGCCGTCAACAACGACGGTTCGGAGAAGATCAGTTATACCGCGCCGAGCGTGGATGCCCAAGCGCGCGCCATTGCTCAGGCACAGCGGTTGGCAGGTTTGACACCGCAGGATATCACTTATGTGGAAGCCCACGGTACCGGTACGCGTTTGGGCGATCCGGTTGAGTTTTCTGCGCTAAGCCAAGCCTTTGCGGGCGCGTCACAAAAGCAGTACTGTGCGCTGGGGTCGGTAAAAACCAATATCGGCCATTTGGATACGGCAGCGGGCGTCGCAGGGTTGATAAAAACCGCGCTGGCAGTGCAGCAGGGAATAATTCCCGCAACATTGCACTTTGAACGGCCCAATGCACAGATCGATCTGACCAATAGTCCGTTTTACATCAACACTACCTGTCAACCGTGGCAACCGGAAAGCGGCATCCGTCGCGCGGGCGTCACCTCGCTTGGCATGGGCGGCACCAATGCCCATGTTGTGCTGGAACAAGCGCCAGCCGTTGACTTGCAAGCGCGAGCGCCTGTACCTGCCTACAGTATTTTGCCGTTTTCTGCCAAGACCGACAGTGCCTTATCCTCGGGGCTGGCGCGTTTTGCCGATTTTCTGCAACATGAATCGCTGCCGGATAGGCGGGATCTGGCGTGGACACTCTCACAGGGACGTAAAGCCTTCGCACATCGCGCCGCGCTCGTAACCAGAGATCTACATGCTGCCGGGACGCTGTTGCAGCAGGCCGCGACAGCGCCGTTTGCTCGTGGTGTAGCGCAGACACAGCTCGGGCTGGGGCTGTTGTTTTCCGGGCAGGGTAGCCAATATCAGCGCATGGGCCATCAGCTCTATCAGGTTTGGCCGGCCTACGCCGATGCCTTCGACCGTTGCGCGACGTTACTCGAGCGTGAATACCAACTGGATATCCGCCATGAGTTGTTCAGAGCAGAAGTCTCGTTAGCCCAAGGCGAACGCCTTGCGCAAACCTGCCTCACACAACCGCTGCTGTTCAGCGTCGAGTATGCCTTAGCCCAATTGTGGCTCAGTTGGGGAATCACGCCAACGGTAATGATTGGTCATTCGCTGGGCGAATGGGTGGCAGCGACGTTGGCAGGCGTGTTCTCTTTAGAGGATGCGTTGCGCTTGGTGGCGCGTCGAGCAGAGCTGATGCATCAGGCACCAAGCGGTGCCATGTTGATGGTGGCGCTGCCCGAAGCACAGATTCGCGCACTGATTACCGCCCCGCTGGCGATTGCCGCTGTTAACGCCCCTGACTATTCGGTTATCGCCGGGCCTACGTCGGAGATCCTCGCCGTCAGCCAGCGTCTGACGGAGCAGAACATCATCAACAAACGATTGCATACCTCTCATGCCTTCCACTCTAGCATGATGCAAGATGCGGCGCAGGCGCTACGTCAGGCATTTGAGAATGTACGACTGAACCCGCCGACGCTCACCATCATCTCTACCGTAACCGGCGCGCACGTCAGTGCCGACACTCTCACCACACCGGACTACTGGATTGAACAGATGCTGATGCCTGTGCAGTTCTCCGCTGCACTGCAAGAGGCGCAAGCTACATTTGATGTCGATTTTCTGGAAATCGGGCCAGGTGCCACCCTGACCCAACTGACCAACGGTCATGCATTAGGTGATCGTCTCGCGTTCAGCTCGCTGCCAGCAGGTGCCCGCAGCAGCGATGAGCACAAACATATCTTAGATACCGTGGCAGCGCTTTGGGTGCGAGGGCATAACATCGATTTGTCTGCGTTTGCAGGTGAGCAACCGCGCCGTGTCTCTCTACCGACCTACGCCTTTGACAAAATCCGTTACTGGGTCGACAGTCCAGAAGAACAGAGGAGCGCCGTAACGCCGGTGGCGGACGCGGGAAGTGTCATCCCTAGCGAACCGTCGGTGCGCCGTCAGCCGCGTCCGGCGTTTTCGGTGCCTTACGCGGCTCCAGAGAGCAAAACGCAGCGCGGCTTAGTGGCGATTTGTGAAGCATTGCTGGGAATTGACGGCTTGGGCATTGACGACAACTTCTTCGAAGCTGGCGGACATTCATTGATGCTGGGCATGTTGCTGGCGCAGGTACAGGAACGGTTCGCCGTCACTCTTTCCTTTTTCGACGTGATGGAGGATGCCAGCGTGCGCGCGTTAGCGCAGTTGGTCGAGCAGGAGCAGCAGGATGATGGAGGGTCCGCACTTGCCGTGCTAGTTAACGACATGATTAATGAGTGACGTTGGCAAAAGTATTTAACACAGCGAAAAGGAAAGGACGGTCATGACGATACATCATGCCGCATTGGCGCGAATGTTACCGGCGGAAAAAAAGGAAAAGCTATTACGACAGTTGGCGCAATCAGGCGTGTCGCCCAGCCGCATTCCCATCATCAAAGCGGATCCGGCGCAGGCAATCCCGCTGTCGTTTAATCAGGAGCGGTTGTGGTTTTTGCAAAAATACGACAGTACCGCCACTAACTACAACCTTTATGTGGTGTATCGTTTGCATGGCGTGGTGGATATGCCGATGCTCACGGAGGCATTGCGCCATGTGCAAGCACGCCACGCCATCTTGCGTACCCGTATCATAGTACGTAACGATCGGCCTTGCCAGGTGATAGATGATGCGTCTTCGTTAGTTCTCGATACGGTCACGCTGGCAGCGCAGGCCCCAACTTCAGCGCTAGATGCGGTAATTCAGCAGGTGATAAACACCCGGTTCGATCTGGCACGCGGTCCTCTGTGGGGGGTAACTCAGATTATTCAACCCGATCAAGGTTGTCATTTGGTGTTTTGCGCGCACCATATCATCATCGACGGTATCTCGTTACGGCTATTGTTCGATGAGTTACAGCAGCAGTATGCTCGATTGCATGCTGGTAATGAAACGTCGCTGCCTCCGCCGCCGCTGCAATATGCCGATTATGCCTTCTGGCAGCGCGAATGGTTCCAGGATACCTTGCTGGCGAACGAACTTGCCTACTGGCGTGCGCGTTTGCAAGACGCGCCTCTGCTGTCGACATTTCCATCGCTGCACCCGCGCCCGGCACAACCCTCTACACATGGTTCCCGGTTCAGCATCACCCTGGATGAAACATTAAGCCTCGCGTTGAAACACGTAGCCCGCACGCAGGAAACAACGCCGTTCGTGCTGATGCTGACTGCCTTCCAACTGGTGCTGATGCGTTACGCTCAGCAACAGCGATTGGTGATAGGCATGCCAGTATCGGGGCGCATTCGCCCGGAATTGCAGAGTAGCATTGGTTATTATGCCAGCACTGCGGTTATCTACACCGATTTTAATGGGGTTGAGGTAGGGCGCGAGGCGCTCCAGCGTGTGAAGGCCAGCGTGAAAGAGACGCAGGGGCGCCAGCAACTGCCGTTTGAAAACTTGGTGAATATGCTGGATCTCCCTCGCAGCCTTTCCCATTCACCGTTGTTCCAGATCCTCTATATCTACCATAACCACGTGACCCCACGCGCTTTTACCTTGGCTGGTGCGTATTGGGAGCAGGTGACGTATCACAATCAGACCGTCAAATACGACATGACAGTCGAGGTGTTCCAAAACGACGCCACGTTCGACGTCTCCTTTGAGTACGATTTGGGGTTATACGATGCTGATGTGGTGAAGCAGATTGCCGAGGCGCTGCGTCAGCACTGCTTATCGTTGACATCATCACTGGAGACCCCGATAGGGGCGATCCCTCTGCATGCACCGGAGACCGCAACGCCGCGGCGTGATCCGCTCAACGCCACTAACGTCCCGTGGCTCGGGCCGCAGGATGTGCTGCGTATCATTGAACAGCGCTGTGTGCAGCACCCAAAGCAACTGGCAATACAGCAGCATGACGGCACACTGACCTACGCTGAGCTCTGGGCGCGTGTGCAGTTCATCGCGATGCGTTTTCGAGCGCATGGCATACAACCGGGCGATCGTATTGGCGTGCTGTTGCCACGTCACAGGGATGTGATTGCAACCATGTTGGCGACGTGGTTTGTGGGGGCGTGCTACGTGCCGTTCGATATTCATCAGCCTGCCGCGCGTTTGCAACGCCTTATGCAACGCGCGCGTTTGGTCTGTCTGGTGGTCCGTCAGCCGGGAGAGTGGGGTGAAATTGTACAACTGTCGTTGCCGGAATTGATGCAGGACATGTCGAATGCGATCCGGTATTCTACACCTTGCGCGCTGTTGCCGGATATGCAGGCCTACCTGTTGTTTACCTCCGGCAGTACCGGTGAACCTAAAGGCGTGTGCGTTGTTCACCGCGGGTTGCTGAACTTGTTGTTGGATATGCAGCGTACCTTTGCGGTTGGCTCGCAAGACCGGCTGCTCTCGGTGACGACGCCAACATTTGATATCTCATTCTTGGAGTATCTGTTGCCGCTGATCTCCGGTGCGAGTCTCTATCTGACAGAGGCGGAACGCGCCGCAGACAGCTTCCGTATGATTCCGCTGATTGCCGACTATCGACCAACGCTGATGCAGGCGACGCCCTCGTTCTGGCACGGGCTGTTGATGGCGGGTTGGCGTGGCGACCCGGAACTATGTGTGCTGGCAGGCGGTGAAGCGCTGCCAACGAAAGTGGCGGAAGAACTGTTGCGCTGTTGTGGTTCATTGTGGAACCTCTACGGTCCCACCGAAACAACCATTTGGTCGCTGAAATCGCAGATAACCCAAGCGGAAAACATCACCCTCGGCGCTCCCATTGCCAATACCCGTATATACATTCTGGACAATGAGGGCCATCCAGTGCCGCAAGGCGTTGACGGCGAGCTTTACATCGCCGGGGATGGTGTGGCGCAAGGGTATGATGGGCAGCCTGAGTTGAACGCACAGTTCTTCTTGTCAGAACCAGGGGTCCCCGGTGGCAGGATGTTCCGCACTGGCGATCTGGTCAGGAGTGATGCGCAGGGGCAGTTGTTTTTTGTTGGGCGCAAAGATAGCCAGATCAAACTGCGCGGTTATCGTATTGAGTTAGGCGAAATTGAACGGACGTTGGCACGGCATCCGCATGTGGACGCCGCGGTGGTGGCCTGTATTGAAAGAGCACCGTTACACAAAGCACTGGCAGCATTCATCATCACCAGTGAGCCTCCCTCGCTATTCGAGCAACTGAAAAACGAGCTTCGGCAGCAACTGCCAGACTATATGGTGCCAACGCTGTGGCAGAGGGTGGCCGACTTCCCGAACACTGACAACGGTAAAATCGATCGTAAGCGGTTAGCGGAAAATTTCGTTGCCGATAGCTCCCTTGTGTCGCCGCAGACGCAAGCGCTGAGCGACACGGAACAGATGTTGCTGGCGCTGTGGATGCGCTATTTGCCGATAAAAAACGTCGATCCTGAGTGCGATTTCTTTCGCTTGGGGGGACATTCGCTGTTGGCGGTAACGTTGGTAGCAGAGATCAACCGCACTTTTCACTGCGCCTTGACCCTGAAGGACATTTTCCACTACTCCACACTACGGGCACTGAGTGCGCGTATTGCACAGCAATCTATCACGGACGCTGCCGCGTCTCAGGATGACTGGGTGATAGTGCACGACCCTGAGCATCGTCATCAACCGTTCCCATTGACGGATGTTCAGCGCGCCTACTGGCTTGGACGACAGACGGGTGCTACCTCGATCGCGACCCACATCTACCATGAATTTGACGTAGAACACTTTAATGTTACGCATTTTACCCATGCGGTGAATGCGCTGATCGCTCGCCATGAAATGCTACGTGCGCGGGTACTCCCCGACGGTACTCAGCAGATTCTGGCGCAAGTGCCGGCGTATCAGTTAGAGCAGCGCGATCTGAGTGCTTTGTCCCCTAACGCACGAAACGATGCCTTGATGGCGATCCGCGATCGGCTGTCGCATCATGTGCATCCCGCAGATCGTTGGCCGCTGTTTGATTTCAGTTATTCGGCTTGCACGGCGCAACATGGCCGCTTGCATTTCAGTCTCGATCTGCTGATTGCCGATGCTCTGAGTATGCGCACGCTACAGCAGGAGTTGATGATGCTGTACCGTGAGCCCCATGTGTCACTGCCGTTGCTACCGTTCTCTTTTCGTGACTACGTGCAGGCGCTGTTGGTAGAGCAGGCGAGTGAAGCCTATGCACGCGATCAGGCCTATTGGCAACGGGCGCTGCCGCAGCTGTATGGCCCACCAACGCTGCCCGTACAGGGCGATTTGGCGCAACTGTCTGCGATCAGGTTCGTACGTCGCCGTCATCGGCTGTCAGCCCACAACTGGGGAGTGCTGAGCGCGCTGGCCCAACGCACACGTATCACCAAGACGGCATTGTTGTTGACAGTCTTTAGCCAAGTGCTGGCACGTTGGAGCCTTAGCCCGACGTTTACGCTCAATCTGACGTTGTTCAACCGCCCGCAGGGTTACCCCAACGCAGAGGCAGTTATTGGTGATTTTACCGCTGTCAGCTTGCTGAATGTTTGTTACGACAGCCAGCACTCTTATGCCCACAACGCTCAGCGTATTCAGGTGCAACTGTGGGAAGATCTCGAACATCGTCGTTTCAGTGGGATCCGCGCCAGCGAGGCGCTGATCCATAGCGGTCGTTTCCATGCGCCGATGCCGGTGGTATTCACTAGTATGTTGGATATCGACGGGGAGACGACTGCGCAAGACCCTCGGGACACAACCCGTTTTACTCTGTGTCCGGACGCCAATATTACCCAAACACCGCAGGTGTGGCTCGATCACCAGGTGATCGAGTTGGCTGGGGAGTTGCATTTCAACTGGGACGCGGTCGAGCAACTGTTTGATACCACGCTGCTGGATCAGATGTTTGGTGCTTATTGTCATGCGCTGCAGGCGCTGGTTGCCATGCCGCAAAGTTGGTGGGGGGTAAATAGTTCTCTGGCGCTGCCCACCGTTAGTGCACCGGTCACGCAGGCCCCTGCACCTACGGCCTTGTTGCACCATGGGTTACTGCGTCAGGCAGCACTGACGCCACAGGAAACTGCGCTGATCAGTCCTATCCGTGAATTGACCTATCGCCAACTGTCGACGGCGGCGGATCATGTGGCCCGCGCCCTGTTAGCGCTGGGCGTGCAGCATGGCGACCGCGTGGCGGTGGTGATGGAAAAAGGCTGGCAGCAGATTGCCGCCGTACACGGCATTTTACGACTGGGTGCGGTCTATCTGCCAGTGGATCCGGTGCTACCGCCACAGCGTCGCCAGCTTTTGCTGACGGTGGGCGAGGTGCGGGTACAAGTAACGCAGCCGGGTCTCACGCAATTGGAGCCGTCGCTGCCCGTGCTGATCATCGACGACGGAATGCTGGACACGCCTGCTGCGCCGTTGCCTGAAGTGGCTGGGGATGTCACGGATCTGGCCTATATCATTTTCACTTCCGGCTCCACCGGTACCCCGAAAGGAGTGATGATCGACCACCGTGCGGCCATGAACACGCTGGAAGACATCAACGAACGCTTTGGCCTCAATGCGCAGGATAGGGTGTTCGGGCTGTCATCATTGAGCTTTGACCTGTCGGTTTACGATGCCTTTGCGCCTTTTATGGTGGGTGCAGCGCTGGTACTGCCGGAAGCAGGACGGGAAAAAGATCCGCGTCATTGGCAGACAGTTATGGTACACGGTCATGTAAGCGTCTGGAATGCAGTGCCCGCACTGATGCAGATGCTGTGCGAATACCACAGCGGCGATCGGATGAGTTATCCGACGTTGCGTCTGGCACTGTTGAGCGGCGACTGGATCCCGCTAACGTTACCGGAGCAGATGCGCGAGCGGCTCAATGAAACGATGGACATCATCAGTCTGGGTGGAGCGACCGAGTGCGCCATCTGGTCGGTCTACTACCCGATAGGTGAGGTGGAATCGACGTGGACCAGTATTCCCTACGGTCGGGGCCTGCGCAACCAGCCAGTATACGTGCTAAATGCGCAACTGGAGGAATGTCCGGTCGGGGTGGAAGGAGAGATTTGCATTGGCGGGATGGGGCTGGCACAAGGCTACCTGAACGATGCAGAGAAAACGGCGGCGAGCTTTGTCTGGCGCGAAGCGAGTGGTGAGCGAATTTACCGCACTGGGGATCGCGGGCGCTACTTTGCTGACGGGCAAGTCGCCTTTTTGGGGCGCAACGATACCCAAGTGAAGGTGAATGGTTACCGTATCGAACTGGGGGAAGTCAAAAGCCACCTTGAACAGCTCGACAGCGTAGGGAGTGCCGCCGTGGTGTGCCACCAGGGACAGCTGTATGCCTTTATCACTGCCGCAGAAAACCTGCATCCTGACGATACTGACGCCCTGTTAGCGCGTGTTCGTGCTCAGTTAGCCGTGCAGTTGCCGTATTACCTGCTGCCCCAACATTTCTTTCTTCTCAAGGTGCTGCCGATGACAGGCAACGGCAAAATTGATCAGGCGGCAATGGTTCAAGAGGTTATCCAACGTATGTCGCAATCTACATCACAGAAGTCGAGGGCCCTCGCGCACGCCTCGCCCTATGAACAGCAGGTGGCCGCTCTCTGGTGCGAGGTACTACAACGAGAACAGATCGGACTGAATGACAACTTTTTTGAAGCGGGGGGCGACTCAATCCAGATCGTGCTGTTGCATCGCCGTATTGAGGAGATTTTTAAGGTTACGGTACCTATTGCTGAGCTATTTCGCTTAACCACCGTGAAAAGAATTGCCGGTTATTTGCAGGCTATGCAGGACAATGCACGGGCGGTGAATCAAACACAGCAGCGTGATGCTTCCCGATCCCGCGCCCAGCAACGACTTGTACGTCGTCACCAGCGTCAGCGTTAAGGAAAAACTAATGACTTACAGTGAAAGCGATATTGCCATTGTTGGCATGAACTGCCGGTACCCCGGCGTGCACAGCGTTGCGGCATTCGAAACGGTGCTTCGCACCGGATGCAACATTTTGGACCCCAAAGTGACCCCGAGCAACGGCCACAATCACATTACGCTGAACAACGTCTATGAGCACATGGCGGAGTTCGATGCCAACTTTTTTGGCTACAGCCGTGCAGAAGCAGAAATCATGGATCCACAGCAGCGCGTATTTCTGACCTGTGCTTGGGAGATGTTTGAACAAAGCGGTTACAACCCGAAGCAGCACGATGCGCGCGTCGGCCTATATGCGGGCGTGAGTACCAGCTTCTATTTGCTTACTCACCTGATGAACAACCCAGACAAGCTTGCACAACTCGGTGGTCTCCAAATCATGGTCGGCAATGACAAAGATCATTTGACGTCCCAACTGGCTTACCGCCTGAATATTACCGGCCCTTGCGTGACGGTTCAGGCCAGTTGTGCCACCTCGCTGGTGGCAGTGCATCTGGCCTGCGAAGGGCTGCTGAGCGGTCAGTGCGATATGGCGCTAGCGGGTGGCGTCACGTTTCGCATGGAGGAGCAGCGCAGCTATGAATCGCACGGTGATGGGCTGCAAGCAGAGGATGGCCTGATTCATACTTTTGATGCGCAGGCGAGCGGTACGGTCTACAGCAGTGGTTTGGGCATGGTGCTGCTCAAACGGGCTACAGACGCGCAGGTGCAAGGGGATAACATCCTTGCCGTCATCAAGGGAAGCGCCATCAACAATGATGGCGGTGCGCGCAGTGGTTATACCGTGCCGGGTGTTGATGGTCAGGAAGCTGTGATGATTGAGGCGCATAGCTTGGCGGAGGTGACGCCGCAGCAAATTCAGTATCTAGAACTGCATGGCAGCGGCACGCCGTTGGGTGACGCTATCGAATTCGCGGCCATCAAACGTGTGTTTGGGACGCCAGCGCCGAATGCGACACCGTGGCGTCTGGGGGCTGTGAAACCTAACGTGGGTCACGTAGAAATGGCATCTGGCATCACCAGTCTCATAAAAACGGTGCTGAGTCTTACTAACCGGGTGTTTTACCCTACGCTGAATTTTCAACGGGCTAATCCGCAACTGGGGTTGGAGGACAGCCCGTTTGAAGTGGTGTCCCGTTTAACGCCTTGGCCGGAGGGCACCACGCCACGCACCGCTGGTGTGAGTGCGTTCGGATTGGGCGGCACCAACGCACATCTGGTGGTACAAGCGCCGTTATCGACGCCGCAGGCGAGGGCGCAGCAGATGGGGCCTTGTGTCGTTGTACTCTCGGCAAAAAACCACAATGCCCTGGAACAGATGCAAAACGCCCTGCTGGCGAAACTGGCCGCACATCCAGAGATACGCTTACAGGACGTGGCTTACACCCTGCGTCACGGGCGTTTCTCCGCCCCGGTACGTAAGTGTGTCATCGCAGAGAATTGCACCCAGCTAGCCCGACAACTCCGCGACGCACCGATGGTGGAGGCAACCACGGGTTGCACGATCTACTGGAGATTGGGGCACCGTTTCGTTGTTGCACTCGAGACGCTTAGTGACTGGCTGGCGTGCTCTGAGGTGTTGTCACAGGCGGTGGGACAACTGCTCGAGCATTTTCCGCTCGAACCAGCCTGTCTGCAAGATCTCTCCCCTGCGCAACGGACGTTTATCAGCCAGTATGCGCTGATCGCGTTGATTGACGAACGGGAAACGTTGAATGTGGTGCTATGCGGCGACGGTGATGGTGGCTATGCTGCCGCCGTACTACGAGGAGACTGCACACTAGAGCAAGCATGGCACAGGTTGAATGCGGGCCAACCGTTTGATGATGTGCCGACGAATCCCCTCTTGCAGCCCGATGTCTGCTCTTTGATGCTGGACGACGCGGCGAGTGATGCCAATCGCACCGCGCTAGAGGCGTTAGGGCAGTTATGGTTGGCTGGCGTCAGCCTAGATTGGCGCTGGGTGGATGCGGCGGAGCGTATGTTGGGCAGTCAACGCATCGCCCTGCCGGGGACCGTTTTTACACCGCAGCGCTATTGGGTCGAGGCCGTACGGCCTGCCACGTTCTCCCACGAATCGTCGAATAATCTCTTATCCCGCGCAACAAAATCCGATATTATTGCAGTGGTGACGGAGATATGGGAACGCACGCTTGGTGTCAGCATTGATGATCACCACGCCAGCTTCTTCGAACTGGGTGGGCATTCGCTGTTAGCGTCAACCATTTTATATGATATTCAGCAACGTTACGGCATCACCTGTACGCTAAGCGCATTCTTTGCCGATCCCACCATCGAGGGATTAAGTTGCTATCTGCTCGAACAAGGCGGCAGTGAGACAGCGGTTTCAGCATTGCCTGATACGGTCTTTGCCCCTGACCAGCAGCACCTACCTTTTCCGCTGACTGACGTGCAACAGGCCTATTGGGTTGGGCGGCGAAAATCCTTGGGATTGGGCAATATTTCCACCCATATCTATGTGGAATATGAACTACAGGGGCTAGATGAAACAGCGTTCAACCGCGCGCTCAATGCGGTGATTGCGCGGCACAGCATGTTGCGTGCAATTGTCAACGATGACGGTATGCAGCAGATATTGCCAAACGTGCCGGAATACCACGTTGCCTTCTATACCACCCAGTGCGAGGATGCGTTTCAACAGCGTTGCCGTGAGCTGCGTGACACCCTCTCACATCAGATGATTGATTGTAGTCGCTGGCCTCTGTTTCAGATGGAGGTCGTGGTTGATCCGCAGCAAAAAGCCCGGCTACATGTATCTATCGACCTGCTGATAGCCGATGCATGGAGTCTGGAGTTGTTCATTCGGGAACTAGCTTATCACTACCGCCATCCGCAGGCGGCATTGCCTACATTGACGTACAGTTTCCGCGACTATGTGCTGACCTTAAAATCCTACGAGAAAACGCCGCAGTTTGAACGGGCACGTGACTACTGGCGCGCCCGCATCGAAACTCTGCCGCCGGGGCCACGATTGCCGCTGCGTACCGACCCCACGAAGCTGGAAAACCCCACATTCGTGCGCCGTAGCTATTGTCTATCTCGTGCTATCTGGCAGCGCTTGAAAACGCAGGCGGGTCAGATGAGTATCACGCCTACTACACTGCTGCTCACGGGGTTTGCTCAGGTGTTGGCGCGCTTTAGTTCCTCGCCGCACTTTAGCCTTAACCTGACGCTGTTTAATCGTCTGCCGTTGCACGCAGATATCAATCACTTAATTGGCGATTTTACTGCACTGACGTTGCTGGAGATTGATATGTCGCAGGGAGAAACCTTGCAGGCGCGGGCAAACGTGATCCACTCTCAACTGTGGCGCGATTTGGATAACCGCTTGTTTGGCGGTATCCAGGTCTCTCGACTGCTGGTACAAACTCACCGCGATCCGGCGAAATCGGTGATTCCTATCGTGTTCACCAGCTTGCTCAATCAATATGAGGCGAGCTGGGAAACGGATGATACGCTGTTCAACCAACCGCAGGATGATCTGTACAGTATTTCACAGACACCGCAGGTGTGGCTCGATCATCAGGTAATGGAGCGTAACGGGGAATTGCACTTTAATTGGGACGTGGTGGAACAATTGTTTGAACCGGCGCTAATGGATCAGATGTTCCAGTGTTATTGCCAACTCCTGCACGCCCTAGCCCAGCGACCACAGCTCTGGCATGAGACTCAAGATGTGCTGGCGCTGCCCACCGTTAGTGCACCGGTCACGCAGGCTCCTGCACCTACGGCCTTGTTGCACCATGGGTTACTGCGTCAGGCAGCACTGACGCCACAGGAAACTGCGCTGATCAGTCCTATCCGTGAATTGACCTATCGCCAACTGTCGACGGCGGCGGATCATGTGGCCCGCGCCCTGTTAGCGCTGGGCGTGCAGCATGGCGACCGCGTGGCGGTGGTGATGGAAAAAGGCTGGCAGCAGATTGCCGCCGTACACGGCATTTTACGACTGGGTGCGGTCTATCTGCCAGTGGATCCGGTGCTACCGCCACAGCGTCGCCAGCTTTTGCTGACGGTGGGCGAGGTGCGGGTACAAGTAACGCAGCCGGGTCTCACGCAATTGGAGCCGTCGCTGCCCGTGCTGATCATCGACGACGGAATGCTGGACACGCCTGCTGCGCCGTTGCCTGAAGTGGCTGGGGATGTCACGGATCTGGCCTATATCATTTTCACTTCCGGCTCCACCGGTACCCCGAAAGGAGTGATGATCGACCACCGTGCGGCCATGAACACGCTGGAAGACATCAACGAACGCTTTGGCCTCAATGCGCAGGATAGGGTGTTCGGGCTGTCATCATTGAGCTTTGACCTGTCGGTTTACGATGCCTTTGCGCCTTTTATGGTGGGTGCAGCGCTGGTACTGCCGGAAGCAGGACGGGAAAAAGATCCGCGTCATTGGCAGACAGTTATGGTACACGGTCATGTAAGCGTCTGGAATGCAGTGCCCGCACTGATGCAGATGCTGTGCGAATACCACAGCGGCGATCGGATGAGTTATCCGACGTTGCGTCTGGCACTGTTGAGCGGCGACTGGATCCCGCTAACGTTACCGGAGCAGATGCGCGAGCGGCTCAATGAAACGATGGACATCATCAGTCTGGGTGGAGCGACCGAGTGCGCCATCTGGTCGGTCTACTACCCGATAGGTGAGGTGGAATCGACGTGGACCAGTATTCCCTACGGTCGGGGCCTGCGCAACCAGCCAGTATACGTGCTAAATGCGCAACTGGAGGAATGTCCGGTCGGGGTGGAAGGAGAGATTTGCATTGGCGGGATGGGGCTGGCACAAGGCTACCTGAACGATGCAGAGAAAACGGCGGCGAGCTTTGTCTGGCGCGAAGCGAGTGGTGAGCGAATTTACCGCACTGGGGATCGCGGGCGCTACTTTGCTGACGGGCAAGTCGCCTTTTTGGGGCGCAACGATACCCAAGTGAAGGTGAATGGTTACCGTATCGAACTGGGGGAAATCGAGCGCTGCATTGCGCGACATCCCGATGTGGAGCAGTCAGTGGTGGTGGCAGTGGGTAATTCTCAACATCGTCGGCTGGTCGCTTTTGCCAAACTGCACGATCGCCACCAGGCGCAGGCATTGCAAGCTAAGGAAGCGGAGGCGGCGGCACTGGCGCAGGGTATTATTGTGAATCCGGCACAGCGTCTAGCGTTCAAACTCAAGGAGCCACATATTCGCGCGCTGGATGGTCTGGGCATTGCACTGACGGCACCGGCGGATAGCACACGTTACATCAAACGCCGCAGCTATCGTCATTTCAGCGCGCAAAAAACCACGCTGGCACAGTTGGGGCAATTGCTGTCGGGCTTGGGGCAGATGCGTCTACCCGGTCTACCTTTTGCCAAGTATGCCTATGCGTCCGCCGGGGGGCTATACCCGGTGCAAACCTACGTGTACCTGCATCCAGACAAGATCGAAGAGGGAGTATCCGGTATTTACTACTTCGACCCGCGACAGAGCTGTCTTATGCCGGTAGCACCAGAAGTCGAGCTGAACAGTGGTTTTCATGCCGGACCTAATCAGTCTATTGCCGATCGGGCGGCATTCACGCTGTTTATGGTGGCTGATATGGCGGTGATCTCGCCATTCTATGGGCAAGAGGCAGCTTGGCACTTCTCGGTGATGGAAGCAGGTACTCTCTGCCATTTACTGGAAGAAGATGCGCCGCGCTACGGATTGGGGCTGTGCCAACTTGGGATGGCAGACTTTTCCGCTGTGGCATCGCATTTTCAATTGTCGCCACATCATCGCTATGTCCATTGCACCGTGGGGGGCGTGATAGGGCAAGAGGCGGCAAGTGCTGCAGCATTGCTGCGCGATTTCTCCACCTATGAGAAACCGAAGGAAACCGCTGCGCCGCTGGACATGCAGAGCTACAAAGATGCCATGCTGCGCGGCCTGCGTCAGCAACTGCCTGACTATATGGTGCCGAGTGATCTGATGTTAGCGACCGATTTTCCGTTAACCGCTAACGGCAAGCTAGATCGGCAAAAATTACAGCTGCAGGGCGAACAAATTGCCCACCAGCGTGACGGCGTGGGTCCAATCCAGGTGGACAGTGCGTTACAACAGCGGCTGGTGGCGCTCTGGCAGGAGGTACTCGGCGTGAGCCACGTGTCGGCCGAAGACGATTTCTTCTCGCTGGGGGGCAGTTCTATAGAATTGGTGCGTATTCAGCAGGCACTTGAGGCGATTATCGGGCAGGAGATTCCCATTGTCGATCTGTTCCGTCTGCCAACCATCGCGGATGTGGCGCGTTACCTTGATGAGCAACTGCACAATCTACCCGCCGCCCACGATATCGTATTAGCGCAGGCTGAGGTTTCGCAGGTCAGCGCTGCGCGCGAGAATCTGGCGTTGCGGCGTAAACGTGCCCAACAGGGAGAAAAGGGCGATGAGTGAGCAGAGCTATCGTAGCGCAGGGACACTGTTGGCACAGTTGGCGTCCGGAGAAACCACCTCAGTGGCGTTGGTGAATCACTATTTTTCACGTATGGCGCAGTTTAACAAGCCGTTGAATGCGGTGGTGCAGCAGCACTATGCGTTGGCGTTGGAGGCCGCCGCGCGCGCCGATCGTGAGCGACTGGAGGGGCGCGCAAGGGGCGTGTTGCACGGATTACCTTGTACTGTTAAGGAGTCGTTTGACGTGCAAGGGTGGTTAACCACGTCCGGTGCCCATTATCTGAAAGATAACCGGGCGACGCAGGATGCTCCTTCCATCGCACGCTTACGCGCTGCCGGGGCGATCCTGATGGGAAAAACCAATGTGCCGATGATGACTGCCGATTGGCAAACCTATAACGATCTGTATGGCACCACCCATAACCTGTGGGATAGGCAACGTTCACCCGGCGGATCGTCCGGAGGAGCGGCGGTGGCGGTGGCGGCGGATTTCACCCCCGTGGAATTTGGCAGCGATTTGTTTGGCTCACTGCGCATTCCCGCACACTACACAGGTGTCTATGCCCATCGTTGTAGCTTGGGGTTGATGTCGGTCAGAGGACATGTGCCCGGTGGTGGTCCGCAAGCGACTGATGAGCCGGATCTCTCGACGGCGGGCCCCATGGCGCGCAGCGCGGCGGATCTGCGTCTGATGATGCGCGCATTGAGCACATTCTGGGTGGAACCGCCGCGTATTCCCGATTTTAGCCGTTATCAGGCCAAAGCAAACTACCGCGTGTGCACGTGGTTTAGTGCGCCCCACCATGAGATAGATCAACAGATCGCACAGCGTTTTCAATCGTTTATCGACAAGTTACGCGCACAGCCTGGCGTGGAGGTTGATGATGCTATGCCCGCCGATATCGATCCCGACGCACTGTTTGATATAGCAGTCAAACTCAGTGGTCGGCTGGTAAGTACGGCGCTCAATGGACGCCAGCGTCTTACAGCCGGGCTGGCTGCGCTGGGCTTCAGGCTTGTGGGCAAGCTGGCGGATGTGCCTGAGGGGATAACGAGCTATTACCAGGGCATGCTGAAAGACAGTGGCGAACAGCGGAATACAGACAAACTCCGCCACGAATACAGCCGGGTGATAGAAACCCTTTTCGCGCGTTATGACGTGTTGTTGACACCTGTCAGCCCGGTGCTGGCGTTTGCGCACATGCAGCAGCCGGTGCGTAAGCGCAAGCTTATCGTCAATGGCGAACCGCAAGATTACAACGAACATTTGTTCTGGAACATGTTAGCAACGGTTTTTGGTTTGCCTGCCACCGTTTACCCATTGGCGAAAACGATGGATGAGCTTCCGTGCGGCATACAGATCATTTCCGGGCATTTTCACGATGATGTGACGATTAACTTTGCTGAGTTCTGCGAAAGCATCAGTGGCGGATTCACGGTACCGGAAGGGTACTAGAGGCGGATATCGGTGACAGCGCCAATAAAGGTGCGGCGCATTTAATGAATAAGGAGCAGGTATGACGGTGAATAAGCTTGAGCCAGACAACGGCACGCCGAACGATGAGCTGTTCACGGTGGCGGGTATGTTTGACGGCTCGCTGTATAAATTACTCCTGCGCATGGCGTTGCCGATGTTTGTCGGTATGTTAACGCAGGTGACCTATGCCATCGCCGATATTTTTTGGCTGAGCCACATTGATGTCACCAACAGCGGCATCATTGCCGGTGTGGGGCTGGTTTTCCCCGTTGGAATGGGGTTATTTGCCATCGCCAACGGCATTCAAATCGGTATGGGATCTTTGCTGTCCCGCGCCATCGGCATGCAGCGGTTGGATCGTGCACAGCGGATTTTGTCGGTCGGTATCATCATCGCGCTATTCTTTGCGATCGTGATCACCGTACTTGGCTATGTTTATGCCCAGCCGCTATTGCGCTCACTGGGGGCCACGAAGAGCATCATCGGCTACGCAACGGAGTTCTATTATTATTCGCTGCTGACCGTGTTCAGCATCATGTTGATTGGCGTCATGATGGGGCTGTTTCAAGGCGCGGGTAAGATCATGGTCATCATGAAGGCCTCATTGTTGGGGGCGTTGGTAAATATTATGCTCGATCCAATCATGATCTTTGTATTCGATTTTGGTGTGAAAGGGGTGGCATTGGCGTCGTTTCTGGCGCAACTGAGTATGGTCGCCTATTTCATCTACACATTGATGGGATTACATATCGGGTTGAGTATACGCATCGCGTTACGCCCATTCTCCTGGAAAATCTACCGAGAGTTTCTCTCCGTCGGCATGGCGCAGATGCTGATGCAACTGATCATTGCGGTCGGCATAGTGATTTATAATTTTTTTATCGTCAGGCTGGACGTAAACGCGATGGCAGCGTTTACGCTCACTGGTCGCATCGACTATTTCATCATCACGCCGATGCTGGCTATCGCGACCGCGTTGCTGACTGTGGTGGGGCAAAACTGGGGACACGGAAATGTCACCCGCACGCTGAATGCCTATTGGGCCGCCGTCGCGCTGGCCTTCTCTATTGTGCTGGTGTTAGCCGTTATGCATATTGTACTGGCACCCTGGATGTATCCCCTGTTTACTCGTGTTGTTGCCGTGAGTGACTATGCGGTACTGCAAACCCGTATCATGGCACTGGCACTACCCTTTGTCGCTATCAGCCTGTTAGCAAGTGAATATTATCAGGCCATTGGTAAGCCTTGGTATTCGGTGTTGTTGACGCTGATGCGTCACGTGTTTATATCTGTCCCTGTCGTATACCTGCTGGCGATTGTGTTAGAGATGCGTATTACCGGCGTCTATTTTGGGGCGATGAGCGGCACTTTTGTGGCTGCGTTGTTGGCGTGGCGTCTGCTGCGTCTTTCACCTCGTCTGCTGCGATGGAATCAGGAGGCGGTGCGCTCCCAACACTTGGATATGGAGGTGGCACCATGATGTCGGGCAATCCGTTGTCGTGGCCACAGGAACAGTGCCACATCATTGATCAACTGTATCCTTACAGTGCCGTAAACATCATTGGTGGTGTGGTCACCATTGAGGGAATTGTCGATCTGCCCCGACTACACGCGGCCATCCAGTCCGCCATTCGGCAATTTGATGCGTTGCGTATGTGGTTTGTGATGGGAGAGGAGAGTGAAGTGGTCAGCCAAGTGCAGCCTTATCACTGGCGCGATATCCGCCATTTGACTTTTTCCCCAGATTATGACAAGGAGAACCTACGCCCAGCGGCGATCGAAACATTTGTTGATGAGTGGTTCCGGCAGCCCTTTACCCTGCTGGCGCACGATTTGTTCGAGTTTGTCACCTTTACGTGCGGTGAACAATACAGCGGTTATTTATTTAAAGCCCATCACGGCATTGCTGATGGTTGGTCAATGGCGTTGTTGTCAAACCATGTCAAGCGAGCATACGAACAGCAGGACGTACCAGATGATGCGTCACCAGCCTATAGCGCATTTCTGGCGCAGCAGCAATCTTATCAGGCGTCAACGCGCTTTGCCGTTGATCGTGGCTGGTGGCGTGACTATATCGACGAATACCGCGACTGCTTTCCAGACAGTTCCCCCATCGTTACTACTGAGGGCATCAGTTGTTCCACTTGGCTTGAGCCAGCCATGATTAACCGTCTCTACAGGTTGTGTAATCGTTATGGCTGTACGCTTAATACGCTGTTTATTGCACTCTTCGCTCTCTATCGCGCCAGAGTATGGGGGGAGGAAAAAGGCGTAATAGGCGTGCCGTTAGCCAATCGGCATACTCGCGAGGCGCGGCGTTGCTTTGGCATGTTTACTAATCAATTGCCGCTGGCCTATCGACTGGTGCGCACGGAACGATTCTGTGAACGGGTGGCCTTTTTCCAGCGCGAACTGAAACGCGGTTTTAAACACAGCAAATATCCCATTACCTTATTCAACCAGGATTTGGCGGAACAGGGGGGAGGGAAGTTGCGGGCGTTCGATTATTGCGTTAATTATTATAACTTTACCTATGAACGCCACATTGCAGGTGCCGCGCAACGCGTGGAGAGTTACTACAGCGGCGAGCAGTCCTATAAGCTACAGATTGTTTTGCAAACTGTTAATAATCATAAAGAAAGCCTTAGGTTGAGTCTGGAGGCGCTGCGTAGCGCTTTCACTCCGCACCAACTGACAGCGATGAAAAATGGGCTGTTGGATTTAGTCACTGCATTGGATCGGCAACCTGACGCTCGTCTAGGCGATCTCGAAGTCTATCCTGCGCCGCACGTCGCATTGGCATGTGGCTCACTCAAACCCTCATTTACTTCCCGATTTGCAGCGCAAGTTGTGGAGCATGGTGATCGCACAGCACTAATTGATAATGAACAGTCTTTGACTTATCGGCAGTTGGATGACGCTGTTGAGCGGGTTGCGCGTTATCTGCGCCAACAGGGGATCGGACGCGGTCAAGTGGTTGGGATTATCGCTGAGCATAGCGCTCAAACGGTGATGGTTATTTATGGTATTTTGCGCTGCGGCGCGGCATTTCTGCCGCTAAATCCCGCGTTGCCAACGACCCGCCTTTACGCCATGTGTCGTAAAGCGCAGGTAGCGCATATCCTTTACGATCCGGCGATGCATGAATTGACGCAGGCGCTGGCGTTTCCCGCGTCCAGCTTGCTCCAGGCCTTAGCCACTTCGGCGCTTGCTAGAGAACCTTGGCCAGCTATTGAACCGCAGGATCTGGCATATGTGCTGTTTACCTCCGGATCGACCGGCGAGCCTAAGGGCGTGCAAGTCTCTCATGGCAATCTGGCTAACTATCTCCATTTCGCCGCCGAACGTTACTTTACAGCGCAGGACCGGGCTGCGCTCTACTCTTCGCTGTCCTTCGATTTGACCATCACTACGCTGTTCGCCCCCTTATGTGTGGGCGCTAGCATCAGCGTTTGTCGGCACGCCGAGAGCGAAACATTGCTGCGCATGGCCGTGGTTGATCAGCCCAACACAGTGATCAAACTGACGCCTGCACACCTGCGGTTGTTGTGTGCGGCTGGCATAAGCAGTGAGCAGATTCGTACCTTGGTGGTTGGCGGGGAGGATTTCAAGCGGGATCTGGCGCGTAAGGCGGCTGCTCTCTTTCCTCAGGCCGTGATCTATAACGAATATGGGCCGACAGAGGCCACCGTTGGTTGCATGATCTATCGCTACACCGGGCAAGAAACGCTGCCTTCATTGCCCATCGGTATGGCGATCGACGGTTGCCAGGTAGCAATTTGCTCCCCTTGGGGCTGTCCGGTACCGGAAGGCGAAACTGGTGAATTGGTGATTTATGGCGCGTCAGTGACGCAGGGCTATATCGATGCGCCGCAACAAACGGCCGCCGCCTACCTTAAAGATACCAATGGGGTGATGATTGGCTATCGCAGCGGTGATATTGGCTACGCCATCGCTCCTAATACGCTGGTTTATCAGGGACGTAAAGACGATCAGGTCAAAATTAATGGCTATCGTATTGAGCTGTGCGAAATCGAACAAGCGTTGTTGAGCGCACCTCAGGTAGAAAGTGCGGCGGTGGCGGTGATTGATGATGTGCAGGGGCAGCACAGCGGGTTGCTAGCCTGCGTGACACCGTCATCTGTTGATGTAGCTACCGTAATGCAACATCTGCGTCAGCAATTACCCACCTACATGCAACCCAAGCAGTGCTGTGCTATCGCCCAACTGCCGCTGTCGCACAATGGCAAGGTGGACGTGCGTCAGATGGTCGCAACGGTCCGAAACACCGCGCCTGCATCGGGTAGCGAGCGGCTGGGAGATGCGGCGATAAGGCATTCAGTTCGGGTATGTGTGGAAGGGGCGCTGGAGCAAACTGAGTTTGATGATAACGAAAATCTTTATGTCTTGGGGTTGGACTCCATCAAGAGTATCCAGATTGCAGCGCAGCTCAGGCACCACGGCTGGACGATGTCAGCGGTGCAGGTGATGGAGTGTGGAACAGTGAACGCCATCTGTGAGTTTCTCGCTAGTCATACAACGGTGTCACAGCTCGCGCAGTATGCTCATAACACCCGTATCGATCTACCCGCATTGCGTTGGTTTACGCAGTTGGCGTTGCCAGTGCCCAATGTTTATAACCATGTCATTGTGCTGAAAGTGTTGCCGGGCTGCCCGCTCGAGCAGTTACACAACAGGCTGCATACATTAATCCAGCAGCAGCCAGCTTTGCACAGTGCGCTGGACGCTGAGGGGCGGTTGCTAGTATGCGACCCTAATGTGTGTTATCCCAACGAGGTGCTCACGGAATATTCGACGGCGCAGTGGACGTTGGCAGAGGTGATCGCTCAGTGCAATAGCATGCTTGACGTGACAAATGGTCGAGTCTTTACGGCAGCTCTGTTACACGCCCCGCAGCCTGCGTCTAGCACGCTGGTACTCTGTGCCCATCACTTGTGCGTCGATATGCACTCTTGGTATTTAATCCTCAGCACGCTGGACGCCGTCAGCACTGTCAATGGCACCAGCAACAGCGGACTGCATCGCTGGAATGACTATCTGGCGAGCAAAACGGTAGATTCCGCCACACACGAAAGCTGGCGCACAGTATGTCAAACGCTACCGCTGCATTTCCCACCCGTGTCATTGCCAGATGACTCATTACCTCGTACGCGCGCTTGGCGTGAAGACTTTCGCCATCCTTGCGTCAGGAGGTTGTTTGAATCCAGTGGTAATACCGCGTACAGCGCCGAAACCTATGTGCTAACGGCATTGGCGCTGGTGCTGCGTTACTACAGCGAAGAGCCTTGGTGTCGCATCGAGATGGAAGGCATGGGACGCGGCTGCTGGCCCGATGAGCCTGACGTTGCGGATACGGTCGGGTGGTTTACTCTATTTTATCCTTGGGCGATCCCTCTGCATGGCGATATGGCGACACTGTTATCTGCGATCGCTTCCGATTTGGCAAAACGCACGCATGGTGGGGGAGATTACGGTCTGCTGCAAATGCGGCATGCACCGGAAGACTCTCTTGCGCAAGGGATCCGAATGAATTACATCGGTGTGCAGGCGCAACCTTCACTCCGCTATTTTCATATTGATCACTTTAATAGTGATATCTATACCGCGCCTGAAAACGCGCTCGGCTGCGTGCTGGAGTTTAATATTGCGCGCTCGGCAGCTGATGGTCTCTCCTTCCACTGCCGTTTCGATCCCACGCGCATTGCGCTGAATGATGTGCAACTCCTGCTGGCGCGCTACAAGAACAGCCTCACTGATCTGGATGCCTGGCTGTGCCAACACAGCGCCACGCTGACGGGCGCGCCGACTTTGTGGACACTATAAACACGATGCCAACCCTTAAGGAATACAACAATGGCAAAGGATGATTTTACCTGTGGCTCACTGGATATTGCCATTATTGGCATGAGCGGGCGTTTTTCCGGTGCGGAATCGGTGCCCGAGTGGTGGGATAAGTTGCTGGCGGGTGAGGAGTTCACTCAACCGACATGCACAGAAGACGATAATGGGAACCCTTGGATTAGGCTGCGCAATATAATCACCGCTCCCTATGACTTCGATGCTGCATTTTTCAATATTCCGCCTGGCGAAGCCCTGTTGATGGATCCGCAACAACGAATATTTCTTGAATGCTGCTACAACGCTCTTGAGCATGCGGGCTATATTCCCACGCAACTTAAGCGAGTCGGCGTCTATGGGGCGACCTACGCCAATAACTATTTTATCGATCGCGTCTATCCATACCTGAAGATGAGCGGCGATCACCATTATCTTCAGGCGCAGATTGGTAACGAAAAGGATTACTTGTGTGCTCAGGTTGCCTACAAGTTGGGGTTTACCGGACCCGCTGTGAGTGTACAGACCGCCTGTTCCAGTTCGTTGGTGGCAGCATATTTAGCATGCGAGGGGTTATTGACTTTTCAAGCCGATGTTGCGTTGGCAGGTGGGGTCACCTTGGGTTTTTTACAGGCGCACGGCTACAGTCCGCAAGGTGATAAGCTGGTATCGCAAGACGGACACTGCGCCCCGTTTAGCGCTGAGGCGACCGGCACGGTATACAGCAGCGGTGCGGGAGTTGTGGTGCTAAAACGTCTTGAGGATGCACTACGCGACCAAGACAGAGTGTATGCGGTGATTAAAGGAGGTGCGGTAAATAACGACGGCGGGCGTCGGCTGGGGTTTGTCGCCCCCAGCGTAGAAGGACAGGTAGAAGCGATCAATACGGCGCTTGCCGCCGCAGAAGTCGTACCGACTGATATCGCACTGATCGAAACGCACGGTACCGGTACCCCGTTGGGTGATGAGATTGAGCTTGAAGCTCTGCACCGGGTTTTCGCACCGGCATGTGCGCCGCACAGCATTCAATTGGGTGCGGTAAAAGCCAACTTGGGTCACCTGGGAGTCGCTTCCGGTATCGTCAGCTTAATGAAAACCGCACTGACGCTATATACTGGTTTAGTTCCCCCGCAGATCAACCTAGTAAATAAACATAAAAAACTGTTGCAGCCAGCCTCGCCATTTTATCTCAGTGATGTAGTGACTTCTGTCCCACAAACGAAAAGGATCCATGCCACCGTTAGTTCGTTTGGGCTGGGAGGGACCAATGCTCATTTGGTTCTGCAAAACTGGTGCGAGACGCCTGCGCAAGCGGTGCAAGAAAATGAGCGCCGCCTGTTTTTCTTCAGCGCCAAAACGCCATTAGCCCTTAGACAACAGTTGGATGCTCATTATCACGCTCTGGCGACCTATGCGGAAGCAGATAAAGATCGTATCGCCTATACTCTCGCGCAACGCCGGGCACATTTCCCGTATCGCTGTGCGCTGGCGGCAGACAGTGTGGTAGCGTTGCGTGCAAGTTTGGCGAAACTGCGGGATGCTGACATGTCTTTTACCCCTATCAATATGGAAACTACCTTGGTGTTCCTATATCCGGACCGGGACGATAAGCTGGAGAGTGCCCTGACGCATTTGCTGGCTTGTCAACCTAACTTGCGCCAGCGGCACCAGCGCCTGTCTCAGGATGTTGCACAAATCTGCGAACCAGCCGATTGGACGCCAGCATTGCGTCAGTTTATCCAGCAGGTGAGTCTTAGTGAATGGCTGATCGAACAAAGTATCTCGCCTGTGCAGCACATCGGTTACCTGACGGGGGCTGCAGCAGCGCAGTATGTTGCGCGCATCATCTCACTGGAAAACGCTGTTCAGCAGGTGATTGTGGCTGAAACGACACCGGAGCAGACGCTGGCCGGCAACAGTGAACTGAGCGAAATATTGGCTAATCTGGCGGTGACGGAGGGAACGCTGATGCTGGAAATCGGTCGCGCGGGGACGTTTTCCATATTGTATCACCAGCATGCGCAGTGGGTTGGGCAAACAGTATTTTCCCCCATGCTGAATACGGATACGCCTGAGGACATCCTGCCGCTGTTGGGCACTCTTTGGCAACGAGGAGTGACTATTTGTTTACCGGAAATGCCAGCCGTGCAGACTATAGGCTTACCCGGTTATTCGTTTGATCGCGTCCGGTATGAAATTCAGTCCAGTGATGCGAGAGAGAACGCTATGTTACCAGTGAGTTATTTGTCGGTCAGCGACTTTGTGGAGAAAACCTGGCGTTCATTGTTATGCATCGATCATTATGACGAACACGCGGTTATTTTCGAATACGGAGCGACCTCGATGCACGTTATCTCTTTCGTCGACAGCTGTAACCACATTTATAAAATCGGACTGACTGCCGCCGATATTTATGCCAGACCCGCTATCCGTGAGCACAGTGAATTTATCTCCGAATGTGTTGATGGTATTTTATGAGGTGTTCACAGGATGACAATAATGGAACACGTTAGCATTAAAACATTATATCATCTCCTGTGCTGTATGCTGCTCTTTATTTCCGCTATGTGCGCTTTGGCGCAAGAACATGAGCCTATCGGGGCGCAAGATGAGCGCCTGTCGACATTAATTCACCAACGGATGCAGGAGGCCAAGGTCCCAGCCCTTTCCGTAAGTGTGACCATTAAGGGGGTACGTCAGCGATTTGTCTACGGTGTTGCCGATGTGGCTAGTCAGAAAGCGAATACTCTGGACACAGTTTACGAGCTGGGATCGATGAGTAAGGCGTTTACCGGACTTGTGGTGCAAATACTGATTCAGGAAGGCAGACTCCGGCAAGGGGATGATATCATTACCTATCTGCCGGAAATGCGCTTGAATTATCAGGGAAAACCTGCTTCCCTGACCGTGGCTGATTTCCTTTATCATACATCAGGATTGCCTTTTTCAACACTGGCTCGGCTGGAAAACCCTATGCCTGGGAGCGCTGTGGCACAGCAACTGCGCAACGAGAATCTGCTGTTTGCGCCGGGTGCGAAGTTTAGCTATGCCTCCGCCAATTATGATGTGTTGGGCGCGGTGATTGAAAATGTGACGGGAAAAACCTTTACAGAGGTCATTGCGGAACGACTCACGCAGCCGCTGGGCATGTCGGCGACTGTGGCAGTTAAGGGGGATGAGATTATTGTCAACAAGGCAAGCGGCTATAAACTGGGATTCGGCAAACCCGTTCTGTTTCATGCGCCTCTGGCCCGGAACCATGTTCCTGCCGCCTATATCCATAGCACTCTGCCTGATATGGAAATATGGATAGACGCCTGGTTGCACAGAAAGGCTTTGCCGGCAACGCTGCGTGAGGCGATGAGTAACAGTTGGCGTGGTAATAGTGATGTTCCGCTTGCCGCAGACAATCGTATCCTCTATGCCAGCGGTTGGTTTATCGACCAGAATCAAGGCCCTTACATCAGTCACGGTGGGCAGAATCCAAACTTTTCTTCTTGCATTGCGTTGCGACCGGATCAGCAGATTGGCATTGTTGCGCTGGCAAATATGAATTCGAATCTGATACTACAGCTTTGCGCGGATATCGATAATTATCTGCGCATTGGCAAATATGCTGACGGCGCTGGTGATGCAATTACAGCCACCGATACCCTTTTCGTCTACCTCACGTTGTTGCTGTGTTTTTGGGGGGCGGTGGTTGTAGTGCGCGGTGCTTTCCGTGTTTATCGCGCAACGGCGCATGGCCCTGGAAAACAGCAGAGGTTACGTTTACGCGTACGTGACTATATCATCGCCTTGGCGGTTCCTGGGCTCGTGGCCGCCATGCTCTATGTCGCACCGGGTATACTATCTCCAGGACTTGACTGGCGTTTTATCTTGGTATGGGGTCCATCGAGCGTGTTGGCGATACCGTTCGGAATTATCCTGTTAGCTTTCGTTCTGACATTAAATCATCAAATTAAACGAATTCTATTACACAACAAGGAGTGGGACGATGAGTAATATCAGTTTGTATTGTTTGCCATATTCAGGTGGTTCTGCCGCCATGTATTATAAATGGCGTAGCGTGCTGTCGGACAATATTACTTTGCGGCCTTTAGAACCTGCGGGGAGGGGAACTAGAATACGCCAGCCGCTGTGTCTTACGATGGTGGATGCCGTCGCTGACCTTTATCAACAATTTGTGAAACACTACACAGGTGGAGACTACGCCATTTTTGGGCATAGTCTCGGAGGGATCATGGCCTTCGAACTGGTGCATTATATTCTCGATCATGGACATGACATGCCATGCGCGCTGTTTTTTTCCGGCTGTCGCCCACCCGATCGGGCCTCTCATGAAGTAATACTGCATACCTTGCCCGATCAGGCGTTTATGGAAGAGATCGTCAAGCTGGGCGGAACTCCGGTTGATGTCTTTCGTAATAAAGAGTTAATGACAATTTTCACCCCCATCATTAAAAACGATTATCGGCTCTATGAGCAGTATGTATTTCAGGCCAAGGCGCGCACATTAACCTGTCCGATCGTGCTATTTCATGGCGATGCTGACAATCTGGTAATGCAGGATGAATTACTTGCATGGGAAAAATTCACCACACGAAAGACGCGGACTATTATATTTCCTGCTGCCGATCATTTTTTTGTCGATAAGCATTTTGAACAGGTGGTAGGTTATGTGAACCAGACGATTGAATCACTCGAAATAGTAGGGTAGAAATAGTTGTGTAACTATACAAGGAGCAATAGATATGGCTGTTCCATCATCAAAAGAAGAGTTAATTAGAGCTATTAATAGTAATTTTTCTTTATTAAATAAGAAGCTAGAATCTATTACGCCCCAACTCGCCTTTGAACCTCTATTGGAAGGGCACGCGAAGGGGACTACGATTAGCGTAGCGAATCTGGTTTCCTATCTGATTGGCTGGGGAGAGCTGGTGTTACACTGGCATGACCAAGAGGCAAAAGGAAAAACTATTATTTTTCCTGAGGAAGGATTTAAATGGAATGAATTGGGGCGTTTAGCACAGAAATTCTACCGTGACTATGAGGATATTACAGAGTACGAAGTTTTATTGGCACGGTTAAAGGAAAATAAGCAGCAACTCGTGGCTTTGATTGAACGATTCAGTAACGACGAGCTTTACGGTAAACCTTGGTATAATAAATGGACCCGAGGTCGTATGATTCAATTTAATACCGCCTCGCCTTATAAAAATGCTTCGGGGAGGTTAAATAAACTGCAGAAATGTCTTGCAGAATAGCGGGGTGCTTACCGTTTGCCTCCCCACTGATGATTTTTCCGGGCAGCGATGAGTGTGGACTGGCGGCACTATCACCCGCTGCTCCGGAACATATTCTGGTTAATGATACGGATAAAATGTGTAAGACAATAAGTCTACTTAACATAAGCACATGCGAACGCATGTGTATTAAGAACCAATCTTCATAATAAGGTGATTTTTTTTCGACAAGGGTGCTCAAATCGGGATGATTTTTCGTATCCTGACGCAGGAGGATCAAATTCTGATGTCGGATATTGCTGCACTGTATTTCACTCCGAGCTTCGCTGGGAAAATCTATTGCCGCGAGGCCTTTCCTCTGATTTGGTACGAGCCAGGATGGAGGGTAATGTGCTGGGATTAAGATGGTGTTTGATGATACAGTGTCTCCCTGCAAGGCAACGGGGAGTCCTGCAAAACGCGTTAAAGTCGCTCTTTTTGCCTGCGCCGGGTTCCCCTACAGCTATTTGTGCCGGCCGGTGCAGATAAAGACGAATGATATCCAGCAATTTCAAAGGAGCAAGTGCATGAATGATACCGTCCATATGGCCCGAAGTTCAGCACGCAGAGTTCTAACATGCGATCATAGGGAATTTTGGTAGAGGGAAGCTAAAGAAACTGTTTTGGTGAGTCGCTTTATTGCCATTCGCATGAGTGGACGAATAAAGCGATGATGAATATCGCCAACATTGGATTTCTTTCTTCGGATTGCATCGTTATACCCGAAGTCCCCGTGGTGAAAAAAACGTCCCCGGTGGCACATCTTCCCTTATGAAATTTAGATGTGTTATGCCGACTTGATATTTATAGTTCTGTTCGGTCGACTTTTCAGGCAACATATCGTGTACTCGATTTGCCAACCATCTCTGTATATGTCCAATGACTTAATGTAGCCATTTGTTGTTTCCACATTATTCAAACTTCATGTGCCGCTCAGCGAGTACAGCACCGTTGTTGAAATCCGCTAACAACCATATGGTTTGACCTTTATATAATCGCATTATCATCATTGTATTACTGGAGGTCATCATTTTACTGAATTTTCATTCAGTTTATGTCGGTCTAAGACTCACTTGTTGTCGCAAATGCCACTCCTGAGTGCAGCGGGGGGGAGATCAGATGACGACTACATCCAGATTCTACAACTTGTTCTGCGTTGATATTTAGCCGCTAATCATAATGTTCCTAACTTACGGTAATAAAGATCTGTTTAGTTGGCTATGGTCTCCGTCAGTTTCTGGACAGCCAACTTTAACAGGTTTTGCTTCGACCGCTGGCGGTTGCTTGCTCCAGTTCATCAATGGTGCGGAAAAGAAACATTTCGCGGTTCCTCGTGTCGAACGGCACCGGAACGTTGTTCCTCATTACCGTTTTGATGGAGTCAAACAGCCGGATTAACGATGTTTTGGTTTTGTCATCCGGCATGACATACATCGCGTAGTGCCAGTGTCCGGCATCGCTGGCCGCCAGATGACTGTTAATGATGTTGATATAGCGTGCGCGGGTTTTCATTGAGCGCTCCGTTTCGACGGCGACGATTGCGCCGCTATCTAACGTGATAATCCCGTCAGGGCGATGGCGAACACCAGGATAACGCGCCATAAACTCCCCCCGATCACCATTAAGCCAGCCTTGCCCGCCTTTCTCTTCCAGTGCAATTCTGACCCTCTGATTTAGTAGACGATGTTCCAGAGTCCAGTATTTGAGTTTGCCGGGTTCAAAGTATCCAGGGAAAACAGCATCGTCAGGCATGACCACCATTGCTAACCCCTGCATAGTTATCCCCCAAATCGTTATTTTTTGTTTTACCCCAGGCATTTCGTGTTTGATGATGAAGCCAGCTTTAATTGCTCTATTTAGTACCTTATATAATGGGCTGTGAGAATTTTTGCTAAAGCCGAGAACACGTCTTAGTGTGTTAAAATCAGAATAAGTTTCTTCTTTCAGAAAATTTAGAAGGGAGAGCATTTTGTCAGCAGAGGCTTTTTTTCTCTCTGATACGTTATGTATAAGCATATCAATCCTTACAAATTAATAGATGGCTTATTTTGTTCATTGATTTCGGTTTGTGGTTGTTCAGATTGAGGATTTTCAAATGACAGCAATTCAATATGTTTCTTTTTAACCAGAATAGGGGACATCTTTGTTGCCTTCGCCAGTTCTTTTGTTGTAAATACAAAGCCGACCTTTTCAGGGAGATTTAAAAACATATTACTGTCAACGTAGTAACTTTCTGCCTGTCTTATCATACGGTCTGTATCCATTTTTTCCGTTAATGATAAATCAGTCCTTACTTTCCTCATTTCATCATCGACCAGGATTGAACCTGTCATTTTTGCCGCCCATTCTGCTGTTTCTGGATTTTGAATTTTATAAATCAATTTGAATTTGGCGTTTTCAATGATGGCTCCAATAACTGCATCACCATTTAAATCAGACGGACAGTCACGCAGATCGTCTATCGCCTGAAAAGCCATGAATATATGCACGCCTTTATCTCGTGCCGTTCCAAGCCCCTCAAGGGCGGGGCGGGATAGATGATATTTCAATTCGTCGAGAAAAATAGCAACAGTACGCGGGGTGCTGTTTATTCTGTCCCTGGTCTCTGCTATTTGTATCAGGCGGGTCAGAATCATCCTTTGTGCGGATATTATTTTTTGATTTCGTGTTGAACCAATAATGTAGCAACAACCACCTTCATCAAAAACCTCCTTTAATGAAAATCCATTTGTGGCATTAATTGAGTTAACTAAAGCAACTTCTTCCAGCTCACCAAAAAATGCGGGAGCAGCTTGACGTAATGACTGAACAAAATCAGTGTTAAATAAATCATAAAGTGTCATTCCTTTTTCATAAATTGCTGATGTATTTCTGGCTGCGCGGCGGTCAGAGATTCGATAAAAATCTGAAGCTTCCCCTTTTTTAGCCAGACTAAAGCCAGCGTTAAATAGTTCCTCCAGTTGTTCATGAGAGATATCAGCCAGTAAATCAAGCTGAAAATTTGGCTTGTTCAAATTTATAAGTGTAAATTTCTTGCCCGCTTTTTTACATGCTTCCCTGAGTACATGTGGTGCCCATTCATCATCTTTTGGATCTTCTACAAAAACAGCCTCGCCTGCAAGAATTGCCTGATAAAGTAGAATGGCTGCAGTGACACTTTTCCCTGAACCAGTTGTGCCGATAATTGCTGCGTGTTGGGTCTTGAATTCTTTTATGGTTATGTATTGCGGCTGGTCATTTTTGTTTAAGCCAATGAAAGCACCTTTCTTTAAATCAATGTAATCGAGTGGGTTGTATTCTATGCTCTCGGGCAACAGCTCTTTTACTTTACGTACATCCGTTCTGGTATTTCTCTCCAGCTTGGTTTTCTTAATCATTCGATGTTTCAGGTTGTCAATTTCTCCCGCCAGAAGTCGTCGGGCTGCAATATGAAAGAATAATCCTGCTGTCGTAAATGTGACTGTCATGATCCATAGTGGAATTCTGAACAGTATGTTGTTGTCGAGTAATTTAAAAAAGTAGCTCAGCCCCTGAATAGTTAGCGGTGATATGGTACCGAATATAAAAAAGAAAATAGACACACACGCCACCGATTTTAACCAGAACGGAGCGTTCTTTCTTTCCTCTCGGGGAAGGTTGACTATAAACGGTAATGTAAGACCTGCGAACAGGGATAATATGACAGGGCTGTTTTGCAGCCATAACAGGAAAAAGGAAAAGGCGTCAGCAAAAGCATTCAGCCTTTGCATAAGATGTGATCCCATATTTGCTAACTCCATTAAAAATCGTAGTGATGGGGTCAAGTCATGGAGTCATCGCATGGAGTCGCAGCTTGACTCCATGCGATGACTCCATCAAATGACTCCATAAAACAGAAAAAGACAGTGATCGCCAGTGGCGATCAAGCCCGTTATCCCTGCTTTCAGAAAACAGCCGACCAGTGGTCGTCTGTCCTCTGAAACGCCCGAATAACGGGCAACGGCGTGTGTCATTACGTTCGGGCTGGACGCCCTCACTGCATGGCACATGGGGGTAATGTCCCGGCTGGACGCCGGACCAAAACCCCCAGGGTCAAAGGCGGCACACCGTCGCGCGCTACGCGCGACCAACCCCTTTAAGACGCGCGTTTAGCCTATTTTTTCTTCGCAAGCTCGAAAAAATGGGAACGCTGCTTTAAAGGGGTTGGTCGCGCCTAATCGGCATATTCCCCGCTGGGGCGGGAAATATAGCCTGGCTGCGACGGTGTGCGGGGCAAGCCCCCCACAAAAACCGGCACGTGGGCGTGCCTTTTTGCTCGCTGGGGCGGCAAAATTTTTGCGGCTCCCCCCGGCCCGCTTCAATTCGCTGGGGCGAATGTTCGCGGGTGGACGTGGAGCCTGAAAATTAGCAATTTCTCCGAAATTGAATTTTCTGTCCACGTTCCACTTCATTATTTTTCGTCTTAACAATTTCTTCGAAATTGAAGCCAAAAATAATGAAGCCTTAAAACCCCGTCGCCTGTTAGCCTGTGTGTTGTACAATACATTTTTTGTTCTGTGTGATTACATCTGTTCGCGGTATATTTCAGCTCTGCATTCCATTTCCGCTTCCAGCACCTCACTCCAGGTTGTATCATCAATTTTTGTGCCTTTACTTTCTGCATACCTCATTAATTTGTTTGCGTCAGCTTCATTAAGTTCTGAAAGATGAGCGCGCAAAAGGCCGATTAATCTGCTTGCGTATATTTCGTAATACAGCCCGCAACCTCTGTGGGCTTCTTTTGATAACGTGTCATATACCAGGGCTACCGATATTCTGTCCTGATTGCGGGAGTATATATTTCGGATGAATAAGTCTTCTTTTGGCATGTCGCACCTTTTACAGTAAACAGGATGTTATACGGATTATTACTATCCTCTGACCTTACCGTACCTGGACAGTATTTTATTTACGGCCTCCGGATCTGCGTCGGGACATTCACCAAGGAACGCTTTTCTCGCCTTCAAAGTATGGTTGGGTAAGAAACCATGTTTATTCTTTTTGACTATTTTAAAAAAAGCCTTTTCTGCAGAACGGCATTCACGCCCGCCACTATTACCCGTAGCTTTTCCGTACATACAAAGAACAACTTCGCACGGGTCAGCGGCAAAGGAATAAACTGGGGTTCCTGCTGCCAGACATAGTGCGGCCACCGCGATAACGGTTTTTTTCATGGTAAATCCTTATCAGATTGTGTTTTAAACAGATTAGCGAGAGAAATAAATGGTGGTTTCCCTGCACGTCAGGCAATTAAAAACAGGCTGGTATTCAATGACGCCTTTTGCGCCATTCTGGCGAAGCCAGTTTCTGGCATTAAAGAAATCAGTACCGGATTGTGCAGAGACGACAATTCGTGTTGAGTGGGCGGCAGCGTAAAATACTGCTGGCGTCCATGTTGTGTCGTGGAAACTATGTGTGCTGACTGATAATGTCCATTTACCGTTAACTGTCGGGGACGGGACTGTAACGTTATTGTCACGCCATTGCGGTAAACGGGTGTTTAATGGCTCAGCGGCTTTATCCCACGCTACAGGAACGGGAGGCGGCGGCGATGAACATCCGGTAATTATTGCCGCCAGGATGATGACTGTCATTTTATTTGTCATGCTTTCATCTCCTCAAAATATTGATTGCGATGGGCCGGGCGGAAATAAATGTCATTCATACGGCGGACATCTCCGTCCAAATCAATGCTCACTATCACGTCCAGACTGTCCAGAACCTTACGCAACATAAATGTATAGGGGAGCTGGGCGCACTGTGGGTTCTCGTAGCAACGGGTAATAAATCCATCTATTGCTTCTTTTGCTGACCCGGCATGAATGGAGGTCATGCTTCCTTCATGGCCGGAACCTGTAATTTTGAGAAAATCCCAGGCTTCCGCGCCGCGAACTTCTGTCAACAGAATGCGGTCAGGGTTCATGCGGTAATTCCAGCGTAAAAGGCTCGCCGGAGTAACGACAGACCCTTTTTCATCGGATGACTCAGAAGGATAAAACAGGTGAACGTAGTTCCTGTGTTTAAAAAATATTATCTCCGGATTGTCTTCTATCGTCGTTATGCGTAAATGGACAGGGATATACTGTATCAACATTTTCATGAATGTTGTTTTCCCTGAACCAGTTTCACCTGCGACGGCTAATGTTTTTCCATACTCCACGCATTTCTCCATAAACAGAGGAATATTTCTGGCGTTGTACAATGCAATTAATTCTTCGTCGTGTGTCTCCGTCTTCTCGTCGTTTGTTACCCGGTTATAAAATCCCGCATCGATATATCCCTGGTGCGGGATTTGTATCTTCGAGGGCTTACGGATGGTGACAGACACCGTATCGCGCTCACAGGCCGGAGGAACAATAACCTGGCACCGTTCGCCAGATTCCAGCGTGGCTGACAGTCCCGGCTTAATATCTTCGATATTGTCGCCGTGGTGCTTTGCCAGGCACCGGGCAAAGTTGTAGCAATCCTCATAGCTCAAAGGAACGGCATGCTGTTCCCACATGCCGTTGATTTTGGTATACAGCTCACCTGGACGGTTGACGGCGATTTCCGTCAGGCCGGGAAGCTCCAGAAAGTCGCCAAAGAAACGCTGTTTATAGCGGTCGAGGGAGATATTTTTAGCGGTCATCTTTTACCTCTTTCATCCGGGAAAAGACTTCATCAACAGAAAGAATGAAGAGAGAACTGACTGCTACCAGCCAGGCAAGCTGGAGTAAGCCAGACACACTTTTTCCTAACATGATCGCTTCACGGTCAGTTAAAGGGCGCAGGTGATACCAGATTTGATTGATGGCCATCCACGCCGAGGGCGGTGCAAACAGCAGAAAAAGAAAACCCGCGATAAGTAATGCAAGTGGTGCATCACGCAGGCTCTGGCCGACAATACGTGCAATGTACATAACCAGAATGGCTATGCGTTTCTTGTTTGCTCTCGTCATAACGTATTCCTTTATTGTTTGATTTTCAGTGTGTAAATGTTTGAAAAATCAATATCCTCGCCTGTGATCAGGTTGATGATCTCGCCCTGATTCTTATAGAGCGTTGGGGGAATATTGATGCTGTTCTCCAGCGTGGTACGCGCCATATCTGCCATAGCCTGGCGGCTGTTTTCCGTATAGTCCGTATTGCGGTCTTTTTTACCCGCACTGTTGGATGCCCATGCGCCAATATCGGGGATCATGCCGACCATTAACGCGCCGCCGAACCGTTCCCAGAAGTGCGAATCTATCCAGCCATCAACGCCAGCCTCGCCCAGATCGCCAGCCGCGCTGGTATCAACCAACGGGATATCGAGATAAGGCGGCTGGCGGGTGCGTAGCTTCGTCGCAATGATGAATGCCCGCCCTTGCCCGTGCTTCATACCTTCTTCCGCTATGGCGCGGTAAAGTAATGATGCCGTGGTGCCTTTCTCTATCAGCTTCGTGTTGCCGCTGGCGCTCCAGATGTCAGTAGTGACCGTGCAGCGAAGTTTCCCCGCCCGGTCAGATACAAAGCGGCGATCCAGTGAGCAGGGGATCGAGGTATTTTCCGGGATGTACAGGTCAGGGTTATAGGGTATGCGGCGCACTGGTGCGGGGCTTTGTCCCGGCGGCGGTGCGGCGGTATTTGTGGCCGCGCTGCTGTCCTGTTGTCCGGTGGTCGTTGCCGATGTCAGCGTCATTTCCTGCTGCCGGGTTTTTACCGGGTTCTGTGTGGTGGCCGAACCATCACGGCGAATAAGGAAGCTGGCTTTGTTGAGTTCTGGCGGGGCGGCCGGAGCCACCTGCCCTGTTCCCCCCGTGCTGCTCTGGCCGTTATCCTGTTGCTCTGGCTCTTCTTCGGCTGTATCGGTGGACATACCGAGATCGTTACGCTGCCGGTAATCGGTTTTGTTCGTCTGCGGGGCTGTGTCCTGTTTCTTTTCTTCCGTAGGCTGCCACAGGATATTGCGATAAACCCAGTTACCACCCCATGCCAGGAAGATAAGCGTGACCGCGACAATGGCAAGAAAGGCGGTTGCTTTGCCCCGTTTGCGCTTTTTCAGCTTGTTAACGGCGGGTTGTACCGGGTCTTTCTCTTCGTCGTCCTGCGCATTGAGAAGCTCGGCCTCCCTTTTAGCGCGGGCTTCCCGCTCAAGCGTGGCAATATCATCCTCAGCGTGTGCCGGGAATGCCTGCGCTTCATCCGGCACAGGCATTTTGTTTTCGTCGTTCATATGCACGTTTCCTTTTATAAAAATATAAAAATATTTTTATAGGTTAATTGGATTCCGGTTTTTCCACTCTTTCCACCTGCCGGGATACGGTGGAACCATCGGCGGCGTGTACCTTGCCAAATCCGCTATTTTCCAGACCCACAACGGCATTACCGGAACGCAGTACTAGGCGTGGCGTCACCTCCTGAATCACCAGTACGGTGAAATCGCCTTTCTTCTGGATACTGCTGTTAACCACATGCTCTTTGCCGTTCAGCTCTTTGGTGACGGAAGGAATGGACTTAGACGGGGAGAAGCCCACGAACGTAAAGCGGCCATCGTCGTAAGCAAAATCGGGAACAATGTTGAAACTGCCTTTGCCCGGATATTTGGTGTAACTCCAGTTGCGGGGCGTCTGCGCCGAGTTCAGCGCTTTCTGGACGCTGGCCTGTTGCTGTTTCTGCTCCCACTCGCGCTGTCTGGCCGTCGCCTCCCGGCTCGCTTTGTCCCGTTCTTCGCCCGGATAGCGATAGCTCACCTGGAAAGCGGGTTGTTGTGCCGATTTATCATCGATGACGTTCAGCTCGACGTTGTACAGGCGCTTACTGGTGACAACCAGCATATTGGTATGCCAGTCCCGGCTGTTCGGGGGGATCACGACCTGCGTTGTGTTGCCATCTTCTCCGGGCGCTCCCTGCGTGAGCGCGACCGGGCGAACGTTGACCCGGTTTGCATCCGGCGTGGCTTCCCACGCCTCATCAAAGCCAGGTTTGGCGCTTATGACCGCCTCATCGTTATCAAAGACTAGCGTTGTCATAAAGCCGGGTTTGGTGTTAACGACAGTGACGTTCTGCGGGTTATAGATAACCTGCTGCACGCGGGAGTCATAGCGGCTTGCCTGCGGTATGGCCGCAGCCCATGCCGCGCCGCACATCATCAGTGCCAGTGCGGTAAACGTTAACTTTTTCATCATTCACCTCCCCGGATTTCGCGGTCGGTCTGCCAACTGGTGACGGTAAAGCCGAAGTAGTTGATCTCGCGTTCCGCATCGCTCATTTCCTTGTCAGGGTTAGAATGGAACGTGAACCGGGCATCCCAATATTCGTTGCGGGTGCTGTTATCAGCCAGACGGCGGATAATCTTCTTGTAGCGGATGGTGGCGACCCTATCAGGGGCTGTCGCATCGGTGATCTGGTTGGACAAGATCTCCACTTTCACGGTGTGCGCCCCGTTCTTATAAACCTTGTCTGGGGCGTTTTTTCCGGCGTAAAGCGCCAGATAGTCATCGTTTACCTGGGGAGCGTTGTAGACTTGTACCGTCTCGTAGTCGTCCTGCAAAGAGGGATAGACATACCGCTCACGCACTTTGACGTAGTTTGCGGCCATCGCCTTTTGATAGGCTTCTGTTGCGGTCAGGCTGGTTTTCGATGTCCGGGTAACGTGTTCCACCCGTCCTGTGTGGTTATCCAAGGTATACAGCTCAACGTCCGTCTGTTTCAGCGGCAACATCACGACCACGGCGACGAGCGCCAGTACCGCAATCAGCAGACCCATACCGCCAACAACAAAACCGGCTTTTGTGGCGCGTTTATCCCGCTCAATCATTTGCTGCTCAAAAGTGCGGGATTCAGCTATTAATTTCTGTTCACTCATGACTGTTTAACTCCGCCATAATTTGAGGGGTGTTTACGGGTTCTCCCTTACCGCTAAAGGCAGAGGGAGGCGTGTTCTGGGCGCAGCCAGAAAGCGCGCACAGCAAAGCCAGCGCAATCAAGCGTTTCATCAATGATTTCCTCAACTAAATTAGATATATGAAAATATAATTATATTTTCATATGATGATATTTCGGGGGGATGGACGGGAGACGTCTGGCCTAGCTGTTGAACTTCTTAACCGCGGATTCTCTCGACTGTGCCAGCCTCCGCGCTTCGTTCCGGGCTATCATCTGCTCAATCGCGTACTTCCGCGCTTTAGATGCGTTATAGCCTAACTCACCTCCGGGCTTGCCGGGCTTACCTGCATTCGCATCCTTCCAGCCCTGAATGTTGTCCTGGGCGGAACGTTTGGTTTCTTTAACTGCACCCCCGGCTAGCTTCCCGGCACCAAAAGCAGCCGCACCGATACCTACAGCGGCCAGCCCCTGCATGGATACGGTAGCGCTTGCCCCGGCCAGAGCTGCGGCTACCTTAGCGGAAATATACACCAGTATTGCAGCGAAAATACCTGCAAGGCAGACTTGAGCACCAAGTTCAACAATTGTTGAACTGTCTGCTACCTTCGTCGCCTTATTAAGAACGAGATTCAAGTAATTCACTACAATTCTCAATGAGAGAGCGGCAAATAGAATTGTTAATATTCCTGCAAATATATTTTGCAACCAGTTATTGAACATGGGGCGGAGGAAACCATACATAAGGCAGAATATGAAAATAGGTGCAGTTATTCCTAATAGTAGAATCATTACTTCGGCAACCATTGAAACAAAGCCCGCTAGAATCATAAGTGCGAATATTCCAAGCCATACACAAAATTGAGCAGTCATTCCCTCATCTTTTACATATGTAGAATTATCCATGTCATGTAGCGTTTTCCCTAACACTTTAGCCTTATTCCATAGGGTGTCTAATAACTGCCATATATTATCACTACCAGAAAAACCCTCCTTTATTCCGTTTATGGCATCAATAACGCCATCGAGGTAGCCGCCTAAATTAGCCACAAAGGACAGGATGATCGCCATCCTCATGATGTCCCACATCGTGTCTTCCATAGGCGTAGATAGCTTACCAGCCAAAGTCTGGTATCCACGCCACATGATGTAGATGGTAGCTGACGCTGCTGCCAGCCCCATCATCATAGAAGAGTACGACATCATCAATCCCTTTGTGGCGTCTGTAATTCCTCCTATCAGGTATTTTTCAACCCCAACAAAAAGACCGCCACTCATATATTACTCCTCTAAATTATTTAAGTCTGGAGTTGGTGCGTTTAGCTGCTTGATTTGATAGTGGGCTTCATTTGCATTCTTGCAATTTTCAGAAGCGTCACCACTCTTTTGGCACTTTTCATAAACTAGTTTTAATTCGTCAGGGTGATCCCTATACCATTTTGTTGTTTTAGCTTCCTCTTTGCATCCAACAATAGAAAAGCACAGGGTGATCGTCGAAATTAAAATAATTTTTTTTGATAACATAAATACCTCATAAATTATTAAGGTCAGCAGTTGGCGCGTTTAACTGCTGCTGATTCCACTGCTTAACACGCTCCGCTTCTAGCGCATTTTCGCGCTTCTCTGCTGCTTTCACGCTCATTTCCCATTGGGTGGTAAGCGTGTTCAGCATGACAGATTTTAGCTGAATACTGTTTGCAAGGTCTTGAGATTCTTTCGAATCTTTGGCTAACGCTACCCTGTTGGAGAGACTGTTTATTTCCCCCAGGGTCTGGCTTACCTGGTTCTGAACCTCGTCGGTTTGCTCAAGCTGGATAGCCTTGTTGATGACCTGCTGCTTGCATACGTTGGCATAACTCCCCGATTGCGCAGTGTTGCAGGTGTCGAAAATTTTATACTTCTCGTACAACGCATCGAACTGCCCGGAGGAACCGCCGGAGAGAAGCAGGTCATTCAGTGCCTGTCCGGGCTTACGCAGCTTTTCAAGGTCAGCTTTCAGGCCTTTGGCCTGGTCAACAAAATCAGCAATATCACGAACGCCAGTGGCCGTCGCCAGTTGGTCTTTATATGCCTGTATTTGTGACTGGTAGTGTCTGGCCGTTTCCATCCAGCGTTTTAACTCCTGCGCCCACTGCACGTCCCGCATAGGGTCAGCATCAACAGCGACGGGAATACCAGCATGAGCCAGTGGGCTTGCAATGACGCAAGCCAGAATAAGAGTACGAAAGCGAGTTTTCATCGTATATCTCCTTTGGGTCAGAGCGCTTTAGCCAGGTAGGTATCGAGCCATTCATGAGGCTGCATTCCTTCCCGGTAAATCGATTCGAATATTTCGAGGTTGGGGGCATCGCCGCTCATGACTTTGGTGTATCTGCCGATACCCGACAGGTCGAGCGTGACACGAGCGGCAAAACGTTTGGTATCGCCGCGCTTGAACTGATTTTTCACCACAACATACTGGCGGGCTTGCGGGTCAAGCCCTTTCACCACGTCGAACACTTCCGGTTCAAACTTCATACCGTCAACATAGTGTGCGCGGTCGGCGTTGGGGTTCGCCGCCAGAATCTGTGTCCCGCACTGCTCAATCACTGCCGGGGCGATATCATCTTTGATGATCTCTGCCGGGGATTGAGTACCGACGACCAGCATCCCGTTCAGCTTACGGATGGTTTTCAGCTTGTTATAAGCAAAGTCCTTAAACACCGGGTCGCGTAACCACTTCCAGAATTCATCCATGAAAATGACCAGGCGTCGCCCGTCAAGCAGGCTGGTAATGCGGTACAGCAGATAAAACGAGATTGGCGCACATACGCTTGCATCGTCCAGGAACTCCGTTCCGTCGATGCCGAAGTTATCGCAGTTGCTGATATCGAACGTGTCAGACTCGTTATCAAACACCCAGCCGAACTCACCGCCCTGCGCCCACTGTGACAACCGAATGCTAAGGCCGTTTTCCTGGGCTTCTTTCGTAGCCGGCTCAGGCAAATTTTCCAGCATTCGGGTAATGCCGTAGACGCGATATTGCGGCTCGTCATTCATCACAGCATTGACCGCATCACTCAGACGTCGTTCATCGCGTGGGGAGATCGTCGAGCCGTTACGGGTACAAAGGATTTTCATCAGTTGCTTGATGAAATTGATATTGCGTTTGGTTGCTGGCAACGAGAACGGGTTCCACCCTGTAGACTCACCACTGATAACCCGATAGTAACGGCCACCCAGCGCCCGGATGTTCATCTCTGCGCCCCGGTCTTTATCGAGGTAAACGGTTGTCAGCCGTTTGGTTTTGGCATCCGGGGAGAAGCTATCCTCGCGCCCGTATTTCTGCTGCATGATCTCAAAGAACGTCATCAACATGGTTTTACCCGAACCGTTCGTACCGAGGATGCAGGTACTGGCCGGGTTCTTCTCGTTGAATTCGTCCTTATCTGCCAGTGTGTTATGCAGGTTGATATAGTAGCCATCGCCTGACGGGGTGCGCAGTAAAGCCATCGCATCCCCCCAGGGGGCTTTATCGCGCTTGCCCGGATAGAAATTATGGAGCGCGGCCAGCTCCACAAAGTTCTGGCTACTCAGCTCCCCTTTACGTGGCCTCAGGTTGTAGTTGCCTGGCAGTTGCGCCATATACGCCGCTGAAAGCGATATTTCTGCCGGAACAGGCGTTATCCCTATGTTGTTCAGCGCGTTACTGATTTCATTCGTATCAGCAACCAGGCTTTCCAGCGACGGGGAATACACCATGATGGAAAAATGGTGCTTGCCGTAAGCGATTTTCCCCGATGTCAGCAGGTCAAGCGCCACATCCAGATCCAGCCGCTGGGAAACAGCATCGTCGTCGGCACTCATCAAAAGGCGACGGGTACGCTTAATGGCTTTCTTCGCTTCCTCGCGTGACATGCAGGTATAGGACTGCGTGATCACGTAATCGCAGGGGGCGTAAAGAAGGGAGTCCATCATCCCCGTGGCGGTCTCTTCGGAGAACTCTTTAACCTCCAGCCCCCGGAAATATTGCGTACCGTTGGCGTGGTTTATCTGCCCGGATTCAGCCGAAAAGAACAACGCCGCCGCCCCCATCACGTCATAGGCCGGGGTACGGGTGACGCGCACTTTTCGCCACTGGTGCGTTAGCAGATATTCATAGAAAGCCAGTTGCGACGAAAACACCGCGTTTCCTTCGGTAAACGTACCGAGAGGTCGCGCACCATAGCGCGACAGCGCGGTATCGAGCGTGCTTTTTATTTCCAGCATTTCCAGCAAAGCACCGTCCAGCTCCTTTAGTTTCTGGCTGTCTTTCATCCGTTTGCGTTCTGCTTTTTCAAGGCTGACAAACGGGCGATAGCAGACCGTCAGGAACAGGCGGTTGCGCCGGAACAGACCGACAGAAGCGTAGTAAAGACGGCTAACTTCATCGGCATACGGGTTGCCGGAATCTTTATGAAGATTGTCGGTAAACGTATTGCGGTCGTTATGGATATAGAAAGTAACTGGCATACCTTCGAATGAGCGGATTAGCCCGTGTAACTGGTTCGTCCCGAACTGGAGCGACTCGTCAGACTCGCAGTCGAACGGCGTTCCCATCAATTCCCAGGTGCAGTACAGATCGCTCTTAGGGGAACGAACCACATGCTGATGAATGTGCGATGAGTACGGGATGTACTTCTTGATGGTGGCACACTGATTTAGTTTCATGGCGTCGAGAAACTCCTTGATATCAACATCATCATGCTCAACGGGCATAAATGTTGTTGCGCCAAATAAACGGTTTGCTACCGGCTTTCCCTTCGCTCTCAGCCATACGGCAATCAGATTGAACCGCATCGGTTCATTTCTGGTAAGGGACTTCATCACCAGAAATTGCACAGGAAGTAAGAACAGGAGAGCGACGGAAGTCCAGATAGCAACGATGATGGTTACACCCGTGACAGCCAGCAGGGGCACCATTGGCACCCCCCACAGCGCCGCCGGGCGTTTCATTGCCTTGAGCAGCTTTGCCATATGTTCAGCCTCTTAGCTCATCAGCAGAGCGCCGATTTCACTGCCTCCGCCAATTAAAATGCCGCCAATGATGATGTAGCCGCACTGCGACAGGCTCTCGCCTTTCCACAGGGTCTTATAGCCAATCCAGATCACGGCCACGGTGATCGTGATTGCCGCCAGACCATGCAGCCCGGTTGACACTTTTTGCATGACAGTATTTGCCCGCTGAAATCCGTCGGCCAGTGCCGGGGTTGCAGAAAAAGTCGTCAGCGTACAGGCCGAAACGGGGGGGACCACAGCTTTTAGCTTGCGGAAAAGTATCATTATTCCTCCTCCTCACGGGGTGACAGGGAGAAACTCCGGCGCACTGACGGCGCGGAGAACGGTGCGATGAAGATTTTTTCTTGGCGGAGTTTCGCAGGGACGCCACGGACGACGACTCCGGGCCAGATCACGTGGTGACGGGATGAGTCACTGGCAGGGGCGGTTTTCAGGGGAACGGCAACTGATGATTTGTCCTCACGGGTTCCGGGGACCGCATAGCGGGATGATCCCGGCGGATAACCGATTCGCTGGATATAGCTCGTTCCGGAAAACGCCGTTTCAGGTTGTTGCCCGGTACTGAAATTGCCGGAATAATAACAACTCAGCGCCCTTTTCAGCGTGCCGCCGCGCCGGTAGCAGTCTCTGAGAATGTGTTCGAAGACGGACAGATTGGTACAGGGATCAAGTAGCTCTGTGGCGGACACACCATAATGGCGGAAATTGGTGCTGGTGATTTGCATCAGCCCGACAGAGTAACGGCGATCCTGTGCTGACAGGCGACGGAGAATATGCTCTGCATCTCCCCGGCTGGCTGGCAGGTGAGAAATAATGTGTTGATCGCCGAAAGAGGGGCCGGCCTTCGGGACAATCTCAGCGATGGCATAAGGGTTAAAACCGGATTCCACCCGTGCCACGTCGAATGCCGTGGACGGATGAATGCTGGCGGCGCACTGCATGGCTATCGCCAGAAAGGCTGTGGTGGAAAGCATGGTGACCTCAGTAAACAAGTGACATGCAGGGTCTGCTGATACTGCATGCTGTGGGAACAGAATTAAGGGTGGTTACGACACGGTTTCGATGGGGCCCGTATTCTGTGGTGGATTATTTTCCTCCCGGGGCTCAAGCAGGACCAGTTTGCCGGAAACGGCAATACCGGGCGTCAGGACAATATTCAGACCGGATTTACCGTGGTGGGGAAAGGCGACTCCGACCTTTGTCCACCAGGTATTTTTCTCACCCTGAGAGTCCGGATGACTTTCCTGGGCAACATACGCGTAATAAACAGGCTTTCTCATAATGTCCTCGTTTAATTAAAATTGTTGAAGATGATTTCTTCGATCACATTCCGATCCTGCATTCCGGTTTTAACGGGTCAGCGAGAACATTCAGCGGCACCCTGAATTATGGTTGTGTGACAGCCCGCTCCATATTGTTAAAGAGCATGGTCAGGATGCAGGAGGGGTAATGAAATTTTAACGGGAAAATAAATACCGGAAGGAATGATAAAAAAGTATGTGAAATTAACGTATTACTGGCACGGTGTGTGTGTGCATGAATGATGACGGGCGGGCTGATAATAATATTTGTTGATTATTATCAGGTTAAATTAAACATCCGGAGGAAGACTTTCTTTATATGTCAGATGGGGTTGTATGCTGTCTCTGTGGCTGAATTTGGTAACGACAATAATGTGTAAGGCGTGAAAGACAGGAATACAGTAGTCCCTTTTGTTGTAAGGGACGGTCTTTAATCTGGTTAAACGTTTCCCGGCCACTTAGGCCGATACTTACCGGGCCGGGTGGTGAAATTCGTTTTCATGCCGCAGTGGTGTCCGTCTGTACCTGTTGCATAAAAAACACAGAGTTATCTGACATATTTCCAGACATTACCGGGAACCTTATCAAAGTACTGGTTCATTACAATCTCTGCGCGGCGATAATCTGCTGCGGCATAAAGCATTTCAAGCTCATTCCCTGTGAGCTTTTCTTCCATATGCCCGACAACCTTTTCCAGCAGGCTGCCGTCATTTATTTACCGCAGTTTTCTGACGAATTCCATCTTGTTTGCCGGTTTGTTCATGTCTGACCTCTGGTGTACTGACTGTAAAAAAGGATTGCCACAGCAGGAGATGTGAGCAGGTTATTCATCCATGACATGGAGGCACGGGAACCTGAAAACAAGCCGGCTGGTGCATATTAAAATGTGCGGAGCTATTCTCCTCCGCACATACAGATTTAACGTCTGCGTTTCTCCAGTATCGACTGACAGTCAGTACAGGTTGTTACACCCGGCAGCGTCTGACGGCGTTTTTCCGGAATAGCCTTGCCGCAAAATCGACAGTGCTGCAGGGAAGGTGTCGGTGTGGGTCTTAACCGGCTTTGTTCAATCAGTGCTTCTAGGCACCGTTCATTAAACGCCTGATCGCGATCGATTTCATCTGGCACGTTGTATTCTCCTTACCGTGTTCTTTCTTTCGCAATGCGTGATGCAGTTCCAGACAACGGTCAGCGAGGGGGCAGTACACGATGAAAGGTTTTCTGTAACCTGCATCATGGCGTCCAGCGCCTCCGGGGAATCAATGTTTTCGACCCGATATTTTTGCCACTGATGCCAGATTGCAGCATCGGTTTCTTCATCCGGAATGGGTGTTCTCCCGTTTGGAACGGAGACACCGAGTAACCGGCGGCGTGCACAGGTTTCTCTGGAGCCAACCCCGAAATAACGGTTCATCAGTGCGATTGAGCCCCCCAGCCTGACAGCTCTGTTCAGTTGTTCCTGACGCCTGTTTTCCTCGTGGGATGATGCCAGTAATTTTTGCAGGACATCATGGCGGATAGTAATATCGACAAGCGGTAAAGGTGCCTGACTGAGGGTGATAAGATCGTTTATTGATAAGCAACCGAGCAAATTCATTTCATCGTAAGTGAATCCCATAGTTTCGCAGTGATGAATATTTCCTTCCCGTAGCGCCTGAAGAGCAACGGTTAATATAATATGATTCAGGGATGGAAGCATGAAATTGACTCCTTAACTGAATAAGTGCTCAGTAATTCAGCTGAATATTCAGTGAATGGTATAGTGTCATATAGCACAATACCGGGCAGGTCTGAAATATACATGCAGGTGCTTTTTTTTATACCTGCAGGATCGAAGTTTATGAGTGCCGGGATATTAATGTTCATCATCTTCTCCTCATTGCGTCTTTATCGGTCAGATAACTTTTTGTTGATCCACTCGTCAATCTCAGACTCGAGCCAGGCAACACTAGCAGGGCCTATTTTTATTGAACGGGGAAATGCACCCTCTTTCATATAAAGGTATATCTGTGAACGCTTCAGCCCTGTTTTTTGCTCAACCTGTCTGAGGCGTAGTAACTGATAAGATGTCATATATCCTCCTGTGACTGAAATAAACGGTGGCCGGAGAATAAAAAAACACAGTGGAAGCCTGAGAGAAAGCTGGTGAGCCCTAAATAAGGGATGCAAAACCCTTATTTAGGGTTGTCGGCCATTACAAATGGGGATGGTATTAGCCGGATAAGGATGTCGAAGATGGCGAACCACGCTTCAGCGCATTTTTCAGTGTTTCAGCGTCCAGTTTTTCCCCGATGCCATCGTCTGATGCCCATTGTTCAAAAATAGAAAGGAGCTTATAGGGATGATTCAGCAGTGGGCTGATAGTATCATTGTGCTTGCAGGCCAGCCAAAACAGGCGTGATAACGGTGTTGTCATACGGGAAGGTGAAATGGGATGACTCTCCCTTTTTTTGTATAAATTAATTAGTCTTTCGACTTCGGTGTGGCGAATAACAAAACAGGCATCAGGCGGTAATGTATAAAGAGGAAAGCACCCATTGTGATTATATTTTATGGTCGTCACTTCTGTTAGTTTTTTTATGACATCTAATGCTGTGTTTTTAGGTAGTCTGGAAATTTGTTTTTCTACGCGTTCTTTCCAACTCATCGTTTCGAAAATTTGAAAAAGCTCCTCTGAAAATCTTACTATAATACCATGGTTAGTTTTTCTTGCCCCCACAATTGGGGAGGGGAATTTAAGTTCACGTGCCAGTATGCGCTGAATCAAAACATATTCATAGCCTATCAGGGGGGTATCTATAATTTGTTGCACAGGACAAACATATCTGGCTTCTGTACAGAGTCTTAAATTTTGACCATAAATAAAACCGTCCCTGTCAAGCATGCATAGTTTATCAAGTAGGTCTCCCTCAAACTGCCTGAATTTTATTTTTCCATTAAAAGTTTGTATCTTCTTAAGTATCACAGGAGACTGGAAATAGACCGATAGTAGGATGTTGCCACTCAAGGCATGACGATAAATATCGCTAGGAGTAATTTTTTGTTTTATGGCTTTGGTAGTGATCTCAACTGCTTCCGTTATAGTGACCCATGTTGACATATAATGAGTTATAAGCAATGGCTGATATTTTTTTGACATAATATTATCTCCTTCTACACAACAATTCGTTCCGTTAAGGAAAAAGATTGGTGCCACAAGTATTTATTTATGATTAATCAGAGGGTTTATGACAGAGAAAAGGATGTATATTTCTGAGTGAACATGTACAGGCCTATGGGGTGACTATTTAATGAGTAAATGCCGAATGATTTTCGGGGTGATGATTATAACTTGAGGAAAAATCCCAGCGTGGTTTGAGTAGTGTACCTGAGTGATATTTGTGTTATGTATGCATTGATTGCAGAAGAATAAATATAGTTCAGGCTAGTATAGTTTGTGGTAGCTATGAGAATATATAATCTATTTTACCTATAAAATAATTTATATGTATGGGGTGGTTTTTTTGTGGCGAATTGGTTTTACTGAACCCTAACTTTTGATTTTTAAGTTTGCACTTATTGATATGTTAATATGATAAATGCTTTATATCAGTTTTACTCTACAGAATTTCAAAAAAATAGATGTGTTAATGACTGTTTTTGCCGATGAAATCTTTGAGTTTTCGAAATTGTTTTGAGTTGAGGGTGTGTAATTGTAAAGGTTTTATTAATTCGGGTTGTTTTTTTTAGGTTGTTTGTCTGTGCTTTTATATTCTGGAGATGTGCCTTGTATATAGGATTGTTTGTTGGTTGTGTTTTTAATGTTGCACTGTTGTGAATTTTTATTTTGATATGATTATTTCTTTAGTATAAGGAGAGAAAGGAACGAGAAAGTTAAATCTATTTGTCCTAATCGCAATTTCATTGTTTAAATAATCACTATGGATTAATATTTTTTGCGACTCTGCTGAGTTACTGGTTTTAACTAGTGGTGTAAAAGGGATACCTTTTCGGTATCCCTTTTACAATAATCAGAAGAAATCAATTCGCGTATTGATACCGACGGTGCGACCCATATTGACCTGCGCGACGGCGCTGCTGCCGTTCATGTAGCCATAGGTACGGTAACGACGGTCGAACAGGTTATCGACATAGACGGAAATGTTCATCCGTTCAGTCGCCTGCCAGCCCAGGCTGCTGTCCAGGGTGGCATAGGTGCCTTGCCGCAACTGGTTGTCGCCATCGAAATAATGCGGCCCGACCAGATTAACCGCCAGTCGGGGCATCAGTGCGCCATAGCGCGTATCAATCACGCCGTTCACGCTGCTTCCCGCGCCATAACGTGGTACGAACGGCACCCGGTTACCGTGATACAACTCACTGTCATTGGTGAATTCGGAACGGATCACGTTGCCATTGATATCCCATGACCAGCCTGGCGCAAACCGCCACTTCGCTTCAAGCTCAACGCCGGTGGCGTCGGCTTTACCCGCATTGCTTAATGTCTGCATCCCGACCGGGCCAGAGTAAAGCTGCATGTCTTTGGTGTGGGTATAAAACGTCGCGGCTTGCAGCGTGACGTCAGCGGTTTCGTAGCGGGTGCCAAGTTCATAGTTGATGGATTTCTCGGCGACGAACGGTTTGGCATCAAGACCCGCAGTAGGCACGATGTTGTACCCGGAAGGTTTATATCCCTGGGCTACACGGGTATACACTCTCCAGTCATCGGTCAGCATATAGCCTGCGGATAGCTGCCCGAGCACCTGATCGTCATTGCTCTTACCCTGGTCGCCAAACGGGTTGCCGAGCATGCTGCCGTGATATTGTGTACTGGATTTATCATGCGAGAAGCGCACGCCGCCGCCGATATCAAAACGATCGGTTAAATGCCAGGTCAGGTCACTGTATGCGGCCAGCGTTTCAGCGGTGGTATAGCCGGTACTGCTTAAATAAGGCATTGTCGGCATGTCGTAGGCTGAATTTAACTTCTCGCGGGTGTTCTGCCGGTACAGCCCAAACACCATATCAACGGTACGCGCATCGCCCAGGGTTGCGGCGCGCAGCTCCTGCACATCCTGATTCCAGCGCTGAGGCATATTGACGATTAACGAACCGGAAGGGAAGGTGCGCGAATAATGCTGCTGCTGCCAGGCGCTGATCAGGTTGAAAACCCAGTCATCGGTGGTGTATTTCCCACTCAGGGTCTGGCTGTCAGTGCAGCGCCGCATGTACGGGTCTGGTGAACCATCGCTGATCGACAGCTTACGGCCCTTAATATCATTCCATCCCACATAGGCGTCCTGGGTGGCGCGGGTACATTCGCGTGAGGCGGCAAAGCCCATTTCCCAGGGCTGATCGTCCGGCGCCAGACGCAGTTTCACATTCCCTATGCTGGCGCGGGTGCCGCCTAAGTCATCGCTTCCCGTCGCGGGGTTAATCATGTCGCCGTCATCAACCTGGCGTAACAGGGTGACGCTGCCGTACAGCAGGCCATCCTGAATGGGGCCGCTCAGGTTGAACTTACTTCGATAACTGTCGCGGCTACTGACGCCGCCTTCAATATAGCCGCGCGGCGTGCTGTCCGGCTGCTGGGTGACGATGTTGATGATCCCGCCCTGAGCGCTTTTGCCATATAACGTTCCCTGTGGGCCTCGCAGCAACTCCACGCTTTGCACATCGGTAAGCGCCTGGATGGTGTTGGTGGAAAGCTGAGGGACGCCATCGACATACAGGGTGACGGCGGGGTTATAGAAGTCCTGCGCTGAAGAGACGCCGCGTAGCGAGATCGTCGAAAAAAGCATGTTGCCGCTATTTTCAATATTGAGCCCGGGCAAGACTCTGGGGAGTTTGTCGCTGGCGGTGACGCCGGCGTCGCTTAATTCCGGCGCGCTGACAACAGTAGACGAGACGTTGTTGGCTGATGCCGAGCGGGAAGATTGTTTACTGGCGGTAACCACCAGCGTGCTTTCGTCTTGCTGTGAAGTCTGGGCATTAGCAATGGCGGGGAGCAATAATCCCCCCAAGGCCAGAGGATAAAGCCGTGTCATTTTCATTGTTGTGAGTCCCTGTAAGACGGCGAAACGCCAAAAATACCGACAATGGTGAATTGAAAATGATAACTATTTCTAATAGTGGTGCTACCCGAAACGGGTTTATTTCAACCTGTTTCGGGTCGGTTTGCGCTTATTGGGCAGAATGGCGATAACGGTCGACGGCGAGAGCCGTCAGGCGTTTTTTGTCTATCTTGCCGACGGCGGTGAGCGGCCAGTGGTCCAGAAACTCGATTTGGTCAGGAATTTTCCACGCGCTGAGCCCCATACGGGTCAGTTGTTGACGCAACTGCTGATAGTCAGTTGGCACCTGCTGCGCGATGATAAACGCGCAAATCCGCTCGCCAAGCAGCGTGTCCGGCGCGGCGACCACCGCGCAATCTTGCACTTCCGCTAAACGCAGCAGTGCCGATTCCACTTCAGCCGCGGCTATTTTTTCTCCGGCGCGGTTGATCTGCTCTTTTATGCGTCCCTCAACGTGCAGGTTCCCCACCTCATCCAGCCTGACATTGTCGCCTGTGCGGTAAAACCCTTGCGCGGTAAAGGCCTGCGCGTTGTGGGCAGGGGCGCGGTAATAGCCCGAAATGGTATAAGGGCCGCGCGTTAACAATTGCCCGGTTTCGCCCGGCGCGACGTCGTTCTCGTCTTGATCAACGATGCGGATTTCATCCAGAGGGGACAACGGGCGCCCCTGGCTGTGGAGAATGGTGGCATGCGGATCGTCCAGCCGGGTAAAACAGAGCAGGCCTTCCGCCATACCGAAAACCTGTTGCAGGGTACAGTCAAAGGTGGCGATAACCTGCTCAGCAAGCGTCGGGTCGAGCCGGGCGCCGCCTGCCTGAATGACGCGCAGCGACGAAAGGTCGCTGTCTTCCCACTCCCTGGCCTGCACCCATAATTGCGCCAGCGCCGGAACCAGGGCGACGTGAGTCACTCTTTCCTGCGCGATTAAAGGCATCACCTCATCACAGCTGGCGCTGTCGGTCAGCACCACTTTTCCGCCGCAGGCAAGCGTTCCCAGAATACCGGGGCAGGCCAGCGGAAAGTTATGCGCCACCGGGAGGACGGCGAGATACACGCTCTGTTGGCTGATGCCGCACAGTTCAGCAGAAGCGCTGAAGTTATAGCTATAGTCGGCATGTCGGCGCGGGATGAGTTTGGGCGTGCCGGTTGTGCCGCCTGAGAGCAACAACAACGCGGTGGCGGAAACATCAGGCTGCGGCCATGCCTGTCGCTCACCGTGAAGGGAGAAGAACGGCGTAAAATCGTCGCTCACGGTCTCTCCAGCGACCAGAACATGACGCAAGCAGGCGTGTTTGTGCGCCATCTGTCGGGCCAGCTCTGCGTGGTTTTCCCCGTGAATAACGTAAGCGACGGGTTGCGCCAGCTCAATCAGCGCGTCGATATCCAGCGCCCGTTGCGAGGGCATCGCCAGCACGGGGATAACGCCCAGTCTTAACAAGGCGAACAGCAGGGTAACAAACGCGTTGTCGTTGGGAAGCTGCACAATTACATGCTCCCCCGAACGCAAACCCAGTGATGACAGACCTGCGGCAAGTTCGTCAACTTGTGCATCAAGCGCGCTGTAGGTTAACGACCCCTTTGCATCAACGACGGCAATTCGCGAGGCATAACGGGCCGCCCAGTGGCGCAACTGTTCGGCAATGGGTAAGGGATACTGTTCAATCAGAGATTTAAAGGAAGAATTCATGCGTCACCTTTCTGAAGTACTGGGCTGTTTTTGCAACGCGGTCATTGCAGAAAATGCGTGGGGAAAATGGCGGACAATCTGCGTAAAAAAGGACCGGGCTTGTTGAATGGGATAGAAATGATCGCCGTCAATCACCACCGGGCCTGTAACGTGGCTCAGCCACTGACGCCAGGCATCGACCTGCTGCCAGGAGGCTTCGCGATCGTGGCTGCCGCACAATAACAGCGCAGGCGTGCGCAGCGGCGGACAGACGTCGGGCGAGTCGTAGTGATAGCTCTCGGTGGCGTAAAAATCAGCGCGCAGAAGAGGAAGAAACAGCGACATTAATTCCTGGTTTTCCCGCAGTTCAGGAGAACATCCGCCAATGTCTATCAGCTCAGCGATAAAGTCGGCATCATCGCGATGGCTGAGCTGGCGTTCAGAATGCAGATGCGGGGCATGGCACCCGGAAATAATCAGTCCTTGTGGCGCAAGCCCCCGTTGCTCCAGAAGTCGGCAGGTTTCAAACGCCACCTGCGCCCCCATGCTGTGCCCGGCGAGTAAAAGCGGCGTGTCAGGCGATACGGATGCTTCCAGCTCGTTCGCCAGCAGTGCCGCCAGTTGTGTAATGCTTCTGAGCGGTTCCAGATGGCGAAGGCGATCGCGCCCCGGCCAGGTCACCAGAGAAAGCGCGCAATCAGCCAGTTGCTCAGCTTGCCAGTGGCGAAACGCGCTACTGCTGCCGCCAGCGAAAGGGCACATGACCAGATGCGCAGTATTGCCGTTCCGGGCGGGCCACAGCGGGATGCATATTGCAGATTGCGTCACAGCGCCTCCTTATCATCATCGTTGTAGAAACCGGCTAACCGGTCGTGGTGCGGCGGTGTCAGGCGTCTGATCTCCGCATTGCCGGTCTTACGTAAAATCTGCTGCCATAAACGTGATAACGCGATCTGATGTACGCTTTGGCAGGCCGCTGGTGGATGTTCGCCCGCCAGATGGCTGCGCAACTGGTGTAGCAACCAGCTGACGCCCTCCGGCCCGACGGTTTCGCAGCAGTCGCGCCAGCTCAGGGGCGCCGCGCTGCGCGTCAGACCCGGCAGATCGCGCAGGATCTCCGGTCTGCGGTAGAGGCTGTGGGCGTTCTCCTGATGGTCTGCGACAAACAGGCTGGATGACCAGATGACGGGGCCGTAGCTCGCCTCCAGCGAAAGATGACCTTCCGGCCAGCCCAGCAGCAGGCGGTGCATGATAAGGCTATGCATATCTGGATCGTCAGGATCGAGATAGCGCTGAAGCAGCAGGCAGGCTTCTCCCTCCGGCCAGAAGAGTCTCAGACAGTGAAAATCGCTAAAGCTGCCAACCACGTCGCACTCCACGGCGGCGGCATCAACGCCCAGAGCCAGCAACAACAAATCCAGAGTGGAGTAGAGCAACTGTCGGCTGGTGGTGGCGTGGACTACCGGCGGCGTCTTAGCCAGGCAGCGACGCAGCTGCTGAGCATCGCGAAGCCATGTGCGTCCCGCGCGCGTATGCGGATAAAACGTGTTTACCCAATAGCAGCAGCCCTGTTCCTGCGCCAGCGTTTGTAAGGAACTGATGTCATCCGGGTGGAGGGGATGCTCCTGAATGACGTGTACGCCGCGCGTCAGAAAGTGTCTGGCAAGCTGCGTACCGGTTCCTCCGGCGACGGTCGAACGCACGACAATACAGGCGATATCCGGCATCCCGGTTATCTGTTCCGGCGAGGTATACAGCGGAATGCCAAACGCATGAGCCAGCTCTCTTGAACGGGCGCTTCCCTGCGCCAGCAGGCCGACCAGTTCCAGCCCCTCCGGGGGCTGCATAAAGGCATTCAGGTACATTTCGCCAAATTTGGCGCCCACAATCAGTACGCGTTGTTTTGGGGAGGCGGACGGCATCATAACGTGTTCTCCGGTTGCATTGAGGTTGCGCAAAGCCAGCGCGTAATGTGTTGCGCACAAGCCTGAACGTGGGGGGCTTCCATCATGATTTGCCAGTGGCTGGCTTCAATCACAGCGTCGTCGGCGTTGTTTATCCAGCCCTGCCACTCGGTTTCTGCTGGCGTCCAGCGCGCGGGTCTCCCGGCGGCATACACCATGAGACAGGGGACCGGAACGCTTTCGCCCGGCGTATGCTCAGTCAGTAAACGCAGCAGATGCGCGATGTTGTCGAGCCACGTTTCTGCCGCTTGCAGCGTCAGGTTTTGCGACACCATACCGGCCGTTTTAGCGAGGCTGATAAAGTCGGCAAGCTGGCTGTCGGGCGTCTGCTGGTCGAAATGTTCGGGCAGTGCCAGAGGCGTTTGTCCTTCGGCTAACAGGCGCAGCAGGGCCGCCCGGTTTTCGCAACAGAAATCCTGTCGGCACACGGGATCGATTAACACCATCCGAACCTGCTCGCCTTTGGCGTACAGGCGCTGTGCGGCGCCCGCCGCAAGAAACGCGCCATACGACCAACCCGCCAGCACATAAGGGCCGTGAGGCTGCTGACGACGGATGCACCCGACATACTCATCGATCATCTGGTCGAGCGTGGCAAAGCGCTGCGGCGATTTTGCTTGCAGGCCGAAAACGCGCCTGTTCAACGCGCTGGCGAGCGGCAGCCAGGCGCTGATATCGCCGTCTGAAGCGTGGAAGACAAACAGGGTTTCCTCACCGTCGCCCTGGCAAAGGGGTATCGGGTTGTCCTCTCCTGACGTAGCCGCCTGTAGATGGGCGCAGAAGTCGCTCAGCGTCGAATGGCTGAACAGATCCTGAAGGTTAGCCCTGGCAATCCCTCTCCGGTTTAGCTGCGCGACCATCCTTGTCGCCATCAGGCTGTCGCCGCCCAGTTCGAAAAAGTCGTGATGCCTTGCCACGGGGCGAGACAGCAGCGATTGCCAGAGTTCAGCCACCTGTTTTTCCAGCGCCGGATTCCCCCCGGCAACTGGCGTAGGTTTGGCTGGCTCAGTCGGCGCATCAGACGGGGCATGCAGCGGCGTAAATAACGCTTCTCTTTGCCGGATCTGTAAAATGGGCAGACCGGTGCCAAAGCGCTGCTGTAAATAGTGGCTCACGGCTTTTTTATCCGGGCGATTTACGCCAGGCGAACGCGCCACCAGCAGATGCTGGCGCAGCGGCGACGATTCCTGCGCGGGCCACGCCAGCTCGTTTGCAAACCCGGCCTGAACGAGAACCTCCTGCCATGCGGAGCGGGTGAGCATCGGTTTCTCATCCCGGCGGCGGAAATCGCGGTATCCGCTTAATCCCTCAATAAAGCCCACGCTCGCCAGCTGGAATACGCTGTTTCGCTCCGTCGCTTCAACGATCAGCAAACGTCCGCCGGCTTTCAGCAACAGTTTTAATCTGCGCAACGTCTGGACGACATGGCTGGCGTCGTGGAGCACATTGACGGCAACGATCAGGTCGTAACCCGCCTCCGGGTGGGCGGTGAAATCCAGCGGCTGGTTGATGTCGAACAAGGCATAAGACACCTGCGATTCATCATGGAAACGGGCTCTGGCGTCATTGAGGAACTGCGCGGAGACGTCCGTGAAGTGGTACGACTGCCGCGTGTTCCGCGTGGCCTTCAGCACCGGCGCGGTAGTGGCTGCGGTTCCGGCGCCAACCTCCAGAATCCGTTCTGCGCTGCACAAGGCGGCAATCTGCGCGGTATAGCGATTCAGACAGGCGCTGGCGGGGTTGTCGCGATACAGCGCGTCGGTAACGCGATGCTGCTCGTTGAACAGCAATTCCAGCGGAGAACACTGCCCGGAGAAGAGGGCGTCGTGCCGGGCGATGCAGGTTTCCAGATACTGCGCCAGCGCCTGGCTCCATTGGCTTGGCGGGCACGCTTCCTGAGGCTCAGGAATCTCGCTGAGCGGAACGCGGCAGCGCCAGCTTTCACCTTCGCGGATTAACCACGCTCTTTCCGTCAGACACTGTAGCCACTGGCGCAGCAGACGCTGGTGAGACGCTTGCGCGGACAGCGCCTGTACTATTGCGCTAAAGCGATGGGCGATCTCCGGCGTGGTAAACAGGCCGTGACGATTTAGCGTGGCCGCGATCCCCTGTAGCGCACGCGCCTCCAGCCAGCGCCAGGTCGCCTCCAGCTCATCAAGCTGCGCCTGCTCAGGCAACGGCAGCGCCAGTTGGGTAAGTTCGTGCTCATCAGGCGTCGCCGCTGATGGCGACGGATCGTCGGCCATCACGATATCCAGCGTCAACGCGCCTTGTTCGGTCATTTCCGCTCTGGTCTGCCGGATGCCGGGGTATTCGAGCGTCGCCTGCTCAATATCCCGCAGGTCGTAGTCCGTCTGTGCGTTCAGCGGCCAGCGTCGGCGGGGAATGTGCCCGGCGATGCCGCTGGCGAGAGTCTTCAGGCTTTCAGGGGCGGCGATGACGGCTTGCAGGATGGCGCAATAGTCATTAAACATCGCCTCGGCAGCGCCGGGTTCCAGCACGTTGTCCATGCAGTACCAGCTAAACATCAACTCGCCGTCGCTCTCCATGACCTGATGATCCAGCCAGACCTGCGGCGTTTGCGTGAACACATAGCAGGGTTCGCCGAACAGATGGCTCATCGCCTGATCGATAGTCATGCCTTCCAGCGTCATCCCCAGCATACTGGTAAACACCACCGGCATTAGCGGTTGACGTTGTGACCCGCGCAGGCGGCCCAGCTCACGGATCACCTCAACACCGTTCATTTCACTGTGCGCCATGTTTTGCCAGAGGCGCTGTTGGGTCTGTTGCATCTGCTCTTGCAACGTCACCGGCGTTGAGAAGTTAAAATCAACCAGCGTGACGGAGGTAAAATCACCAATCAACTGGTTGATTTGCGGATGGATCGGCTGGCGATTGAAGAACGTCAGGTTCAGCGTAAATGCCGTGGTGCGGCTCCAGCGCTCAAGGGTGGCGGCAAACAGCGTGAGCAGTGCGGCAGACGGTGTGACGCCTTGCTGCTGCCAGCGCTGTTTCACGGCCTGCCATTCTGTCTTGCCGATCGTCGATTTGAAGGTGGTGAAGTGTGGCGTTTCCGGGGGTGTCTCAACCACCGGCAGCTCTGGCGCTAAGGGCAGTTGCGGCAGTTTTTCCTGCCAGTAATCCCAGGCATCGTGCCATGCCGATGTCTGTCGGCGCGCCTGTTCAGCCATCACATAATCACGGAAGGTAATAGCGAGCGGCGCCAGCGTTTCACCGCGCCAGACCTGCGCCAGATCGTCCATCATGACTTTAAAACTCTGCACATCGAACTGCAAAAGGTCGAGGTTCATGTGCAGGCGGTAATGGCAATCGTCGATTTCGCTGACCACCAGCTCAAAAAGAGGCCACTGGTCGGCAGGCAAAACGCGATAGCTCAGTTCATGCCGCCGTTTTTCCAGCGCTATACGCTGTTCTTCCGGGGAAAGCGCGCGCAGATCGTCACGCTGGATGTGATACTCCGGCGTTGTCGCCAGGACTCGCTGCTGCCCGTCGGCATCAACCACCATGCGCAACATATCGTGGCGTGCGATAAGCTGGTTCCATGCTTTCTCCAGTATGGCGAGATCGAACTCATCGTGGCGTTTATCCCACTCAAACAGGACGTGACAGGCGACGCCGCCATAGCCAATGAGGTGGGTTCGCCCCAGCCAGTAGGCGTGCTGAATGGGCGTCAAAGGGAAGGGCGCATAACGCTCGTCGGCGTCGTGCCGCAACACTTCCGGCTGCGAAGCGGCAGGCGTCGTCTCTGGCTTAGAACAGATAAGCTGCGTGAGTCCATGAGGAGACAGATCCTGCCACGCCCGTTCCGCATTGATGCGTACACCCAGGTAGTGCTGAATATCGCTACTGAGTTCAAGGAAGAGCAGCGAGTCCATGCCGAGTTGCAACAGATCCTGGTTTGGACGCAGTGACGCCGGATCGCTCAGCCTTAGCTGAACCGCAATCCGCTTTTTCAGCCATGCCATCACCGCCGTTTCATCGCTCAGGCTGCCGTTAAAGGCGTTGTCATCAGCAGGAGGAATGACCGGCGTTGCGGCTTTTTCTGTGGCGCTGATGTTAAACAGAGCCTGTTGTAACGGGGGCATTTTGTCGGTAAAAACGCGCATCGCCAGTCGCCACGGGGCGCCGCGCATCACCGCCTGTTCCAGGTGCCAGCAGCCTTCGGCATCGCTTAACGCGCCCATACCTCGGCTGGCGAGCGTCACCAGCATTTCCGGCGTGGCCGCCCGACCGCTTTCTCCCCATGCGCCCCAGGCGACAGAGAGCGTTTTCGGCGCATCAAGGGTGGAAAACTGCTGGGCCAGCCCGTCCAGGTAGCCGCAGGCCAGCGCATGGGCGCTCTGACCCGGCGCGCCGAGGGTGGCGGCAGCGGAAGAGTAGAGAATAAGATAGCGTCCGTCGTGGTTGCGCAGGGTTTGCAACAGCTGGTTTGCCGCCTGCGCTTTTACCGCGAAAACGGCAGCCAGCTGGTGGTCGTCAAGTTCCTGCAACGGCGCGTCAGCCAATACGCCAGCGGCATGAATCGCTCCGGCAATGCCGCCGTTGGCCGCCAGATCGTCAAGAACCGTGGCCAGTTGCCCGGCATCGCCCACATCACAACGGCAGACGCGCGTCTGCCCGCCCTCCACGTCGCGTAGCCATGACTCATCCACGCGCGGCGCCAGCAGGGCGATGCGTCGCGCCCCTTTTTCTCTGAGCCAGTTCACGGCAAGGCGGCCTAATCCGCCAAACGCACCGGTCACCAGATGCCAGCGGTTATCGCCGATAAACACGTTTGCCGGTAATTCAGCGGCGCATCCCGTATTGGGCGCCAGTGAAGGGAGCCAGAGGGTGTCACCCCGTGCGGCGAGCCAGCGCTGTGATAGTGAGACTGCGCTCAACCCTTGATGCAGCGTTTCCCACGGGGTGTTTTCGGCGAGATCGATGGCGGCAATCAACCGTTCCGGCTGTTCGTTGGCCGCGACGCGAAGCAAGGCCCATAGCGCGTGATGGGACGCAGAGAGTGCCTCATTTTCCTCGACTCGCCACGCGCGGCGGGTGACCACAATCAATCCGGCTGCGCTGGCGGTGAGCGCCGCTATCACTTTCTCCGCTAAGGCCAGCGTATCCTCGCTCTCCTCAACAATCATCAGTCGCGAAGAGGCGTGCGGATCGTGAATGATGCCGTATTGCGCCAGCTCGTCGCTGCGCGCAAGCGTACCGGTGCTAAAGCTGAAGGTAAGCGGATGGTCAACGCTGGCGACGTTGAGGGGCGTCCAGCGCCATTGATAATGCGTCTGCGGCGCAGGAAGAGGCGCGGTGGGCGATAGCGGCAGCCACTCGCCATCAGGATGACGGGCTTCAACGCGCATCTGACCGCGGGAAAAGGCTTCGTTTTGCCAGCTTAAGCGAACCTCCTCCAGCCACTCCGGGGCGGCGACGGGGGGCGGTTCCACAGGCAGAGCGTCGCCATGACGCTGTGAGAGCAGACGCCAGGCCTCCTGCCAGCGGGCGTTAAACCGTTCAGGCTGACCTGCGCAATCAGACCAGTCGGCGAGATAATCACCGTTATCCGTCAGCGCCTGCCCCAACACGGGTTCTGATGGCGCGGTGAATGTTACGGCGCTAACCGCCTGACCGGGCAGCGTGGCGAGAATGATATGTTCGCTCATCCCGGCGGTTGGGCTGCCATCCTGCGGTAGCCACGCCACTTTGCTGAATCCGGCGTGGCGGCACTGTTGCTGCCACTGAGCGGTGGTGAGGAATAACTCACCTTCGCGGGCGTCGAGATCCTGTAGCGGAAGAACCAGCGGGCCGAAAACGAAGTCAAACAGACGCATTGGCTGGGTGATTTCGCGCATCAGCAGGCGCCCGCCCGGCTTGAGCAGGGGGCGCAGATTATCGAGCGTGCGACCAATATGGCGGGTGGCGTGAATCACGTTCGCCGCCACGATAAGATCGTAAGACTGTGCCTGGAAGCCCTGAGACTGCGCCTCTTTTTCGAGATCCAGCTCGCTATACTTCACAAAATCATAGTCGGCGAATTTCTGCTGGGCGCGGCGGGTGAACAGCGCCGAGATATCGGTGAAATGGTACTCCAGTGCCGGAACGCCGTTAAGTTCCGGCAGCAGCCACGCGGTGGTGCCGCCGGTTCCGCCGCCAACTTCAAGAATACGCAACGGCTGGCGGGGCTGACGCGTCTGGACAATGCCGCGTAATACCCCGGCGGCGATTTGGTTGAAATAGCGGCCAAAGCTGAATTCCTGATACAGCACTTCCACGCCGTCGGAGGCGCTTTGCGGGAAGATAATCGCCACCGGTTCTTCCGCGCCGCTCATCATTTCATATAACCGATCGCCGGCACGGGCGATGGTGTCGGGAATAGCCTGAAAACCTTCACAATAACCGGCAAGTTCCGTCAGCAGTGATTCCCGCTGTTGATGTTCAATGGGGCGGGCGCGGACGTATCGCCCGTCGGTGCAGCGGTAATCGCCGTCGACCACGCAGTTATTCAGCAGGCGCTGGAGTAGCTGCTGGTAGCGGGGCAGCAGACGTCCACGGCGTATGATGGTCATGGCGTCCACGCCGTCCTCAATGGCATCGCCGGTACAGCGTTGTACCAGTTGATCGACGTAGATGGCGTGCAGTCGCGTGGCGCACTGTTTAAGCGCTTCCAGACGGGGGAGATCGAGCGCTGTCGCGGCGCGACTCGCCACCTCCAGCCCGGCAGACAGCGTTGCGTCGGCAGGCTCGCAGGCCGGGGAGACGCGCTCTTTCCAGTAACGCTCAGTATCAAACGGATAACATGGCGCAGCGATACGTTGTCCATCGCCCGCCAGCAGGTCGGCCCACGGTAGGGCGACGCCGGCAGCGTAAAGCTGGAGCAGGGCCTGATTGAGGACATCGCTCGCCTCTTTGTTACGCCGGGCGCTGGCTATCCAGTATGCGTTATCGCGGTATTCGCGCTGCCCGGAAACAACCAACTGGGCATCGGGCCCCATCTCCAGAAAAACGCGGGCGCCGAGCTGATGCGCCATCTGAATACTCTGGATAAAACGCACCGGCTGGCGCATGTGTCGGCGCCAGTAATCCACCTGGTTGAGCGTTGACTCATCAATGACGTCGGCGGTGAGCGTGGAAATAATCGGTATTTGCCCCGGCTCCGCGTGCAGCCCCGCGCAGGCGTCCTGGAACCGATCGAGTATCGGCTCCAGTAAAGCGGAGTGCGCCGCGCCGGTTACGCTCAGGCGACGATAGTTAATATCATGCTGCGAGAGCGTGGCGCAAAATACCGCGAGACGGGCTTCCGGCCCGGAAAATACCGTATGTTGCGTACCGTTGTTGGCGGCGAGATCCAGCTCAAACTGGCGAGCCAGCGGCATCAGCGTGTCTTCGTCTGCAAATACCGCCACCATCGCGCCGCTTGCGCACTGCTGCATTAGCGCGCCGCGCCGACAAACCAGTGGCATGACCTGTTCAATCGTATAGTGTCCGCAGACAACGGCAGCGGCAAATTCACCGACGGAATGCCCAATGGCGAAGTCTGGCTTCAGTCCTTCAGCGCGCCAGTGCGCCGCCATCGCGATTTCAAACGCGACAATCGCTGGCTGCGCCCAGGCCATATTGTCCAGCTGTGCCGAATCGGGGTTAAACATCGCTTCGCGCAGTGACGGCGTGAGCATTTCGCTACAGGCGGAAAAACAGCGATCCAGCGTGTCGGCAAACGCCGTTGAGTGCTGGTACATCGTCTGACCCATAGTGCGCCAGTGTGAGCCCTGGCCGGTAAACAGCCACACCTGCTTGCCGCTGGCGCCGTGGCCGCTATAAACCAGCGCCCCCGATTTCTCACCGGCCCAGGCGCTGAGCGCCGCAGCGGTTTCACGGTTTAATGGCGCCGCCAGGCGGAAGGGAAGATCGAGGCGGCGCGCGTGCAGGGCCGTGAAGGCCAGATTGCTGGCATCCGTATTCTCTCTCAGCGCCCCGGCATAATCCGTCGCCAGCCGCCGCAACGCGCTGTCGCTGGCGGCGCTGAGCAGCAGCGCGGTACTTTTTCTGCCGCCATCCGTATTGGGGAGGCGCACGTTGAGCGTGTCGGGTAGCGAGGCGACGATCATATGGCAGTTGGTGCCGCCAATACCAAAGGAGGAGACGCCCGCATAGCGCATTTCGTCCTGCCATGCCTGTGCCGACACCGGTATGGTAAAGGGGCTCTCTTCAAGCTTCAGCGCCGGGTTGGGGGTGTGAAAATTCAGTAAGGGAGGAATTTGCCCGCGGCTGACTGCCAGAATGGTTTTCAGCAGTCCGGCAATGCCCGCCGCGGTATCCAGATGGCCCATGTTACTTTTCACGGAACCGAGCGCACAGCGCTGATCCTGCGGGCGAGGCGCATAGACGTTGCGTAACGCTTCAATTTCAATCGCGTCGCCCAGCGGTGTGCCGGTGCCGTGGGTTTCAATGTAACCTACCTGCCTGTCGTCGATGGCCGCCAGCATTAACGCCTCTTCGATGACCGCCTGCTGCCCTGCGACGGAAGGGGCGGTATAGCCGACCTTTCTGTTGCCGTCGTTGTTGACCGCGCTGGAGAGGATCACCGAGATAATCGGATCGCCTGACAGCAGCGCGTCTCTCAGGCGACGCAGCACCACGCAGCCGAGACCGTTACCGGCCCAGGTGCCCTCAGCCGAGGCGTCAAAGGGACGACAGTGACCATCAGGAGAGAAAATCATTCCGGGCTGGTAGCGGTAGCCTGCCTGCTGGGGGAAAGAGAGCGCCACGCCGCCGGCAACCGCCATATCGGATTCGCCTGCGCGCAGGCTTTCACAGGCCAGATGCACGGCAACCAGCGAGCTGGAGCAGGCGGTCTGTACCGATAACGCCGGGCCGTGCAGGTTGAGTTTGTACGCGGCGCGGGTGGCAATATAGTCTTTATCATTGCCCATCAGTGATTGCAGACCCTTTACCTGCGCGACTTCTGTCACGTTCAATGCTTCGCGACCGGGGTAGGTACTCATCCGGGAAGAGGCGAAAACGCCGGTCTTATGGGGGACGGCGCCGGGGGCATAACCGGCATGTTCCAGCGCATGCCAGACCGCCTGCAAAAACAGGCGCTGCTGCGGGTCCATCGACTCCGCTTCCTGTCGCGAATAGCCAAACAGGGTGGCGTCGAAGCAGTCGGCGTTGTCTAACACCGTACCGATATTGACATAATGAGGATCGTCAATGATGGCGGCATCCAGACCCACGGCCAGAAGCTCTTCGCGCGTAAAGCGTCGGCTGCATTCACGACCTTCCAGCAGATTTTGCCAGAACGTTTCGCCATCCGGCGATTCAGGAAAATGGCAGGCGTAGCCGATAACCGCGACAGGTTCGCAGTCCGGGTAGTGTTGAGCGATCGATGCATCAATGGAATCTGCTGTCGGCGCAGAAGAGAAGCGCAAGTTATCCATAATCGGTCCCGTTTCCTAAGATTCACAAAGTCAATGGAACGCCATGCGTTCGCGATGGCGTTCCGGGGAAAATCAGTTTGCTTCGCGCTATATCCGCCGCTGACGACGGCGAACAGGGCGAGGACGTTTTGTTCTCTCCACCGTGGCGACGCCGGCCAGATAATCGGCCAGGGCGGCAGGAGAAGGGTGGGTGAAGAGGTCAAGCAACGTCAGGGTGGAAAATTCGTGACGTTGTAACAAAACGTGCAGTTGCACCAGATTCAGCGACGTTGCGCCCGCCTCAAAGAAGTTTTCTGCGGGCGTGACAGACTCGCCAACCACCTCGCGGAAGGCGTCGCAAATCAGGCTGACGGTGCTCTCGTCCGCCGCAATGTGTGGCTGAGAGTGCTCAGGGCATACGCGCGGTGAGCGCTCTGCGCATTGCCCTGCGTGTTTAACGGGAGGCACCAGCGCGGCGAGCGGCAGTTGCCAGCCGCTTTCATCCTCGGCCATTCGGTTTAGCAATGCGCAATACTGTTCAAACTGGCGCTCCACCTGCCCGGCAGGAAACAGCGCGGCGACAAAATCCCAGTTAAAGCGCAGTTCGCCTTCGGATTCATAAACCTGGTGATCGAGCCAGACCTGCGGCGTCTGGGAGATGCCCCAGACCGGTTTGAGCAGATTACGCCGGGCGAGGAAGTTATCCTGCTCAAAGCCCAGCGCGCTGGTAAAGACGACGGGCATCGGAACGGCAGGCACGTTTTGCCGTTGCGCCAGTTGACGCATCACGCGGATAGCTGACACATCGCGGTGGTTGAGGTTCTGGCTCAGCCGCTGCTGTAGTGACTGTGCGCTGTGCAGCCAGCTTTCGCCGGGATGCCAGCTCAGCAGCATCAGCGAGGTGAAATCGCCCAGAATCTGGTTGATTTGCGGGTGCAGTGGTCGCCTGTCGAAAAGCGTAAGGTTAAGCGTGAACTCAGGCTGCGCACTCCATGCAGAGAGAACCGTTGACCACACCGACAACAGCACGGCCGACGGGGTGAGATGGGCGTCAGCCGCCCGTTTTTTCAGCCGATGCCAGCGCGTGCTGTCCAGCGCGCCGTTCAGGCGGGCGAAGCGAGGTGTTTCAACCTCCTGAGGCAAGCAGCGCAACGGCAACGCAGGCGCCGGAGGAATATCATCAAGCTGCGCCTGCCACCATGCCAGAGAATCTGGATTGGGCGACTGTAGCGAGGGTTGTTGCAGATAATCCCTGAAGGTGACGGGCAGCGGCGGAAGCAGCTGTTGCGGGTAGCGGTAGCCGTGCTCCAGCTCCGCCAGCAGGATCTGCATGCTCAGACCGTCAAGCAACAGGTTATCCAGACACAGCCACAGGCGGGCGGGCATCCCGTCCACGTATCCGACCTGGAGATCGAATACCGGCCACACTTCGGGGTTGAGTACCTGATGCGCCAGTTTTTCGCGTACCCGCAACGCCTCTTCAGGCGTATGGAGGGTGTGTGCGGGTATCACCCAGGGGGGCGTCTGTTCGAGCACCTGTTGCTGTCCATCACGCACGATGGCGCGCAGCATATCGTGGCGGGCGATTAATCGGTTCCAGACCGTCTCCAGCCGGGTGAGATCCAGATCGGCAATTTCAAATTCAACAAAGAAATGTGAGCCGACGCCGCCCAGGGCAAAGCCCGGCTGACGCCCCACCAGGTAAGCCTGCTGCACGTCGGTAAGCGCAAAGGGCTGGTAGCGATATTCAGGGGAGTGGACGAATGGTTGTTCGACCGGGACGTCGGTTTTCCGCAGCGTGGCGGCAAAATCCGCCAGCCGGGGATGATTAAACAGGTCGCTTAATTGCGCTTCATAACCTGCCTGATGAAGTTGCCCGGTCAGACGGGTCGCCAGCAGGCTATCGCCGCCTTGCTGGAAGAAGTCGGTTTCTCTGGTGACATTGCCAGTCGATAAGAGTTGCTGCCAGAGGGCGGCAACCTGTTTTTCAATGTCGCCCTGGGGTAAATCCGCTTCGGCCGGGTTTTCCGCTTCAGGGGTATGACGACGCTTCAGCGCCTGATAGTCAATCTTCCCGTTAGCCGTCAACGGTAAGGCGTCGAGGAAGACGATCCGTTGCGGCACCATCCACCCCGGCAGGCGCCCGGCGAGGGCGGCCTGAAGTTGACGGGGATCGCGGCGCATCTGCCTGTCAGGGCATTGTACGAGGAAGCGTTGTAACCCCGCGATCTCATCGCCATGCTGACAGTTGAAGGCGGCTGCGCTAAATAATGCCGCCCAGTCGGCGCTGTTATGCAGCAAGGCCTCCGGCTGCCCATCGGTTAACAGAAGCGTGCTGAGCAAGGCGGACGGCGTTAACTGGCGAAACTCCATCACGTAGAGCAGCGCGCCGGGAACGGCAAGCTGTTGTAATGTTGCAAGGAGCCCGGGATCTTCCGGCAGCAGACGATGCAGGGCGTTATTAAGCCAGATAATGTCCGCCGAGTGAGCGTGCGCCGCCAGCGTGTCTGCATTCCAGGGAGACAGACGAGCGCCAGGCCAGGGGGCGAGCCTCTGCCGGGCGCTCAGCAGCATCTCCTGGCTCTGCTCAAGCCCGATATACTCAATCTGTCCGGCGTTGAGCTGTGCCAACAGCGATTCTGCGGCGCGGCCGGTGCGGGTTCCCACCTCAAGCAGGCGTACCGGGCGCTGTAAGCGCTGTGCAAGCTGTTGGCAAATTGTCGCCAGTTCCTGAATATACGGGGCGCTGGCCGGATGGTTGAAGGCCAGGCTTTCCGGCGACCACTGCGCGTCGTTCAGTAACGACAGTTCGTCACGGGCGCCGCGAAGAATTTGCGATAACGTTAAATCATGTCCGCTGAAGTGCGGGTGCTCATCCTCGCGTTCTTCACCAGCGCAGACCTGATAACCTTCAGCAGCGGGCTTCAGTCGCCGTTGCGTCACCAGAAATGCTAACCAGCGTTCCACCACGGCCTGCCAGCGCGGCTGGATAGCGAGTGAGTTCATCAGGGGGAGAGGATCGGCGCCAGCGGTGTGACCCGGCTTTAGTTTTAACAGGCGATGCTGAAGGAAATCGGCTACCTGTTCTGCGGAGATCTCTGGCGAGATGGAGCAACAGGGCAACGTTCCCGCAAGCGTGTGCCACGCCTGCGGCAGTGCCGGGTTCCGGTGATCGGTAACGCAAAAAGCCTCGCCCTGAGGAACAACGTATGCCGCCAGCGTTTTTTCTTTTTCGCCGATCGCCAGAACGGTTGCTTGTTTCACCCCCGCCAGCTGGCTGAGCGCGCTTTCGATTTCGCCCAGCTCGATGCGATATCCTCCGACTTTGACCTGCTTGTCGCGACGACCGAGGAACTCGATTGTGCCGTCTGGCCAGTAGCAGCCGAGATCGCCGGTGCGATACCAGCGCTCGTCCGGGAGCGTCAAAAATTGCTGCTCGCTGCGCAGGGGGTCGTTGAAATAGCCTTCCGCGACCCCGATACCGCCAATCCATAATTCGCCCGGCACCCAGTCAGGGCAGTCCCGGCCCCGTTCATCCACCACCCGGTAGCGTTGGTTGGCTAGCGGAAAACCGTAAGGGATGGAGCGCCAGTGGGCAGGGACGTCGTGAATTTCGCAGGCGTTAGACCAGATAGACGCCTCGGTGGCGCCGCCCATCGCGATAAATTGTCCTTGTGGCCGGAAGGCCCGATAACGGGCGGGGAGGTCAAGCCCGATCCAGTCGCCGGAAAGCATCACTGCGCGCAGGTTTTCCGGCGTGGCGTCGGCGAAGCCTTCACACCAGGTCAGCAGCATATCGAACAGCGCCGGGACGCTGTTCCAGAGCGTGACCTGATGGCGCTGGATCAGCTCACACCATGCGTGAGGATCGCGCCGTTGATTTTCCATCACCATCACCAGCGCGCCGCCCGCGCGCAGTACGCCAAAAATGTCGTAAACCGATAAATCAAAATGCAGGGCGGAGAGGGCCAGCACCCTGTCATGCGGGCCAACCTGATAGCGGGTATTGATATCGCAACAGGTGTTGAGCGCTCCCCGGTGAGAAATGACTACCCCTTTCGGCGTGCCGGTAGAGCCGGAGGTGTAGATAATGTAGGCCGGTTGCGTGGGGGCGCGTACCACCGGGTTGACGATCGGCTCCGCCTCAATGGCCTGCTGCCAGGCAAGGACGGGAATATCGTCTGACCAGGCGCTGGCGTCGTGCTGGCAAATGAGCACCAGCCGGACGCTGGCGTCAGCGTAGATTTTCTCGCGCCGTGCGGCAGGCTGGTCCAGCGAAACCGGAACGTAAACCGCCCCGGCCAGCAGGACGGCCAGAACCGCAACAAGTTGTCCTGCGCCTTTCGACATCGTGATAGCCACATTATCGCCGGGCTGAACCCCGCACTCGATTAACCTGCCCGCGCAACGGCGGGCATAGTCTGTCAGCTCATGATAATTCCACTGATAACGCATGTCCGTTACCGCCAGCGCCTGCGGCTGTTGCAGAGCGATACGGAAAATGCCTTCATGCAGCAAGCCTTCGGGAATGGGGGCGCCGGTGGCGTTGACCCGTTCGCGTATCGCGCGCTGGCTGGCGGGCATCATATCTGCGAACGGCTTTTGCCAGGCGCTTTCGTCATCGCAGAGTTGGTTAATCAACTGGCAGTAGGCGTCGAACAATGTTTCGACTAACGCCGGAGGGAACAGCGCGTCGTTGCTGTCCCATTGCAGCCAGACCTCGCCGTGATGCTCGAACGCCAGATGATCTATCCAGACCTGCGGCGTTTGCGAGATGCCCCATTCCGGCTCGCCCAACGGCGATTCTGCGCGGCTGCTGTAGAGGGAACGCCCCAGATTGCTGGTAAATACCACCGGGGCGCCGTGGGGGTAGCGCTGCTGGCGTTTGAGTTCACGGAGTAGCTCGACGCCGGACCAGTGGCGATGCTCCCAGTCCTCCGTAAACGTGAGCTGGTTTTTACGCGCCAGATTGCTGACGGTATCGCCGTCGCAGGCGGTATCCAGCAGAAGAATATTGGTGAAGTCGGCAAGCATCGCGCCAACCGCCGGGTGCAGCGGCTGGCGGTCGAATAAGGTGATGTTAAGCAGCAGACGCGTCAGGCCGCCCCAGCGAGCCAGCACGGCAGAAAAACAGGTCGCCAGCGCCATTGTCGGCGTCACGCCATACTCGCCGGCCCGGTTGCTAAAGGCGTGCCAGCGTGTTGCCGGGACAATCATGCGGCGTCGGGTATTACGGACTTCACGTAGCGTGGCGGGTTCGCAGGCCAGCGGCAAGACGGGCGCGGGGGGAAGCGTCGATGCTTTCGCCAGCCAGTAAGCGCGCGCGTCGTCTCTCAGTGGTTGATTGATCTTCTGCTGTTGCAGCAAATACGAGCGGAAATCATAGCGGGTGTCGATAGCCGGCAGCGATTCTCCGGCCAGCAGGGCGTTAAGCTCATCGAAGAAAAGCGTAAAGCTGGAGGCATCCATAATCAGCAGGTCAATATTGACATGGAGGCGGTGGCGATTGTCCGGCAAGAGCGTCAGCTGAAAATCAAACGTTTCGCCGATCTCCACGCGTAAAAGACGGTGGCTCAGGCGCTGGCGTAGCGCGTCCAGATAGGCCTGGCGGCTTTCAGCGTCGTTATGGCGTAAATCATGAACGGTGACGCCGTTCCAGTAAGGTTGCGGTAGCCAGACCTGCTGCCCGTCGGGGCGAAAGGCGATATGCAGCATTGGGTGGCGTTGCAGCAAGGTCGTGATGGCCTGCTCCAGCTGCGACGCCGTCAGACAATGGCCTTCAAACTCCTGATACAGGTGGCAACCCACGCCGCCAAGCGTCTGCCCCGGCATGCGGCCCGTCAGGTAGGCGTGCTGTACCGGCGTCAATGGGAAGGGGGTACTTTCGGTCATGTTCGGCCAGGATGATTCGTCGGGCGGCGTTTCTTCTTCCGCGTTCTCCGGCGACCGGCTGAGCATTAACTGGTTCCATGCCGCCAGCGTGGGGGCGGCATACAGCTCGCGAAGGGTAAGGCGGTAGCCATTTTTACGAAACCAGTGTAACCATCTCATCAATCTTATTGAATCCAGGCCAGCCTGGATCAGATTGCTCTCTTCATGTAACTGCTGCGGCGTTAAATTCAGTTCCTGTATAAGCCGCTCGCGTAATTGTTGGTAATCAGCCGCGTGGCGGTTGTCCGGTAACAGCGAATCCTGAGATGGTGCGCCAGAAATCATTCTTCCTCCTGATGGCACGTCTTACCGAAAAGCATTGCTTATATGAGAATAATAATTATTAACAATTGGATGCTACCCGAAACGGGTTTATTTATGCCCGTTTCGGGTTGGTAACAGGCGGAAAGAACAGAGGCCCGGATGGGGTATCCGGGCCTCTGTCAGGGAGGAATTTAGGGGGGCGCGACCCCGGTTACATCACGCGTTTAAAGGTCGAAGGGGTTACGCCAAACTGTTTCTGGAAGGCGGCAGAAAAATGGCTGGCGTTGGCATAGCCCAGATCGGCCGCCACCGTCATGACGGAGGTATTGCCGTTGGCCAGGCGTCTTCTGGCTTCCTGCATTCGTTCAGCCTGAAACAGGCCATAGACGCTGTTGTTGAACAGAACGCGGAAGCCTCGCTTAATTTTGAGAACGCTCAGACCGGACTCTCTGGCCAGCTCCGCAACGCCCGGCGCTTGCGTCAGATCAGCCAGCAGCAGATCCTTCGCCCGCAGCAGTTTCTGACGTTCCATCGGGTTGAAGTGGCAGGAGAGGCAACTGGCGTCTTCGCGATGTTCATCCAGTACCAGACTGAGCATGACCAGACTTTGCCCCTGCAACCATAGCGTCGACGGCTTTTGTTCATGACTGAAGCCGCCGTGCATGCGCATCAGCGCGTGACGCAAGGCCTGAGCCGTTAAGTGGGTTTCAGCATTACAACGCTGCTGCTGGCAACAGCAGTGGGAGTCGATCTTATTCTTAATGACCGCGCTAATATCCGGCACCCACAGCGCAAGGGTTTCAGGGCTGAAGGAGAGGGTAATGCTCTCGAATCGGCCACAATAGGAGGCGCTGCCACGGCAGTCTGGCGTATGGGTAATGTAATGGCGATTGCGCGCAAGCTCCCAGTCGGTGTGGCGCCGGAGTCCCTGAATCGCAAAGCGCGATGTGCCTTCCAGGATGCACGAGAAGTTAATCCTGCCCAGATCGTCGTGTAGCTGCAACGTCTCAGGCCGCGCAAAATGGCCCCTCCAGAGCAAAATATCCATACCTTCCTGCAACGAACAGCGCAGCAGTTCACACTGAGCAGGAATATTGCCATCGTTTGCAGGTTTCCCGACCACCAACTGGTGAATAGAGATTTCAGATTGCGTTTGCGGTGACTCCGTCATGACCTGGTTATCTCCCTGTGGCTTAGACCAATGCGGGCATATACCCGTCATATTTCAAGTTGCATGTGCGTTGGCTACGCTCACTCACCCCAGTCACTTACTTCTGTAAGCTCCTGGGGCTTCCCTCGCTTGCCGCCTTCCTGCAACTCGAACTATTTAGGGTATAAATAGAACCGAATGGGGTAGATGAGTTATTGATAATGGTTATTATTCACATTAATTCTCAGAACGCCACCCTGAATTGTCGTTTTTGGCGTCCGTAAAAATTCATCAGGAAATTCAGTTACTCCCATGTCATCTCAATCATCCAATACTGAATCGCTGTCCCGATTTCCTCTCTGGCAGGTGATTACACCGGTTCGCAGGAAGGTTATTTTAGCTATGGCGCTGGCGGGGCTGGCGGCATTAACCAGCCTGGGGGCGCTCCTTTTTCTGGCGTGGAGCCTGCGTGACATTCGCGCGACGCCTGACGCTATTCCGGCCTGGCCGCTGGGCGGCGTGATCGGCTGCGTGGTCTTAACTTTTGTTCTGCGCTTGCAGGCGTTCAACACCTCTCATTACGCGGCTTTTCATCTGGAGAACATTCTGCGCAGCAGGTTAGCCCGTAAAGCATTGCAGCTTCCGCCTGGCGTGTTACAGCAAATGGGCAGCGGGTCAGTGGCGAAAGTGATGCTGGATGACGTGAAGTCGTTACATATTTTTGTGGCCGACAGCACGCCGCTCTATGCCCGCGCGATCATCATGCCGCTGGCGACAATCGTTATCTTGTTCTGGCTGGACTGGCGGCTGGCAATCGCGACGCTGGGGGTACTGGCGTTTGGATCGGTTGTTCTCGTGCTCGCCCGCCAGCGTTCGGAAGATATGGCTCAGCGTTATCATAAGGCGCGCGAGCAGGTCAGCGCGGCGGTTATTGAGTTCGTGCAGGCCATGCCCGTGGTGAGAACGTTTGATAGCGGCAGCACCAGTTTTTTGCGCTATCAACGCGCCCTTGAAGAGTGGGTCGATGTGCTCAAAACCTGGTATCGCAAAGCCGGTTTTTCAGCGCGTTTTTCCTTCTCGATTCTGAATCCTCTCCCGACCCTGTTTGTCCTGATCTGGTCGGGATACGGCCTGTTGCACTATGGCAGTCTCGATTTTATTGCGTGGGTGGCCGTTTTACTGCTGGGCAGCGGAATGGCCGAAGCCGTAATGCCAATGATGATGCTCAATAACCTGGTCGCGCAAACGCGTTTAAGCATTCAGCGTATTTATCAGGTTCTCGCGATGCCGGAGTTATCGCTGCCGCTGTCCGACCAGCAGCCGCAAGAGGCGAGCATTACCTTTGAGCAGGTGAGCTTTCATTATCCGCAAGCGCGTACTGGCGCCGCGTTGCAGGAGGTGAGCTTTCATGTGCCTGCCGGGCAAATTGTGGCGCTGGTCGGGCCAAGCGGCGCCGGAAAAAGCACTGTAGCGCGCTTGCTGCTGCGTTACGCCGACCCGGACAAAGGCCATATCCGTATTGGCGGCGTGGATCTGCGCGATATGCAGACGGACACCCTGATGAAGCAACTCTCATTTGTGTTTCAGGACAACTTCCTTTTTGCCGACACGATAGCCAATAACATTCGTCTGGGCGCGCCGGATACGCCGCTGGAGGCGGTAATAGCGGCGGCCAGAGTGGCGCAGGCCCATGATTTTATTAGCGCGCTGCCAGAAGGTTACAACACGCGAGTCGGGGAACGCGGGGTATTTCTCTCCGGCGGCCAGCGGCAGCGCATCACTATTGCCCGGGCGCTTTTGCAGGATCGCCCCATCCTGGTGCTCGATGAGGCGACGGCGTTTGCTGACCCGGAAAACGAAGCGGCGCTTATCAAGGCGCTCGCGGCGGCCATGCGCGGCCGGACGGTCATCATGGTCGCGCATCGTCTTTCAATGGTGACTCAGGCCGATGTGATATTGCTGTTTTCCGACGGACAGCTCAGGGAAATGGGGAACCATACGCAACTGTTGGCGCAGGGCGGCCTGTATCAACGGCTCTGGCAACACTATCAGCAGGCGCAGCATTGGGTGCCGGGTGGAACACAGGAAGAGGTGGTGGAAAATGAAAGACAATAATCCTGCGGATAACCTGGCCTGGCGCGTCATCTGGCGCCAGCTTATCTCCAGCGTTGGCAGTCAGGCCAGGATGCTGCGGCGCAGTATGCTGGCGCTGTTGCTGGCGGCATTCATGCAGGGGATCGCCTTTGCTTGTCTTTATCCGATCATTGATGCGCTGTTACGGGGAGACGCGCCGCAACTTCTCAACTGGGCTGTGGCCTTCAGCGTCGCCGCGATTGTGACGCTGGCGCTACGCTGGTATGGCCTGGGCTTTGAATACCGTGGTCATCTGGCGCAGGCCACCCATGAGTTGCGCCTGCGACTTGGCGAGCAGTTACGCCGCGTGCCGCTGGAGAAGCTCCAGCGTGGCAGGGCGGGCGAAATGAACGCCTTGCTGCTGGGCAGCGTGGATGAAAACCTCAATTATGTTATCGCGATAGCCAATATTTTGCTGCTCACCATTGTCACGCCGCTGACGGCGTCGCTGGCGACATTGTGGATAGACTGGCGGCTGGGGCTGGTGATGTTGCTGATCTTCCCTCTGCTGGTGCCGTTTTATTACTGGCGCCGCCCGGCGATGCGGCGACAAATGCAGACGCTGGGGGAAGCGCACCAGCGGCTGAGCGGCGATATCGTTGAATTTGCTCAGGGGATGATGGTATTGCGCACCTGCGGCAGCGATGCCGATAAAAGCCGGGCGCTGCTGGCGCATTTCAATGCGCTGGAAAACTTACAGACCCGCACTCACCGCCAGGGCGCTGGCGCGACGATGCTGATCGCCAGCGTCGTGGAGTTGGGCCTACAGGTGGTGGTGTTATCCGGGATCGTCTGGGTGGTGACGGGCACTCTGAACCTCGCCTTTCTGATTGCCGCCGTCGCGATGATTATGCGCTTCGCAGAACCGATGGCGATGTTTATCAGCTACACCTCGGTTGTGGAACTGATCGCCAGCGCCCTGCAACGGATTGAGCAGTTTATGGCGGTAGCACCGCTTCCCGTCGCAGAGCAAAGCGAGATGCCGGAACGTTATGATATCCGCTTTGACAACGTCAGCTATCGCTACGAAGAAGGCGACGGCCACGCGCTTAATCATGTTTCTTTGACGTTCCCGGCGGCCAGTATGAGCGCGCTGGTGGGTGCCTCCGGCGCAGGCAAAACCACGGTCACTAAACTGTTAATGCGCTATGCCGATCCGCAGCAAGGGCAGATTTCTATTGGCGGCGTCGATATTCGCCGCCTGACGCCGGAACAGCTCAATAGCCTGATTTCTGTTGTTTTCCAGGATGTCTGGCTGTTTGATGACACGCTGCTGGCGAATATCCGTATCGCGCGCCCACAGGCGACGCGACAGGAGGTGGAAGAGGCAGCCCGCGCGGCGCAGTGCCTTGAGTTTATTTCCCGTCTTCCGCAAGGCTGGCTGACGCCAATGGGGGAGATGGGCGGCCAGCTATCGGGCGGCGAGCGCCAGCGGATTTCCATTGCCAGAGCGTTATTGAAAAACGCGCCGGTCGTCATTCTCGATGAACCGACCGCCGCGCTGGATATTGAAAGCGAGCTGGCGGTGCAAAAAGCGATCGATAACCTGGTCCACAACCGGACGGTGATTATCATCGCCCACCGTTTATCCACCATCGCCGGGGCCGGAAACATCCTGGTGATGGAAGAGGGACAGGTGGTTGAGCAGGGTACTCATGCGCAATTGCTCTCTCATCATGGACGTTATCAGGCGCTGTGGCAGGCGCAAATGGCCGCGCGCGTGTGGCGCGACGACGGGGTTTCCGCGTCTGGAGAGTGGGTGCATGAGTGATGTTCAGTCGAATGTGAAACCGCTGACGTTGACGACCGGGCGGGTGATTTTTGCTATTGCCGGCGTCTATGTGACGCAGAGCCTGGTATCGGCGCTGTCTATGCAGTCCTTACCCGCGCTGGTGCGCGCTGCTGGCGGTTCGCTGGCGCTTGCCGGTGCGACAACCCTGTTTATGCTGCCCTGGGCGCTGAAGTTTATTTGGGCGCCGTGGATCGAACGCTGGCGGCTTCCGCCCGGTAGCCAGGAACGCCGTTCCCGCATGTTAATCCTGCGTGGTCAGGTCGCGCTAGCGGCGATCCTGATGATTGCCGCAGCGATTGGCTGGTTTGGGCGAGAAGGGGGATTTCCTGATACGCAAATCGTCGCGTTATTTGTTCTGTTTATGGTGGCAGGCACGGTCGCCTCCACCATTGATATCGCCAGCGACGGCTTTTGCGTCGATCAACTGACCCGCGCGGGTTACGGCTGGGGAAACAGCGTGCAGGTTGGCGGTAGCTATCTGGGAATGATGTGCGGCGGCGGGGTGTTCCTGATGCTGTCGGCAGCATCCGGCTGGCCTGTCGCCATGCTGATGATGGCGATGCTGATTATGGCGCTGTCATTCCCGCTGTGGCGCATTACGGAGCCGACGCGAACAGCGACTATCCCGCATGTTCCGGCGTTAGGTTATGCGCTAAGGAGGAAACAGGCGCGCCTGGGCTTACTGCTGGTATTGATGCTGAATTCAGGCATGCGGTTTGTGCTGCCTCTTCTGGCGCCGCTGTTGTTGGATCATGGGTTAAGCATGTCCGCGTTGGGCGCGCTGTTCAGCGGCGGCAATATTGCAGCGGGCATAGCAGGAACGCTGGCCGGCGGATTGCTGATGAAATACACCTCACCCGGCAGAGCGCTGTTGACGGCTTATGGCGTCCAGGGGATCGCGCTGCTGGCGGTGGTGATGACGCTCATGATGGCGCCGGGTCATCTGCTGCTGCCGATTCTCCAGTGTCTGGTCATTGTCCAGTCCATTTCGCTGGCCTGCGCGCTGGTCTGTCTTTACGCCACGCTGATGTCGCTTTCATCGCCTTTGCAGGCCGGTGTCGACTTCACCCTCTTTCAATGTACTGACGCGGCAATCGCCATTCTGGCAGGCGTTATCGGCGGCGTTGTTGCTCAACATTTTGGCTATGCGGCCTGCTTCCTGTTTGCCGGGGCATTCACGTTGCTGGCGGCGTGGGTTGCTTATATCCGGCTGCATTCGGCAAGAGAACTGATGACAAGCGCAATTGATTGATCCGGGAATAACACAGAGAGGTAAGGGATGAAAATCAGTGAATTTTTACACCTGGCGTTACCAGAGGAACAATGGCTGCCGACGATTTCTGGCGTTTTACGCCAGTTCGCAGAAGAAGAGTGTTATGTCTATGAGCGTCAACCCTGTTGGTATTTAGGCAAAGGGTGCCAGGCACGGTTGCACATTAATGCCGATGGAACGCAGGCGACATTTATTGATAATGCCGGGGAGCAAAAATGGGCGGTGGATTCCATTGCCGACTGCGCGCGTCGTTTTATGGCGCATCCTCAGGTGAAAGGACGTCGGGTATATGGACAGGTCGGGTTCAACTTTGCGGCGCATGCGCGGAGGATTACCTTTGACGCCGGGGAGTGGCCGCTGCTGACGTTAACCGTTCCCCGTGAAGAACTTATTTTTGAAAAGGGAAATGTCACCGTTTATGCGGACTCCGCCGACGGGTGCCGACGTCTGTGCGAGTGGGTAAAAGAGGCCGGTACAACGACGCAGAACGCACCACTGGCGGTGGATACCGCCCTCAATGGTGAGGCGTATAAACAACAGGTTGTACGCGCCGTTGCGGAGATCCGCCGTGGCGAGTATGTCAAAGTGATTGTCTCGCGCGCCATTCCCCTGCCATCGCGGATTGATATGCCTGCCACGCTGTTATACGGTCGGCAGGCAAACACGCCTGTGCGCTCGTTTATGTTCCGTCAGGAAGGACGCGAAGCGCTGGGCTTTAGCCCGGAACTGGTGATGTCAGTGACGGGCAATAAAGTGGTCACTGAACCGCTTGCGGGCACCCGCGATCGCATGGGAAACCCGGAGCATAATAAGGCGAAAGAGGCAGAACTGCTGCACGACAGTAAAGAGGTGCTTGAGCATATCCTTTCTGTCAAAGAAGCTATTGCTGAACTGGAGGCCGTTTGCCAGCCGGGCAGCGTGGTGGTTGAAGATTTAATGTCGGTTCGCCAGCGCGGCAGCGTTCAGCATCTGGGGTCTGGCGTGAGCGGTCAGCTTGCGGAAAACAAGGATGCCTGGGATGCGTTTACTGTATTGTTTCCGTCGATTACCGCCTCAGGCATCCCTAAAAACGCTGCTCTGAACGCGATTATGCAAATTGAGAATACGCCGCGAGAGCTTTATTCCGGCGCAATTCTGCTGCTGGACGATACGCGCTTCGATGCGGCGCTGGTCCTGCGTTCCGTATTTCAGGACAGCCAGCGCAGCTGGATACAGGCGGGGGCGGGAATCATCGCGCAATCTACGCCGGAACGCGAACTGACGGAAACCCGGGAGAAATTAGCGAGCATTGCGCCCTATTTAATGGTGTAGGAGTAACTGTTTTCTAACCTCACAACCAGACTGTCCAAAGACAATTGAGTCGCTCTTTGATTCCTCTGTGACTCTATTGTCTTCTTTTTGGATAAAATAGGTGTTTTTCGTCATGAAGTTGATAAAAGTCTATATAGAACCACCTCCTGTAGAGGTGGTGGTAATTTGCCAGAGTGTGGGATTCGTTAGTATACTATGGGATAAACTTATTTTTACCAATTGTATAAGGCGGTGCATAAGATTCTCGGCATGCTTCCAGATAATCCGACCACCACTGCATCATCGCTTTGCGGGCTTCTAGGTGCTCTGCCTTATGAATATAAGCCATGCGCACGGTATTGCGCTCCTGATGACTCATCTGGCGTTCTACTGCATCCTTTGCCCATAAACCCGATTCCATCAGCGCACTGCATGCCATCGCCCGAAAGCCGTGGCCACAGATATCCTTTTTCGTGTCGTAGCCCATCACCCGCAGTGCCTTATTGACCGTGTTTTCACACATTGGCTTATACGGGTTATGGTCGCCGGGGAAGATCAGTTCATTATTACCGGTGATATCCTTAATCTGTTTCAGAATGGCGATGGACTGTTCTGAGAGGGGGACGATATGCGGCATTCGCATTTTTGCCCCGCGGCCGGAATAACGCACGCCAATAATGGGTTCTCGCGTCGCGGGTATCGTCCAGACTCGGTTTGTGAAATCAATCTCTGACCAGCGGGCGAAACGCAGTTCACTGGAGCGAATGAACACATGCAGCATCAGCAGAACGGCATGCCGGGTCAGTTCACGGCCCTGATGATATGCCCCAATACGTTCAAGCAGTTCAGGCAGCCGCTCCAGCGGCAGGGCAGGATAGTGCCGTCTGACAGGAGGTGTGGTCACGCCGCCAAGGTTTGCTGCAGGGTTCGTATCGATTAACTCCTGATGGACCGCATGGCGCATTATGTTACTCAGGTGCTGCCGTGTGCGGGACGCAACCTCCAGCAGACCTTTTTCCTCGATCCCTTTCAGCAGGTCAATGAAATGACGGGGTTTAAGTTCTGATACAGGTAGGTTCCCGATGACCGGAAAGATGTGATTGTTCAGGCTGGCAAGCAGACGGTCGGCGGTGTTCTGCGACCATTTCCTGTTACTTTTATGCCACGCCAGCGCCACGTTTTTAAAAACTTTCTCCGGTGTTCGTGAGCCACGTTCAGCAGCCCGCTGCTGTACCGGGTTGATATTCAGCGCCAGCATTTTACGGACACCTTCACGCTGCTGTCGCGCATCAGAGAGGGAGACGGCAGGATAGGCACCCAGCGCAATGCGCGATTCTTTACCGTTAATACGGTACTTGAGATACCAGTGACGTGAGCCACCCGGCTTGACCAGCAGATACAGACCGTGGGAATCGGAGACTTTAAAGGGTTTATCAGAAGGCTTGAGGGTGCGGATTTTTGCGTCGGTAAGGGACATATGGGGGTCACTCCATTATCGAACTAACCTGACCCCAGATTTGACCACCAATTTTTCCCGATGCGTAGGGTAAAATCAAAATGCACCGGGAAGAGTTTTCACACTAACCTGTTGAATCAACATCAGATAAGGATTCGCAAGGAAGCATGAAAACAGAAAATTGGCTCCTCTGACTGGCACAGACGCCCGACCTGGTATTGCTTGATGAACCCACCAATCATCTCGATCCTCCCGGGCGCGAGGAACTACTTTCCCTTGTAAAAACCAAGGGAATTACCGTCGTGGCGGTATTGCACGATCTGACACTGACAGAATCATTTGCTGACCGTGTTCTCCTCTTGTCGCAGGGGCAATCAGTGATCTGTGACACACCGGAGAGGGTATTGGTATCAGAATACCTTTATCCCATCTTTGGCTTGACCAGTTTTACCGTACCGCATCCCCATACAGGAAAGGCGTTGCGTATTTTTGAAGTTCCGCATTGTGCATAAATTACTTTCTGAGAGTCAGTGATGAAAAAATTGTTTATATCCCTGCTGGCGGTACTGTCTGCCTCAGTAGCCAGTGCTGCTGATTTTCCTGTTACTATTGAAAGTTGTGGGACTCCTGTCACATTCGCCGGTCCGCCGAAAAGGGCTGTTATCAACGACCTTAATATGTCAGAAATGGCGTTTGCACTGCATTTACAGGATCGTATTGTTGGGCTGACTGGTATTAGTGGCTGGTACAAAATGACGCCGGAATTTAAAAAGGCGATGGGCTCGATCCCAGAACTGGCACCCAAATATCCCACTCTGGAAACATTGCTGGCAGCCGAACCTGATTTCTTTTTCGCTGGCTGGAACTATGGGATGAAGGTGGGTGGCGAAGTGACGCCGGATACGCTAAGCAAATATGGCATCAAGACTTTTGTTCTGAGTGAAAGCTGTGTGTTCACCACTGCGCACAAAAATAAAGCCACCATGGATCTGCTGTATAACGATGTCCTCACGCTGGGTAAGATTTTTGGCAAGCGCAATGACGCACAGTCCCTGGTCAGCGGCTGGAAAAAGAGGTTGAATGAACTGCCGAAGCCAGCGGCAGGTACCCGTCCTTTAAAGGTGTTCGTCTACGACTCAGGCGAGGATAAACCGTTTACCAGTGGTAAATATGCGATGCCTACGGCCATAATTGAGGCGGCTGGTGGTAAAAATGTAATGGAGGCGGTGGATACCAGTTGGGGAACGACTTCCTGGGAAAGCGTGGCCGCTACTGAGCCGGACTTCATTATTTTGTTGGATTACCAGACGGGCAGCGGTGCGGATGCACTGCGTCATTTTCTTGAGAATCATCCGTTAATGAAACTGACTCCGGCTGTTCAGCATCATCGATACCTGAAATTACAATATGCTGAACTGACACCGGGGCCTGCCAACGTTGATGCGGTGGAAAAACTCGCGCGGGCGATGTACCCGTCAACGGCGAAGTGATGCTCATGTCGTACCGTTATCACTGGGCGATGTGGGGAGCCATGGTAGTGCTGATTGGGTTGATGTTATTCAGTATTACCAGAGGGACAGTTTCACTGTCGCTAATGTAGGTGCTGGGAGCACTGAAGCTGGTGGATGAGCCGGTATCTGCCATGGTCAGCAGAATTGTGACGGATTTACGCGTACCGAGGATGTTGCTCTCTGTGCTGACAGGGGCGGGACTGGCAATGGTAGGGGCGTTGTTACAAACTACCACCCGTAACGATCTGGCCGATCCTTTTTTGTTCGGGCTATCCTCCGGCGCGTCAGCGGGGGCGGTGCTGGTGATCACCCGTTTTGGTGATCGACTTGGTGTATTAACGCTCCCCGTATCGGCGTTTGTTGGTGGTGTGTGTTCCGCCATAGCAGTAATGCTGTTGTTTCATTTTAAAAAGCAACGCGGAGCTGAGCATCTAATTCTCTGCGGTCTTGCCATCTCTTTTTTGTTCGGGGCGCTGACCAGTTATTTCATTTTTTCGGGCGATCAGCGAGCTGCCAGCTCTGTGCTGTTCTGGTCACTGGGTGGTCTGGGATTAGCCACCTGGAATAATTTGCCTTTCGCAGTGTTCAGCCTGGTGTTGCTGTTTGCTTTTGTCCTGTTACGGTGGCGCTCTCTGGATGGTGTGCTGGCAGGAGAACAGACAGCGTTGTCGCTGGGGATTAACGTGAGTCGTCTGCGCATCGAGATTTTTCTTTGTTGCGCACTGGCAACATCGTTGATGGTGGCATTAACCGGCGTGATTGGATTTGTTGGCTTAATGGTGCCTCATCTGTGTCGGCATTTTGCAGGAGTTAAGCATCTGTTGTTGTTACCTTTGTGTGGCGTCTGGGGTGCAATATTACTGTGTGGCGGCGATATAGTCAGCCGGACGATACTGGCACCGCAGGAACTACCAATTGGCATTATTACGGCGGGCATTGGAGGGTTGTTTATTATCATGTTACTCGCACGAAATTCGTCCAGAAATACGGCCTGTTAAGCACATATAAGACAGAAAAATAAGGCTCTGATGTCTTTTATTCATTCTGAAGGTTGAGGTTGTTGACGCCAATTATGAAAGCAACCGACAATCCTTGTTGACGGTTATATTTATTATAGAGTCAGGTAATAGTGTGATGGCTTTTAGATATTTTAAAATTTATTTATCGCCTGACTCGATTTCAATGATTATTCGTATTGGTGATTTAACCCTTTCCTCGACAATCAGGGCAAATTACTTTAACTTCAATATCTTTTTTTTGTACAGCACAACCATAATCTATTGCTTTTTTCTCAATGTAAGTATGAATGAGGTGGTCAGTATGTTGGATTATTGTTCCGCAGTTTGAGCAAATCAAAAAAATAGTCACAACATCAGAGGATAAATTATTTTTTTTGATAAATTTGCTACAGCATTCTATTTTTACGATAATCCCTGCCTGTTGCAAATAATCCAGAGAACGATAAACCGTAGCCGGTTTTGCATTCGGATTATATTTCTTCATTAATTCCAGTATCTGGTATGCGCTAATGCCTTTTTCTTTAGCATGACTGACGAAATTATAAACTCTCTCCCGGAGCGGTGTGATTCGTATTTTCTTACTCTCAATCAGCTCTCTCCGCCCGGAACAATCCGTAGACGATAATGCAGTGTCCCTTGTACTTAGAGAATATGGGCTATTACTCACCGGGCCTCCTGTAATTTTCAAGCGATGTTATCTTTTCTTGTCCTGAAACGATGGAAATCTACTGATGTTTTGATCGTGCCATGTAAGGAAAGAAGAACTGGCAAATTTTATTGTTACGTTATAACATAACACATGATAAGTGAGGTGCCAATGTTTCTCTTACTGGAAAAAGCCCATGCAGGTGCAGTTTTTAAACTTGAAGATATCCTGGCATCAATACCCTGGGATTCTCATGGATTGATCGCTGCGATTGCACAGCAATATGACACTGGAGAGGTGTTGATGCTTGCCTGGATGAATCAACAGGCTCTTGATGAAACCTTATTGACTGGCAGAGCCTGTTACTGGTCGCGATCCCGATCATGCCTTTGACGAAAAGGTGAGACCTCCGGCTGCGTTCAGCAAGTACATGATATCCGTCTGGATTGTGACGGAGATGCGGTACTACTGCTTGTGGATCAAAAAGGTGGAGCCTGCCACACAGGTCGGCGGAGTTGTTTTTACAACGCCATTAAAGGCGATGAGCTAACCGTGCTCAACGATCCTGGTTAATCCGAACACAACGAATATCTGAGGAGATGTAAGGTAATGTCCGAAGTCAGTGCAAATTTTCATGGCGATAAACGCCTGCCGGTTACCGTACTTTCGGGATTTTTGGGAGCAGGGAAAACGACACTGCTTAACCATATTCTGAACAACCGGGAAGGCCGTCGTGTTGCTGTCATTGTTAATGATATGTCTGAGGTGAATATTGATGCTGCCCTTGTGAGGGAAGGTGGTGCAGAACTCTCCCGGACTGATGAAAAACTGGTAGAAATGAGCAACGGTTGCATTTGCTGCACATTGCGCGAAGATCTTCTTCTCGAAGTTAATCGTCTGGCAAAAGAAGGGCGTTTTGATCAGCTTGTCATTGAGTCCACCGGTATATCTGAGCCTCTGCCTGTTGCTGAAACATTTACCTTTGCGGGCGATGACGGTGAAAGCCTTTCGACGGTGGCCCGCCTTGACACCATGGTCACTGTGGTGGATGCGTACAATTTTCTGAAAGACTACGGTTCGGAAGACAGCATTCAGTCACGCGGAGAATCGTTAGGTGAAGGTGATGAAAGGAGCGTTGTTGACTTGCTGATCGATCAGATTGAATTCTGTGATGTGCTGGTCCTTAATAAAGTTGACCTTATCAGTGAAGCGCAAAAAGAAAAACTGATGGCGATTTTACGTTCGCTTAATCCACGGGCCAGAATCGTTGTTTCACAGTTTGGACAGGTTCCGCTGGGCAACATACTTAATACCGGGCTGTTTGATTTCGAGCAGGCCGCTCAGGCACCCGGCTGGCTTAAAGAACTCCGGGGCGAACATACGCCGGAGACAGAAGAATATGGGATCACCAGCTTTGTCTTTCGCGCCCGCCGGCCTTTTCATCCGACCCGTTTCTGGCAGGTGATGGAAAATGAGCTGGATGGAGTCGTCAGATCAAAAGGTTACTTCTGGCTGGCCAGCCGTCCGGAATTCGCAGGTTCATGGTCGCAGGCAGGTGGCATTGCGCGCCAGGGGCTGGGGGGCATGTGGTGGGCTAGTGTGCCGAAAGGACGTTGGCCAGAGGATGCTGAGTCACTGAAGTTCATCATGTCTAACTGGATAGATGGCATTGGTGATGCCCGTCAGGAACTCGTTTTTATTGGAATGGATATGAATGAATCAGAACTGCGCAACAGACTGGATTCCGCCCTGTTAACGGATGCAGAAATGGCAGAAGGGCCTCAAAAGTGGCGGCATTATTCCGATCCTGTTGAGCCCTGGTTCGAAGAATGAATCGAAGGCACCCGCATTTGTCGGGTGCCTTCGTATGAAAGCGAAAAGGGGGCAGATTTACAACAATTCTTCCCCAGCTTTTTTGAACCACTGTACAACACTATTCAGATGTTGTTGCCCATATAGCGAGACAAAACGTCTGGTTTCCTGATGATCTTGGGACTCAAGGACTGCCAGACGGGATGCAATAAATGCCTGCGTCAAGGGAATTCCACATTCTTCTGTGATGCACCGGTACCATTGCTGGTAAGTCTTGGGGATCATACTTATGCCTCATGAATAAATAACTGGGATATCACCAGAGCCACCACCAGAGAACTTAATACCTGTTTTCCCGCCACTGCTGCTGCAAACCGCCAGTTTATTTCCCGGGCGATGGTAAATACCGTGACAAGGCAGGCCATCAACGTAGAGGCGAGCCAGACAAGTAGCAGTAACTGAGATGTGCTGAGAGACTGTATTAAGCTGCCGCCATCCTGATTGAGCACCATCAAACCATCTTTCCTTAGCAGTGAAAAAATGATCCCGGGCATCAGTTCTGCTGGCAGTTTAAAAAGATGAAGTAAAGGTGCCGTCGTTTCACTCAGCCAGCGAGTGATCCCTGCGTAATCAAGCATCCCCGCAACAATGCAGATAATCAGGAATAACGGCATGGCTTGCGTAATGAACTGACGGAGGATATTTTTCAGCATCCATGTCACATTTCGCCAGCGTGGCCATTGTAGCCAGGTGATCTCTGTCAGACGCTGGTTTTGGCCAGGCTTCAACGACCCGTTCCAGAGGCGCGTATGTATTGCGCCTGTGAAAAACAGCAGACTGAGATAGGGGATAAAGAGCCATGGTTGATGGGCGGCATTAAAAAGAGAAAGCGTCGCCCCCGTCTGATAGCTGCAAGCGGACCCAAAGCTAATCATACTTATACAAGCATGCCGGGTGCATCGCGAACACGAACGGCTCTGAAAAACCGCCACGACATTACAGCCGAAACCGCTTAATACAGGAATAAGGTCCTGACCGCTGAGGCCGAGTTTTCTCAACCAGGGATCCAGCGTCGCTGTAATTCTTTCCTTAAGTCCACTGTCGTCAGTCAGCGAAAGAGACAACCCTATCAGTACCACCACAGGAAATGCCCATACAAACGAATAAAGTCCCAGACTAAAAAGACCGTAATTGCCGACAAATAGTGTCTTCAGAACGTCGGGCCAGCTCGTCGTTATATTCTTAAGCGGCTGAATAACCGCACTGTCAATGACAGGCTGAATAAAATCTGACAGCAGCCATGCCCCCCATACCGGAACGGCAAACAGCAGGAAAAGGCATACTATTGCAGCAACTTTTCCACACCAACGATGTTCAAATATCGTTTGTTGAGGAAATTCAGCCAGCAGATTAATTACCGGTATCTTTTGACGGGGTAAAGAGACAGCGGAGGGTGCAGGTTTATCCTGCAACAGCAACTGCACTATTCCCTGGCGAACATTGCTGCCAGCTTCCCGGGCATTGACTGCCAGTACCGGCGCACCTGATGTTTCACTCAGGTATTCAGTCACTTCCAGAAGGCCCTTTCTGATCTTATCAGCAAAGGTCAGGAGTATAACAACGTGTTTTGCCTGTGGCGGTATGAGGTGACAGAGCGTTTGCCACTCCTGCTGAGCGTGCGTGGCCCGCAGAACCACCAGAATGCCATCATGCTGATTTAGCGCATCAAGGGCGAGTTTTGTGGTTTCACTGTCGCTCTGAAAACGTATGCCTGGCGTATCAACCAGGCAGATCCCTGCATCATTAATGAGACCTTCCCGACATACAACGGTCGATCCCCTGAAATTACGCTCATCACTGGCAGCACTTTCCGTCAGGATATTAAACAGGGTAGATTTTCCTGCACTTTCTAATCCCATTAAAACGAATGATTGCATAAACACGGACCTCAGCACGCACAGTCCTCATCGGCACAGCAGTCAGGCTCTGAAGGCAGAACCCACCAGTCCCGTACTCCTTCAGAGGACAGGCCCAGATGACGCGTGATACTTTCTGCCACGACGGGAAAGCGCTGACGGAACTTATAGATAAAGCAATAAATATTACCGGCATGCCGCACATGAGGGCCGACAAGGTACAAACCAGGAAAAAGGGTTGAGCAGTCTTCGTCCGTTAAGACCGGATAGCCATCATCATTCCATTCAAAAAAAGCAGCCAGTTGCCTTGCTCCTCCGCCACACTGGAAGCCGGTAGCAAGCACAGGCACCTCGTCAGTAGCCCAGGCGCGTCCGTTTGTGGTATGGACTTTGTACGAACTTCCCGGGCCGGGCATTCTGATTACTTCACAGACATCCGCATCTTCATAAATTTCGAAAAGACGGTGATTCATCACTCTGTTCAAACGCTCACGGGTATAAGGGGAAAGCGATAGACTGGGATCGCTGATGTGGTTAGTTGACCAGGGGGCTGAGCGGGTTAACATTTTTACCGATGAGCCATTTTCCAGCAGGTTTACAGCGGCATCCACCGCGCTTTCATAGCCGCCTATAACAATGTATTCACCTTTCCTGAAATCCTTCCAGCTGGTCACATCACCGTAATGGCAACAAATATCTGCTCCAGGAAAAATCTGCCGGTCTGGGAACTGGAATTCGCCTGTAGCCCATATTAAAGAGCGTGTTTCCAGCTTCTCTCCTGCTTCTGTTATCAGTATAAAATTACCGGAACTGAGCAACGCAACCTTTGCAATCCTGGCGGGAGCCATGACGGGTATCTGATACTCATCCAGTACGGCCTTAAGGTAACTGGCATAAGTTTTCCCCCCAGGATGTTCTTCACCGCAGAAAAGCGCCAATGAACTGTCAGGGGTCACAGAGTTCAGGTCTGGTTGTCCAAACGGATTGGAAAAAAAAGAAGGAGTAATAAAACGGGTTTCTTCCGGCCAGCGCATAAAGGAGGCACCTACTTCGTGACTGTCAACGACCAGGATATCCTGTATGGCACTACGACGAAGAAGCGCCGCCATACCCACCCCGGCCGGACCCGCACCGACAATAACGACTTCGCGTGGTTGGTTCATAAAATTACCCTTTGCATTACGTTATAACATAACAATTGATATTGAAATTTTTTACATCCAGAGGGACAACTTATCGGATACGCCATGAGGTATTTTCGCCGACATCTTCAAGATCAATGCCTTGCTCCGCTAATTCATTTCTTAAACGATCGGCCTTGTCCCACTTGCCCATACGTCGTGCCTCACTGCGTTGGTGAATTAACTTTTCAATAAGTTGCAGTTCTGCAGGATGAAGATCACTGCGGTTTTTCAAAAAGGCATCCGCTGATTGTTCAAGCAAACCCAGCACATTCCCCAGGTCTTTCAGCGTGGTGGCAAGTGCTGCGGCTTCATCATCATTCGTTCCGCAAAGCCTGTTAATCTCTCTTGTCAGTTCAAATAAAATGGCAAGCGCCTGGGGTGTATTGAAATCATCATCCATTGCCTCACAGAATCTGGCCCGCCATGCATCGTGCTGTTCAGATCGAGACCCGTCAGCGAACTGGCATGCGGTGTAGAGCCGTGTCAGCGAGGCGCGCGCGAGGTGAATATTCTCCTCGCTATAATTCAGCGGCTTACGATAATGTGCGCTTAGCAGGAAGAAGCGCACACTCTGGGCATCGAACCGATTCAGAATATCGCGCAGGGTAAAAAAGTTATTCAGCGATTTCGACATCTTCTCTTTATTCACCGTCACCATGCCGGTGTGAAGCCAGTAATTTACGTAAGGGCCATCATTGGCGGAGGTGGATTGGGCAATCTCATTTTCATGATGGGGAAATATCAGGTCAGAACCACCGCCATGAATGTCGAAATGGGTACCAAGGTAATGGCAGTTCATTGCGGAACATTCAATATGCCAGCCAGGTCTCCCTTCACCCCAGGGTGATGGCCAGACGGGCTCGCCGGGTTTTGCCCGCTTCCAGAGAACAAAATCCAGCGGATCGCGTTTATACTCATTCACTTCGATGCGGGTCCCGGCACGAAGCATGGTAATATCCTGTCCCGAAAGCTTTCCATAGCCTTTTGCCGATGCAGTGGAGAACATGACGTCACCATTCTCTGCAATGTAAGCAAATTGTCGATGCAGAAGTCGTTCGATCATACTGATGATTTGTGGGATGTGCTCTGTGGGACGAGGTTCGATGTTTGGCGGCAGGATGCCTAACTTTGCAAAATCAATGTGCATTTCATGCACCATCCGCTCTGTCAGGCTGCGCCAGTCCTCTCCCGTATCACGGGCGCGCTGAATAATTTTATCATCTATATCAGTAATGTTACGCACGAAAGTCACATCGTATCCGCGAAAACGCAGATAGCGGACAATCATATCAAAAGCTACAAAGGTTCTGGCGTGCCCAAGATGGCAAAGGTCATAAACCGTCACGCCGCATACATACATGCCGATTTTGCTCTCTTTAACCGGAACTAATAGCTCCTTTTGCATACCAAGCGTGTTTGTTAGTTTAATCATTACGTTTACCTCATTATTTTTAGATAGCAGCACACGAACACGCCTGGCGCTAATTAACAGTCGTCCGGAATAAGAAAAAAATTATTTGGTGATAGTACGATTACAGTCCGGACAGATACCATGACTGGAAAGGGTAATTTCCCGTTCGGTCATACCATGTCCAGTGAGATGTGATTTTACCAATTCAATGGCCGCTTCCAGGGCTGGATCCTGCTCAATAGGAATAACATGATGGCAGTTATCGCATTCAAAAAGTCCTACGGCAGCCCGTTGGGTCAGAGCGAAACGCTGAGTTCTTGCCGAGTCGGTATAACGCTGGACAATACTGACCTGCATTAGCCGTTCCAGTATTCGGTAAAGGGTCACACGATCGGGAGCCTGCTCGCCCAGTTGCTGAGTTAAATCGTCATGGCTCATGGCCTGGCTGGCATGTTCAAGGCACTGCAGTGTAGCAAGGGTGGATGGCGTTGCCCGCAAACCATGTGTGCGCAACGTTTGCTTCCAGTCATACGTTTTGGCTACTGGTGTTGTCATATTTCCCCCTCCGAGTCATGTCATTTGAATTTTGGCAGGAAGCCGGTATTATTGCAACTTGATTGCATTAACGTTTAGCGGCATAAGGCTGGATGCTATGAAAAGAACACCGCTCATTATCCTTAATGGTTTTCTGGGGGCAGGGAAAACTACTCTGCTAAAAAACCTTCTTACACAGGCACACAAACGGCGAATGACTGTATCCGTCATCGTTAATGACATGAGTGAACTTGATGTGGATGGCGTCCTGATAGCCAACACAGAAATCGTTGATGCAGCCAGTAACAATTTTGTGAGTATTTCAGCAGACAGTATCAGCAGCAGAAGCGGGATCCAGAAGCTGGATTCCGCGCTGAAAAACCTGCTCGAAAAACGGTCTGCGGATTTTATTTTACTGGAAACCTCAGGTAGCAGCCATCCTCTTCCCCTGGTCCGCTATCTGCGAGAACATACCCAGGTAAGTCTCAAAGCATTTTTGTCTCTTGTTGATACGGTCATGCTTAATGATGACTACGACGGTGGAAAGAAGCTTATTCCGGTTTTCCAGGAGCACCTCAATAAAGGAACCCGGGGAGTGGAAAGCCTGCTGGCAGAACAGATTATGTTCTGTAATAAGCTCTTATTAACCAAAAACGACCGGTTACCCTTCTATGTGGTTACTGAGGTAGCCAGAGCCATACATCCCCTTAATCCCCAGGTTGCAATTATGGCCGTGCCCTGGGGAAATTTACAGCTGGATGAATTGCTTTCCATGCCGGATTACGATTTTCATCGGGTGGCGTTACTTATCGATGAGCTTCAGGATGCCATTGACGCAGTTTTGCCGGATGAAACCGATAAAAAATACGATATTTCGTGGAGGGTCATTGAGGATGACCGTCCATTTCATCCGCAGCGGCTGTGGGATACCTGCCATCGCTTCATGGGCGCAGGCGTTTACCGCAGCAAGGGGTTTTTCTGGCTACCGGGAAGGGATGACCTGGCATTATTGTGGAACCAGGCAGCAGGGAGCATCAATCTCGAATTCATAAGCTACTGGAAAGCCGGGGTCCTGACTCACACTGATAATTCATTGACAAAGGAAGAACGCGCAGCTATCCGTCAGCAACTGGCAAAAATGCCTGGCAGATTTGGTGACCGGCGCTGCCGCCTGACTGTTATTGGCGAGAGCGGCGAAATTGACGATTTTGCCCTCGCATTGCGCCAGTGTTTACTCACTGAAGAGGAAATTCTCTGGTGGCAGCAGGGGGGGATTTTCCACGATCCCTGGCCCACGAAAGTGGCCCGGCTGGCTTAACAGGTTATTTTGCAGCGGCAGTTAATGTTATGTTATAACGTTTCATTACGCAATTTTATCGGTACAGGACATGACTAAACCTACCCGCGCTGAACGAGAAAAAATCCTGGCGATGCTGCCAGAAGATTACATGAATCCTGTGCAACAGGACTACTTCCGGCGGCTTATCCGCCACGAAAGGCAGGAGGTGCTTGATCATATAGACCAGATGAAGCAACAACTGCAGGATAATCCAGAAACGGGTGACGAAGGTGACATCGCCATTCGTGAAGAGCAGTTACGTCTGCTGTTCAGACAGATAGACAGAGAAAGCCGCCTGTTGCCGAAATATGATGCAGCGCTTATGCGGCTTGAAAAAGGAGAATATGGCTTCTGCCGGGATACAGGCGAACCTATCGGTCTGCAACGCCTGCTACTCAGGCCCACCGCAGAATTAAGTATTGAAGCCAAAACAAAGGAGGAAAAAGTTGAGATTCAGTACCGAAAGAAATAAAGCGGTGGCTCAGGCAGGGGGCAGGGTAGGGATGAGAGTAAATATCAGATCAGGCAGGTATATATGAGTATTGCAGCCAAACAAACCTTATGCCCCGGAATGCTACCGGATATTCAGTCCACTAAGGGTGACGGTGAGGGCGAGTCATTATCCTGGGTTGGCATGGAACAAATTGACCTGCCGATAGACATCGCAGGCAGGCCGGTATCAGCAAAGGTCAATGCTGGCATAAACCTTCTCAGTTCACCTGAAGCTGAAAAGGGGATCCATATGTCTCGTCTTTATCTTCTTCTGGACGAACTGACACAAGGGGAAATCACACCGGCATTATTGCAACATGTGTTGAAAGCATTTCTGGTATCTCATCAGGGACGTAGTGATGAAGCCAGTATTGAGATTTCAGGGGATTTGTTACTGTCGCGTAAGTCGTTAAATTCTAATCACTCCGGCTGGAAAGCTTATCCTCTGACTCTGAGCGCCGAACTCAGGCAATCTTTTACGGTTACCCTCAAAGTGGGTATCCCTTATTCGTCCACCTGCCCGGCTTCCGCTGCACTTAGCCGCCACGTCGCGGGTTTGCAGTTTAGCAAAGACTTTGGTAACAGGATCGACAGGCTCCCGGCAGCAGAAATAGCCGACTGGCTTGTTGAGAAAGGAATGCCGGCAACCCCGCACAGCCAGCGAAGCTGGGCATGGGTGAGTATCCGTCTTAATCCTGAAGCAAAATCACTGCCTGTGATTGAACTGATTGATTATGCTGAAGTTGCTCTCGGGACAGCCGTGCAAACGGTTGTCAAGCGGAGCGACGAACAGGCTTTTGCGGTGGCTAACGGTCAGAATCTGATGTTTTGCGAAGATGCTGCCCGTCGGCTCAATAACGTTTTTCGTTGTGCACCCTTTTGTGAAGCATTTGATATCAGGGTTGAGCATCAGGAAAGCCTGCATCCTCATAATGCCGTTGCCCGTATTCACTGGAAAGGAAGTAAAAATGTTACGTAAAAACCCATCAGGTCATACCCCAGTGGTGTCAACAAAGGCCTATATCGATCCCACCGCGGTAATTTGTGGACGTGTCATTATTCATGATTATGTTTACGTCGGACCTTATGCGGTTATCCGGGCTGACGAGCTAAATGCAGACGGGGATATGGATCCTATCATTATCCATTCCCACTCTAATATTCAGGACGGGGTGGTTATTCACTCAAAAAGCGGCGCGCCAGTGACAATAGGAAGCGGAACGTCTATTGCCCACCGTGCAATAGTGCATGGCCCCTGTCAGGTTGACGAGCGGGTATTTATTGGATTCAACAGCGTGTTGTTTAACTGTCATATTCAGACTGGTTGTGTTATTCGCTATAATGCAGTTGTGGATGGCGTTACCTTGCCTGAGAATACCTATATTCCATCAACGGAACGCGTGGGGCCTGATTCCGATCTTAAAAGTTATTCGAGGGTAGACCCCGCTTCTTTACAATTTTCAGAAGAAGTGGCCAGTACCAACGTTAAACTGGTCGAAGGTTATCAGAAGTTACGCAATGAATTCTGAGTATGGCTCGGCTAGTGCCGTTAACGTAACACCGTATTATTAACGATTTGTTATTAATGTAGCAAAATGATACTTGCCTCTTCTTTCCTTTTGCGGAAGAGGCTTTTCTGTTTTATTAAAGAGGTAGCGGTGAAACTTTTTATTAATGATCTGACGGTCATGGATTTTAGTTTCCTTGATGCGGAATCCGGGTTGATTGGCGATAGCCTTATTGTTGATATTATTCTTGAGGGAGATCTGAATGCTGAGTCAATGGTAATGGATTTCTCACATGCTAAAAAAAGTATCAAACATGAAATTGATAAACTGGCCGATCATGTCCTGATTGTGCCGGAACAAAATAGTCATATTATTGTTAGTCATGCAGGCACTACGACGGAAGTCGCCATGCTGCGTAAGAATGGGGAGACCCAGTGTTTTATTTCCGGGCCGCAGGAGAGTTTCTGGCTGGTCCAAACAGATAATATTAATTCCCGTTGCCTTGAATCCCAAATAGAAAAACATTTACTGGCGTGTTTGCCGCAAGGAGTAAAAGACATAACGATAACGTTACGGCCGGAAAGTATTAATGGGGACAGTTATCACTATTCGCATGGACTGAAAAAACACCGCGGAAATTGCCAGAGAATAGCGCATGGGCATCGCTCTGCGATCAGAATTTTTGTGGATGGTGAGCGAAGCCATATGTGGGAACAGAAGTGGGCAACGCGATGGAATAACGCTTATCTATTAAGCCGGGAAGATGTCGTTACAGTGACAACACTTTCACCGCGTGGCGTTGCATACTGGCATAAGGGGCTGACATGTTCTTCCTGGCGGAGTTCTCAGGGATACTTTGAAATCATGCTTTGTTCTGAGGTAGTAGATATTCTGCCGTGTGATACCACGGTTGAGTCACTGGCTTTATTTATCAGGCAGTCAATTGAGCACGGTTTACCCGCAGCGAAAATAGAAGTCCATGCCTTTGAGGGAGTGGGGAAAGGCGCTATTGCCTGACACACTATTCTACTTTTCAGGGGTATTGATCTGTTTTGTCTCGTAAAACTACAATACCCGGTTTTGTAGCCATGTATCTAATAAAAGGTGAGTCAACTACCTTTCTATTTTTCGCTAATGACGATGCATTTCTGAACCAGATGTTATTGTGGTCTTTGATAATGATCCCAACATGTGAAACATCCAGGCCTCTTTTTGTTGAATAAATACCCACATAATCACCTGTTTGCAGTTTATTTATTACCTCTTTATCTATTGCAGAAGCCGGTATGTAACTTATCCGTCGTGAGATAATGCCGAGACCCTTAACATATTCTTGTTTTTTATTCTTTTGGTTTAGCTGTTTGTTGACAGTAATAGTATACGGACTGATGTCCTGAGTAACATCTTGTGCATTTCGCGGAGATATGACCGCCCAGTCCGTGAAAAAATGTTTTCTGCCAGTAAAATCAATCATTCCGTTTGTATAACGAGTCTTAACAAGTTCAGATACATAAGTTTGCCAGCTACTGGCGTGCGCCATGGAGCGAACATAATCAAGAAAAGTAAAACAATCCACGGTACTGGGATTAGTGACCAGCCTCTCTTGCATCGAAGATGATCCAATCAGTGTATGCGCCTGGTAAGGCGTTCCGAGGAAACGGGAGGATATCTCAGCAACGCGTTCATTATAGCTGAGGCCATTTCTGTACAACGAAGTGGTATGAAGGATTTTGTTAACTTTCGCCTGACTTTCTTCAATAGAATAGTCGCTTCGTGCCTGCTGAGGCTCAGCGAATCCCACGCAGCTATAAAATGAAAGGAGAAAGATAATTGCTTTTTTCATAAAATATCAACTTCCTCAGAGATATTTCTCATTATATTTAAAGCTTGAGTATATAAAAATAACTATAAATATCAGGGCAAAAAGCAAAACAACCGTTGGCGCAGGCGCACTATCAATGAAATAAGAGAGGTAAACGCCGGTCGTTGATACCAGAGCCGATAAAGCCACAGCGATGAATAATGCGTTGCTAAATCGTTGCGTCAAAAGAACTGCAATAGCACCGGGCGCGATAAGCAAAGAGACGGATAAAATAATCCCCACGGACTTTAGCGTGGCGACAACAGTAAGCGAAATCATGCTCAGTAATCCGTAATAGAGCCATCCCGTCCGTAGTCCACTGACCCTGGCCTGCTGAATATCAAAACAGTAAAGCAGGAAATCACGCCATTTAATTCCGGTAATCAGCAGTATAAATAAGGCAATGGTGCCCGTCTGGAGTATGTCGGTGGCGTTTATACCAAGCATGTCGCCAAAGAGGATATGTTCAAGCGGAGCATCCGGACGGACTGAGACATACAAAATCAGTCCGGAGGCGAACATACCCGAAAAAATGATACCCAGCAGCGTATCCTGCTTTATGCGGCTGTTATCTTTAATATATCCGGTAAGTAAAGCACAGGATAATCCAGCCACAAAAGCTCCGGTGCCTAATGGCAACCCTACAATCCAGGCCAGTACAACCCCGGGAAACACGGCATGGCTCATGGCATCCCCCATCAGAGCCCAACCTTTCAGCACGAGAAAAACAGACAGCAGGGCGCAGGGAACAGAGACCAGCAGCGCGATTATCAGGGCATAATTGATGAAGTCAAAGCGGAAAGGTTCAATGAGCATATTCAGCATTTACGCGGTCCTTTTGACTGAGAAACCGATCGGCGGTTCGCCAGTAAGCCATGTACCGGGGCGAAAATGAACACCAGCAAGAAAATGAGGGTCTGAGCGACCACGATAATGCCACCCGTTACGCCATCAAGGTAGTAACTTGCCCACGCACCCAGAAAGCTGGTGACACTGCCTATGGTCACCGCAATACAGACCAGGCGGGGGAAGCGATCAGTAAGCAGCCAGGCCGTTGCGCCAGGCGTTACCACAAGGCAGATCACCATGAACGCGCCTACGGTCTGTAATGCCGCAACGGTGGAGAGGGTTAACAGAAGGAAAAATAATATCTTAAGCCTTTCCGGATGTAATCCTACCGCCCGCGCATGATTTTCATCGAAAAAGGTCAGTAATAAATCTCTCCATTTTAATAACAACGTAATAACCGAAATAATGCCAATGACGGTAAGCTGAAGAATATCTTCTGGCGGAACCGCCAGGATATTTCCCAGAATGATTGATTGTATATTTACCGAAACAGGATTCAGCGAGATGATAAATAATCCAAGCGCGAAAAAGGATGAAAAGATCAAACCAATGATGACATCTTCTTTTAGACGGGTACGTTGATTAAGAAGGAACATGCTGCCTGCTGCCAGCCCGCCAGAAACAAACGCACCCACCGAGAAGGGCAGTCCCAGCATAAAAGCGCCAGCTACTCCGGGTACGATAGAATGGGACAGCGCATCGCCAATTAGTGACCAACCCTTCAACATCAGATAACAGGATAAAAAAGCACATATTCCTCCGACCATTGCCGAAATCCACATGGCATTGAGCATGTATTGATAACCAAAAGGCTCCAGAAGCCAGCTCATGATGACCTGCCTTTATCTTCATATTCAGCGGAAGGTTGATAATTTGGCTGTGTTGATCCTCCCTGAACTGGCAATATATCTGACTCACTCTCAATGTTTGCACTAAACGTCTTTTTTATATTTTCCGGCGTAAATGTCGTGGCGACAGGACCGCTTGCCAGCACGGTGCCTTTCACCAGAACGGTATAATCACAATATTCGGATACGGAGGTAAGGTTATGCGTTGAAACCACCAGGGTGCTGCCTTCTTCTTTCAGTTCGCCAAGCAGCGTGATGATTTTCTTTTCGGTATTGACATCCACACCGGTAAAAGGCTCATCAAGAAGGATTACTTTGCCCCGTTGTGCAATAGAACGCGCGAGGAACACCCGCTTCTTTTGCCCTCCGGATAATTCACCAATCTGCCGGTGGCGGTAAGGAAGCATATCTACACGCTCAAGCGCATCATTAACGATCCTGCGATCTTCTTTACCCGCTCTACGCAGCATACCCATATGGCCATACCGGCCCATCATGACGACATCTTCCACCAATACCGGGAACGACCAGTCAATTTCCTCGGACTGAGGTACATAGGCAATAATATTGCGGCGAAGCGCCTGTGCAGGAGGCATCCCGAGAAGTGAAATCGTTCCGCATGAAGGGGATACGAATCCCATCATTGCCCTGAATAGTGTGGATTTTCCGGAACCATTTACCCCCAGCAGGGCCGCGTTCGAACCTTTAGGGACGCTGAATGATGCATTCTGTAATGCCTTATGGCCGTTACGATAAACAACAGTTAAGCCCGCTACTGTGATGCCTGCCGCCTGGCTCATCTTTTACTCCTTCATTCCGCTGTGCAAACCCTGTACCACTGTCCGGGTAGTGACGTTCAGCAGATCAAGGTAGGTGGGAACCGGGCCATTTGCTGCGCTCAGGGAATCCACATAAAGTACGCCCCCATAATGTGCACCTGTTTCGCGTGCGACCTGACGGGCTGGTTTATTGGAAACGGTACTTTCGCTAAATACCGCCGGAATTTTATTCTGCCGGACTTTATCGATTACGTTACGAACCTGTTGCGGGGTTCCCTGTTGATCGGCATTAATCGGCCATAGATAGAGTTCTTTCAGTCCCAGATCGCGTGCCAGATAAGAAAATGCGCCTTCGCTCGATACCAGCCAGCGCTGTTCGGCAGGGAGGGTTTCTATTTGTTTACGCAGCGGTTCAAGCGTCTGACGGATCTTTTGTTTATAGGCGTCCGCATTGGCTTTGTAAGTTTCAGCATTTCCCTGATCGTATTTCACCAGCGCATCACGAATATTATCTACATAAATCAGTGCATTATCAGGCGACATCCAGGCATGAGGATTTGGTTTTCCATCATACGGACCCTCGGTAATGCTTATTGGAGTGATACCTGTAGTGACCACCACATCCGGTACGTTTTTCAATCGTTGATAAAATTTTTGAAACCAGAGTTCGAGGTTGAAGCCATTTGAAAGGATTAGCTGTGCCCCCTGAGCACGCTTTATATCTCCGGTTGTAGGCTGATATTCATGGATTTCTGCGCCAGGCCGGGTAATCGAACTGACTTCGGCGGCGTCCCCTGCCACGTTCTGTGCCATGTCAGCAATTACCGTGAATGTCGTGATGACCTTAAACTTTTCAGCAGCATAAGCGCCATGAATAGCTGTCAGTCCTGTGATAAAGGTGCTTAACAGGATTATCTTTACCGTCTTTAGTTGAAGCATGGTTATCTCCTGATGAAATCACTGTTTGTTAATAATTAGTAATGTTATAACATAGCTTATACTATGCAACATAGCACAGGCTATATTTAAATGAGAAAAATTATCTTTATCATTTAAGAGCTGATGGCACAGTATTTCATGGCTTATGCAAGCGCTGATATCTCAGACATGCCACTTTTAATGCAACATGGTTGCGTTAAAATGTGCATTAATGCAACATAGTTGCTGTTAATCACTGAGCTATGTTGGGATATGAAAATGTCAGAAGCGCCTATAACAGAGTCAGAACCTCTCACTTTTACTCTTCCTGATGGCTCTCTGAAGCACGTCAGAAAAGGGGCAACTTTGCAGAACGTTGCAGAAAGCATCGGTTCTTCCGTCGCGAAAAGCGCTGTGTACGCGGAAATTGATGGTAAATGTGTGGATCTGCTTGAGAAAGCAAAGAACAGTGGAAAGCTCAATATCATTACAGTTTTTGATGAAGAAGCGTTGGGCCCGATTCGCCGAGGTTGTCTTCTCCTTCTCGCAGCGTCTGTAAAACAGCTGTTTCCCTCGGCCAGGATGGTTGAAGGGCAACTGACTAAGGAAGGGTTTTATTACGATTTCGCGGTAGATAAACCTTTTACTCGCGATGACCTGGGGATGATTGAGCAGCACATGACAAGTCTGATCGCTGAAAACCCGCCGATTATTAAAGAGCAGGTCACGCGGGCACAGGCTATTGACTGTTTTGAGCAGCGGGGCGAGAAATTCAAATCAACGGAGTTGATGGAAATACTGGCAGATAAGTCGGTGACACTATGCCATCTCAGGCAGTTCACGGACGGCTTTAATGGCCCATTGGTTCCGGATCTTCGTTTTCTAAAAAATATGAAGTTGCTTAACGTATCCGGTGCTTACTGGCGTGGTGAAGCCAACAATGTACAGCTACAGCGGATTTATGGCACGGCATGGGCCAGCAAAAAACAGCTTGATGGCTGGCTTGAGAAAACGGCAGAAGCGGAGAAACGTGATCATCGCAAGCTGGGTCGGGAGCTGGATTTGTTTCATTTTCAGGACAATGCGCCAGGCGCGGTTTTCTGGCATCCCAGGGGGTGGACAATCTTTCAGTCGCTTATTGCCTATATGCGTAGCCGCCATGAGGTGGCGGGTTACGTTGAGGTCAATACGCCTGATGTCATGGACCGCAGCCTGTGGGAAATTTCCGGTCACTGGGATAATTATCGTGATCATATGTTTACGACACAAACCGAGGATGGCCGGAATTTCGCTCTCAAGCCGATGAACTGTCCTGGGGCGGTATCGCTGTTTAAATACGGGATCAAGAGTTACCGCGATTTACCCGTTCGCCTGTCTGAATTTGGTAAAGTCCATCGTTATGAACCCTCTGGATCGCTGCATGGCTTATTACGGGTCCGCCATTTTACTCAGGATGACGCGCATATCTTTTGCACGCTGCAACAGGTCGAGGGGGAATGTAAAAGTATCCTTCAGTTGGTGCTTGATATTTATAAGCAATTTGGATTTGAAGAGGTCGCAATCAAGTTATCCACTCGTCCTGAAAAGCGGATGGGAAGCGACGCAGACTGGGATAGGCTGGAAAACGCGCTCTCAGCCTCTCTGGAAGCGCAGGGATTACAATGGTCGGTAAATCCCGGTGAAGGTGCCTTCTATGGCCCTAAACTGGAGTTTGTGTTACGCGACGCGATTGGTCGTGACTGGCAGTGCGGAACGCTACAGGTGGATATGAATCTGCCTGAGCGATTTGATATTGGCTATATTGCCGAGGATGGCTCGACAAAACGCCCGGTGATGTTGCACAGGGCGCTCTTCGGCTCCCTTGAGCGGTTCACCGGTATCCTTCTTGAACATTACGTCGGTAAACTGCCCGCCTGGCTGTCGCCGGTTCAGGCCGTGGTCATGACGATTACCGACAAGCAGCATCACTATGCGGAGCAGGTTTTGAAGGCGCTTCGCAAGAAAGGGCTGCGTTGTGAGGCCGACCTCCGCAATGAAAAAATTGGATTTATAATCCGTGAACAGACTCTGGCCCGCATTCCTTTCCTGCTGATCGTTGGCGATGCGGAGGAGAATGCGGCGCGTGTCACGGTGCGCGATCGTACCGGGAGGTGCATGGGGACGCTGTTACTCAATGAGGCGGCAGACGCTATCAAAATATGTTGCCAGCCACCGGAGGTTCACCTTGATTAAGCAAAGCAGAAGCGATATCCCCCGACGCGAGAGCGGTCGTCACGTCTGGCCGGTGAAGGAGGATGATACCCAAAGCAACGATATCGATTTTTATAAAACGGCGTTCAGAGAACAGTCCAGGCGATGGGGGCTTTCCGAGATCATTCTTAGTAATACTGGTGATGGAGAAATATCACTCTATCAGTCTGTTAATCAGGGGGCAGATGTTCCTCACGTACTGATTGCGGCAGGGTTTCATGGAGAAGAACCCGCGGGATGTTGGGGGATGCTGGATTTTTTGCGCGAGGGCTCCCCTGAATTGTTTGATAACGTAGCCGTGAGTTTTTTACCGCTTGTAAACCTCTCTGGTCTGCGCACTGGTAGCCGCCTTAATAGTCTTGGACAGAATCCAAACCGAGGCTTTACCAAAGGTGCAGAAGTCGAGCCTTCTATTGAAGGAAAAGTACTGCTCAACTATGAAACGCTTCTGAAAAACGCAGCAAGTCATGGTGTGCTCTGTTGCCATGAAGATATTCTTCGTCATAAGGCGTATCTCTACACTTTCGAACATGCTACTCGCTTGGGTCATTTCAGCGTGGCATTACGTGATGAACTTGAACGCTTTTTCCCGGTCATGGAAAAAGAGCGAGTTGATGGTTGTGAATGTGAGGATGGCATTATTTTTAACCATTTCGATTCGTCATTTGAATCATGGTTGTTTTCTTCCTGTTCCGACGTCGCAGCGTGCACTGAAACGCCGGGATTGCAACCCTTTGCAAAACGAGCAGAAGCAAACCGTTATTTAATCGGCGCGTTTATCTCATCGATACTGGAGCGCAACAGCATCGGGAGCGGGATGTCATGAAGCCTTTATTACTGACCAATGCATTAATAATCAATGAAGACTTGCGCTATCCGGCCGACATCCTCATTGATAAAGGACGGATCCAGAAAATTGCCTCGCTTATTCCCTCCCGAACGGAATGGCAGGTTATTGATGTGCGAGGGAAATGGGTGATCCCCGGTATGATTGACGATCAGGTTCATTTCCGCGAACCCGGTCTGACGCATAAGGGAACCATTGCCAGTGAATCAGCTGCCGCTGTAATGGGAGGCATTACCAGTTTTATGGAAATGCCTAACGTTACGCCACCAACAACGACCCTTCAGGCGCTGCGTGAGAAATTTCAACGTGCCTCGCATTCTTCGCTGGCGAACTACAGTTTTTACTTCGGCGCGACGAACGATAATCTTGACGAACTGAAAGCGCTTACGGCTTCGCAAGCCTGTGGGGTGAAGGTGTTTATGGGAGCTTCTACCGGAAATATGCTGGTGGACGATGAACAGATCCTGGAAAGTATTTTCGCCAACGCACCCTGCCTGGTAGCAACACATTGCGAGCATACCCCGACAATAAAGCATAATGAGGAGACATGGCGGGCTCGTTTGGGGGACGCTATTCCTGCTGGCGAACATGCCGCTATTCGTTCTGTGGACGCCTGCCTGACATCTTCCCACCAGGCCGTCTCTCTGGCGAAAAAACATCGTACCCGATTACATGTCCTGCATATCACCACCGCAGATGAACTCGCTCTCTTTGATGCTGCTCCCACGCTGGAGGCGCTGCGCCAGAAAACCATTACAACTGAAGCCTGCGTTCATCACCTGTTTTTTAATTATGACGATTATGAAATGCTGGGGCATAAGCTCAAATGTAATCCATCCGTAAAATCCTCTTTTCATCAGGAAGCCCTCTGGAGAGGCGTTAATGAAGGCATTATTGACGTTATCGCGACTGACCATGCGCCGCATTTGCTGGAGGAAAAGCAGAATGACTATTTTGCTGCGCCTTCCGGCTTACCGCTGGTGCAGCATGCTCTTCCTGCACTGCTGGATATGAGCAGCAGGGGGATTTTTACCCCGGAAATGGTGGTGAGAAAGACAAGCCATGCTGTAGCCGAGCGCTTCCAGCTCAAAGATCGTGGCTATATCAGAGAAGGCTATTGGGCGGACCTGGTGGTTATCGATCCGTTTAGTCATCAACAGATAATCCGGGAGGATGTGGCATACAAATGCGGGTGGTCCCCCTTTGAAGGCCGGATTTTGTCAGGCGGGGCGGTTGATATGACGCTGGTAAATGGCCACGTTATCTGGAATGGGCGCACCATACAGCAGAAGTACGGCCTGCCACTGGAATTCTGTCGCTAGCCACGTATTTATTTTGCTCAGGCATAACTTCTCCCCGAGAATTCAGAAGAGGCAAATCTTGTGAGTATTATTATTCCTGGTTCTTTCCCGGCACGACGACTGCGCCGTTCTCGCACCCATTCTTTCAGTCGCCGTCTGGTCGCTGAAAATCAGCTGACCGTAGATGACCTGATTTTACCGGTATTCATTATTGAGGGGCAAAACCTGCGACAGGAAGTGCCGTCGATGCCGGGCGTATTTCGTCTGTCGGTTGATATGTTGCTTCATGATGCCGCGCAATTTGTTCAGGCAGGTATACCTGCTATTGCACTATTTCCGTGTATAGAAAGTTCTGCTAAATCGCTGATGGCAGACGCTTCGTGGGATCCATCCGGTTTAGTACCGCGAGCTGTAAGGGCGCTGAAAAAGGCTTTTCCTGAACTCGGGGTGATAACTGACGTTGCTCTTGACGCCTATACGACACATGGTCAGGACGGCATCACTGACGAAAATGGATATGTACTTAATGAGCCGACAAAAGAAATTCTCACCAGACAGGCGCTTACCCACGCCGAAGCAGGCGCAGATATTGTCGCTCCAAGCGACATGATGGATGGCCGCATCGGTCATATCAGACAAGCGTTTGAAACGAATGGACTGCTTAATATCCAGATAATGGCGTATTCAGCAAAATACGCGTCGAACTATTATGGTCCTTTTCGCGAGGCGACGAAATCTGCTGTATCACTGGGTAAACGGGACAAAAAAAGCTATCAGATGGATCCGGCGAATGCAATGGAAGCTATGCATGAAATTGCCCAGGATTTGCAGGAAGGGGCAGACATGGTGATGGTTAAGCCGGGCATGCCTTACCTGGATATTATCAGGGAAGCCAGGAAAACTTTTGCAGTACCCGTCTTTGCCTATCAGGTTTCAGGGGAATATACGATGCATATGGCCGCTTTCCGAAATGGTTGGCTGGACGAAGAAAAAACGGTGCTTGAATCACTTATGTGCTTCAAACGCGCCGGGGCGGATGGAATACTGACTTATTTTGCCAATACAGTAGCCCAGTTGCTTAATCAACATAAACGGGAATATTGATTCCCTGTTGACAAAATTCCTTAGTCGCTAAGCAGGAGCACCGCTGAGAGTAAACGTCATAATCAGCGAGAATTTCTATACTTTAATTCTTATCTTTATTGCGAATTCTGACGAATCGTTTGTATCAGCCCAATAATCTGGAGGAAGCAGTTATGGTCGAAACCAGTAAACAGGACCGTATGCCTTATCTACTTTTCCTGTGTGAAAACCGCATTCTTGCACAGAATATCGATGGTCATGTCATTGATCTTGGTGGATTAACCAAACAAAACGGCACCATTGACTGGCTTCTGGATAGCAATAAGGAAAAGGGGGAAAATCTCAAAACAGAAATCGAAGCGCTGGAGGATATTGCCAATAAGATAGATTTTCTTTTTCTTGATGGTCAGTTTACCAGCCTTCCTGACATATCGGCTGAATATAAAGATAAGCTTACATCAGCCCCTTCAATGGAAATCGTATTGAATGAACTTGGCGATAAGCCATAAGAAAGCCCAACGTCAGGAAGCTGATAAAAAGGAGGAAAGGCATGTCGGTCAAAAAAATAGCAGTTATTGGTGCAGGCGTACTCGGCCTGTCCGTGGCCCGCTCCCTGGCGCAACAGGGAGCAAAAGTCACTGTTTTTGAGCGTAGCCATGTGGGGGCGGGGACAAGCAGCACGACTTTTGCCTGGATTAATTCAAATGGCAAAACACCAGAAAGTTATCATCATCTCAATGCCCTGGCGATTGACGAGCATATCCGGCTACAACAGGAACGGACCACAGAAGGTCATTGGCTAAAAGCGACTGGGACTTATGAATGGGCGGCTGGTGCGCCAGAGCAAAAACGGTTACAAGACCGGGTCAGCCGTCTTTTGGAACTGAACTATCCTGTTCAGAACCTTTCCGCAGATGAACTTAAGCGCAAAGTTCCTGAAATCCGCGTGGGATCTCATGCCGGAGATATCTGGTATTTTCCAGGTGAATGCTTACTGGTACCTTCCGTTTTTATGGCATGGCTGGTGTCCGAGCTTCATGTTCATAACGCCGAACTGAAAACACAAAGCGAAGTGACAGAGTTAACTGAAGAAAAAAATAGGGCAGAGATAAGCCTTGCCAATGGCGAACGTTGGCAGGGAGACAGTATAGTCATTGCGGCGGGAAGATGGTCTGCCGAACTCGCTTCGCTACTTGGGCAGCAACTGGCAATGATCGATCCGAACCAGCCGAATAAAATCGCATGTGGTTTTCTGGGCTATACGCGCCCGGTGTTAACCCAGTTACAGGCGAATTTAATCACGCCAGGGTTAAATGTCCGGCCAGAAGGAGGGGGGCGATTACTGCTTCAGTGTCCCGACCTTGACAGCTTTGCCAATCCTGCAAATCCGGCACCGGTAGATAGCTATATCGGTGAAGAAATGCACAAAAGGCTACGGAAGCTATTTAATAATATGGAAATGGCACAGCTGGAACGTATAGCTGTTGGGCAGCGTTCCCGACCGGCAGATGGTCTTCCAGGGCTTGGTTATATCTCTGGTAAGCGACGAATCTACCTCATGGTGACGCACAGTGGTATGACTCTGGGGCCGTTGATCGGACGGCTTTGCGCGGAAGAGATTCTCCACGATAAGCGTTCTTCGCTTTTGAGTGATTTCTCTCCTGAAAGATTACTTGGGAAAACGGCAAAGGATTTTCCTGCTTTTACTACGTTACATTTCCCGGCTGCACAGTAATTTTTCAGTCGATGTTCACCACTGAAATGAGGATCAGAAAGCTAATAAACTAGATCCTGTTCAGCGGCATTAACAAAAAGCCTGTCCAACATGGGCAGGCCTGAAGCGTTTAAGCTTGCAAAAATACGACAAGGTGTGTGATGTCAGGCTATATCTGGCCATTATAGCCCGCGTACGCATTGGTTACAGTCAGCCAGAACGCCTTCTGTAGAGGAACATCACTACCCAATAGTATCATTTTTTTGTGGGTGTGTTATGTTATTTTATAACATCCAGGCTCATATTCCGCATACCGAAAGATAACTAGTTGTTATGCGTTTTCTCATACTGTAGTTTCAGAGGAAGATTTAACAAGAGGTTAACATGAAAATCAGTAAGATAGTTGCATTCTCCCTGACAATGGCTTCGACTCCGGCTCTGGCATTTCAGGCGAAAGATACGACTGGTTCAGATCTTTCAGGAAAGCAGTTGCGCGCAACAGAAGACAGCATCATCAGTAACTTTTACAGCCAGCATAGCAGGCAGTTTCAGACGACGACTTTAGGAACCTGTGCTGCTGTGGCAGTACCTGGATGCAATTGCCCTTTCTGTTCAATGTTGCGTAATCAAAAGCTTTGAGAGAGTTAAATAAATATATTACTTGTAAGAGCTGAAAGCTGAAAAGATTCTGGTGTAATCAACTAGAGCAGTAAATGCTGTAAAGTGAGGTGAATAGTATGAAAGGGAATTTGATATTCATGGATGTTATTCCCAGGGTAAATTCAAAAAGATTATTAAAGCCAGAAAGTAGATCTGCTATCAGCAGATCTACTATGAAAGGCGTTGTTAGGTTTGACAAGTATTAATGAGCGTGATCATCATGATGATGAGCTTCATGATCGTGATGTTCACCATGTACTTTTCCTGAACCGCCGACTGCAACAATATTAAATGGCTGCCCTTCGACGCTAATTTCACTGGTCTTTTTAAAAGAAGTAGCGTCTAACACAATAATTTTACTTTTCAACGGATCGGTGACGTAAATTTTATTGTCAGCTACTGCGATTCTCGGCCGTGGATCATTCCAGTGGCCATCCATTGAATAGGGATCAGTGACACGCACTGACTGCGAAATTTCCCCTTTCAGGACATCTATTTGATTAAGCTTTCCGTCTTCTGTAAACACATAGGCGAATTTCGCGCGTACCGGGTCTACAACGAAATGGACTCGACGGGTAGGCAACTGAATCAAACGGAAGCTATCCGATTCGGTAGGATCGACCAGAATAATCCGGTCTGGCCCATAATTACCGATAAAATATTGCATTCCCTTACCACCGATCAAGGTGGATGTGCTTCCCTCTGGCAACGTTTTCGCGTAGGGAAGGTGCCTGATAACCGGTGCCGCATTTTTTTGCGTAATCAGCAGGAGGCCAGTCTCACATGATAGGGCAAAAGTATCACCCGAGCCGGCTGAGCCGTGAAGTCCGGGGCATAAGGCATCATCACCCACTTTTTTACCTTGCAGGTCCACCACGCGAGCGCCGACAGGTCGTTTTGACGCATCATCAGGGTTGGGAATGGATACGACAGCATAATTATCGTAAGGAACAGCAACGCCGTGATGTGGCGCAACAACATTTACTTTCGTTATATTCTTCTGACCTTTAAGAACGGCGCTTTCACCCAGGATTTGCGCGCTATCTTCCCCGTCAAACCACTGGGCAATTTTGCCCTGACGTTCAACAAAATGACCAGGTTTTTTACCCGTTAGTTCCAGCGGTAATAATTTGGGAGCGTCAATATCAATGTCTGCATGATCTCCGTGATCATGGAAAGCAATGCCTGAAGCGATTGTAGATACTACGCCAGCACTACCCTGGATAGCGAAAATTGTGGCACCACTTTCGCTGCGAGATAAATTTGCAGGGCCTTTAACATTAAATGTTGCGAGCTTATCTCCATCCAGTGCATCAATAACATTCACAACGGGTTTATCATGATCGGCGATGAACAGACGCCATGCGGTTACGTCTTCATCTGCGAAAGCAGGCATCACAGAAAGGCCCAAAAGCAGCGTTGAGATTGAAGTAGATAATAAGCGTTTCTTCATAATGTTCTCCATCATATATAAAACTGTTCGGCGGGTATTTATGGCTGGGTATTACGGCTATTGCTCGCCGCTGTCGCAATCGCCGTTACGTTATGTTCCATCATTTCCAGGTAGGTAGAAGCCGGTCCTCCTGGTTCTGACAAGGCATCTGTATAAAGCACGCCAGCCACGTTAAGGCCAGCTTCTCTGGCAATTTGTTCAACCAGACGTGGATTGGAAATATTTTCAGAAAAAACAGCTGATGCGTTATTTTCTTTAATTTTCTTAAGTATGCCGGCAACGTCAGCGGCAGAGGCCTCTGATTCGGTGGATATACCCTGAGGGGAAAGGAAATGTATACCATATGCCTGTTCAAAATATTTGAATGCATTATGGCCTACGACGACAGTACGCTTTTCCTGTGGGATCGTAGCGACAGTCTTAATAATTTTATTTTCCAGATCCGCAAGTTTTGCATCATAAGCACGGGCATTAGCCTGATAAAAATCACAATTACTTTTATCTTGTGCACAAAAGGCTTCTGCAATATTTTTCACATATATTCTGGAATTCCCTACTGATTGCCAGGCATGTGGATCAAACGGTGCAGCATGAAAGACCGCTTTACCGTCATAAAAATGATAGTGTCCGCCTGCCGGGTCCTGGAGAATATTTGCTCCTTTTGTTGTTTCAATTACCGGTGCGGAAGTTTCACTTGCCTCGATCAACCGTGAAATAAAGCCTTCAAGTTGTAAACCATTTACCAGTATGACATCCGCTTTAGACATAGCGATCGCGTCAGCAGGAGAGGGCTCATAAACATGGGCATCGCCATTAGGGCCGACAATAGTACGCAGTTCGATGCGGTCCCGACCGATGTTTTTTGCCATATCGCCAATAACAGAAAAGCTTGCTATGACATTAATTTTCGCTTTCGCCGGGAAAGTAAAAAGTAAAAAAAGCATTGATGTCGTCAGGATGCATAAAGATATAAAACCGGGTTTTCTCATTAAATAATTTCCTCGATTTGTAGTGAAAAGATTAACGAAGTTTTTTTAAGTGGATGTTTTTCACCATCATGGCAGCAGCAGAGACAAGATACATAATTCCCACAGATAATATGATTGACGGTCCTGAAGGTAGTGAAAAATGAAATGAAAATAACAAACCGCTTATACATGCAAGCATTCCTATCAGGACAGAGGCTATGCACATTGTTGCTACACGTCTCGTCCAGAAACGAGCCGTCACAGCTGGCAAGACCATTACCCCGACAGAGAGCAAAGTGCCGAGTGCCTGAAAACCAGCGACAAGATTCAGTACCACCAGGGCCAGGAAAATAAAATGGACTGGCGATCCCAATCGTGAAACGGAGCGAAGAAATAAAGGGTCAAGGCACTCAGCAATAAGTGCGCGCCAGAATATAGAAACCAGCAGAAGTGTGAGCAGCGCGACAGAGAAAATTAACAACAGCGCTTCGTGATTGAGTGCAAGCACAGTTCCAAATAGGACATGCATAAGATCCACGCTTGAGCCTCGAAGCGATACAATGAGCACGCCGACTGCGAGTGAGATTAAATAAAAAGCAGCCATTGAAGCGTCTTCTTTTTGCACTGTTAAGCGGGAAACCGCCCCTGCAAAAATAGCGACTATCAGCCCTGCGACAAGCCCACCAATAGTCATCGGTAATATATCTAATCCGTAGAGTAAGAAGCCAAATGCAGCACCGGGCAAGATAGCATGTGACATGGCATCACCAACCAGACTCATACGGCGTAATGTTAAAAAAACGCCAACCGGGCAAGCGCTTAAACAAAGCAGAAATGAACCATAAAGCGCCCGGCGCATAAAACCGAAGCCGACAAAAGGTGCTAGAACCCATTCATGAAGCCAGTTCATGAATGTGTAGCCTCATGTTGCCCAGGTAAAGCACGTGCTGTGCCCATATTCTGTGCCGGTAGAAGTGAGGTATGGCGCAGAACTTGTTCTGTTTCGTCCCATGCCACTAATTTACCGTTTAACAAAATGGCCTGTGGAAAATGATTTCTAACCAGACCGATATCATGCATGACAGCTAAGACAGTACGTTTCTGAGCATGCCAGCGGTTTATCAGCACAAGCAAGTCATCAATAGTAGTGGCGTCAATGGCATTAAAAGGCTCATCAAGCAAGATGATGTTTGCCTGTTGAAGAATGACCCGTGCGAAGAGCGCGCGTTGAAGCTGCCCCCCGGATAATGCACTAAGCTGTCTTTTTTCAAACCCTGCTAATCCTACTGATCCCAATGCATCAGTAAGCCGTTTACGATCCTCAATTCTGTGATGACGGAATAACCCTCTTTCAGGCCATAAACCTAGGGAAACTAAATCTGAAACAGTTGCAGGGAAAGTGCGATCCAATTCCGATATTTGTGGCAGATAGGCAATGCGCGCCTTTGGTTCTACGGTACAGGAGCCACTTAACGGAGCCAGAATCCCTGCGATACCTTTAAGCAGTGTTGACTTACCAGAACCGTTAGGGCCGATGATGGCTGTAAGGGACCCTTTTTGTATCGTCCCGGTAATATTTTGTATCGCAGGTAAACCCTCATAACCCAGCGCCAGATTTGCAAAACGCAAAGAGTAGTCGTGCATGACATCCATTCCACATAATAAGTTACTTTTTGTAACGTTATAACATAACAAATGTAATGTAAACGTTTAATCGATTTTTTGATATGGAACGTGCATGTACGAAGCCAGGCTTAAGGTAGCGTTAAAATTGATAATCGTTTCAGCGAGTAAGAGAAAACATAAAAGGCTAAGGTTAATTCCTTCAGATAACAGCGAGATTAAATATTTGATACCTAGGGAATGTTGGGAGGATCAAGCTGTTGCCATAAAAAATGGTGCCCAAAAGGGCACCAGATGCATCAGGTACCGATTATCCCGCCATTCGATTTAGTGATAACGACTGTTGAAGAACGTGGTCGTCCGTCTGATCTTGAATCTGGCCAGTTGGAGATAGCCCGAGGGTTGCTCGGATCGGTAATGTCGTCGCCGCCTTCGCCGGGATGCTGGATATTAATAAACAGCGTACGGTTGTCCGGCGTAAAGGCGATACCGGTAATTTCACACCCGCGTGGCCCGGTCAAAAAGCGGCGATACTCATTGGTGCCGGGCAGGGTCGCTATCATCTGGTTATTCCCCATCCCTTCATACGCCTTTTTATTAATCGTACTGGAGGAAACATCAGTCTGGATCCACAGCACGCCGCGGTGATCGAAGGAGAGCCCATCAGGGCTGCCGAATTCTGCCCCCTGCATGGAGCCTTTCGCTTTAGGATCGTCACTGTCAGTACGCCCGGCGAGCACCAGAATATTCCACGTAAATTTCGCTGAGGCGGGGTCTGCCCTCTCTTCGCGCCAGTGCATGATATGGCCGAACTGGTTGTTGGCGCGCGGGTTGGCTGCGTCAACCGGGGCTTTGCCCTCTTTACCGCGATCGGAATTGTTGGTGAGCGTGCAATACACGCTGCCTTTCGCATGGGTATCAACGGCTATCCATTCCGGGCGATCCATTTTTGTTGCGCCCACCGTATCGGCAGCAAGGCGCGTTTTGATCAGCAGATCGCCCTGATTGTCGAAACCCTTGCTTTGATCAAGGCCATTTTCACCGAAGATTAGCGGCAGCCAGTCGCCGGAACCGTCGTCATTGAATCTGGCGACATAGAGCGTGCCTGACTCCAGCAACTGCATATTTGCCTTGCGATCGCCAGGGTCATATTTGTTCTCGGAGATGAATTTATAGATGTATTCAAATTTCTGATCGTCGCCCATATAGACCACAACGCGATTATCCCCCGCCAGCGTCACGGCGGCACCTTCATGCTTAAAGCGACCTAATGCGGTATGTTTGCGCGGTGTGGAGGTCGGATCGTAGGGGTCAATCTCCACCACCCAGCCAAAGCGGTTCGGCTCGTTGGGCGTTTTATCGACGCTGAAACGTTCGTCAACCTCGTTCCAGCGGTAGGATTCATCGCTATCGCTAATGCCGTAGCGCTTCTCCAGCACGTTACGCGGCGCTTTTTTAACAAAAATATCCGACCAGTTCTCTTCACAGGTCAGGTACGTCCCCCACGGGGTTTTACCATTGGCGCAGTTTTGCATGGTGCCCAGTACCACTTCGCCTTGCGGATCGGCGGCGGTTTTCATCAACGCCTGATGACGCGCCGGACCGCTCAGTTGCATTGGTGTATTAACGGTAATGCGACGAGCAAAGCTGGAGGGACGGACTACCTGCCAGCCCACGTTATCTTTTTTCACCTCGATAACTGATATACCCATCGCATTCTGACCCTTACGGGCCTTATCAAGATCCCAGTTGGCGGTACCGTCTTTAAACAGCATGCCGTTATCAATGTACTCATGGTTGAGCGCCAGCAGACCGTGTGCCGGGTTCTCTTTGCCCTGCGGCAGGCTAAACCAGGCCATGCCGTCATGGTGCATACCGGCCTGCGCCGCCTGTTCGTCGGTGGTGTTGCTAGCGTCGAATTTAAATTCCGGCAGATTACCCTTTATGCCCACAGCATCGCCCCAGCGATAAAACGGACGGGCTATATAGCCTTCCGGCACGGTGACAGTGTCTGCTGTCGAAACGGGAATGCTGGTGAAGCCCAGTGACACCGCTTTAGATAATGCTGAGGGATTTGCCTTCGCCGCGAAGGCGTTTTCTGGCTTGACTAGATAAGGAAAGGAGACGGCAGCGCCCGCCACCATTCCCATTTGCAGAAAGCGGCGACGGGACATAAAAGCGCTGACTACCTCAGAAAAGACGGGGTTCACGCTGTGGTTACTGATCTCATCGCTGTGCTCCTTTTTAAACACCGATTTAAGGGGGCTGCTCATATCGTTTTCCTGTAATTTCCATAGATTTGCGTGGCAATACAGGACAGTTTAAAAAATATTTGTTACAAATTTATAACATGAGAAATAACGGAGGTTCAGGAGAAAAAGCTCACTGGCATTTTTGTATTACTGATAAATAAAGCCGTCCCCACCTAAGCGGAGACGGCTTCGTTATACTAACAATTCAGCGGTTCTCCTGAACCATCATATAAGGCGACACATATGCTTTTCTGCATATATCCAGATAGTCCGACCACCACTGCATCATCGCCTTGCGGGCTTCCAAGTGTTCTGCCTTGTGAATATAAGCCATGCGCACGGTATTGCGCTCCTGATGACTCATCTGGCGTTCTACTGCATCCTTTGCCCATAAACCCGATTCCATCAGCGCACTGCATGCCATCGCCCGAAAGCCGTGGCCACAGATATCCTTTTTCGTGTCGTAGCCCATCACCCGCAGTGCCTTATTGACCGTGTTTTCACACATTGGCTTATACGGGTTATGGTCGCCGGGGAAGATCAGTTCATTATTACCGGTGATATCCTTAATCTGTTTCAGAATGGCGATGGACTGTTCTGAGAGGGGGACGATATGCGGCATTCGCATTTTTGCCCCGCGGCCGGAATAACGCACGCCAATAATGGGTTCTCGCGTCGCGGGTATCGTCCAGACTCGGTTTGTGAAATCAATCTCTGACCAGCGGGCGAAACGCAGTTCACTGGAGCGAATGAACACATGCAGCATCAGCAGGACGGCCAACCGCGTCAGTTCACGGCCCTGATGATATGCCTCAATACGTTCAAGCAGTTCAGGCAGCCGCTCCAGTGGCAGGGCAGGATAGTGCCGTCTGACAGGAGGTGTGGTCACGCCGCCAAGATTTGCTGCCGGGTTCGTATCGATTAACCCCTGATGAACCGCATGGCGCATTATGTTACTCAGGTGCTGCCGCGTGCGGGACGCAACTTCCAGCAGACCTTTTTCCTCGATCCTTTTCAGCAGGTCAATGAAATGACGGGGTTTAAGTTCTGATACAGGCAGGTTGCCAATGACCGGAAAGATGTGATTGTTCATGCTGGCAAGCAGACGGTCAGCGGTGTTCTGCGACCATTTTCGGTTACTTTTATGCCACGCCAGCGCCACGTTTTTAAAAACTTTATCCGGTGTTCGTGAGCCACGTTCAGCAGCCCGCTGCTGTACCGGGTTGATATTCAGCGCCAGCATTTTACGGACACCTTCACGCTGCTGTCGCGCATCAGAGAGGGAGACGGCAGGATAGGCACCCAGCGCAATGCGCGATTCTTTACCGTTAATACGGTACTTGAGATACCAGTGACGTGAGCCACCCGGCTTGACCAGCAGATACAGACCGTGGGAATCGGAGACTTTAAAGGGTTTATCAGAAGGCTTGAGGGTGCGGATTTTTGCGTCGGTAAGGGACATATGGGGGTCACTCCATTATCGAACTAACCTGACCCCAGATTTGACCACCAATTTTTCCCGATGCGGAGGGTAAAATCAAAATGCACCGGGAAGAGTTTTCACGCTAACCTGTTGAACCAACATCATATAATGATTCGCAAGGATGCATGAAAGCAGGAAATTGGCTCCTCTGACTGGACTCGAACCAGTGACATACGGATTAACAGTCCGCCGTTCTACCGACTGAACTACAGAGGAATCGCTTGAACGGGGCGCATAGTAACGGCGCGTCCGGCCGCTGTCAAAGCCTCAATGCGTTCTCTGCGTTCAACTGCTGACTATTTCAGCAAAAGGCGCGCATTCGCGCATAAACGCGCCAGATTGCACCGCATTAGTGCGCGCGCTCCTCGTGGTGGGGCAATAACGTAAAGCTGTGTCAGATTAACGGCGCGGCGGAAATTATTAGAATTCCTTATTTCATGCCGCTTTAAGCCGCGCTTTAGCACATACCTCAAAAGTGGCAAGCATATTGCAATTATTCCGCTAACTCGCTTATTCACTTACCGGCCGTGGCCGTGGCATCAGGAAATGGAGGCAACATGAACTTAAGACGACTGAAATACTTTGTAAAAATCGTCGATATCGGCAGCCTGACTCAGGCTGCCGAAGTACTGCATATTGCTCAGCCAGCGTTGAGCCAGCAGGTAGCGACCCTCGAAGGGGAGATGGACCAGCAGCTGCTGATCCGCACCAAGCGGGGCGTAACGCCGACCGAAGCAGGCAAAATTCTCTATACCCACGCCCGCACTATCCTTCGCCAGTGCGAGCAGGCCCAGCTGGCGGTGAACAGCATCGGCCAGGTGCTGAGCGGACAGGTCTCTATTGGCCTCGCGCCGGGCACCGCCGCGTCGTCCGTGACCATGCCGCTGCTACAGGCGGTGCGCAACGAACTGCCGGAAGTGGTGGTTTACCTGCACGAGAGCAGCGGCTCCCAGCTGAACGACAAGCTGCTGGGCGGCGAGCTGGATATGGCGGTGCTCTACGATCGCTCGCCGGTGGCCGGCATTGCCAGCCAGCAGCTGCTGAAAGAAGATCTCTGGCTGGTGGGCACCCGCGACTGCCCCGGCCAGAGCGTTGACCTGGCCGCGATTGCCGAAATGAATCTTTTTCTGCCCCGCGACTATAGCGCCGTGCGCGCCCGGGTTGATGAGGCCTTCTCCCTGCGCCGCCTGACCGCCAAAATCATCGGCGAAATCGAATCTATCTCCACCCTGACGGCGGCCATCGCCAGCGGCATGGGCGTCACCGTGCTGCCGGAGTCCGCCGCGCGCTCCCTGTGCAGCGCCTCTAACGGCTGGATGGCGCGGATCACCACGCCGTCCATGAGCCTGCCGCTGTCGCTCAATATCTCCGCCCGCCGCCAGCTCACGCCGCAGGCCCACGCGGTGAAAGAGATCCTGATGTCGCTGGTGAGCCGTCCGTCGCTGGAGAATCGCGAGCTGCAGCTGGTAAGCTGAGCGTTATTCCACTATGGAATAAGCTGCTGGTTTTTATTATTTGTTTGCCAGAGCCGCAGAACTTAACAATAGCGTTATGTCTGATGGTCTCTGGAGGGAAAGGTGAATTTCCAGCAGCTTAAAATTATTCGCGAGGCGGCGCGGCAGGATTACAACCTGACCGAAGTCGCTAATATGCTGTACACCTCGCAGTCGGGCGTAAGCCGCCATATCCGCGAGCTGGAGGAGGAGCTCGGGATCGAGATCTTTATCCGCCGCGGCAAGCGCCTGCTCGGCATGACAGAGCCCGGCAAGGCGCTGCTGGTGATTGCCGAGCGCATCCTCAACGAAGCGGGCAACGTGCGCCGTCTCGCCGATCTGTTTACCAACGACGCCAGCGGCGTCCTTACCATCGCCACCACCCACACCCAGGCGCGCTACAGCCTGCCGCCGGTGATCAAGGCCTTCCGCGAGCTGTTCAGGGACGTGCGCCTGGAGCTTATCCAGGGGACGCCGCAGGAGATAGAGGCGCTGCTCCACAACGGCGGCGCCGATATCGGTATCGCCAGCGAGCGGCTGAGCAACGATCCGACCCTGGCGGCGTTCCCCTGGTTCCGCTGGCACCACAGCCTGCTGGTGCCGGAGGGGCATCCGCTGACCCGCGCCGCGCCGCTGACGCTGGAGGCGATCGCCAAATGGCCGCTCATTACCTACCGCCAGGGCATTACCGGCCGCTCGCGCATCGACGAGGCCTTCAGCCGCAAGGGGCTGGAGCCGGACGTGGTGCTGAGCGCCCAGGACTCCGACGTGATTAAAACCTACGTCGAGCTGGGGCTGGGTATTGGCCTGGTGGCCGAGCAGTCGGGAGATGCCCAGGAAGCGGGCAGGCTGACCCGGCTCGATACCCACCATCTGTTTGACGCCAGCACCGTCTGGCTGGGCCTCAAGCGCGGCCAGCTGCAGCGCAACTACGTCTGGCGCTTTATCGAGCTGTGCAACGCCGGGCTGTCGGTGGAGGAGATCAAGCGCCAGGTGATGGAGCCGGAAGAGGTGGCTATCGACTTTCAGATCTGAATTCCACCCCAAAGCGTGCGGGATTATTCGCCTTCTTTTCCGTCGAACCGCTATAGTTAATCCACCATGGTTGCGACAAAGGAAGGAAAGTGATGCGTCATGTCAAGCTGTTCTGTTCACTTTTTGCTGCGCTGGTGAGCGTTAACGCGCACGCCGTCAGCTACCCGCTGCCGCCGGAAGGGAGTCGCCTGGTCGGCAGCGTACAGCACATTACCGTGCCCGTTGATAATAAAAAACCCCTCGAGGAGTTTGCCGCGCAGTACGGGCAGGGTCTCAGCAATATGCTGGAGGCTAACCCGGGCGTTGACGTCTATCTGCCCCGCGGCGGCTCCACCCTGACCATTCCCCAGCAGCTGATCCTCCCCGACACCCCCCGGCAGGGCGTGGTAGTCAACGTGGCGGAGATGCGCCTCTACTACTATCCGCCGGGCGGCGCGACCGTTGAGGTGCTGCCTATCGGCATCGGCCAGGCGGGACGAGAAACCCCGCGCAACTGGGTGACCAGCGTCCAGCGCAAGCAGGACGGCCCCACCTGGACGCCGACCGCCAACACCCGCCGCGAATACGCTAAAGAGGGCAAGACCCTGCCGGCGTTCGTGCCCGCCGGGCCGGATAATCCGATGGGGCTGTACGCTATCTACATCGGGCGGCTGTACGCCATCCACGGCACCAACGCCAACTTCGGCATTGGCCTGCGGGTGAGCCAGGGCTGCATTCGCCTGCGCGATGCCGATATCAAGTACCTGTTCGACAATGTGCCGGTCGGCACAAGGGTGCAGATTATCGACCAGCCGGTGAAGTACACCGCCGAGCCGGACGGTTCGCGCTGGCTGGAGGTGCACGAGCCGCTGTCGCGCAACCGGGCGGAGTTTGAGTCGGACCGCAAGGTGCCGCTGCCGATGACCGCCGCGCTGCGCACCTTTACCGACGGCGACAGCCGGGCGGCGGCCGAAATGCAGCGCCGCTCCGGAATGCCGGTGCAGCTCAGCGGCGGCAGCGGAATGCTTACCGCCAGCAACGCCGATTAGCCCCCGGCGGCGTAGAACGCCTTCGCGTCGGCAAAGCAGCGCAGCGCGAGGGACGAGACCGGCGCCTGCTTGCGAATAATCAGCCCGGTTTCGGCGCTCATCTCCGCGCCCTCAATGGGGACGATGGCGAAATGGTCATTCAGCGCCTCCAGGCCGTTGTTGAGCGGCATCACCGCGCAGCAGATGCCGTTCTGCACCGCCTGGAGGATCTGGAACGCCGAGTCGCTCTCCAGCACCCGGTTCGGCGAAACGCCGGCGGCCTTAAAGCGCACGTCCATCGACTCCCGGTAGTGCATCCCTTTGCTGAGAAAGCCCAGCGGATAGTCCGCCAGCGCCGCCCAGCTCAGCGCGTCGCGCCCGAGGGTGAAATGGCGGGTATCGTGCAGCAGGCCCATGCGGGTGCGGGGCAGGGGAATGGCGTCAAAAACGTCGCTGTCGAGGGTGTTGAGATAGCCGATGCCGAGATCGAGCCGGTTGCTGCTGATGCCGTCGAGGATCTGTTCCGAGGACAGCGCGAAGAGGCTGTACTTGAGTTCAGGGTAGTGGCCGGAGAGGTGCTGAATCAGCAGCGTTGGATCGACGCTCGCCAGCGGCACCATCCCCAGGCGCAGCTCGCCCACCACCTGGCCCCGGCACAGCGCCGCCTCCGCCTGCAGGCCGCCGTGGGCCGCCATCAGCGAGTGGGCCCAGGCGAGAATGCGCTCCCCTTCCGGGGTGAAGCCCTCAAAGCGCTGGCCGCGGGCGATCAGCACCAGGCCAAGCTCCTCCTCCAGGCTGCGGATGCGCATCGACAGCGTCGGCTGGGTGATGTTGCACTGCGCCGCGGCCCGGCCAAAGTGGCGGGTCTGGTCGAGGGCGATTAAATACTTAAGCTGCTTGATATCCATGGTGATCCCGGTAACGGGCCGTCGAAAGAGGGCAATAATGCGCGCGGGGGCGCATTATTGCACGGATGTAGCACCTTTGTAACGCGGGTGATTACAGCGGGCGGATCTCTTTTGAGCGCAGAGTGACGCGAATCGGCACCGACTTGTAAGAGGGCGTGCCGCTCTCTTTATCGGTATAGTCCAGCGGCACCAGCACGTTGGCCTCCGGGTAATAGGCGCCCACCGTGCCTGCCGAAATGTCGTACTCCACGACCGTAATATCGTCGAGGCGCAGATCGCTGCCGGGCAGGGCGGTGTGCAGATCCACCCGATCGCCGTGCTCCAGCCCCAGCTGCGCCATGTCGCCTTTATTCATAAACAGCACGTCCCGGCGGCCGAAGACGCCGCGATAGCGGTCGTCCAGCGCGTAGATGGTGGTGTTGTACTGGTCGTGGCTGCGCAGGGTCACCAGCCGCAGGGGATTCTCCCCGACGCCGGGGGCGTTTTCATCCACGCCCTCAAACACCGAGAACATCGCCTTGCCGCTGGCGGTAGGCCACACCCGCTCCGTCGGCGGCAGCGGCATGCGAAAGCCGCCCGGCACCCGGATGCGCGCGTTGTAGTCCTCGAAGCCGGGAATGGTCTGCTCGATAAGCTCGCGGATCAGATCGTAGTCGTCCACCAGGGTCTGCCAGTCCACTTTACTGTCGGGTATCGTCGCCAGCGCCATCCCGGCGACGATGGCCGGCTCCGAGCGCAGCTCTTTTGATGCGGGCTTCAGCTTGCCCGACGAGGCGTGGACCATCGACATCGAATCCTCGACCGTCACCGACTGCCTGCCGGTGCGCTGCTCATCCAGTTCGGTGCGCCCGAGGCAGGGAAAGATAAAGGTCTCTTTGCTCACCAGCAGGTGGGTGCGGTTGAGCTTGGTGCCGACGTGGACCCCGAGATCGAGCGCGCGCATCGCCGGGAAGCCGCGGCGGTGGTCGGGCATGGCGACGGCGAAGTTGCCGCCGAGGCAGATCAGCGCCTTCGCCGTCCCGGCGATCATCGCCTGCGTCGCCTGCACCGCGTCGTGGCCGTGTTTTGCCGGCGGCGTGAAGCCGAACACCTCCTCAAGGCGCTTGAGGAACGGCGCGCCGGGCTTCTCGGTGATGCCGACGGTGCGGTTGCCCTGCACGTTGGAGTGGCCGCGCAGCGGACAGATCCCGGCGCCGGGCTTGCCGATATTGCCGCGCATCAGCAGCAGGTCGGCAATCAGGCGCACGTTGCGGGTGCCTTTATTGTGCTGGGTGATGCCCATGCCGTAGGTAATGATGGTGGCGTTTGATTTGGCGTAGGCCTCGGCGACGCTCAGCAGCTGCTCGCGGGTGAGGCCCGACTCGCGCTCGATATCCTGCCAGGACGTGGCGGCGATATCGGCGGCAAAGGCGTCGAAGCCCTGAGTGTGTTCAGCCATAAAGTCGCGGTCGAGCACGCCGCCGCGCTCCGCCTCCAGCGCCAGCAGATGCTTCGCAATGCCCTTGAGGGCGGCGGCGTCGCCGCCCGCCCTGACCTGGAAGTAGGTCGAGGCGATATCCGTCGAGCGGTAGGTGGCCATCTCAACCACGTTCTGCGGATCGGCGAAGCGCTCCAGCGCCCGCTCCTTGAGCGGATTGAAGACGATAATCGGCACGCCGCGGCGGGAGAGCTCGTGCAGGGTGCCCATCATCCGCGGGTGGTTGGTGCCGGGGTTGTGGCCGATGGAGATCACCAGCTCGGTTTTCTCAAAGTCGTCCAGCGAAACGGTGCCCTTGCCGATGCCGATGGAGCGCGGCAGGCCGACGCTGGTCGCCTCGTGGCACATGTTGGAGCAGTCGGGAAAGTTGTTGGTGCCGAACTCGCGGGCAAACAGCTGGAACAGGTAGGCGGCCTCGTTGGAGGCGCGCCCGGAGGTGTAGAACTCTACCGAATCCGGCGCCAGATCGCGCAGCACTTCGCCGATGCGGGCGAAGGCCGCCTCCCAGGTGACCGGGCGCAGGGTATCGCTCTCCCGATGATAGGCCAGCGGGGTGGTCAGGCGGCCGTAGCCCTCCAGCTCAAAGTCGCTTTTTTCCAGCAGGGAGGTGACCGTATTGTTGGCTAAAAACGCGGGCGTGACGCGTTTGGTGGTCGCTTCCCAGGTGACGGCCTTGGCGCCGTTTTCGCAGAACTGGAAGGTGGACTTGTGCTCTTTATCCGGCCACGCGCAGCCGGGGCAGTCGAAGCCGTCCGGCTGATTGGTGCGCAGCAGCGTCGCCGGGGCTTCGAAGGTATCCATCTGGGTGCGCACCGCGATAGCGGTGGCCTTCAGCGCGCCCCAGCCGCCGGCCGGGCCGCCGTAGTAGCGGATGCCGGGAACGGATCGTCTCGTATTTTTCATTCGTGCTCCTGACCTGCGGTCTTACTTCAATAGGTAAAGGCGCTTTATTACCCGGAGGTTTTGCGCGGCGGTGAATGATCGGCAGGCGGCCGCCGCGCAAAAAAGCGCAGGCCCTCCGTCAGAGGGCCTCGTAGAATAATTTAATGAAATTATAACATCGCATTATCATTTTAATAATAAATTGTCTCTATTACCCGGTCAGCGCTATCTATCTCCCCGCCGCGGGGCCGGTAAATATCAGGCGCGCTGCCCGGCGCTTATTTCCGCCGCGGCCCGCCGATACCACTGAATAATATTCCGCAGGTGCGGCCGGCCGTAGCAGGCAATAAAGCGGCGCGTTTCCTGATGGGCGTCGTTTTCCAGCACGCTCAGGCGCTCGCGAATAAAGTCCCCGGTTAGCGTAATGCCGCACTCGCGGGTGATGCAGTCGAACCACTGCGGGTAGGTCTTCGGGATCATAATCCGGCTCCGTGGTGAAAAAGGAGGGCGACGGCCAGCGCCGCCGAGAGCGAACTCAGGGCCTGTCTGGCAACCAGAGAGAGGGCAAAGCGCCAGCCGATTTCGCGGGCGACGGTATACACGGTGACCAGACAGGCCATCAGCGTTGAGGCAATCCACACCAGCAGCAGGAGCTGCAGGGTTGAGAGCGCCTGCAGCGCCCGGCCGCCGTCCTGATTGAGCACCATCATGCCGTCCTTGCGCAGCAGAGAGAAAATAATCCCCGGCATCAGGTCCGGCGGCAGGTGAACGGCGGCGAGCAGCGGGGCGGCGGCTCCGCTCAGCCAGCGGGTGGCGCCCGCGTAGTCCAGCGCCCCGGCGACGAGGCAGATCAGCAGAAACAGCGGCATCGCCTGCCGCAGAAACTGGCGCGGGGTATTTCTCAACAGCCGGCCGACGCTGCGCCAGCGCGGCCGCTGCAGCCAGGTCAGCTCCGCCACCCGCGCGCTTTCGTCCGCCGACAGCGCCCGGTGCCACAGGCGGGTATGCAGCGCGCCGGTGATAAACAGCAGCAGCAGCCAGGGGGCGAACAGCCACGGCTGGTGGGCCGAGTTGAAGAGTGAAAGCGTCGCCCCGGTCTGGTAGCTGCAGGCGGAGCCGAAGCTGATCAGGCTGACGCAGGCTTTCCGCGAGCAGCGCGAACAGGCGCGGCTCTGGAACACCGCCACCGCGTTGCAGCCGAAGCCGCTCAGCGCCGGGATCAGATCCTGGCCGCTGAGGCCCACCCGCCGCAGCCACGGATCGAGCGCGGCGGTGATCCGCGCCTTCAGCCCGCTCTCTTCGGTGGCGGCAATTGAGACGCCCACCAGCAGCACCACCGGAAAGGCCCAGATAAACGAATAGATCCCGAGGCTGAACAGGCCGTAGCTGCCGGTGAGCAGGCTCTGCAGCAGCGGCGGGAAGCGGGCCGTCAGCGCGGCGAGCGGGCCGATAACCAGCGCATCGGCCACCGGCTGCAGCAGGTCGGAAAGCAGCCAGGCGAGCCATACCGGAATGGCGAACAGCAAAAACAGGCAGGCGACGGCGGCGGGTCTGCCGAGGTAAGGCCGCTCGAACAGGGTCAGCGGCGGGGCCTCGGCCACGATATTGACCACCGGGATCGCCTGCCGGGCGCGGGGCAGTGAAGCGGGCTGGCCGAGCAGAGAGAGGATCTGCCGGCGCACGCCGCCGTCCGCCTCGCGGGCGTTGACCGCCAGCACCGCCGCGCCGGAGGCGGCGGCAATCCTGTCTATCGCCGCCTCCAGCCCGGCCTTCACCTTGTCGGCGAAGGTCAGCAGCACCAGCAGCCGCCCCGGCCGCGCGGGGAGCAGGTCGCGCAGCGCCTCCCACTCCTCGCCGGCGTGGGTGGCGCGCAGGATCATCACGATGCCGTCCCGCCGGTCGAGGGCGTCCAGCGCCAGGCGGGTGGTTTCGCTGTCGCTGCGCACCCGGATGCCGGGGGTATCCACCAGCCCGGCGTCGATATCGGCAATCCGCCCCTCGCGGCAGACCACCGTCGAGCCGCGAAAGTTGCGCTCGTCGCTGGCGCCGCTGGCGGTCAGCAGATTAAACAGCGTCGATTTTCCGGCGCTCTCCATGCCCATCAGCACAAAAGATGACATCGAGGCACCTCAGCAGCCGCAGCCGACGTCGGGGCAGCATACCGCGTCCGGCACGTCGGCCCAGGGCGCCAGCAGCCCCTCAACCGGCAGGCCGAGGTGGCGCGATATCGCCGCCGCCACCAGCGGAAAGCGCTGGCGAAACTTGTAGATAAAGCAGTAGATGTTCTGCGCCTGGCGGACGTGCGGGCCCACCAGGTAGAGGCCGGGGAACAGCGTCGAGCCGTCCTCAGGCGTCAGCCGCGGATAGCCGTCCTCGCTCCACGCGAAGAACGGCGCGATCTGCGTCGCGCCGCCGCCGCAGCGAAAGCCGGTGGCCAGCACCGGCGGGTGGTCCGCGCGCCACGCCCGGCCGTCGCGGGCGCGCACCAGATAGCCCACCTCCGGCGCTTTAAGACGGCTGACGCCGCAGACATCGGCATCCTCGTACACCTCGAGGCGGGGATTGTTCATCGCCTTCGCCAGCCGCTCGCGGCTGTACGGCGACAGCGAAATGCTCGGATCGCTGATGTGATTGGTTGACCAGGGCGCCGAGCGGGTGAGCATTTTCACCGCGGCGCCCCCCTCCAGCAGGTTGACCGCCGCATCGACGGCGCTTTCGTAGCCGCCGATCACCACGTGGGCATCCGGCTCCAGCTCCCGCCAGCTGCCGATGTCGGCATAGTGGCGGCAGAGGCTGGCGCCGGGAAAGCCCTCCCGGTCCGGAAACTGAAATTCACCGGTGGCCCACACCAGGGCTTTTGTCTCCAGCCGCTGGCCGCTGTCGGTGGTCAGCAGGTAGTTGCCGGAGGCCAGCAGGGCCACCTTAACGATTTTGGCCGGGGCCAGCACCGGGATGCGATACTCCTCCAGCACCGCGCGCAGGTAGCCGGCGTAGCGCTCGCCGCCGGGATGCTCCTCGCCGCTGAACAGCGCCGGCGAGCTGTCCGGCGTCACGGCATTGAGGTCAATCTGCCCGAAAGGATTGGAGAAAAACGACGGGGTGATAAAGCGCGTTTCGGCGGGCCAGCGGCGGAAAGAGGCGCCGACCTCGTGGCTATCGACCACCAGCAGATCCTGCACGGCGCTGCGCCGCAGAATGGCGGCAGCGCCCACGCCGGCGGGGCCGGCGCCAACAATAATGACTTCTCGGGTAGGGTTCATAGATTCCTCACTTTTTCATTATGTTATAATATAACAATTGCAAAAGAAAAGGCGTTTACCCCGACGAAAGGTGCGGCAGAGGTTCAGGAAATTTGAAGCATTGCGTTAAATAAATGATATTTATTCTCATTCATAAAGCTGTATGGTGGTAATCACGCGCGGCAGGTGACGCCTGTCCACTGTTTTCAGCACAGGAAGATTTTCTATGAAAAAGATTGGTTTTCTCTCCTTCGGCCACTGGACCCCTTCGCAGCAGTCGGGCACCCGCTCGGCGGCCGACGCGCTGCTGCAGTCTATCGACCTGGCGGTCGCCGCCGAAGAGCTGGGCGCGGACGGCGCCTATTTCCGCGTGCACCACTTTGCCCGCCAGCTGGCTTCGCCGTTTCCGCTGCTGGCGGCCATCGGCGCCAAAACCAGCAGGATTGAGATAGGTACCGGCGTCATCGATATGCGCTATGAAAACCCGCTCTACATGGCGGAGACCGCAGGCGCAGCGGACCTCATCGCCGGCGGCCGTCTGCAGCTGGGGATCAGCCGCGGCTCCCCGGAGCAGGTGATCGACGGCTGGCGCTACTTCGGCATCGAGCCGCAGGCAGGCGAGAACGACACTGAAATGGCGCGCAGAAATACCGTGGCGCTGCTGGAGGTGCTGCGCGGCGAGGGCTTCGCCACGCCGAACCCGCAGCCGATGTTCCCTAATCCGCCGGGGCTGCTGCGCGTAGAGCCTTACTCCGCGGGCCTGCGCGAGCGCATCTGGTGGGGCGCTATCTCCGATGCCACCGCCGTGTGGGCGGCAAAGCTCGGTATGAACCTGCAAAGCTCGACCCTGAAGAGCGACGAAACCGGCGAGCCGTTCCACATCCAGCAGGCGAAGCAGATCCGCGCCTACCGCGCCGCCTGGGCCGAGGCGGGGCACAGCTTCACGCCGCGCGTGTCGGTGAGCCGCAGTATCTTCGCCCTGATGAACGACCGCGACCGCTACTACTTCGGCGGCAGCGGCGACTCCACGGATCAGGTGGGCAATATCGAGCCGCAGACCCGGGCGATCTTCGGGCGCAGCTACGCGGCGGAGCCGGACAAATTGATTGAACAGCTTAAGCAGGACGAGGCCATCGCCGAGGCGGATACGCTGCTGCTGACCGTGCCGAACCAGCTCGGCGTCGAGTATAACGTCCACGTTATCGAGTCGATTCTTAAGCACGTGGCCCCGGCGATGGGCTGGCGCGAGTAATCTGTCCGGCGCGCGGCTTGTTATTTATCCCGAATGCTCGCAGGATGGGGTAAATCACAGGAGAAAAGCGCAATGAGTTCAGAGAGTCACGAACGTATCCTTCCCGCCGGTGAGTTACATGAGTTTGTCGTCCGCCTCTGGCGCTGCGCGGGCAGCGCCGAGGCGGAGGCCCGCCTGATTGCCGACCATCTGGTCTCGGCCAACCTTGCCGGCCACGACTCCCACGGCGTCGGCATGATCCCCACCTATATCCGCTCCATCGCCGGCGGCCATCTGCAGATAAACCAGCACGCCCGGCTGACCAAAGACGCCGGGGCGGTGCTCACCTTCGACGGCCAGAAGGCCTTCGGTCAGGTGGCGGCCCGCGAGGCGATTGACGCCGGTATCGAACGCGCGCAGCGGCTCGGGCTGGCGGCGGTGGGGCTGCATAATTCGCACCATATCGGGCGCATCGGCTTCTGGGCCGAATCCTGCGCCCGCGCCGGGCTGGTCTCGTTTCACTTCGTCAACGTCACCGGCGATCCGATGGTCGCCCCCTTCGGCGGCAGCGACCGCCGCTTCGGCACCAACCCGTTCTGCGCCATCTTCCCGCGCCCCGGCCGGGCGCCGCTGCTGCTGGACTTCGCCACCAGCGCTATCGCCTTCGGCAAAACCCGCGTGGCCTGGCATAAGGGCGTGCCGGTGCAGGATAACGCCCTGATTGACGCCGCCGGGCAGGCGACTAACGATCCGGCGGTAATGCACGAAGCGCCCTACGGCTCGCTGCTGCCCTTCGGCCTGCACAAGGGCTATGCCCTGGCGGCGATGTGCGAAATTCTCGGCGGCGCGCTCTCCGGCGGTCGGACCACATATACGGAAACGCTGCAGACCAGCCACGATGCTATCTTCAACTGCATGACCACCATCATCCTCGACCCGCAGGCCTTCGATGCGCCGCAGATGCAGGCCGAAGCCGAAGCCTTCGTCGAGTGGGTAAAAGCCTCCCCGCAGAGCGGCGATGCCGCCATTCAGGTTCCCGGCGAGTGGGAAGAGAGCAACCGCCGCCACCGGGAGCGGAACGGTATTGCCATCGACCGCAGCAGCTGGAACGAAATTCTCAATGCCGCGCTGGAGGCGGGCGTTCCCGCCGACGAACTCGCGCGCTATCGCTAACAGAATCATTCAACAGGAGAAAAACGCATGAATAAACGTCCTCTTGGCAGCACCGGCTTTTCCATCGCCCCGCTGGTCTTCGGCGGCAACGTCTTCGGCTGGACCATCGACAAGAAAACCAGCTTCAGCGTGATTGACGCTTTCCTCGACAGCGGCTTTGACGCCATCGACACCGCCGACGTTTACTCCCTGTGGGCGCCGGGCAATAAGGGCGGCGAATCGGAAACCATTATCGGCAACTGGCTGAAGGCCAACCCGGGCCGCCGCGACGACTTTAAGCTGTTCACCAAAGTCGGCGCCGACCTCGGCGTCCCCGGCCACAAGGGCCTGTCGAAGAAGTGGATCGAACGGGCGGTGGAGGACTCTCTGCGCCGCCTGAACACCGACTATATCGATCTCTATTTCTCCCACTGGCCGGATCCTGAAACCCCGTACGAAGAGACGCTGGAAGCCTACCAGACGCTGCTGAAGGCCGGTAAAATCCGCGCCATCGGCGCCTCGAACCTCGACGCCGCCCAGCTCGCCGATTCGCTGGCGGCGGCAAAACAGCGCGGCCTGCCCGCCTATCAGGTGCTGCAGCCGGAGTACAACCTCTACGACCGCTGGAGTTTCGAAGGCCCGCTCTGCGACCTGTGCGTGGAGAATAATATCGGCGTCGTCACCTACTACAGCCTTGCCTCCGGCTTCCTCGCCGGCAAGTACCGCACCAAAGACGACCTGGCCCAGAGCAAGCGCGGCGAAGGCATTGCCAAATACCTGACTCCGCGCGGGGAGCGTATCGTCGACGCCCTGCGCGCGGTGGCCGACCAGCAGCAGGCGACACCGGCTGAGGTAGCCCTGGCGTGGCTTATCGGCCGCCGGGGCGTCACCGCGCCGATCGCCAGCGCCACCAGCGTGGCCCAGGTGGAGAGTTTTGCCAAGGCGGCGGCGCTGACCCTGAGCGCGGAGGAGTTTGCGGCGCTGGAGAGGGCGAGCGCGGAGTAACCCTCAGAAAGTAAAAAGCGGCCCCGGCGAGTTTGCCGGGGCCGCTTTTTTTAAAGGCGATGCTACTTGAGGAAGTTGTCCCGCAGCAGCGAAACCACCTCGCTGCCCCGGCCGTTCATCACCGCCTTAAGGCCGAACAGCGCCGTCGAGGCGACTTCGCCCGCCGTGATCTTCGGCGGCATCACCAGCTCTACCCGGTTCACCTTCACGTCGAGCAGCGCCGGGCCGTCGGCGGCCAGCCAGCTGGTCATCGCCGCTTCCAGATCGTCGGCGTTCTCTACCTTCCAGCTCGCCAGCCCGCAGACGGACGCCAGCTGCGCGAAGTCGGGATTTTTCAGCCCGGTAAAGGCGTCAAGCAGCCCCTCGACCCGCTGCTCCATCTCGACGAAGCCGAGGCTGCCGTTGTTAAAAATCAGCAGCTTCACCGGCAGCTTTTCCTGCACCAGGGTCAGCAGATCGCCCATCAGCATGGTCATCCCGCCGTCGCCGCACAGAGCGATAACCTGGCGCTGCGGATAGGCCGCCGCCAGCCCCATCGCCTGCGGATAGGCGTTGGCCATGGTGCCGTGCAGGAGGCTGGTGAGGAAGCGGCGCTGGCCGTTGGCGGTCAGGTGGCGCAGAAGCCATACCATCGGCGAGCCGCCGTCGGCGGTAAACAGCGCGTCCGGGGCGGCCAGGCGGTCGAGCATCTGGGTGACGGTCTGGGGATGGATCAGCGCCGGATCGCGGCCTTCGCCGGATTTTGCGTAGCCCTCTTTGTCCTCCTCCCACATTTTGAGCGCCTTATCCAGATGGCCGCGGTCCTGGCGCGGCGTCAGGGCGGGGAGCAGCGCGGCGATGGTATCGCCGACGTCGCCGGCCAGCCCGAGGGCAACGGGCGCCCGGCGGCCGAGGTGGGTGGGGTCGCGGTCGATCTGCACCACCCGCTTGCCCTCGGGGTAGAACTGCGTCCAGGCGAAGTCGGTGCCGAGGCAGAGCATAATGTCGGCGGCGTCAATGGCCTCCATGCCGGCGCGGTTGCCGATAATGCCGGTCATCCCGACGTTGTAGGGGTTATCCGGCTCGATAAACTCCTTGGCGCGGGTGGTATGCACCACCGGCGCCTGCAGAGTTTCGGCCAGCTTCACCACCTCGTCGTGGGCGCGGCGCGCGCCGATCCCGGCGTATATCGTCACCGTCCCGGCCTCGTTGAGCACCTTCGCCAGTTCGGCCAGCTCCGCATCGCAGGGGCGCATCACCGGCGACGGGCGGTGTACGGCCCAGTGAAGCTTGTCGTCTGATTTTTCGGTAAACATGTCGCCGTTAACGATAACCACCGCCACGCCGCGCTTATTGATCGCCGCCTGGGCGGCGAGGGCGACGATCCGCCGGGCCTGGTCCGGATGGCTGATGTATTCGCAGAACACGCTGGTCTGCTCGTAGACCTTGCGCTGATCCACCTCCTGGGGAAAGCGCAGCCCGACCTCGGTGCGCGCCACATCGGAGGCGATCAGCACCACCGGCGCGCCGTTGCGGTGGGATTCGAAGATACCGTTGACGAAGTGCAGGCTCCCCGGCCCGCAGGTGCCGGCGCACACCGCCAGCTCGCCGGTCATGTAGGCCTCGCCGCCGGCGGCCATCGCGCCCGCTTCCTCGTGGCGAACGTGGATCCAGCGCAGGTCCGACTGGCGAACAGCGTCGGTAAAGTGGTTGATGGTATCCCCGACAATGCCCCAGCAGCGCCGGGCTCCGGCGTCGACCAGCGTATCAACGACAATCTCTGCAACGGTTTTTGACATGATTTTCTCCGTAGATGTTTTTCACCGTATGCGGTGGGGGAGAAGCGGGGCGCTTGCCTCGTTGATCCCGTCCCTGGCGGCGGCACCGCGGCGTCGCGATACGGCGTGGTGTGTTAACAAAACGTAATGCAGAGAATAAACGTAGGACACGCGCCGGGGCGACGATTGGCATAAAGAGGGAATCTGCGAAAATTCAGATGTTTCGGAAAAGAGGCGGAGGTTGTTGAGGGGGCGAAAGCGGGCGTTTTCATGCCAAATGTCCGTACTGGCGGGGACAGGTATATCAGCTGAGTTTGGCTTTGTTTAATAAGTCTTTATTAATCAATTTGATGTATCCCTATTTTGACTGCTCCGGCCCTGGGGACCGGGGAGCACGGTCTTGCCGGGCGCGTTGACAATCCTCTACTTACGCACTAATATGCGTGCACATGCATATATTTACCTGGAGTCTTTATGCCAAAGCTCATTGCTGGTAGGGCAGGCGCGGCAGGTACTATCGGCTGTCTTCGCTTCTTTGTGAGGTTAGCGGAGCGGAATGTGGGATCGCATCTGCTCCTGAGGCGTTGGGCAAGGCGACCGTCCGTGAAGAGACAGGTTATGCGGCTGCGGAACTGGCCTTCAGCGCCGATTCAGATTCCGGGCGGTCAGCGCCTGTTTCCGGCGGCTCTTTTAAACATGAGGGCGCCGGTATTGTTCCCTCCAGTATGAAAAACCCTGCTTACCCCGATGGCGGGGACTGAACCCCCGCTCAGTGACTCGTAACGAAGGAATTCCCCTATGAATCTCATTGAAAGTGCACTGGATTTACGCGTTTTCCTGCAAGAAATCCGTCAGCGAGGCGATCTCATTGACGTATCAGAAGAAGTTGATGCCGATCTGGAGATCGCCGCTATTTCACGGCGTGTCTATGAGAAACGCCTGTCTGCACCCTTATTCAGTAACATAAAAGGCGCGATGCCCGGAGCGCGCGTGCTCGGCGCTCCCGCGGGCATGCTTGCAGATAAAGAGCGTGAATACGCCCGGCTTGCCCTGCATTTTGGTTTGCCTGAGCATACCCGGCCTAAAGCCCTGGTTGAGCTCATACTGGCGGCAATGCAGCGTCCCCCTGTTGAACCGCACAGCGTGAATTCCGCGCCCTGTAAGGAAAACAGATGGACTGGAGATGAGGTTGATCTTACCCGTCTCCCGGTCCCGCTTTTACATGAGAAAGACGGTGGGCGCTATATTGGTACCTATGGATTTCATGTTGTGCAATCGCCGGACGGAACGTGGGACAGCTGGAGTATTGGTCGCATGATGCTGGTCGATAAAAATACAGTGACCGGGCCGACTATGCCAACCCAGCATATTGGCATGATCCGTGACATGTGGACGAAGCAGGGGAAACCCACCCCCTGGGCTTTCGTCCTGGGAGGTCCGCCTGCGGCGGTAGCGGTGGCCGGCATGCCGTTGCCTGCTTTTGTCAGTGAACCGGGGTATGTTGGTGCTCTTGTGGGCAGACCGGTTGATGTGGTGAAGGCCGAGTTGAGTAACCTGATGGTGCCGGCGAATTCTGAAATAATCATCGAAGGTGAGATCAGTATCGAAGAAACGGCGGATGAAGGCCCGATGGGTGAGTATCATGGATATCAGCATACTAAAGGCAAGGCTCAGCCGTTATTCCATGTGAAAGCCGTGACTTTCCGTAATAACCCGATTTTACCCATCTGCGTTGCAGGATTACCGCCGGAAGAAAACCATACAATCTGGGGGACGATGATTTCGGCACAGGTTCTGAGCGATCTGCAACATGCAGGACTTCCGGTTGATATGGCATGGTGCTCTTATGAAGCCGCCACTTGCTGGACCGTGGTTTCTGTCGATACACGGCAACTGAGCGTAATGAATTTAACTCCACGTAAGTTTGCCGATCTCGTTGCTGAAGTCTATTTCAAAACACATGCCGGTTACCTGGTCCCGAAACTGATTATTACCGGTAATGATATTGATATCACTAACATTGATGAGGTTGTCTGGGTGCTGGCGACAAGAGCGCATCCGCAGACTGACTTTATTGCTTATCCCTCTGTGCCTGGCTTTCCTATGGTTCCATATCTTACCAGCGAAGATCTTACAAAAGGTGCCGGTGGTAATATGGTCATCAACTGTATTCTGCCTGAACAATTCTCTGGGCCTATTCGGGCCAGTACTGCCTCATTTGAGCATTCTTACCCGGAGAGTCTCAAAAAGCATGTGCTGGCGAACTGGAAAAAGTACGGCTTTGATATTTCTGCTTTAGCGGATTAAGCTGCCCGGAAGGGCAGCTTCCCATTCACTGGGTTATGTCTATAAAATAGCGGTAATCAATCATAAAGCAGAGCAATTTATGAAGCAAAATTCAGCCCCGCGGCTTCCTTCTGGTGAGCTTTACCTCATGACCGATATCGTAAGAGAGCGGGAGCGCGCGCTTAATGAAAAACTGGCAAGCAGTGGTCTCTCGCTGCCTGAATGGCGAATTCTGAGAATTATTCACAGCTATTCAGAGGCCATCCCGATGAGCATTGTCATTGAACATTCCCAATCGGATCGTAGTACCATTGGCCGGACAGTGGAGAAACTTGTTAATAAGGGTTGGGTGGAAAAACTCCCGGCTCCCAATGATAAGCGCGCCTTTCTTATTCGCCGACTGGATGCGGTGGCGGAGATCTACCGCAAAGCTTATGACGTTGTCACTAAGCATGATACCGGCATGTTGGGTAAACTGTCGGCAGATGAACGTGCGCTGCTGACAGAGTGTCTTATTAAATTGAGTGAAGCGTAAAAGACGTCTAACTGGGGCCTGCAAAATGATTTATCGGGCCCTGAAATAAATTTCTGTCAGTGCCCGATTTGATATATTTACGGCAGTTTTAAAGCAGGTTACGTTAAGGTCGAAAAATCAGTTGCAGGATCTGGCGTATCGCAATGGGCTGTTTTATCGTCGAAGTCGGAAGGCATTTACATCGAATGATGTGTACAGGCTCGAATTTTAAAATTCCGGTCATTCTCATCTTCTGAAAAAATGCTACATTCAGGCTGGTGACAAGGGCCTGCCTGAGAACAGGCTATCCTGAGTTTCTCAATTTAACGCTACGTCTGTACTTTAACGCACCGTAAACGGCTTGTGAGAGTTTATGTCGGCCATTCGACCGCCTAAAAACCAAAAAGCCCGCCTAAGTTTCCTTAAGCGGGCTTCTCTAAATTTGGCTCCTCTGACTGGACTCGAACTTCATCTGTATCTCCTGTTATTAGTAGTATTGAAATAATGGCGTTATTTTTTACCATCATATTTACCAACATCTTTAATCTTGTATTGTCAAAATGTCAATTATATTCAATTGGTTATGACAATACGCTTTGCTGAACCTCACTGAATGATCTTCATGTCTGGGCTGATTATCCCGCTGCTTTTCTCTGCTCTGTTCAATAGATTACCGCCACCAAATCCGATATGTTTACTCATAACATATCAAAGCGATAAGTAAAGCCAGAAGGATAGATACCTCATGACCAAAGCGGAGATCGCCAGCGCTGTTAATGAATGATTCAACATTGAAAACTACAGCGTGACGGGACTAAACTGGCTGCGACATATACGCCTATCGGAACAGGCGCTTAAAATTGATATTTCACGCTACCGTCGCGGGTGCGCCAGATCGTCATAAGGATATTTTTATCAATGCAGTTTTTTGGCGGCGTAATGTCAGGGAAGCAGAGCCTATCCTCCTTGCCCTCGACCTGGTAACCGTTGCCGAAGGCATAGATGACTATCAGAAAGGGAGATTTGTCGTCGGTAGGGATATTATATTTTTCCAGCACGCTGTGCTGGTTTTTCTGCCACCAGCCGATTTTTTCTGCCTCGGTTAAGGGGAGTTTATCGACAATGATTTGTGCGGTGCTGCCGTCATAATGGGCGTCGATAACTGAAACGTTGCGATTGCCATAAAGTAGGTAAAATAGAACGCATACTAGTATGATTAATAACATTATAGTTAATTTACGCATTACCGATTTCCCTCTATATTGATTACGGCTTGCATATTGGTCAGGAATGGACGGAAACCAAATTTGTTAAAATGTTGCAAAATAAACCAGATTTTAAAAAACTGAAATTGGTTAAACTTTTTCTTGCGTATATCACTAACATCCAATCCGAAATGATCCTGAGCTGTAAATCTGACACTCGCCCGCCAACCAGTATCTTTAACCTCCAAACGGATAATTTCAATTTTAGTAGCATGAACATCATGTATGGTAATTCCCATGCCATTAATTTTATCAAGTATCAACGAGTCAAATTTCGGAAGTATCGACAGTTTTATTGCAGAGGTTAAATCATTCAACCGCTCATGAGGAAATCCTTTATTATTGTAATCAATAAATAATCCAATAGCCTCCTGCATAATCGAGGTTACTTTCTTAGAGGAATAGTCCGAGTGTAACTTATTGTGGTAAGCAATATTTAACTGCGGATTATTGAAATCTGTGCCTTGAGACGTCTGGAAATGGTTCAGCATCTGATTAATCAAATATCGATGTGGACCTATAAAAGAATAAGGTAAAGAAGTTGTTTGCATTTCCTCAAACAACAGCTTTGCACATTGCTGAACGCTTAGTTTACTGCCACGATGGATCCTGCCATATGCACCAGCGAACCTTGATTGTGGAGTGTCAAAGGCTGTCAATTGGGTTAAGGTGTAGGGATCGACTCTATTAGAAATATTGTTCAGCCCGAATTCTTTTTTCAACCTATCTTCTGTTATGTCCCCATAACGCATGTCGTCAGAGGTCAAGTCATTAAAACGCCTTTGGGTTGTGAAAACCGTCGCTGGAAATGCAGCGTTACTCATAAAAAGTACTCCTTTACTTATGTCATCCCAATTGAAATGACGAATTATCCTCTAACAAAGCTTCTCGCAACATTATGTTATTGATAGTTATATCATCTGCCACAGATGATGTTGGTGGTCTTGCAAATGAACTACTCGTACGATTTATACACTAGATGCAGATATGAGGCAAACTACTGACCCTGATCACGTAATGTGGGTATCCTTCTGTACGAGGTTTGGACTTTCACATTGTGCCTGATTTAGAGCGCTACAGGCACGATGGTGCCTGCAGCAATTATAATTGCACTCGATATAGTTAAGTACCGTAACAAGAATAATTAAATGCATTAACTTTCAGTGGCGGACAGAGACCTGTAATTCATCTGCAATAACCGTACTCTTATGCATACTCTTCAGCAGGAATGCGCCGATCTTTTCCTCGATTCTGCTGTCGATAGTATGCAGCCTGAGCAGAGAAAGATTGCAGGCGGCCAGAATCTCATCTTTTCGCGCGTCACGCTCCTGCTGTTCTGGGGCATTATGGGAACCACCGTCAACTTCAATGACCGCAAACGGCTGCTTGCCAACGCGGAAATAGAACACAAAATCGCAGCTGCTGCCCTGGGCCATTAATTCCCGCTGCCGCGTGTCGAAGCGGTTATCGACATCGGTTACCAGTTGTCTTAACAGGATCTGCTGGTGGACCACGATCCCGGCATAAGCCGTTTGGCTAAGCACATCTTTGATTAATCGCATCGCGATTTGCTCTGAGCGGTGGCGGGAGTCGGCGGGATCGAGCCTGGCGCGCAGGCTTTCGAGACGGTGATCGTACTCCTCATAGAGAAGGTCGAAGGCGCTGATAACCGGACTGTGATGCACCTGAGACGTACTGGCGTAATAGGTCATATAGCGCACCAGGGCGGCGACATGTCTGTTGTTACCGCTGAAAACGCCGTCGCCGGTAACCAGAGTGAACCTCTTCTGTGCCCGCGATACGGCGACGTTGATCAAGTGGGGATCGTCAACAAAGTCGAGCGCTCTGGCATCGGCCTTTTTATCGATAACCGTGGAGAAGACGATCTCTTCACACTCCCGGCCCTGAAATTTATGTACCGTAAGATTGACGAAATCGGCGGGCAGCACGCGCTCGGAGAGCGATATTTGCGCATTGTAAGGGGCGATAAAGCCGCGGCTGCCGCCGCTGGTGTCTTCCACTGCGAGGAATGATTCAAGTTCGCGCAGGTTACTGTAGCGCCGCTCATGATTACCTTTGGCGGTGACCACCAGCGAAAGCGCTTCTTCGCCGTCATCCCGGGTCATGACCACCAGTTGATTGTCATAAAACTGTTTGTTACAGAAGTGGATTATTTTGGGATGGCAGCGGTAGTGTTCTTTGAGTAGCGTCACCGGCAGCGCTTCACCATAAAGGCTGAACAGCGAGTCCAGCAGGCTTTGCGTTGCACAGTCATAATGGCACGCTGGAGGTAGGACGGCCGTGGGTTCGGGTACATGCGGCAATTGCTTGCGGTCCCCGACGACAATGATATTCCGGGCGCAGGCCAGCGCCAGGATGCCGGGGATAATATCCTGCTGAGAAGCCTCATCAATGATGACGTAATCGAGCAGCGTATTCGGGGCCAGCGAGTTAACGATAGAGTGCGTGCTGCTGCCCATCACCGGATAGCGCCGGATAAAGTCGGAAAAGCGGCGGCGGTAGTTGTCGTGAGTAAAATCAGAATCGGCGGCAATCGATTGTGCCAGATGCTGGTTAAGCACGTTCATTGAGTCAGACGTCACGCGCTGCACCAGTTCGCTGACGTTATTGGCCTGCAGTATCTGCTCCTGTTCGGCCAGTTCACGGCGGGCATCCTGCAGGCGCACGTTGTAATAGTGTAGCTGAAGGGCGAAAAACAGACGCGTTCTTTTTTCTGCGCTATTAAACGGGGCGGTATTGAGAATGCCAAACCTCAGCAGCAGCGCCAGCCTGTTTCGCCAGCGCAGTTTCTTCTCACGCATCTGCCGAATGCGTGCCATGAGTTCGGCTATTTTCTCTTTTCCCGAGACGTAGCGCCCGACATCGGGCAGCGGACCCGGCTTTTCGCGCTCGAGCCACTGCTGCAGATACTTATGCTCAATGCTTAATTCATCAATCAGCGCGCGCAGCCGAGCGGCGGTATTCTGTGCCCCGAGATGTTTTTTAAGTTGCGCCAGGTCATCCCCTGATTCTGCCGCCGCGACGTGCGATATTTCGGGCCTGGCCGGAAGTTCGGCGAAAAAATGTTCCCGGTTCTCGGCGCTGCCAAGCCTCGCAACAACATAATTGAGTCCGGCACGGGCAAGCTTCTCATAGACGTTTTCCACGGCGGTATTGTTATTCGAGACGATAGCTACGCTGCTGTTTTGCAGCAGGATATTGGCGACAATATTGAGGATAGTCTGCGTTTTTCCGGTGCCTGGCGGCCCTTCGATAACGGAAATCTGCTTACTGAAGGCGCTCTCTACGGCCCGCATCTGGCTTTCATTAAGGCCGAAGGGATAGATAAGGCGAGCAGGCGCAGAGCGCGAAGCATTTTCTCCCCGGCAGTACGCGTCAAGGACCGTATCCGGATGGGCAATAATGTTGTCTAACTGGCGAAGCGTATTTTCAGCGATGTTTTTTTTGCCCGAATCCGCCTGGCTGACCCGCTCCTGCGCAACGCTGCGCAGGTAGCTAAAAACGTCACTCTCCTTCAGCGCTGACTCGTTGCGCAGCTCGACATCATCGCACTTATAGATCCAGGGCCGTTCGTCCGGCTTAAAGTTAACCAGCAGATATTTGTCGCCAACGCGCTGCGCGCTGAAGATCCGTTGGGCGTTTGGCTGTCCCCGTCTGATAAGTAAATTTCCCTCGGCCTGCGCAGCGGGAGTCACCTGGCAGTCTCTGAGCGGGCGGGAGAACGTTTTCCCGGAGGGAAAATGGCAGGTCAGTTTGACGCAGGCTTCCCGGTCTGACCAGGAAAGCGTCCAGTCGCGGATCTGCGCGGTCTTGTCCACGCCGTCGACCAGAATGGTGGCCATGTCTCAGCTCCATGAGTGTCGTAGTGGGCAACACTATACCTTGGCAGTAGGGGAGGGTGAAGCCTGGGTGGGTAGAGGTTCAGGCGGCGTCAGTAAGTTGACGCCGCGACTGTGTGGACGAGGTACAACGTTGTGTTTACAGGGATAGTATTCATCCTTTTTTAGATTGATTATGCTTGAAGTGACTAATAGTCTGTACTATGAGTGGGTATTCATATCTCAATATTGAGTGCCTTAAGCTGCTTTACTAATGAGAACAGACGATCTGGGCCCAATACTCAACGTGACTTACCCGTCTCGCTCAGCGCTGAAACTCACCAAAACCAACGCCGCTTAGGTTCTTGCCAGGCTCCTTGCCACAGGTCAAAACGTGTGAGTTGTTCAAGCTTTTTTTGAACGACAGTTTCACCCGCGGATGAGAGAGCCCTCTTCGAAATGGAAATACCGATAAGGCCTTTAGCGACCGGAAATATTTCACATTCTAATGCCAGCGATCCCAATACTTTTTCTATCTTGTTACGTTCTGCTTTGATAATTAACTGAAGTCCCATTAGCTTTTAAACTCCACAATGGCTACCTGTTCAAGCGCTTGCCTGACCTGGGTCTGAATATGGTCAGGAATAGATTGCTCTCTAATGTCATAGACGATCCGGCAAATTTGAATGTGCGGTGGAAGCTGCGATAGTCCCCAGCATATTCTGGCAATATTGTATGCAATACTGAGTTTTATCGATTCCGGGGATGCCAGACAGTGACTGGCCACAAGCAGAAACTCGCCGCGTTCTTCATTTATAAACTCCGGGGTAAACATTATGTCTCCTTTTTATGAACTTCACCGACATCTGGCAATTGAATGCTTTATCTTATCAGGGATCCTGTCCAAGTCACGATTTCCGCTTATCGTTCATCGCAGCATGATGAATTCTTGCAGATTATGTGTCAGAGTTGGATATCAGTCACCTCAAGATATGTTCGTTTACGGAGAATACTTTTGAAACTGAGCAAAGATGGATATCCACAAGGCCATACGACCGGTTAGCACTTGAAGTAAGAGATGAATTATTCATGGAATCCCTTGAGGATCAAGGCGACATTCGCCTAAAGGCTTTGCGTGAAGTTATTGTTAGGGAAGGACAACCCGTATTTAGACGAAAACTCATTGAAGCTTATGAAGGCAGATGTGCGGTAACGGGTTGTTCGATCCAGGTGTTACTTGAGGCTGCTCATATCACCCCTTATGCCGGTGCATGGCATACCCGTGCCCAGCATGGCTTGCTACTGAAAGCAGATATTCATACTTTATTTGACCGTGGTTTTCTCTGGATTGATGCCGAATTTAAAATCAGGGTAGCAGAACAGTTAACCGGGACAGAATATGCAGAGTTAGATGGGCGATGCCTAAGGTTACCAAAAGATAAAAAGGATTGGCCATTAATCACTCATTTGAAAAATCACCGACAATATTGGATTGAAAAATACAATGACGATGAGTGCGTTTAAACTGGTAACTTCCGCTCCTCACTCAAACCGGCCCCCCACACCACCAAAAACCAAAAAGCCCGCCTAAGTTTCCTTAAGCGGGCTTCTCTAAATCTGGCTCCTCTGACTGGACTCGAACCAGTGACATACGGATTAACAGTCCGCCGTTCTACCGACTGAACTACAGAGGAATCGTGAGAACGAGGCGCATATTACTGGCCGCCGTTTTTTGTGTCAACACTAAAATTAACTCGCTGATTCAGATGGCTAATTTTAGCTCAGGCTGCCGTTTTAGTGAACTGCGCGCAGGCCCTTCCCCTCATCGCCGTAATTATCACGCATCCGCAGCAGCGGGTCCTGGCGGTAAAAGTGGCAGAAACGCTGCCACAGCGCGGGGAAGCGGGGGGCGAACAGCTCCGGGGCGCTGAAGAAGTATTCTGACAGCACGGCGAAACATTCAGCAGGGTCGGTGGCGGCGTAGGCGTCGATGCTGGCGGCGCTTTCGCCCACTAGATCTATCTCTTCCTGGATGTTGTCCATCGCCGCGTGCAGGTCGTGCTCCCAGCCCGCCACTTCGCGCAGGGGGATCAGCGGAATGCCGCTGGCGCGATCGCCGTTGCGCACGTCGAGCTTGTGGGCCACTTCGTGCACCACGAGGTTAAAGCCGGAGGCGTCAAACGAGTCCTGGATATCGAGCCAGTTGAGCACGATGGGGCCCTGCTGCCAGCTCTGGCCGGACTGCACCACCCGCTGGCTGTGCACCAGGCCGATATCATCTTCCCATTCGTCGTCCACCACGAACGGCGCCGGGTAGATAAGCACCTCGTGGAAGCCGTCGAGCCACTCGAAGCCCAGCTCCAGCACCGGCAGGCAGAACAGCATGGCGATGCGCGCGCTGTGGATCGGCTCAAGGTTCAGTCCCTGAAGCGGCACCAGGCGCTTCTGCTGCAGAAAGCGGGTCGCCAGCTGGGTCAGGCGCGCCTGCTCGTCCGCAGTGAGGTTCGCCAGGATCGGCACATTAAGCGCCTGTTCCCACTCGATATCCGCATTACGGGAGGTTTCATCTGCTTTCCAGGGCCATTTAATCATCGCTTTGCTCGCAAACTCGTCACTTGAACACAAATTAAGGGCGTAGGGCTGTTAAAATGCGAAAGAAATCGTATTATAGCAACCGCTTCAGCGGAGAGATGCCGGAGCGGCTGAACGGACCGGTCTCGAAAACCGGAGTAGGGGCAACTCTACCGGGGGTTCAAATCCCCCTCTCTCCGCCAACTTCCCCTTTATCCTTCTGATTTCAAACGGCTCCAGTCAACGCGTTATTCTTTCCGTATCTCTTCTGGCGTTCACCTGTGCCGGAGATTTCTCACGCCCGGGTACGTTACCACTTAGGGTGGTCTGTCGGTAGCGGTTTACCAGTATCTCCTTCATTTTGTGAACTAAGTCAGGTGCCCCTGCCGATGAACTCGCTTATTCAAAGATGGCCTGGCACCCGGGGATCTGCATTAGGTTATCTCTGATTCTTGCCGCGGCGCGCTTATGCACACCTGCGGTGGAGAAAATGCCGCCGCTGTGCGGCTCAGCAGCGGCATTAGCAGCGGGGGCTATTTTTTGTCGGGCACAACGGCCTGCGGTGCGGAAACCGGCCGTAGCGTTGCGGCATCCAGCACCACGTAGCGGCCGGTTTTTTCGTCGATACCGGCATAGTCCAGCATCCTTCCCCGGGCGTGTGTCACCAGCGTGCGGCGGGCGAAATCCTCGTAGTGCCGGCGCAGGGTGGCGACTTTGTCGGGATAGTGGGCAGCAAGATCGCGGGTTTCCAGCGGATCGGTTTTAAGGTTAAACAGCCCCCACGGCGCGTCTCCGGCCTGCGTACCGCCCTTCACCAGCCGGCGCAGTTTCCATTCGCCCTCCACCCAGGCGGACTGATTGTGCAACTCGACGCCAAATTCGCGCCTGGGCGGCGTTGCCGTTTCCCCGGTCAGGTAACGCTTAAAGCTGATGCCAATCATAGGCAGCGTCGGCTTGCCGCCCAGCGGCCTGGTGGCGTCGATGCCTGCAAAGTCGTACAGCGTCGGGGCGACGTCGTACACCGCCATGGTGGCGGTATCAATTTTCCCGGGGTGCTTAATCCCCGGCCCGGCAATAATAAAGTCGGTATTGATCCCACCCTGACCGCTGGTGGTTTTGTGGTAGTTGGCGTAGGGAGCGTCGCTGATATTGGCCCAGGTGGGGCCTTCAGAAACGAATGAGCCCCGGCGGCCTACATTCTCATAGCGATTATCAAACTGTTTCCAGTACTCCGGCTTTGATTCGTAGTGCATCTGCCCCCCGGCGTTGGCGCCGTTGTCCGTCAGAAATAGCACCAGCGTATTTTTGTCCCGCCCTGTCTGCTTCAGGGTCTCCATTACCGTGCCAATCTGCGCGTCCATGTTGGCGATCATCGCCGCGTAAACCTGCATCACTTTGGCGGTGTACTTCTGCTGCTCGGGCGTCAGCGCTTCCCACTCCTTATCGAGAGCCAGCTGCGGCAGCGGGGTGCTGTCGCCAATAATGCCAAGCGCCTTCAGGCGGGCGATACGCTGCCGGTAAACCTTGGCGTAGCCCTCCTCATACTTGCCCCGGAAGCGCCTGATCCACTCGTCGGGGGCCTGCAGCGGATCGTGGGGAGCGGTAAATGCCAGCCAGGCGAAGAAGGGCTGGTCGGCGGGCGTCTCCCTGATCCAGGTATTGATTTTTCCCGCATAGGCGGCGCTGGAATAGAAGTCCGCCGGCAGGGAGGTCTTTTTGCCGTCCTCGGTATAAAAGGTATGGAAAGCCTCGACCGTGCCCAGCGGCAGCGCATCGCTGAAGTGGCTGGCGCCGCCGCCCATCAGGGCGAACGAGTGGATGAAGCCGCGATCTTTCGGCGTTGCGCCGGGCATAAAGCCGAGATGCCATTTGCCTGCCATCATGGTGTTGTAGCCCGCGTCTTTGAAGCGTTCGGCCATGGTGGTCACTCTGTCGGTCAGGTGCAGTTCGTAGCCCTCTTTCCCAAGAGTATTTTCATACCACCACATGCCGCCCATACCCGCCTGCTGGTTGCTGTTGCCGGTCAGCAGCATGGAGCGCGCCGGCGCCGACATCGGCGAGGTATAGTACTGACTCATGCGCAGGCCCTGCTCGGCCATCGCCTGCAGGTTGGGGGTGGGGATCTCCCCGCCGAAGGGGCTGATATCCGAGTAGCCCATATCGTCAGCAATGATGACGATGACGTTGGGATGCGTGCCGGAATGCGCCGACTGCGCGGCACCTGATAGGATCAAGCCGACGGCGGCGGCCATAGTTTTTTTATTCACTGCCTGTTCTCCATGATGGGTAAAACGCGATGCCCGCAGCTAGCACGTCTGAGGCCGCCCTTCGACGAAGGCCGCCCGCCAGGCCCGCAGGCCGCTCAGATCGCGGGAGTAGGGGCGAAGGGGCGCGAGGATCTCATTGAAAAAGTGGTAGTAGCCGCTGCACAGGCGGTTGTGGCCCGCCGCGTTGAGGTGGGCGGGGCAGCCGCCCTGACAAACCATTTTTACCGCGCAGCGCTGGCACTCGGTCCGCTGGCTTTTTTTCACGCCAAACTCAAGCCCGGTGGCCGCTTCGACCGCCTGCGGCAGCGGCTGAGCATCGAGGTGGCCCAGGCGATGTTCAGGGTCGATCAGGTGGTCGCAGGCGTACAGCTGGCCGTCGGGCTCCATCACCAGGTTGGTTCCGCAGCGCGCGGCGTGGACGCAGGTGGCGCTGGTGTGGGTGAAGTACTGGCTCCAGGCCTGTTCGATATTAATGATAAATACCCGACCGATATCGCCGCGCCGGCGCCACTGGCGCCAGATGCCGATCATAAACCGCCCCCAGTTCTCCGCGCTCAGCCGGTAGCCCTGGCGAAGGGCTTCCCCCTCGCTCATCAGCGGCTGAAACTGGAGATAGCGGGCGCCGAGTCCGACGGCGCGATCGTAGACCGCCGCCGCGTCGTGGGCCATCTCATCGTGCACCACGATCAGCAGATTGAAATCCACCTGATGGCGGTGGAGCAGGGCGATGCCCCGTTCGGCGGCGGCGTAGCTGGAGCGCCCGCGCCTGTCCGGGCGGTGGTGGGCCTGCAGCGCGGCGCTCCCCTCCAGGCTGACGCCGAGGGTAAAGTTGTGCTCGCGAAACAGTCGGCACCAGGCGTCGTTGATCAGGGTGGCGTTGGTTTGCAGGCTATTACTGATCGTCACACCCAACGGGGCGAAGCGTTGCTGGATAGCCAGCGCTTTTTTGTAGAAACGCAGCCCGGCGAGCAGCGGCTCGCCCCCCTGCCAGACAAAATTAATTTCTCTGGCCCCGGTGGGCTGGGCATCGATATAGCGGCGGATAAACCGCGTCAGCATCTCATCGCCCATTTTGCGCACCGGGGTTTCTCCCTGCGGGTAGTAGCAGTAGCCGCAGGCGAGATTGCAGGCGGGCCCGATAGGCTTCATCAGAATGTGGAACGGCACCGGCGCGCGGGCATCCACAATGGCGGGGATCTGCTGCCGCCGCAGGGTGGCAATATCCGGCATAGTGGCGGGTCCTGTTTTTACCGCCGGCGAAAGCGGGCGGCGCGTTCATAAGAGCGTCTCGTTATCAGATGACTTCTGGCTGATTATTCATCATAGAAGGCAATCTGACGCTGGCTATCGTTCTTAAGAACGACCTTACGCGCTCTCCCCCGGCTTCAAATGCGCGATACCCTCGCCCTGATACTGCTCATAAACCATCGCCAGCAGCGTGCGGATATCCGGCGATTCGTCCAGCAGCCGGGTGCTGAGAATAATCGGCGACACCAGCGCCTGCTCGTTGAGCGGGCAGTAGACGACGTCCTGGCGCTGCAGGCTGTGCAGGCACTCGGGTACGAGAGTGATGCCTTCTCCGGCGGCGACCAGCCCGAGGGCGACCTGCAGCTCGCGCACTTCCGTTATCTTCTCCGGCGTCATGCCGCGATCGTGGAAGGCGGCCAGCACCTGATCGGCGAAGCTCGGCCGCGGCGCCTGCGGGTAGAGGATCAGCGTTTCATCGAGCAGGTCGCCGAGCGTCAGCGGCTGCTGCTGCGCCAGGGGATGATCGACGCTCAGCGCCGCCATCAGGCGCTCGTCGCGCAGTACGATGCGCCTGACGCTGGGATCTTCATAGCGAATGCGGCCGAAGCCGACGTCGATGCGCCCCTCCTTGAGGGCGGCGATCTGCTCCATGGTGGTCATTTCGTGCAGGGTTATTTCCACCTCGGGATGCTCGCGGCGAAAGCGGCGGATCAGCCGGGGCAGAATGTCGTACAGGGTTGAGGCGACGAAGCCGACCGACAGCGAGCGCTCCATCTGCCCGATGCGCCGGGTCATCGACTTCAGCTCGACGCTGCGGGCGAGCAGCTCCCGGGCGTGGGCGTAGAAGAAGCGCCCCGGCTCGGTGAGCGCCAGCGGCCGCACCCCGCGCTCGAACAGGGGGACGCCCAGCTCCTCTTCCAGCTGCTGGATCTGGCGGCTGAGCGGCGGCTGGCTGATGTGCAGCCGCTCGGCCGCGCGGTTGAAGTTCAGCGTTTCGGCTACGGCAATAAAGTAGCGCAGGTGGCGTAATTCCATGGTCTCTCCGGGCGAGCAGTTTTAGCGCCTATGATACCTTAAAGGTATCAAACTGATGCAAATTAAGTCATGGACGAATATTGTCGGCCAAAGCTATGGTTTCTTTATCCCTTTTTCACAAAGTTAATACCTGAATCCTATGATTGAAAAAGTTGAAACACTGCTGCTCGACGTACCCGCTATCCGCCCCCACAAACTCTCCGTGGCGACGGTCAACGTGCAGACGCTGGTGCTGGTGCGCATCCTCTGCGATGACGGCACCGAAGGCTGGGGCGAGGCGACCACCATCGGCGGGCTGAGCTACGGCGAAGAGAGTCCGGAAAGCATCAAAATCAATATTGATACCTACATGGCGCCGCTGCTGGTGGGCATGGAGGAGAGCCGGACCGCGGTGATTATGGCCCGCCTTAATAAGGTGATTCAGGGCAACCGCTTTGCCAAATGCGCGCTGGAGACGGCGCTGCTGGACGCCCGCGCGCGCCAGCTGAATATACCGCTCAGCGAACTGCTCGGCGGGCGGGTCAGGGAGGCGCTGCCGGTGGCGTGGACTCTGGCCAGCGGCGACACGCAGAAGGATATCGCTGAAGCCAACCGCATGCTGGACCTGGGCCGTCACCGCATTTTTAAACTCAAGATCGGCCTGCGTGACGTCGCCGATGACGTCGCCCACGTGCTGGCGATCAAAAAAGCGCTGGGCGATAGCGTCAGCGTCCGCGTCGACGTTAACCAGGCCTGGAGCGAGCTGCAGGCCGAGCGCGGCATCGCCATGCTGGAGGCAGGCGGCATTGACGCCATTGAACAGCCGGTGGCGGCGGCAAACCGCGGCGCGCTGCAGCGCCTGGCGCGCCGTTTCCAGGCGCCGATCATGGCCGATGAGGTGCTGAAAGGCCCGCAGGACGCCTTTGAACTGGCGGCCAGCAGCGGCGCGGACGTTTTCTCGGTCAAAATTAACCAGGCGGGCGGCTTGATTAAGGCCCGCCAGGTGGCCGACATCGCCGTTCAGGCCGGGATCGGCCTCTACGGCGGCACCATGCTGGAGGGCGCGGTCGGTACGGCGGCCTCGGCGCATCTGTTTTCCACCTTCAGCGATCTCAGCTTCGACACCGAGCTGTTTGGCCCGCTGCTGCTGACGCAGGACATATTGCGCGAGCCGCTGGTCTACCGCGACTTTATGCTGCAGGTGCCGCAGGGGCCGGGTCTGGGGATCGCCATTGATCCTGATCGGGTCGCCGCTCTTCTTCGTCATTAATCTTTTTATCAGGAGTGCCTATGTTATTTCACGTCAGGATGAACGTTCATCTTCCGCCATCGATGCCAAAGGCCGACGCCGAAGCGCTGAAAGCCACAGAAAAGGCCTTCTCTCAGGAGCTGCAGGCCAGCGGCAAATGGCGCCACCTGTGGCGCATCGCCGGGCAGTACTCCAACATCAGCCTGTTCGATGTTGAAAGCGTTGAAGAGCTGCATCAGCTGCTCTCGGCGCTGCCGCTGTTCCCCTATATGACCCTGGAGGTGATGCCCCTGTGCCGCCACCCGTCGTCGATTCGCGACGATGACAGCTAGCGGCCGCGCAGCAGCGCCCGCACTGCCCGGCGGCAGAGGCCGCCGGTAAGTAATAAGACCCTCTCATCCTGCCGGAGACTGTACCCCTACGGCAAAGTAATTGTTCACAAATACGATAACTATGGAGCAATGAAATGACACATAACGAGATTGATCAGCTGGTCAAAAACTTCATCGTCGATACCGCGACCGGCGACGTGAATCCCCGCATTCAGCAGGTGACCGTGCGCCTGCTGAGCGACCTGTTTAAGGCGATTGAGGATCTCGATCTACAGCCCAGCGAAGTGTGGAAAGGGCTGGAGTACATCGCGGATTCCGGCATGAGCCACGAGATTGGCCTGCTGGCCGCGGGCCTTGGCCTGGAGCGCTTCCTCGATATCCGCGCCGACGAGGCAGACGCCCGGATCGGCATCACCGGCGGCACGCCGCGCACGATTGAAGGGCCGCTGTACGTGGCGGGCGCGCCGGAGTCGGTGGGCTTTGCCCGCCTTGACGACGGCAGCGAGAGCGACGAGGGCGAAGTGCTGTTTATGCAGGGCAAAGTGCTGGACGAGGACGGCGCGCCGATCGCGGGGGCGAAAGTCGAAGTCTGGCACGCCAACCTGATGGGCAACTACTCCTTCTTCGATAAGACCCAGCCCGCCTTTAACCTGCGGCGTACGATCGTCACCGACGCAGAGGGCAACTATCAGTTTCGCAGCATCATGCCGTCGGGCTACGGCTGCCCGCCGGACGGCACCACCCAGGCGCTGCTTGACCAGCTCGGCCGCCACGGCCGCCGCCCGGCGCACATCCACTTCTTCGCTTCCGCCGACGGCTTTCGCAAGCTGACCACCCAGATCAACATCGACGGCGACGAGTACCTGTGGGACGATTTCGCCTTCGCCAGCCGCGAGGGGCTGGTGCCGGAGGTGAAAAAAGTCAGCGATCCGCAGGCGCTGGACAGCCGCGAGCTGAGCAAGCCTTTCTCCTCCATCGACTTCAACTTTACGCTGCACAAAGAGCGCAGCGGCGCGCCTGACGCCGAGGTCGAACGCCAGCGCGCCAGCGCATAGCGTCCCGGCGCCGTTCCGCCATGTTCGGCTGAAGGGTTACCTCACTTCCATCGTGGCACCCGCGCCGCGCGTTAAAACGCGCGGCGCGCTGGTTTTTTGCCTTTGAACGCGCTATAAACATACTTCTGGATGTTTAGATGTCTACATGCCTGGAAGAAATATGCAGGAAACCGAACAAGCGCGCGGGCAGCTTAAGCGCACGATGAAAACCCGCCACCTGGTGATGCTCTCGCTGGGTGGCGTAATTGGTACAGGGCTCTTCTTTAATACCGGCTATATCATTTCGACCACCGGCGCGGTGGGAACGCTGCTGGCCTACCTGATCGGCGCTCTGGTGGTGTGGCTGGTGATGCAGTGCCTCGGCGAGCTGTCGGTGGCAATGCCGGAAACCGGCGCCTTTCACGTTTACGCCGCGCGCTATCTCGGCCCGGCCACCGGCTATACCGTGGCCTGGCTCTACTGGCTGACCTGGACCGTGGCGCTGGGCTCCAGCTTTACCGCTGCCGGCTTCTGCATGCAGTACTGGTTCCCGCAGGTGCCGGTGTGGGCCTGGTGCGTGGTGTTCTGCGCGGTTATCTTCGGCCTTAACGTCTTCTCCACGCGGCTGTTTGCCGAGGGCGAGTTCTGGTTCTCGCTGGTGAAGGTAGTGACCATTATTGCCTTTATTATTCTCGGCGGCGCGGCGGTGTTTGGTATTATCCCGATGCACGACGGATCGCCGGCGCCGGGGCTGAGCAACATCACCGCCGAAGGCTGGTTCCCGCACGGCGGTCTGCCGATTCTGATGACTATGGTGGCGGTGAACTTTGCCTATTCCGGCACCGAGCTTATCGGCATCGCCGCAGGCGAGACCGAAAACCCGCGGCAGGCCGTGCCGCTGGCTATCCGCACCACCATCGCCCGGCTGATTATCTTCTTTCTCGGCACCGTGTTCGTGCTGGCGGCGCTGATCCCGATGCAGCAGGCGGGCGTCGAGAAAAGCCCCTTCGTGCTGGTGTTTGAGAAGGTCGGCATTCCTTACGCCGCCGATATCTTCAACTTCGTGATCCTGACGGCTATCCTTTCGGCGGCCAACTCCGGGCTGTACGCCTCGGGGCGGATGCTGTGGTCGCTGTCGCGCGAAAAGACGCTGCCCGAATGCTTCAGCCGGGTGACGGCGCGCGGCGTGCCGCTGACCGCGCTGTCGGTAAGCATGCTCGGCGGCGTGCTGGCGCTGTTCTCAAGCGTGGTGGCCCCGGATACCGTGTTCGTGGCGCTGTCGGCGATCTCCGGCTTTGCGGTGGTCGGCGTCTGGCTGAGCATCTGCGCCTCGCACTATCTTTTCCGCCGCCGCCACCTGGCGGAGGGCAGGGCGCTGAGCGAGCTGCACTACCGGGCGTGGGGCTATCCGCTGGTGCCGCTGCTGGGCTTCGCGCTCTGCCTGCTGGCCTGCGCTGGGCTGGCTTTTGACCCGGCCCAGCGCATTGCCCTGTGGTGCGGTATTCCTTTCGTTGCGCTCTGCTATGGTGTCTACTACCTGACGCAAACACGTAACAAGACGCAGGAGGTCACCGAGCGTGTCGCAGAATAATCCCTTAACCCCGATCCTCGGCGCGCAGCCGTTTATCGTACTCGACGGCGCGATGGCGACTGAACTGGAGGCGCGCGGCTGTAACCTGGCCGACGGCCTGTGGTCGGCGAAGGTGCTGCTGGAAAACCCGCAACTGATTGCCGATGTTCATCTCGACTATTTTCGCGCCGGGGCGCGGGTGGCGATCACCGCCAGCTACCAGGCAACTCCGGCGGGCTTTGCCGCCCGCGGCTTCGATGAGGCGCAGTCCCGGGCGCTGATTAGCAAGAGCGTGGCGCTGGCCCGTCGGGCGCGGGAAGCCTACCTGGCGGAAAATCCGCAGGCGGGCGCGCTGCTGGTGGCCGGCTCGGTGGGGCCCTACGGGGCGTTTCTGGCCGACGGCTCGGAGTACCGCGGCGACTACCGCCGCAGCCGCGAAGAATTTACTGACTTCCACCGCCCGCGCGTGGAGGCCCTGCTAGACGCCGGGGCCGATCTGCTGGCCTGCGAAACCCTGCCGTCGTTTGACGAAATCCGCGCCCTGCGCGACCTGCTGGCCGACTATCCCCGCGCCCGGGCCTGGTTCTCCTTTACCCTGCGCGACAGCGGCCGCCTCAGCGACGGCACGCCGCTGGCGGACGTCGCGGCCGCGCTGGCGGATAATCCGCAGGTGGTGGCGATCGGCATCAACTGCATCGCGCTGGAAAGCACCACCGCCGCGCTGCGCACGCTGCAGGGGCTTACGGCGCTGCCGCTGGTGGTGTATCCCAACTACGGGGAGCACTATGATGCGGTAAGCAAAACCTGGCACCCTCACGGCGAAAGCGCCGCCTGCCTGGCGGACTATCTGCCCCAGTGGCTGGACGCCGGCGCAAGGCTTATCGGCGGCTGCTGCCGCACCACGCCCGCGGATATCGCCGGACTGCGGGCCCGCTGTTAATCATCGCGCGCCGGGATAAATATCCCGGCACTATATACTTTGGTTTATAACGCTGCTATTTTGTCCGGCAGTGAATGTGCGCAAAAGATTAACCGGAATAGCACTCATTTTCGTTAGCTACATATTATTTCTGGCTTCATAACACTGTATTTACCAAATGCCAGTATATTAAATAACATGATAAAAATCAGTCTCTTATCATAGTGATATTTCGTTTCTCTTTTTGATAATCGGCGCGGAAATGCAGGGACTGCGCGCGCTCTCATTTTCCGATCGTTTTTCGATTTACCTCACATAACGTTATCGCCAATATTCTATTTCCGCGAGCTGGCATAGCCATTGCTTTATTCAGGCATCATTCCTTGCTAGTGGAGACTGAATAACATGGAAACATTGCTGGTTGGCAATGAAGTGCCCCGCGTCGATGGCCTCGCCAAGGTTACCGGCAAAGCCGTCTACGGCGACGATATCAAGATGAAGGGCATGCTGTACGGCGTCTGCCGCTACGTCGATATCGCCGCCGGGCGGGTCGATTCACTCGATCTCTCCGAGGCGGAGAAAGTGCCCGGCGTGGTGCGTATCGCCACCTGGGACGATATCCCCGGCCAGCGCAAGCTGGGGGCTATCCTCCCGGACCATCCGCCGATTATCGACAATGAAATCGCCTATCGCGGCGATGTGGTGGCGGTGGTGGCGGCTGAAACTTATGAAGCCGCCTGTATCGCTGTCGATAAGATCAAAATCAGCTATACGCCGTGGGAGCCGATCACCTGCCCGGAAGAGGCGATGAAGCCGGGCGCGCGACTGATCCACAGCGAGCTGGACAGCAACATTATCAACCGCCACCATACGGTGAAGGGCGATATCGACGCCGGTTTTGCCGCCTCGACCCACATTTTTGAGCGCGAATACGAGGTCGGCTTCCAGGAGCACGGCTATATCGAGCCGGAGTCGATTACCGCCTATCTCGATAACAATGAGCAGATCATGACCATCGAGGGCTCGATTCAGAACGCCCACCGCACCCGGGCGGTGATCGCCAAGTACCTCGCGCTGCCGCAGTCGAAGGTCAACGTCAAGCGCTCGGTGCTCGGCGGCTCCTTCGGCGGTAAAGACGACATTATTGATAACGTCTCCTGCCGCGCGGCGCTGCTGGTGCACCTCACCGGCCGCCCGGTGAAAATCTCCTACAACCGCGAACAGTCGATGCGCGAAAGCTACAAGCGCCATCCCTACAAGATGAAGTACCGCATCGGGCTGGACGACGAGGCGCGCATCCAGGCCATTAAGATCAACATTATTGCCGACGGCGGCAGCTACTGCGGGCAGACGATGTTCGTCACCTGGCGCAGCTCCGTGCAGGCCGCCGGGCCATACAACATTCCCAACGTCCGCGTTGACCTGGTGGGCGTCTACACCAACAACAACTACACCTCCGCCTACCGCGGCTACGGCGCGCCGCAGGTTATTTTTGCCAACGAATCGCTGATGGACGAAGTGGCCGAGCTGATGGGGATCTCGCCGGCCGAGCTGCGCCTGCGCAACGTCCTTAAGCAGGGCGATACCAGCATGGCGGGCCAGGTGTTCAGCGACCACACCGTTTCCGCCCAGGAGGTGCTCGAGAAGTCCCTGATCAAGGCCGAGTACGAGGCTAAGCGCGAACACTATAAGAAGCTCAACGCCCAGGGCGGGCCGATCCGCTACGGCATCGGCTTCGCGCTGAGCCACCGCGGCTGCTCGCTGGGCGCGGAAGGTCTGGACGCCTCCTCGGCGCTGATTCAGGTCAACGCCGACGCCAGCGTCAACATCTCTACCTCGGTGTCCGAGAACGGCCAGGGCCTGCAGACCACCATGTCGCTGCTGGCGGCGGAAGCCTTCGGCATCGGCCTTGACCAGGTAATGTTCACCGAACCGGCCACCGCGATGATCGCCGACGGCGGCTCCACCGTCGCCTCGCGCGGCACCCTGATGGGCGGTCAGGCTATCCTCAGCGCCGCCAACAAAATTAAAAAGCGCATGGCGGACGCCATCAAAGAGACTCTCAAGGTCGAGGGTATCGACGACATCCTGTGGCAGAACGGGAAGGTGTTTAACCGCCATAACCCGGACCTGAGCCTCAGCTTCCAGCAGGTGTGCGACATGACCAAAGCCACCGGAGCGAACCTCTCCTCCTACGGCTGGCACGTGGCGCCGAACATCCACTGGGACGAAGAGAAGGGCTGCGGCAGCCCGTACTTCACCTGGGTCTACGGCTGCCAGGTGGCGGACGTGGCGGTTGACACCCGCACCGGCAAAATCACCGTTAACAACGTCGTCGCCACCCATGACGTGGGCAAGGTGATCAACCCGGTCGGCTTTACCGGCCAGGTGTACGGCGGCGTACTGCAGGGGATGATTGGCTACGGCATGCTGGAAGATTTCAACACCGAGCACGGCGTGGTCAAGTCGGAGAACTTCGATACCTACCTGCTGCCGACCATCAAGGATATGCCGCACATCGACATTATCGCGGTCGAGAACTACGACAAGGCGGGCCCGATGGGGGCGAAAGTGATCGGCGAACCGGTGCTGGAGTTGGGGGCCGCGGCGCTCAATAACGCCGTTAGCTTCGCCATCGAGCGCCACAACCGCATCCTGCCGCTGACTCTGGAGCAGGTGCGCCTCGGCTATAACCTGAAAAAACCCGAACGCCAGAGCGAGCAGATGCTGGAGTCCGGCGACAAGAAGCAGGTCCATCGCCTCAACTCCCTGTCGCTCAGCGTGCCGCAGAGCGTGAAAGAGGCCCTGGCCCTGATGGCGGAAAAAGGCGCCATGCCGATTGCCGGCGGCACCGACGTGCTGGTCCAGGCGCGGATGCAGTCCGGCGACGTGCCGCTGGTCAATATTGCCGGCCTGCGCGAGCTGAAGGAGATCTTTGACGTCGACGGCGGGATCTCCATCGGTTCAGGCGTCTGCTTTACCGACCTCGTGAAGCATCCGCTGATCCAGCAGCGTTACCCGCTGCTGGTCACCGCCTGCCGCACCGTCGGCTCCCTGCAGCTGCGCAACCGCGCCACTATCGGCGGCAATATCGTCAACGCCGCGCCGTGCGCCGACTCCATGCCGCCGCTAATTATCTACGACGCAGAGATCGAGCTTAAGAGCGCGCGCGGCACCCGCCGCATGCCGGTGAGCGAGTTCGTCACCGGCGGCTACCGCACGCAGCTTGAAAAGGACGAGCTGGTGACCCGCTTTATCCTGCCGCCGCCGATGAAGCAGCCGCTGATTGACCGCTACCTGCAGCTGGGCCGCCGCAATGCGCTGAACATCACCCGCCAGAGCCTTACCGGCCAGTTCCTGGTCGACGGCGGCACTATCCGCCTGTGCCGGCTGGTGGACGGCGCGCTGATGAGCAAACCGCAGCGGCTGGTGGAGGTCGAGCAGGCGCTGATTGGCAAGCCGCTCAATGCCGACACCATCGACGCCGCCGTCCAGGTGCTCGGCGGCATCATTGAGAAAGCGATCGGCGGGCGCTGGTCCGCACCGTACAAAATCCCGGTATTTATCGACATGTTCCGGCAGATGCTGGAAGACGTGATGTCAGAGCAGAAGAAATAAGGAGCCATGACCGTGAACCATATTGAGCTAAAAGTGAATGGCATCCGCATTGCCCGCGATGTTGAAGACAATCTCCGCCTGATCGACTTTCTGCGCGAAGATCTGCAGTTAACCGGCACCAAAGAGGGGTGCTCCGTCGGCGAATGCGGCGCCTGCACTGTGATCATGGACGGCAAGTCCGTCTGCTCCTGCCTGCTGCTGGCGGCCCAGTGCAACGGTGCGGAAGTCACTACCGTCGAAGCGCTGCACCACGATCCGGTCGGCAAAAAGCTGCAGAACGCCTTTGTCCGCCACGGCGGCGTACAGTGCGGCTTCTGCACGCCGGGGGTACTGATGAGCACCAAAGCGCTGCTGGATGAGAACCCCTCGCCGAGCGACGACGAGCTGAAGGAGGCGCTGGAGGGCAACCTCTGCCGCTGCACCGGCTATCAGCCGATCATCACCTCCATCAAAGCGGTACTGAAAGCCTGAGCCGGCACCAGCGTCGCCGGTGACGGCGGCGCTGGTGCGCAAGGAGGGTATCAATATGAGAAAACAGCAAACGAAACAGTGCGTGATGCTGGCGGCGGGGCTCTCCAGCCGCATGGGCAAGTGGAAAATGATGATGCCGTGGGGCGAAGGCACCATTCTCGACAGCGCGCTGGCCAGCGCGCTCGCCGTTTGCGACCGCGTGGTGCTGGTCACCGGCTTTCGCGGCGACGAGCTGAAGGCGTATTATCAGGACCACCCGCGCATTGATATCGTCCACAACGCCAGTTTTGAAGACGGCATGTTCTCCTCGGTACAGCGCGGCGCGGCGGCGGTCACCGCCGAGCGCTTCTTTCTTGCCCTCGGCGATATGCCCGAAGTCACCCCCGGGGTCTACCGCACCCTCTGGGCGCAGCCCGAACGCGGCGCCTGCCTGATCCCCGGCTACGATCGCGGCAAGGGGCATCCGGTGCTGCTGCCCCAGCGGGCGCTGGCGCTTATTCGCAATGCGCCGCCGGGCTCGACGATGAAAGACGTGGTTCGCCAGTTGGAAACGAAGGTGGTCCCGGTCAACGCGCAGGGGATCCACTGGGACGTGGATACGCCGGTGGATTATGAGCGGGTCGGGCGGCTGAGCCGCGTGGAGGCGGAGGCGGGGTGACAGAAGGGGGCGTTATTGGCGTTTTTCAGGGCCAATTCCATGAGAACAAATATACTTACCATTTTAGTTTCGGGCAGTGCCCGATATCGCCACATTCTTCAGTATGATCCGGCTTCTCCACGGTGAATGAGACTAAACTGGCCGCAACATTTATACCTATAGGGGGGCTTTATAGGAGCGTATTTTATCTGATTTGGATTGGCCTGGCTTTGGAGGCTAAACAAGGTTGTATTCAACCGGTTAGAGTGGGTGAAAAGTAGCCATTAGTAATAAAAATTCATGCATCATTTGCAATATTTAGCTCAAAGCTTTCTGGAATAATATTTAAGTTTTTATTGTATGCATCTATTGAGCAACATACTTGAATATCAACGATGCAAGTGATTCCTGATTAAGGCAGCATTGCCTGATGAAAGGCTCACCAGTGAGAGTGGCGAGCCTTGTTTTTTATTAGCGTGTTACACTGATTTCTTCCAGTTTTACCGGGCTTTCGGGTTTATCTCCTACTTGCATAGCAACCGGAACAAAAACATTGAATTCTTGTAGCCAGGCGAGTTTATTACGGCTTTCTACTTGCCCTTTCCTCGTTTCATTACACTCGACTAATAGATACGTCCCATTAAACTCAGGGGCAATATTATTTGCTTTCCCTTGTCCGGTCACCTCGCAACGTAATGTTGCAGCTGTTACTTTCTTGTCGCCATCAATACTGTCCCATTGTGCTTGATATCGCTGACCTTTCACCAAAGGAAAGTGTAGATCCGTCTGCAGTTTGTTAATCAGTGAAGCTCCACTGCTGATGGACATAGCGAATTTTAGTTGTAGCTGATTTGCCAGCGTTAACCGTTGCACGGTCCAGATACCATATTCTTCCAACTTGCGGATAAATCCATCAGGTTGTGCATCCAGTTGTACCTTGACCTTACCAAACGCACTGACTTCGGTATACCGAATTTGTTTAAAGCGCGGAAATGCCAATGGCTTGATTAATGATTGTGCCTGCTGTTCAACTCCATTTGGAAGAGGGTATTTATTCAGCCATTGAGGATTGTTATTACTCAAATCGGGCATTGTAGGTCCCATCAGAGTTGATGCTTTTTTATTAGCAGCAGGTACAAAATGCCCTTCGGCAGTGAACGTTTTGCCTGCAGGTAATTGGCATAGCTGCTCGAAAATATGCGCTTTTTCAGGAGAAAGACTAAAACTATTCTTACGACGAACAATATCGGCTGTGATGAGCGAGTCGGTTACACGTCCCTCACTATCGAAGTTCATGGCAGCAACAGCATCGCTCTGATGTGTTTTACAGTTATATAGATAGTGTTCAATTTTTAGCACCAGTGGTGCGTCGTAAGGGGGTTCCCAAATGATATCTGCAAAGTCATATCCCATTTGTACGGATAAAATATCACCATTGCGTTGAATACTGTTAACATCAATAAGGTCGGTAATGCCAGTGGTTGATGTGGCTGATAATTTTTCCCATCGAGCCTCCTTTACTGGTAGCTGGCAAATTTTATGGATATCTTTTTCTGGCATATAGTTATCGTCTTGGGCAGGTGCATAACGGAGGTAACTATTGCCGTAAAAGCGAGTTTCGGTTAATCCTTTGTCATTAAGTAAATCCTTGTAGAGAAGCTCTGCCTTACCTTGCTTACAATCGACTGAACGCCATTGTTGAGCAGTTTTTCCATTGTTAAAGTTTAATGAGGTCATGTAATTTACACGATCGTGGATTCTGGTTACAGAAAAGGGATTAGTACCGCCACTGGTCACGACAACCTTATCTGTAGCCTGAGCAAAAGAAAACGGCAAAATAGATAAAATTAATATTGGGCACATCGAAAAGTGTACTTTGTACATAAATAATCCTTTATATTATAAAAAATAAAGCATAGGCACCACAAAGTATATTTCTATTTTATGTGATGCACCACTTGTAAATAGGCTTCGTGTGAAATCCATGATGACGGCGTTTGGTACAACACCGTCTTCCATTTAAGACTTATTCCTGCGCCCCCAGCGTCAACCTTGCACCACGCTATGGCCTCGCACTCAGCCACCATCATCCGACACAATAAATGTCTCCACCTCTTTCCTCTGGAGCAGAGGTGCGATGATGTCCGTCGCAATGGTCTGAAAATGCCCGGTGGCGCGGTGCTCCTCTAACCCGCGTTCGGTGCTGTACCGCTCCAGAATGACGAAATGCAACGGGTTTTCACAGGACTGAAAAAACGCATAAGACCGGTTGCCCGGCTCTGTGCGCGTTGCTTCCGCCAGTGCCTGCAGTGCGCTGGCGACCTGGTCAGCTTTACCGTCCCGTGCGTAATAGTGGGCGATGACCTGTAATGGATGTGCCATAACGTTTTCCTCTTGTCAGATTGGCGGGGCCAGATCCCACAGCGCGCTGTCGCTGCTGGATACCGCGGCGGCCCCGTGCGCCAGAGCGGCGCGGATGTGCTCTTCGTGACTCACAAATCCCGACGCCACGATGGGTGGCAGGCGCAGGCGATCCTCTTTCGTAATCAACGGCAGCATCGGGGCGGGCATCAACTGAACGTAGTCCGGCTCGCTCAGCTCCAGCGCGTGCAGGCTGCGCAGCCAGGTGGAGCGGTCGGTGACGAAGATTTTTTGCATGGTCAGCAGCCCACTTTTTTTCGCCCGCTGGATGGTTTGCAGCCGGGTGGAGAGCAGGCCCATTGCGCCAGTTTCTACAATATAGTCGATACCGCCCTTGTCCTGCGACAGGCCGCTGCAGCTGTCGATATTGACGATAACGTACTTATCCGCCTCCTCCAGCAGGGCGACAACCGGCTGGAGCTTTATCAGATCGATATTGGCGATAATGCACACCTGCGCCCGGCTGGCGAGCGCGGCTTCCAGTCGATCCATACCATAGACCGCCATTATAACGGGATGGCGCGCCAGTTGCGCGCCAAGGTTTTTAATCATGGTTAGCCTGCGCGTGTGAAGAAAGATTATCGCTTAACCCGAGCTTTCCTGGGTTGAGAATGCCGTGCGGGTCCAGCGCCCGCTTAATATCTGCAAGCACAGTAAGGGCCTCGCCAAGCGACTCACGCATGTAGGGGGAGCGCAACAATCCTACTCCATGATGGTGGCTGAGCGAGGCGTTATGACGCAGTAAAACCGCATTGGCGGCGTCCCAGGCGGCGCGATACCATGCCGCGCGGGCGCTGACCTCCACGTCACCGCGCAGAGAAAAGTAGAGGCAGGCGCCGTCGACGTAGGCGTGCGACTGGTGGGCGGAGCCTGCCAGGGTGCCGGGAACGGCATTAATGGCTGCGACAACCTCATCATAAATGGCGGCCAGATCGCGCCAGCGGCCAACCATCTCCAGCGTATCAGCGACCAGTCCAGGGCTGCGCGCAAAGCCCTCGGCGCTTTTCCCGGTCAGGTAGCGGGTGTCCAGCCAGCGTTCAAAAATCGCCTCGCTCTTCAGCGGCTCCCCGCGCTGCGTCTGGCACACCCGGTTAGATACGGCGAGGGTGGCGTCAACCATCTCCGGCTCACCCTCATCGGCAATCAGCAGGACGTTGGTCTCCGGCAGGCCGAACTGCACGCCGCTCTCCAGATTGTCGTAAAGGCGAAGCGCGGCGGGTGATGCGCCGTGCTGTAGGATATGGCGGCACGCCTCCAGACCCTCGGCAAAGCTGGCAAATCCCCAGGCGACGGCCCGTCCATAGTCCGGCAGGCGGTGAAGCTTGAGGCGCACGCGTACGATAGCCCCCAGCGTGCCTTCTGACCCGATAAACAGCTGCAGCAGGTCGGGCCCGGTGGCGCTGCGCGGAGCCCCGCCGACGGTAATCAGCCTCCCGTCCGCCAGCACCACATCCATGCCGTAAACCATATCTTCAATCTTGCCGTAGCGCGTGGAAAGCTGGCCTGCTCCGCGACACGCCACCCAGCCACCGACGGTGCTGATGCCAAACGAAGAGGGCCAGTGGCCCATAGTCATGCCATACTCCTGCTGGATGGTCTGCTCGAAGACGTCGCCAAACATTCCGGCTTCCACCTCCACTATCTGGCTGTGAGGGTCGAAGTCAATGAGCCGGTTCAGGTCGCAGACGTCCAGCACGATTCCCCCGCGCACCGGCAGCGCCGCGCCGGTGACGTTGCTGCGCCCCGCCGAGACGGTCAGCGGGATGCTGTTGTCATGGGCAATGCGCATCACGGCCTGAATCTGCGGGATTTCTGATACGCGGACGATGACGGCGTGCTGCGTCGCCGGACAACCGCCCGTTTCAGCGATCATTGAGGCGGCCCACCAGTCGCGGGTCCAGGCGATGGCCTCTTCCCGGGTGGTCATTACGGCATCCGCCTGGGCGCGGAGCTGGTCGAGCACCGCGTCGCTGACCGTAACGGGGTCGCGCTGCATCCTGGCCCGCTGACCTTCTGCCGTCAGATTCCCGGCCCAGGCCGGAGGCGTGTGTTTCCCGACAAGATAGTTCCCGCGGTTGTAGCCGCGCTTAATCGCTTCTTTACTGATCATGCTGATGTCCCCATAAGAATGGCTTTTTCACGTTGAACGGTTGTCTGATAGTCGGCTACCTGGCGGGCAACGGCCACCGGGTCGAGATTCAGCTCCTGCTGTAGCAACTCCCCTACGCGCTGTGCTGCGTCCGCCGAAGCATCGCGCGCCATCAGTCGGGCGCGCAGCCGACGGGAGAGAATGTCGTCGATGTTGCAAGCCAGCTCGTGGCGAATGGCGTAAACCACCTCGGCTTCGGTGTAGGGCAAGCCGTCAATAATAGGCGTCTGCAGGGCGGGGTTGTCGTCGATAATATCGCTGACGAAGCGCGCTTCGGCCCCGTAGCGCTCCCCAAGATGGGCGGACAGTCCGCCGGAGGCCAGAATGGCCTGCGGATCGTAGCCCGCCGCGCCAAGTAAAAAGGCGCTCTTTGTTGAGCAGGCCCGTTTTTTTCCGAGGAGCTTGCCGACGGTATCGACCGTCTGCTCCGCCATATGGCGGGAGGTGGTGAGCTTGCCGCCGACGACGGTAACCAGGCCATCTGGCGCGACGTTAATTTCGTGGTTACGCTTCATCTCGACGGTCTTGCCGCCGGCGTTGCCGACCAGAGGACGACATCCGGCGATGCTGCCCACTACGTCCTGCGGCGTTAGCCGGGTTTTGAGCGCGGAATTTGCACCCTCGAGCAGAAAATCAAGCTCTTCCCGCGTACAGCAGACGTTATCCAGATCCCCCTCGTAATCCTCGTCGGTGGTGCCGAGATAGGAGACGTTGCCCCAGCGGGTGATGGTCGCCCGGCGCTTTCGACCGGCAACCGGAATGGTCACCGTGCAGTCGTTACGAATTTTCATCCACGGTATCGCGACGTGGACGCCTTTTGCAGGGCGGATATGCAGCGGTGAAGGCGTCTCCTTTTTCTGCCCGTCCCAGTCGCGCAGCCACACGCCGGTGGCCATGATCACCACCCGAGCCTTTATCGTAATTTCACGGTCATCCGCCTGCACAATGGCACCATTAACTTTTCCGTGATCGTCGCGGGTGGTTTGTACGACCCGGGCGTGATTGGCGACAGTTGCACCGTGAAAGGCGGCGGTGCGCACCAGAGTCAGGGTGAGCCGGGCGTCGTCTACCCGGGCGTCGAAGTACATAAAGCCGCCGGAAAGCGCCTCTTCCCGGAGCGTCGGGCAATGGGACAGTACCTCGGCGGGGGTCAGCTTCTGATGCAGAATGCCCTCCCGCCATCCACCGGCCAGATCGTAGGTCCAGAGCAAACTTTCAAAGGCGGAAGCCATACGCTTGTCAAAGACGCCGTTTTTATCGAGAACCGGAAACATGAACGGCAGTCGCTGAACGAGATGGCGGGCGTTGCGCCGTAGCCTCTGGCGCTCCAGCAGCGAGTGGCGAACCAGTCCCAGATTGCCCTGCTCGATATAGCGCAGGCCGCCGTGAACCATCTTCGATGATTTTGAGGAGGTGCCGGAGGCGAAATCGCTCTTTTCCACCAGGGCGACGCGGTAGCCGCGCAGGCTGGCATCCAGCGCGGTATAGGCGCCGGTCACGCCTCCGCCGACGATGAGAATATCAAAGGTATCGCTGGCCAGTCGTGACAGCTGCTCACCGCGTTCCAGACGCAGCGGCCGGGTATCAAACATGTCGCTGCGCGCGCGGTTCGGCTTTCGTGAGGGGAAAAAGGTCATCGGGACTTTGACTCCTGAATAAGTAAGGGGGAGGCGGCGACAGAAAGTTCGTGCGCGACGCGCTGCTGCCAGCGCGCCCGCGCTTCCTGCCGCGCGGCGCGGTCGAGTGCGGGGGTAAAACAGCGGGCCACTTTCAACGTGTCGCAGGCGTCAGCCAGTGAATCCCACAGCAGTCCGCTGCTGCCGGCGAGAAACGCCGTACCGCGCAGGCTCGCGCGGGCGGTTTCCACCATTCGCAGTACCGGGACGCCGCTGAGGTCAGCCTGAGTCTGCATCAGCACATCGCTATTGGACATGCCGCCGCCCACTACCAGCGCTTCCACGCTGATCCCGGTGGCCTGCTCGTTGGCGTGAATGCAGCCGGTGACCGAGTGGGCGATACCTTCAAGAATGGCGCGGGCAATGTGCTCCCGGCGGGTGGCAATGGAGACGCCGGTTAGCGAGGCGCGCGCTTTGGGGTCAAGGTGCGGAACCCGCAGTCCAGTTAGGGCAGGGATAAAGCTGACGCCTGCGGAGGAGTCAGCCTGTGAGGCAAGGGTGTTGATCTGCTCCGCATTGTCAAACCACCCGAGGTTTTCGCATATCCAGTTCAGCGCTGAGCCGGTGGTGGGGACGAAGGTTTCAACGGCATAATGCGCCACGCCCTGCTGACGACGGGCGGTCATCACCAGCGTGCTTTCGCAGCCCGGCTGTAGGGCTGGGATGGTTTCCCCGACCAGCAGATCGACAAAGCTCCCGGTGCCGTGCATGCACAGTGCCTGTCCGGGGGCGATACACCCCAGCCCAATCGCCCCGGCAAACTGATCGCCAAGACAGGCAAGAATCGGAACGGCGATGCCGAGCTGTGATGGGCGGGTTGTGCCTAATGGCGCTGCGTCATCAATCAGGGTTGGCAGCAGCAAGGAGGGAAAGCCGAGAGTGTCCAGCCACTCCATAAAGTAGCTGTGCTCCGCCAGTTGATAAGCACCGGCAGAGGTGACGTTGGTTGGCGTTGATAAGCAGCGCTGCTCGTCACTGAGATGCCACAGCAGCCAGCTGTCGACGGTGCCGAAACGCAGCCTGCCAGCCCGATGGGCCGCGATGACCTGTGGGCTGTCCGCAAGATGACGCGCCGCCCACAGGTAGGGAGAACGAATGCCGGTGGGGCGGCCGGTTTGGGCCAGGAGCTTGCTGTCCCACTCGCCTGCCAGCGTTCCCAGATGCTCTGCGTAGCGGGCGTCCTGCCAGACCATAGCCGGAACCAGCGCCTTGCCGGTTTCACTGTCCCAGAGCACGGCGGTAGAGCGCTGGGTAGAGAGTGCCAGCGCCTCAATTTGCACATTCAGGCTTTTTGCTCTGGCGATCGTCTGGCGGCAAACGCGGAGCGTCATCGTAAGGATCTCGTTGGCATCCTGCTCTACCACGCCGTGGCGCGGACTGGTGACGCGCAACGGATGATATTCCAGACACTGTACCAGACCATCTGCAGTGACAATGGCGGCCCGGGTGCCTGACGTTCCTTCGTCAATCGATAAAATGGCTTTTTGCGAAGGTGTCATTTGGTACCTCGTACGGTTTCCTGCGCGCCGGGAGGCAGAGAGGCGATGCCGCTATCGAACTGCGGCGCGCCGGGCTCGTTGTCCGGCTGAATGGTTGTGCGGGTGGGATCCCACTTAATGGCAAAGCAGACGAGGCTCGCGAACAGCGGTACTGCTGAAATGATCATAAAAGTGGTCTGTAGGCCATACAGTTCGCGGAATACAGGAAAAATAAATAGTCCGACTGCAGCGCCAATAGCTCCCAGCGCACCGATGATGCCATTGGCGCCCGCCCGCAGCTCACTGCGAAAGGAGAGTGAGGAGATACTTTTCCCGTTGGCACCGGGACCGCCGGAGTGGCAGAGAATGAAGAGGGCGGGAACCGCTAAGGAGGCCCACAGTGGCATGCTATCGCTGTACAGACCCAGGGTGAGCAGCACCAGAAAAGCGACGGCAAAACCGATTGCGGAGGCGTGGCGCAGACCCAGACGGCGGCTAATCAGCGGTGAGAGAAAGCCGCCGATAATGCCAAAGACGTTGAACGCCAGCGAGCCAAGCGTGGCGTAAACGAAGTTTTTGCCAAACAGGCTGGCGCCGATCACTGGCAGATACCAGCCTATGCCAAAATACTGGATTGACTGGCAGATTTGTACCGTGGCGGCGAGCAGGGTGCGCGGTAAATAGACGCCGCGAAAGATAAGCAGTGTATTTTTAATACCTTTGCGGGCCTGACCCACTACGGGTATTTGCTCTGATACTGGCGCCAGGGTAAAGCGATCGCCATAGATTTTTTGCAAGGCGCGAACGGCATCGGCCAGGCGGGATCGGCGAGCCAGCCATACCGGACTTTCGACCAGATAGCGCATTTGCAGTAGCAAAATAATGCCACCACAAATGGCCGTGACGGCAACAGAGTAGCGCCAGATGGCATCCCCAACGTTCCAGGAGTAAAAGAGCAGGGCGAGGGCCAGATTCAGGCAGACGGCGACGTACCAGACGCCCTGCCAGGTATTCAGGCGACTTTTAAAACGCGCCGGGGTAAATTCGGCCAGCATCGCCATCGCCACCGCAAAGTCCATCCCGTAGGCGATGCCCACGAAAAAGCGGCCGGTGATGATCGGGCTGAAGCTGGGGGAGAACGCAACGAGCAGTGCGCCAATAACGGCACTTATTTTGGCCAAAATCAACGGCGTAACTCGTCCCCAGCGATCGGCAATCCAGCCGCCGACGGGGTTAAAAATAATGGCTACCCAAGAAGAGAAGGAGGTAATCAGCGCGACTTCCGTCGCGTCAAGCTTCAGGTCGCGGATCATCGGATTTAACCCCGCGCTCAAGGCGGAGTTGGAGAAGGCATCAAGAAACAGTCCGCCGAGCGCGAGCCACCAAATAATTCCGGCTCTGCCTGCGATGTTCGGCTGGGAATCGATAAACCGAATAATATCGTTGATACCACGAATATTCTGTTTGGTTGAATTTAAACAGGCAGTCATAGCGAAGCCCCTTTGCAATATTTGAAAGAAGGCCGCTACATAAAAAAGACAATGAGAGACCATCTTAATAATCACAGATAGTCTCTAATCTAAAATCTGTAATCCGAAATTTAGAAGGGGGGGCTGCCGCTGTCAAAGCACGTATCAGAATTTCGATGATTTTTGTGATGTGTAGCATAATTGTTAAATTTAGTGAGGCTCAACGGTACAGATTGCTTTTGTAGGGGGGGGATGACTGGAGGTTAAACAATTTTAGTGATAAAAAATTTTTATATACAAGGACTTATCCTGATATTAGTCTCCTGTTACTCATATTGTCTTTATTAATCGCCACTTGATTTTACCCTGAGGGAGATCTCAGGTTGGAGGCGTTGACCCTGTATATTTCCGTGGTGAGTGATATGTTTCGGTCGTTGTAATGCTTAACTGGCAGGACAGTCAGCAAAACAGGCGCGTTAACGTTGATATCCTTATTGACAGGTAACTTTGAGCCGGTGCGCGGTGTACTTGCAGCAGTGAAGTAAATCAACATATCGAAAATAAGAACCTGCGCTGGAAAATAATGTGAGCGCTGATAGAAACGGCCACCTTCCGACAAGAAGGTGGCCTTAGTCCTTACCCGGCGGCACTCTCCCGCAGCTGTGCTTTCAGCTTCCCGTACGCCTCCACCACATACCGCTCCGCCGCCGCCTGGTCCGCAATCGGTTCGACGTTCACCGCGCAGTACTTATACTCCGGCGTTTTGGTTATCGGGCTGAGATTTTCCGTCACCAGCTCGTTGCAGGCGCCGATCCACCACTGGTAGGTCATATACACCGCGCCGGGATTGGGGCGGTCGCTGACCTTCGCCCGGGTGATGACCCGGCCCTTGCGCGAGTTGACCCACACCAGCGCCTCGTCGTCGATCCCCAGCCGCCGGGCATCGGCGGTGTTGATCTGGGCGTAGCCCGGCTCGTCGGCAAGCTTTGCCAGCGCCGCGCAGTTGCCGGTCATTGAGCGGCAGGAGTAGTGGCCCACCTCGCGCACCGTGGAGAGCACCATTGGAAACTCATCGCTGAGCTTGTCCAGCGGCGGCTGCCACTCGCAGGTGAAGAACTGCGCCAGGCCGTTCGGGGTGGAGAACGACTCCGCGAACAGGTAAGAGGTGCCCTGGTCGGCGTCGGATTCATCCCGGCAGGGCCATTGTACGTAGCCCAGCTCGCCCATTTTTTCGTAAGTCGCGCCGAGGAAGTTGGGGCACAGGTGGCGCAGCTCGTCCCAGATCTGCTGGGTGTTATCGTAGTGCATCGGGTAGCCCATGCGGGTGGCTATCTCGCAGATAATCTGCCAGTCGGTCTTCAGATCCCACTTCGGCTCAACCGCCTTGAAGAAGCGCTGGAAGCCGCGGTCGGCCGCGGTATAGACGCCCTCGTGTTCACCCCAGGAGGTGGCGGGCAGTACCACGTCGGCGGCGGCGGCGGTTTTGGTCATAAAGATATCCTGAACGATGACCAGCTCCAGATCGCTGAACGCCTGGCGCACCGCCGGCAGCTCGGCGTCGGTCTGCAGCGGATCTTCGCCCATGATGTACGCCGCCCGCACTTCGCCGTGGGCTACCCGGTGCGGCAGCTCGCTGATGCGGTAGCCGGGCGTTTCCGGCAGGCTCTCCACGTCCCAGGCTTTAGCGAACTTCTCACGGTTCTCCGGGAACTTCACGTACTGGTAGCCCGGATAGGTGTCCGGCAGGGCGCCCATGTCGCAGGCGCCCTGGACGTTGTTCTGCCCGCGCACCGGGTTGACGCCGACGTGCGGCTTGCCGAGGTTGCCGGTGAGGATCGCAAGGCTGGTGAGCGATCGCACGGTCTCCACGCCCTGCCAGAACTGGGTCACGCCCATGCCCCACAGGATGGTGGCGGTCTTCGCGGTGGCGTACATCCGCGCGCAGTCGCGGATTTGCCGGGCGCTGAGGCCGGTTATTGCCTCGACGGACTCCGGCGTATAGCTCTCGACGATGTTGCGATACGCCTCAAAACCCTCCGAACGCCCGGCGACAAAGGCGCTGTCGTAGAGGTTCTCTTCAATAATGACGTGGCCGATGGCGTTCAGCAGCGCGATGTTCGAGCCGTTCTTCAGCGCCAGATGCATATCGGCGATGCGCGCGGTCTCGATTTTGCGCGGATCGCAGACGATGATTTTCGCCCCGTTGCGCTTCGCATTGAGGATATGATTCGCCACGATTGGATGCGAATCCGCCGGGTTATAGCCGAAAATAAACACCAGATCGGTGTTATCGATCTCGGTGATTGCGTTACTCATGGCGCCGTTACCGACCGACTGGTGCAGACCTGCAACCGAAGGGCCGTGTCAGACGCGCGCGCAGCAGTCGACGTTGTTGGTGCCAATCACCGCCCGCGCGAACTTCTGCATAATGTAGTTGGTCTCGTTGCCGGTGCCCCGCGACGATCCGGTGGTCTGGATGGCGTGGGGGCCGTATTTCTCCTTGATAGCGCTAAGGCGGGTGGCGACATAGTCCAGCGCCTCTTCCCAGGAGACCGACTCCAGCTTGCCGCCGCGGCTTCTGCGGATCATCGGCGACTTCAGGCGCGGGGTGAGGATCTGCGGATCGTCGATAAAGTCCCAGCCGTAGTAGCCCTTCAGGCACAGGGTGCCCTGATTATTTTTACCCATCGCCGCGTCGGCGCGGGTGATTTTGCCGTCCTCTACCGTCAGCTGCATCTTGCAGCCGGAGGCGCAGTAGGGACAGACGGTGGTCACTTTTGTCATCATGACGCTCCTTAATCTGCAACACTAAAACAGCAGCGCGACGCCAAAGCGGCTGTTAAAGGCTAAAGCGATGGCCTGCTGGACCGCCGGAAGCGCCAGCAGGGCCAGGAATACCAGCGCGACAATCATGCGCAGGGTCATTATTTTCCCTCCTGCGGCTGCTGCTCCTTCTGCACTTTGCGCAGCAGCAGCCACATTCTGACGGTCCTGACGGCCATATTGCGCGCGGCAGAAGCCGGCGGCGCCGGATCCGGTACCGGGGTCTCTCGGGTAAATTTGAAGGGCACGTTGCCGTTGAGCGTCAGGTTGGCGACGATGGCGGTCAGCGTGCCGATAGTGATACCGCTGTGCAGAAACATCTGCATCATCGGCGGGAACTGGCTGAACAGGTTCGGCACCAGCACCGGCATCATGCCGAGCCCGAGGGTCAGGGCGACGACCATACCGTTGTTGTTGTTGCGGTAGTCCACCTGGCCGAGGGTGCGGATGCCGGAGACGGCGACCATGCCGAACATCACGATCCCGGCGCCGCCGAGCACGGGTTTCGGGATCAGCACCACCAGGGCGGCCATTTTCGAGAAGATGCCCATCAGAATCAGGATGATCCCGGAGACCGAGACCACGAAGCGGCTGCGCACCCCCGTCAGGCCGATAAGCCCGACGTTCTGGGCGAAGGCAGAGTAGGGAAACAGGTTGAAAAAACCGCACACGGTGGTCGCCAGACCGCAGGTGTTGAGCCCGTTGCGCAGCATCCTGGCATCGACTTTTTTACCGACAATATCGCCAGTGGCAATAATCGAGGACATGGTTTCCACCATCACCACCACCATCACCATGCAGAGCAGGGCAACGGGAATGATGTGAAACTCGGGGCGGCCAAAGGGCATGAATTCCGGCAGGTGGATCCAGGGCGTGATGTGAACAAGATGGAAATCCAGCGGCTTAAAGAAGTTCCACAGCACGCTGCCGATGATAAGGCCGATCAGCACGGAGGTATTTTTGATCATGCCCGACGCGAAGGTGTAGACGTTGAGGATAATCACCAGCGTGATGAAGGCCATCAGCAGGGCAAAGTAACCGCCGAAGCCGTCCATATCGCTGGTGCCGCCGCCGATCCATCCCCCGGCGACCGGCATAATCGACATGCCGATAAGCGTCACGATGCTGCCCATCACCACTTTCGGGAAAAAGCGCACCAGGCGGCTTATCCACGGCGCGCAGCAGAGAATGAAAATACCGCAGCAGATCACCGCGCCCGAGATCCCGCCCATCCCGTACTCTTTGCCGATAAGGATCAGAGGGATAAGGGCGGCGAAGGTACAGCCCTGGATCAGCGGTAGCTTACAGCCAAACCACTGCGTCACCCCGAGGGACTGGACAATGGTCGCGGCGCCGCAGATAAACAGGTCGGCGCTGATCAGCAGAATAATGTGTTCGGGCGGCAGTCCGACGGCATTGCCCACGACCAGGGGCACGGCAACCGCGCCGGCGTACATCACCAGCACATGCTGCAGGCCATAGAGGAACATTTGCGTAAAGGGTAAAACCTCATCGACGGGAGCGACTGGCCCCGACGTCTGTGTGACAGATTGGGCAAGATCTTTCATGAAAGTACTCTCTCCTGTACAACTCCCTTCCAGATAGTGACGAAAGGTCAGAAGTTATAGTGTGAAGGCTGGTGCCTTTCTAAGCCGATATTTCTTCGGCGTGTTGTGGGTACAGGAGAGCTATGCGTAAGCTGTGCCAAAAATGAGGACCGGGAGAAGCGGAGAATATATTTGTGAATTAACTCACGCGCCGTTCAATATTAAATTGGCGAGGATTCATACAAATGAACTATTTGTGGCATAGCGCGGGAATATCGCTATCACAATGAGATAAGAGATCTCTCATTTTGGTATGTCAGATAGACGTTGTGATTCTCATTTCGCAGAGCCCGTATCGCTGTAAAATTAATCATTCGCCGCGTAATAGTTCATTTTTATGGTCCTTCATCATTTTTTGGGGGCCGCCTGTGGTGTTATTTTTTGAGTTGACTCGCAAAAATATGCCTCGATGGAGTGAAATAACAAAAGTCGCCTGATTATTGCATCGTAGCCCGAAGTGAGCTTAAGAATAATAAAGGGAAGCAAATGAATAAATTTATCGTTGCCGACGCCGCAAACTGCATTGGCTGTCACGCCTGTGAAGTTGCCTGCGTTACCTCACATCATCAGGACAGCTGGCCGCTACAGCGCGACGACTTTCTTCCGCGTATCCGCGTTTTTTTTCATCGCAATGCCAGCAGCGCTACCACCTGCCACCACTGCAACGACGCGCCCTGCGTCGGCTCCTGCCCGACGCAGGCGCTGCAGTTTGAGAACAACAGCGTGCAGTTTAAGCAGGCCCTGTGCATCGGCTGTAAAAACTGCGTGGTGGCCTGTCCGTTCGGCGCCATTGAGATGGTCGCCAACGATGAGGACGGCCCGCAGCTGGCGCAGAAGTGCGACCTGTGCAGCCAGCATCCCTCCGGGCAGCAGGCCTGCGTCGCCAGCTGCCCGACTCAGGCCCTGCGCCTGATGGACGAAGCCGGCATTGCCGCGCTGCGCAAAGAGCGCCAGGTGCGTTCGGCGCTCGGCCAGCCGATGGCATCTGCGCGCGGCGCGCGGCGTAAGGCGATTCTGGATAAGGCGCCGCGCATTGGGGCGAAAAAAGTCGCCGCCGACGCGCGCCGCCAGCACTTCGGCGAAATTTATCAGCCGCTGGCCGCCTGCGACGCCGAATACGAGAGCGAGCGCTGCCTTTACTGTTCACAGAAGGCGTGGTGTAACTGGACCTGCCCGCTGCACAACCATATTCCCGACTTCATTCGCCTGGTCAACGAAGGCAAAATCATTGAAGCGGCCGAACTCTGCCACCAGAGCAGCTCCCTGCCGGAGATCTGCGGCCGCGTCTGTCCGCAGGACCGCCTGTGCGAAGGCGCCTGCACCCTGAAGGGCGAGGGCGGCTCGGTGGCGATCGGCAACCTTGAGCGCTACATCACCGACACCGCGCTGGCGATGGGCTGGCGGCCGACCATCGGCGAAATCACCCCGCGCAAAGAGCGGGTGGCGGTGATCGGCGCCGGTCCGGCGGGGCTGGGCTGCGCCGATATTCTGGCCCGCGCCGGCGTACAGGTGGACGTCTTTGACCGCCATCCGGAGATCGGCGGCCTGCTGACTTTCGGCATTCCGCCGTTCAAACTCGACAAAAACGTGCTGGCGGTGCGGCGCGACATCTTCAGCAATATGGGAATTAACTTCCACCTTAATCAGGAAATTGGCCGCGATGTGGCGTTTGACGATCTGGTCAACAGCTACGATGCCGTTTTTCTGGGCGTCGGCACCTACGGCCTGATGGCCGCCGGGCTGGAGGGCGAAGACGCGCCGGGCGTCATTCAGGCGCTGCCGTTCCTGGTCGGCAGCACCCGCGAGGTGATGGGCCTTGAGGAGAGCGCCGAGTATCCGCTGACTGACATTAAGGGCAAGAACGTGGTGGTGCTCGGCGGCGGCGATACCGCGATGGACTGCCTGCGCACCGCCGTGCGCCGGGGCGCGGAGAGCGTCACCTGCGCCTACCGCCGCGACGAGCTGAGCATGCCCGGCTCGAAGAAAGAGGTGGTGAACGCCCGGGAAGAGGGAGTTAACTTCGAATTTAACGTCCAGCCGCAGTATATCAAGCGCGGCCGCAAGGGGCAGGTCAGCGCCGTGGGCATGATCCGCACCAAAATGGGTGAGCCCGGTACGGACGGCCGCCGCCGCCCGCAGCCGATCCCCGGCTCGGAGTTTGAGCTGCCGGCCGACGTGCTGATCATGGCCTTCGGCTTTCAGGCACACGATATGCCGTGGCTGCGCGGCCACGGCATCAAGCTCGACCGCTGGGGGCAGATCTGCACCGGCGGGAAAGGGCGCGGCACCACGCAGACCAGCAACGATAAAATCTTTGCCGGCGGCGATGCGGTGACCGGCGCCGATCTGGTGGTTACCGCCATGGTGGCAGGACGCCAGGCAGCCAGCGAGATGTTGACGCTGTTCAGGGAGAAGGAGGATGTATGACCAGTTTTATCGTCGCCAGTCCGCAGGCCTGTATCGGCTGCCGGACCTGTGAAGTGGCCTGTGCGCTGGAGCACGTCGCGCCGGGCGCGGAGTTTCATCCGCGCCTGAAGGTGATGCGCCTGGATGACCTCAGCGTGCCGGTGATGTGTCACCAGTGTGAGAACGCGCCCTGCGTCGGCGCCTGTCCGACCGGCGCGCTGTCGATGGGCGCCGAGCGGGTCGAGGCCGACGCCTCGCGCTGCATCGGCTGCCAGAGCTGCGCGGTGGCCTGCCCGTTCGGCGCGATTACCATCGAGGCCAGCGCCGGGGCGGCGCCGGTGATTGTGAAGTGCGACCTGTGCCACGATCGGGACCGCGGTCCCGCCTGCGTGGATGTCTGCCCGACGGCGGCGCTGAGTAAGATGACTGAGAAGCAGCTCAGCGAGCTGCAGAAGCAGCGCAATAAGGCGACGGCCAGCCTGCTGACCCTCTAGACGGCGCTAGCGGACGGGGCGACAGCCTCGCCCGCTAGCGCACTTTACTGAAAATAATCAGTATGACCACCGTTGATACCAGATACCCTGCCAGCGATACGCTGACCAGTGTCGAAAAGTGGCCGTCAAAATCGTTCATGAGGCTGTTACAGGCCTCAGCGCTCATTGTGCCGTCGTTCATCACCTCCGCGTAGGTTCTCATTATCCCGTAATCCAGGGCAGTGGCCATTACCCACCCCATATAGATAAGCATGGTGAGAATGATCCCTCCCCAGCGCAGAACGCCTTTGGTTCGCGTACTCAGCATCGCAAGACTCTCCTTTGTCAGTCAGCAGATAAAAAAATCCCCCGGACGGTATAACAGGCCGGGGGATTGAGGGCAATATTCAGGCTACGCCATTACGGCAGGGCATCCATCCGCTCCCACATCCTCTTCGCCACCTTCTGCGCGGCGGCGAAGATCGGCGCGCTGTCGAAGCTGAACTGCCGGTCTTCGTAGATCATCACCCCGTTGACCATCACGCTGTGCACGCTGTTAGATCCGAGGCCGAAGGCGATATGTCCGGCGATGTTTGCCGCCAGCAGCGGCGTCGGCGGCAGGTAGTCGCAGATGGTCAGATCCGCCTTGCAGCCCGCTTCCAGGCGGCCAAACTGCGCGCCGAAGTTGCGGCTGAGCAGTTCGTTGCCGTTGCTGAGCGCCTTCGCAAAGCTGTCGGGCCACCACGGGCCGCCGGCGTCGCGGTGCTTGAAGAAGGCGAACTTCATCTCTTCAAACATGTCCGAGCCGATGCCGTCGGTGCCCAGCGCCAGGTTGCGGATCTGCGGCAGGCGGTGGTTATAGCCCACGTGGTTGTTCATGTTCGAGCGCGCGTTGTGCACCAGGAAGCCGTCTTTGGCGTTCAGTAGCTCAATGTCAGCCTCGGAGATGTACAGGCCGTGGGCGATCAGAGTTTTACTGTTGATAAGCCCGAAGTCGTCCAGCCGCACCAGCAGATCCTTACTGTAATGGTGGTGGCTGTGGGAGACGTCGTAGCTGTCTTCCGCTGCGTGGATGTGCAGCCCGCGACCGGTGGCCTTCAGCGCTTCGCCCAGCATGGCCAGACCTTCATCCGGCACGGTGAACGGCGCGTGGGCGCCGATGTGGGCCTCCACCAGATAGGGCTGGTCGCCTTTCTGCCGCGCGGCGTCAATCTCTTTCGCAAAGCGAATGTTTTCCTCGACGCTGTCGCGCAGCTCGCGGCTGCCGAAGTTGCGGTCGGTGGTTTCAAAGCAGGTCATCCCGCGCAGGCCAACCCTGATAAAGGCGTTGCGCAACTGGCTGAGGGAGCCGGCGATGTAGTTCGGCGACGCGTGGTGGTCAATAACCGCCGTGCAGCCGCTGCGTACCGCTTCCATCGCGCAGATAAGGCCGCTGTAGTACAGCGACTCCTCGTCCAGCGCCCGGTCCAGGCGCCACCAGAGGTTTTTCAGCGTCGAGATAAAGTCCGGGCTCGGCGCAATATTGGCCTGAATACCGCGCGACAGGCCGGAGTAAAAGTGGTTGTGGGAGCAGACCATGCCGGGCATCACCAGCCGCCCGCGCATCTCCTTGATCTGCGCCTGCGGATAGCGCTGGCTCAGCGCCGGGCCAACGTCGAGGATCTTGTCGTTTTCGATGGCAATATCGACGTTTTCCCACACTTTTGCCGGATACAGCTGTGCGGCAGTCGCATTCTTCAGAATAACGATACTCATACTTCAACCCCTCCAAGCAGATAGCGGTGGTGCTGGTGCACGTGAGTGATAATGCGGCAGATATCAGTCAACTCCTGCGGCACGCCGGCAAACTGGCCGTCGCTGGTGATGTAGAACTGCCAGGTCTTTCCGTCCTGACGGATGTTGACCTTACCGTTTTCAATAAAGAAGCCCGGGTTAGTGCTGTTGAGGAAATCCTGCTCGAGGCTGAAGACGGTAACTTTGTCCTTGTAAGGACGCCCCTGCCACGGGCAGAACTGGGCGCAGTTGCCGCACTCGTTGCAGTAGGCGTCGAGGTGCAGGGTCTGGAAGCGGTTCTGGAAGCCCGGTACGGCGATAGAGACGTTGGCGCGGTTCGGGCAGACGTCGACGCACTTGCTGCAGACGTAGTTGCACTCCAGGCAGCGGCTCGCCTCCTGGGCGACGAAGGCCTCGCGATCGTTTTTATCGACCAGAGCGACGGCGATGGTGCCTTTACGCTGGTAGATCTCCGCCGGATCGACGTTGTTCCAGCGCTTGCTGCCGTGGTGGCTGGCGATATTTTCGCGCGCCAGGATCGCGTCCGTGGCCCGGCGGGCGTTGCCGATGGCGGAGACGATAGAGGACGGTCCGCGCTGGACGTCGCCAATCAGGAACACGTTCGGGCGGCTGGTTTCGCCGTCGGCGTTAACCACCGGCCAGCCCTGAGCATCCAGCGGAATGCCCATGGCCGACAGCGCTTCGCCGTCCTGCTGTTCGCCGATGGCGGTGATCAGCGCATCCACCTTCAGCACGCGGGTATCATCGGTTTCGACCGGGCGGCGGCGGCCTTTCGCATCCGGCTCGCCCAGCGTCATCACGCGCACGGTGAGGGTGCCGTCGGCATTGAACGATTCCGGGTTGCACAGCCATTCGAAGCGGACGCCGTCGTGGACCGCCTCTTCGTACTCTTCGCGCCAGGCGGGCATCTCCTGCTGCGAGCGGCGATAGACGATGGTTGCCGTCTCAACGCCCGGCACGCGCAGCGCGGCGCGGGCGCAGTCCATGGCGGTATTACCGGCGCCGACCACCGCCACGTGCTTGCCGAGCGGTAGCTCGACGCCGCGGTTGAAGTCGCGCAGGAACGGCAGCGATTTGTAGACGTTCTGGTTATCGCCCGCCAGCCGGACGCCGCTGTTCTTATCGGTGCCGGTGCCGACCAGCACATAGCTGAAGCCCTGTTCGCGAAGCTTCTCTACCGTCAGCTGCGGATCGCAGCCGTACTCTATCTTGACGCCGTGGTCGACCACGAAGTCGATATCCTGCCGGATAAGCTCGCCGGGAATGCGGAACTGCGGAATGATGTTTTGCACCACGCCGCCGGCGTTGGCTTCGCGCTCGAACAGCGTCACCGGGTGGCCCGCGCGGGCGAGGAAGTAGCCCGCCGCCAGGCCGGCGGGGCCTGCGCCAATCACCGCTACCGGGTGACGGGAGCCGGAGCCCGCAGGCTTATGCCAGCGCTGCTTGTATGCTTCCCAGCCCTTTTCCAGCGCCACTTTCTTCAGTTCGCGGATGTTGAGCGCGCTGTCGTAGTCGAGGCGGGTACAGTTGTACTGGCACTGATGATCGCAGATGTGGCCGGTGATGGCGGGCAGGGCGTTGCGCTGATAGATCAGCTCCAGGGCGTCGGCGTAGCGTTCCTCGCCGAGCAGGCGAATGTATTCCGGGATATCCTGCTTGATGGCGCAGGCGGTGACGCAGGGCGCCACGTAGCAGTCGGTCAGCGGCAGCGGCTCGCCGACGTCGATGCGGTCCTCCGGCTTCCACTGCTTCTGGGTGTACTCCATGCTGACCGCTTTTTCCGCCAGCGCGTTGAGGCGCGCGACGTCAACCTGGGTCATGTTCCAGCCGTCGGCCTTCTCCAGCTCGCGCATACACTCGCTCAGGCGCAGATAGCCGCCGGGCTTGAGCAGGTCGGTGGCCATGGTGATCGGCCGGATGCCGGTTTCGAAAATCTCGCGAATATTGAGCTGGCTGGCGCCGCCGGAGTAGGAGATAGGCAGCTTGCCGTCGAAAGCGCGGGAGAGCAGGGCGGCGACGTTGATCGACAGCGGGAACAGCGCCCGGCCCGACATGTACATCTCATCGCCCGGCAGCGCGCCCTTATTGTTGACGGTGCCGAGGGTGTTGGTCAGCTTGACGCCGAAGCCCAGGTTGCGGCTTTTCGCCAGCGCCATCAGGCGGGTGAGCATCTCCAGCGCTCGGTCAATTTTCAGATCGTGCTCGAAGGACTCTTCGCTCAGGCCGATATAGCCGAAGCCGCAGGTGTCGAGGATCTCGCGCACCCGGGCAAAGCCGAGCAGGGTCGGGTTGAGCTTGACGAAGGTGTTGAGGTTTTTCTCTTCCAGCATGTAGCGGCAGATGGCCTCGATTTCATCCGGCGGGCAGCCGTGCATGGTGGAGAGCGTGACGGCGTGAACCATGGTGGCCGGAATGCGCTCGGCCAGGCTCGCCAGCTCCTCGCGGCGGGCGCTCTGCGGCAGGCGGTCGATAAAGCCCTTATCGCGCAGCCAGCGCTGCATGATTTCGCGGTACTGGGCGAACTTCGGATGGGCGGAGGCGTCCATCATATTGTCGATGAATTCCTGCATCGGCGGCTGCTTGATGCCGTCGAGGTTGTAGCCGACGCTCATATTGAAAATAAACGACTTGCCGTCTTTGACCGGGGTCAGCGGGAAGACCTGCTCCAGCAGGTGCAGGGCAAACCACGCCTTGAGATATTCGTCCCAGGCTTTTTTGAGGGTGAACTCGGTGGACCATTCAGTGTTAAAACACTCATCTTCGGCGTCGATACAGGGTTTTTCCAGCTCAAGCCGGTCGAGGATCTGCACGGTTTTCAGTTCGATAAAGCGCCCGCCGGTCAGCCAGGCGGTAATGATATTCTGCGCCAGCTGGGTGTGCGGCCCGGCGGCCGGGCCGAGGGGCGTGGCGCAGCCTTCGCCAAAGACGCTGAGGTGGTGCGGCGCCTGCGGCGAGTAGAACTGCTGTTCGGGAATGCCAAAAATAGACCGCTGGCTCTGATACTCATCAAAAATGCGCGTTAACAGTTCCTCAAACGGGACGGGACGCATGATGTCTCCCATAACCCTCTCCTTAGACATATTTATAAGACAGACATTGCCGGTTTAAATAATCCCGACGGGTGATGAGAGAGGAGCAACAATCACACCAGTTATTCAGATAAGGTTATGGCGAATAATGAAATTGTGAGGCAGGTCGAATCCCGATAGCAGAGTGTGAATGAATTCACAGCGGCTTAATGAGAATTAAAATCACTCCATTTTTATCACCGCCATTATTTCTCAAAAATAATGCGGCAATATCACAATGATAATTATCGGCGGCAGGATGAGGGTTATTTTCGCGCCCCCTGCGCAGAATTTCTGCAATATAACCCTCGCAGTAGCGCGTTCAGCTTGCCGATAATGATGGCGCTCACGCTTCAGGGCAAAAGGCACGGTGGCCTGCATGAATATTGCATTAATTAAGCATGGCGAGGCGGCCGTTGCCCCGGTCTCAAACTGAGAAAACGCGCCGCCGGAGAATTCATCAGCAGCAGGCCACGGGCCCGAGAAATATCCCCTGAGGTTGGTATGACTATTTTTGCAGAAGCAGCACGTCTTGAAGAACAGAATCGCCCCTTTGCCCTGGCGCAGATTGTCGACAGCCGGGGCTCCACCCCCCGACACTCCGCCCAGATGCTGATCCGCGAGGACGGCACCATCGCCGGCACCATCGGCGGCGGCATGGTGGAGCGCATGGTGATCGACGAAGCGCTGGCGGCCCTGCGCGCGAAGGCGTCAAGAATGTTTCACGGCCGGATGGCGCGCAGCGGCAGCGATGCGGTGGGCTCCGACTGCGGCGGGGCGATGTCGGTCTACATCAGCGTCCACGGCCAGCGCCCCCGGCTGCTGCTGGTCGGCGCGGGGCACGTGAACCGCGCCATTGCCCAGTATGCGGCGCCGCTCGACTTCGAGCTGTGCGTCGGCGATATCTACGCCCAGAGCCTCGGCGCCGACCGCTTTCCGCCCGCGACCCGGCTGCTGCAGGCGGACACCTTTTCCGGGGTTGTCGATATCATGGCCGTGCGCCCGGACGACTTCGTGCTGATCGCCACCAATAATCAGGACCGCGAGGCGCTGGACCGGCTGATTTCGCAGCCCTGCGCCTGGCTCGGGCTGCTGGCGAGCCGCCGCAAGGTACAGACCTTTATGCGCCAGATGCGCGACAACGGCGTGCCGGAGGCGGATCTCAGCCGCCTGCGGGCGCCCATCGGCTACGATATCGGCGCCGAGACGCCCCACGAGATTGCCATCAGCGTGCTGGCGGAGATCCTGCAGGTGAAAAACGGCGCCGCCGGCGGGCTGCTGGTCGCTCCGCCCGAGCCACGGACAGAGGAGGCCCCGGCGCTGACCGTCGCCTGACGCCAGCAGGCTAAAAAAAACCACTCACAGTCTGCGAGTGGTTTTTTTGTTTCACCGCGTCGGGCCGCTAGTGCTCCCCGCCGGACTGCTCGTCTTTCTCCACTTTGCGCAGCAGCAGCCACATCCGCACGGTTCTCACCTTGAGGAACTTCGCCGGGGAGCGCTTCTCCTCGTCGCTGCCGGAATGAAAGCCGTTGAAGAACAGGTTGAGCGCCACGGCGCTGATGGTCGCCAGCATGATCCCGCTGTGCAGCAGGGGCTGGAAGGCCGCGGGGAATTTCGAGAAGAAATCCACCGACAGCGTGGGCGTCAGGCCGACGCCGAGGCTGATGGCCACGATGTAGAGGTTGTAGCGGTTGGTGGAGTAGTTGATGCGCGACAGAATGCGGATGCCGGTGGCCAGCACCATGCCGAACATCACCAGCCCGGCGCCGCCGAGCACGAACTGCGGGATCGAGGCGACCAGCACCGCCATTTTCGGTACCATGCCGAAAATAATCAGAATGGCGCCGGAGGCGACGCACACCCAGCGGCTGTGGACTCCGGTGACGCTGACCAGGCCTACGTTCTGTGAAAACGAGGTGTGGGCGAAGCTGTTAAATATGCCGCCGAACATCGAGCCGATGCCGTCCACGCGCAGCCCGCGGACGATATCGTCGGAGGTGAGCTTGCGGCCGACGATTTCGCCCAGCGCCAGAAACATCCCCAGCGACTCGATAAAGACGATGATCAGCACCGCCGTCATCGTCAGGATCGATATCGGATCGAACACCGGCATCCCCAGCGCCAGCGGGGTGACGATGGCAAACCACGCGGCGTCTCCCAGCCCGGCGAGGTTAACCTCATTCATCATTGCCGACACGACGAAGCCAAAAACGATACCCAGCAGCACGGCGACGTTTGACAGAAAGCCTTTGGCAAAGCGGGTGATCAGCAGGATAAACAGCAGCACCGCAAAGGAGATGCAGAGATAGATCGGCGCGCCGTAGTGGGGGTTGCCTTTGCCGCCGGCGGCCCAGTCGATGCCGACGCCCATGATGCTCAGGCCGATGGAGGTGATAACGACCCCGGTGACCAGCGGCGGGAACAGCGGCATCAGGCGGCCGATCAGCGGCGCCAGCAGCGTAGTGATGGCGCCGGCGGCGATGGTGGCGCCGAAAATGCCCAGCAGGCCAATGTCGGGGTTCATGCCGATGGCGATCATCGGCGTGACCGCCGCGAAGGTCACGGACATGATGACCGGCAGGCGGATGCCCATAAAGCGGCCGATACCGAGGCACTGCAGCAGCGTCACCACGCCGCAGCAGAAGAGGTCGCAGCTGATGAGCAGCGCGACGGTTTGTTTATCCAGTCCCAGCCTGCTGCCAATCATTAACGGCACGGCCACTGCCCCGGCATACATCACCAGTACGTGCTGGAGGCCGAGAATAATGAGTTTGCCGATCGGCAGCATGCGATCGACGTCATCAACGGGGGGATTTTCTAAAGGTACAGCGTTTGCGTGCGAATTTGCGTTGCTCATGAAGACATTCCTCCTGGTATTGTCATGAACCTACTTTCTTTTAACGCTCGGCTATCTATGCTTATCCGGTGCCAGAAAGCCGCAAACGGGGAGTAAACTGATTGAAGTGAGTGAGTAATCACAGTAATCAGGCTGAAGCGTTCATTTTCTGCAACGGCCATCAAATAACCGGAAAATGAATAAAATCGCAGCGTTACCTCAATTGCGGCGGCGCGATTCTCAAATTGATTGCGCCAATTGATAATTACCGCTGCGGGCAAAATTCAGAAACGATACTGCAGCGTCAGGCGGTTCTGCCAGAAGCTGTGGTCGTACAGCGGCGAGGTTTGCACGCCGGTAAAATTGCTGATGCTTATCCCTTTTAGCGCACCGTCAAATGCCCAGCTGGCGTACAGCAGATACTCGGACTGATTGATGCTCGCGCTGGCCGTCGAGGGCTTCAGATCCATAAACGCGTAGCGGGCGCCCATCGTCAGATTCTCACTGGCAATGAAGTGCACGCCGGTGGCCCAGGCGTTGCCGCTGCCGAGATCCTGAGTGCTGGTAAAGTAGGGCTGGGCAAAGTAGGGACCGGAGGCGGTGTTGTGGGCGTAGGGCAGCACCAGAGCGCCGTTTTTCCAGCTGCTGCCGCTGGCCGCAATGTGGTTGTAGCCAAGCTTCCAGCTCAGGGAAGGGGTGAGTGTGAGCGCCAGCTGCGTGCCGTAGGAGGTGCTGTTGACCTCGCCCGCCAGCGCTTTGCCCGCGTCGGTGCCGCGAATAAACTGCACGCCAATATCCGGCGCCAGGGCGGCCTGCTGCCAGTTCAGATGGCTTTCGCCGTACACCAGCCGCACGTAGTCATCGTACTCCTGGTACCATATCTGGCCCGTCAGCCGCTTATTCTCCAGCTGCACGCCGCGCCCGGCGCCGACGCCCCACATGCCGTTGATCGGCGTATCAATCTCGCTAAAGGCGGTGGTTTTGAGAAAATTATCATCGCCCCACGGCTTGTAGCGCCAGACTTTGGTGGCGCGCAGAAAGTTCTCCTTGTCGCCGTAGTTGACGTCAAGAGCCCGGTAGAGGATCGGCGTAATGCGCCAGTCGTAGTCGCCCATAAACGGCAGGGTCAGGCGCTGATCGCCCGCGGTGATTTTCAGGTCCCGGTATTGCCAGCTGAGCCAGGCTTCGCCGAGGTTGTTCTGGTTCTGGCCGATATCCCTGATGGTGCGGCTGTTATCGCCATGATTAATGCCGCGCAGGAAGACGCCGCTCAGGCCAACCTGAAAGCCTGACAGCACCGCCGTGGTGTAGTTAATGCTGCCGCCGTAGCTGATGGTGTCCTGATTGAGGTGTTTGTTGAAATAGGCGTTGTGGGTGGAGTAGTAGAGCGAGCGGAGCGTGCCGCTGACCGTCCCGCAGGTCAGGAAATCGCTCAGGGTACTGACGCCGTCCGCGCCGTAGCTGCAGGATGCGTCGATATTGCTTCGGGTGTCGGCTTCGACCCCGGGAACGGCAAAAAACAGTAAAGCGCTGGCACAGGTATAACCGCATATTTTGCGTTTCATGGTTTTTCCTTTGCTTAAAGTTAAAGCAGAACCTTGTTCAAAAATGGTTTAAAGACACTGTGCGATGCGGGCTTTCACGTTATCTTATCGACCGTATTCACATAGCCCTGCTGGCTTATGAACCTCAGCCTGCCGGAAGGTCGCAGAATTGCTGACGCTAAGAAACCGGCTTATATCTGTACGTGCTTACCCGAAGAGAAAGAGTTACGGCGAACGACTGGCGCGAATGCGGCGCGCCGGACGGCAGTGTGCCGGGCGGCGGTGCGCCGGGCAGAAAGCCCGGCAGCGTGATGGAACGATTTACTGGCTGATGACCGTCCCGGTTTTTCCTTCGATGCCCTCTTTGGCCTTGCTGAGCACGGTGATCAGCGCCTTGCGCCCCGGGCGCGAGCGGGCAAACGAGGCGGCGGCCTCCACTTTCGGCAGCATCGAGCCTTTGGCGAAGTGGCCCTCTGCGATAAAGCGCTCCGCGTCGCGCAGGGACAGGTTATCCAGCCACTGCTCGTTGGGCTTGCCGAAGTTGATGGCCACTTTTTCCACCGCGGTGAGGATAATCAGCATGTCGGCGTCGATCATCTCCGCCAGTTTGGCGCTGGCCCAGTCCTTATCGATCACCGCGCTGGCGCCGCGCAGGTGGTTACCTTCGCGGATCACCGGAATGCCGCCGCCGCCGACGGTGATCACCACGTGGCAGGCGTCCATCATCGCCTTCACCGTCTCTTTTTCAATGATGTCCACCGGCTTCGGCGAGGCCACCACGCGGCGATAGCCGCGCCCGGCGTCCTCTTTCATGATGTAGCCGTTTTTCGTCAGCCTGTCGGCTTCCTCTTTGCTGAAGAATGAGCCGATCGGCTTGGTCGGGTTCAGGAAGGCTTCGTCGTTAGCGTCTACCTCTACCTGGGTTATCAGGGTCGCAACCGGGATATCCAGACGGCGCGACAGCAGCTCTTCGCGCAGGGCGTTCTGCAGGTCGTAGCCGATGTAGCCCTGGCTGAGGGCCACGCAGACCGACATCGGCAGCATCGGCGTATGGGCCTCGGTTTTGGCCGCCGCTTCAAAGGCGAGGTTGATCATCCCCACCTGCGGGCCGTTGCCGTGGGTAACCACCACCTGATGGCCCTGGGCAATAAGGTCGACGATGGCCCGCGAGGTCTGCTTGACTGCGGCCATCTGTCCGGCGAGATCGTCGCCCAGCGCGTTGCCGCCGAGGGCGAGCACGATTTTTTTACTCATAAATTCCTCTCTAAAGTGTCGGGTCCGCCCACGGGAAGCGCGGCGGCGGAAAATGGCGTACGGCGTATGAAGCGGCCCTGCCCGGCGCTGCCGGTAAAGGTGCCGTTATCAAAAATGACCCGTCCGCGCGACAGCGTCTGGCGAATCGCGCCCCGGCAGATAAAGCCCTCGTAGGGCGAGTAGTCGGCGTTGTCGTGCAGCATCTCGTGGCGGATGGTGGTGGTGCGCCGCGGGTCGATAATTACCACGTCGCCATCGGCGCCGGGTGCGAGGCGCCCCTTCTGCGGCCACAGGCCGAACAGCTTCGCCGGGTTGGCGCTGGTCAGGGCCACGAAGCGCTCCGGGCTGATGCGCCCGGTCATCACGCCGTGGGAGAAGAGCAGCAGCAGGCGGTTTTCCACGCCCGGCAGGCCGTTCGGACAGCGGCTGAAATCGCCGCCGGAGATCTGCCTGCGCTGCGCCGCTGAGAAAGCGCAGTGGTCGGTGGCGACCGTGTCGATGGCGCCATCGGCGATGCCGCACCACAGGGCGTCGTTATTGCTGGCGCTGCGCATCGGCGGGCTGCACAGATAGTTCAGCGCGTCGTCGCGCTCGTAGCAGCGTTCGTCGAGCATCAGGTACTGCGGGCAGGTCTCCACCCACACCTGCTGATGGCGCGCCCTGGCGAGGCGCAGATAGTCCAGCCCCAGCGCGTTGGAGAGATGCACAATATAGAGCGGCGCGTTACCCGCCAGCTTCGCCAGGTTGATGGTGCGGGCGATGGCCTCCGCTTCGCACTCCAGCGGACGGCTCAGGGCGTGATAGCGCGGCGCGGTCTTGCCGGCGTTGATAAACTCCGCCCGCCGCTGGGCGATAGCGGCATCGTTTTCCGGGTGCACCGTGGTCAGAGCCCCGGCGCGATGCAGGTGGCGCATCGCCTGCAGGATCTCGTCGTCGTTAAGCTTGTACTGGTAGGTCAGGTAGAGCTTGAAGCTGCTGATGCCCGCGTCAACCATCATCGGGATCTCGTCGAGAATGCCGTGGTTAACGTGCTGAATAACGCCGTGAAAGCTGTAGTCGATGACCGCCTTGTAGGCCGCGTAGCCGCGGTAGGCGTCGAACTGGTGGCGCAGGTGGCAGCCCGGCGGCCCGAAGCCCATATGATCGACAATGGTGGTGGTACCGCCGCAGGCCGCGGCCCGGGTGCCGGTAAAGAAATCGTCGCAGCTGCGGGCCAGCCCGACGTCAATGTTCAAGTGGGTGTGAACGTCAACGCCGCCGGGCATCACGTAGCAGCCGTCGGCGTCAATGATTTCGCAGGGGTGTTCCGCCTCAATAGAGTCGGCAAGGCGCTTGACGAGGCCATCTTCGATCAGCAGATCCTGCTGCATCTGCCCATCGGCATTGACGACGAGGCCATTTTTAATCAGTACGCGCATAGGAACCTCAATATCCCGCCGCAGAACGCGGCGGGAGAAAGGACAAACAATTACTCTGTTGCCAGCCAGCTCAGCGGGATGGCGGCATACATCGCGGCGCAGGTCACCAGGTGCGATTTCCAGGTTTTCTCATTCGGCGCGTGGGCCTCCGGCTCTTTGCCCGGACCGAAGCCGATCACCGGAATGCCGTGGCGGCCCATGATGGAGACGCCGTTGGTGGAGAAGGTCCACTTATCGACTACCGGCGCTTTACCGAACAGGCCCTCATAGGCGTTGCTCAGGGCGCGGACGGTGAAGTGGTTCTCTTCCACTTTCCAGGTCGGGAAGTAGCATTCGGTCGGGTAGACCAGGCCGGTCCACGACGGACGCTCGTAGTTGTACATCGAGACCACGGCTTTTGCTTTCTTAACCGCCGGCAGGGCGCGGATCTCTTCCAGCGCGCCTTCCCAGGTTTCGCCCCAGGTCAGGCGGCGGTCGATGGAGACGGCGCAGCTGTCGGCGACCGCGCAGCGGCTCGGGGAGGTGAAGAAGATTTCAGACACGGTCAGGGTGCCCTTGCCGAGGAAGTCGTCGTGGCCCAGATTCTGCGCTAGCTGCTCCAGCTCGGTCAGGACCGGCGCCATTTTGAAGATGGCATTGTCGCCGCGCTCCGGCGCGGAGCCGTGGCAGCTGACGCCCTGTACTTCAACGCGGATCTCCATGCGGCCGCGATGGCCGCGGTAGATCTGGCAGTCGGTCGGCTCGGTGCTGACCACGAACTCCGGACGGATGCCGGACTGCTCGATGATGTACTGCCAGCACAGGCCGTCGCAGTCCTCTTCCTGCACGGTGCCGGTCACCAGCAGGGTGTACTCGTCTTCCAGCCCCAGGTCCTTGATGATCTTGCCGGCGTAGACCATGGAGGCCATGCCGCCCTCCTGGTCAGAGGTGCCGCGTCCGCCGATCAGCTCGTCGGTTTCCATGCCTTCATACGGGTCGAAGTTCCAGTTCTTGATGTTGCCGATGCCGACGGTATCGATGTGCGCATCCATCGCCACCAGGCGCGGGCCGTGGCCGATGTAGCCCAGCACGTTGCCCATCGGGTCAATTTCCACTTTATCGAAGCCGACTTTTTCCATCTCTTCTTTGATGCGGTGTACCACGCGCTTCTCGTCGCAGCTTTCGCTCGGGATGGCAATCATGTCGCGCAGGAAGCGGGTCATCTCTTTTTCGTAGCCTTTTGCTTTTGCCACGATCTCTTTAAACGGAATTTGCTTAGCCATGAATGTGTTCTCCAGTCCTTAATATGTCCCGCACGGCGGGAGGAATTTAGTCAGTGGGTTACTGCGCGGCCGGGTGTTTACCTTCCCAGACCACTTCGCGATAGTGCTTGACGTCGGTATCGCCTTCGGTGCTGATCACCAGCACCACAGAATCTTTATCGAGCTTCAGCTTGTGCATCAGCGCGTCGCGCTGCGGATGAAAGTGGACGGCGGCCAGCAGCCCGAGGCCGACGGCGCCGGATTCGCCGGAAATCACGCGCGGGTCGTGCCCCAGCGGATTGCCCAGCACCCGCATGCCCAGCGCCGCGACGGCGTCCTGGCAGGAGACGAACTGGCTGGCGCAGTTGCGCAGCACTTCCCAGCCGAGCGGGTTCGGCTCGCCGCAGGCGAGGCCCGCCATGATGGTCGCCATGTCGCCGCCGACGTTGACGATCTGCCCCTTGATGCCGGAGCGGTAGAGGCAGTCGGCCAGTTCCGGCTCAACGACGATCGCGTGCAGATTTTTCGGCCCGTAGACGTCGGCCAGGTAGCCGAGAACGCCGCCGGCCATCGCGCCAACGCCGCCCTGCAGCAGGACGTGGGTCGGGCGGGCGATGCCCATCGAGGCAATCTGCTCGACCGCCTCATCGGCGAGGGTGGCGTAGCCCTGCATGATCCAGGTCGGGATTTTGGTATAGCCTTCCCAGGCGGTGTCCTGCACCACTTCCCAGCCGTTCTTCTGCGCGGTCTGCATAGTGAAGCGCACGGTGTCGTCATAGTTCATGTCGGTGACGATGCACTCGGCGCCGAGCTTGAGGATGGCGTCAACGCGCTCCTGCGCGGAGCCTTTCGGCATATAGACAACCGCGTTCTGGCCGAGCTGCTGCGCCGCCCAGGCCACGCCGCGGCCGTGGTTGCCGTCGGTGGTGGTGGCGAAGGTCATCTTCTCTTTGATGCTTGATTTCAGTTTCTCAAAGGAGAGAGCGTCGATATCTAACTGATACTTTTCGCACAGCAGCCGGGCGATGGCGTAAGAGCCGCCGAGCATTTTGAAGGCGTTAAGGCCGAAGCGCTGCGACTCGTCCTTAACCAGAATTTTGTTGACGCCGAACAGGCCCGCCAGCTCGTTGAGAGCGACCAGCGGCGTCGGCTTATAGCCGGCGATTTTCTGGTGGAAGTGGCGCGCCTGCCGCGCCTGCTGGCGGGAAAACAGCGCGGAGGTTTCCCCGGTAAAAAAGCGGTTGTCGGCGATATCCATCTTCAGTGAGAAAGCAGACATACTCTGTCCTTATCATGCATGACGAAAATGAGGGGCTGGCCCGCGGGCCAGCCGGGGGAGATTACTTAATGCGCTTTTGCGCCTCTTTGAGCAGCTGCTCCAGCACCTGGCCCGGATTGGCGTATTTGCGGCAGACGATCATCGCGGCGATGATGTACGGCTTCCAGCTCGCCTCTTTGTAGGTCGGAATGCGGTACTTCTCGAACACCGCTTCGGTGACTTCGCCCTCTTTGCAGGAGACGCCGGTGATGTCTGCCGGCAGGCAGTGCATGTACAGCGCTTCGCCGTCGCGAGTGTGCTTCATCATCTCTTCGGTGCAGTGCCAGTCTTTGTGCTTCGCATTCTGCTCAAGGCAGGCTTTTTCCAGCGCCTTCAGTCCGTCATGGTCATTGGCGCGCAGCAGCTCGGTGCGTTTCTCCATCACCTTGTACGGTGCCCAGGACTTCGGATAAACGATATCGGCGTCTTTAAACGCCTCTTCCATGCTGGTTACCTGACGGAAGCTGCCGCCGGAGGCTTTGGCGTTATTTTTCGCCACTTCGATGACGTCCGGGATCAGGTCATAGCCTTCCGGGTGGGCGAGGGTGACGTCCATACCGAAGCGGGTCATCAGGCCGATGATGCCCTGCGGCACGGAGAGGGGCTTGCCGTAGCTCGGGGAGTAGGCCCAGGTCATGGCGATCTTCTTGCCCTTGAGGTTTTCCAGCGAGCCGAAGTGCTCGCGCAGCCACGCCAGGTCGGCCATCGACTGGGTCGGGTGGTCGATATCGCACTGCAGGTTAATCAGCGCCGGGCGCTGGGGCAGCACGCCCTGCTTGTGGCCGTCGTCCAGCGCTGCGCCGACTTCACGCATATAGGCGTTACCGGCGCCGAGGAACATGTCGTCGCGGATACCGATGGCGTCGGCGCAGAAGGAGATCATGTTGGCGGTTTCGCGCACCGTTTCGCCGTGGGCGATCTGCGATTTACCTTCGTCCAGATCCTGCTGGGCGAGGCCTAACAGGTTCAGCGCCGAGGCATAGGAGAAGCGGGTGCGGGTGGAGTTATCGCGAAAGACCGAGATGCCCAGGCCGCTATTAAACACTTTGGTGGCGATATTTTCAGCGCGCAGCGTCTTCAGGGCCGCCGCGACGTCCAGCACCTGCTTCAGTTCATCCGGCGACTGTTCCCAGGTCAGCAGGAAGTCCTTCTCGCTGAGGTGAGAGTTGAGCTTGTTGATATCCTTAATCAGTTCGTTAACAGTTTTCATGTTTCAATCCTGGTCGTGAATGACGGGCTTAATGATTGCTGTGCGGTCGGATGAGCGTGAATGCCGAATGCTGACTGCCAGCGCTGGAATAACACTAACAATAAGCGTGCCAGTTCCCCGGCAAGGTGCGGGACCGACATTGAATGACGAAGATTCTGCGAGGTTTATCACGAATTTAAGCGCAGGAAAGGGCGCGTCCTGAAATTGCCCGATGGATCCAGCGCGGTTTTTTGTTGCAGCGCGACATTTATGCAGTGACCATCCGGCGGATTATCGCCGTTGACTCAATCCAAATTGATAATTCCTCTGCCGTCATTATCACATTGAGATGAAAATGTGATTGCGACAGCATATTTCATATAACGAGGGGGAGAGAGCGCAATCTATATCAACGCGTGCCGGTACTGAGGGTGTTATCATCCCGGCAAATAATAAAAAATTATCTACTGGTGATGCGCCAGGTGAGCAATATAACAAAGGTCGATTATGATACCGTCCACTAAGCCCTCGGTGCTGATGCAAATTCAGCCTACAATTCAAAAGTTTGCCAGGATGCTGTCCGGCGTGCTCCAGCTGGAAGTTGAGATTGTCGATAGTGCCCTATACCGCGTTGCCGGCACGGGCATGTTCAGTAAACAGCTTGGGCAGAAGTTGGATACAAACTCTCGACTTCTTAGTTACATTATAGAAACAAAGCGGGAAAAAGTGGTGACCCATTCCCGTTTTGATCCGCTCTGTAAAGATTGCACAAATAAAGAGAAGTGCGAAGAAAAGGCCTTTCTCGGTACGCCGGTAATATACCACGACCAGTGCGTCGGCGTTATTAGTCTGGTGGCGCTGACCCGCGAACAGCAGGAGCGTATTAATGATAACATTCAGGAGTTCTCCGACTACGTTCGCCACGTTTCCAGCATATTTGTTTCGCGCTTTTTGCACGATCAGGGCGGCGGCGATAATATTCAGAAAATATTTTTGACGATGATCGAAAATATGGATCAGGGCGTGCTGGTGGTCGGTAATGACCAAAAGGTGAAATTCGCTAACCAGACCGCATTGAAAATTATGGGCATTAATCAGGGAGGCCTCATCGGCAAGGCGCTACATTTTCAGCCGCTGACTTTTGAGGATAACTTCAAGCACGGCCACATGCAGCACGTTATCTCCTTTGACGACCGCAAGGAGCTGATTATCGGCCAGCTGCACGCGGTGCAGGACCAGTGGTTGTTTCTGATGGCCTTCCACCAGTCCCACTCCTCGGCGGACTTCAGCAGCGCGCAGGAGGGGCCGCAGATTGAGGCGATGGTCGGCGAATGTCGGCCCATGCGCCAGCTGAAAAAGCTGATTGCCCGGGTGGCGCCGAGCCCGTCGAGCGTGATGATCGTCGGCGAAAGCGGCACCGGCAAAGAGGTGGTCGCCCGCGCTATCCACAAGCTGAGCGACCGCCAGGCGAAGCCCTTTATCGCTATTAACTGCGCCGCCATTCCCGAACAGCTGCTGGAGAGCGAGCTGTTTGGCTACGTGAAGGGCGCCTTTACCGGCGCGTCGGCGAACGGCAAGACCGGACTCATTCAGGCAGCCAACAACGGCACCCTGTTTCTCGATGAAATCGGCGATATGCCGCTGACCCTGCAGGCCAAGCTGCTGCGGGCCATCGAGTCGCGCGAGATCCAGCCGGTAGGCGCCAGCCATCCGGTGCCGGTGGATATCCGCATTATCTCGGCGACCAACCAGAACCTTGAGCAGTACATTGCCGCCGGCAAATTCCGCGAAGATCTCTACTATCGCCTCAACGTCATCCCGCTGCGCCTGCCGCCGCTGCGCGAGCGCCAGGACGACATTGAGCTGCTTATCCACTACTTCCTCCATCTGCACACCCGCCGCCTGGATCTGGTCTATCCCGGCGTCGCGCCGGACGTTATCGCCTTCCTCAAGCGCTACCGCTGGCCGGGCAACATCCGCGAGCTGAGCAACCTGATGGAGTATCTGGTCAACGTCGTGCCCTCCGGCGAAATTATTGATATGTCGCTGCTGCCGCCAAACCTTATCAGCAGCAGCGAGGTAGCTGAACCGGAGCCGCCGCGCGGCGGCGCTTCTCCGGCCGCGCCGGCGGAGGAGAGCGTTACCGCGCTGGAGGAGATGGAGCGCCAGATGATCCGCGACGCGCTCTCCCGCTACAGCAACAAGAAGCAGGCGGCGGACGAGCTGGGGATTGGTATTGCGACGCTGTACCGTAAAATTAAGAAATATGAGCTGGCTGGCACCTAGCCGCTATTTATCGCTGTATTGCTAATGCTTTTTATGACGCGAGGGGAACCCCTCGCTTTTTTAATGGTACGTACTCCCGGTTTATGTCAATTAGCAAATTGAGCGCTATTGTCATGGTGCCTTATAGTTACTCCACTTGTGTCTTTTCTATCATCAAAATTTACACATTTCTCAGCGCGATGTTTCATAATTAAAAATAATTTGCTTATTAATAATACAGGCAAGGTCTTTTTTTGCCCAGCGGGAGGTTTTATAACTTTTTGTAAATCAATGAATTTCATATCTAAGGCTATTATTTAAAAAGCAGAAGCTGTATTTCAGTAATACCTCGCTATGATTTTTAACGCGTTAATACGCAGCGCCATTATCGTTTGCTTGCCCGCAATATTAGCCAAACTACCCTTGATTTTTTAATCATCTTGTTAAAAAAAACCAGTAATAGAAGACAGTCACAAACCTAATTTCCGATGGTAAATTACTTGGCCTTCCTTACGTTCACCGCGCATTTATATACGACTAACCCTTTGCCGACGCAGCGCGAAGGGGCGTGAACGTAATGAATTAATAGCACTGATATCTTATGGAGCTGAGTATGTCGTTACACACCTCGCTGACCCGCAGAGAGGCGCTGGTAAAGATGGCGGCCGTAATGGTCACCGCCAGCCTGTTACCCTATTCAACAATAACCCACGCGGAGCGGGCCCAGGCTGCCTCCGCGCCGCTTGAATACGCCCAGTTTTTGCAGATTTCGCAAAAAATTACCGGGTTTGAGCCGTTAGACGTTGCGCTTTCCGCCCGCTATTTTTCCGCACTGAACGCCCGTTTTCCGCAACTGAGCCAGCACCTTAGCGCCCTGTACGCGCTCAGCCAGCAGGCGGCAGACGCGCAGGTTTTTAATCAGATGGCCCGGGAGCGGGGGATGGCGGAGACGATTCAGGCCATTGTCACCGCGTGGTATACCGGCACTGTCGATCCCGCAAGCGTCGATAACAGCCAGCTGGTCGCTTACAAAGAGGCCCTGATGTACCGCACCGTACAGGATGCGCTGATTGTGCCCACCTGGTGCACCTTCGGGCCCCTGTGGTGGACTGACCTGCCGCCCGGCGTAACCCGCCAGCCTTCCGTACCCGCCATCGATTTACCTGCCGTATTAGCAACCAACGAGGACAATGCGTGAAAAGCCCAATCATAAATGCGAACGGCGATGCAGAAGCCGACGTGGTTATTGTCGGTTCCGGCATCGTAGGCGGCCTGATGGCGAATGCCCTGGTCAGTCAGGGCTATTCGGTGCTGGTGCTGGAGGCGGGCCCGCGCATTGAGCGCGGCCAGGTGGTCGAGAACTGGCGCAATATGCCGCTGCGCAACCGCGCCGGCTCGGATTTCCAGGGACTCTATCCCCAGTCGGAGTACGCCACCGCGCCGCTCTATTTCCCGGAGAACGACTATATCAAGCTGACCGGCCCCAACGGCTCTGGCTTCAGGCAGGGCTACCTGCGGGTGGTGGGCGGCACCACCTGGCACTGGGCCGCCTCCTGCTGGCGCAACCATCCCAACGATTTTCGCATGAAGTCCCTTTATGGCGTTGGCCGCGACTGGCCCATCTCGTATGAGGAGATAGAGCCGTGGTACAGCAAAGCCGAAGAGGAGATTGGCGTCGCCGGGCCCAACAACCCGGAGTGGCAGTCCCCCTCCGAGCGCAGCAGGCCCTATCCGATGGATATGGTGCCCTGGGCCTACGGCGACAGGCGCATCGCCGAGATTGTCAATCCCCACGGTTTTAAATCGGTGCCGATCCCGCAGGGGCGCAGTACCCGGCCCTGGCAGGAGCGGCCGACCTGCTGCGGCAACAACAACTGCCAGCCCATTTGTCCTATCGGGGCGATGTACAACGGCATCCACCACGTTGAGCGCGCCGAGCGCAAGGGGGCGAAGGTGATCCCCGAGGCGGTGGTATACAAAATCGACACCGACGACGACAACCGCGTGACCGGCGTCCACTGGTATGACACGGCGCACGCCTCCCACCGGGCGAGCGGTAAAGCCTTCGTTCTGGCCTGCAACGGGATTGAAAACCCGCGCCTGTTGCTGCTGGCGGCCAATGAGAAGAACCCGAACGGTATCGCCAACAGCTCCGATCAGGTGGGGCGCAACATGATGGATCACTCCGGCCTGCACTGCTCATTCCTTGCCCGCGAGCCGCTGTGGATTGGCCGCGGCCCGGCGCAGAGCAGCTGCATGGTGGGCTATCGCGACGGCGGCTTCCGCGCCGACCACTCCGCCAATAAAATCATCATCAACAACATCAACCGGGTCATTCCGTCCGCCGTTGAGGTCCTGAAAAAGGGCGCGGTGGGTAAAGCGCTGCAGGAGGCGGTGCGCGACCGCGCCAGCCGCTCGGTGGATCTCTCCATCAGTCTGGAGCCGCTGCCGGACCCCAACAACCGCCTGACCCTGAGCCCGACCCGCAAAGACAGGCACGGCCTGGCCTGTCCGGACATCCACTATGACGTCGGGGACTACGTGCGCAAGGGGCTGGAGGTGGTGAAAACCCAGCTGCGGCAGATAGGCGACCTGTTTGATGCGGAAGAGTTTGTCATCAACGACAAGCTGAACGCCAACAATCACATTATGGGCGGCCACATCATGGGCAGCGATCCGAAGACGTCGGTGGTGGACGGCAACTGCCGCGCTCACGATCACGCCAATCTCTGGATCCCGGGCGGCGGCGCGATGGCCTCTGCCAGCGTGGTTAACACTACCCTCACGATGGCGGCGCTGGGCCTCAAGGCGGCCAACGACGTGCTTCGCGTCCTGGAGGGAAAATGAACAAAATTGCGTATTCCCTGAGCGCGGCGCTGCTGCTGGGCTGCGGCCTCGCGGCCCACGCCGGTGAGAACATTGACGGGGATTTGATTGCCAGAGGCAAAGCGCTTGCCGTCGCCTCAGACTGCATGGCCTGCCACACCAATACCCCGCAGCAGGGGAAACCCTACGCCGGGGGCTACGGCATCGCCTCGCCCATGGGCACCATCTACGCGACTAACATCACGCCGTCGGTCAAATACGGCATTGGCGGCTATTCCGAGGCCGAGTTTGCCGCCGCCCTGCGGACCGGTATTCGCAAGGATGGCGCTCACCTCTACCCGGCGATGCCGTACACCGCCTACACCCGCCTGAGCGATGACGAGATCCACGCCCTCTATACCTACTTTATGCACGGCGTCGCGCCGGTCGACGAACCGGCGGCGCACGAGACCGCGCTGCCGTTTCCGTTCAATATTCGTCTCTCCATGGCGGCGTGGAACCTGCTCTATCTGGACAATGCCCGCTTTACGCCGGACCCGGCGAAGGGCGATATGTGGAACGAAGGCGCGGCGCTGGTGCAGGGCGCGGCCCACTGCGGCACCTGCCACACGCCGCGCAACGTGATGATGGCGGAGGACGACTCCCGCTTCCTGGCGGGGGCGCAGCTGGGCTCGTGGTACGCGCCCAATATCACTTCCGATCCGCACGCGGGTATTGGCGGCTGGAGTGAGCAGGAGCTGGTGAACTACCTGAAAACGGGCCGGGCCGCAGGCCGCGGGCAGGCGGCGGGGCCGATGGCCGAAGCCGTCGAGCACAGCTTTCAGCACCTGAGCGAGCGGGAGCTGCGGGCGATTGTGACCTATCTGAAGACGGTGCCCGCTCAGGGTGAAGAAGGTAAAGGCGGCGCGGAGGGCAGCGCCCCGGCGCAGCCGCACTATAACGTCGAGCTTAACCTGCGCGGTGCAAATCCGCCCAACGTCAACCACACGCTCAACGGCGGCGAGGCGCTTTACAGCGGTTACTGCGCCAGCTGCCACCAGCCGGACGGCAGCGGCAGCCGCAATCAGGCCTATCCCTCCCTGTTCAACAACTCCGCCACCTCGGGGAGCAACCCGTCAAACCTGATTGCCACTATCCTGCTGGGCGTCGATCGCCAGGCGGACGGCAAGCACGTGCTGATGCCGGGCTTCGGCGAAGGCTCCTACGTCGGCGAGCTGACGGACAAGCAGGTAGCCGATATCGCCAATTTCGTGCTGCAGAAGTACGGCAACAGCGCGGTGAGCGTCACCGAGGCTGACGTCAGCGAGGTGCGCGCCGGAGGGCCGAAACCGTTGCTGGCCCGCGTGCAGCCGATGATTGTGCCGGGGATGGTCGTCGGGGTAATTATCGTTATCCTGCTGGTGATCTGGTGGCTGCGCCGCCGGGCCCGCCGCTAGACGCCGGCTTGCGATCCCCACCTCGGGCGGCGCCGCAAAGTGCCGCCCGTTTTTTATCTGCGTCAGCCCGATGGCGCTGCGCCGCCGAATGCCGGAAAAGTATGGTACTCTCACAAAAACAAGAGACTGTACCGGTTACCGATATGCATAACACCCTTGCCTCCTACTCGTGCTCTGAGCCTGATGGCGCGCACGCCCGGGCTCTGCTTGACCCGCTGCTGGCTATCTACGGTATCAGAACGCTGGTTGCTGAACTGCTGGCCGCAGGCGAGCAGCACTGGACGCCCGCCATTCTCAAGCGTGCAATCGACACCGGGAAAATCGACCGCCGCCTCGGCGAGCGCGAATATCAGCGGCTGGCGCAGCTGCTGCCCGCGCCGCCCGCCCATCATCCGGATTACGCCTTTCGTTTTGTCGATCTCTTCGCCGGCATCGGCGGGATCCGCAGCGGCTTCGAGGCCATCGGCGGGCAGTGCGTGTTCACCAGCGAATGGAACAAGCACGCGGTGCGCACCTACCGCGCCAACTGGTACTGCGACCCGGACGCGCACCAGTTTAACGAGGATATTCGCAGCGTTACTCTGAGCCACCGCGGCGAAGTCAGCGACGCCGAGGCGGCGGCGCACATCCGCCGGGTTATGCCCCGGCACGACGTGCTGCTCGCGGGCTTCCCGTGCCAGCCCTTTTCCCTGGCCGGCGTGTCGAAGAAGAACGCCCTCGGCCGCGCCCACGGTTTCGCCTGCGATACCCAGGGCACGCTCTTTTTTGACGTTGCCCGCATCATCGACGCCTGCCGCCCGGCCATCTTCGTGCTGGAGAACGTTAAAAACCTCAAAAGTCACGACGGCGGCAAAACCTTCCGCATCATCATGCAGACCCTCGACGATCTCGGCTACGATGTGGCCGACGCCGCCGAGATGGGGCCGGACGATCCGAAGATCGTCGACGGCCAGCACTTTCTGCCCCAGCACCGCGAGCGCATCGTGCTGGTCGGCTTTCGCCGCGATCTTGACCTCGCCCGGGGCTTTACCCTGCGGGATCTGCCGGCACTCTATCCGGCCCGCCGCCCGACCTTCGGCGAGCTGCTGGAGCCGACGGTGGACGCCAAATTTATCCTCACGCCGGTGCTGTGGAAGTACCTCTACCGCTACGCTAAAAAGCACCAGGCGCGGGGCAACGGCTTCGGCTACGGCCTGGTGAATCCGGCCCGGGCAGACAGCGTGGCCCGCACGCTGTCTGCGCGCTACTACAAGGACGGGGCGGAGATCCTGGTCGATCGCGGCTGGGACCGGGCGCTTGGCGAACAGCACTTTGACGATCCCGACAACCAGCGCCGCCGCCCCCGTCGCCTGACGCCGCGCGAGTGCGCCCGGCTGATGGGCTTCGAAACGCCGCAGGGCTACCAGTTCCGCATTCCGGTCTCCGATACCCAGGCCTACCGCCAGTTCGGCAACTCGGTGGTGGTGCCCGCTTTCGCCGCCGTGGCGAAGCTGCTGAAATCGCGCATCCTGCAGGCCGCAGCGCTGCGCAGGGCGGAGCAGGGCGATGGCGGACGTCCATAATCCCGCCACGCGCAGCAAGAATATGCGCGCCATCGGCACCCGGGATACCGCCATTGAAAAGCGGCTCGCCGGGCTGCTGAGGGAGGCCGGCTTTGACTATACCGTCCAGGACGCCTCCCTGCCGGGCCGTCCGGACTTCGTGCTGGCGGAGTACCGCTGCATTATCTTCACCCACGGCTGCTTCTGGCACCGCCACGACTGCTACCTGTTCAGACTCCCCGCCACCCGCCGCGAGTTCTGGCTCAATAAAATCGACGCCAACGTCCGCCGCGACCGCCGCGACGCTGCCCGCCTGGCGGAGCAGGGCTGGCGGGTGCTGGTGGTCTGGGAGTGCGCCCTGCGGGGTAAGCATCGGCTGAGCGATAGCGCCCTGATTGCGCGGCTGGAGGAGTGGGTCTTCGGCGGCAGCGGCGGCGCGCAGATCGATATGCGGGGGATTTCGGCGTCGGGGGGATCGGATTAATCCGGTCTGTCGCTGCCATCATTACGCTCATCTGTGCGCGCCGCGTATTTTACTTCATACTGTAAAAAACCGATCTCTGTCTGATAAATCAATAAGGAACCTAACTTTGGCCGGGAGCAGTCTGTTAACGCTATTAGATGATATCGCCACGCTGCTGGACGATATTTCAGTCATGGGAAAAGTCGCGGCGAAGAAAACCGCCGGGGTGCTGGGGGACGATCTGTCGCTCAATGCCCAGCAGGTGACCGGCGTGCGCGCCAACCGCGAGCTGCCGGTGGTCTGGGGCGTGGCGAAGGGATCGCTGCTCAACAAGGTGATCCTCGTCCCGCTGGCGCTGGTGATCAGCGCCTTTATTCCGTGGGCTATCACCCCGCTGCTGATGCTGGGCGGGGCCTATCTCTGCTATGAAGGGGCGGAGAAAGTGCTGCACAGCCTGCATGCGCGCAAGCATAAAGAGGACCCGCAGGCGCGCCAGCAGCGGCTGGAGGCGGTGGCAGGCAAAGACCCGAAGGCCTTTGAGCGCGATAAAGTTAAAGGCGCGGTGCGCACCGATTTTATCCTCTCGGCGGAAATTGTCGCTATCACTCTCGGCATTGTGGCCGACGCGCCGCTGCTTAACCAGGTGATCATCCTTGCCGGTATCGCCGTGCTGGTGACCATTGGCGTCTATGGCCTGGTAGGGATCATCGTTAAGCTCGACGATATGGGGTACTGGCTGTCGGAGCGCAGCAGCGCGGTGGCGAAAGGCGTCGGCAAAATACTGCTGGTGGCCGCTCCCTGGCTGATGAAAATTCTCACGGTGGTCGGTACGCTGGCGATGTTCCTGGTGGGCGGCGGCATCGTGGTTCACGGTATTGCGCCGCTGCACCACCTGGTCGAGTCCTTTGCCGCAGACTTCGGCGCGCTGGTCAAAACGCTGGCGCCTAACCTGTTTAACCTTGTATTCGGCTTTGTCCTCGGACTGGTGGTGCTTGGGGTCGTTAGCCTGATTTCGCGCCTGCGCCCGGCAAAGTAAATATTGTCCCTGCCGTTATGCAAAGTGGCCGCGCTTCGGCTAAGGTGAAACTGTTTCACCTGATACCGGAGGCGGCGATGGTCTTTTTGGTCAGCGATGAAGTTAAGGCGAAAACCGGCGGCCCCAGCATGGTGGTCACCGGCTACGCCAGCGGCATGATTGAGTGCCGCTGGTACGATGGTTTCAGCGTTAAGCGCGAGGCTTTCCGGGAGGATGAGCTCGTGGCGGGCGACAAGCGCGTCCGGCAGGAGACCTGACCCGGCGCCCGGTTCAGGCCGGGCGTTTCCGCGACCTTCGCGCACCGCAGTCAGCTGCGATATCTCCCCCTGTGAAATAAGTTCATCGCCTTCCTGAGGGCGGCTATCTCCTGCGCCCGGCGGCAGCGATGAGCAGGACTGTTATGGTATCGGGTCACGGCCGGTGGGGGCCCAAAACGCGCCGCTGACGGGCCAGGCATCGGGGCGCAATAAGGTGTGTTGCCGCGATGTGGATGTGGTGTAATGCTGGTGTGCGATCTTATATCAGTCTAAAATGCTTAGAAAATGCGGTCTATATAGTAGAAAGTTCTTAAATGTATTCATTTAACTTATAAAAAGGGCTTGTTATATAATTCGCTTACCTATACAGTCTTGCTACATCGTTTTTTCCCGATGTAACGAATTTTCAAGCAATTTTGCTACTGTAAGTTTCACACCGACTGCATTCGCGGTCGGTTTTTTTTATTTTAATCATTCATGAAGTTAATGTATTTGGCATAAAACAGGTTATCTCTGCTGCACATTAACGCCAGGCGTGCGCTACAATTTAAATCTTCCATTATCAATAAGTTGACAAGCTGATAACGATCTCCGGACTTAATTTTCGTCGCGAGAAAAGGTTGTGCAATCGGTCACAATAGTTTATTGCTGCTTTCGCTACACTCCCTGCCGTTTATGACTAACCGCATCGAGTATTCTATGAAAAAAACAGTCGCACTGACCCTGATGAGCCTTACTTTCCTCTCTTTTGCCTCTCAGGCCGGGGAGCCGCTGGCGGGGAATGAAATACTCTCCGTTCAGAAAGGCGGCGTACCGAATAAAGTTTATCAGCAGAAGAAACCGCATTTAAAAATCGCCACCTATAACATCGGTAAAAATGACGCCTCCGGCAACGTTACCGATTTCACCGCGCTTAATCAGGCGGTAAAAAATATTAATGCCGATATTATTACCGTGGTCGAAATCGACAATAAAACCGCCCGCAGCAAGAAAGTCGATCAGCTTAAAGAGATTGCCGACGCCAACCACATGCACTATGCCTTCGGTAAAGCGCTGGATTTTGACGGCGGCGAGTACGGCGTCGGCGTGCTCTCGCGCTATCCTATCGAGCATAGCCAGGTGGTGAAGCTCCCTTCCGGTCAGGCCGAGCAGCGCGCGACCCTGATGGCGCAGGTGAAGGTGCCGGGCTTTGACTCACCGGTAGTGGTCATGGCGGCCCATCTCGACTGGCAAAAAGATCCGGCAGTGCGCCTGATGCAGGCCCGCTATCTGCTCGATCTCAGCATCGGCGATGCGCCTTCCGACTTTAAGGACATTGCTTCATCGATAAAAATTCTCGCCGGGGACTTCAACTCTACCCGCGACGAGCAGCCGCTGCGCGAAATCCGCTACTTCTTTAATCCGGTTGAGAAGCAGGGCACCGATTACCGCACCTGGCCGGCGGTGAATCCGGCTATCGATCTCGACCACATCTTTACCTTCAAGGGCCAGAAGTGGAACGTGAAGAAGATGGAGATCCCGCAGGACTCCGCCAGCTTTACCTGGTCCGCCGCCAGCGATCACCTGCCGGTGATTGCCGATCTTGAGTTGACGGAGCAGTAATTCCGCGCTGGCTTAAACCGCCAGCATCTCCCGGGCGCTGTAGAGCAGATCCAGATGATCGCCACACAGCGCCTCCATCGTGGTGCGCGACTGGTGGCTGGTGAGGCTCAGCGCGCCCCAGTATTCTCCCTCCCGGTCGCTAAGCGGCACCGCCACCACCAGCATATCTACCTCAAACTCCTTCTCAATGCATGCGTATCCCAGCGCGCGCACCTCGTCGATTTTTTCCATCAGCGCCGGTATATCGGTGATGGTGTAGGGCGTGCGCCGTTCGCGGTGAATGCGCTTAAGCACCGCCTCGCACTCCGGCTCGCTGAGCGTGGCCAGCCACAGGCGGCCGCCGGCGGTGCAGTAGATGGGAACCCGCTCTCCGAGCCGCACCGAGGTGGAATTCAGCGGCGTGTGCTTGCTGCGGGCGATATAGACCAGCTCATCGTCGTCAATCACCCCCACCGAAGCGTGCTCGCCGGTGCGGCTGGCAATGTACTCCACGACCGGGCGCACCATGCGGGGAAAGCGGGCGGAGTCGACATACGCCTGCCCCAGCCGCAGGGTTCTCGGCGTCAGCCAGTAGTGGCGGCCGTCGGTCTGCAGATAGCGCTCGTGCAGCAGGGTGAGCAGAAAGCGGCGGGCGGCGCTGGGCGTCAGGCCGCTCATTTTCGCTACCTGCGGCACCGTCAGGCGCGGAAAGGCTTTCGAGAAGAGCTGGATGATGGCGAGGCCTTTTTGCAGCCCCACAATTAAGTCTCGCTGATGAACGCTGTTTTGCATATCAGATCACACTTTTGCAACATATCGGCTCGAGGAGTGCGATTATCGCAGCGTAATGGCGATTAACAAGCGTCTGTGCGGGATTCTGCGTTGTCGCTCCCAACTTCCGCTGAAATACTTCCACAACATTGTATTAACAAATGAGGTGTGAATATGGTCAGCGGATCCACTCAGGTTGTTGCCGTTATCGGCCACCCGATTGCGCAGGTGAAATCGCCGGATAACTTCAACCGCTATTTCGCCGAGCGGCAGATAGACAGCGTCATGATCCCGGTCGATATTGCGCCGGAGGCGGTTGCCGGCTATCTGCAGGCGCTGCGCGGTATGCACAATATGGGCGGGGTACTGGTGACGGTGCCGCACAAGCAGCGCGCCGCCGGGCTGGTGGACAGCCTGACGCCGAGAGCGCAGCATCTCGGCGCCGTGAATGTCATTCGCCGGCTGCCGGACGGCCGCCTGCAGGGCGATATGCTGGACGGCACCGGCTTTTTAATGGCCGCCCGGGCCCACGGCTGGCAGGCCGCCGGGCGTCGGGCGCTGCTCTGCGGCTGCGGCGGCGTCGGCAGCGCGATCGCCTGGGCGCTGTGCGAGGCGGGCATTGCCGGGCTGGCGCTGTACGATGCCCAGCCCGATATGCAGCGGCGCCTGCATGACCGGCTGGCGCAGCACTTCCCGGCGGTGCAGCTCGGCGGGCTGCCGCAGACGCTGGCCGGCGTCGATCTGCTGGTCAACGGCTCGCCGGCCGGAATGACGGGCTTCGACGCGCTGCCGCTGCCGGAGGCGCTGCTCGGCACGCTCAATGCGGGCACGCACGTGGCCGACGTGGTCACCGCCCCGGTGATGACCCCGCTGCTGGAGTATGCCAGCGGCCGCGGCTGCGCGGTGCAGACCGGGCCGGAGATGGCCCTCGCGCAGATGACGCTCATGGGCGAGTTTATCGGCGCCATGCCGCCGCCGTCGGAGGACGCGGCATGAAAAGCTGGGACGTTATCGTGATCGGCAGCGGCGCGGCGGGCTTTGCCGCGGCGGTCACCGCCTGCTGCAAGGGGCTGTCGGTGCTGATGCTGGAGAAAGCGCCTCAGTTCGGCGGTACCTCGGCCATCTCCGGCGGCGCGGTGTGGATCAACGACAGCGACCAGGCGCGGGCGCAGAACAAAAGCGGCTCGCCGGAGGCGATGCAAACCTACCTGCAGACCATCATCGGGGCGGAGAATTACCGCCCGGAAGTGGTCGATGCCTTTATCACCGCCGGGCGCGAGGCGCTGGCCTTTCTGGAAAAAGAGGGCGCGGTGAAGTACAGCCTGCGTCCGCTGTCGCCGGACTATTACCCGGACGAACCCGGCGCCGTCGACGTCGGCCGGGCGCTGGAGGTCGTGGAGTTCGACGGTCGCCGCCTCGGGGCGCGCTTTCGCGACCTGCGCTCGCCGCCGCCGGGTATGCTGCTGTTCGGCGGCATGATGGTCAACCGGGTCGATATTCAGCACTTCCTCGATATGCGCCGCTCCCTGCGCTCCTTTGTCTGGTGCAGCCGCCTGCTGCTGCGCTTTGGCCGCGACCGTCTTAAATACCCGCGCGGCACCCGGCTGGCGATGGGCAACGCCCTGATCGCCCGCATGGCGGCGTTGGCCTTTGAGAAAGGCATGGCCCTGGAGCTGGGGGTCAACGTACAGGCGCTGATCGCCGATGAGGGGCGCATCACCGGCGTGACCGTGGAGCAGGGCGGAGAGACCCGCACGCTGCAGGCCCGCTGCGGCGTGGTGCTGGCGGCGGGCGGCTTTGCCGCCGGCGAGCTGGCGGCGCAGTTTCGCCCCCGCACCGGGGAGCACTACACCATGTCGCCGCCGACCAACGACGGCGCGGCCCTGCGCCTGGCGGCGGCGGTGCATGCGCAGGAGGGGGCGGCGCTGCCGTCGAATTTCTTCTGGGCGCCGGTTTCGGTGCTGCGCCGCGCCGACGGCAGCGAGGAGCGCTTCCCGCATCTGGTGACCGACAGGGCCAAGCCGGGCGTGATTGCCGTTAACCAGCGCGCGGTGCGCTTCGTCAACGAGTCCAACTCCTACCACTACTTCGCCAGCGCCATGCAGCAGAGCCCGGACAACGCGCCCTGCTACCTGATCTGCGACGCCGTCGCCATGCGCCGCTACGGCCTGGGGCTGGCGCGGCCCGCGCCGGTCAACAACCGGGCGCTGGTGGAAGCGGGCTATCTGCACCAGGCCGATTCGCTGGCGGCGCTGGCCGGACAGCTGGGGCTGGATCCGCAGCAGCTGATGGACACGGTCGCGCGCTACAACCGCGATGCCGAAAGCGGCGTTGACGGCGAGTTCGGCAAAGGCGGCAACAGCTACAACCGGGCGCTGGGCGATCCGGGGCACCGGCCCAACACCTGCAATGCGCCGCTGCGCGAAGCGCCGTTTTACGCGGTCACGCTCTACACCGGCGATCTCGGCACCTCACGCGGGCTGGTCACTAACGGCCACGCCCAGGTGCTCAACCAGCAGAACGCGCCGATTCCGGGACTCTACGCCGTTGGCAACGACATGGACTCGATGATGGCGGGCACCTATCCCGGCCCCGGCATTACCCTCGGTCCGGCGCTGACCTTTGGCTACCTTTCCGCTGCCCATATGGCGCAGCAGCATTCACTGTAATCAGGAGATACCCATGATCTATGAAAAACGCACCTACACCATCAATCCGCTGAAAATGGCCGACTGGCTGGCGCTGTACAAAAGCGACGCCTATGCGGTGCAGACCGAGCATCTCGGGACGCTTATCGGTTTCTTCTTTACCGAGATTGGCGTGGTCAACCAGGTGGTGCACATCTGGGCCTATGAGAGTCTCGATGACCGGATGGAGCGCCGCGCGCGCATGGCGCAGGACGAGCGCTGGCTGACCTTTTCGCGGAAAAACCGCGAACTGGCGGCGGTCGAACGCCTGGAGTCGGTGCTGATGCGCCCGACCGACTTTTCTCCCCTGCAGTAAGGAGCGGCCGATGCGCGGGCAGATAACGGTTGATATGCTGGTCATCGGCTCCGGCGCGGCGGGGCTCTCCGCCGCCGTCACTGCGGCGCAGGGCGGGGCGACGGTGCTGGTGGCGGAGAAAGCCTCGACCCTCGGCGGCACCAGCGCCTGGTCCGGCGGCTGGCTGTGGATCCCCCGCAATCCGCTGGCGAAGGAGGAGGGCTTCGACGAGCCGCCGGAGGCGCCGCTGGCCTACCTGCAGCACGAAATGGGCGGCCAGCCCGCCGATGCCCGGCTGTGCGCCTTTCTGCGGCACGGTCCGGAGATGGTGGAGTTTTTCCGCCGCCACACCGCGGTGCAGTTTCTCTCCGGTACCCGGATGCCGGATTTCCACAGCTCGCCCGGCTGCGCGGCGGGCGGACGCTCCGTGACCGCGAAACCGTTCGACGGCCGCCTGCTCGGCGACTGGCTGCACCGCCTGCGGCCGCCCCTGGAGGTCATTAGCCTCGCCGGGATGGGCATCGCCGGCGGCAGCGACATGGCCCACTTTTTTAACGCCACCCGCTCGCCGCGTTCGGCGCTGTACGCCTCGCGGCGCCTGCTGCGCCACGGCTGGCAGCACCTGCGGGCGGGGCGCGGGCAGCATCTGGTCAACGGCAACGCGCTGGTGGCCCGCCTGCTGCGCTCGGCCCTCGATGCGGGCGTGCAGTTTCAGCTCAACGCCCCGGCGCAGCGCCTGCTCCGCGATGAGCGCGGC